>Ga0187833_10000028_pt1 | contig 131751 bp, 120 predicted proteins | sample ETNtaG_37_FD_167968 | JGI IMG/M metagenome (GOLD analysis project Ga0187833, IMG submission 167968) | Marine microbial and viral communities from oxygen minimum zone, Eastern Pacific Ocean - ETNP2014_SV_400_PacBio MetaG (Illumina Assembly) | ecosystem: Environmental > Aquatic > Marine >... | reverse complement strand
CGCTCATCGACGCGGTCGCCAATGGCGGCAAACTCACCCTGATTATCCTCGACAATTCCACCACCGGCATGACCGGCGCGCAGCCCTATGTCGGCTCCGGCCAGACCATCGGCGGGCAAGCCGCGCCAAAGTTGAATATCGCCGAAATGGTGAAAGCCATCGGCGTGGAAAAAGTGGATGTCGTCGATACGTGGGACCGAAAAGCAGTGCCGCGCGCAATCCGCGCCGCGCTGGCACATGACGCTCCGGCTGTGGTTGTCGCTCAAGGCCCGTGCGTCATGCTACCGGAAATCAAGGGTCGCGATGCACCGCCATACTACGTGGACGAAAGTCTGTGCACGCAGTGCGACGCCTGCTTCAAAGTGTGGTGCCCGGCAATCACGCGCACTGATGAGAATTTCCCGCTGATAAACAGCACAGAGTGCACCTCCTGCACGGTTTGCGCGCAAGTGTGCGCCCCGGATGCGATTTACCCATGGCCACAAGAAGAGGTGTTGGCCGTTTGACCGAAGAAATACGGCAAAACGAGATGAAGGCAGAGACTTTCAACTTGCTTTTCGTCGGCGTTGGTGGCCAGGGCGTCTTGCTGGCGGCCGAGCTCACGGCGCTGGCAGCCGCCCGCTGGGGCGCGGATGTGAAACAGACCGAAGTGCACGGCGTTTCGCAGCGGGGCGGCACGGTGGAAACTCATGTGCGTTTTGGCGCAGCTGTGCATTCTCCCATCGTCACCCCGGGCCAGGCGCATGCGCTCATCGCGCTGGAAAAACTGGAGGCACTGCGCTTCGCACATTTCGTTCACAAAAAAGATGGCATAGTGCTGGTCAACGACTATGAAGTGGTGCCCGGCTCGGTTGCCGGAGCGGCGGAACATTATCCTTACAACGCGCTGGATTACGCGCGCCAAAAGGGCTTTCAACTTCGCGCGCTGAGCGCCACGGAAATTGCTGCCGACCTGGGTAATGTCCGCATGGCAAATGTGGTGCTGCTGGGCGCGCTCAGCAAAGTGCTGCCGCTGCCCGATGATATCTGGCGCCAGACTCTGGAAACCCGTATCCCGGAAAAGTTCCGCGAGGCCAACCTGAAGGCATTCGCGGCTGGCCGGGATCATTAATGAACTAATAGACGATGATCATGAACAATGTAAAAGGCGCTGATCTGATTTACGATTGGAACGAAGTTGGCGATAAGCCCAGCTACCCGAAAGGTGTGCTGGTGGTCGACGAGACCTTGCGCGATGGCCTGCAGTCTCCATCGGTGCGGCACCCGTCAATCGAAGAAAAACTGGAAATCCTGCATCTAATGCGTCATCTGCAAATCGATGCTGCCGACCTGGGCTTATGCGGCGCGGGCGAGCGTTTTAAGCAGGATGTCATCCGTCTGGCGCGCGAGATTGTTGACCACAAAATGAACATCCAGCCGCAAAGCGCAGCGCGCACGCTGGAAGTCGACATTGCGCCGATTGTGGATGCCTCTGAAGCAGCCGGGATTCCCATCGAAGCCTGTGTCTTCCTCGGCTCCAGCCCCATCCGCCAGTTTGCCGAAGGATGGGAATTGGACAAACTGCTCGAGCTGACGGAAAGCTCGGTGCGTTTTGCGATCGACCATGGCCTGCCGGTGATGTTCGTGACCGAAGATACCACCCGCGCGCAGCCCGAACACCTGCGCCAGATTTACAGCATCGCCATGCGCGCCGGCGCACAGCGCCTGTGCGTCTCGGATACGGTCGGTCATGCCACGCAGCAGGGCACTCGCAATCTGATTCGCTTCGTTAAAAAACTTGTGGGCGAGGTGAACCCAGAAGTAGGCATCGACTGGCACGGGCACAAAGACCGTGGACTGGATATTGTCAACACGCTGGCAGCCATCGAGGCCGGGGCAACCCGTGTACATGCCTGCGCGCTCGGTATCGGGGAGCGTTCCGGCAACACGCCGATGGAATTGATGCTGGTGAATCTGAATTTGCTCGGGATAGGCAGACGGGACCTAACTCGGCTGCCAGAGTATTGCCGGGTGACTTCGCGAGCGTGCGACGTGGCCATTCCGCCAAATTACCCGGTTGTGGGCGCGGATGCTTTCCGCACCGCTACCGGCGTGCACGCGGCGGCGGTGGTGAAGGCGCTCCACATGGAGAATGAATGGCTGGCAGATCGCGTGTATTGCGGCGTGCCGGCCAGCATGGTCGGGCGCGAGCAGGGCATCGAAATCGGACCGATGAGCGGCGAGCACAATGTTCGCTTTTTCCTAGCGGTGCACAGCATCGACGCCACGCCAACCGCCGTGCCAATAATTCTGGAAGCGGCGAAAAACTCCAACCGCATGTTGGAGGAGGACGAGGTACGGCGGATTGTCAGCGGCATGAGTTAATGGCTTGCGGGAACGGAAACGTAGATCAGCGGCACAACGCCAAACCCGAGAAGGTGATGGAGCAATAAAGCAACTTTTGTCGGGAAACGAGGCAATTGCGCGCGGGGCCCGGGAAGCCGGAGTCAAGATAGCAGCTGCCCTTTGGGGAAGCAGGCGAAGTGGTCTTCACCACGCTCAAAAGAGAGGTGATGCCGGTGATCCGTTACCGCACCCGCACCCGCGACCGCACCTGCTGCATCTCGAAAAATGCACCTGTGGGCGCACAATGGTGCGTATGGAGAAAGTGTTTAGGCGCACGGACGACATGCTGATTGTGCGCGGCGTGAATGTTTTCCCGCGGTTAATTGAACGCTCCTTGCTGGAAATGGATAGTCTGGCGCCGCAACACGAGATCGCAATTGACCGCCAACAGGACAGTATGGACACACTGGACATAATGGTCGAAACCGCGCTCGACTATAATTGGGCTGATAAAGAGCATCTGGAGAATCTGCGCCGTCACACGACGCAGGAAATCCATCAGGCGCTGGGAATCACTGCCGAGATCAAACTTGTGGAGCCGAAAATAATTGAGCGCTCCATTGGTAAAACGCCGCGCGTAATTGATAAGAGAGAGCTTTCGGGAGAATAAGCATGGGACATACCCTCGCCGAAAAAATCCTTGCCGCCAAATGCACTGCGGAAGAAGTCTTCCCGGGGCAGTTCATTAACGCACGCGTAGACTTGGTGATGGCTTCCGAATTGTCGGGTGTGATCGCCATCAACGAATTTGAGAAAGTCAAGGGCGCGCGCATCTTCGACCCGGAAAAAGTGGTCATTATCGCCGATCACTTCACGCCGGCCAAAGATGTCAAGAGCGCCGAGATCGTTAAGCGTTGCCGCGAGTTTGCTCGCAAGTATGGCATTGGCTTTTTTGATGTCGGTCGTGCCGGGATTCAGCACGTGTTGCTGCCGGAGCAAGGCATGATATCGCCGGGCGACTTAATCGCCGGCGCGGATTCGCACACCTGTTCCATGGGCGCATTTGGCGCGTTCGGCACCGGCATTGGCTCCACCGACGCCGCCGCCGCTATGATCCTGGGCGAAATCTGGCTGAAAGTCCCGCAGAGTATCAAATTCGTATATCACGGTCTGCCGCCAAAATGGGTTGGCGGCAAGGATTTGATTCTGCACACCATCGGCAAAATTGGCGTGGAAGGGGCGCGTTATCAGGCGATGGAGTTTACCGGGCCGGCATTGGATCATCTGGGGTTGGCTGACCGTTTTTCGATGGCAAACATGGCAATTGAATCCGGCGCAAAAGCCGGGTTGTTTGCCGCCGACGAGAAAACGCGCGCCTTTATGGAGCGTGCCGGAGCGCGCGAGGGCGAATACTGGCACAGCGACGAGGACGCCGAATACGCCGCCACAATCGAATTCGACGTGAGTGAATTCGAGCCATTTGTAGCCGTGCCATTTTTGCCGGAGAACGTGAAACCGGTCAGCGAGCTTGCCGACCTCGAAATTGACCAAGTGGCGATTGGCATGTGCACCAATGGCAATCTGGAAGATTTGCGCGCCGCGGCGGAAATCCTGAAGGGGCGCAAAATCCACCCTCGCGTGCGCGTGGTGGTGGTGCCTGGCACGCAGAAGGTATACCTGGACGCACTCAAAGAAGGCCTGATTGAGATCTTCGTGGAAGCAAATTGCTCGGTGAGCGTGAGCACCTGCGGGCCGTGTCTAGGCGGGCACATGGGGGTATTGGCAGAAGGCGAGCGTTGCGTTTCGACCACTAACCGCAATTTTCGCGGGCGCATGGGGCATATTGATAGCGAAGTGTATCTGGTGAATCCCTATGTAGCTGCCGCCTCCGCAATTGCCGGGCGGCTGGCAGCCCCTAATGACTTATGAGCCAAACCGAACGGGCTGCCCTCGCTGCTTTCATGCGCGGCGACAAGTTCGCTGCCAGGCTTGGAATCGAGCTGCTGGAGATGCGCCCCGGATACGCGCGTGCAGCGCTGACCGTCGAACCGCACATGGTCAACGGTCACAACCTACCGCACGGCGGTGCGATCTTCACGCTTGCCGATTTTGCCTTTGCCGTCGCCTGCAACGCACACGGGCGCACCGCTGTAGCATTGAGTATGGATATTCACTTTCTTTCGGTCGCAGCAGTGGGTGAAAAACTGATCGCGGAAGCGGCCGAAGAAAACCTGAGCCGGCGCACCGGGCTGTATCGCATGACAGTGACAACCGAAGCCGGGCAAAAAATCGCGGAACTGCATGGGATGGCGTATCGAAAAAAGACGCCGCTGATGGCTGATGGGAAAACACTGACCCGCATCAAATGATGGGAGATCGCATCCAATGACGGAGATTCGAGGCAAAGTCTGGAAGTTCGGAAAAAACATCGACACCGATGCAATTATGCCGGCGCGGCACTGCAACACCGCCGACCTGCGCGAACTCGCTGCCCACTGTATGGAAGACGCTGATCCGGAATTCGTGGACAAGATGACACCCGGCGACCTGATCGTCGCCGACGCCAATTTCGGCTGCGGCAGCTCGCGCGAGGTGGCGCCGCTGGCGATCAAACATGCAGGAGTCTCGGCTGTTATCGCCAAATCCTTCGCGCGCATCTTCTTTCGCAATTCCATCAACATCGGCCTCCCGATTCTGGAATGCGCCGCAGCAGTCGATGGTATCAGCGCCGGAGATGAAGTCGAAGTTGACCCAACCGCCGGACGTATTTGGAATCTGACCAGCGGCGCTGAATTTCGGGCCGCCCCCTTCCCGGAATTTTTGCAGCGCATCATCGCCAGCGGGGGCTTGCTGGCTTATGTTGAAGAAAGATTACAAGGTGACAGGCAGCAATGATTGACTTTACACTGACCGATGAACAACGCGAGTTCCGCGACCTAGCGCGCCAATTCGCCGAGAAAACCATTCGCCCGGCCGCGCCCGCAGCCGATGAAAAAGAAAAAGTGCCCTGGGATGTGCTGGGCAAGGCGCTGCAAGCCGGGCTACTGACCTACTATATTCCGGAGGCCTACGGCGGGGGCGGCGTGGATAGTGTGGTCACCCGGCTGCTGATAGACGAGGAGCTTTCGTGGGGCTGCGCCGGAGTCAGCACCATCATCGGCGGGGTTGGACTGTGCGCCACGCCCATCATGCTCGCCGGCACTGAAGAGCAAAAACTGAAATATCTGACGCGCTTTTGCGAGCCGGGCCCCGACAACCGCCCGCGGCTGGGCGCATTTGCGCTCACCGAACCTTCCGCCGGTTCTGACCCGGCCGGGTTGATGACCGAGGCGCGCCGCGAGCACGGAAAATATGTCCTCAACGGATACAAGCAATTCATCACCAACGGCGGCATCTCCGATATTTATGTGATCTTTGCCACCGTTGATCCCGCGCTGGGCTTAGGCGGCATCTCCGCCTTCATAGTCGAAGGCGATACGCCGGGATTGGTCGCGGGCAAAAAAGAAGAGAAGATGGGCATCCGCGCCTCGCACACCGCCAGCCTGATTCTGGAAGATGTGGAGATACCGGTCGCCAACCGACTGGGCGAAGAAGGCGAAGGTTTCAAAATCGCCATGCGCACCTTCAACATCACGCGCGCGCATGTCGCCATTAGCGCCGTCGGGCTGGCGCGCGCCGCTTATGAATACGCGCTGAATTATGCCCAGGAACGTCGCCAGTTTGGCAAACCGATCTACGCAAATCAGGCGGTTTCATTCATGCTGACGGATATGGCGATCCAGATAGATGCATCCCGGCTGCTGGCCTGGCGGGCGGCTGCCCGCGCCGATCGGGGGCAGCCCGCTATCATGCAGGCGAGCATGGCCAAGGCTTTTGCCGCCGATATGGCCATGAAAGTCACCACCGACGCTGTGCAGGTTCTGGGCGGCTATGGCTACAGCCGTGAATATCCGGTTGAAAAATGGATGCGCGACGCCAAAATCATGCAGATTTATGAGGGCACTTCGCAGATTCAACGGCTGGTGATTTCACGGCAGTTGGCTGCGTGACAAACGAAAATCTCATGAACCCTGACCACAGAATCACGGAGGACACAAAGGCTTTGTGGTGGACAACCCGGTACCTTTGGTGACTTTGTGGTGAAACGGAACTCACTGTTTTAGCCCAATTGGAAGTTTCATGAAACATTATCAGATTGGCGTCATCGGCGGCGACGGGATTGGCCCCGAAGTCGCCACGGAAGGACTGAAGGCGCTCGAAGCCATCGCGGAAATCGACGGTTTTAGGGTTGATCTGGTCGATTATCCTTATGGCGGCGAGCATTATATGCAGACCGGGGAACTCGTGCCGGAGAGCGCCATCGACGAGTGGCGCGAACTGGACGCGGTCTTCCTCGGCGCAATCGGCCACCCGGACGTGGAAACCGGGCTGATCGAGCGCGCAGTGATTCTGGGGCTGCGCTTTGGCCTCGATTTATACATCAACCTGCGCCCGGTCAAGCTGTATGCTGAGCATCTTTGCCCGCTGAAGGACAAAGCCCCGGCCGACATCGACTTCACCGTTGTGCGCGAGAACACCGAAGGCATTTATGCGCAAATTGGCGGCATCCTGAAAAAAGGCACGCCTGACGAGGTCGCCACAGTGACCGGCGTCTTCACGCGCAAAGGCATCGACCGCACGATCCGCCACGCCTTCGAGGTAGCCCGCGCGCGGGCAGCCGCTCGCAATGACGGCAGCCCGGCGCGCCTGACGATGGTCGATAAAGCCAACGCCATCCGTCCGCAGGATATCTGGACGCGCGCGTTCGCCGAGGTCGGGGCCGAGTATCCCGATGTGGAGCAGGATCACGCCTATGTGGACGCCTGCTGCATGTGGATGGTCAAGAATCCAGAATGGTTTGACACGATTGTCACCACCAATCTGTTCGGCGACATCATCACCGACCTGGGCGCGATGATCCAGGGCGGCATGGGTATCGCGGCTTCGGGTAACATTCATCCCGGCAAACACGGCATGTTCGAGCCAATCCATGGCTCGGCGCCTAAATATACCGGCAAGAACGTCGCCAACCCGCTGGGCGCGATTGCGGCGGTGGGAATGATGCTCGATTTTCTGGGCGAAGCGCGCGCCGCAGCGCGGGTTGATAGCACGATTGCCAGCCTGCTGGCTTCGCGGCAAATCCCCTCGGTGGACGCACGCAGCGGCTTGAGCACCGCTCAGATCGGCGCGATGGTAGTAGAATCTATCCGACGGGACGCGTAAAACTTATGTGCGATCACGAACTATCAAATTGAAAAGGAGAAACTGATGAGTTTAGACTGGTTACCGCGTGACAACGAACTGAAAGATCTGAACCTGTGGGGCGATGAGTTTTTCGGCGAGGACGCACCGGGCGTGATTTACAAACTGCGCCCGGTAGTCGGCCCTGCCGGCGAGCAGCCGGAAGAGTTGTATTCGGCCTGGATTACGCTCAACAATCCCAAACAATATAATTCCTACACTACCAAGATGGTAAAAGGCATCATCGCTGCCTTCCACAAGGCTTCGATGGATCGGCGTGTGGTGGCTGTGATTTTCACCGGCATGGGCGTTAAAGCCTTCTGCACCGGCGGTAACACAAAGGAGTATGCCGAGTATTATGCCGGAAAACCGACCGAATACGGCGCTTATATGGATTTGTTCAACGCGATGGTGGACGCAATCCTGAACTGCAAGAAGCCCACCATCTGCCGCGTGAACGGGATGCGCGTGGGTGGCGGCCAGGAAATCGGCCTGGCATGCGACCTGAGCGTTTCGTCTGATCTGGCAGTCTTCGGGCAGGCCGGGCCGCGGCACGGCTCCGCGCCCGATGGCGGCTCGACCGATTTTCTACCCTGGTTTCTGGGCATCGAAAACGCCATGTGGAACTGTATCTCGTGCGAGGTGTGGAGCGCCTACAAGATGAAACAGCTGGGGCTAATCACCAAAGTCGCGCCGGTGCTGCTGCAGGATGGCAAATTTGTGCGCAACCCGCTGGTCATCACCGACCGCTATGTGGACGATGGCGAAATTGTCTATGGCAACATGGCAAACGGCGCAGCCGCCAAAGAAGCGCGCGCGCTCATCAAGCAGACGCCCACCGACTTCAGCATGCTCGACAGAGCGGTGGAAGAAATCGTGTGGACCTTCACCAACCTATTCCCGCACTGCCTGATGAAATCGGTGGATGGCATCCGCATGAAGAAGAAACACTACTGGGATATGGCCAAGCTGCCCAACCGCCACTGGCTGGCAGCCAACATGACTACCGAAGCCTATCTCGGCTTCACGGCATTCAATTCACGTAAGCTGACCGGCGCGGACGTGATTGACTTTATCAAATATCGCCAGTTGGTTGCCGAGGGGCATCCGATGAACGAGGAATTCTTCGAGGCAGTGCTGCCCAAACCGCAATAGGGGGCTAACGGCAGAATCCCGCCGCCGCAGCCATACTAGCGGTTGAGTGATTGCGCCAGCTTCTCGTCCACAAAGCGGCCGCTGCGCGGAGCGAGTAGCCCGCGATAAAGGCGGAATAATTCGTTGGCATTGTTTCCCATCCAGGCGTCCGGCAGCAGCTCTGCTGGGAGGTTGGGGTCCCGAAGCGGGAACGGGGTATAGTCATAAGTGAACCAGAACCGGCGCACGAAACACTGGTCAGCCGGGATGCCTTCCGGGTCGGCCAGCATTTCCCGGCAGGCTTCGTAGTCGGGCCGGTATTTGGCGATGAATTCGGCGTATTGCTGATTGAGCGCATCCAAATCCCAGCATTGCGCGACCATGACAGGGTCATCCGTGAAGCCAATATGACGCCCGCTGAAAAACTGTACATACTTCTCGATGTCAAGGTCTTTGCCCATCATCTCGATGTCGGTCAGGCGCGCATTCGGCGAAATCCACGTTCCCGGCCCGAGGCGGGCATACCCCAGCCAGCCAAGGCGAGTGCGCAATCGCTGCCGCTGCCCGCGTTTGGCTTCCGGCATGGAATAGACCACCAGGTGCCATTGCCCATCCCACTCAATGGCGCGGGGCTCGAAAATGCGCAGGCCACCCTCATCGGTCACTCGCTGCCCGCTGCGCGTCAAGCGATAGCGACTGAAGCGCCCCACCCGTGTGGACTGCAGCCAGCCTTTGCGCGCCATGCGCGAAAGCGCCAGGCGCGCCGCCGTCTCGGTAACATCCAGCAACGCCAGCATTTCCAGCAAATGGCGGGTCCAGATCTCACCGCCCCGCGCGCCGATGTAGTCGCCGAAAAGGCTAAAAACCAGAAGTTGCGTCTGTACCTTACGTGTCATATTAATGACTTTGCGCTTTCTTAATCGATGCATGTCAGTATAATGGACTTTCGGCAATATTACAACATATCAACCCTTGACATTTCCGCAATTCCCTTTATACTTATATATATCACTATAACACACGCCCACCACTAATAGTGACATATGTTGCCGGCGGGAGGCAGCACAATGACGAGACCAGTATTTGAAGAATGGCATAATCAACCCATCGACGAAATAATCTACCAGTGTCGAGAATTGCTTGAGGAAGTCGACATGCCCACCGTGCGCCGCTGGCGCGAGGCGGGCGGGAAAGTTGTCGGCCATTTTCAGGTCTACTTCCCCGAGGAAATCGCCCACGCAGCCGGCGTGTTGCCACTCAAAATCATGGGTGCTCCTCTCGAACCGATGCAAGCCGACTCGCGCTTTGGCTCCTATCTGTGCTCTATCCTGAAGACATCGCTGGAACTGGCGTTGAGCGGGCGGCTGGAGTTGGACATGTTTGTCACCCACCCCATCTGTGACGCCGCCCGCAATCTTGGAGCCGTATGGGGTCGTAATTTCGCCTACCCCTGCCAGATCCTTTATCTTCCGCAGAACGCAAACTCAACGCACTCGGCGAAGTATCTGCGCGGTGAATATGGTCGCCTGAAGCGCGACATCGAAGCCATCGCCGCGAAGACCATCTCTGACACCGACCTGCGCGCATCTATCGCGATCTTTAACACCAATCGCGCCTTGCTACGCGATTTGTACGCCATCAAACGCGACACCCCGTGGCTGTTGAGCGCCGATGAAGCCTATGTACTGCTGGCCGTTGGCGGACGCATCCCCCGTGAAGAGCACAACGACCTGCTGCAGACTGCGCTGCCACTTTTGCAGGCCCGCGACAACAAGAAACAAGACAAGGTGCGCGTGGTGTTCGAAGGCGGCTTCTGCGAGCAACCGCCCCTCGACATGATCCGCGCCATCGCTCAATCCTGCTACATGGTCGACGACGACCTACTCATCGGAATGCGCTGGATTCTGGATGATGTGCCATCGGAGGGAGACCCGCTACACAACCTTGCCGAAGCCTATCTGGAAGAATCAACATATAGCCCGGTACAGCACGACCTGCGAAAACCGAAAGAAAAAATGTTGATGGAGCGCGTAAAAGCCGCTGACGCAGAAGCCGTGATTGTCACTGCCGCCAAAATGTGCGAACCGGGGCTGGAAGAGCAAGTGGCATATACGCACACGCTTGACGAGGACGGCATTCCTTATTTCGTCAGCGAGTTCGAAGAAAACATGACCAGTTTCGACCACATGGAAATCCAGTTGGAGACATTTGTGGAGAACATTCTTTTTGATTAGTGGCTCCAGGCCCTTGGCCGATAGAAAGTGTGAGAGACAATGACAAAAACAGAAATCAACGATGGCATCGTCGGACGTGGGAACCGGGCCGGAGCAGCCATGTTCCGCGAGTGGTTCGAGGGATTGAGCGGGACCGCCGAGCAGGGCGGGCTGTCGGCCTACGTTTTCGTGATGGGTAGCCTGGCCGAGGTGTTGCGCGCTTTTGACCTGCCCATGGTCTTCCCGGAGATTAATTCTCTGCAAACAGCAGTCCGCAAGGTGGCGCTGGAGTACCTGAACGAAGCCGAAGACTTCGGTTACTCTCCTGATATTTGCGGTTACGTAAAAGCCGACGTCGCCGTCCAACTTCGCAAAGGGGAGCATCCGATGGGACGCATCCCCAAGCCCTCGATTGCCGTGCTGACCAACGCTTGCAACACCTATATCAAGTGGGCTGAAATCTGGGAGCGCATGTACAACATTCCCATTTTTACCCTTGACGTGCCCGGTACCCGCGCTGCCGAGGCCCAGACATGGAAGGGAGACCGGGATTTCGAGAACGACCGCGCCTATGTCGCCGCCCAGCTCAAAGAGTTAATCAGCATCCTTGAGCAGGTCACAGGCAAGAAGTTCGACATCGACAAGTTCCGCGAGATTCTCAGACACGCGAATACAATGAGCAAAGGCTGGAAGAAGGTCCTCGAGCTGAACCAGAGCCGGCCATCACTTTTCAACGCGGTCACCGATGGCACTGTCTATCTGGGGGTTTCGAATGGCTTCCGCGGCACTGAAGCCGGAGGGCGCTTCTTTAACGATCTGGTGGAAGAAATGGAATACAAAGCGGCGAACAGCATCGGCACACTGACCGACGAGCAGTATCGCTTGATTTTCGTCGGCGTGCCGTGCTATCCAATCTTCCGCCGCTTCAATGAAATGTTCACCGAATGGGGCGGGACGTTCGTCAATTCCACCTATCTGTGGTTTGCCGCGGGCGGCACCAACCTGGGCTTCGAATACGATCTCGAACACCCGCTGGAGAGCCTGGCCGAAGGCGTACTCATTACTGTGCGAGATGCAATGGACAGTATGTTCTTTCAGGATCGCATCTTGATGGACATGGTGAACTCGTACAACGTGGATGGCATCGTCTACCACCCAATTAAGAGCTGTCGCACGGTCAGCACCGGGTTGGCCGACAACCGCCGTTCGGTAATGTCTGAGCGCGATGTTTCGACCCTGTTCATCGAATCGGACATGATGGACAAGCGCGTGGTCTCCGAAGCGCAGCTCAAGAACCGCATCGACGCCTTCTTTGAGGGGTTGGCCTCGCGCAAAGCGCAGCGCAAGGCGGCGCTTAACTGATTCTAAGCACTACCGGGAGATAAACTTACATGGCATACGCAGCCGGCGTGGACGTAGGCTCCACCCAGACCAAAGCGGTCATTATCAATGAAGATGCCGGGATAGTTGGCCGAGCGCTGATTGACACCGGAGCAAATGTCGTTCTGGCAGCCGAACAGGCTTATGTCGAGGCGCTAAAGGACGGCGGGATGCGCGAAGAAGAAGTGGAATATGTGATTGGCACCGGGTACGGGCGTTACAAAGTTACTTTCGGTAACACTCAGGTCACCGAAATCAGCTGCCACGGCCGCGGCGCGGTGCATATGTTCCCGGACACGCGCACGGTGGTCGATATGGGAGGACAGGATACCAAAGCCATCAGCGTCAGCCCAAGCGGTGAAATCCAGGATTTCTGCATGAACGACAAATGCGCCGCCGGCACCGGGCGCTTCCTGGGCGCAGCTTCCGACGCGCTGGATATCCCACTGCCGGAACTTGGCTCAACTGCGCTCAAAGCCGAAAAGGCTGTGCGCATCAGCACCACCTGCACTGTTTTCGCAGAATCCGAAGTGCTGTCCTGGCTGGGTAAAGGCAAAAAAATCGAGGATATTCTGTGGGGAGTGCACCAGTCCATCGCCTCGCGCTCTATCGGCCTGATGCGCCGAGTAGGCATCGATGACCAGATCACTTTCACCGGCGGCGTGGCAAAAAACATCGGCATGATAAAGGCACTGGAAGACAACCTCGGCATGAAACTCAATGTCGGGGAGGAATCCCACTACATGGGCGCGATTGGGGCAGCCCTATTTGCGCTCGATCACATTCTGGCCAGCCGGGCGCCGGCCAGCACAGCGGGGGCGGTAGCATGACATTCGCAGCGGGCATCGACGTCGGTTCCACTTACTCCAAGGCAATTGTCCTCAGCGATGACAATTGCATCGCCGGAAAGGCTATGCGGAACACTGGCTTTAAGTTGGACGAAGCCTCTCAGCAGGTGTATCGCGACGCGCTGAGCGATGCCGGACTGAGCAACGATGATGTGAGTTATGTGGTCGGCACCGGTTTTGGCCGCCATCGCATATCTATCCGCGATATCCACGTCACCGACCTCACTGCCAGCGCGCGCGGTGCTGCCTTTTTGTTCCCGGAAACACGCACGATTCTGGACGTGGGTGGGCAAACGATGAAAGCCAGCCGACTGGATGAGCGTATCAAAGTCAAATCATTCCGCCTGAACGACAAATGCGCTGCCGGCACCGGCGCTTTTCTGGAAAAGACTGCCCGCTACATGGGTTACTCTACCACGGAGATCGGCCCGTTGGTAGCCACCTCGCGTGAAAACGTGCCTGTCTCCGGGGTTTGCGCCGTGTTTGCCGAATCAGAAGTCATCAACCATCTTTCCCAGGGCGCAGCGCCCTCCGACATAATGTATGGTGCAATCACATCCCTTGTCGGGCGCTCTGTGCAGCTGATGAAGCGAGTGCGCATGGAACCCGAATTCACTCTGATTGGCGGCATTCTGCGTTTCGACACCATGGCGGATGTGGTGCGCGAGAGCCTGAAAACTGAAGTGAATGTGCCCGAGGGGGAACTGGTGCAATTCGTATCAGCGCTGGGCGCAGCCATTCTCGGGCATCAACGCCTGCGTAAACTAAGCGTTGACAGTAGCACTGCCCGCGCGGCCACCACGTCGGCAGCAGCCTGATTGCCCGGTGGCAGCCAGGATGACAGCGCGGAAGCCAGCCTCCAAATCCAACGGCACGGAGCCGGGCTCCGTGCGCGAACTGGGTGTAATCGTCGAAACCGAAGCGCGGCGAATGTTGGCCGAAAGCCAACTTAAAGCGAATCCGGAGCTGATCCGGCAGGGATGGGAGCGGCGCTTCGTAGGCGATGCGCGGCAGGTGCGCGAGGCCGTCGAATTGTACGAGGGGTTGGGATACGAGACGCGCGCCGAGCCGGTCAGCGCGAATGAGTTGGGTGATGATTGTGAAGAGTGCTTTCTCATCGTGGCTCTGAAGTTCAAGACGGTCTACACGCGCAAGGGGAACGCAGAAACGAAGGGCAAAACATAAGCAGATGACGACCATAAACGTGCTGGGCAATGAGGCCATCGCTCTAGCGCTGGTGGAGCAGGGCTGCCGGGTTGTCACCGCCTACCCCGGCACTCCCAGCTCGGAAATCCTCGCGGGAGTGGTGAAACACAAAAAGCGCCTCGACCGGCAGGTCTATGCTGAGTGGTCGATCAACGAGAAGGTCGCCTTTGAAGTGGCAATGGCGGCCAGTTGGACGGGCCTGCGCGCCGCGGTGGCCATGAAGCAAGTGGGCCTAAATGTCGCTTCCGACCCATTGTTCAGCGCCGCATATCAGGGCGTCAAAGGCGGTTTCGTTATTATTCCGGCCGATGACCCGGGCCCGCATTCATCCCAGACCGAGCAGGATTCGCGCCTGACGGCTTATAACGCCAAGATACCCGCTTATGATCCAAGCACACCCGCCGAGGCGCGCGTCATGGTCAAACACGCGCTGGCGCTCTCAGAGAAACATGAAGTGCCGGTCATCGTGCGCCCGACCACGCGCCTGTGCCACGCGGTGCAGAGCATGGAGCTGGAGAATGGCCCGGCGCGCAACGGCAACCCATCAAAGGTGAGGTTCCGGAAGAATGCACAACGCTGGGCAGCCACGCCCAAGTTCAGGCACAAGCTGCACGTTGAGTTGAACCAGAAACTGATTGACATCACATCCGAGTTTGAGCAGTCTCCGCTAAACTACGTGGATGGCTCCGCCGCCGCCCACCGCATTGGCGTCATCGCTGCCGGGGTCGCCTTCAACACAGCGAAGCAATCGCTCTGCGAATTAGGGGTCAAACTCCCCATCCTGAAAATCGGCACCCCATTCCCCCTGCCCCAGAAGTTGGTCGCTGAATTCATAGCCGGTCTGGATGCTGTCATTGTCATTGAAGAGCCGGGCACCTGCATCGAGATGCAGCTGCCCAACCGCACCCGCGTGCATGGGCGGCTGGATGGCGCCGTCCCGGCGGCGGGTGAACTGACTCCGGAGGTGGTGGCTACTTTTCTAGCGAAAACACTCACCGAAAGCGGTATCGAAGTCAACGCCGCGCCAGATGACGCCGCGCTGCAGCAGGCCATAGACAGCCTTGACTTGCCTATCCGACCGCCACGGCTGTGTCCAGGCTGCTCACACCGCTCCGCTTTTTACGCCGCAAAGAGCGAGTTCGGCCCGAAGGCCATTTACCCGGGCGACATCGGCTGTTACACGCTGGGAACCAATCTGCGCGCCGTAGATACCGCCGTGGATATGGGAGCATCCGTCTCTCTGGCAGATGGCTTTTTCCAGGCAAATCGACTCACTGGCGACAAACGACCCATCGTCGCCACAATCGGCGATTCAACATTTCTGCACTCTGGGATCGTGCCACTCATCAACGCGGTGCACACCGGCGCGCGTTTTGTGCTCATTATTCTCGACAACCACACCACGGCGATGACCGGCTTTCAGCCCACCCCGGCAAACGACTATTTGGCCGACGGCGCGGCTGCCACCCACGTGGTCTCAATCCCGGATCTGGTACGCTCGTGCGGAGTGGGCTTCGTACGCGTGGCCGACCCATTTGACCATGATCAATTCCGCGGTGTGCTCAGCGAGGCTCAAGATTACGCTCAGGCAGCGGATGGCGGAATCGCGGTGGTGATTGCAGATCGGCCCTGCGTGCTCTACGAACCGACCTCGGTGCGTGAGGCGCTTTTACCGGTAATCGTCACCGAGGAATGCGACGGTTGTCGCTACTGCGTGGAAGCGTTTGAATGCCCGGCCATCTCTCTCAGTGCCGATAGAAGCCGGGTGGACATTGATTACAAAATCTGTGTTGAATGCGGACAATGTATCGACGCCTGCTACAAGGGTTTCATTGTGCCGGAGGTTATGACAACGGAAGAGCAGCGCGTTTAGCGGATGGTAGGCGGCCAATTGCTGACAGTTGATGGCACCCCGCAATCACGCTTCAGCAAACGGGAATCCAATGAGTGAACTCAAACTGATCATAACCGGCTTGGGTGGACAGGGTGTGGTGTTTCTCACCCGGCTGATTTCAAACACCGCCGTCGCGCTCGGGCAACTTGTCATGGTTTCTGAGACTCACGGCATGAGCCAGCGCGGCGGTTCGGTGATCTCTCACGTGAAGATAGGCGGTAGCGAGGCCCCGCTGATCAGGCGCGGGACAGCTGATGTGCTGCTGGCAATGGAAGCCAACGAAGCCCTTCGCAATTTGGGTTATTTGCGCCGGAAAGGCGTCGTCTTCGTCAATTCCAGCAATGGGTTGCACCCCGAAGTCGGTGAGCACCTGAAACGGCTTGCCATCGAGACGCGCAGCCTGCCAGCCAGTCAACAGGCGATGGAACTGGGCACGGCCGCGGTCGCCAACGTCATTCTGGCCGGGTTTGCCGTTGCGCACCCGGCGCTGCCCCTGGATATCGAAACCCTGCGCCGGACAGTCAGCGAAATAGCCCCACGTGGGCGAGAACTTAATTTGAAGGCGCTGCAGATTGGCTATCAGGCCGGAAAGAAAACCTGACCCAATCCATGCAAGCGTTCGACCACCATACCCCCCAAACATTGCCGGAAGCGCTGGCGCTGCTGGCGCAACATGACGGCACAGCGCGCGTCATCGCCGGCGGCACCGACCTGATGCTTTATATGAAGTCCGGAAAAGCCGAGCCCGAGACGATTGTCAATATCAAAAAACTGCAGCCGTTGCAGGGCATTAGCGCCACAAACGCTGGCGATCTGCGCTTGGGCGCGCTGGTCACTTTGCGCGAGCTGACACGCTCGCCGCTCGTGCTCGAAAGCTACCCCAGCGTGGCGCACGCCGCCGGCTTTATGGCCTCCGAACAGATTCGCAGTTTCGCGACTGTGGGCGGTAACCTGTGCAACGCCTCCCCCTCTGCAGACCTTGCGCCGCCCCTGATTGCGCGCAGCGCAAGCGCGCACATCGTCAGCGCGGACGGGGAACGCGAAATCCCGTTGGAGGATTTTTTCCGCGGCCCGGGCGAATCGGCCCTTCACGCGGGCGAGCTGCTGCAGGCCATCAACATTCCGCCTCCGAAGGGGAACGCGGTTTACATCAAACATGCCCCGCGCGCATTCATGGACATCGCCGTGGTGGGTGTGGCAGCGCGCCTGGAGCTGGCAGCCGGTCGCTGCCGGACTGCCAGTATCCTGCTCGGCGCGGTTGCCCCGACTCCGCTGCGCGCCCGCCAAGCCGAGGCGGCGCTGGCGGGACAATCGCTCACAGACGATATCATCGCAAACGCAGCCCGGATTGCCTCTGAAGAATGCGCGCCAATTGACGACATTCGCGGCTCAGCCTGGTACCGGCGGCGGATGGTAGGCGTACTCACCCGCCGCGCCCTGACCGCGCTGAGCAACGCCCAGCCCCTCCACGCGCGCTAACCGCGACACGCGCGCGCTCTTCTCAGGTATAATCGCCGCACTACCGAATTGCCTGTTCCCCAGAGAGAAATCGCCCATGCTTCGAAAGCTAAAGCTCTACCTGATAAAGCCATCCAAATATGACGACGACGGCTATGTCATCCGCTATTGGCGCGGTGTGCTCCCCAGCAACACACTGGTCACTCTCGACGCGCTGACCGCAGACAGCGTGGCCCGGCGCGCACTGGGGGATATCAGAATCGAGACTCATCTTCTCGACGATAGCGTGCAGTGCATACCGGTCGGGCGCATCTGCCGCGCCAGCCGCTCGCCGCACGTTAAAGCAGCGGTAATGCTCGTGGGCGTGCAGACCAATCAATTTCCCCGCGCGGCAGATCTGGCGCGGCAGTTTCGGCGCGCCGGAGTGGAGGTCTGGATTGGCGGCTTCCATGTCAGCGGAATGTTGGCCATGTTTCCGCAAGTCTCTCCCGAGATTCAGGAACTGCTCGACCTGGGCGTAACCGTGGTCAAAGGCGAGGTTGAGCATCGCTGGGACGAACTGCTGCGCGATCTGGTGAACGGCGCCGCGCAGCCGCTATACGATTTCATTGCCGACCCGCCCTCGCTGCTGGATGCGCCGCTGCCGCGCATAAACCGCAGCTACCTGCGCCGTTTTGTCTATTCCGACGGCGGCACGCTGGATTGCGGGCGCGGCTGCCCGTTTGATTGCTCGTTTTGCTGCATTATCAACGTGCAGGGGCGCAAAATGCGCTACCGCGACCCGCAGGCGGTGTTGCAGGCGCTGCGCGAGAACTACCGCAAATCCGGGACGCACTACTATTTCTTCACCGACGACAATTTCGCGCGCAACAAACACTGGGAAGCGATTTTCGACGGGTTAATCCAGCTGCGCGAGTCCGAAGGGCTGCCGCTCACTTTCATGATGCAGGCCGACGTACTCTCGTATCGCATTCCCAATTTCATTGAGAAGGCGCGCCGCGCGGGATGCTCACAGGTCTTTCTCGGCATCGAAAGCATCAACGCTGACAATCTCAAAGCATCCGGAAAGCGCCAGAACTCGCTGGAAGCATTCCGTAAACTCACCGCAGCATGGCATTCGGCCGAAGTCTCCACCCATGCGGCTTACATCATCGGCTTCCCGCACGACACACTCGAGAGCGTGCGCGCAGACCTGCGCTTTTTGAGCAACGAATTGCAGGTTGAGCAGGCATCCTTCTTCATGCTCGGCCCTCTGCCCGGCTCGCGCGACCATTGCAAGCTGGTGAACACAGGGCAGCCGCTCGACCCGGACTACAACCGTTACGATTCCTTTCACGCGGCCATGCCGCACCCGAACATGAGCGCCGAGGAATGGTTCTCACTTTACCGCGAATGCTGGCGCACTTTTTACAGCTTTGAAAACATGCGCGCCATTCTCAGCCGCGTTCCGGCGAAGAACTACTGGAGCGTGTTCCTCAACTTCATTTGGTACAAAAGCGCAGCCGAAATCGAGGGCGAACACCCGATGATCGCCGGATTCTGGCGCATTAAGGAACGTCGCGCGCGCCGCCCTGGTTACCCAGTCGCCGGCCGCTGGGCGCACTTTACTGCGCAGCTGCGCGAGAAAACACGGCAGCTGCGCCAGTGGGTCGCCCTGCTGGTGGAGATGGAAGAACTCTGGCTGCAGACCCGCCCACCCACCCGCCTCGAACAGAGATTGCTGGAGGACCTGCAGCGCTTGCGAGAACATGAGGTGGAATGGGCAATATCGTTTCGCCTACCGGAACTGCCCACCGCCAACATAGTCGAGCTGCGCCGAGGGCTACACGACTGGACAAACACCGTGCTGCCAGCCATTCTGCAGCAGCGCCGTGAAGCATTGGGGGCTTCACTCTCCCCGCTGCGCGAACGGCTCACCTTGCCGCCAATCAACGCCGAGACCGGCTTTCTCAGCCTGTGGAGCAGAATCCCGGCTGATTTGCGCGACTGGATCATGCGCGTCGAGAAGCACATGCAAAGCGTGAGCGCATCGCGGCGCTCCCTCGACTGGTTCTGGCTGCAGCAGTGGCATCATTTACGCCGTGGTAGATTTTGGCGCGTGCGGCCGGCAAAGGCCACGGCCAATTTAACGCGCGATCTGGTTTTGACTTTCCGCTTCGCCTGGGCGCTTCTCAGCGGAAGCGGAAGAACAGCAATGAACAGATAATGATTAATGGCAAAGATTCTGGTTTCCCTGTCGGTTAACGGCGACCCACACGAACTCTATCTGGACACGCGGCGCACACTGCTCGATGTGCTACGGGACGAGCTAGGGCTTCTGGGCACGCACCGAGGCTGCGATGCTGGAGACTGTGGCGCGTGCACCGTCCACGTGGATGGGTTGCCGATGACTTCTTGCCTGCTGCTGGCCGCCGATTACCACGGCGCACAAATCACCACGGTAGAGGGCGTGTTGGATGATGGAAAACCCAATTCTCTACAGCAAGCACTGGTCGAGAAAGGCGGCATCCAGTGCGGATTTTGCACACCCGGTTTCGTGATGAACGGCCTAGCGCTTCTGAGCGAAAAACCGCGCCCCACAGAAGCGGAGACGCGCGCATGGCTTTCCGGCAACCTGTGTCGTTGCACCGGATACGTCAAAATCGTGGATGCGGTGATGACAGCGGCCAGGCAGTCGCCATGACCACAACCGCCATCGGACAGCGCATCCCCAAACTGGACGCGCCGGATAAAGCCACCGGCCGCGCCACTTACGGGCACGACGTGCGCCTGCCGGGGATGATGCACGGCGCAATCCTATATTCCCGTCACCCACATGCGCGCGTTGCTCAGATAGACACATCGCGCGCGGCGCAGCTACGCGGCGTCACATGCGTGCTCACCGCCGCCGACAACCCCAGCACGAAATTCGGTTACGGCAAAGATAACACCCCATTTAAAAGCGAAAATGTGCGCAGCCTGCGCGATGAAATAGCGGGCGTCGTCGCAATCGATGCAGACACTGCCGAGGAAGCGCTGCGCCTAATAAAGGTGGAATACGAAGAGTTGACCGCCATTTTCTCGCCGGAGCAAGCGCTGGCCGAGGGTGCTCCGCTAATCCATCCAGAGCACGGCAGCAATCATTTCAATTCCTACAACTACTCGCACGGCGACATCGTCGCCGGAGAAGCTGAATCCGAGGTGGTCGTCGAAGCCAGCTTTGATTTGCCCTACGTCACGCACGCGTGCATGGAAACCAGCGTCATCGTGGCACAATTCGACCATCACGACAAGCTTACAATGTGGAGTACCACGCAAATCCCGTTCCTGCTGCAGCGCGATCTTTCAGAGGCGCTGGGAATCCCGGGCAGCCATATTCGGATCATCCAGACCGCTATCGGCGGCGCGTTCGGGCGTGAACTTGATATTTATCCATATCACCCCATCGCCGCGCTAATGGCGCGCAAGGCCGGGAAACCGGTGCGGTTGGCGTTCTCGCGCCACGAGGAGTTCATCGCCGGGCCAGTGCGCCAGCCCTGTAGCGTCAGCGTGCGCGCCGGAGCGCGGGCCGATGGGCAGCTCACCTTCCGCGACGTGCGCGCGCAACTTGATATTGGAGCATACGTGTCATGGGGAGTTGTCACGCCGCTGGTGATGATGGAAACCAGCGCCTCGCTTTACAGCGTGCCGCACGTGCGTTTTCGCGCCGACAACATCTACACCAACAACCCGGTCACCGGCGCAATGCGCGGTTACGGAAACCCGCAGTCCACATTTTTCATTGAAACTGTGATGGATCAACTTGCCGAACAACTTGACATGGATCAGGCAGATTTCCGCGCCCGCAATGCAAATCAACCAAACACAGAGACGCCGCAAGGGTTAATCATCACCTCCTGCGGACTGCGCGAATGCATCGAGGCCGTCGCCGTGCGCGCGGATAGTTTCGCGCTATCCGTAAATGAGGGCGGGTATCCGGCCAGCGCCGGTGTGCCACACGACGGGGGTGGCAGCCGGCCGGAATTGAAACGGGGCATCGGTTTCGCCTGCACGCTAAACGTGGGCGGCGGCGCGCGCATCTACCGCAGCGATGGCTGCGGAGCGACGGTCAAGGTAGATGATTTCGGGCACGTGTCTCTAATCACCGGCAGTACCGAAATCGGGCAAGGCTCGGAAACCGTGCTGGCGCAAATCGTCGCCACCGTACTGGGCGTGGATGTTAACGATGTGCGCGTGCTTAACAGCGACACCGACGTAAAACCGTGGGATGTGGGCGTACACGCCAGCCGCACTACCTTCATCGCCGGCAATGCCGCTCACATCGCCGCGATGCAGGCACGCAGCCAGCTCTTCGATACGGCAGCCGGGATGCTGGAGGCAGCCCCGGAGGCGCTGGAAGCCCTCGGCGGAGAAATCATCGACACGGAAAGCGGGAAGACGGTCAGTCTCGCCAAAGTCGTCCGCGCGCGTCACTTCCGCGAAGGTGGTGAAGTGGTGCTGGGCGAAGGCTGGTACGACCCACCCACAAAACTGGTCGATAAGGACACATACAAAGGCAATATCTCCGCCGCTTACGGATTTGGCGCACAGATGGCGGAAGTGGAAGTGGACACCGAAACCGGGAAGGTGAACGTGCTGCGTCTGGCGTGCGCCAACGATGTCGGGCTGGCAATCAACCCGATGGCGGTCGAGGGGCAGATTGAAGGCGGCGCGCAGATGGGGCTGGGATATGCGCTGACGGAGGAATTGCTGGTCGAAGAAGGGCGCGTGCTAAACCCTGATTTTCTCGATTATCGCCTCTTCACCAGCGCCGACATGCCGCGGATTGAAACTATCATTGTGGAAACCGACGACCCGCAGGGGCCGTTTGGGGCAAAGGGCGTGGGCGAGATGGGCGGCACACCGACGGCGGCCGCCATCGCCAATGCCATTTACGATGCGGTCGGCGTGCGCCTCACCGAACTCCCTATGACGCCGGAGCGCGTACTGGCGGCGCTAGATAAGAGAACAATTCCTGATGACAACTTTCCCTACCAATGAACGTTTACTGAAAGTTCCTCTCTACATCGGCGGCAAATCCATAGAAGAAGTGCGCCGCGAACTCGGTGTGGATGAGATAATCAAACTGGCATCCAACGAATGTCCGCTGGGGCCCTCGCCGATGGCGGTGGAGGCGGCGCGCGAGGCGCTGAGTGACGCCAATCGTTATCCCGGCACGGCCGATCTTGATTTGCGGCGCAAACTGGCCCCGCGCCTCGATGCGGCTCTGGATGAAAGCAACGTCGTGTTGGGCAATGGCGGCACCGATGTGCTGCGCATGATCGCCCAGGCTTTTGTCTTCGAGCGCGGCGTCAACACCATCATGTGCCGCGCTTCCTTCCCCATGTGGCACATCGCCACCATGGTGGCTGGCGGCGACTGTATTTTCATCAAGCCGACCGCCGACTACGGCCACGATTTGCCCGCTATGGCAGCTCGCATCAACGCGAACACGCGCGTCGTTTACGTATGCTCGCCCAACAACCCCACCGGCAACATCGTCACGCAGGCGCACGCCAATGACTTCATGGCGCGCGTCCCCGAGCGCGTGGTGGTGGTGTGGGATGAAGCCTATTGCGCTTACGTGGACGCCCCCGACTATGCCGACAGCCTGCGCTACGTGAAAGACGGTCGCAATGTGCTCGTCGTGCGCAGCTTTTCCAAAAGCGCCGGGTTGGCAAATATGCGCATCGGTTATGCGATTGGGCACACCGAACTGGCTGACTATCTGCGCCACGCGCAAAACCCGTTCCACACCGGGGCTGCCTCGCTTGCGGGCGCAGCTGCCAGTCTGGATGACGCGGAGTATCTGGCGAGCAACCGCCAGATGGTGCTGGATGGGCGCGCTTTCCTGCGCGCGGAATTTGAAAAACTGGGGTTGAACTCGCTACCAAGTCAGGCAAACTTTGTCGCCATCGTTGACCCCCCCATGCCGCCAGAAGACTTGGCGGATACACTTCTGCACAGAGGCTTCATCGTGCGCGCAATGGAGCCCTTCGGGCTGCCGAATGCGGTGCGAGTCACTGTCGGCACGCAGGCCGAAAACGAGAAATTCGTGGCGGTGCTGGGCGACGTAATTAGTGAAGCATAGAACGTAATTCTTACGGCGAGAGGAAGAGGCAATGAGTTTTGTAAAAGGTATCGAGCGCGTGGCACTGGCTGTGCCCAATCTAGACAAAGCGCGGGAATTCTTCGAGACCTGGTTTGACGCCAAGTTCCAGCCGGAGGAATTAATCGAGGACATGGGCATTCGCTATCGCCCGTTCCAGATCGGGAAAGACCGCATGGAGCTGCTGGAGCCAACGCGGGCAGACAGCCCGGTGGCGAGATTCATCGAACGCAACGGCGGCCCCGGCGTGCATCATGTCACATTTGAAGTTGACGACCTTGACGCTGCCATCGAAGAGCTGGAACAGCGTGGGGGACGCATCGCTTATCGCCACACCTATGCGCCGGGCGTCACCTTTGAAGGACAGGTCTGGCGCGAGGCGTTCGTGCACCCTAAAGATGCCTACGGGGTTCTAATTCATCTGGCTGAAAAAACAAGCGTGAGCGAGGCCTGATTGGCGATAACCGACAACCATGGACTTCAACTTTACTGACGAACAAGAGCTGTTCCGCAAATCCGTGCGCGACTTCGTGAGCAAAGAAGTTGCGCCGGTGGCGGCCGAGATAGACAAAGCTGGGGAGTTTCCACGCGCGCTCTTCCAGCGCTGCGCCGAAAACGGTTATTTCGCGCTGCGTTACCCTGAAGCCATCGGCGGGATGGGGGCGGACTTTATTACCTTCTGCCTGATGGCGGAGGAGATCGCACGCGGTTCGCTCTCGCTGGCAGTCTCGGTCTCGATGCAATGTCTGATGGGTACCGATTTCATCTTCCGTTTTGGCACGGATGACCACAAACAGCGGTTGCTGCAACCCGCGCTGCGCGGCGAGAAAATCGGCGGCATTGCCATGACCGAACCGGATTTCGGCTCGGACCTCGGCAACATCACCACCAATGCGCTGCCCACGGCGGATGGCTGGGTGATTTCCGGGCGCAAGATGTGGATTACGTCCGCCACGATTGCCGACTTCTTCACCGTGGCCGCCAAAACAGATCCGGAGGCCGGTTTTAAGGGGGTTGATCTGTTTTTGGTGGAAAAGGATATGTCCGGCGTGACTGTTGGACGCCATATCGAGAAGCTGGGCGTGCGCGCCTCGGAGACATCGGAACTGATTCTGGAAGATGTGCATGTCCCCGCCGAAAACCTGCTGGGAGAAAAGGGAACCGGTTTTAGGAATCTGGGCGGCACTCTGGCGGATATCCGCACCATGACCGGCGCGCTGGCGCTGGGGCTGGGGCAAGCAGCCCTTGATGCTGCCATTCAATACGCGCGGGAACGCGTGCAATTCGGGCGACCCATCGGCAAGTTCCAGGCTATCGCGCACAAAATCGCTGACATGGGTACGCAACTGGAAGCCGCGCGCGGGCTGGTTTACCGCTCCGCCTGGCAAGTGACGCAAGGCGTGGTGGACATGAAACTGGCTTCGATGTGCAAACTGTTTTCAACCGAAGCGGCGAACAAAATCGCGGATGAGTGTACGCGCATTTTCGGTAGCTATGGCTTTGCGATGGAATGTGACGCGCAGCGTTATTTCCGTGACGCGCGTTTCCTGCTCTATGGTGGCGGCACTTCCGAGATTTTGCGAACGATTGTTTCACGGGATTTACTCTAAGTGGCCGATGGCCAATAGCTAATGGCAAACAATGAAACCGGAGACCAAATCTTGAGGAGAATGTAATGGCTAATCAGCAACGTGGATTGACTTTCGATCAGTTCAACTTGGGAGACGTGTTCACCTCGCAAGCACGCACGGTGACCGAAACCGATGTGGTCAATTTCGCCGGGCTTTCCGGCGACTTCAACCCACTGCATACCGATGAGGAATTCGGAAAAAGCACGCCTTTCGGCGCGCGCATCGCGCATGGCATGTTGGTGGCTTCCATGGCCACCGGCATGATGAACTGGACCGGCGCCTTCGAAGGCACCACCATTGCGCTGATGGAACAGGTCATCCGCTACAAGGGCGCGGTGATGTTCGGCGACACCGTTCATCTGGAATTGAATGTGGCCGAAAAAAAAGAAACGTCCAAGCTTAATCGGGGCATTGTCAAATTCGATACCGCAGTTGTCAACCAGGACCGCAAGGCAGTCATCGAAGGGCAGTGGACATTGATGATGGTGCGTAAAGCGTGAAAAATTATTTGTTACGTTGAGTAATTACAAAAAAAGACAGAACCATGACACTAGAGAATAAAGTCGCATTAATCACCGGGGGCGGGAATGGCATCGGGCGCGCGACTGCGCTCCGGTTTGCGCGCGAAGGCGCGCGCATTGTTGTCACCGATATGGACGCCGAGGGCGTGCAAAATGTCGCCGCTGAAATCAGCGCTGCTGGTGGGCAGGTGGCTGCCGTGACCGGTAACGTCACCAGCCGTGATGACGCGCAGGCGATGGTAGCTGCTGCACTGGAGAATTACGGGCAGCTGGATGTCCTCATCAACAACGCCGGTATCAACCGGGATGGGATGGCAGTACGCGTCAAAGAAGGCGAAGTGAAAATGATGAGCGATGCCAAATGGGACACAGTGCTGGATGTGAATCTGAAAGGCACCTTCCTATGCGCTCAGGCCGCCGCAGTACCGATGATGGAGCAGCAGTCCGGGCGCATTGTGAACACGTCTTCCATCGGTGCGCTGGGCAACATCGGTCAGGCAAATTACGCCGCCTCCAAAGCCGGCGTTATCGGCCTGACCAAAACCTTGGCGCTGGAGTGGGCGCGCTACAACATCTCGGTGAATTGCGTTGCGCCCGGCGCAACCAAAACGCAAATGACCGCTGGAATTCCCGAAAAAATAATGGATGGCTTGCTCAAACAGATCCCAATGCGGCGCATGGCCGAGCCGGAAGACATCGCGGCAGCGCATTACTTCTTTGTTTCTGATGACGCGAATTACATCACCGGGCAGGTGCTATTTGTGGATGGCGGAATTACGGTTGGAGTGTAAGTGTTTGCCGGAGAAGTAGCCCTTGTCACCGGTGGCTATCAGGGTATCGGGCGCGCGATCGCGCTCGACCTGGCCCGACACGGCGCGCGCGTGGCTGTAATCGATATCCAGCCCGCGAAACGGGCAGCCGCTTTATTGGATGAGATTAGTACGCTGGGCAGCCGCGCGCTGGCGATCCAGTCCGATGTGACTTCGTTCACTGCAGCCGGGAAAGTGATAGCGCAAGTCATGGATAAGTTCGGGCAGCTGGATATCGTGGTCAGCAACGCCGGCATCAACCGCGATAGCGTGGTCTGGAAGATGAGCGAAGAACAATGGGACCAGGTGATTTCGGTGGATTTGAAAGGGGTGTTCAACTATATCCGCGCGGTCGCACCGATTTTCAAGGCGCAAAGCTCCGGAAAAATCGTGAACATCACTTCGATCAATGGCTTGCGCGGCAAATTTGGGCAGGCGAACTACAGCGCGGCGAAAGGCGGCGTGGTGGCGCTGACGAAAACTGTGGCGCGTGAACTGGGACGTTTCAACGTGAATGTGAACGCGGTTGCGCCCGGGCTGGTGGAAACCGAGATGATGCGCAATGCGCCCGAATCCGTGCGCGAGGCAGCCCTGCAGGAAATTTTACTGGGGCGGCTGGGGCAGCCAGAGGACATCGCAGCGGCCGTTACCTTTTTGTGCAGCCCGCGCGCACGGCATATCACCGGGCAAGTTTTCGCGGTGGATGGGGGCCAGTATTTGTAAAACAGGGAAAAATCATGCAATTCAAAAACGCATATATTCCATACGGCGGCTATTGGAGCACGCCGTTCTGTAAGTGGCAGGGCAGTTTTGCCAATTTGCATCCGCTCAAGTTTGCGGCGGGAGTGGCGCGCGGGGCACTGGCTGCGCGCCAGCTATCCCCAGAAGTCTTTGATGCGCTGCACCTGGGCACAACCGTGCCTTCCAAATCGTGCTTCTATGGTGCACCCTGGGTGGCAGCTATGATCGGCACGGAAGATATCACCGGACCGATGATCGGGCAGGCGTGCGCCACTTCGGCGCGGGTGATCGCCGGAGCTGCTTTCGAGACGGAGGTTGGCGATGGCGCAGACCCCGCTATTTTGTGCATCACGGCCGACCGCACATCCAATGGGCCACATCTAGTGTATCCGAATCCAAAAGGGCCCGGCGGCAAGGGCGATGCCGAAGATTGGGTGTGGGATAACTTCAACCACGACCCATTCGCGCGCAATGCCATGCTGAACACCGCCGAAAATGTGGCCGCAGAAGCTGGCATCAGCACAGAGGAGCAGCACGAAGTCGCGCTGCTGCGCTACGAGCAATATCAGGCGGCGCTGGCTGACGAAGCGGCTTTTCAGCGCCGCTACATGGTTTCGCCGCTGGAAATCAATCCCAGCGGACGCAAAGTTGTCGGCACTGTCGAGTCAGATGAAGGCATATTCCCCACCACGGCGGAAGGGTTGGCGAAACTCAGGCCGGTGCTGCCGGAAGGCAGCGTCACTTTCGGCGGGCAAACTTTCCCCGCCGATGGCAACGCAGGAATGATCGTCACCACCGCGGCGCGTGCGGCGGAGTTGAGCGCCAATGCGAATGTCAAAGTGCAGCTGCTCAGTTTTGCACAGGGTCGGGCGAAGAAAGGCTTCATGCCGGCTGCCAATGTGCCCGCCACGCACCGCGCGCTGGACTTGGCCGGCATCGGCATCTCGGATGTGAACGCCATCAAGACTCATAATCCGTTTGCGGTGAACGATATCTATTTTTCGCGCGAGTTGGGCGTGGAGAAAGAAGCGATGAACAATTACGGCTCATCGTTGATCTGGGGGCATCCGCAAGGCCCAACGGGGATGCGCCTGATAATGGAACTAATCGAGGAGCTGGCGCTGCTAGGCGGCGGCTACGGCCTGTTTACCGGCTGCGCTGCCGGCGACACGGCCGCGGCGATTGTGCTACGAGTGGATGGGAAAAATGGCGGATAAACCCATCCGGGTACTCATCGCCAAGCCCGGGCTGGACGGCCACGACCGCGGCGCGAAAGTTGTCGCGCTGGCGCTGCGCGATGCCGGCTTCGAGGTCATCTACTCTGGTTTGCACCAGACGGTAGAGCAAATCGTTTCCATTGCGCTGCAGGAAGACGTGCACGCGATTGGGCTTTCGGTGCTATCCGGAGCGCATGTGCCAATTTCTCAAAATTTGATGGCACAGTTGGCCGCCAATGAATTAACCCCGCTGGTGATTGTCGGCGGCAACATACCCGCGCGAGACCGGGAGGCGCTGCTGGAACTAGGAGTGGCAGCCGTGTTCCCCACCGGCAGCGCGTTTGGTGATATAGCTGATTTCATCCGTTATAATGCGAGGCTGGAGGAACACTAAGTGACCGGTAGCCATCCCAATGGTTCCGAGCCGCCAGTGCAGATTAATCAATCGTTGTGCACCGGCTGCGAATTGTGCGTGCACGCTTGCCCGCAATTTGTATTGCAAATGACGGCGGATGCATCACGCATCGCCGGGATGGTTGCGGTTGCCGTCAACCCGGACATGTGCTCCGGCTGCGGGCAGTGTGAGGATGTATGCCCCGACCTGTGCATTTCGGTGCAGATTACGGCGGTGGCGTGAAATGGCAATACTTGAATTTCGCTGGCACGCCCGCGCCGGCCAGGGCGCTGTGACAGCCGCAAAAGCGCTCGCCGACGCAGCTTTGCTCGAGGGCAAGCATGTTCAGGCGTTCCCCGATTATGGGCCGGAACGCATGGGCGCGCCGATCAGAGCCTACAATCGTATCGCCACGAAACCTATCCGGCGGCATGGCCTGGTGGAAAATCCACAAGTGGTGATTGTGGTTGACCCCACCCTCGTGTTCAGCGCCAGGGTGATCGACGACGTGGATGACGATGTGGTTTTTTTGATCAACACCACCAAATCACCGGCGGATGCGCGGCAGGCGCTTGGGGTAGAGCATGCCGTCTTCACGGTGGATGCAACCCAGATCGCGCAGGAAGAAATCGGCTTGCGAAAACCCAATACGCCCATGCTGGGCGCAGCCGCAAAAGTGAGCGGTGTAGTGCAATTGGAGGCATTGCTTTCCGCGACCGAAAAGAGCTTCAGCGAGAAATTCAAGCGCAAGGTCGTGGATGGCAATCTGGAAGCAATCAGGCGCGCGTACAATGAGGTGCGCGGGGAGGCGGCGCTGGAATGATTGACGTGATTAATGAGGGCTGGGAGACGCTGCCCATCGGCGGCGTCATTCCGGAAGGGGGCACCTCGGCAGCCTACAAAACCGGAGACTGGCGCGGGGGCGGCAAGCGCCCGCTGCTCAATCACTCCGCCTGTGTCCACTGCCTGCATTGCTGGATTTCTTGCCCGGATTCAGCCATTGAGATTCAGGAGAGCAAAATGCTCGGCTTCATTTATGACCACTGCAAAGGCTGTGGCATCTGCGCGAATGAATGCCCACCGCTGGTCAAGGCAATCACCATGATTGCAGAAGAGCAGTTCGAAACGACATTGTGAACCGGGAAACACAGGTCTTAAAGACTGATGCCGTGACTGTTGAAGCCGAGGCAGCAGAAGCGCCGCCCCAACCACAGCGACAGTTGCTGGCGCTGACCGGGAACGAGGCCGTGGCCGAGGCCATTCGCCAGATTGACCCGCATGTATGTGCTGCATATCCTATCACGCCGACCACGCAGATAATGCAAGAGGTGGCGCAGTTCATCGCCGATGGACGTATGCGCGCCGAACTGGTTCCCTGCGAATCGGAACATTCCGCCATGAGCGCGTGCGTGGGGGCCGGCGCTGCTGGCGCGCGTGTGATGACGGCCACTTCCGCAAACGGGCTGGCGCTAATGTGGGAGGTGCTCTACATCGCCTCCGGCATGCGCCTGCCGATAGTGATGGCGGTAGGCAACCGCGCGCTTTCCGGACCACTCAACATCCACTGTGACCACTCAGATTCGATGGGCGCGCGCGATTCGGGTTGGATTCAATTTTACGCCGAATCGGTGCAAGAAGCCTACGACAACATCCTGCAGGCCGTACGCATTGGCGAACACCCAGACGTACTTCTGCCGGTGATGTGCTGCATGGATGGCTTCTTGACCACTCATACGAGCGAAAACGCTGAAATTCTGGATGATGCGGAAGTGCGCGATTTCTTGGGAAAGTATCGCGCCCGTTATTCACTGCTGGATGTTGATAACCCGGTCACATTCGGCGCAACCGATTTGCCCAACGCCTACACTGAACACAAGTACCAGCAGGTGGAGGCGATGAAAAAAGCGGATGCGGTCATCCGTGCCGTCTGCGTTGAATTCGGCGCGAAATTTGGCCGAGAGCATGGCATGCTGGAAGCGTATTGCATGGAAGATGCGGACACGGCTATAGTGGTGCTATCTTCCACCGCCGGCAGCGTCGCCGACATGGTGGATACGCTCCGCGCCGAGGGTCGCAAAGTCGGGCTGCTGCGCCCTCGGGTGTTCCGCCCATTCCCGGCGGCGGATGTGCGCGCCGCGCTGCAGGATTTAACGGCGGTCACGGTGCTGGATCGCTCGCACTCATTCGGCGCAGATGGTGGTCCGCTGTTCACCGAGGTGCGCACTGCGCTGTTCGACGCCCCGCACCGCCCGCGCGTTTTGGGGCGGGTATATGGTCTGGGAGGACGCGCAATCACCGGCGGCGAGATTCGCGCGCTGTATGACGAAATAGAGACGGACACCGCGCCGACATTCCGCTTTGTGGGAGTGAGGGAGTAACTCTAATGCCGAGCGCCGCCTTGTTGGAGATTGCTTCGCGGGGAGAGCCGGTAGCCGGCGGGCACCGGTTATGCAGCGGCTGCGGTGCCGGGGTGATAATCCGCCAGATGCTGACCGCAACTGATTACCCGACTGTCGTTTCCAACGCGACCGGATGTGTGGAGGTATGTACCAGCGTGTACCCGTTCACCGCCTGGAATGTGCCCTGGATTCACAATGGTTTTGAGAATGCCGCCGCCACCATCACTGGCGCGGAGGCTGCGTATCGCGCCATGGAACGGCGCGGAGATGTGCCCAAACGCAAAAACAAGAAGCCGATGAAGTTCATCGCGCTCGGCGGCGATGGCGGCACCTATGATATCGGGCTTCAGTCGCTTTCCGGAGCGCTGGAGCGGGGGCACGATTTCGTCTACATTTGCTATGACAACGGCGCTTACATGAACACCGGCATCCAGCGCTCCTCGGCCTCCCCTTTTGGCGCAAACACGACCACCAGCCCGGCCGGAGTGGTCATTCAGGGCAAGCAAGAAGAGCGCAAGAACCTGACCGCAATAGCGGCCGCGCACGACATTCCCTTTGTGGCGACGGCATCACCGGGCTACTACATGGATTTCACCCGCAAGGTGAAAAAGGCGCTCGACGTCAATGGTCCGGCATTCTTGAATGTGTTCGCGGTCTGCCCGCTTGGCTGGAGGTCAGAGCCGGAGGATTCTCAGATTCTGGCGCGGTCAAGCGTGGAGACCTGCGTCTGGCCGCTCTACGAAATCGAAGACGGAAGATTCAGGCTCACTTTTCGCCCGAACGTAAAGCGGCCCGTGACGGAATACATGCAGTTGCAGGGCCGTTTCTCTCATCTGTTCAAAACGGGCAACGAGGACATGCTAACGCATATTCAGGAGCGGGTGGACGCCGAGTGGGAGCAGCTGCTGAAACGAGACCGGCGCGAGCGCGAGGAAAACAGCGAATAGAGCCATGCCGACAATCCACTCGATGTCTGGAAACGAGGTCATAGCCCACGCCGCGATTGCCGCCGGTTGCCGCTTCTTTGCCGGCTATCCCATTACGCCCTCCTCCGAAGTGGCGCATGTGATGGCCGAGGAGCTTCCCAAAGTGAATGGCTGCTTCATCCAGATGGAGGATGAAATCGCCTCGATGGGCGCGGTTATCGGCGCGAGTCTGGCGGGGGCAAAAGCCATGACGGCGACCTCTGGGCCTGGCTTTTCACTCAAGCAGGAGAACCTGGGATTCGCGTGCATGGCCGAAGTGCCGTGCGTGGTGGTGAACGTGATGCGCGGCGGCCCCTCCACCGGGCTGCCCACCCTGCCCTCCCAGGGAGACGTAATGCAAGCGCGCTGGGGTACGCACGGCGATCACCCGATCATCGCCCTTTATCCGGCCGACCTGACCGAGATGTATCAGCAGACGGTGCGCGCTTTTAACCTGGCGGAACAGTATCGCACGCCCGTGATTCTGCTCTCTGATGAACTGATTGGGCACATGAGTGAGCGGGTAGAATTCCCCGACTCAGTGGAAACACTGAAACGTCACAAGCCCGATATTCCCCCGGATGAATACCTTCCGTATGATGTCAGCGGCGCATTAGTGCCGCCAATGGCGAACTTCTTCGAGGGATACCGGTATCACGTCACCGGCCTGACGCACGATGAAACCGGTTTCCCTTCCGAGAACGCGAACATCGCCGAGGCGCAATTGCGTCGCCTGATGCTGAAAATCAGCGCCAGCGAGGAAGATATCCTTGAATGGGAAGAAGATGGCCTAGAGGACGCGGACATAGCCATCTTCGCCTACGGCGCGGGCGCACGCTCGGTGCGCTCGGCCATGTTGCGCTTGCGCGAACAGGGCGTCAGAGTTGGTATGTTCCGGCCGGTTACTATCTGGCCGTTCCCGGATGAAGCGCTGCGCGCCGCGGCTGCGCGCGTCAGGGTGTTGTTCGTGGTTGAGATGAATATGGGCCAGATGGTGCGCGAGATTGAGCGCGTGGTGCGCGACACCCCGATTGTAGGCATTCATCGCGCCAGCGGCCAGCCCATCGACCCGGATGAAATCGTTTCCACCGCACACCACTGGCTGGAACACGGCGACACGCTGCAGCCGCACACCGAAGTTTTCCAGATGAGTGTGTAGAGACTAAAGCCGATGGCGTTCGATTACGCAACGTATTTACGAAATGAAAAGATGCCCACGCAGTGGTGCTCCGGCTGCGGTCTGGGAAACTTAATGAAGGCCATCATCCGCGCAATGCACGAAAACAACATCGCGAAAGATGACTGCGCTGTGGTATCTGGCATCGGCTGCTCGGGGCGGATGTCATCTTATCTTGATTGCAACACACTGCACACACCGCACGGGCGAACACTGCCCTTTGCGACTGGCCTGAAACTCGTCCAGCCCGATAAGCATGTGTTCGTGGTCAGCGGCGATGGCGATGCGCTGGCGATTGGCGGCAATCATTTTATGCACACCTGCCGCCGAAACATCGACCTGACACTGATCGTCGCCAACAATTTCACTTACGGTTTGACGGGCGGACAGTTCTCGCCGGCGACGCCAATCGGCAGCTGGGCGCCCACTTCGCCATACGGCTCCATTGAGCAGACATTCGACACTTGTACACTGGCGGACACATGCGGCGCGACTTATGTCGCCCGTTCCACTGTCGCCAATCTGCATCACATGACGGAAATGCTGCGGCTTGGCATGGCGCACAAGGGCATGGCTGTCATCGAGGTCATCACCAATTGCCATGTCAATTATGGACGTAAAAACAAACACCCGCAGGCCGCCGAGATGATCAGCTGGATTCGCGGGAACGGGGTGGATGAAAAAATGGTCGAAGTGCTCCCGATGGAAGCGCTGGAGGGGAAGTTCACGGTCGGCATCCTCAAACAAATAGACCAGCCTGAATACACCGCGCTCTGGTCAGAATGTGTCGCCCGATTGTCAGGCAATGGCGCGGGGGACTGAAGCCATGTCGTCACGGCGTGAACTGCGATTTGCGGGCGAAGGCGGCCAAGGTGTCATTCTCGGCGGCGCGATTTTGGCAGAAGCGTTGATACTCTATGAAGGCAAATACGCAGTCCAGAGCCCACATTATGGTTCGCGGGTGCGCGGTGGCCCCACCAAAGTTGATATCATCGTGGCCGACCGCCCGGTGCTCTTTCCACGCGCCAAGGAGATCGAGTTCTTTCTCTGTCTGGCACAGATGTCGTATGAAAAATACAGCGACGGTCTTGCGAGCGAGGCCACTGTTCTGGTGGACAGCAATCTGGTTCCAAATGCGCCGGAAAACGGTCGCGATATTCATCGCCTGCCGATCGTGGAAATCGCCAAAATGGAGTTGGGCAACGCTGTACTCTCCAATTCAGTGGCGCTGGGAGCGGTGATGAAGTTAACCCATATCGCCAGCGAGGATGCAATCTGGCAGGCGATTGAAGCGCGCGTGCCGCCAAAGACAATCGATATCAATCGCAGGGCTTTTGAGCGAGGGATTGAGTTAGTGCCGTAGCGATTCTGCGCCCGGGCGCCGTGATTTGCACAAAGCCGCATGGTCACAGAGTGCAAATAGCTTGTGCCATTGTGCCCTTTCGGCTTTGCGATGAGAGCAACAGCCATGGCTAGAAGGTCACCAGAATGGTCGCTCCATCGGGGCAATCTCTCTCACAGACAAACGGGGAAATTGTATTCAGTGAAATGAAGCAAGTACAGTTAGAATCTGGTATTCCGGTCAAGCCGGTTTACGGGCCGGAGGATGCCGCCGACGCCGAAATCGGGCAGCCGGGCGAGTTTCCCTTCACGCGCGGCATTCACGCGCATATGTATCGCCGCCGCCCATGGACCATGCGGCAATACGCCGGGTTTGGCACGCCCGCCGAAAGCAACGAACGCTTCAAATTCCTGATTGCCAACGGGCAAAATGCGCTCAATGTCGCCTTTGATTTGCCTTCACAAATGGGGTTGGATTCGGACGACCCGCTGGCAACCGGAGAAGTCGGGCGCGTGGGCATGGCAGTTGACACGCTGGCGGATATGGAAGTCGCCTTTGACGGAATCCCCATCGAAGATATCAGCGTCTCGCTCACCATCAACGCAGTGGCTGCGCCGATTATGGCGATGTATTTCGTCGTCGCCGAAAAACACGGCGTGCCGCTGGCGCAGGTGCGCGGCACCGCACAAAACGACATTCTGAAAGAATACATCGGGCGCGGCGCGTGGATTTTCGCGGTCGAACCAGCCATCCGCTTGATCGCCGATACGATTGAATTCTGCGCCAAAAACGCGCCAAAATACTATCCGGTCTCGGTCTGTGGCTACCACATTCGCGAATCCGGCGCAGACCCAGTGCAAGAAATCGCCTACGCCTACAGCATCGCTTGCGAATACATCCGCCGCGGGCTGGCGCGTGGATTGCATGTGGATGATTTTGCCGGGCGGATGTCCTTCAACCTGGATATTTTCGGCAATCTGTTTGAGCAAGTGGCCAAATTCCGGGCTGCGCGCCGTCTGTGGGCGAAGTTGATGCGTGACGAGTTCGGCGCGCAGAACCCGCGCACCATGCAGATGAAGATGATAGCAGGCGGAGGCGGCGGTGGCCTGACTATCGAGCAGCCAGAAAACAACATCGTGCGCGGCGCATATTATGCGCTAATATCGGCCCTTTCCGGCACGCAGACGATGGCGCTTTGCTCTTACGACGAAGCCTACACCATCCCCACCGAAAAGGCCGCGCTGATTTCGCTGCGCACCATGCAGATATTGGTCGAGGAGATGGGGCTATGCGACACGGTCGACCCGCTCGCCGGTTCGTATTACGTGGAGGCGGTCACTGACGAAATCGAAGCGCGCATCGTCTCAGAGATGAAGCGCGTAGACGCCGAGATGGGCGGCATTGTGCGCGCGGTCAGCGAGGGCGCGGTACAGAGCGAGGTGGCGCATCGGGCCTGGCAGGTGGAGAAAGGTGTCCAGGAGGGCAATATCCACAAAGTGGGCGTGAACTGTTACACTGACTGGCTGGGCGGCGAGGACGGCTATTCCGCAGACGTGGAGCTGCACGAATACAAACCGCAACAGGCCGAGAAATCCATTCGCCGCTTGCAGCAGATACGCGAAAGTCGCGATACAGAGGCAGCCGCCCGCACGCTGGCATCCGTGCGGCAGGCGGCTGCCAGCGACCAGAACGTGATGCCCGCCATGATGGACGCGGTACGCGCCTACGCCACCCTGGGCGAGATCACATCCGTTTTGAAGGAGGTGTTCGGGGAGTTCAAAGAGCCGGTCAGGCTATAGGATGACTGCGTTTTCAGAGCTCACAGTTCTCTCACTGGAGCAAGCCACCACACTGCCCTTCCTCACTCAGCGGCTGGCGCGGGAGGGCATGCGCGTTATCCGCGTGGAGCCGCCCGGGCGCGGCGACCCCAACCGCTATATCGGCGAGGCGACCCTCGACGAGGCGGACATGTGCAGTTATTTTTTTTCCAACAATTGCGGCAAAGAGGCTATCACGCTTAATCTGCGCGCTCCCGAGGGGCAGGCCCTGCTGCACGATCTGATCACCCGGCTGCCCGTGGATATCTTCGCCACCAACAATCGCCCGCGCACTTACGCCAAACTGGGCATCGCCTATGAGAAACTGCGCTCCGTCAGGCCCGATTTAATCTGGCTGGGCACTACCGGTTTTGGCCCGCAGAGCGACGAGGGCGCCTATGACCCGGTGATTCAGGCGCGCGCCGGCTGGATGGAACTCACCGGCGAGCCGGACGGTTTCCCACAGGTGGTCGGGCTGCCGCTGGTGGATTTGGGCGCTTCGGAGCACGCATACGGCGCGGTGATGAAAGCGCTCTTTCAGCGTGCGAGCACCGGCGCGGGCAGCCGCATCGATATTTCCTTGTTTCACTCGGCGTTGTCGTGGATGGCGAACGCAGTCATGTTGACCGAGCTCGGCGAGCACATCACGCGCCGAGGCAACACGCACCAGTTCTTTGGGCCGGTCTCGGTCTTCCCCACCAAAGATGAGCGCTTCGTCTATCTCGCGACGGGCAATGACCGCCAATGGAAGGCTCTTACTCAATTGGACGGCTTCAAGACCCTCGCTGACACCGCCTATGCGCAAAACGCTGGGAGGATGGCCGATATCCACAGCCTGAACGAGCGCATCGCCGCCATCACCCGCCAGCGCACGGCTGCCGAGCTGATCTCCGCCATGAACGCCATCGGGACGCCGATAGCGAAGGTCAACACGATGGCGGAGGTGGTACAAGAGCCGCTGCTCAGAGAGGGGATGACGCGCTCCCGCGACGCGCGCAGCGGGGTTGAAGTGGTGCTGCCGCCGCTGGCGCAGACCAACGCGGAAAGCGCCCCGACGCTTACCTTCCCGCCACGTCTCGGCGAGCACAACGAGACAATTTTCGGCGAGGTTCTCGGTTTGAGCGCGGAGCAGATTGCGGGGCTGGGCGCGAAAGGAATTATTTGACAGCGACACGGTCATGCGCCTAGGAGTAGACGTCGGTGGCACGTTCACCGATTTTGTTTTACTGGATGATGAAACCGGGGATATTCGCGTTAACAAGTGCCTGACCACGTCCGGCAACCCATCCGATGCCATCGAGCAGGGAATGCTGGAACTGCAGCAGACAGCACCGAATGTCATCGCTGAATTGGATGAACTGATTCACGGCACCACCCTGGTCATCAACGCCATCATCGAGCGCAAGGGCGCGCGCACCGGGCTGATCACCACACGCGGTTTCCGCGATACTCTGGAACTGGGACGCGAAATCCGCTACGCGCCCTACGATATATTCGCCGAATTTCCACAGCCGCTGGCAGCACGCCATTTGCGCCTAGAGGTGAACGAGCGCGTGCGCGCCGATGGCAGCGTGTTGCAGCCGCTTGACCACGCCGAAGCGTGCGCCGTAGTGCGCCAACTGGTGGAGTTGGGCGTCGAATCTATTGCGGTCTGCCTGCTCAACTCGTTTGAGAATCCGGCGCATGAACTGGCGCTGAAAGACATCATCGCCACCGAAGCGCCGGGCTGCTCGGTTTCCATTTCGTATGAAGTGCTGCCACAAATTCGCGAATATGAGCGTAGTAGCACCACCGTCGCCAACGCTTATGTCAAGCCGCTAACGGACAAATATCTCACCCAACTTTCCGGGCGACTGGGCGCGCTCGGTTTTGGCGGACGGCTATTCATCATGCTTTCCAGCGGCGGCGTGACTTCGGTGGAGACCGCGGCCGAATTCCCGGTGCGCATCATTGAATCCGGCCCCACTGCCGCCGTCATCGCCGGGCAATATTTCAGCCACCTGTTCGAGCAGCCGGAAATGTTCTGCTTTGACATGGGCGGCACCACCGCCAAATCCTGCCTGATTCAGGACGGCGTCGCCGGGGTGGTACAAACTTTCGAAGTCGGACGGGTGCAGCGTTTTCGGAAGGGCAGCGGGCTGGCGATTCAGGTGCCGGTAGTGGATTTGATGGAAATCGGAGCGGGTGGCGGAAGCATTGCGCGCGTCAGCCGCATGGGCACGCTACAGGTTGGGCCCGAGAGTGCCGGCTCGGAACCCGGCCCGATCTGCTATGGGCACGGCGGCAGCCGGCCCACGGTAACCGACGCCGATTTACTGCTCGGCTACCTGGACGAGAATTATTTTCTGGGCGGCCAGATGCAGTTAGACAAAACGGCCGCCCGCCGCGGAGTGGAGGAAAAAGTGGCCGCACCGCTGGGGGTCTCGTTTCTGCAAGCGGTGTGGGGGATCCACGATCTGGTCAATGAGACGATGGCGGCAGCGGCAAAAACACACATTGCCGAAAAAGGTGGCAATCCTAATCTGGTCACGTTGGCGGCGCTTGGCGGCGCGGGGCCGGTGCACGCTTTCGGGCTTGCGCGCAAGTTGGGTGCGCCGCGCATGATTGTGCCGCCCAATGCCGGCGTCGGCTCGGCGTTGGGCTTCTTCACCGCGCCGCGCGCTTTTGACCTGGTGCGCAGCCACAAGACCGCACTGGATAAGGCCGATTTTGGGGAGATCGAGGGCCTGTTCCGTGAAATGGAAGCTGAGGGTGCGCGGGCGCTGCGCATGGGCGGCACGCAGGAAAGTATCACTTTTTCGCGCTCGGTGGATGTGCGTTTTGTGGGGCAAGGCTCGGAGACCAATGTGGACGTGCCGGATGGGGACTTCGGCGCAATTGAGCAGAAGGTCGTGCGCGCAGAATTCGACGCGGTCTATGAAAAACTGTACGGGCGCACCTATCCCAATTCTCCGGTGGAATTCGTCAATTTCCGCGTGCGCGCCGGCTTGCCGGTGAAAATGCTCGATTTGCCGAAGATGAGTGGGAAGAACAGCGATCTCGAAGCCGCCCGCAAAGGGGAGCGGCTGGCGTTTTCGGGTCGGGCGCGGGATTTCGTCCCGTTCAGCGTTTATGACCGCTATCGGCTTTTCCCGGGCGCGGAGTTTGCGGGGCCGGCGATTATCGAAGAACGCGAGTCAACCGTGATTGTGGGGGGAGCGGCACAGGTCACGGTGGATGAGTTCGGGTTCCTGTGGATTGAGTTGGAGTAGAAATAAATGACAGGTAACTTCGACCCCGTCACTCTCGAAATTCTCTGGCGGCGGTTGATTTCAATCGTGGATGAAGCCGACGCTGCGGTTGCACGCACTGCGTTTTCCAGCCTGCTGCGCGACGCCCACGATTACACCTGCATGTTTACCGACCGGCACGGGCGCGAGCTAGCGCAAGGTTCGTTTGCCACGCCGGGACAATCGGGGGCGATGGCGCTGGGGGTTAAGCGACTCGTGCAGCAGCTGCCGGCGGAGGGGTTCCAGCCGGGGGATGTGTACATCACCAATGACCCGTGGGCGCTGGCCGGGCATCTGAATGATATCTGCGTGCTCAGCCCGATTTTCTATCGCGACAGATTGACCGCCTTCACGGCCTGCGTCTTCCACCACTCTGATATTGGCGGGCGAGTGGCTGCGGACAATCACGACGTTTTTGCGGAAGGGCTTTTCATCCCGCTGCTGAAACTTTATGCGGGCGGCAAGCTGAACGAAGCGGTGCTGCAGATGATCCGCTCAAACGTGCGCACGCCGGAAGAAGTGGTGGGTGACATTCGTTCACAGATTGCCGCCAACCATGTGTGCGCCGAGCAGGTCGCCAGTATGCTGGGCGAAAATGACCTCGCCGGACTGGACGACCTGGCTGATGAAATCATCGCGCGCACCGAAAAAAGCATGCGCCAATCCATCGCCGCCGCGCCGGACGGCGTCTATCGCGCTGAGGGCGTGATCGAGCAAATGGAAGGACGCGAGGACGTGGTCATCAAAGCGTCCGTGGAAGTAGCGGGAGATGGTATCCAGGTTGACCTGGCTGGCTCCTCCCCGCAAGTGGATTGGGGTGGCAACGTGGTTTTCAATTTCACCTATGCCTACGTCTTCATGGCACTGAAGAGCATCTTCGACCCGGAGATTCCCAACAACGAAGGCTGCGCTGCACCCATCCAGTTGAGCGCGCCTGAGGACAGCGTGGTGAATTGTCGCTTCCCAGCAGCGGTGGCGGCGCGCATGCAGATCGGGCATTTTCTGACCGAGATTATCTATCGTGCGCTGGCTGAAGCGCTGCCCGACCGGGTTCTGGCGGGCAGCGGCGGCACTCCGGCGACGATGAATGTTCTTTATGGCCGCCGCAATGATGGGCAGCGCTGGCACACGGTGTTGATTCGCGGCGGCGGGATGGGCGCCAGCGCGCGCGCGGATGGCGAGCATTGTTATATCTTCCCCGCCAATGGCGCCAACACGCCGGCTGAGATTCTGGAAAGCGACACGCCGCTGCTGGTGGAACGGCGTGAGCTGCTGCCGGATTCCGGCGGCGCGGGGCAGCAGCGCGGTGGGCTGGGCCGACGGGTTGTCTTCCGCGTGCCCGATGACGATTCTGCACCGCTGCCGCCGGTAAACCTGGCGATTCAGTCCGGGCGATTTCGGCTTCCGCCGGAGGGGTTATTCGGCGGAGAACCGGGGGCGCACGCGCAGTTTCTGGTCAATGCCGAAGCGGGAAACCCTTTTGGTCTGACCCGCTTGCAGCCGGGCGATGTTGTCACGATGGATGCAGCCGGGGGCGGCGGTTTTGGCGACCCGCGTGAGCGCGAGCGCGAAGCGGTGCTGGCGGATGTACGCGCCGGGATTGTGACGCCGGAGCATGCGCGCGAGGCCTACGGCGTTGAGGACGCGGCGGAGGAACTCTGATAGAGAACGTCGAATCTGGCTACCCCCTGCTGCTACAGCATCTGGACTTTCTGGCTGCCACAATTGGCACCGAGCATGTCTCGGCAGCCGCCGCCGACCGCGAGCACCACGCGCAGGATCAATCCTTCCACCCACCCAGCTTGCCGGCAGCGGTTGTCTGGCCGGCTAGCACAGCCGAAGTCAGCGCTATCTTGAGTTACGCCAACCAGCATCGCATACCTGTCACACCGTGGGGCGCGGGAACCAGCCTCGAGGGCAACCCCATCCCGGTGCAAGGTGGCATTGTCTTAAACCTGAGCCGCATGAACAGAATCCTGGATGTGCACACAGCTGATTTTCAGATCGACGTGCAACCCGGCATTCTATATAAAGATATGAACAAAGCCCTAGCGCGGCACGGGCTTTTCTTTGCGCCCGATCCGGGCGCCAACGCCAGTATTGGCGGCATGGTTTCCAACAATGCGGCCGGCACGCGCACCCCGAAATACGGCGCTACAAAGGATAATGTGCTGCGGCTGGAAGTCGTGCTGCCCTCTGGTGAAATCATCCGCACCGGCACGCGCGCCGTCAAGACGTCATCCGGCTACGACCTAGTGCACCTTTTCATCGGCTCAGAGGGTACGCTGGGCGTGGTGACCGAAACCACGCTGAAGTTGGCGCCTTTGCCGGATAAATTCAGCGCGGTGACGGTGGCCTTTCCCTCGGTAGAGGCGGCCACGCGCAGCGTATCCAGTATTGTTGGCAGCGGATTGACACCCGCCGCGCTTGAATTCCTCGACCTGACTTCGGTGCGCGCACTCAACACAGCAGATGACATCAACCTGCCAGAACACCCCACCCTGCTGATGGAGTTTCACAGCGCAACGGAGGTCGGCTTGCGGGATGAACTGGCGCTGGTGCGGCAGTTGTGCGAAGAGGAGAGCTATCTCGCATTTCAGGCCGGGCTAGGGCGCGCGGCACGTGACTGGTTGTGGCGCGCCCGGCATCAACTTTATGAAGTTTTGGTGCGCAATCACCCGGGCCGCGCTTTTGTGATTGTAGATGTAGCGGTGCCGATCTCCAATTTTCCGCAACTGGTGGCCACTGCCGGACAAGCGCTGGCGCGGCGCGCGCTTATGGGTACCATCGTCGGGCACGCTGGGGATGGCAATCTGCACGCGCTGATTGCCTATCTGCCCGATGATGAAAAAAGTTACGTCGTTGCCCACGCCGCCGATGTGGAGATTGTGAACGCAGCGCTTGCGCTTGATGGCACCGCCACCGGCGAACACGGCATCGGCATCGGCAAGCGCGAGTTTATGGCACAAGAACACGGACACAGCCTGAACGTGATGCGTGCGATAAAGAATGCTCTTGACCCAAATGGGATTATGAATCCCGGGAAAGTTCTTCCTGTTGAAGCGTAAAGGTCAAGTTCAAGTTTTTCGTTTTGCGTTCCAATATCCTGTAAACACCGAAAGAGAACATCACCTATGAACATTGCCGGAAATATCGAACGCGGCAGCCGATTCTTCCCCGACAAAGCTGCAATCGTGTTTGAAGAGCGCAGTATTACCTACACCGAATTGAACGCCCAAACGAACCGCGTTGCAAACGCGCTGAGGGCGGCCGGCGTGCAGGCCGGCGACCGCGTGGCGCTGTTTTTGCCCAACATCCCCGAATTCGCAGTGGTCTATCTAGGCACGCTCAAGCGCGGCGCAATCGCGGTCTCGCTCAATTCAATGCTCAAACCCGCGGAAGTAGAATACATCATCAACGACTCGGACTTCAAAGTGTGGCCGGCAGAAGTCGAGCATACTCTGTACGAGCACCCCGCCATCCACGAAGCGGCTGTATTTGGCGTGGCGGATGATACGCGCGACGAATGCGTCCATGCGCATATTGTGCTAAAACCCGGCCAGAAGATCGCGCCCGAAGAACTGAGTGAATACTGTCGCGCGCGCATGGCGACTTATAAAGTCCCGGCCAAAATCACGCTGGTAGATGCCTTGCCCAAAAGCGCAACCGGCAAGGTGCTGAAGCGCATAATGCGGGAGTGCTAAAATCCCATGCCAGAGAACCAATTTAAATTCTATGCCCCGGTCAAAGTCCGTTACAACGAAACCGACCTGCAAGGGCATGTCAACTTCATCCACTATTACGCGTATTTCGATGTCGGCCTGATAGAGTACATGGAAGAAATCAGGTACGGATATGAGACCATGCTGGCCGAGGGGGCAGATTTCCTCTACGCCGAATCGCATTGCGAATATAAGTCTTCCGCGAAGTGGCCCGAGGTGCTACGCATTTACACGCGCGTCGCGCACATGGGGCGGCGCAGCCTGCGTTTTGGGTTCAAGGTGCGCGCGGAAAGCGACCAGCGGCTGATCGCTGTGGGCCACATCGCGGCGGTAACGGCAGACAAGGACACATTCGAAGTGCGCCCTATTCCGGAGCGCATGCGCCAGGCTGTGGAGCGGTATGAGGGGGCCTGATGGCTGCCAAGTGGCTTGCCAAGACTACGCTTGCGCAGGCATGATTTAGCTGCTAAACTGATGGCCGTGCCAGCGATGCCGAAAAAGAAACGGATAGATCTGAACTCGGCGCCAACGGCGGGTGACCGATAGTCCCTGCTGCACCACAATCTGTTTAGGCCGCAGGAGCAACACACAACCACAGTGAGGCAACTGACAGGAGAAAACCATGAGTGAGAAAACCAAATTCGTATTAGCAGAGGAGGACATGCCGGATGCCTGGTACAACATTAATCCGGACATGCCCGTCAACCCCGCAGAGACCGCGTGGAACGCGGTACTGCACCCTGGCACGCAGGAGCCGGTGACGCCCGAGTTTCTGTCTGTGCTCTTTCCGATGCGGCTTATCGGCGAAGCGGTCAGCATGGACCGCTGGGTGGAAATCCCCGAACCGGTAAAGGATGTGTACCGCCTCTGGCGGCCTTCCCCGCTTTTCCGCGCCCGCCGGCTGGAAAAAGCTCTCGACACCCCCGCGCACATCTATTATAAGTATGAGGGCGTTTCCCCAGTCGGTTCACACAAACCCAACACAGCCGTTCCGCAGGCGTTCTACGCCAGTGAGGAAGGCACCGCCGGCTTCACCACCGAGACCGGAGCGGGCCAGTGGGGCAGCGCGCTCGCCATGGCGTGCAACTTCTTCGGGCTTGAATGCCATGTTTACATGGTCAAGGTTTCGTATCAGCAGAAACCATATCGCCGTGTAATTATGCAGAACTATGGTGCCAGCATCACCGCCAGCCCTTCAGACACAACCCAGTACGGGCAAAAAGTGCTGGCAGAAGACCCGGACAGCCCCGGCTCACTGGGCATGGCTATCTCTGAAGCGGTCGAGGCGGCCGTCGCCTCTGAGGGCAAGCTGAAATATTCGCTCGGCTCGGTGCTCGGGCCGGTGCTACTGCACCAGACGGTGGTCGGGCTTGAGGCGCTCAAGCAGTTCGAGATAGCGGGCGAGTACCCAGACGTCGTTATCGGGTGCACCGGCGGCGGGAGTAACTTCGCCGGATTCGTCTTTCCCTTCCTGCATCAGAACTTCACCAACGGCGCAAACACGCGCGTGGTCGCAGCGGAACCGATGTCGTGCCCCAGCCTGACCAAAGGAGAGTACACCTTCGACTTCGGTGATATGGCCGGAATGGCACCCATCGTGAAGATGCACACGCTTGGTCACACTTTCGTGCCTCCGGGCATCCATGCCGGTGGCCTGCGTTACCATGGCATGGCCCCGCATGTGTGCGCCCTTTACGACAACGGAAACATCGAGGCGGTGGCGCTGCACCAACTGGGAACTTTCGCCGCCGCGCGGCAGTTTGCGCAGGCGGAGGGAATCATCCCCGCGCCTGAGACCGCGCACGCGGTCAAAGCGACCATTGACGAGGCCCTAAAGTGCAAAGAGGAAGGTGTCAGCCGGGTGATTGCATTCAACCTTTCTGGCCACGGGCACTTCGATCTGGGCGCATACGACGACTACATTCAGGGCGCGCTGCAGGATTACGCATATCCGGAAGAGGCGGTCGCAGAAGCCATGACCCACCTGCCGGAAGTGACCCTGTAAACGCGAACACCGCAAGCAGAATCTGAAGCGCCCGCGCTCCTGCGCGGGCGCTTCTTTTTTTGATTCTCGGGGAGCGTCAGGAGGTCACAACAGCCCGCCCGCCTCCAGAATTGCACGCAATTCGTTCCGTTCCGAATCCTGCAGAGGCAGCAGCGGAGAGCGCACCGGGCCGCCACAACTGCCAAGCACATCCAGCGCGGCCTTCAAACCGGCCACCCCGAACTTTGCGGTAATCGCCACGTTGGGCGCTATCAGCCTGCGCTGAATCTCGGCGGCGCTCTCAACATCGCCCTGCCGGAAAAAGCGCAGCAGCTCCGCAAGGGACCCCGCCGCAATGTTCGCCAGCGCCATCATTCCGCCCACCGCACCCACCGCAAGCGCGGGCAGGAAAGTGCTGCCCGAACCGGTCAACACCTGAAAGTCGTCCGGAGTCTCGCGCACCGTCAGGCCAAGCTTGCCCACATTCCCGCTGCTGTCTTTGATGCCGATGATGTTCGCGTGCGTGGCCAGATTGACCACAGTTTCGACCGGTAGATCGATTCCAGTGAAAACCGGCACATTGTAGAGCATTATAGGCAGCGGCGCGGCAGCGGCCACCTGCCGATAGTGTTTTTCGAGCGCCGCCGCCGTCATCGCGCCTTTGAAATAATGCGGCGTGACCACGAGGGCCACATCCGCACCGGCCTCCGCCATACGGTTGGTCAGCGCTATCGTCGCCAGAGTGCTCTCCATGCCGGAACCGGCAATCAGCAGGCGCTCGGTCGGGATTGCGGCACGCGCCGCGCGCACCACGTCCACGCGTTCATCCGCGTCAAGGAGGACAAACTCCCCATTGGAGCCCTGCAGCAGATAGCCGGAGAGAGGCTCGGCGTTCAAGCGCTCAAGGTTGGAACGCAGACAGTCACAGTCGACCTCGCCATCGGCGCTGAAGGGGGTGGGAACAGCGGGAAATATACCCGCCAGTGAAACGTTGTTTCCTTGAGACACAATGTCCCTCCTCCTTCAGTTCAAGTGTAGTGGCTTCCGGCGGCAGCGCGCCGGGGTTTTTGGTATCATTGGAAAACTATGTTTCCGCTGCGCGACACGAACAAATCGGAAACTTTCCCGACCATTAATTGGTTGCTGATTATCGCCAACGCGGGCGTGTTCCTGCTGCAACGCGGGCTCTCCGGCGAGCAGACAGAGCTGCTGTTCCGTGCATTCGGCGTGGTTCCGGCGAACTTCCTCAGCGGCCACCCGCTGGCGGCGATTTCGCTTTTCAGCAGCCAGTTTCTGCACGGCGGCTGGCTGCACCTTTTGAGCAACCTGTGGACGCTGCACATCTTCGGCGACAATGTGGAGGACCGCATGGGCCACGCACGTTACCTTGTGTTCTACTTGCTGAGCGGAGTGGCCGGGGGACTGCTTCAAGTGCTCACCGGCCCGACATCCACAATGCCGATGATCGGCGCCAGCGGGGCAATTGCCGGTGTGTTGGGCGCTTACATGATGCTCTTTCCACGCGCGCGCGTGCTCACATTTGTGCCTATTTTTTTCCTGCCATGGCTGGTGGAAATCCCGGCCGTGATTTATCTCGGGGTGTGGTTTTTCTCGCAGTTCTCCAACGGACTGACCGGATTGAGCATGAGCATCGGTGGCGGAATTGCGTACTGGGCGCACGTGGGCGGATTTGCGGCCGGCTTCCTGCTGGTGCGCCGTTTCTCGCGACGCACGCAGGTTATACGCGTGCGGCCCCCACCGGAAAATCGTTACCGCGTTGACTGAGTCGGCCACCATATTTAACTGCTCCGCCCGGGCAGTTGCCGCGCAAGCGCATGCAGGGCCTTCCCCGCGTCTCCCGCAGGGCCGGCGGTAGCTAGCTCGCTGAGCGCCAGCTCCACCTGTTCCCGCTCCACGCTCTCGGCGGCCGCGCGCGCGCCACATTCATCTAGCAGTCTGACCGCAGTCGGCACATCCGCGTCTCTATCCACGGGCAAACAATAAAGCGTGCGCAGTTCCGGGGAGTTTTCCAGACCAAAGACAACCGGCAGTGTTTTCTTTCGCGCCCGGATATCCGCGCCGGCCGGTTTGCCGGTACGGCTGCTCTCGCCCCAGATTCCAAGAATATCATCACGCACCTGATACGCCATCCCGAGCGCCTGTCCGAACGCGCGGAAATTCTCGCGCCGCGCCACGGAAGCGCCGCCCGCCAGCGCTCCGAGCTCGGCGGCAGCGGAAATTAGCGCGGCTGTCTTGCCGGACACCATTTTCATGTAGGTCTCTTCATCGACGTGCTCCGCGCTCTCAAAAGCAAGGTCAGAGTGCTGCCCGGTAGTCAGTGCAAGGCAGGCCTTATCAAGAACACTCAACGCCTCCAGGCGCGCTTGCGGCGCGAGCGCGGTTGCGCTTTGCACGGCCAAATGCGCGTGCGCGAACAGCGCGTCTCCGGCGTTGATGGCCTGCGGCATTCCCCAGAGCGCCCACAACGTGGGCCGGCCGCGCCGCAATTCGCTCTCGTCTTGAATGTCATCGTGAATGAGGGAGAAATTGTGCACTAGCTCAACGGCGGCCGCCAACGGGAGCGCGGCGCGCCACTGGCCCCCGGCGACATGGGCACACAGCAGGGCAAGCAACGGGCGCGTACGCTTACCGGGAGCACCCGTCGGAAGCTCCTGAACCTCCCAGCCCATGTGGTAATGCAGCATCTGTGCGGCCACATCAATGCGCTCCGGCGGGTACTCCAGCATCTCGCGAAGCGTTGTCTCGAGCGCAGGCAGGTATTCCCGCTTGAGCGCCTGCAGTATGTCGGGTGTCATTTATCGGTGTGAAAGCGGGGTGCGCTGCAGCGCGGCGATGTCCGCAGCGCCCGCGCAAAACATGCTGATGCGGAGCTGGCGTTCAATCACGCGCACAGCCTGCAGTACCTCTTCCGGGGAACGCACTGCCGCCTCCAGGAAGGGCCTGGCTATACCAGCCAGCGATGCGCCCAGCGCGATACATTTTGCCACCTCGACGCCATCCCGCAGCCCACCGGAGGCAATTGCGACAATCTCCGGCGCGCCACGGCGCGCCATGCGCAGCGCCTCGGCTGTGGAGATACCCCAGTCGGCAAAGGCTGCCGCCACCTTTTTCTCGGTTTCATCTTCGGCGCGATACATTTCCACCTGGCTCCAGGAAGTACCGCCCGCGCCGGCCACGTCTATGGCGGCCACTCCCGCTACAGCCAGCGCCCGGCAGGTCTCCTCGGAGAAACCCCAGCCCACTTCCTTCGCCACCACTGGCACTCCGTCACGCGCAAGCGCGGTGCACACCTGCTCCACCTTCGCCAGCAGTCCGGAGAAATCAGTGTCCCCCTCCGGCTGCACGGCTTCCTGCAGCGCGTTGAAGTGCAACACGAGTGCATCCGCCTGCGCCATTTCGACAATGCGCCGGCAACCCGCCGCGCCGACGCCGTAATTGAGCTGCACAGCGCCCAAGTTTGCCAGCAGCAGCACGTTCGGGGCGACCTCACGCACCTGGAAGCTGGCAACCGTTGCCGGCTGCTCGAGCGCCGCCCGCATCGAGCCAAGCCCAAGCGCCACACCCGCCTGCTGCGCCGCTCGTGCGAGAGCGCGGTTAATCTCACCGGCCGCAGCGCTGCCGCCGGTCATGCAGGAAATCAGCAACGGCGCGGAGAGTTTCCTCCCGAAGACCGTCAGCGCCATATCCACTGCCGCCATTTCCATTTCGGGCAGCGCTTGATGCTCGAAATACAACCGCTCCAGCCCGGTGCTCACCCCATCAGACTGAACGTCGCGCTCGAGGTTGATGCGAATGTGGTCATCCTTGCGCGCCGAAGTCGTAACTTCTGTCATCTTTCGGTGTTCCATTTGCTGGCAACAGGGTCCATACTATCAGCGGGGCTTGAGCCTGTCAATCACCGCGAGAGCGGCGCGCCTGCCTTGACAATCCAAGACCGCCGGTTACAATGGTGCGCTGAAAACCAAAGCAGGAGAGAAAACTATGTCCGACACACTTGAAAAAGTGCAGGAAATCATCACTGAGCTGCTCGGCGTCGACGGCGGCGAGATCGTGCCCGAGGCTCGCTTCCGCGAAGACTTGGGCGCAGATTCGCTTGACCTGGTAGAGTTGATTATGGCCTTCGAAGATAAATTCGGCGGCGAAATCTCCGACGAGCAAGCCCAGGAAATCACCACTGTGGGCGAAGCGGTGACCTACATCGACACAAACATGCGCTGAGCGCGCACATCTACCAAAGCAAAAGCGTGACCCCGCGGGCATCCACGGCGTCACGCTTCTGCTTTGGTAAGGGCACCGTTTTTTCAAGAAAATCAACGCGCCCCTCCAACCCTCTGATCCCGGGGTGGACCCGGGCATCACCCTTTCATCGCTGACCAAAAGCACATTGTCGAATCTTGCGCTATATTAACGCTGGCGCCGTATGCTTGGCGGCGCTAATGGCGTGAACCAAGAGACAATAATGAGCCACTCTCACCGACCCTTTCAGATAACGGCTGTGCTGCTGGCTGCCAGTCTGCTGCTGCTGGCTTGCTCAGGCGGTGAACTGCTCTCTAAAGCGCAGCGGGAGCTCACCGCAGCTGCGCCAGAAGCACCCACTGTCGAAATCGACCCGCCGACGGACGCCGGCGCGCCAATAGAGCCTGACGCAGAGGAAACGCTGCTGCATGGCATCTTTACCGCCGTGGCGCCATCAGTCGTGCATATCAAGGTCACTCAACAGGTCTCTGGGTTTGAGTACCCGCAGATTCCAGATGATTTCGATTTTGATTTCGAATTCCGTTTCCCTGACACTCCAGATGAATTCTTCCAGCAGGGTGAAGGCTCCGGTTTCGTGCTGGACAAGAGCGGACACATTGTCACCAATTATCACGTGGTCCGGGACGCGGAAAGGGTGGAGATCACCTTCTTCGATGGCCTGACCGCGCGCGCCGAAGTAATGGGGGGCGACCCGGATAGCGATCTCGCGGTAATCCGCGTGGCTGTGGAGGGCGCAATGCTGCGGCCGGTGCGACTGGGCGATTCCGATCAGGTTTTCATCGGCCAGCGCGCGGTGGCCATCGGGAATCCTTTCGGGCAAACCTGGACACTGACAGCCGGGGTGGTCAGCGCCATCGGACGCACCATGCGCTCCGGAACCAGCCAGTTCTCCATCCCAGAAATGATTCAGACCGATGCGGCCATCAACCCGGGGAACTCCGGCGGACCGCTGCTGGATGCCGAAGGCCGCGTTGTCGGCGTCAACACAATGATACTCTCTCAGTCCCGCTCCTCCGCCGGGGTCGGGTTCGCGGTACCGGTGAACATCGTCAAGCAGGTCGTACCGGAGCTGATTGAAAGTGGACACTATACCTACCCGTGGCTGGGCATCAGCGGCAGCAATCTTTCGCTGGACATCATTGAAGTCATGGAACTAGATGCGCAGCAGCGCGGCGCGCTGGTGATTGAAGTGATGGAGGCCAGCCCGGCTGCGCGCGCCGGCCTACAGGGCAGCCGGGAGAATTTTGAGATAGCCGGCCAGGAATTGGTCGCGGGCGGTGATATCATAGTCGCCATCGAGAGCACGCCTGTCGGCGACATGAACGATCTGATTGTATATCTGGTGAAACATACGCGACCGGATGACACGGTCACGCTGACGGTGCTGCGCGACAACGAAGAAATCTCCCTGCACGTCACACTGAAGCCAAGACCGGAAAGTTAGGCTGACATCCCATGCTGATCGGCATGCTGACTGATACGTACAAACCGTACATCAGTGGGGTGACACATCATGTCTCGCTCACTAAACACTCGCTGGATACCGAGGGCCATAAGGTGTTCGTATTCACCTTCGGCGGCCAGGATTATGTGGACGAGGAATTGTATGTGATCCGCTCTCCGGCAGTGCCGCTGGCGGACACCGGATACAATCTTTCCTTCCGCTACAACCGCAGCGCGCAGCACAAGCTCGCCAAAATGGATGTGGCGCACGTGCACCACCCTTTTGCCAGCGGACGGCTGGCATTGCGCTATTGCCAGAGCCGCAAGATACCCATCGTTTTCACCTACCACACCCGTTACGATTTGTACGCACAGGCATACTTGCCGCACCTGCCGGAGGCCATTCCAGAGGCCTTTTTGCACGCCTTCTTGCCCGGCTTCTGCCGCCAGTGCGATCTGGTGGTAGCGCCCTCCCCCAGCCTGGCGAAACTGCTGCGCGGATATGGAGTGGATGCGCCCATCGAAATCGTGCCCAACGGAGTGGATCTGAGTGGGCTCCGCGATTCCGGGCGAGAATTTCAGCGCGCGGCTCTGGATCTCGACGCCCACGACCGCGTGCTGATTTACGTGGGGCGTCTGGGCCCGGAGAAGAACCTGACCTTGCTGCTGCGCGCCTTCGCCGGGGCGCAAGCAGCCGTGGAGAACCTGCGGCTCATCATTGTAGGAGAGGGCGTGGAGAACGACAATTTGCGCGACTGGTGCAAGCGCGGCGGCATCAGCGAGCAGGTGCGCTTCATCGGAAAAGTCGCCTACCCGGCGGTCGCAGATTATCTGCAACTGGCAGATGCCTTCATCACTCCGTCGGTATCCGAGGTGCACCCGCTTTCCATCATTGAGGGCATGGCGGTGGGCCTTCCGGCAATTGGCATCCAGTCTCCCGGCGTAGCCGACATTGTCGAGGACGGCGTCAACGGCATGTTGTGCCGCAACGACCTTGCCGATTTCACCGCCCGCACGGTGCGTTTGCTGCTGGACGACGCCCTGCGCGCACGCCTTGCAGCCGGCGCCGCAGAGAGCGCCGGGAAATATGACATCAGGCACACCGCCGCCCAATTGCTGCAACAGTACCAGAAGCTCAGAAATGATAAAGCGCGCGCAACTATCGCCGTGCGGCCGGAGAGATAGACCTGATTTCGCGGCAGGGAAGCCAGTGGGTTTTCGTGGAAGTGCGCACCCATCGCGGCCGCCGCTTCGGCACACCTGAGGAAAGCGTCACGCCCGCGAAACAAGCGAGGCTCATCGCTTGCGCGGAACACTATCTCGATGAACATAATCTTCGCGCAGTGCCCTGGCACATCGACGTAATGGCCATCGAGATGACGCCGGAAGGCAAACTGCTGCGCACCGAGCAATTGGAAGACGCCATTGGACGCTGACCGCGAGAGTACGCCGTGAATAACAACCGCTCGACAGAGAACAAGATTGCGCGCCGCGGCGCCTTCACGCTGCTGGCGGCGGTCGCGCTTGCTGCCGCATTCCTCTCCGGCTACGGCACGCGCTTCATGCAGGGGCGTGATCAACCCGGCGGCTTTGCGCTCTTATCGCAAGCGCGCGGCATTGTGCAGGAGAATTTCTACGGCGAGATGCCGGGCGACACCCAGTTTGAGTACGGCATGATCCGCGGCATGTTGGCCGCGTTGGATGACCCTTACACCACCTTCAGTGAGCCGCGCGAGGCCGAACTGGACGCCGACCGCCTTTCCGGTAGTTTCGGCGGGATAGGCGCGCGCATCAGCAAGAACGAGGATGGGCAATTCATCCTGACGCCTTTGGAGAATCATGCGGCCATCCGCGCGGGTATTCTAGCAGGCGATGAGCTGCTGGCCATCGATGGTGACCAGGTCTCCGCCGAGAGAACGTTGGATGAAGTGGTGGCGCAGATTCGGGGCGAAATCAGCGCCCGCGTCACCCTCACCATCCGCAGCGACGGCGCAGCGCCGCGCGACGTGACCATCACCCGCGCGCAGATTGAGCTGCCCTCGGTCAGTTGGCGTCCGCTGGAGCAAGACGCCACAATCGGCGTGTTGGATATCGAGCGCTTCAGCGACCGCACCGCCGGCGAAGCGGAAGCAGGCATTGAAGCGCTACTCGAGGCCGGTGTCACGCGCCTGATCCTGGACTTGCGCGGAAACGGCGGCGGATTGCTGCAGGCGAGCGTGGATGTGGCCGACCTCTTTCTGGACGGCGGAATGATTGTGTATCAGGCCAGTCAGGATGAGGCTGAGGAGAGCTTTCACGCGGGCAGCCGGGGAGTGGCGCAGCATATTCCGCTGGCCGTGCTGGTGGACAGCGGCTCCGCCAGCGCCGCCGAGATTGTGGCCGGTGCGCTGCAAGAGCGCGGTCGCGCGGCGCTGATTGGCAGCAAAACCTTCGGCAAAGGCTCGGTGCAATTGATTTTCAGCCTCGCCGACGATTCCAGCCTGCATGTGACCAACGCGCGCTGGTTCACGCCCGACCGGCGCCCGCTCGACCGCGAGGGCCTCACTCCGGACATCCCGGTCGAGCCCGCCGCGCAGGTGACCGAAAATGACCCGGTGCTCGCGCGTGCCGTGGCTTTCTTGAACGAGCGCCCATGAGAAGCGGCGTGCACCCATTCTCGGCGATGGCAGTGACGGTCGCGAATCGCGGCCGCTGAGAGCCATGGAATCCATCAAAATCCTTGCCCAGAACCGCAAAGCCCGGCGCGACTACTTTCTGCTCGAAACGTTCGAGGCTGGGCTGGCACTGCAGGGCAGCGAGATTAAATCGGCGCGGGCCGGGAGGGTGCAATTGCGGGAGGCCTATGTCGGCCGCAAAGGCGACGAGCTGTGGCTGCAGAACGCGCACATTGCGCCATACCCGATGGCGGCGGCGCGAAACCACGACCCGTTGCGCCCACGCAAATTGCTGTTGCACCGGCGCGAAATCGAGCGGCTGTTGCGCAAGACGAGTGAGAGCGGCCTGACCATCATCCCGACCAAAATGTACCTGAAAAGCGGACGCGCCAAGGTGGAAATCGCAGTTGCGCGCGGAAGACGCCGTCACGACAAGCGAGAGATAATCGCGCGGCGAGAGAGCGAGCGCGCCATGCGGCGGCAACTGGGCCGCCGCCGCTGAACGCTTGCTCGCGTGTTATAATACGGACACGGGGATGACAGGCTTCGACGGAGGAGGCTGTCGTCAGACTGCGAGCCGAGAGGCGCCGAGCTCGAGAAATCAGCGCAAACACACAACTGGCAAACCTACTGCCTACAATGCTCTTCCGCTTGCCGCTTAAACCCGGCGTAGCGCAGAGTAGGCCTCCCGAATGTGAGGCCCGTCCGTCCCCGAGCGCCGCCAGCCGCGCGGGAAGCGGGCGTCACAAATGCTGGCGTGCCGCGCGAGATGCCGCTACCCGCGCCTAAGACTCAGCGGCTGGTCGGGTGCTGACCCTGTTGGCCGGGGCGCACTCGGTGAAACCAAAATAGGCCGACTACGCTCGTAGATGTTTGGCGATGAATCCTTTCGGACCCGAGTTCGATTCTCGGCATCTCCACCTTTTCTTGAAAGCCTCTGCACACGCAGGGGTTTTTTTGCGCACGAGGTGCTTGGTCGCTTCGTCAGTGTGATGGATCCGGCAGGCAATCGGTGAGCCGCGCCCATTCATGCAGCGAGAGCGTCTGCGCGCGGCGACGCGGGTCCACCCCAGCAGCGCGCAGTGCCACGGCGGTCTGCTCGCGCGGAAGCGTGAGGCCGTGCGCAAGCGCATTCTGAAGCTGCTTGCGCCGCTGCGCAAAACCGGCCCGTGCCACGCGGAAGAAACGGCGCGCGGCAGGATGCGGCCGGGCAGTTTGTGGGTGGACGGCGAGCCGCACTACGGCGGAATCCACCTCCGGTGGCGGGTAGAAAGCGCCCGCTGGAATGCACGCGACTATCTGCACCGAGCAATAGAACTGCACGCTGACCGCCAGCATGCTCATTTCTCCCGCGTCGGCCGCCATGCGGTCGGCCACCTCACGCTGCACGCTGAGAACCAGCAGCGCGGCGCGTAAATCGCTTTGCAGCAAGTGGCGCACAATCTGCCCGGTGATGTAATAGGGGATGTTGGCGACTACTTTGAAGCCGGAATGGACCGCCGCGGGAAGCAGCTGGCGAAGGTCCCGCTGCAGGATGTCTCCCGCCACCACGGTCACGTTCTCACAGCCTTGCAGCACATGCGCTAGCAGCGGCAGCAGCCGTTCGTCCAGTTCGATGGCGACCACCTCTCGCGCCACGGCAGCCAGGCTACAGGTCAGGCTGCCGGTACCCGGCCCGATTTCCAACACCACGTCCTGCGGCCCCACCTCACCTGCAGCCACAATGCGCTGCAGCCAGACCGGGTCATACAGAAAGTTCTGCCCAAGGCTTTTTTTCGGGCGCACGCCGAAACGCCGCAGCAGCGCGCCCGGCCTCTCAGTCACGGCAGTATCCAGGTAATCTGGTCAGAGGGAGGAACCGGGGTGCGCAGATACACGGTCAGATAAGCGCGCCAAGAACGGAAGTTATGGTCCTCATAGCCGAGGTCAATCATGCGACCGCGCACACCGCTGCCGGTGTCTTCCACCGTGGCCAGCCCGTATCCGGGTACGTATAGCCGCGTGCCGAGCGGAATAAGGCGCGTGTCAGTGGCCACCATACCTTGCTTCAGCACCTTTCCGCTGCGGGTGAAACCGAACCATGGCGCATTCAGCGGGGTGCCGGCACGGCTGGGAGAATATGAGGTGGCGGACATCGGCACCGCGCGCCAGTATTCCACCGGGCCATATGGGGTGTCGATGATGCGGATGGGGATGCTCATACCGTAACCGAGGATGCGCGAGACGGGCGGATTTTGCACCCATTCATCCGCCAATGCACCCTCCCCGACAACGCCGTCCTGCAGCGGCACGCGCACCCGCCGCGCCAGCAGCCCGTTCTGGCCGGCCTGCACCATGCGCGTTTGGTCAATCTCCAGATCAGCCACGCCCTGCCATTGTTTGTCAAAAGGCACCGGCTCGTAATCTACGCGATAGCGCTCCGCCATGCGCACCACGCGGATTTCATCTTCCACCGGGGCCGAAAGCGGCGGGCGGGTGAAATCCCGCCCTGTCAGAGTTACTCCAGCATCGGCGAGCACGCCAGCCACCTGTTTCTGATGCGTGCGAAAAGCAAGCTCGCGGCCATCCACATGGATGAGCACCGCACGAGCGCGCACGATTTCAATGCTCATCCCGTCCCGAACGAGCGCGTCCAGCGGCGGATCGACCCGGTCGCCCACATAGACCGCCCGGCCGGCTTGCGCCAGCGCCTGCCCGACGGTAGCAGCCGGCAGCTGCAATTCCTCTCGCTTTCCATCGTCCAGCAGGCTGACCGGCAGCAGCACTGGGGCGGTAGCCACGGATTCGGTTGGCGTCACCAATTTTGGCGACGCGGCCGACGTGCAGGCACACAGCCAGACGGTCAAAACGACAGACAGCAGGATGAGTTTGGTGACGGCGCGTGAAATGTAAGGGGACATAGCCTCGCGGAAGACCAGAGAATGGGCCGATCCATTTTCGTGATTGCCCCCGGGAGCGGAGAGGGTGGGATTCGAACCCACGATGGCTCTCGCCATACTCGCTTTCCAAGCGAGCGCACTAAGCCAGACTATGCGACCTCTCCAGGCTCAAAACTGTGCGGGCGGAATTATAGCACGCGGTGCTGCGGGTTGGCTGTCAGCACCGGGCAGCTCGTCGGGCGGAGAGCATCGTCCCCGCTGATGTAACGCCTGCAGCACCGGGTTATCGAGGTGGCACTTCCCGCAGCCGACTTCCGGCTCGGCAACCTCCGCGGCGGCACGGTCGCACCACGCGTTCACCAGCATGCGCCGCCCGAACCCGAGAAAGCCGGGCGTCACCCGGCCGGAATACACCAGATGCGCGCACGAGTTTGACTGCTGCCAGCGCGGAAGCGGGCAGCGCTGGCATAGGCGGTATGACCACTTCCCGCCAGCCGCGCGCAGCAACCGGCATTCGCGCACATCGCGACCGCGGTTGAAATCCTCGTAGTAGAAGCTACACTCAGCGCCGAAGGCGGTCTTCATACCCTGCCGTCATACGCGCGCGATGTATTTGCCGCTGCGCGTGTCGATGCGGATGACATCGCCGACATTGACAAACAACGGCACCTGCACCTGCAAGCCGGTGGCAAGCACCACGTTCTTCGTAGCGCCCGTGGCCGTGTCGCCCTTCACCGCCGATTCGGCCTGCATCACTTCCATCTCCACCGTCACCGACAATTCGACCTCAAGCGCCTCGCCATCGTATTCGGTCACATCGAGCTGCATTCCCTCGGTGAGAAAAGGGAGCGCGTCCTGCAGCGCGCTGGCGCTCAACACCAACTGTTCGAAATTCTCCACATCCATGAAGTGATAGAGCTCGCCGTCGCTGTAGAGGAACTGCGCCTGACGCGTATCCAGCCTGATTTCCTGCACGCGGTCGCCGGAATTGAACGTGCGCTCCACCGTCGCGCCGGTGCGCAGATTGCGCGCCCGGGTGCGGATGGTCGCGCTCCCGCGCCCGGGCTTATGGTGTGCATATTCCGACACGCGCCAGAGTGCATTGTCCATCTCGAAGGTCACACCTTTGCGCAACTGATTCACGTCAATCATGGTCTCGCTCATCTCTCCGGGCCATACGATTATAAAGGGCGCGCGCCACGACAGTCAAACCAGCGCACGCTCAGTCCTGTTCCAGATGCAGCACCACCGCCTGGTTGGGCAGCGGCTGTCCGTCCGCACCTACCGCGGCCACCCGCGCCCCGCTGCCCGCATCAAACAGCCCGACCTCCACGCGCGCGCAGCCGTCGGGCAGCGCGTGTGCCAGCGAAATGGTGCGCACATCCCGCGCGCGTTCACCCTCGAGCCACAGCCAGAAAGGAAACATGCGCCCCAGCGGTGGGCCATCGGCCATGCCGAGTAAGTTTCCCGCGCAATCGAACGCGTGCACGAAGACGTCCTCACTGCTGGGGGAGCGCAGCTGCCAATGCAGCTCAACCACCAGATCGCCGGCAGCTGCCTGTCGCACCGCGCCGGAGCACAGGTGAATGCGGCCGGAATCAAAACTGGCCAGCGGCGCGCGCCTGTCTGCGGCCGCATCGCCCGCCAGCACGTTCCCGACCTCCACAAAACCGAGCGGCCCGTCACCGTAAGTGGTCAGCCAGACGCGATCGTATTGACGCAAGCGCGCCGCCATCGCCTCCCAGTGCAGTACCTCGCCCCACACGTCGTAATAATGCCGCTCCGGCTCCTCCGCCACCAGCGGGAAATTCACCCCATCCACCCAGGGCGCGCCTCCGGCATGGATGCCCGCCAGGCTGCCCGGGTGATGATATTCCGGAATCACCACTACCCCGTCGTGCACAATCGGATAGGTGTGTTCAGCCAGCGCCAACCATGTGGTCACATTCACCACAAGCTGGCGCTCATGAGGGTAGTTCTCCGCTGCCCGCGCCAGCCCCCACACAGGCACAAGTGCGCGCGCGTGCAGCTGCACCCGCGAGAGGATGTAGCGCGCCGGCACGAACAGCAGCGCAGCCGCCAGCGCCGTGGCCAGCAGCAAGCTGCGCCGACTTCGCAGCGCCAGAACGCTCAAGGCACCACCCCACAGCAGCGCCGCGCCCGCCGCCGGCAGCACGGTCAGGCGCGGGCTGACTACCACGTACAGTTTCGGTAGCGTCAATATCGCCGGAAGCGAGAGCGCCGCGAAAAACCCGAACCCCGCCGACAGCAAACGTACTCTGCCGCCGCGCCACAGCAGCAGCCCTGCACCGCCAAACCCCAGCGCGCCCACTATCGCCACCCAACGCACCTCGCTCCAGAGCGAACCTTCCGCCAGCAGTCTTGCCAACGGCTGCAGCGGAAAGGTGAGCGCATCGAAGAAAAAGACCGCGTTGTGCCACAGTTCCGCCAGCGGGCGCAGCGCCGGCAGGCCGCTTTCGACGCGCATCTTATCCACCCGGCTCCACCAGAGCAAGAAGAGCGCATTTAGCATCAGGTTGGTCGCCAGAAGCAGGTACCCTGACCGCGCTGTCCCCAGCCGGTTTTGTCGAGCGCTTCTCGTCGCGAGGCCGAACCAGAGCGCCGCCAGCGCCAGCCCGGCAGCCACGCCCGATTCGTGCGCAAAAGGCGCCAGTCCGGCGCACACAACCATCAGCACGCCCCATCGCCTGCGCCCGCTCCGCCGGAACTGCAGCATCGCCAGCGCGGCCACAAGCACCGCCATGGCCACCAGCAGATGAAAGAACGAGGCTACCAGCGGCACCACAATGGCCGCAAACGGAAAGGCGCATAGCAGCGCACTGGCCAGCCACGCGAACAGGCCGGCTGCCGGCGCGCCCGATGTGAGTCGCTCCGGTGCGCTTTCCGGCCCTGTGGCGTCGGGCCACATCCGCAGCGCCAGCCCGCCCAGCAGCCAGCCATTGCACACCAGCACCAGCATGTTCAGCGCGTGGAAAGCGGCAGTGTTCGTCGCGCCAAAGAGCCACTGCCAAACGCGGAAAAGGGAGAACCCTAGCGGGCGATAATAAGGAAAGCCGGCCGCCGAAACCCAGAAGGACGCCAGCGAGCGCCCTTGCATGAAGGTGAAGTTTGCTACGTCATCCCAGAAGAAAGGTAGCCGCAGCACCGGCCCGTAAAGCGCCAACACCAGCACGGGCGGGGTGAGCGCGCGCAGCCACCACAGCCGCTGCCGGACGGCGCTCTGCCCGCGGGGGATCTCACTCCCCGGCATCAATCCACTTCACAGCCGCTTCCGGAAGCAGCGAAAGTTTGCCCCGCTGCACCCGGCAGCCCGGCAACGATTCCAGAAACAACCTGCCGTATCGCTTGCTGACCACGCGGCGGTCGAAGACCACCACTACCCCGCGGTCGCTACGGGTGCGGATCAGACGACCGAAACCCTGCCGGAAACGCAGCACCGCCTCCGGAACAGAATAATCCACGAAGGAGTTCTCAAAGCTCTCGCTGCGCGCGGAGATAATCGGGTCGGAGGGAACATCAAAAGGCAGCCGCGCGATGAGCAGCACCGAGAGCGCCGGCCCGGGCACGTCCACGCCCTCCCAGAAGCTGCGCGCGCCGAGCAGCACCGCTTTTTCCGCATTGCTGAAAGCATGCAGCAGCTGGTGCCGCGAGGCGCTTCCCGTCTGGGCATATACCTCGATGCCCTCCCGTTCCAACGGCCCCTGAATCGCCTGCGCGGTATCACGCAGTTGCGCGTGCGAGGTGAACAGCCCGAGCGTACGTCCACCGGTCGCGCGGCACAGTTGCAGCAACCCGCGCTCCAGCGCGCGCTGGTGGCCTTCCTTCTCCCACGGCTCGGGAATATCATCCGGAAGGTACACCAGCGTGCTGTTTTCGTAATCGAAAGGAGAGCCCACCGCCAGTTCATCCGCATCCTGCGCGCGCAGGCGTCCCTTGATGTAATTGAATTCGCCGGCGGTCGCGAGCGTGGCCGAGGTCATCACAACCGCGTCTTTCTCAAACCAGAGGTGCTTTTCCACCAGCGGGCCTACGTCGAGCGGCGCGCTGCGCAGCGCCAGTTTTTTGCCATCGCTGGAAAGTTCGACCCAGCAGATCTGCTCCTCGTCCGCTTGCGTCACCAACGCATGCACGCGCGCATCGAAATCCATGGCCCGCCGCGCTGCCGCACTCAGGCTGGCTGCGAGCTCCTCGCGCTCTTCTGGTTCGAGAACCTCCAGTTCCGCCAGCCGGCGCGCAATCGCTGTAAGGTTGTCGATGACCGGAGTGAGCGTGTGGTGCAAATTGTCCCAGGCCATTTCCACCTGCTCCCATGCGGCGCTGGCCCGCGCCGCCGCCACCACGCGTACGCGCTTGTCGTATGCCGGGTTCCCGCCCTCATCAGCATCGTGCGCAAAGTTTTCCAGCGCATCGAAAAAGCTGCCAGAATGCAGTAGTGTGGCAGAGGTGGCCTCATACGTGTGCGCAACCTCGCTCTCCAGGGCTTTGAACCTTGTCATCGGCACAGCGCTGGCGCAGCGCTTGAGCGCCTCGCCCAGCAGCCCGCTGGTGGGCCCGCCCAGCTCCTTCAACCGCATTTCAAACTCTCGCTGCCGCGCAACGAAACTGAGCCCCTCGGTAGTGGCCGCCTCCAGATGATGGGCCTCATCCAAAACCAAGTAACGATAATCGGGCAGCACGCGGTTTTCAGAGGCCACATCGGCGAGCAGCAGGGCATGATTGACCACAATCACATGAGCCGTCTCGGCGGCGCGGCGCGCCCGGTAAAACGGGCAGATGCCGCCCATGTGCGCCGCGCAGCGCTCGGTGGTGCAGCCCTCGTCTTCGGCCGAAAGGCGCAGCCACGCGCTGTTTTCCTTTGGGCCGGTCAGGGTGATTTCGGCGCGGTCGCCGCTTCTTGAATCCGGCAGCCAGCGCAGCAATTTCGCCAGCACGCGCATCTCGGCGGCGTCGCGTGGCCCGCGCGTGCGCAGCTTGTCAAGCCGGCGCGGGCAAACGTAATTCGAACGCCCCTTCAGCAACGCCACGCGAAAAGGAACATCCAGAATCTTGCGCAGGGCGGGCAAGTCCTTCTTCACCAGCTGATCTTGCAGGTTGATGGTGTTGGTGGATACCACCACGCGGAACTCGTTCGAGTACGCCCACTTTATGGCCGGGATGAGATAGGCGAGGCTCTTGCCGGTGCCGGTGCCCGCCTCCACTAGCAGGTGGTGTCGGCGCGTGAGGGCGGTTGCGACCGCGCTCATCATATCCACCTGTTCGGCGCGATGCTCGTATCGCCGCAGATTGCGCTCCAATGCCCCGCCGGGTTTAAAAAGCGCCTGCAGTGCGTCAACATCAAGCGAGAGCGGCTCGTCCCTTGCCTGTAGGGCTGGCCCCTCCGGAGCGGGGTCATCGAAGAGCTTCACGGGTGCTGAGCCGACGTCATCCTTTTCCGAGGAGCACGTTTGCAGCAATTCCTGCAACGGCATATTCGCGCCCCACCCCAACACGCTGCCATGGCGCACCAACTCGGCGAGGGTGTGCCGCGGCAGTTCGCGGGCACGCTCGCGCAGCGCCAGATAGACCGCGCGGGTCGCGCGCGCATCGTCAAGCGCGCGGTGCGTGGCCGGCAGCGCGACCTCCAGCTCGGTCGCCAGCGCGCCCAGACTGTAGCGCCCGGCTGCCGGCAAGACGGTCGCAGCAAGGTCCATTGTGTCTATGTGTGCGTTCATTTGCAGCGCACCATGCTTACGCAGGAAACCGAGATCAAACCCAACATTATGAGCAAGTACCGGGGCGGTTCCCACGAATTCCGCCAGCTGCGGAAGCACAGCGGCCAGCGAAGGGGCTTCGGCCACCATATCATTCGTGATCCCTGTTAACTGGGTTATAAAGGTTGGTATTCGCCGCCCTGGATTCACCAGAGTGTGAAACTCATCTTCAACGTGCTCGTCACTGAATTTGACGGCGCCGATCTCGATGATGGCATCCTTTTTAGGGTCGAGGCCGGTGGTTTCGAGATCGAGAGAGACCAGTGTTTCGGGCATTGGCGCAGCCGCAGCGGGAGCAAAATACGATTATATCACCACGCGCTCCGGCACAGCCCTAGATTGAGCGCCCTTGCAAGTTGCAGCGCACTCGGGTATCATCACTGCGCGCGGGTTGGGCGCGGACGGCTGGCTCACGCGGGCACAAGTTAAATAATAAAAGCCGCCGACTTACGTGCGTCGGCAGCTTTTCAGAACGCGCCTGACAAACAATCAGACTTTCGCCAGTGTCTTAATGCACTTTGCGCACAGCACTTTCTGCAGCCGCTGGCCCTGTTCCCACAGGGTCACTTTTTGCAGGTTTGCCTTGAAAGTGCGCCGCGTGGAGTGCATCGACTTGGGCACATTTCGCCCGAAACGAGTTCTTTTGCCGCAATGAGCGCATTTAGCCATGATTGAAATTCTTTGCGCCGGCCTCGCCGGCGCGCAATTCTACCACAGACCGGGACGTCCGTAAACTGGAACGACAGCGATGAATGCCGAACCCACGCATAGCGACCGAATCGAAATCACTCCCACCGCCATCGCCACCATAGCCGGGCACGCGGTGCGGCGCACATACGGCGTTGTGGGCATGGCTGCGCGCAACGTGATGAACGGCATCACCAGCGCCATTACGCATGACGCGCACAAGGGGATAGACGTCCACATCGGCGCGGATGACAGCGTGAGAATTAGCGTTTACGTCATAATGGAGTATGGAACCAATTTGGCCGCGGTCTCCCGCAGCGTAGCGAAATCGGTACGCCATGAGGTAGAACATGTAACCGGCATAGCCGTGGCAGCCGTGGACGTGTACGTGCAAGGCCTGCGCATCACGAACCCCGATTAGATTGCAGCAGCTGCGATGATGGCACTACAATCCGAGACCGCGCCGCTAACGACCATTGACGGGCCCGCATTCTGTGAGATGAGCAGAGCGGCGCTGGCGTGGCTGCAAACCAATCACCAGGCCGTGAATGCGCTCAACGTCTTCCCGGTGCCGGATGGAGACACCGGCACCAACATGCTGCTCACCATGCAGGCGGCGTGCGCCGAACTGGAGGGCGCGGACACGAAGAGCGTCGCCGAAGTCGCGCACCTTTTGGCGCACGGCGCTTTGATGGGCGCGCGCGGGAACTCCGGAGTAATTCTCTCGCAAATATGGCGCGGGCTGGCGCGCGGGCTGGAAGACCTGAAGCAATTCGGCGCGGGCGAATTTACGGAGGCAATGCAGCAGGCTACCGAAACCGCTTACCGCGGCGTGGTGCGTCCGGTGGAGGGCACTATCCTGACCGTGATAAAAGACGCCAGCGTCGCCGCCTCAACTGCCGTAGAAAAAGAAGGCGACTTGCGGGAGTTTCTACAGCAGGTCTGCAGCGCATGTGAGCAATCGGTGCAGCGCACGCCAGACCTGTTGCCGGTGCTCGAACAAGCCGGCGTCATCGATGCGGGCGGGTTCGGCCTGCAGCTGCTATTCGAGGGGATGCTGCGACATCTTCGCGGCGAACCAGTTGATGTGGCCCCCGAGCGCGATATCAAACCGCTGGATCTGGCCAGCATTGGGAGCGCGCTTGAAACAGTCGAACCCGGCCAGGACTGGGAAGTGGTGCTCGATTTGCGCCCAAAGGCCGGTTTGAATCTGGACAGCCTTTACGGGCAGCTCGAATCAATGGGGACTTCCATTCAGGTTGGCGAGGGTGACGATATCCTGCGAGTACACATCCACCTCACGGAAGAAAACCGCTTCAAGCCAATCGAATGCGCCGAAACGCTAGGTACTGTGGTGAACGTGCACATGGAGAACCTGATGCACCAGATGGAACAACAGGCCGCGGCTTCCGGACGGCAGGTCGAGTTGCAGCCCGGGCAGCTTCTGGCCGTGGCGGTTGCTCCGGGGCCCGGGTTCGCGCACATCTTCGCCGCGCCGGCCGTTTCGGTGGTGTCCGGCGGCCAAACCATGAATCCGAGTACTCAGGATTTAATGGCAGCCTTCGAAGACCTTCCCGCCGATCAAGTCATCATCCTGCCCAACAACAAGAACATCCAGTTGGCCGCCGAGCAGGCCGCCGCAGTGAGCACGAAACAGGTAAGCGTCATCCCCACACGCACCGTGCCGCAAGGCGTCGCAGCGCTGCTCTCTTTCGATCCAGACGGCGTGTTTGATGAGATCTGTGCAGCTATGCGCGTGGGCGCAGGCGACGTGGAAAGCGGGGAGATCACCACCGCCACACGCAGCGTCACTTTGAACGGTCACAACGTCAGCGAGGGGCAGATTATCGGCCTGCATAACGGTGAGATCGCCTGCGTTGGCGATACGCCCTCAGACTGTACGTTGGAGCTGCTGCGCGTAATCGGCACGGCGCAGTCCGAACTGGTGACGCTGTATTATGGCGAAGAAACCGACGCCGCTGCAGCCGAGCGCCTGCAGGCAGAAATCGAGGCTTGCTTCCCGCAGGTGGAAGTGGAAAGTTACCCAGGTGGGCAGCCACATTACCATTACATTCTCTCCGTGGAATAAAAAAAACGCCAAACATTGTGACGAAGATACGAATCGTAACTGACGGAAGCGCTCATTTTCCAGACCCGGAGGCCGCGCGCCGACACGTAATCAGCGTGGTGCCGCATTGCATTCGCCTCGGCGACCGCGTGCTGCCCGATGGACTCGGCAGCCTGTCTCCGGAGCAGTACCTGGAACATGTGGCCAACGGCAACGGGCACGCGCAGGTTGAAGCGCCATCAGTCGAGGATTTTGCGGCGCATTTCGAGAAGCTGGGACGCGCCAGCACGCAGATAATCTGCGTGTGCACATCCGGCGGTCTCAGCCGTGCATGGCGACATGCTGAGGAAGCGGCCACGCTGGTGAGGGGCAAGATGGAAATCGTGGTGTTGGATTCGCGCACAACGTCCACCGGTCTCGGTCTGCTGGCGGAAGCGGCCGCGGAAGCTGTCGCCACGGGGGCCTCCATGGAAGAGACCGCGCGCGTGGTGCGCATGCGCATCCCAAATGTATATGCCATCTTTTTTCTGGAAACGATGAAATATCTGCAGCACAGCGGCGGGGTAGACACATCCCAGGCTACGCTCGCGGCCATGCTCGGGATAAAACCAATCATCGCGCTTGAGTCAGGCGAACTCATCCCTTTTGAAAAAGTGCGCACGCGCACGCAGGCTCTGGAAAGACTAATTGAGTTTGCGAGCGAGTTTCCACAGATTGAACAATTGGCGGTGTTGCGCGGGCGTGCACGCGTGGCCAGCGCCGCGCGCCAGTTGCGCTCGCGAGTGGCAGATGCCTACCCGGATGCGCGCATCACAAACGCAATCTTTGGCCCCGCCCTGGCAGCCCTTATCGGCCCAGATGGCCTCGGAATCATCCTGTGCGAAGCGAGTGATTGACGCGAGAGGTTGTGGTGACGGCGACCAAGTGAGACCAGCAGCATGAGCACCGCTCACAATACCCTACGAAAGATTCTCAACGCCGAAGCCGCCGGGGGCCACGCCAACAAAGCAGTGATCGGCGGATTGGATAAACTTGCGCCCCTCTGGGAGAAACAGGCGCGAGCCGCCAGGTTCGGAGACGATTTTATTGCTGCCGTGCTGGGGAAGCTGCAGCGCTACCCCGCGATGCAGCCGCCAAAACGCGCACAAGTGGTGAAGGAACTGCTCGCCATGGTGGCGGCGCACGCCGCTCCAGAGGCAATCGACCGCCCTGAGCAGACCACGCCGCCAGCCAGGACTGAACCCGCGCAAGCGCTTGCCCCTCCGGCCGCCAGCGAGCCGGACGCCACGTTTCCGCTGGACGCGCCACTCACGGTGGTGAGCGGAATCGGCCCCAGCCACGCCGAAAAACTGAAGAAGCTCGGGCTACATTGCGTTCAAGACGCACTGCAGCATTTCCCGCATCGCTATGTGGATTATTCCGCGCTCAAGCCCATCAACCGCCTGCGATACCGCGACGAGGTGACCATCATCGGCAGCGTGCAGCACACGCGTCTGCGCCGGGTGCGCAGCGGAAGGGTGCAAATAGTAGAGAGCGATTTCAGCGATGGCACCGGTACAATCCAATGCAACTGGTTTAACCAACCCTGGTTGGAAAAACAACTGCGGCCCGGCTGCCAGATCCAAGTCTCGGGCCGCATCGATTTGTTTCTCGGACGCAAAGTTCTCTCCAATCCCGATTGGGAGCCCGTGGACACCAAGGCGCTGCACACCGGGCGCATCGTGCCGGTCTACGGTCTGACCACGGGCATCACCGCTAAAACCATGCGCCGCTGGATGCATACCGTGGTCTCCGCAGCGGCAGGGCAAATCGAAGACCCGCTCCCCGCGGAAATGCGCACGCGCCTAAAGCTGCCGGCTGTTGATGTGGCATTGCGCGGCGTCCACTTCCCGGATTCGCAGCAACATCTCGGGGATTCCCGCCGGCGCATGGCGTTCTCGGAGCTGCTGACAATGCAGCTTGGAATGCGCCGCCAGAAGAACCGCTGGCAGGCGCGCGCCGGGCAGGCACTTGCCTGCAATGACGACTGGCTGGCGGCGGCCATGGCCACGCTGCCATTTAAGCTCACAGCCGCCCAGCAGCGCGCGCTCGCGGCTATGCTGAAAGATCTTGCCGGCCCCACCCCGATGTGCCGCCTGCTGCAGGGAGACGTCGGCTCCGGGAAAACGGTTGTCGCCGTTCTGGCTCTGGCTATCGCCGCGCGCAACGGCGCGCAGGGTGCGTTGATGGCCCCGACCAGCATTCTGGCGGAGCAACATTTTCAGAGCGTGCGCGCATTGCTTTCCAATATTCCGGACCTCGATCTGGGTGGAGACGGGCTGCCGGCTGTCAGGCTTTTGCTGGGCGCAACCCCTCAGGCCGAGCGCAGCGAGCTCACCGCCGGTCTGGAGACCGGCGGCGTCAAGATCCTCATCGGCACGCATGCACTCATTCAGGAATCGGTTGAATTTTCCAATCTGGCGCTGGCCGTGGTTGATGAACAGCATCGCTTCGGCGTAACGCAGCGCGCCGCTCTGCGCGAAAAAGGCAATGAACCACACCTGCTGGTGATGACCGCCACCCCCATTCCGCGCTCGCTGGCGCTGACTGCGTACGGCGACCTTGACCTGAGCGTGATTGATGAGCTACCGCCCGGCCGGCGACCGGTGGAAACACGCGTGATTTACCCGCTGGAGCGCCAACGGGCGCACAATTTCGTGCGCGCTCACATAAAAAAGGGGCGGCAGGCATTTCTGATTTTCCCGCTGGTGGAAGAATCGGAGAAGATGCAGGAGAAAGCAGCCGTGGAGGAACACGACCGGCTGAAAAAAGATGTCTTTCCAGACTTGCGCCTCGGGCTGCTTCACGGCAAAATGAAAGCAGTCGAGAAAGACGCTGTGATGAGCAATTTTCGCAACGGTGAAACCGATATCCTTGTAGCCACCACCGTGGTTGAAGTCGGAGTTGACATACCCAACGCCTCTATAATGGTGGTGGAGGGCGCCGACCGCTTTGGGCTGGCGCAGCTGCATCAGCTGCGCGGGCGCGTCGGTCGAGGCGGCCAGAAATCATATTGCCTACTGGTGTCGGAGGGGAAGAACGGCCGCGCCCCGCGCAGCGATGACCTTTCCGGCGAACGCCTGAAAGCGATGGAATCTATCACTGACGGATTCGTACTGGCAGAAAAAGACCTGCAGTTGCGCGGGCCCGGCGAGTTTCTCGGAACCCGACAGGCAGGCTTCCACCTGCAGTGGGCCAGCCTGAGCGACATGGCACTGATAGACTTGACCATCAACGAAGCAGAGCAGATACTGGAACGGGACCCGCAACTGGAACAGCCCAAACACCACCTGCTGGCCGAGCAAGCCGCCCGGAGCATGCAGAGCGGCGCGGGCGAGATAAGTTGACGCCATGACCCTGCGAGCAGTCTTCCCCGGCACCTTCGACCCAATCCACTACGGCCACATCGACATTGCGCGCCGGGGGTGCGCGCTTTTTGACGAAATGGTGGTGGCTGTGTACGACCGCCCGCTGAAATCGTTGCTTTTCTCTCCGGAAGAGCGCATCGAGCTGGTGTGCACTGCGTTCGAGGATGAGGCGCGAATATCGGTGCAGGGCTATCGTAATCTCACAGTGGATTTCTGCGAATCCATCGGCGCGAAAGTGCTACTGCGAGGGTTGCGCGTGTTCTCCGATTTCGAGCACGAATTCCGCATGGCGCTGGCCAACCGCCGCCTCGCGCCCGGGATAGACACCGTTTCGCTGATAACCAGTGAGGAGCACACATTCCTGAATTCGACCACCGTGCGCGAGATTGCCTCACTGGGAGGAGACGTGAGTTCGATGGTACCCGAATTCGTGCGAGAAGCGTTGGGAGAAAAACTCTCTGTCGCCCGCGCCGCCGGCAAAGACGTGTACAATAGTCTCCGCGACTGACGCGCTTGTGGATTAGGCACACGGAGCGAGCACTCATGGACATATTGCATCTGGTAGACCGACTGGAGAACATTGTTCACGAGTCGCGCACAATTCCGTTGTCGCGCAAACTACTGCTGGACGAAGACCGGTTGATAGACATCATCGACCAGATGCGCGTTTCCATTCCCGACGTGGTGAAGCACGCTCAAAAGGTCACCGCGGAACGAGACCGGCAGCTGGCGCAGGCGCAGGAGGAAGCCGACCGCATCCGGCAGCTGGCAAAGACGGAAAGCCGTGAAATCCTGGAGAAAGATCAGATTACCAAAGGCGCCCGCATCCGCGCTGAGCAGATTATGGAAGAGGCGGAAAAGCAGGCCACAAGGACTCGCGTCGAGGCGGACAATTACGTGTTGGATAAATTCGGGCGCATGGAACACCAGCTGCTGAGTGTAATCCAGCAGGTACGCAATGGCGTCCAGATGTTGCGAGAGCCGGAGGGCCCGGCGGACGCTCCGGAAGCCGAGGAATCTGCTTGACAGGATTTTCAATCTGCCCTTATAATTCGCCCTACCTCGGGAAGGTGACGAGAGATGACTCCATTACCGAAACGAAAGCACTCCAAGGGTCGCCGCAACCGGCGGCGCGCACACGACGCACTGCAGTCGCCACAGCTGGCCGTCTGCGCCAACTGCGGCGAACTTCACCGATCCCACCACGTTTGCGAGTATTGCGGGCACTACGGCGGACGCGCTATAATCGAGGTGGAACGCTAATTCCTCCTCGCCCTTCGTCATAAAAGGCCGTCTTCAGTACGGCCTTTTTGTTTGAGTATGCTCGCTCCCGGCACAACTGTATTTCTGTTCCCCGGCCAGGGCTCCCAGTTTGTGGGCATGGGCCGCGAGCTGGCTGAAAGTTCTCCGGCCGCGAAGCGTGTGTTCAAATCGGCGGACCGGTTGCTGGGAATAGACCTTTCCGCCCTGTGCTGGCATGGCCCGGCCGATGAACTGATTGACACGCACAACACGCAGCCCGCGCTTTACGCTTGCAGCCTAGCCACCCTGGCGGCCCTGCGCGCGGATGTCGGCGATTTCACGCCTGCTTTTGCGGCCGGGCACTCGCTTGGCGAAATCACCGCGCTGGCGGCAGTGGGCGCCCTCAGTTTCGAAGACGGTCTGCGGCTGGTGCGCGAGCGCGGCCGGTTGATGAAGCTCGCCGGCGAGCGTCAGACCGGAGGCATGGCGGCCATCATTCGATTGGAGCGAGAGCAGCTGGTTGAGATATGCGCGCAGGCCAGCGAGGAAAGTGGGCTTCAGGTTCAGGTGGCCAATGACAACTGCCCTGGCCAACTGGTGGTTTCCGGGCACGTGCCAGCTCTTGAGAAGGCCATAGAACTGGCCGGCGCTGCCGGCGCGCGGCGCGCGATGCGTCTGCCGATTTCCATCGCGGCTCATTCCCCGCTGATGGAATGCGTCGTGGCGGAATACCGCGACGCAGTGCAGGGCCGGCATTTCAGCACGCCCGATGCGCCGGTCATCGCCAACGCCACAGTGGAACCGATGCTCACGGCGGAGGCCATGCGCGCAGAACTTAACGCTCAGCTCACGGCCCCGGTACGCTGGCGCGAAAGCATGCTGCGCCTCCTTTCCGAGGGCATGACTGATTTCGTCGAGCTCGGGCCGAAGGACGTGCTCACCGGGCTGTTACGGCGCATTGAGCGCAGCGCCAACGCGCACGCGGTGGGCACGCCAGAGGCCATAGCAGCGCTGGCATCCGCATGAGAACCGCTGTGGTTCAATCCCGGCAAAAAGCGCACACGTAGCCGATGCTTCGCCGCCTGACGCGCCTCGAACTACAGGGTTACAAGACCTTCGCCACCAAAACCGACATCGAATTCGGTGATGTGACCTGCATCGTCGGGCCGAACGGTTCCGGAAAAAGCAACATCGCTGACGGCGTGCGCTGGGTGCTCGGTGAGCAATCTTACTCGCTCTTGCGCGGCCGCAAAACAGTCGATATGATTTTCTCGGGCTCGGAACAGCGCTCCCGCGCCAGCATGGCCTCCGCTACCATCGTCTTCGACAATTCTGATGGCTGGCTGCCGATTGATTTCTCCGAAGTCAGCCTGACCCGGCGCGCCTATCGCGATGGCCAAAATGAGTATCTGCTCAATGGGCAGAAGACGCGCCTGCGCGATGTGGCCGACCTGCTCGGGAAGGTGGGCCTGGCGCAGCGCACCTACACCGTCATCGGTCAGGGGCTGGTGGATACCGCGCTTTCGTTGAGAGCGGATGAGCGCCGCAAACTGTTTGAGGAGGCGGCAGGCATTGGCGTCTATCGTCAAAAGCGCGAGGATGCACTGCGCAAGCTGGAGCAGACACGGCACAATCTGGAGCGCGTCTCCGACATTCTGGCCGAAATCCGCCCGCGTCTGCGCGCCCTCGAGCGCCAGGCCCGCCGCGCCCGAGAGTTCCACCAGCTGCAAGAAGACCTGCGCCACCTGCTGCGCAGCTGGTACGGCTACCACTGGCACGCGGCCCAGCAGCTTCTCACGCAGGCGCGCCAGCAGCTTGAGGAGAGGGAATCGCAGCTGGCGCAGCTCTGGGAGCAGCAGCAGTCACGGTCAGAAAAAGCCGCCGCCCGGCGCGAGAAAGTTGCTGCAAAACGGGCGCAACTCAGCAGCTGGCATCAGGATGCCGCCAAGCTGCATGGGGATTACCAATCACTCCACCGTGAAATCGCGGTCGCTGAGGAACGCGCGCGCAACATTGAGCAACAGCACGAAAGAATCCAGTCCGAATTAATATCGCTGGATGCGAGCCTGGACGACCAACAAGCGCGATTGCAGCAGGCGGAAGAAAAGCGCGCCGAGCTGGCGGCAGAGCGAGACCACGCCATGCAGCGCAAGGCTGCCATTGAGGAAAAGCGCAAGCAGCGCGAGGGTGAGCGCGCCGCTCTGAAGGACGACGAATCGCAACAGCGAGTGCAGGCCACAGGTATCGGCGAACAGCTGCTCGCGCGCCGCGCCCGGCAGCAGGCGCTGCAGGACCGCAGCCGCCAACTCACGCTGGAGATTGAACAACTGCAGCGAGAAGCACAGCACTCCGCGCAGAATCTGCAGGAAGCGAGGGAGGGACTTGATTCGCGCGAGAGGCAGCTTCAGGACGAGCGCGAGGCCCGCGAGACAGCTGAAACCGCGCACAATGCTCGCACTGAACAACGCGATGCCGCCCGCGCGGAGATTGAGGCGCTGACGGAAAAGGTTGCCGCCACTCTCGCTCAGGTTGAGCGGCTGCGGGCAAAGGAATCGTGGCTGGCGCAACAGCGCGCCGGCGAGGGAGACACAGCCTCTGGCCCGCAACGGCTGCGGCAGGCGGCTTCCGGAGGAAATCTGCGCGGCCACATCGGCAGCCTGATGGATCTTATTGAGACTGACCCACAACACGAGGCCGCCATCGGCGCAGTGGCTGGGAGCAGCCAGGAAGCCAGCGTGGTGAATGACTGGTCGTCCGTCGAAACCGCACTCGAGCTGCTCGACCGGCACGGAGGCCGCGCCACTCTGTTGCCGCTGGAGCAGATGCGCCCACCGCAGCCGCTACCCGCGCCCACCCAATTCGGCTTTATCGGCTGGGCAGTTGACTTAGTCAGATGCGCCCGCGAACATCGCCCCGCCATCGCCGTCATTCTGGGGCGAGCAGCGGTGTGCGAGAACCGCGCGGCTGCCCGCCGAATAGCCGCAGACCTTCCGCCGGACGCGCTGGCAGTCACCTTGAGCGGCGATATTTACCGCGCGGACGGAGCCACAATCATCGGACGCACGGCTGAAGACCATGACCTCGCCATGGCACGTGAGGCGCGCGCGCTGCCCGACAAAATCGCCGCCGCAACCACAGAACACGCCCGACTGGAAGCAGAGCATAGCGAGCGTGCTGTAGCGCTGGAGAAGTCGCAGGCGCAGCTGCAAGCGGCTCGAACGGAACTGGACGAGCGCCAGGAGCAAACGCAACGAGCCACCGAAGCGCGAGACGCTGCGCGGCTGGAACTGGAACGCGCCCAGGCGAACGAAGAATGGAACCGCCGGCAGCTCGAGACCTCGCAAAGCAGGCTGAAAGCAACCGTGGAAGAGCTGCAGGCATGCGCGGACGACCTGGAGCTGCTGGCGGGAAAACATGCCGAAGCTGAAAAACAAGCCGATGAAATCCAGGCGAAGCTGCTCGACCTGGATGCCGATGGCCTCCCTGAAACCGTCACTGCCTGCCAGACCGAACTGGCCGTGGCCGAACGCGCACTGAAAGACACCGACGCACGCCACGCCGAGGTGCAAGCCGCCTATGAGCGTGAGCACGAGCGCGTCGATGCGCGCCGTACTCAGGCGGAGGACTTCGCTGCGCAGATTGATGCGCTGCGCGAGAACGTGGCCGAACTCAATGAGCAACAGCAAGAATCTCAGCAGGCGCTCACTCGATTGCAGGAACAGATTGACCCGGAAGAGGAAACCATTCACTCACTGGAAACAGAGCTGGTCACGCTTGATGACCCCGAGGAGCAGTTTCGGGAAAAGGTGCATTCCGGAGAGCACAACCACGCACAGGCGCAAGTGGAATTCCAACGCGCCCAGGACCGGCTGCACACGCTTCAGTCTCAGATCAATGATGACTTCGGGTTGGCCGAACTGGAATTCGGTGAGGAGGTCACCGGATCGACCCCACTACCGTTCGATCATCTGGTTGAACACCTGGAGTATGTCTCCGAACTTCCCGAGAAAATTGAGCAGTCAATCAACCGGCGCAGAGTACAGCTGCGCCGTCTCGGCGGCATCAATCCGGAAGCGTTGCAAGAATATGATGACGTGCAGGAGCGCCACGAACACCTGACCACACAGACCGAAGACCTGGAGGCCGCGTCAGCGCAGCTGCGGGAGGTGATCGCCGAGTTGGACGAGTTGATGCAACGCGAGTTCCAGAACACATTCGATGCGGTGTCTAAAGAGTTTGAATTCACCTTTGAACGCCTGTTTCTTGGCGGCAGCGCCCACCTGAAATTGAGTGACCCCAGCGACCTAAGCAACACTGGCGTGGAGATCATCGCGCGGCTGCCCGGTCGCCGTCAGCAGGGGCTTGCGCTGCTCTCCGGTGGCGAGCGCGCGCTTGTCGCCTGCGCGTTGATATTCGCGCTGCTGCGTGTCAGCCCCACCCCCTTCGCGCTGCTGGACGAGGTGGACGCGATGCTGGATGAAAGCAATGTGGGCCGCTTCCGAGCGATCCTGAGCGAGATTAGCGAGAACACCCAGTTCGTGCTCATCACGCACAATCGCCACACGGTGGAGGTGGCCGACACGGTTTACGGCATAAACATGGGCGCGGACAGCGCTAGCAAGGTTATCAGTTTGAGACCGGATGAAATCGAGGAACTGGCGTAGCGGGAAAGGCTTCAGCGCATCCCCGCGCTTAGTTCGCGCCTTGCTCTGCTCGTAAGCGCGCGTAGAAATCCTGCAGCGTTGGCTCGGCCGGCGCAAGCGCTTCCCACCAGTCCAAGATTTCGATACTCTCCTCGGTACGCCGCTCGGAAAGCCACTGGTCAAAAGCCAGTTGCCGGCGCTGCTCAAGCACAGGCTCAGGCAGCGCACGCACCCCTTTCTCTAATATTTCGACCACATGCAACCCGAACTGGGTGGCCACCAGTTCGGGGATGATACCGGTCTCGGCCGAAAACACCGCGTTCTCGAAGGCGGCCACCATCTGGCCGCGCGGAAACCAGCCGAGTTCACCGCCCGTTTTGGAATTGGAGGCGTCGGCAGAGAACTCCGCCGCAAGCGCGGTGAAATCCTCGCCCGCCAGCGCACGTTCCAAAACATCCTGCGCGGTTTCCAATTCATCCAGCGAGAGCAGAATATGGCGCGCATGCACCTGCTGCTCGGTAACATCCCGTTCTGCGGCCATGGCGTCACGCACTTTCCCAATCAGCACGCGTCTCTCAAACAGGTCGCGAAAACCGGTCTCATTCATGCCAGTGTCGGCGCTGAGCGTTTCCAGATGAGCGGAATAAGTTTCCTGATACGCCGCTTCCGTGAATGGAGTGGGGGTGAGAAATGGGGTCGGCGCAGAGTCGCTCTCTGGTTCGGGGTCAATCACGGCAGTGGGCACCAGAGTGGAGGATTCCGCGTCAGGATTATAGCCGAAATACGCATTTGCCGCCGCTTCGATTTCATCCACGCCCACCTTGATTCCCCGTGCGGAGGCCTCGGCGCGCACTAACTCCGTGGCGATCAGTTCCTCAATCACCTGCCGTGCAAGCGCGAGCGGGTCGTTCAGCTGGTCGTCAATCTGGTCCAGCCGCGCCTGCAACTGAGCGCGCTGCTCGCCCGCATACTGCAGCAGCTCGGAATAGGTGATGAACTCATTTAGTAGCTGCACACGCCGATAGCGCGTCTGCTGTTGTAATGTGCGCAGTGAGATTTCACTCAGTCCGACAGTGGCGACCGCCCGGCGCGGGGTGAACCAGTACTGCTGCAAAAGGCCATGGGCGAGCAGCCCGACCACAATCAGGGTTACCGCTGCCGTGGCCACCAGCAGCCAGACCTTGAGACGACGCTCGCGTTGACCGTGATGCCTGCGCCGGCGCTGCGGCCGTCCGGAACCAGCGACCCGGTTGCTTCCCATTCCTGTTCAGATGAAGGTGACTACACCCAGGTGCCGCGATCAAACGCCAGCATCGCCATGTGCCGGGCGCGCTTAATTGCCGTAGCGAGCATGCGCTGGTGCCGGGCACAGATGCCGGTACGGCGGCGAGGCCGTATCTTGCCTTCCGGGCCGGTTTGCCGGGCCAGGATTTCGACATTCTTATAATCGAGGGTGTCAATCTTGTCCACGCAAAACTGGCACACTCTTGGCCGGCGCGGATATGACCGCCGTCGGCCACCTCTTTGAAAACTCATCGTCTATTCCTCCTTCGACAAAAGAAACATGGATTTACAGCAACGCTAGGTCCCGCAGTTTCACTCTGAGCGAGCATAACAAGCGAAGAGTCTCATTCGTCACAAAACAAGATGCTTCGGGCGCTGACGCTCCCTCAGCATGACAATTGCTCCTCTCTGTTTTCATCCATCCAGGTGTACAAGCACTCATGGGGAACTCCTCAAAAAGGAAAGCCACCTTCACTGGCCTCCGGACGGGAAGCTTCATTTTCCGCCGCGGCCGCAGTATCGCTTTCGCCACGCGCGGGCGCATCCAGCAGAATCATCTCCCGGGCAATGACCTCAGTTTGAGACTTCCGGCTGGCCATCGCTACCCCGCCAGGCCCTATTGCATGATCGCCCCTCTATGTACACGCACCGCCCCTTCCTCAGAAAGCGCGAGCAGATTTCGGCCAGTTTGTCCCAGGCCACCACCGTGAACCATTCTGTCTGCTCATGGCGCTCGCCCCAAGAAGTGATCCATGCGCGGGTGGTTGCCAGACGAAAGGACGTCACCGATTTCCCACCGGGCGTGTAGCGCAGCTCCACATCTCCACCTACGTTCCCGATGAGCATAACTTTGTTCAAGCCCTTTGACATCGGTGCAACTTTCCGAAAAAAGCCCCAGCCTGCCAGCACACCAGCCTATGCGACCGGCGCGCTTTCGTCTGCATTTGTCTCCGGCGTATCCAGCTCGGGGCTGGCCAATTCCTCGGCATCAGTACCGCTGTCAGCGTCCGCTTCACCAGTGACATCACTTTCTTCAGCGCTTTCGCCCTCCACCTGCTCTTCTTGCGTCTCTTCTTCTTCAGGCGGGGGCGGCAATTCGGCACGCACAACCATGAAGCGGAGCACGTCCTCGTTCAGGCGCATCTGGCGTTCGATTTCGGCGGGTGCAGCCGGTGGCAGGCTGGCATACCAAAAAACGTAGTGTCCTTCCTGCTGCTTCTTGATAGGGTAGGCCAGTTTGCGGCGGCCCCAATTATCCACCGAGGCAACCTCGCCTCCGGCCGCCGCAATCCAGCTCGCGATTCTTTCTGTCAAAGCAGCCAGACCGCTCTCATCCAAATCCAAACTCAAAATAGACGCAATTTCGTAGTCACGCATTATCGGAAAACCTCTTTCCTCGGGATAACCCCTTTCGGGTTCGGAGAGAACGCCTAATTGGAGCGGAAAGCGAGAGGCAGACACCCTGCTCGCAACGCGGCGAGTCTACCACGGCAGGGCAGGATTGTAAATGCCGGCGGTTGGGCGCTGTTCAGCTTTCGTCGCCGTCGCCCTTCTGAGTAGGCAGGGAGAGGAAGAAGGTGCTGCCCTGCCCCAGTTGACTTTCCAGCCATACGCGCCCGCCGTGGCGCTCAGCGATTGATTTGACGAAAGCAAGCCCAAGGCCGCTGCCGCCTGATTCGCCCTCCTGCTGACCCTTCACGCGGTAGAACCGCTCAAACAGCCGGTCCTGGTCGGCGCGGGAGATGCCGACGCCGCTATCGGCGACCGCTATCACAACGCCCTCGGCGCGCATTTCCACCCGTGCCTGCACGCTGCCCCCGGCGGACGTGTAGCGCACTCCGTTGTCGAGCAGATGGCGGATGGCCCGCCGCAGCAAATTCTCATCGCCGGAGACAGGCTCTATTCCGGTAGCAGCCGCACAGGCCAGCTGGATACCTTTGGCAACGGCAGCCGGTCGCATTTCCTCTACCACTTGCTGCAGCAGAACTTCCAGCCGGCATCTTTCCCAGTCTGAGCCCGGCGCAGATTCGATACGATGCAAATCAAGCACATCCTCTATCAGCGTACTCATCTGCTCAACGCCAGCCACAATCTTCTCGGAAAAATCGCGCTGGCGGGCATTGAGTTGGCCCACCATCGGCAGCATTGAGGCGTAGCCGTGCATGAGCGAAAGAGGGTTTTTTAGGTCGTGGCTGACGGCAGCGATTGCGTCAGTTTTTTGCCGGTCAAGTTGCTTGAAATCTGTGACGTCACGCAACACGGCCAGGCGGCCGATAATAGAACCGTCCTGCCGCAATATTGAGGAGGTCGAGGCCGAGAACGTGCGCCCATCCGGAAGTTTTATTTCGTGAGCGGAGGCGCGCTCATCGCTCGCGCGCAGGGCGACGGCCAGTTGGGGTTGATGAATCATCTCGTTGATGCGCCGCCCTGTGATCTGCTGCTCTTGCAGCTCGAAAAGATCCTCGGCAGCCGGGTTGAGCAGCAACAGGCGCAATCTCGAGTCGGTGACGATTACCGCGTCCGGGGTGGCGGTGAGAATGGCGGCAAGTTGCTGCCGGCCGCCCTCGCTGGCCTCGAACAAGCGGGCGTTCGCCACAGCCACCGCCGCCTGACCCGCCAGCGTGGTCAGCAGATCAGATTCTTCGCGCGAAAAATGGTGTGGCTCAGTGTAACCCAGCCAGAGCGTACCCAGCAGATTGGCCTCGTGCTGCAGCGGCAGCGCGATGACCGCCTGCAGAGAGTGCGGCCCAGCGCCGACGTCCAGCACTGTTCGCGCGCGGGCCACATTCTCTATTGCAACAATCTCTGCCTCCGCCTCGACCAGCTGGAGGATATTGGCATCAAACGCGCTCATCTCAGCAGCGCCCGCCCCGGCAGAATAACTCTGTAGTTTATCCTGCCGCCCATCAAACGGCATGAGCAGCAGGCGCGCGCCCTCGGCGTCAGTCACGCTCAAAGCGCCCTGCAAAATGGGCGGCAAAGACTCCTCCAGATTAAGGCTGCTGGCCACGGAAATGGAAGCCTGCAGGAGCAGGCTGAGCCCGTCCACTTGCGAACGCACGCGCACGCGCATACGCTCGAAGGCCTCGCCCAACCGGCCCACCTCATCCGCGCCGCTTATCCGCACCGGCTCGTCCAGTTTTCCGGCCGTAATCTGCTCAGTGGCGGTGGCCAGCGCGCCCAGCGGCCGGGTAAGGTGTCGGCTAATCATCAGCAGAAACACGATTCCGAGCACGCCGCCGGCCAGCAAAAGCAAGGCGAGCGGAAAGGAAATCCTAGTGGCCTGAGTCAGCACCGCGGAGACCGGCACTACAATCACCACGTTCCACGGGTGGCCCTCTACCGGAAGGTAGTACACCAATCGCCCGGAACCATCTGAGGCCTGATCCTGATACGCATGGCCGCTAACAGAGGTCGTTGGCAGCGCCTGAGCATCGCTGGCCGGTCGCCAAACCTGCCGCAAGCGGGCCGCATCAGGGTGGTAAAGGATGCGGTCCTGCCCGTCCGTGATAAAACCCATACCGGAGCCGACCAGTAAACCCTGCAAACTGTTGATTGCCGGTAGCATGAGCGGGCTGCTGACTATTTCCGCACGGCCAAGCAATGCGCCCCCTGAGGCCCCCGTATCGGGATCGGTCACCGGCGAGACAAAAGAAACCAGAGCGGCTGCGCTGTCCCGCTCCGGAAACACCAGCTCATGGCCCGGCACTCCCTGCAGGCCAACTTGCACAGCGGCAATCTCGGCTGGTGTCAACCCAAGCACGGTCACATCGGTCTCTGGATAGCCAGCCAGCGGTCGTCCCAGCGCGTCGAAAAACACCAACTGGCTGAAATACGGCACGGTGCGAATTTCCTGCGATAGATGCTGCGCGCGCGCGCGCGCGTCGCCGCTGCGCAGGCGCGGCTCCCGGGAGAGATCCAGCGCCAGGCTCTCACCGGTGCGGATGAAGAAAGGGATAATCTCGGCGGCATGCTCCGCGTCCCGCTCCATTTGGTGCACTACCAGGCGCGTGGCTGCGCTCCGAGCGATGAGTGTGTTTGCCCAGAACAATGCCGCAATGCCCACCAGAGCCATGGGCAGCAACGCGAAAAGCAGCCGTCTGTTGAGATTGGCGGCGTAAGGTGGCAGCCGGCGTGGCGTTTTTCGGTACCAGTGGTTGGGCGCGATTCCGCGCGCGACTTCGCCCACCAGACCGGTTATAAGCAGTGCGCCAAACAGGGGCGGCGCGCTGCCGGACCAGATTGTGGTTGTCAGGTCCAGTTGTGAAAGTCCGCGCGGACCAGCATCCAATATCAAAGAGGCGAGTTGCAAAGGCCAGACCAGCATGCCCACAACGAGCACCGCCGGCAGCGGCCGGCGCAGCAGTGCCGGTAACCCGCCGATGTAATCCTGGCGCACCAGATAAGAAACCAGCCCGGCAACCAACGCCCATTCCAGCAGGGCAAACAGATGTTGGCCATGCCATAAGGCGTTCGCCAGCCCGCCCACCAGCGCGAGCACCACAGCGGAACCACCTCCCCACCAGCCGGCCGCGAGCACAACCGGAGCGTATGACAATAACGTGATTTCAGTTGGCCCATCAGGGCCGGTCGGAATTAAGGGGTGCTCAACTGTCAATGAAAGGGCGGGAGTAATGTTGACCACCACAGCCATCAGCAGCAGCAGCCAGAAGCCACGCCGCGCGGCTGCAGTTAGGTCTTTCCATGTGTGTCTGCGTCGGTGAAGGGAAAAAGCCACGGCCAACAGGCCGACGAACAGCACCGCATTGCCCGGCCACCATGCCGGCCAATGCAATTGGGGGGAGAAGTCAATGGGCAGGACGTCCACAACGGTTACTCCTTTGCTCTTCTACGACCCTGCGCGGCACAGCGCGCGGACATCGCCACCAACACGCTGCGATTATAGCATCTGGGCCTTCCGGGGAGCCTGTCGTTGGTCGCACATTTCCTGCCGCCAGTATTGACGATACCACCCGCTAACCTTCAATTGGACGAAAATTGTCGCCCACAGACGCGTATGCTAGACTTGCGCGGAAAGGTTTTCGGTGCAATCGTCCGAGGAACAATTCATTGGGGCCACTGTGCGGCTGTTTCGAAGGGCTCGCCACGCGGTGGCATTCACCGGCGCAGGCATGTCCACCGCCTCTGGCATTCCCGATTTCCGTAGCCACGGCACCGGACTGTGGGAACGTGCCGACCCGATGGAGGTGGCCTCGCTGGCCAGCTTTCGGCGCAAGCCGGAAGCATTCTACGAATGGGTTCGCCCGCTGGCGCAGCGGATGTTTGCGGCGGAACCCAACTCCGGCCACCATGCGCTGGCAGCGCTTGAGCGCGCCGGATTCCTGGCAGCGCTCATCACCCAGAACATAGATCAGCTGCATCGCCGCGCCGGTTCACAGCGGATGTTCGAGCTCCACGGGGACATCAGCGCTGCCAGTTGTCTGAGCTGCGGCCGCACTTACGCGAGCGACCAGTTCAGGGAGCAATTGCTGTGCGCGGGAACGGGATTGCCGACCTGTGCGCAATGCCGGAGCGTGCTGAAACCCGATGTCATCCTGTTTGGCGAGATACTTCCGGAAAAGACAATGCGGGAGGCACAATAGGCGGCGCTGCGCTGATCATCATCAACCGTGAAGAGACGCAGCTCGACCATGCGGCGAACGTGGTACTGCACGCCGATGTGGCCGAGGCGCTGCCCGCAATCGCCGCTCGGCTGCCCGCAGTGCGAGCCGTTCACACGCGAGAGACCAAAGTGACCTGACCGGGAGCGCGTGGCTACCATTACCATTCTCGGCTGCGCACATTCCATTCCGGACGCCGCCCACGAGCTCACCCACTTCGCCGTACACGGCAAGCACAGCGGCATTCTGGTGGACTGCGGTTCCAACCCAACTGTGCGGCTGGCGCAGGCGGGAATAGCCTACGATTCCATCAGCGACCTGATTTTGACGCATTTCCATCCCGACCACATCAGTGGCGCGCCGCTAATGCTGATGAACATGTGGTTGCTCGGCCGCAAACAACCGTTGCGCATCCACGCGCCGGCGCATTGCCTGCAGCGCTTCAGTCAACTGATGGATGCATGTGACTGGCGGCAGTGGCCCGGTTTCTTCTCGGTCGATCTGCACGAGATTCCCCTGAACGAGAACGCGCCAGTGCTGACGAACAGTGATTTCACCGTTAGCGCTTCACCGGACGAGCACATGGTACCGGTCGTCGGGTTGCACATTACAGACGAATCCGGCGGGCGCGCACTTGCCTATTCCGCCGATACCGCCCCGTGCGCTTCCATTTCGCGCCTGGCTGCGGGCGCGGACGTGCTGCTGCACGAGGCCACGGCTGCAACCAACGGGCACAGCAGCGCCGCGCAGGCCGGAGAGGTGGCTGCCCGGGCGCAGGTCGGCACGCTCTATCTCATCCACTATGACGTGCACCGCCCGGACGAATCCAAGCTTCTCTCCGAGGCGCGCAACCAATTCAGCGGCCCGGTCAAACTCGCGCGCGATTTGATGAGAATCGAGTTGTAATCTAAGGAGCTCGCTCGCCGCCGATATTACCCACCGGAAGATTCCATCGTCAGCAGCACCTTAAGGATTCCGCGCTGCTGTGCCCGCTCAAAGGCGGCCAATCCATCCACAAGCCCATAACGGGCGTGGATGAGCGGCTCCACCTGCACCCGCCCTTCGGAGAGCAGGCGCAGCGCCGGCGCGAACGGGCCGCAGCGCGAGCCGAGCAGCGTGATTTCGTCCACCACCAGAGCGGAGGCATCCACGTTGAGTCGATCCGCGTAGGTGCTTTTCAGCAGCAGCGTCCCCCGTGGGCGCAGCGCCGCCCGAGCGATGGCGAACCCATCCGCGTTTCCGGTACAGTCCACCGCTATGTCGAACTCCCCCGCGGGCACATCTGCCGCCGCGCCGGTTGCAATTCGGCTTTGATCAAGCAGCTCCAGTTTGGCGCGGTTGCGGCCGACCACATACAAATCGCAACCGGTCAGCGCCAGCGTCTGCGCGATAAGCTGCCCCAGTTTCCCCGCGCCCACCAGCAGCACGCGGTCTCCCAACCCTATCGGGAGCTGCTCTTGAATCTGCAGCGCGGCTGCCAGCGGCTCAGCGAAGGTGGCGGCATCGGTAGAAAGCACTGCTGGAACCACATGCAGGTTCTCTGTCGGCAGCGTCAGGTATTGCGCGAAGGCGCCATCGCGCTGCATGATTCCAAGCACAGTGCGGTTGGCGCAATGTGTTCGCCTTCCGTGTCGGCAGTGCGCGCACTGGCCGCAGACCGCATTAATCTCGCCCACCACGCGCTCGCCCAGCAACTCATGCGGGCCCTGCTCCACCACGCCGACGAACTCATGCCCGAGCACGCCGGTGAAGGGATAATACCCGCGCGTCAGCTCCAGATCGGTGTTGCAGATTCCGGCGCGCAGCACGCGCACCAACGCTTCCCCGGGCAGTGGCGCCGGAATCTGCAGGTCGTCACGCAGGCGCAACTCTTTGTGTTGCAGCCAGATTGCGAGCATGTCGATATACCTTTATTGCGGGCGGCGGCTTAACCTTTTCGCCCGAACTGCCGCTGCAGCGTCTCCACGCTCAAATGAATCATGGTGGGACGACCGTGCGGGCAGGTGCGCGGCGAAAGACATTTCTCCAGCCGTCGCAACAGCGCCGCCTGCTCTTCATGCGAAAGCACTTGCCCGGCGCGCACGGCGGCGCGCTTGCACACCCGCGTGATGATGCGCGCTTCCGCACCCGGCGGCAATACGTGCCCATCATCATTGTCGTGCTCCACCACGCCGCGCAGCGCCTGCTCGGCCGTGACCGCGCCAAGCACAGCCGGAAGTGCGCGCACTACGAAACTATCGCCCCCAAAGGGCTCCACTTCGAAGCCCAGACCCTGCAAGGCATCGAGCTGATGCCGCAGATCCTCCGCTTCCTGCGACGCCAGCGTGACCGTCGCAGCCTGAAGCAAGGTCTGCGATTCCACCTGCGCGCCCTGCGCGGCGGCCATGAAAGCCTCATAAAGGATTCGCTCGTGGGCAGCGTGCTGGTCAATCAGATATAGCCCGTCCGGGCCTTCAGCGACGATGTAAGCCGCGCCGACCTGACCAATGACGCGCAGCAGCGGCACTCCGCCCACAGGAAGCCCGGCCTGGGTTCCAGCTGCCAGGATGGAGTCGGCAGCCTGCGCGGGGGCCTCGTCCGCGCGCGTGCCAACGGCGACCGGCTCTTGCCAGTGGAGCGCGGCGGCAGCGCCCGTCTGCGCCCATCCCGATGGCGTCGCACTCTGCACCGGTGCCTGATTCAGCAGCGTCCGGCGCACCTCGCGCTCCACAGCGCGGAAGACGCGGTTGCGCTGCCGGAAACGCACTTCCGTTTTTGCCGGATGCACGTTCACATCCACATCTCCCGGCGGGAGCGCGATGGAAAGCACCGCAATCGGATAGCGCCCGGTCATCAGCAGCGTGTGATACGCGCGCGTGACCGCCACACCGAGTTGCGCGTCGTGTACATAGCGCCCGTTCACGAAAAGCGTGATTTCACGCCGATTGGAGCGACTGAGTCCGGGTGGACTGACAAAACCATGTACAGAGATGCCCTCCTGCTCACTTCCGGAAAGTTCCAGCATCTGCCCGGCCGTCTCCGCCCCGTAGGCGGCCACCAGAACATCGCGCAGGTTTCCAGTGCCGTGTGATTGAAACGCCTGGCGGTTGTCGAAGTGCAGCAGAAAGCGCACCGCCGGATAAGCGAGAGCGTAACGCGAGAGCACCCGGGCAATGCGCCCTTTTTCTGCAGCATCAGATTTGAGAAACTTCAGCCGCGCGGGAACATTGAAAAATAGGTTCTCCACCGAGACCACCGTGCCGCGCGGCGCGCCGATGCTCGCGCGGTCGCTGATGTTACCCGCCTCGGCGAGCAGGCGCGTGCCGGTCTGCTCGCCCGGCGCGCGCGTCACCAGTCGCACGCGACTGACCGCAGCGATGGAGGCCAGCGCCTCGCCGCGAAAACCGAGCGTCTCGATGCCGTCAAGGTCACCCGCCGAGCGCAATTTGGAGGTGGCGTGCCGCGCGAATGCCAGTTCCGCCTCCGCCGCCGGGATGCCGGCGCCATCATCGGCCACGCGTACGAGTTGCCGCCCGCCGCCCTCGACTTCCACATTAATCCTTCTCGCGCCGGAATCGAGTGCGTTTTCCAGCAGCTCTTTCACCACCGAAGCCGGGCGCTCCACCACTTCGCCGGCGGCGATTTTGGAGACAACGGATTCGGTCAGCACTGCGATAAGCATGGCCGCATTGTATCATTTTCGCGCCACGATAATCCGGCGAAAGTGCGCGCATCCGCTGCCCGGCGCGGTATAATCACCAGCGCGCACGCCCATGGTATCCCTGCTTAATCTGCACTGGGACATTGCCGCCCTTTTTACGCTGGCCACTCTCGCTATTTTGGCGCTTTATTTTCGCATCGAAAAGAAAGCACGCCGACTATCACTGTTCTTTCTGGTGCTGCCAGTGTGCTTTGCGATGTACAAACTTTCGCAATGGCGGCAGCAGTTGCCCGAACTCGAGCTGGGGCTGCTGAGCGGCGGCGCGCTCTATTTCCTCTGGCACCGCCTCTATGGTCACCGCATCCCGCTGCCATCCAGCGACAATATCAAGGTCTGGGGGCAGGACGATTGACCGCGCCCATGGCTCCGCCGCCCGCCGCGCCGTGAAAAGAAACGCCAGTCTCATTGCCGAGCTGATTGCGCTCGCGCTGACGATGGCCGCATGCGCCCCCGCCACGTCCGCGCCCGCGGGCGCGTTGCCGCCGACTGCAACGGCAGAGAGAAAGCAGCCTGCCGGCACGAAAGTGGAGAGTGAGCAGCCCGCCGCTACCGAGGCGGCAGCCCCGGCACTCCCCACCCTTCATCCCACTGCAGCGCTCATCAACGAGCCGGTCAAAGTGACCGGCAGCGCCGAAATCACCTTTCCGCTCTTTGAAAATTATCTGGTGGAGCCATACGTCATGCTGGAAGACGAAGCCGGATTCGTGGCGCGCGATTTCGAGTTCGTCATCCCGCCGGAAAACCAGGTGCTCGGGCCGCTAACGCACAGCGGGGAGCATAGCTGGGTATATGTGCTGCATCTACCGGCGGTGCCGCCTGGCGTGCTGGTGGATGTGGACAACAACGGGCGCACCGACAGCGGCGTGCGCGTTTTCGCCGTGGCTGTGCAGGCCAATTTGGTGGCCGATCCGTTCCTGGGGCGGGACGAGTTCCGCGGCTGGTCGAGCGTGTGGACTTCGGCGCGCATAGATAGCGAAAACCGCGACGAGATTATCGGCGGCGTGCTGCTCGTCTGGGCGCCGGACGGGCAGCAGGCCTTCCCCAGCGATTTCGGCGCGGACGGGTTGCTCTTCACCTCCGACGACCCCGTCGTCGCGCTGCAACCGGGTTACACGATTGTCGACCTTGACAGCGCGCCCTTCGCCTTCCGCAAGGAAAGAACGCCCGAAATCACGCTGTACGAAGGCGATGTCTCCGTCAACAACTACGCCGAAATGAGTTATAGTGAGGCCTTCGAAGCGCTCTGGAGCAAGGCATCTGTGGAATACCCCTTCACCGATTTGAAAGGCGTCGATTGGCAGGGCTTGTACGACCGCTTCGCCCCGCGCGTTGCAGCGGCGCAGGCCGCCGCCGACCGGCAGGCGTGGTATCTGGCCATGCGCGATTTTGCCATGAGCATCCCCGATGGTCATGTCGGTCTCGGCGGGGATGACGCCGGCCTTTTCCAGCGCGAAACCGGGGGCGGTGCGGGGCTGGGCCTGACCGAGTTGAGCGACGGGCGCGTGCTGGTCAGCTTCGTCACCCCGGACGGCGCTGCCGAAGCGGCAGGCATCCATCTTGGCGCTGAAATCATCGCAGTCAACGCGCAACCGGTCAAAGAGGCGCTGGCCACCGTAACCGCGTGGAACGGGCCGTTTTCCGCGCCGCACGTGCGCAGGCTGGAGCAATATCGCTACCTGACGCGCGGGCAGGTGGGCACAAACCTGCAGCTCAGCTGGCGCAACCCCGGCGGCGGCGCGCAGCAGGCCAGCCTAATATTGCGACCCGAACGCGCCAGCCTTATTGCGAGCTCGCTCTTCGCTGATTTTGACCGCGACGCTCCGCCGGTGGAGTATGAGATTCTGGAGGATTCCGAGCTCGGATACGTGCGCATATGGTCGCTAGCCGATGACCTAAACATGACCATTCGCCTCTTCAAGCGCGCGGTGGCGCTATTCGGCGAACGCGAAACCGCGGGCATAATACTGGATCTGCGCCAGAATCTGGGCGGCTCGCCCATGGGCACCGGGCTGGCCGCGTATTTCACAACCGAGGAGATGGAGGTGATGCGCGGGTATTATTACAGCGAACGGCTGGAACGCTTCGACACCCATGGCCCGCCGGACACTATCGAGCCGGATGATGAGCTGCACTACAGCGGGCGTACAGCGGTACTCATCAGCCCGGCCTGCGCCAGCGCCTGCGAAAACGTTGCCTGGGTCTTCAGTCAGCTTCCGCAGGTCACCGTGCTAGGGCACTATCCCAGCAACGGCATCATGGGCGAAGTCGGCCGCGGGCAGTATGAGCTTCCCGGCGATCTTTCCTTTCAGATTCCCACCGGAATGGACCATGACATGCAGGGCAACATTATCGTCGAGGGCATCGGCGTACTGCCCGATGTGCTCGCGGCGGTGACCGAGGAGACCGTCTTCGGTGAGGGCGATGCGCTGCTGGAACAGGCAGTCGCGCTGCTGCTGCGCCCGGCAGCTGCCGGAGTGCAACCCTCCGGCCCGCCGACAGTGATGAGCCCCGCCGAAACCCGCGCCGCGGTGCAGCAGCAGATTCCGGTTCTAGAGCAGTTCGCGCCGGAGGAGTACGACAATCCCGGCCGGGGTGGTGAGGTCTATACTTACACCGTGTCGCTGGGCGATTCTAAGGAAGTGCTCTGGCTGCACAGCTGGTGCGCCGCCGGCGAGGCGCTCGCGGGCAGCAATCTGGAGGCCATGGAATTATATTTCAACGTGAACAGGCAGCCGATTTCCGCGTCCCAGTTTCTCGAGCTGCAGGGCGAGGGCAACGGGCAGTACTGCCACTACCGGCTAGTCGGGCTCAGCGATTGGCCGCGCGGCGAGCACCTGCTCCGGACTGAGGTCACTTTCGTCCAGGAAATCGACGATGGCTTTCAACTTTACCCGGCCGGCACGCACGTGTTTGAGTACCGCGTTTATGTGGATGAATGATAGATAAAACCGTTTCGCTTTCAGAGGCGGCCGCGCTCACGCCCGCCGGAAGCACACTCGCCCTCGGCGGCATGACCCTCTATCGCCGCCCGCTCGCCTTCACACGCGCGCTGCTACACGAGAACCCAGCCGCGCGCGAGCTAACCTTACTTTGCTTCACCGCCGGAATCGAATCCGACCTGCTGGTGGGCGCGGGGCGCGTGCGCGGAGTACGTTCATGCTATTTCGGGCTGGAGGCTTTCGGGCTGGCGCCCATGTTCACGCAGGCGGCTGCTGATGGCGCAATCGAGATTATCGAGGAGAGTGAAGCCAGCATCGCCTTCGGCATCCGCGCTGCGCTGGCGGACGTCGGCTTCATGCCCAGCCGCGCCTGGCTGGGAACCGGTTTGCCGCGCCTGCGCCCGGACGTGAAAACAATCAGAGACCCGTACAGCGACGACGAACTGATGGCGTTCCCGGCCATTCACTGTGATGTGGCCGTCATCCATGCGCTGCGCGCCGACCGCGCCGGAAATGCGGTCATCGGCGGAAACCCGGGCATGGACCCAGAACTGGCACTGCTGGCCGAGACTACGCTCATCACCACCGAGGAGCTGGTTGAGAAACTCGAAAAGGCCGACATCCCCGCACCGGCGGTTCAGGCTGTGGCGCTTGCTCCGCATGGCGCGTTGCCCACTTCCTGCCACCCGCTCTATCCCCTCGATGGCGATGCCATTCTGGATTACATCCAACGCTGCAAAGCGGGCGAGTTCGAGCAATACCTTCGGGAGATGTTTACCACATGAGCTGGAAATTCTGGCGCAACCTGCTCATCGTCGTGGCCGCGCTCTTCATCGCCGCAGGCGGTTTCGTCACCGGCGCACGTTATTACGATGTGCTCCCGGCGGGCATCCCGCTGCCGGCCCCGGTGCGCAGCGTGGACGAAATCGAAATCGACCCGGCCGCGGGCGACACGCCCGAGGATCTTCAACCTGCATTTCGACCATTCTGGGAGGCGTGGGAGCTGCTGCAGGAAAACTTCGTCGACCAGCCGTTGGATGCCACGAAACTGGTGCAGGGCGCAATCAAAGGCATGCTCCGCGCCACGGGTGACCGCCACACCAATTACATGACCCCCGCCGAGCAGGAGGTGATGCGCACCGACATGTCTGGCGAGCTTGAGGGCATTGGCGCGGAGGTGGATACCAGCGGAGATTTCCTGCGCGTGATATCGCCGCTGCCCGGCTCCCCCGCCGAGGCCGCCGGCATGTTGCCCGGCGACGCCATAATCGCGGTGGACGACGAGGAGGTGAGCGGGCTGGATGCCTTCACCGTCATCGCGAAGGTGCGCGGCCCGGCCGGTTCACCCGTCAACATAACCGTGCTGCGCGAAGGGCTGCCGGAGCCACTCACCCTCGAAATCACGCGCTACAAAATCACCATCCCCTCGGTCGAGGGCGAGATTCTCAGCAGCGGGCTGGCCTACGTAAAAATCAATCGCTTCGGCGACCGCACCACGCGCGAACTGCGCGCGCAGCTGCGCGCGCAACTGGCCGATGACCCGCCCGGCCTGATTCTGGACCTGCGCAACAACCCGGGCGGCTTCCTTGACGCGGGCATCAGCGTGACCTCGCAATTTATCGGCGCGGGCATAGTCATGCTCGAGCAGTTTGGGGATGAGCGCGAGCGTGAATACCGCGCCCGCCCCGGCGGCCTCGCCAACGAAATCCCACTGGTGGTGCTGATTAACCGCGGCAGCGCCAGCGCCGCCGAGATTGTAGCCAGCGCGGTGAAGGATTACCAACGCGGCAGCCTCGTTGGCGAACGCAGCTACGGAAAAGGTACGGTGCAGACCTGGTTGGACTTGAGCGACGAGCAAGGGGCGGTGCGCATAACCTTCGCGCGTTGGCTGAGTCCGCACGGTAATTCTGTGGATGGCGAAGGCCTGACCCCGGATGTGGAGGTGGAGCGCAGCTATGAGCAATACCAGGCCGGGCTTGACCCGCAGTTGGATGCGGCCGTGGAGCTGCTGCTGCCAACGATTGCCGCTGAATAAGTTGTCACGCAAGAACAGGGGGCTGCCGCGGCGTTGCGACTGAGAGCGGGTGATCGGACTCGAACCGACGACATTCAGCTTGGGAAGCTGACGTTCTACCGCTGAACTACACCCGCGCAATCACGATTATATGCCGCGCCTAATTCCTGTCAAGCAATTGAAGCATGGGGCCCGGTACGCAGCCCACAAATATCAACAGGCAGGCCGCCAGCGTCGCATACCAGCCCGGGCCGAGTGGCGGCAGCGCTCCGTAGAGCTCCCCCACCACCGGCCTTAGCAACAAGAGGGCACGCAACGCGCGTACGCCTAAGACCGCCGCCGCCACTCCCTGCAGCAGCCCCATCCAGCGCCATTGTGGCCAGCGCCAGAAAGAGCCTGCCGCCAACAGCGTCGCTGCCAGCAGCCCGAGTTGTGCCTGCACGGCACCATCTGTGCGATACCACACAATAGCGGGATACCCCGGCAGCAGCATGAGCGCGCCCAACCCGGCCGGCAAGAGCAACCAGCGCCGCGCGCCCCCCGCGGATGCGCGCCCGGCGGTCAACGCCGCCGCCAGCGCCAGCAGCGCAAGGAAATGCAACCGGCCTACAGGCAGGCTGCCAGCTTGCACCTGCGGCAGCAGCGTCACCCAATCGCCGAGGTCATAAGCGCCCATACTAAGCGCAGCAGCGCGGTGCGGCACCCACGGCAGAAAATATCCCACCCAGAGCAGCACAATTCCAAGCACGGACGCCACGGCACCGAGCCGCGGACTTCGAAAAATGGAGTCTGCCATCGCACCGATTCTATCACTTGTACCGCCCGCACGCCCGCCGCAACCAGCCACTAATAATACGCCGTGCGCAGCACGGGCTGGAAAAGCTCCTTGCGCTGGGCGCAGACCGAATCTAGCCGGCACGCGCTGCACTCCGGCACGCTCATCTCCGGGCAGCGCCGGCGCGCGTTGAAGAAGAACCAGTCCACCGCGGCCATGCCCTTTCCGGAAAGCTCTGTCACCCGCTCGATGGTGTCATAGGTGGCCCGCCGCAGCGCCCACTCATCCGCGGGCGCGAGCAGGCGCCGCTCGGCCAGCGCTTGCCGCAGGCCTGCATCACCCACCTCGATTAAGCCGACGCGCAAGCACGAGCGCATCAGATGATAGTCGATGATCGGCGGAAGACGTTCGTCCGACGTCGGCCGCAGGAACCCTTCCGGACGCTCGGTCAGAATAAGCGCCAGCAACGCCGATTTTTTGCGCAGTACGTCCTCTTTATATCCGCCAATATGGTCAAGCATGCTCAGAAACGAGCGCAGCGGCCTGTGACTCGCATTCGCGTTGGCAACGATGTCCCCGGGCGACGGTCCGAGCGCCAGCATATCGCGCCCATAAGCACGCGCCTGCTGCAGGCGCAGCCGCCGGGCAGGCATCGGGTGGCTACCGTCATCCGCGCGGAAAAGCGCGCGCATCCGTTTCGCAGTCATTTTGGCCTGCCCGGCGGGAGTGAGAAGCGCCGGGTCTGCATGCTGCCCGCGCAGCATGGCGCGCCACAGATAATCGGAGCCTTTGCGGATTGAACCCGCCAGCGGTGCGAGCAGCGGCCGCAAGTAACGGCCCGCGCGCGCCTGCCAGAATCCAAACTGTTGCAGAGTGGAAGCGAAGAAATAATCCAGCGCACTGTCCACACCCACCACTGGAAAATCCGGCCCGACGAAATCAAATGGCCGCGCTGTTTCCATTCCCGTGAGCAGCGCGCCCACGGCGGAGATACGCTTCGCGCACAGTGACACGCGCCGGTCAGGCGCAACGCGCGGCGTTCTGCCCGCCTCCCAGAGCGCCCGCGGCCCCACCGCTGCCACCACCTGCGCCGCTACCACCTGCCCTGCTTCCGCCGCGCGCTGCGGGTGCTCTCCGCGCGCCAGCCCGGCCAGAGTGGCGCCGCAAAAAGCGTCGCCCGCGCCGGTCGGGTCCAGTTCGTCCACCTCCGGCGCAGGCAGGCGCGTAGCGTGCTCGCCCTGCCAGACTATCGCACCGCGCTGCCCCACCGTGACAAATAGAAACTTTCCCGGCGCGGCGGCTGCAGCCTGCGCAGACCCGAACACACCGGCGGCTTCGTTTTCGTTCATGAAGAAGATATCCGCCTGCTGCAGCAGCGCGCGCACCGTCTCATTCTCGCGCTGCACCACGCGCGCGTAGGTCCCCACAGAAATCAAGCGCGCGCCGCGGTCACGGGAGGCAGCAAGGAATTGCAACTGCCGCCGCGCGCTGCTCAGCGCCGCGATGTGCACCAGCGCGCAACCGGAAAGGTCGGCAGGCAGCCCGGCGGGGAAAAGCTCGGCCTCCGCGCCCCACTCGGCCGCATCCAGCGTGGCCACACCTGCGCCGTGATGTGTAATCTCAAAGCGGGGCAATCGCACGGGAGGAACCTGCGGTCCGAACCAGTGCAGCCGTGCGGCCGCCGGTTGCAATGGCTCCGGCATCGGCTGCGGGAGCGGCGCGAACATGGCCGCGCGCGCGCCGGCGCGTTGCGCTGCGGCCGCAGTGTACATGCCCGCGCCGCCAGCGGAGCGTTTGGAGCGGCCACCGAAATACAGCCGGTCGAGCGACGCCCCGCCGATCACCAGCACGTCGGCCGACAGCCGTTGCGCGCTTACGAATTCAGCGCCCACACTATGCGCAGCCCCTCCAGCGTCAACCACGGGGCCACAATCTGAATGACATCAGTCTCGCGCGCCACGGTCTCGGCCAGCCCGCCGGTGCCAATGACCTGCATCTCCAGCCCCAGTTCCGCGCCAAAGCGCGCCACCATGCCCTCCACCAGCCCGACGTAACCGTACAGCAGGCCGGATTGGATAGCGTGCGGCGTGTTGCGGCCGATAGCAGCCGGCGGGCGCGTCAGGTCAACGCGCGGCAATTTGGCCGCGCGCTGGAAAAGCGCGTCGGCGGCGATTTCGATTCCCGGAGCAATGGCCCCGCCGAGGTATTCGCCCTGCGCGGAAACAGCATCGAAGGTGGTGGCAGTGCCGAAATCGACGATGCAGGCCGGACAGCCGTAAAGCGCGCGCACCGCGACAGCATCCACCACCCGGTCCGCGCCCACATGGCGCGGGTCATCGTAACGGATGGGTACGCCGGTCTTCACGCCGGCATCCACCACCAACGCCTCGCGCTGCAGGTAATCCCGGCAGGCCCCCACGAAGACGCCGGTTAGCGGCGGCACCACCGAGGCAATGGCCACGGCGGCGATTTCATCTTTGGCCACACCTGCCTGCCGAAAAAAACCGAGCAGCTGCAGACCATATTCGTCCCCGGTACGCTCGCGCGCGGTGGCCATGCGCCAGCGCGAGCCAAGGCTATCGCCCGTGAAGACGCCCATGGCGATGTGTGTGTTTCCGATATCAATCGTCAAAAGCATAAGCGCTCCTTTGTCAGGCCTTTCCCAGCACCATGTTGTCAATCAGCGCGGCCGCCCCGATGCGCACGGCCATGCTGGCCAGCGCCTGCTCCGGCAGCTGCTGCAATTCCTGCAGCGTCTCGAGGTCGGCAACAGAGATGTACTCCGGCGCGGCCAGCGGCTCAGCCGCCACTATATCCTCCATCAGCGCGCGCAGCTCGTCCCCATCCCGCTGCCCCTTGGCAAAGGCCGCTCGCGCCGCGCTCAACGCCCGGAAGAGCACGGTAGCCGCCCGGCGCTGTTCTGTGTTCAAATAGGCATTACGCGAGGAAAGCGCCAGCCCGTCCGGCTCCCGTATCGTCGGGCACACCACCACCTCTACCGGCAAGCCGAGGTCAGCCACCAGACGGCGCACGACGTAGGCCTGCTGCGCATCCTTTTGCCCGAAATAGGCGCGCTCGGGGGTGAAAGCGATGAGCAATTTCGTCACCACCGTGGTGACTCCGCGCATGTGCCTGGGCCGGCGCGCGCCTTCCAGCCCGCGCGTGAGCTGCTCCACGGTGACGCAAGTCTGATATCCGCGCGGGTACACTTCGGCGTTGTCCGGCGTCCACACAAGGTCAACGCCCTCGGCTTCCAACGCCGCCAGATCACGCTCGATATCGCGCGGATAATCTTCGAGATCCTCGTCCGCGCCAAACTGGGTCGGGTTGACGAATATGCTCACGGCGACATGCTCATTCTGCTCCCGCGCGGCCTGCAACAGCGAGAGGTGGCCGCGATGCAAATAGCCCATTGTCGGAACCAGCCCGAGCGAGCCGATTATTCTCGCCCGCGCTCGGCGCAATTCAGGCAGGGTGCTGACTATTATCATGATTATTTTCGCCGCCCCGCGCCGCACGCACCAGTTTACAGAGCAGGTCGTTCACCGGCGCGGGCACGCCCTGCCGCGCAGCCTCACGCGCGATGGCGCAATTGATGGCCTCGATTTCGGTCGGCGCGCCGCGGCGCATGTCCTGCAACATGGAGGAATGGTTGCCCGCCGTCGACTCGGCCACCGCCCGCACTCGCTCGGCGGCCTCAGACGAAAGCTCGATCCCCAGCGCGGCAGCCACGCTCTCGGTCTCTCGCGCCGCCGCAAGCATCAGCTCGCTCGCGTCCGGACGCGCCAACAGCTCGCCGTTGGGGATGCCGAGCAGCGCGGTGAGCGCATTAATACCGGCGCTGACTGCCAGTTTGCCCCAGAGCAGCCCGTCCAGCGCGCCCGTCAAAAGAGTGGGAAAACCGGCGGTCTCGAAAAGCTCCGCCACTTGCTGCAGCCGCCCACGAGTACGCTCCCGCAGCGCCAGATGGGTATCACCGCCGCCACCATAACGGACGTGCCCCGGCGCGAGTAGCGCCGCACCCTGCGTGGTGACCCCCGCCACCGCACGCTCCGGGCCGACGCGCTCGGCCAGTTTCTGCAGGTTTCCCAGCCCGTTCTGCAGCGTGACGGCCAGCCCGTCCGGCGCGAGCACGGCCGCCGCCATGCGCGCGGCGCGCTCTGTCTGCCAGCTTTTCACCAGCAGCAGCACCGCCGCCGCCGGAGCGAATTGGCCCGCGTCAGAGCTGGCGGGCACGCGCGCCGTCTCCACCGCACCGTCCGTTTCAACGCAGATTCCACGTTTGTTGATGGCCGCAATGCCCTGCGGCCAGCTCCCCAGTAGGCATACCTGCGCGTGCGCTGCCAGCCGCGCCCCGAAGAGGCAGGCCAGCGCGCCGGTGCCGATGATCGCAACGCGCATTATCTCTCAGCCTCGCGCGCTAATCGCCGGGCGGCGCGTCGTCCAGCCCATCCAGCAGCGCCTGCCATTCATCGTCGCCTATGGAGAATGTGTGCTCCGACGCGGGAAACTCGCGCCCCCGCACCTCGGCATGATAGCGCTCAAAAGCGCGCAGCATCTCCCCGCGCAGATTAGCGTACTGCTTCACAAAACGCGGTGTAAAGCGGTCGAAAAGGCCGAGCAAATCGTGGCTTACCAGCACCTGCCCATCACAACCCGCTCCGGCACCGATTCCGATTGTAGGCACAGTCAGCCTCTCCGAGATGAGCGCTGCTACCCGCGCCGGCACCGATTCCAGCACAATGGCAAAGCACCCGGCCTGCTGCAGCGCGAGGGCATCATCCAGCAGCGCCCGCGCCGCGGCGGCACTACGCCCCTGCGCGCGGTATCCCCCCAGTTGATGCACCGATTGCGGCGTCAACCCGATGTGCCCCATCACGGGGATGCCAGCGCTCACAATCGCGCGCACGGTGGAGGCCAGTTCACCCCCGCCTTCGAGCTTCACGCTGTCCATGCCCGCTTCGGCCAGAAAGCGCCCGGCGTTGCGCACCGCCTCGGCCACATCCGCCTGATAGGAGAGAAAGGGCATGTCGCCGGTCAGGAACGCCCGCTTCGCGCCGCGCGCCACAGCACGGCAATGGTGCAGCATTTCATCCATCGTCACCGGTAGCGTGGTCTCATATCCGAGCACCACCATGCCGAGCGAATCCCCCACCAGAATCAGGTCCACCCCGGCGGCGTCCAGGGCCAGCGCGGTGGGACAATCATATGCCGTCAGCGAGACAATCGGCTCGCCGCACTCTTTTTTTTCTCGCAAAGTAATCAGGGAGACTTTCTTGTGCTGCGGGGATGAAGCTGGATTTGCGCTCATGCTATCTCCTCCTCTGTGAGTGAGATGCCACTGGTTAACAAAGAAACCCTCCGCCGCGCGGAGGGCCAGACACACCGAATGTCACCGGGAGCCCGCGCGTTCCATCCCGGGGCGGCCGCCGCGAAAGGCGGCACGCCATTTTTGTCCAGCCGTCTCGCTCAAGTCTGATGCAAGCGGCATCTCTAGTATAAGTTCTCGGGCGACCATCCGTCAAGCGGCGCGCGCGGGTTATAATCGCAGCCATTCTGCCCGAACTGGAGCCCGAATGCCCGACCCACGCGTAACCCGCCTTGCCCGCCTGCTGGTGGATTACTCCACCGACATCCAACGCGACGACCAGGTGCTCATCTGGGCGCCGGCCAGCACCACCGGCATGGCGCTCATGCTGGCGCTGTATCAGCGCGTGCTGGAACGCGGCGGACACCCGAACCTTGCGCCGTTTCTGCGCGGCCCGGAGGACATCTTCTTCCGCTTCGCGCAGGAGCACCAGCTGGATTACGTCTCACCGCTATACAAAATGGCCGTGGACACCTTCGACGCCGTCATCCGCGTGGAAGGCGTGCCCAATACGCGTGCGCTTTCCGGCGTGGACCCGGCAAAGCAGGTGCGCCAACAGCAGGCATACGCGCCGGTGCAGCAAGCCTACCTGCAGCGCGGAGACGCGGGAGACTTGAACTGGTCACCCTCTTCCCAACGCACGCGCTGGCGCAGGAAGCCGATATGAGCCTGCACGATTACGCCGATTTCGTCTACCGCGCCTGCCACGTGCACGGCGATGACGACTCGGTCGCTCACTGGCAATCGCTGCAGGCGCAGCAGCAGCGGCTAGTCGAGTGGCTGCGCGGCCGCGATAAAGTGCGTGTGCGTGGCGCGAATATCGATTTGACCCTCTCTATCAAAGGGCGCACCTTCATCAATGCGTGCGGCCGGCGAAACATGCCCGATGGCGAGATTTTCACCGGCCCGGTGGAAGACTCGCTCGGCGGCCACGTGCGCTTCGATTTCCCGGTCACTGTGGGCGGGCGCGAAATCGAGCGCATCGAACTGCGTTTTGAAGAAGGCAAAGTGGTGCAGGCCAGCGCGGCGAAGAACGAGCCTTATCTGCAGCACATGCTGGATAGCGACGCGGGCGCGCGTTATGTGGGCGAGTGGGCGATCGGCACCAACTATGGCATCGATCGGCACACAAAGCAGATTCTTTTCGATGAGAAGATGGGCGGCACAATGCACATCGCCGTCGGCTCGGGCTACCCGCTGACCGGCAGCCGCAACGTCAGCGCCGTGCACTGGGATATGATTTGCGACATGAAAACCGAAAGCGAGATAACGGTGGACGCCGACCTACTTTACAAAGACGGACAGTTCCAGATATAAGCGCACCGAAATCATTCCTGTGCACGCTGACGATGCACCAACATTACCCCGGCTAGCACAGCCACACCGCCCAGAGACTGCCATGGGCCCAGCCGTTCTCCCAGCAAAAAGTGAGCTAGCCCAGCCGTAATGACTGGTTGTACCAGCATTATTGGGGCCACGGTCGACGCCGGCAGTCGGCCCAGCGCATACGTGACCGCCAGCCAGCCAGCCACCTGTACAACACCCAGCGCCAGAAAAATACGATAAGTTGAAAGCCCATATCCGATGAGTGGCTGCCGCAGCGCCGCCATGCTAATTCCCAGCATGCATGCAGAGCTGGCAAGCACTATCCAGAAAAAGGAGATTGTATCCAAGCTTTCGCGCGCCTTTTGTCCAGCCAGAAAAAAGCCGCCATAAAAAATCCCAGCCAGCAGGCCGTAAAGCGAGCCCGTGCCTGCGAGTACTGACTCCCAGCGGTCCAGTCCCAGAATCAGGGCGGCCCCGGCCATAGCTAGCGCCAGTCCGGCCCAGAAACCAGTCCCCAACCGCTCGTGGAAGAGCATCATCGCGCCCAAACCCACCCAGATGGGAGCGGTGTTTGCCAGCAGCGTCGGATTGGCCACGCCGGTCAGGGTAATTCCGGTGGACCACAGGCCGACGTCAATGCCGTAGCTCACTCCCGCTAGCAGTGCCAGCCAGAACGCACCACGTACCATGCGCCCGGCGCTGCGGCGCTTCCACCAGAACGGCAAGACAAGCACCACCACCGCGATGGAACTACGAAAAAAAGCTGTAGCCACTCCGGGCGCACCGGCCCAGCGGATGAGCAGCGGTGACCAGCTAAGAATCACGACGCCGACGCTAAGCACAAGATAGGCGTCGGCGTTTGCGCGTCCGCGGCCGACAACAGTGGAACTCATCGCCATTCAATCTCTGCAGCGACCACATCCAGGTCCGGGCGGTGTTTTTCAATCCACTGCACCGCGCGCCGCAGCGCCTTTTCAGCGGCATCCCGTTCGTTGCTCACCGCCACCATCGCGATCTGCGCCGACTGCCAGACATCGTTGTGGCCGCTCTCGGCCACCGCCAGATTGAATTCGCGCCGCAGCCGCGTCAGCAGAGATTGCAGCTGCCCGCGCTTCTGCTTCAGCGAGCGCGCGGCCGGCAGGCGAAGTTCGATGACGCACGCGCCGATGATCATGGTGTCGCCGCCGGTTGCGGCCGCACGCGCACCCGCGCCGAGGCTTGTGCAAGCGTCCACTCCGCGCGGGCATATTTCCGCGCGCGCAGTTCGGCGGCACGCTGCCCCTCGGCCGGATTCAATTCACCTCGATGCAGCTCGATGTTCAGCGCCCGCGAAAACCCGCGCGCGAGCGCCGTGGCGACATCGCCCCAACGGACTTCCCGCCCCAGCGCGGCGGCCAGCGTTGTCGCGCGTTGCCGCACTCGCCCGCGCGCGCGTTCACGCTGCTCCGGTGACGCGTATGCAAGCACAGCACAAATGCGCGCCATGTCACCGCGCAGCGGCAATGAGCCATGCTGCAGCACCCCGCCGCCCTGCCGCCACTGCGCGCTGCCAAGCAGCTTGCGCGCAGCCACCGTAATCTCATAATGAGAGCACTGCTCAAAGCACACCGCTCCGGCAGCAGCCCCGCCCACGGCGTCCGCATCGCTGCGGGCGGGCAGCCCGATTTCATCAAGGCCGGTCAACAGCGCCGCACTCAGGCGGCGATAAGCCGACAGCACGCCGCCGCGCGCCAGCGCATCGCTTTTACGCAGGTAGACCGAATAAGTCAGTTCGTCAATGTGCAGAATCGCGCGTCCGCCGCTGGGGCGGCGCACCAGACCGTAACCGAGCGCCCGCAGCCGTTCGTGGGCAACCTCGGTTGCAGGCTGCGCACGCCCGAGCGAAAGGCAGGCGGGCTCCCAGGCATAGAGCCGCAAAGTAGGCGCTGCGAGGCGGCGCGATACAGCCGCGAGGATGGCCTCGTCCGTTGCCATGTTCGTGGGGCCATCCGCAGGGGGTGAGAGGAGCAGTCGCCAGTGCGCGCCCAAAACCGCGCCGGCTCAGAGGATGCCGGCCATCTCCTGCAGGGTGCGCCAGTTTGCGAGGCGGTCTTGCTGCGCAATCTGCAGCGCGGCGGAGGGATTTCCATCGGCGTCGAACTGCTTGCCAAAACGGCCCTCGCCGCGCGCGAAGTACACGAAGTCTATGCGCTCGCCGTCCGCACGGGTATGCCAGTCGGCTTTCATGTCCGGGTTGCCCTTCAGTTGCAGCCGGTCGCGGATGCGCTCGCCGCGGCGAGGGTCATAAGTTAGCAGCGGAAAGGCACGGCTATCAACCGCCAGTTTGGCGCGGTGCGCCGACTGGTCGTCGCCGACGCCGTGCTCGGGCTGGCAGGTGGTGAACACATTCACCACCGCCGGGCCGGGGTACTCATTGGCCCCCATTATCGCGCGGTAAAAGTGGTTAATGTGCGCCGGAGTGGTCTGCACCACATAGGTATCGGGGTGCATCATGGCGATGCGCGATAGTTCCTTGCGCGATTCGCTTTTGCCCTGCAGGGCCGCGCCATACGCCGCCATCTTCGCCACCTGACCGGTGAACGAGGCGGTGGAGCTCTGACCGCCGGTGTTGGAGTACACCTGCGTATCCAGCACCAGCACCTTCACATTTAGCCCGGAGGCCAGCAATCGGCTCAGTGACTGGAAACCGATATCCAGCATAGCGCCGTCGCCGCCCAGCACCCAGAGCAGCTTATCCTGCCAGCCTTGTTGGTCCCAGCGCATGCGCACGCCCATCGCGTCCGCCGGCGCGTTCTCGAAGAGCGAGTTTGTCCACGGCACAAGGTAAGGGTTGTAAGGATAGGTGGCGCCATACACCGTGTTGCAGCCGGTGGCGGCAACGATGCCGATGTTCTCGCGCCCGACCTGGAAGCCGCCGGCGGCCAGCATCATGCGAATCGCGGTCGCCTCGCCGCAGCCAGCGCACGAGCCCGCGCCGCCCACGTAGAGCAGCGTGCGCTCCGCCAGCATCAAATCTGCGAGCACGCGCCCTTCCACAAACCGCTCTGGCGTCTCCGGAAGCCGGCGGAAGAAATCTAAGCGTTGTTGATAGCGCGGCAGGATGTCATCTTGCTTGGCGATCATCTCTAAGGCATCGTAGCCGAGGTCGTGGCAGACCTCGACGCACTCGCGACAACCCTTGCATTTGCTCGGATCGATGAAGATGCCGAACTGGCCGGGGGCGGCGCCCTTTTTCGCCGGGGCGTCATAAAACTTGCGCGTGTGCGCGAACTGGGCGCGCAAATCATCCCTGCCCCCATTGCTGCCCGGCAACGCGCTCTCGAGAACCGGTTCCTCCACCACCTTCGCCAGAATGGCGGTGTCGGGGCACTCCACCACGCAGGTCATGCAGCCGACACAATTATCATTAAAAAACTGTGGGATTTCCGGCCCGATATGCGAAAAGTCGCGCAGCGCCGCCGTGCCGGCCGGAACCAGGCTGCGCGCTATGGGCACATCCGCCGGGAGCGTAGCCCCGCCGTCACCCCGCTCATAGGCGGGCAGCACGGTATCAAAGAAGGTCTGCACATTGATGACCTGCTCACCGTATTCCTCGGTGCGGCTAATGTCCTCCGCTCTGGTTTTGTCCGTCGTCACGCCCATGACATTCTCTTCCGCTTGCAGCCACCTCAGGCCGGCACCAGCGCTTCTTTTCCGGCCTTCACGTGCTCCGGAATCTCGAAGACTTCCTCGTAACCGCGCCGAACGGCGTTCAGATTATCCTGCACCACCTGCTCGCCGCGCTTGCCGAAGTACTTGCGCAGCGCCTTTTCGACCGCCGCCAGCACGGCCTGCTCGCTCTGCATGCCTTTCTCGCGCGCAAACGGAGTGACGCGCAGGAAGATGCCCAGCAGCACTACGCCCTGCATGCGCACTTCCAGGTCAACCTCACTGGCCACGCTGACCGAAATGGCGGCTGCGTCGAGGGCGAACACGTGTATTTTCTTTTTCAGGATGGTGCGTTTTGCCTGCTCCGGAATGCACTCCCAGACCTCCTCCGCGGTTTCTTTCGGGCTTTGCAGGTACAGCGTGCCGTTCTCAACCAGACCGGCGAGCGGGTCTGCCGTATAAAAAGCGTTGACATCGTTCACTGAGACGAAATCTACGTAGTGCAGTTCGCTGTGTGAGCGCACGTGTTCTTCGGCCACCGTCAAAAAGAACCGCGTAGGCAGGCCTTTCTTTTCAGAGCCGTAGAGCGGGTACGCCTGCACGTCAAAGCCAAACACGTCGCTGACCACATCGGCGATTACCTTGTTTGTGGTCACCGAACCGAAGCCACCAACCGAATGACCGCGCATGGAGAACGCGCTCAACGGGCGCACATGGCCATCAACCACCGAGTGGGCGCGCATGGAGAAGGTGCGCTCAGGCCTGATATCCGCGTCTTCGTGCGGTTGCAGTGCAAGCTCGTGCTCAATTCCGAGTACGAAAAAGCGCTGCTCCCGACCCTCGGAAATGTGCTCCACCGCCGCCGCGAGGTGGCCTTGATGTAAATCACGGCTGCCCAACCCGGCCGAGCAAGAATAAATTGCCGGCAGCCGGGTCACTTTCGGGTAATCCGGGTGGCCACTGAGTGCGTCGGCAAACGCCGCCTTGATCTCCCCGGCTATCGGGTTATCTTGCGCCAGCGGGTTGTCCATGCGTTCAATCACCGCCAGCGCCGAGACGTGCCGCAGCGCGGCCACCAGCCTCGGCCCGGGAAAAGGCCGGAAACAGGTGACGTGCAGCGCACCCACGCGCACGCCGCTGTCGCGGCGCAGCCAATCCGCCGTTTCCATGGTGGTTTCGGCCAGTGAGCCAAGCCCCACCAGCACGTATTCCGCGTCCTCCACGCGATATTGCTGAATCAGGTCATAGCGCCTGCCGGTGAGCCGATGAAACTCATCCATGGCCTCCTGCACGGCCGGTTCCACTTTCTCGATGTAAGTCCGTTGGGCGATTCTGCCCTTCATGTAGGCGTCCTGATTTTGCACCACGCCGGACATGACCGGGTTGTACGGATCCATCAGGTTGATGAGTTTTTCGTCCGGTGCGCAGATGAAATCGCGCATCAACTCCGGTTCGGGTAGCAACACCCGCTCCAGTGTGTGCGTTGTCAGAAAGCCATCCATCGCGTTCAGGAACGGGGTGCTCGAGTTTTCCGCCGCGCGGCGGGCAATCAGCGCCAGATCTCCCGCGCCCTGCGCGTTCATCGCAAACAAGATACCCCAGCCAGTGTCCGAAACGCCCATGACATCATCGTGCCCGGCGTGCACGTTCAACGATTGCGAAGTGAGGGCGCGCGCCCCGATGTGGAACACCATCGGCAAGCGCTTGCCGCTGATGGTGTAGAGCACCTCGGTCATCAGCGCCAGGCCCTGACCGGAGGTGAAATTGGTGGCGCGCCCACCCGCCACCGCGAAGCCCTCGCAGAAGGAAGCGGACGAGTGCTCGGATTCCGCTTCCATGAATAGCAGCCGGTCGCCCCACAGATTGCTGTCGCCCCTCGCCACCGCGGCCTGATATCCCTGCCCCATCGTGGTCGACGAGGTAATCGGGTACACGCCCGCGCCCTGACTAATGTGCGTCTCCACCCACACCACTGCTCCCGCCCCATCTGTGGTGGTAAGCGTTCCGGGGTATGGCGGTTGCCCGTTCTCTGCGCCTAAGTTCTCTGTGTCATTCACACTGTCGCGCCCATAAAAACCCATCTCTCTCTGCGTGGAGAAGCTGCCAATATCGTTCGTGCAGCCGGTATTGCTCCACTTGGGTTGATTGTATCACCTCTGCGCATTCTCGCGGCGTAGGACGCCCCCAGAACAACCGCCGGGCAACGAGCAGCGTCACTTTTCGCTGCCGCGTTGTATAATCGCAGGAATGTACAAAATGACGCTGCTTTTCCGAAAACCGGAAGAACCCGAATATTTTGAGGAGCAATGGACGCGCCTTTTTCTTCCTTTCGCCGAGCAAATGCCCGGGGTGGAACGCGTCACCGTCAGCCACGTCATCGGCGAGCCGGACGGAACCTCGGATTATTACCGCATGCACGAGTTTTGTTTCGCCGACCGCCAGGCTCTTGACCGCGCGCTGACCTCAAAGAAAGGCGTGCGCGCCGGCAATGCCCTGATGGCCTTCGCCGGCGAAATCACCACCATCCTTATCTCCGAGGTCTTCGAGGAGGCGCGCGGCGAAGCCGGGAGCACTGCTGATGCCAGCGACAGCGGAAGCGATTAACGCGCGCGAGCATTTTTCCGACAAGGTGGCGCTGGTCACCGGCGCGGGTCGGGGAATCGGGAGGGCGATTGCGCTTACGTTCGGACGGAATGGCACGCGGGTGGCGGTGAACGACATCAACCCCGATACGGCACACAAAACCGCTGCTCAAATCGAGGCGCAAGGAGGGCAGGCCACGGCGCACGTGACGGACGTCTCCCGCAAGATGGCCGTGCAGGCAATGGTGACTGCCATCGTCGAGAGCTGGGGCAGCCTCGACATCCTCATTAACAACGCCGGCGTGGAGCCCTCCGGCGCGCTGCTGACCTTCGACGAATACGACTGGGACCGCACGCTAGAGGTGAACCTGAAAGGCAGCTTCCTGTGCATTCAGGCTGCAGCGCGCGTTATGCAGTCCGCCGGCGGAGGCGTAATCGTCAACATCGGCTCAATCGCTGGTCGCGCCCACGGCCTGCGCAATCGCGCCGCCTACACGGCTAGCAAGACCGGCCTGCTCGGCCTGACGCGCGAGGCCGCCCGTGAGTTGGCCGCCGACAATATCCGGGTCAACGCGGTTTGCCCGGGCGTCATCGCCACCCCGATGACGGCAGACCAGCGCGCCGATGCCAAACAGATGGCGCGCTGGCAGCGCGAGATTCCGCAGGGTCGTCTCGGCGAAACCGGAGACGTGGTCGGCCTGACGCTCTTCCTGTGCTCGCCGGCCGCCGGCTACATAACCGGGCAGGCCATCAACATCGACGGCGGCAAGGTAATGAGCTGAGCGGCGCTGCCAGCGCGCAGGAGCAATAAAGCCGCCAATCAATACGGCGGAAGGCGACATTCTATGCTAGTATCTTAGTGAGAGCATGCACGCGATTTCGTATTCACCATCACGAGCTGAGCGGCGAGTGGAATAACCACAGACCATGGGAAAAATCATTGCAGTGCTGTTTTTTGCAATGTGGGCTATCCAGTTGCTCAACCGCGCTGCGGATGCCTTTGCGCGCCGGCAACGCGAGCGTGGAGAATTCCGCCACACCGATGAAGATGAGTGGGAAGTCATCAACCCCTCCGAGCGTGCAGACGGAACCCCGGTCCAGGCCGCCCTTTCGCGCATCGAAAAAGCGCGCCGCGTTTTCAACGGCAGGGTGCGCACCGAAGCCGGCCCGCTGGAGAAACGCGCCCGACGCATCGGGTGGTGGGTATTGCTGGGGGTGACCGCGCTCGCGCTGCTGATTCTGGTGCCAACACTTGTTGTGGCCATAAAATGATGGCTGCGCGCTGGCATTCTGTGGTATCATCTGCCTCGCCGCACGGAGAGAGATTGCCATGTCAGAAACGGAAAAAATCACGGTAGTGGAGGGGCCGACTCCGGCCTTTGAACCGAACACCGAACCGTGGCTGCTGGCCCTGTCAGAAGGGCCGGCGATTCCATTCACCGGGCGCTGCCTGCTGCGCACCTTTGACGGCGACGCGCTGCTGCAGCGCTGCCGCAAAGCCTGGCAACAGGGCCGCGCGGCTTGCCTTGAGTTCACCAACATGGCCGGGCTGCCGGAGGAGGCGCTGATACTGGCTGCGCGCGTGGGCGAGGTGGAAGCGGGCGAGGTACTGCATCTCTGGCTGCGACTGAATAGCTGGCCCGAGGGATTCGACGACCCGGACGACCCGCTCGACTTCGAATCTGACGACGAGGACGCAACCGGCTTCTGACCGCCAGCCGCCTCGCGTTCTCAACTCGCATCTTTGCGGGCGCCGCACAGGCGTCCGTTTATTATTCATGGGCGCGCAGCTGCTGCTCGAAATCCGTCAGTGAGACCCGCGCGGTCAGATCGAGCGAGACCGGCGTCACCGACACCACCCCGGCCGAGGCGATTGCGTAGATATCGGAGTCCGGCTCGAGCGTATCGAAATCAATCTCCTGGTGGTACTGCAGGCGGTCACGCTTATCGGGGTTGATCGGCGTCCAGTAATTCTGGCGTGACTGGCGCGTCACCCGCCACTCAGTCTGGCTGTCGGCGTTCCCGGGCACATCCACCTTGAGCACATCCACGTCGTGCGGCCGTGAGAGCGTGAGCAGGCGCTCAGCGAAAAAGCGCGTGAAGTGCATCGCGGCGGTGAAATCCACTTTGTGAGAGTGGCTGAGGTGGTAGTGCACATCCATCTCTAGTGACACCGCCAATGCCGGAACGCCGAAGCTGGCTGCCTCCAGCGCAGCCCCGACAGTTCCGGAGATGGTCACGCCCGAGCCCACATTCTCGCCATAGTTGATGCCGGCCACCAGCAAATCCGGTCGGCGGTCGCTGAGCACGAGGAGCGCGCGCTGCACCGCCTGCGCCGGCGAGCCGCCCACTGCATAGACCTCCCAGTGGTCCCCATTGATCAGCTTGCGCAGCGCATCGATTGCGCCGTCCGCGCTGGCGGGCATGCTGCGCCCCGCGCTGGTCTGCTGCTCTCGTGGAGCGGCCACCAGTACCCACCCCAGAGGCGCGAGGGCGCGCGCGGCTGCGATCAGGCCGGGCGAATTGACGCCATCGTCGTTGGTGAGCACAATCAGCGGCTCACGCGCAGCAACCATGCCGGAATGATACCACCGGTCAGCAGCGGCGGCGCGCTGCGGGAAGCTGTGCACGTTTCTTTTCCGCGAGTACAATTCAGAGCAAAAGTGCGACAACAGGAGAGGCGGCAGAAATGAAGACCGAAAAGAAGATTATCGCCACCGAAAACGCGCCCGCGGCCGTAGGGCCGTACTCGCAGGCAATTGCCGCAGGTGAACTAGTGTTCACCGCCGGTCAGATTCCTCTCGATCCAGAAAGTGGGCAACTTGTGCCCGGCGACATCGAAGCGCAAACTCACCGGGCGCTGCAGAACCTGCAGGCGCTGCTGCAGACGGCGAGCAGCAGCCTTGCGGCGGTGATGAAGACCACAGTTTTCATGACCGACCTGGCCGATTTCAAACGCATGAACACCGTTTACGCGCAGTACTTCGTTAGCGAACCTCCCGCCCGCAGCACAGTGCAGGTGGCCGCGTTGCCGCTGGGCGCGCAGATTGAAATCGAATGTGTGGCTCTGGCGCTCTAGCACGCACGCTCAATCTTACCAGCGTCCGTCGGTAGGGTATAATTGCTGCCGTAAAGGGCGGTTAGCTCAGCTGGTTAGAGCGTTGCGTTGACATCGCAAAGGTCGTTGGTTCGAGTCCAATACCGCCCACCTGGGAAAGCAATCACAGAAACGCGCTGACCGGGAAGAGTAGCCAGACGAAACACTGCCAGAGAGAGGGATCCGTAGCTGAAAACCCCTTCAGCGTTTCGCGGCGAAGACCACCCGTGAGCATGGCCCCGAAATAGCGCAGCGAGAAAGGGTCGCGGCAGGCCCCGTTATCGGCCGGATGAGATGACCGGCAGCAGCCGGTCAATCTGGGTGGAACCGTGTGAGCACAGCTCTCGCCCCAGAATGGGCGCGGGCTTTTTTTGTGCGCGGCGCCGCTGGCGCTGCGTCTCTGGGGATAGATAGACATGGCCGAACAGAAAGAGGGGCGTTACGAAGAGAGTGAGTTGTACCGCCTGCGCCACTCAGCGGCGCATGTGCTGGCGCAGGCCGTGATGGAGATGTTCCCCGGCAAGACGCAAATCGCCATCGGTCCGCCCATTGAGGACGGCTTCTACTACGACTTCGGCCTGCCACGCTCACTCACCCTCGAAGACCTGCGCAAACTGGAAAAGCGCATGCGCCAGATCATCGCTGGCAAGCATGAATTCGCGCGCAGCGAGGCCAGCGTTGAGCAGGCGCGGCAGCAATTCGCGCAGCAAGAATACAAACTTGAACTGATTGAGGAGCTCGCGGGGGGCGACGGTGATGAAGCCGCAGAGCTGCATCCGCAGGCCATCACGTTTTACACGCACGACACCTTCACAGACTTGTGCCGCGGCCCGCACCTGGGGCACACCGGCCAGATAAACCCCGCCGCGCTCAAGCTGCTCAATGTGGCCGGCGCGTACTGGCGTGGAGACGAGAACAACGCCATGCTGCAACGCGTCTATGGAACCGCCTGGCGCACGGTCGACGAACTCAAGCAACATCTCTGGCAGCTGGAAGAGGCCAAAAAACGCGACCATCGCAAGTTGGGCATGCAGCTGGGCCTGTTCCACTTTTCCGTAGACGTCGGCCCGGGACTGCCGCTCTTCACTCCGAAGGGAGAGACCATCCGCCATCAGATGGAGACCTACGTGCGCGAGCTGCAAACACGCTACGGCTATCAGCACGTGTGGACCGGTCATCTGGTGAAAGAGGAACTTTACAGGCGCTCCGGGCATTATCAGAACTACCGCGAATCGATGTTCCCGCCCATGCTGGACGAGAACGTGGCATTCCGCCTGAAGCCGATGAACTGCCCAAGCCACATGACGCTCTTCAGAGAAATGGGGCGGCACTCCTATCGCGAGCTGCCGCTGCGCTTCGCCGAATTCGCCACGCTCTACCGCTACGAAAAATCGGGCGAGTTGACCGGCCTGACGCGCGTGCGCTCGCTCACTCAGGATGACTGTCACATCTTTTGCACGCCCGCGCAGGTCGAGAGCGAATTCGCGCTGGCGCTGCGCCTGATTCAGGAGGTACTGCAGCACTATCGCTTCAGCGATTATCGCGTACGCCTCTCGCTGCGCGGCGAGGAGGGCAAATACCTGCAAGACGATGAAAAATGGCTGAGCGCACAAGCCGCCTTGCGTTCCGCGCTGGATGTCTCCGGCATTGATTATTACACCGAAATCGGAGAGGCGGCCTTCTACGGGCCCAAAGCCGACTTCATGGCGCGGGACGTGCTCGGCCGAGAGTGGCAGCTCTCCACAATTCAGGTCGATTTCATCCAGCCGGCGCGGCTGGGGCTGACCTACATCGGGGAGGACGGGCAGGAGCACACTCCGGTGGTGTTGCACCGCGCTGTCACCGGCAGCACCGAGCGCTTTCTGGGCGTTCTCATCGAGCATTACGCTGGCGCGTTTCCGCTCTGGCTTGCACCGGTGCAGGCGGTGATTATTCCCATCACAGACCGCCATGTTGAATACTGCCAGCAGCTGCTCAATAGCCTGCAGGAGCAGCGCTTGCGCGTTGAACTTGACGCCGGCAGTGAGCGCATGAACGCCAAAATCCGCAAGGCGCAAGTGCAGAAGATTCCCTACATGTTGGTTGCCGGCGACCGCGAGCAGCAGACAGGAACAATTTCAGTGCGGCTGCGTTCCGGCGAGGAGCTGAAAGCGCAGACGCTGGAGCAGTTCCTCGCCCTAACGCGGAAGACGCTGGCAGCCGGCGATTGAGCGGCTGCCCGGCCCCGGCCAGCGCCTGTGTTAGAGCTTTGTTAGAAATAATCAGAACCCCTTGACTGAGCGCAAGCGCGGGATTATCATCCCCGCAGAGTTAGCACTCCGCCAGCACGAGTGCTAACTCTAATTGCGTCATCAGGAAAAAAACAAACTGCTAGGAGGCAAAAACAAGATGTCACTAAATTTCAAGCCACTGGGCGAGCGCCTGATTGTGGAACCGATTGAGCAAGAGGATACCACAGCGGGCGGCATCGTGCTGCCGGAGACGGCCAAAGAGAAACCACAGAAGGGCAAGGTGCTTGCTGTGGGTCCGGGCGCGCGCGATGAAAGCGGCAGTCGCATCCAGATGGATGTGGCCGCGAAGGACGAGGTGCTGTTCGCGAAATACGCCGGCACCGAGATCAAGGTTGAAGGCAAGAAACTGCTCATCCTTAAAGAAAGCGATGTGCTCGCGATTGTCACCGGTTAGTTCACTCACATAACTACACTATCGAGGAAAGGACAAACATCATGGCTGCAAAACAAATCGCGTTTGAAGAAGATGCGCGTCGAAAACTGAAGGCGGGCATCGATACCCTGGCCAACGCGGTGGCCACCACCCTTGGTCCCAAAGGGCGCAACGTGGCGCTCGACAAGAAGTTCGGCGCACCGACCGTCACACATGACGGCGTCACCGTCGCCAAAGACATCGAGCTGGAAGACCCTTTCGAAAACATGGGCGCGCAACTGCTCTCGCAGGCCGCCACAAAAACCAACGACATTGCCGGAGACGGCACCACCACCTCGACCGTGCTGGCGCAGGCAATGGTGCACGAAGGCCTGAAAATGGCAGCTGCCGGTGTCAACCCGATGCTGCTGAAGCGCGGCATCGAAGCGGCCACGCAGGCCGTGGTCGGCAGCATCAAAGAGCAGGCACAGCAGATCAGCACCAAAGAGGAAATCGCCTCCGTTGCGGGAATATCCGCGGCGGACGATGAAATCGGTGGGCTGATTGCCGAGGTGATGGACAAAGTGGGCAAAGATGGCGTCATCACCGTGGAAGAATCCAAAGGCCTGGAGTTCGAGACCGAGTATGTGGACGGAATGCAGTTCGACCGTGGCTACATCTCGCCGTATTTCGTAACCAGTCCGGAAGCCATGGAATCTGCCATCGAGGATCCGTACGTGCTCATTCACGACAAGAAGATCTCCGCGGCGCAGGACCTGGTGCCATTGCTGGAGAAGCTGGTGCAGCTGGGCAAGCGTGACCTGGTGATTATCGCCGAGGACATCGAGGGCGAGGCTCTGGCCACGCTCGTGCTGAACAAGATGCGCGGCATGCTGAACGTGCTCGCGGTTAAGGCGCCGGGCTTCGGCGACCGCCGCAAGGCGATGCTGCAGGATATCTCCGTGCTCACCGGCGGGACGGTAATCACCGAAGAGCTCGGGCGCAAGCTGGAGAGCACTACCGTTGCTGACCTGGGTCAGGCCGGAAAGATAATCTCCACAAAGGACGACACCACCGTCATCGACGGCAAAGGTGACGAGAAGAAAATCAAAGGGCGCATCGAGGAGATAAAAGTCGAAATCGAAAAGAGCACCTCCGATTACGACAGCGAGAAACTGCAGGAGCGCCTGGCCAAATTGAGCGGCGGCGTTGCCGTCATCCGCGTGGGCGCGGCCACCGAGGTCGAACTGAAGGAAAAGAAACACCGTGTGGAGGACGCGCTTTCCGCGACGCGCGCCGCCGTGGAAGAGGGCATTGTGCCCGGCGGCGGAGTGACACTCATAAATGCGGCTCCGTCACTGGAGAGCGTCTCGCTGGACAGCGACGACGCGCAGCGCGGCGTCACCGTGCTGCAGCGCGCGCTCGAAGTGCCGATGCGCAAAATCGCGGCTAACGCCGGCCAAGATGGCTCGGTGATTATCAGCAACGTGCGCCGCGAACAGGTGGAAAAGAAGAGCAATGCCATCGGTTTCAACGTGCTCTCGGAAGATTACGTGGACATGGTCAAAGCTGGCATTATCGATCCGGCCAAAGTCACTCGCGGCGCGCTGGAAAACGCAGCCTCGATTGCGGCCATGATACTGACCACCGAAGCGCTGGTAACCGAGAAACCTGAGCCCTCAGCCCCGATGCCTTCCCCCGATATGGGCGGCGGCATGGGCGGCGGCATGGGCGGCATGATGTAAGTCGGCCCCATCGGTCAAGAAAGACAAAAAAGCCTCTCCGAATAAATAGGAGAGGCTTTTTCTTTGCCTCGAAATACCGGCCACGCAACTCTATGGGCCGTGCTCGCCCCGGAACTCGAGCATGAAGTCTCTCAGCGCGCGCACTCCTGCAAGCGGCATGGCATTGTAAATGGATGCGCGCAGGCCACCCACCGAGCGATGCCCTTTCAGGTTGTGCATGCCGCGCGCGCGCGCCTGCTCCACGAACAGTGGCTCCAGATTCGAATCCGCCAGCCGCCAGGTCACGTTCATGCGCGAGCGGCTGTCGGCCTGCGCGTGGCCGCTGTAGAAACCATCGCTCTCGTCAATCGCGCGGTAGAGCAGCGCGGCTTTCTCCACGTTGATGGCCGCCATTTTGCGCAACCCGCCAATTTCCTGAAGCAGCCATTCTGTCACCAGATTGACCATGTAAATTGAGAATACGGGCGGGGTGTTGTGCATCGAATCTTTGGCGGCGTGCACGCCGTAATCGAGCAGCGTGTGCAGGCCAGAAGGCACCCGCTCAAGCAAATCTTCGCGCACTATCACCACAGTGACCCCGGCCGGGCCGGCATTTTTCTGCGCGCCCGCGTAAATCAGGGCGTAATGTTCAGCCTCAATCGGGCGGGAGAGAAAATCGGAGGACAGGTCACAGACCAGCGGGGCGGGCGCGGATTCGGGCTCCCATTGCAGCTGCAGCCCCTGAATGGTCTCGTTGGAGGTGATGTGCACGTAAGCTGCCTCCGAATCAGGTTGCCACTCGTCACGGCGCGGCATGCGCGTGAATTCCTCCGTCTCGCCATCCCAGAGTACGCGCACCTCGCCTTCGCGGCGCGCCTCGGTGACCGCTTTCTTGCCCCATGTGCCCGCGACAACATAATCGGCGCGCTTGCCCGTGCCGCGCAGCAGGTTCATCGGAACCATCGAGAACTGCAACGTGGCCCCGCCCTGCAAGAAAAGGATGTGGTAATCTCGCGGCAGATCCAGCAGCGCACGCAGGTTATTCTGGGCGCTGCTCATAATCCGCTCGAACGGCTCGGAGCGATGGCTGATTTCAAGTACGGACATGCCCAGCCCGGGCAGACCGAGCAGCTCGTCCTGCGCGCGCTGCAGCACTGGCAGCGGCAGCGTGCCCGGGCCGGCGGAAAAATTGTAGACTCGCGATGCTTTCATCGGGTTGGCTCCATTGGTTGCACGGCAGCGCGGCGATTATAAAGCACTCTCCCGCATTTTGGGGAACGCAGGCCCGATTATGCTATACTCGGAAAAGTCATCACCCGTTTCCCGAAAGCGCCCCGAGAGTCGCAAAACGATCCATGAACGACAACCATCGCTATCTCCCCGAATCCGCAATGGCCATCGCGGCGCACCCCGATGATATCGAGTTCGGTTGTGCGGGTACCCTCGCGGGCTGGGCGCAGGCGGGCGCGCGCATTTCTTACGTGCTTTGCACCAGCGGAGACGTAGGAATCGCCCGCCCCGGAATGACCAAGAAAGAAGCCGCCGCCATCCGCGAAAAGGAGCAGCGCGCGGCCGCGGACATCGTCGGGGCCACCGAGGTGGTCTTCCTGCGCGAGCCGGACGGAATGCTGCAGGCCACCTTGGAGCTGCGCAAGAAACTGGTGCGCGAGATTCGGCGCTTCCGGCCGGAGGTGGTCTTCTGCGGCGACCCGACCAGATTGTGGGTGGCGGGCACATACATCAATCACCCCGACCACCGCGCGGCCGCGCTGGCGGCGGTGGATGCCATTTTCCCGGCCGCCGGCCAACCCAACATGTTCGAGGAATTGGCCGAAGAGGACCTGACGGCGTTCAAGCCACGCAAAGTTTACGCTAGCCGCTGGGCCGAGGGCGGCCATCTGGTGACCATCGACGACACCATGGAAATAAAATTGAGTGCGTTGCGGGCTCACAGCAGTCAGTTCGAGCAGTGGGACCCGGACGACTTCGTACGCGAGCGCGCCGCGCATCTGGCCGAGGGCCATGACATGGATTTCGCCGAGGCCTTTACCGTGACCACGCTGGAGAGCGACGAGCTCTGGGAGCAGCACCGCGGCGAAGCAATGGGTCGGCACCCCGGCGCGTAGCGCGCCATGTTCGTAGCCCGGCAAATGCTGCCCGCACCCCAGAAGGTCACACTGGCACTGCTGTGTGCGCTGCTTTCGGCGTGCTACGGCGGCAGCGCTGAAGCACAAATCCCCACTCCCTTCCCGCTCACTGACCGCACCGAGCGGCAGCTGCGCAGCTACGACGCATTCTGGGAAGGCCTGCGGGTAGATTACATTTTCAGCGCGGTCACCGATTTCGACTGGAGCCTGCTGCCCCCGCAAACGCGCCGGAAAGTAGCGGCAGGCATGTCCGACGACGAATTCGAGGCGCTGCTGCGCTCGCTCGTGGCGGGCTTCCCCGAAAACACGGTCAGATACCGCAGCCGCGCCGAGCGCATCGAGGACGACCTGAACGACACGCTCTCGTATGAAGGCATCGGCGCGTATGTTTCGGTGGAGAATGAGCCCAGCCCGCACGTGATTCTGCTGGCGGTAATAACCGGATCGCCCGCTGAAAAAGCCGGGCTGCGCACCCATGATTCTATTTACGCGGTGGACGGACAGGCGGTCAGCGCCGAAGAAGGGTTGGACGTGGTGGGGCGCGTGCGCGGACCGGCCGGTAGCGTGGTCACACTGGATGTGCGCACGCCGGACGGCAGCCAGCGCATTGTCACGGTGACGCGCGGACGCCTGCAGGCCGCCGACCGGCTGCGCTGGGAAATACTGAGTCCGGCGCACGCAGGGTTGATCCGGCTGCCCATCGGCGCAGGAGCAGAATTGAGCGGCATGATGCAGCGCGCCCTCGAGGGGCTCGCCGCGCACCAGCCGCGAAACCTGATAATCGACATGCGCGTGGCCCATTCCGCCGCGGCCTGGCCGCTGGAAGAGATGCTCGGGCTGTTCACCGAAGGCGAACTCGGCAGCCAGTACTCGCGAAACGCGCAACGGGCGCTGAAGGTCAACGGGCGCGACCTGGCGGGCTCGCAGAGCATTCCACTCATATTGCTCATCGGGCCGGAAACGCGCGGCTCATCCGAGATCTTCGCCGCCGCGCTGCAGGCAACCGGGCGCGCCACCCTTGTCGGCCGCCCCACCCCTGGGCTGGTACTCGGTTTCGACCACTTCATGTTGCCCGATGGCGGAGAGGTTTTTTTCGGCAGCTCCTCTTACATCAGCCCATCCGGCGCGGACATTGGCATGCAGGGCGTGCAGCCGGATGTGCCCGTGGCCGCGCGCTGGGATCAGGTCAGCGACGAAAACGACGCGGTGATAACACGCGCGCAGCTGCAGTTCACTCAGTAGGTTTCGCCACCACGGCCACGCGGTGGCTGTTTCCGGTGAATGGCCAACACGTGAGCAGCGTGAGCTGCTCGCTGGCGGTTGGCGCGAAGTATTGCATGTGCACCAGTTTCTGCGAAGCGGTCAGGCTGTTCTCCTCGAACACGTCCACCCGTTCCACTACGTAATCAAGCGTACCGGCGGCGTTGCGCATCGAGACCGCGTCGCCCGGTTGCAGCCGGTCCAGCCCGCGGAACACGCTACCCTGAACATTGTGGTGCCCGTAAAAAACCGCGTTACCACCCGCGCCCGGGGCCGCGCTGCTGACTAGAAAACCGGCCGCCTCGCCGGGAGAGTGCCACAGCACTCGTTTTCCGCTGACGGTCTTCTCGGTGTGCCAGCCCACCGCAACGACATCCACTTCGATGCCGATGACCGGAATGCTGACGTGCTGCGGCAGCGCGCCGCCGAAAACCTGCTGCGCCAGCCCGGCCAGCTCTGCCGGAACGGGCGCGAACCCGCTTTCTTGCGCCGCGTCCACCTCCTCCGGCTCGGCCTGTGGCGGCGGCGTGCCGGTGAGCGGCAGCACAAGTAGCGCGCCGGGTTGCAGGTACTGCGGGTTGACATCCGGGTTGGCTTCCATCAGTGCCTGCAGCGCTACCCCGAACTGGCGCGCGATTTTCGCCAGCCAGTCTCCGGACTGCACTTCATAGAGCACTAGTTCCTGGGTAGCAGTCGGCACTGCGACCGGCTCCTCGGACGCGGCCACTGGGGTTCCAGCCCGGGTTTCCTTCCCGTCAGCTCCAGTATCGAACGTGCCCGTCACCAGCGCGTTCGCTCGCGGCGTTTGGGTGACCACCGCCACCTCGGGCAGAGCCAGCTCACCCTGCCCGACCGGAGCGGGCAGCTTGTCCGGTTCCGGGGAGCCGCAAGCCGAAAACAAAAATCCGGCCAGCAGCCAACCCAACGACTGCCTGACCGGATTATATTTGCGTTTGTTCATCTTTCCGGCAAATCCGCGCGATGGAGCTGCCGGCGTAGCGCCACCCGTCAGGGCCGTTGCCGCCGTCTCCAGCCCAGCGCAAGGCCGCCGCTGAGCAATAGCACAGCCACAACGCCCGCCAACACAGCCTGATACGCCGTGCTGCCTGTGACCGGCAACGCGGTGGGCACGCGCGCTGCCACCGTCCAGGTGGAAAACTGGGTCACGTCCACGCATATCTGCTGCGCGGCGCTATCCACCGCGCGATTAGAAGTGATGGAACTCTCATCCGTCAGGCCCGGGTTGCGCACAACCTCCAGATTGGCGGTATCGCCGCCCGCAGAAAGCAATTGCGCCACGGTGTAATCGAAGCACATGCGCACCGGGTTGGCGCTGAAATCGCTCATCACATTGCCGCTGGCGTCGCGCACCACGATTTCCACCACCGTATCCACCAGCGAGAAGCCGGCCCCGATGGCGGGCGCTTCCCCGGAAGCAAGCGGCCGTATGGTCGCAGTCGCGCCATCCGCCACCGCGCCGGAGGCAAAGGCGAGCGTGACGCCCGAGCCCGCGTTGCTGACCGTGTTGCCTGCAGCGCTGAGCGTGCCCTGCGTCTGTCCGCTGGGAGTGGCCGTAGGCGCAACAGTGGGTATAGGGGCCGGGGTCCGGTCCTGCGAAATGCCGAAATCTACGCGCGCGCCGTCCGAACTCGTATAGCAACTCGCACCCGGATACCAGGTGGACTGGTTCACATGTATGCCAGTGGGGCTGAAGCCCGCCGGCGGGCTGATACAGACTGTTGTTTCACCAGAAGACGTGACATAGTCAGCCCCACCGCCATAATTGTTGCCGCCGGTGGAGACATTCTTGCCCTCATAATCATCGAATACCACACCGTAGAACTTACTCACGTAGTAGTCGCTGCCATCCGGGGGGCCCACAGGCGGCGGTCCGGATGCTGGTTTCTTATTCGAGGCAAAGGTGAAGGTGAACTCCATGATCCATGCGCCGTCAACCCGAGTCTTGGTGAGAACTGAGCTGGTGACATCAGAGCCCATATAGCCGGTCCAATCGCGTTCAGGGTCTTGAATACCCATCCAATCCAACGTCGCGTCAGTGGCGTACATCTTGAAGGACGCGGTATGGCCCGTGTAACCATCCACCGAGTACCCGCTCTGCTTCGAGAGCACATTGGGATCAGTGGACGACATGTCGCTGTAATGTATCCCGATGCCGGAGAACATGGAGCCCTTCACAACCTCCATTGCGGGGTTAAACGAGGTCAGGTATCCCAGAGATGATTCGCGTACAGCCCCATCTGACTTTACCTGCCGAACAGTCTCGGCGGTGACGGTGATGGTGTTGCCGCTCTGCGAGAATGACGTACAGTCCGCCATGCAGTAAAGCGCGTACGCCGTCTTGCCTGAAGGCGCATCGTAGTTTAGCGTGAACTCGGTGCCCGCCGGGAAGACTTCTTCAACTGATTCGGCATCAGCTTCAGTATCACCAGCAGTATCCTCAATAACAAATAACAGGTCGGCGTCTGTCACAGAGCCCGTCCGCCTCAACATTGCCATCCAACCGGCTCCCGCGCGGGTTGGGCTCACCGAAAAATTAGAGTAATTGTACGGATAGTCGACCGTGAATTCGGCTGACGTAGCGACCTGCTCTACGTCGCCATAACAGTTTACGTCTATCTTGTATGTCCCGTTAATAGGAGGCGACCACGTAAATTCCCAATCCGTCCGCCCGGTTGTGCCATTAGCATTCTCCTCCGCCGTAACAGCGCTTGATATCGGAGCGAACCCCAAAGAAGAATTAATGGGATTGTCCTGACCAATTACCCGGAGGCCTACACCATAATAGATGTCACCCCAATTAACATCACTGTTGCATGTTCCCTTTACCGTCACCGGCACGGTAGTTACAGTACCTAACGGATCAATACAAGTAGTGGGGCCTCCGCCACAGTCTGAAGCATATGCCGGTCGCGGCACGTGCAGCGACCACATAGCAAAGAGTGCGGCCAGCGTCAGGCCGAGCCGGGCCCAGCGCCATAATGCAAAAAGGCCCGCAGTGGCCTGCCGGCGTCCGTGGTTTGAGTTCACATGCTCAGTCATTGCACTCTCTATCACAATGGATTACAAATTCTTTCAGGCTACCCGCATTATATAACATAACGCTGGAACCAACGCAACCGCGCGGCGTGCTTGCCATCGTCGGCCACTGCGTGCAAGCTGCGGGCCGCCCCACGCACGCTTACGGGGCGGCTATCGTTACCAGGCCGAGCTGCGCCCGGTCGGGCAGGCTGCCCTCCCCAACCGCGGGCAAGCGCTGCATGTCGGCCAGTTGATACCAGCCCGCCTGCAGCCGGTATTCGCCCGGCGGCAGCTCGGCGCCCAGCGGCAGCGCCACGCGGTCAATCACAGTCTCGCCCGGCTGCCACAGCGAAGTCGGGCGCGTTCCGCCCTGCGGCTGGCTATCTGCCTGCGCCCACAGTTTGCCCTCCCCATCCAGCAGATGCACAAAAGCGGTGTAATCGCGCCCCATCGGGCGCAGCGCCCGCCAGGCCAGCGCGAGCGGCAAGGTGCCCGCAGGCACGTGCTCGCCCGCACCGGTGCCAAAACCGCTGAGCGCAATGACATCGCCAAAGCGCACCTCCGCCACGCTGCTTGGCACAATCTCGCCCTGCACAAAAAGGTCAAGGCTGCCGCCCACGTAATCGCCGTGGAAAGCGCGGAAGGCGCGCTGATGCAGCCAGCGTTCCAGCTCGTGTTGCGGGTCGTAGCCGACAGGGTCGCCGTACATCAGCAGCCAGATGCGTTCGTGTTGCGCGCTCACCGATTGCAGCAGCGGCTGCATCTGCGCATCGTCCCATGGCGGCATGTTGTAGGCGCGCGGCTCGGCCTGCCCGTAATAATCGTACAGCGCCGCCTGTGCGCCGTTTTGCAATAGCAGCGCATCCCCCGGCTGGCGATGCACCTGCACGTAGGCCATCAAATCGCCGTAACCGCCTTTCGCGAAATTCGGGTCGGAGAAATAATTGCGCAGCGAGCGCCCGTTGGCGAGCAGCGCCAGCAGCAGCCAGAAAACGACCAGCGGCCGCGCGCTAGCACGCAGCCCGCCCGCCAGCAAAAGCACATACGCCGGCAGCGCAACGATGAGATAGCGCGGGAAGAAAAAGGGCATCAGCGGCCCCAGCAGCCACGCGGCCGCCAGCGGCACGAACAGCCAGTATGCGAGCACGCGCTCGCGGCGAGAGCGCTGCAGCGCGCCGCGCAGGCCCATCGCCAGCGGAACCAGCAGCGCGATGCCCAGCCAGCGCCCGAGCGGCGACACCGTCTCTCCGGCCCCAAAAGCCGCCAGTGTCCCCGCCCAGACCGCGTCCAGTCCGCCCGCTCCGAGTGCCTCCCAGCGCGCGCTAGCCTTTCCGCCGATGAAATCTACGTGGGCCAGCGCCCAGGGTAGGAAGGCCAGCCCTGCGACTGCTTGCATCCCGATCCACCTACGTAGCCAACGACGCTGGCGGTGTTTTCTCCAGATCATGAATAGGTTCTCTGCCAGCAACACTAGGAAAGCGTAGTAATGGGTAAAGGCGGCTGCCAGCGTGGATGCGAGAAAAACCGCGCTCCATTTAGTTCTCGGCGACGATTGGCGTTGCAGCCGCAGCGAGGCGTATACCGACAACGTGCTAAAAGCGACGACCCAAGCGTACATGCGCGTTTCTTGACTGTAGTAGATGGCGAAGGATGAGAATGCGGTCAGTATGGCTGCGAGCGCAGCCCCTGAACGTCCGAAGAGACGCTGACCGATTACATGCGTCAAGGGTACAAGCAGCATTCCGGGGATGACCGACAGATACCGGACGGCAAGGACGCTGTCGCCCACCATTGCTAGCCAAAAATGCAACAGTATGTGATATAGAGGCGGGTTGGTTTCCTGGTCAGGATCGACCACTTGCGCCAGCGGCTGTTTTCCTAACGCGATGCTAAAGGCCTCGTCGCCCCATATGTTGTGGTGCTCCAATCCATGTACGCGCAGGGCGAATGCCAGCAGCAGAAGTGGAACAACGAACAGGGCTTGACGGCTTGACCTCCACTCTTCAGTCATCGTACCTTCAACACAATCTTACCGATGTTCCTGTTTGCGGTCATGCGTTGATGCGCCTCCCCGGCCTGCTCTATCGGGAAGACGGAGTCAATCACCGGGCGCAATTGCCCCTCGAGGAAGAGCCGCCAGAAGCGCTGCATGAAACGCTGCTTTATCTCGATCTTTTCGGCAAGCGTGCGGCTGCGCAACACGGAGCCGATGATGCGCGCGCGCCGGCCCATGAGCACGCGCAGGTCGATTTCGGCGCGCGCCCCGCCCAGCGTGCTGATGAACACCAGACGCCCTTTCGCCTTGAGCAATTTCAGGTTGCGCTGCAGGTAATCGCCACCGACGATGTCCAGAATCACGTCCACGCCCGCGCCCCCGGAGTGCGCCAGCACGCGTTCGACGAAGTCGTGCTCACGATAATTGATGGCCAACTCCGCGCCAAGTTCCTCGCAGCGCGCCACCTTTTGCGAGCTGCCGGCAGTGACGAAAACCGGGTTGCCGCTGGCGCGCGCCAACTGGATGGCAGCCGTGCCCACCCCGCTTGCGCCGCCATGAACGAGCACGGTCTCGCCCGGCTGCAGCTCAGCCTCCATGTAGAAGTTGACGAAACCGGTCAGGAAGCACTCCGGCACAGCGGCGGCCTGCTGAAAATCCCATCCCTCCGGGACGGGCATGAGCATCTCGGCGGGCACGGCGGCGCGCTCGGCGTAACCACCCCCAGGCAGCAACGCGCACACGCGCTCACCGGTCTGGTGCTCTCTCACCTCCTCGCCCAACGCCGAGATTTCACCGGCAATTTCCAGCCCCAGAATCTCCGAAGCACCCGGCGGGGGCGGGTATTTCCCCGCGCGCTGGAAAAGGTCGGCACGGTTCAGCGCGGCCGCGTGCACGTCCACCAGTACCTCCCCGGCCCTGCAGACCGGGTCCGGCGCCGGTTGCCAGAGCAGCGTGCGCTCCGCGTCAGATTGAATTTGAATGGCGTACATGTTAGCTGCTCATGCCGGGAAGGCCCGGCGCAACGCGCCGCTATTGACCGGCGCGCACTTCAATTCCGGCCAGTCGTTCCATGGCCTTGATGAGCGCATGGTTGCCCTCGCTCCCGAGACCCTGCGCCTGCAACGCGCGATAGTAATGAAATGCCATGCTTGTGACCGGCACCGGCACGCCCAGCTCATCGGCAGCCGCCAGCGCCAGGCGTACGTCCTTTTGCTGCAGATCAATGGTGAAACCGGGGCTCCAGTCGCGTTCCAGAATCTGCGGACCGCGCATGCTCAACATCCAGCTTCCGGCCGCGCCACCGCTCACCGCGGCGAGTGTCTTTTCCAGATCAAGGCCGCCAGCCTGCGCGAAAACGAACGCCTCGCACATGGCAAGTGCATTCCCCACCACCAAAATCTGGTTGACCAGTTTGACCATCTGGCCTGCGCCGGCGCCGCCGACATGCGTGATATTTTCGCCCATGGCGCGCAAGACCGGCATGGCGCGCTGCACCTGAGCGCTCTCACCCCCGACCATGATGCTGAGGGTACCCTTGGCGGCCCCCTCGCTGCCACCGCTGATGGGCGCATCTAGCATGTGCAGCCCGCGCTGCGCCAGCTGCTCGGCAATTTCGCGCGTGGCGCGTGGGCTGATGGTGCTGGCATCAATCAGCAGCGCGCCGCTCCGCGCCCCGTGAATGACCCCGTTTTCGCCCAGAACAACCGTCTGCACGTCGGGCGTGTCGCTTACGCACACGATGACAATGTCGCACTGGGAAGCAAGTCCGGCGGGGCTGTCTGCGGCGCTGGCCCCGGAGGCCACAAGTTCATCCATGCGACTGGCGGTGCGGTTCCACACGCTAAGCTCGAAGCCGGCGCGCAGCAGGTTGTGCGCCATGCCGTGGCCCATAATGCCCAGCCCGATAAAACCAACGCTTTCGCTCATGTTCTCACCCCGATAATGAAAGTGTACGCCAGCGCTAATCGGCGCCGACAATGGACATAATGAGCGGCACGACGAACATCACCAGCAGCAAGAATGCTCCGATTGCCAGCGCAATCCTCGCGCCGCCCCCCAGTCGCCCCCGCGGCCACACGGCCTCTCCTGCAATGAGCTGCCGCAGCGCCTGCGCCGTTGCTTTGACCGCGGCTTCCTCCGTCCGCAGTGGTGCGCCAACCCAGTCCCAGCCCGGCCGCGGCAGCGGCAGCAGCAGCTTGCGGGCGGGGCTATCAGTCACCATTCCGGCCGCATCGCCGGGGGCCACGACCACGTCTTCCGGCGACAACTCCGCAATCGCGTCCGCACTTTCGGCGCGCTCGATTCTCAATCCCGGCATTTCTTCGCGCAGCACGGAATCAAGCGCCGCGCCCAATTCCTCGTCTCCGGGCGTCAGGATCGCCACGCGCACATCGGCGGCCTGCTCGCGCTGCTCGGCCTCTTCCCGCTCACCATCCTCGCGCAGGCGCGCGCGATGATAGACCCAGAGGCCAGCGGCCATCGCGCTGAAAGCGATTGCGTGCGTCAGCAAGATGGGAAAATCCTGCGGCGCCTTCTCGCCCAGCGCCAGATTGAGCAATTGCGATAGGATGACAACCGCGCTGCTGAGCACCGTCATGGTGGCGACGAAGAGAAAGAGATAGAGATAGACCTTACGTGCTACCGCGTGCCGCTCCACCCGGCCCACCGCTCCAGCGGACTGAGCCCCCAGCTGCGCCTTGCGCCACGCCAGCAGCCAGACCGGCAGCCCGGCCAGCAGCGCTGCGCTCGCGCCGGACACTTGCTCGCGCAGCCCGTCGCCAAACCCATTCTCACTGACCATTAGAATGAGCGCGCTGATGTCGCCGCCCACGCCAATCAGCAGCGCGCCCAGCCCAATCGTCGCCAGAATGTAGCGGTAAAGACGGCGAATTGCCGCCTGAGTGGGCACATCCGGCGCGAGATCGGCATCGCGCTGCAGCGCCAGCGCGTGATAGGCCCACACCAGACCGAACACAGCCATGGCGGTCAGCGCGGTGCGCCACTCGCCGCTGCTCTGCAGCCCGAGCCATCCGCGCAACACCCCGGCCAGCACCCTCGCCGCGGTGGTCACCACCGTCAGCGAGCCGATGAACACGAGCGCATAAAGGTAAAGCTTTCGTAACGCAGATTCGCGTTCATCCGCGCCGCCACTAAGAAAGAGTGCCTGCGCCCGTTGCCAGGGCAATTGCCACAGCGGCAACCCGACCAGAAGACGGGCTGCCTGCGCCGGAACCACCTCCCCGCCGCCGGCGATGCCGACCCCATCCGCGCCAATCTGGAAGAGAAGCCAGCGCAGCAGACCAATCAGGCTGGCCACAGTAAGAGAAAGACCGGCGACACTGACAGCCAAAAGAAATCCCCGGCGCACATCCGAGAAATGCTCGCTCACCGCCTCGCGCACGGCGGGCGCGCTACGCTCAAGCTGCCGGAAGAAAAGTACCAGCCCGGTCAGCACCGCCAGCGCAACCCCGGCGTGCACGCCTGCCTCCGCGGGCAGCAGGTCGTTCTGGAGCGGTTTGTCACCGAGACCAAGCATCATGCGAAAGAATGCTTGCAATAGGGTGACGGCATTTGCCGTCACCGGCGCGATGAACCCGGCCAGCATGCCATAAAGGTAGAGCGGAAATGGCCCAAGTTCCACACGGCCATCCTCCGCGCGTGGCAGGGCGCGTGGCCGCGCCCTGCTCCAGTGCCACAGAAAAATGGGCAGCCCGATGACGATGATGGCAATCTGCACCGAGAACAACTCGACATCGGCGCGCAGGCTCGGCAGCAGCATCCCGCGCAGCAGCCAGATTACAGCCCAGGCGAGCGCCTGCAGACTGACGGCGCACACCAAGAACAGGTACCAGCGGCGCACTGTCGTCATCGCTAATCCTTCAGCCCGAAGCGCTCGCAGGCGCTCTTCTCGGTCAGGCAGTGCGACCAGTAGCTGCCCGCATTGTGAATGCGCCAGTCTCCCTCCTCGCGCTGCAGTGTCATGCGGAAGGTGTGCGTGGACTGGCTGCTGTCGAACAGGCCGCTCGATTGGAAGCGCGTCTCGCGCACGCGCACGCTGGCGCGCTCCTCGCCGACGTCCGTCTCGATCACTTGAAGCTGACCGCCTTCGCGCTCGTCAATGCCGAACTCCCAGGGGTAATCCAACACCAGCTCTGCGAATGCCTCTGCAGAGTCCGGGTGTCCCGGAAGCTGTGGCGAGAGATAGCCATAAGCACGCCCAAAATCGCGCTGCCGCAGCGCGAGCAGGTAATTGTGGGCCACCCCCTCAGGCGTCCCCTCAGATTGGTACACCGGCTCGGGGAGCGAGCGCGCCAGCAGGAATGCGCTCACCACGAGGGCTAGCGCGCCGGCCACAATCGCAATCAGGAACTTGTCGGTCTGATGCTGCGCCATTGCCGCATGTCAGCGCGCGAGGTACTCCCTGGCGAGATGCTCACCCCGGGCTACATCGACTCGCGCTAGGAAGAACGCTCCCAGGATAAACAGAACCAGCACCGAGAGAATGCCGGTGCGCACGTTGCCGGTCATCAGGGTAACCGTTCCCATCAGTGAAGGCCCGACAACCGCGGCGAATTTCCCGAGCATATTGTAGAAGCCAAAGAACTCCGCCGACTTTCCGGCCGGGATGAGACGGGTGTACAGGCTGCGGCTAAGCGCCTGGATGCCGCCCTGGAAAAGCGCCACCATCACCGCAAGCGTATAGAAATGCCAGGTTTCCTGCATGAAATAGCCCAGAAAGGTGATGACTACGTAGCCGCCAATGGCGTACATAATAGCCGTTTTCACGCCGATGCGAGCGGCAAAGCGGTAGTAGAGAAGCGCGGCCGGAAAGGCGATGAATTGCACCAGCAGCAGCGCGGTTATAAGCGCGCTGCTGTCAAAGCCCAGCGACATGCCGTAGTCCACCGCCATGCGCACAATCGTATCCACCCCATCGATGTAGAACCAGTATGCCAGCAGAAAAAGCCCCACCACGTTCAGGTGGCGGATGTCGCGCAGAGTCGCCCAGAGTTGCTTCCAGCCGGATACTATGGCCTCACCCAGCCCGACGGGCGCGTAAATGCCCTTCTCGTGTACGAAGAGGAAGATTGGAATTGAGAACAGCGCCCACCACACCGCCACGGTGATGAAAGAAATCCTGATGGCAGTGGACCCATCGGGAATTCCGAATAGTGCCGGCTGCAGGAACATAACCACGTTCAGGGCAAAGAGCAGCCCGCCGCCGATATAACCCCACGCGAAGCCGAGAGTGGAAACATAATCCACCTTCTCCTTGCGCGCGATTCCGGGCAAAAGCGAATCATAGAAAATGTTGCCGCTAGAAAAACCGACCGCGGCGAGCACGTAGAACAACACCGCCATGCGCCACTGGCCCTGCTGCACCATCCAAAGGCCGCCAGTCATTATGATACCCAGGAATGCGAACAGGGCCAGGAATTTCTTTTTCGCCGTACCCCTATCAGCCACCGCGCCGAGAAACGGCGCCAGCGCCGCCACGATGATAGAGCCGATCGAATTAGCCATGCCCAGATAGAATGTGCTCTCGTTCGGGTTGTTCGGGTTGGCCCAGTATTCTTTGAAAAACAGGGGGAAGAAACCGGCCATCACCGTGGTGGCAAAAGCCGAGTTTGCCCAATCGTACAGCGCCCACGAACGCCAGGCTCGTTTGTCATCGCGTGGGGCCGAGTCAGTCGCTGCATTCACCGCGAATTACCTCCGTTTTCACACATATGGTCTTGTGAAGAATAATGCCTGTAGCACCAGCGCATCCAGTCAGCCGCTGTCCCCCGTTACCTCCAACTCCCAATCACGCATCTTTTCCATGAAAGAGTATGACGTCAGGTCAAGTTGCAGCGGAGTGACCGATACCCAGTTCTCCGCCAGCACTCCAATATCGGTGCCGCTCTCGGCGATGCCGCTGGGCGGGTCGCCTCCAATCCAGTAATAAGGCTCTCCCTGCGGATCTTCGCGCCGCACCAGCTCATCCTGATAAACGCGCATGCCCTGACGGGTGATTTTAAATCCCTTTATTTGCTCAAGCGGCGCGGCGGGCACATTTATGTTCAACACAGTGTAAGTCGGCAGGCCCCGCGCTGCCACCTGCCGGGCCACCTGCAGGCCTAGTTCGGCTGCCGGAGCGTAGCCAATCTCCGCACCGTATTCGGTCGAGACGGCGATGCCGGGAATGCGCCAGATGGCCGCTTCCATCGCGGCGGTCACCGTGCCGGAATAGGTGACATCATGACCGAGATTGTGGTGAGGGTTGATGCCCGAAACCACCATATCAATCGACCGTTCCACCACCCCCAGAAAAGCCAGCGCCACGCAGTCGGAGGGCGCGCCGTCCGTGGTCAGCGCGGGGCTGCCGTCCGCGAGCGCGGTGGCATGCACGCGCAGCGGCCGGTGCAGCGTTTTCACATGGCCGGAGACCGACCAGTTCCGCTCCGGCGCCAGCACGGTCACCTCCCCAAGTTCGCGCAGCGCGGCTGCCAGAGCCTGCAGGCCCGGCGCGGCAATGCCATCGTCATTGGTGACCAGAATGTGCATGGCCAGCACTTTACCGCAGCGCGGAGATTACGACAAGCAACGCAGCGCGAAGTCAGCGCACATCGGCAAGGTATTCGCACCAGATGGAATCGGGGTGCCCGGCGCTCACATGCTGACAAGCGCTCTGCACAATGGCGGCCTGCTGCTCGAGATTGAAGTTCTGCAGCTGCCAGCCCTGTCGGCGGCGGCGGCGCAAACCCTCCTCCCCACCAAAATCGTAAACTTGTGCGCCTTCACGCAGGTGCGCCGCCAGTGCAAAGAGCAGATAGCGCCAGCCCATACGCTGGAATTGCCACACATGGGTGAGTTCATGCTGCAACCATGCAATGCTTGCAGCGGGTATCTCCCCCGGCTGTTCCGCCGGATGGAGCAGCCGCACGGGAAAGAAACAATGGAAACCCAGTGCGATGGCGTTATGCTGCTGCGCCGGGCGGGGCCGCATGGCTCTCAGTCGCCGCGCCCAATCGTCCGCCGCATTCGCCCACCGCGCGCCCTCGTGCACGCGCACGCGGCCATATTCAATGCAGCCGGCAAACACAGTGCGCGCGGCGCGCATTTCCCAGCCATGCAACCCGCGGCTAGTCGCCATCCGCGCCGGCGGGCGCGTGGCCGTCGCATTGCAGCACCGGCAGGCGCGGGTATTTTTCATAATGGGGCCGAGTTTTCGCGAGGCCGCACATCACGAAAACGCTGCCGCGGGCACTTTCAACCACCCGTCGGTGCGTGCAACTGGCGCACAACCCCGCCGCGGAAAGAGCCGCTGCGGACGGCGGCGGTGTGGGTGCGGTCATAGCTGCCTGCTGCAATCCGGGGCCATGGCGGCATGATACCATAGCGCTCACGGCGGCCATCTCGCTCGCAACCACACTGTGCTATCATGCCGCCATGCAGGCCGCCACCGCCCGCTGCACCCGCATCGCCAACATCGGAGCAGGCCGCACGCGCGCATGGCTGCAGAGCGCAATTGTGCCGCAAGCCGGGCAATTCGTGCTCGCGCGCTACTGGCCCGGTCTTGACCCCTACCTGAGCAGCGCGGTTTTCCCGGCAGCGTTGACGAGCGATGGCTTTGCGCTTGAGCTTCCGTCCGACGACGCGACGCTGCCGTACCTCGTCCCGGGGGCGGATGTGCGGCTCACCGGCCCGTTCGGGCAGCCGATGCCAATGCGCCATCAACCCGATAGCCGCATTCTATTCATCTGCGCCCGCAACCCGCACCACCTGTTGCCGCTGGCGCAGCAGGCTCTGCAAGCAGGCGCGGACATCACCCTGCTCCTGGAGCGTCCATATCCACTGCAAACGCTGGACGCGCGCATCGAAGCGCGCCACGGCGAGCTGCTCACATTGCTGCGCAACCACCTCGCCTGGGCGGAAAAGGTATTCGTCGATTGCCTGCCTGGAGCGAGGATGCGCGCCACACTGCAGCCGCTGGCCGGCGACAGCTACGCCCTCTTCGCCGAAGCGCTTCCCTGTGGCACGGGTGCCTGTCAGGGTTGCGCGGTGCCGGGCGCAAAGGGCTACCAGTTGGCCTGCGTCAACGGGCCGTTTTTTCGCCTCTCCGCGCTGGCCTGACCGATGACAGACGTGCTCTGCATCGTTGCCCATCCTGACGATGAGACGCGCCTCTGCGGCGGTGTCATCGCCCTCTTGATCTCGCGCGGGGCGCTAGTGCGGCTGCTCTGCCTGACGCGTGGCGAGGGCGGTGAACTGGGCGATCCGCCGCTCGCAGAGCGCGCTAATCTGGGGCAAGTGCGCGAACAGGAACTGCGCTGCGCCGCCCGGGCGCTCGGGATTAATTCCGTGACTTTCATGGATTATGTGGACCCTCCTGTCGACGCGGATGATGAAGTTTCCGCGCCAACACACCACCCCGACGAACTTACCGAACAGCTCGCCGCGCAAATCCGGCTGCACCGGCCCGCAGCGGTACTCGGGCACGGCAGCAACGGTGAGTACGGCCACCCGGCCCACCGGTTGCTGCACCGCTTGACGCGGCGGGCGGTGCAAGCGCTCGAGTCCAATCCGCCGCTGCTCTATTCTTTCTCAGCCCATTTCCCCGGGCACGGTTATCCGCGCCTGGCGAACCGAGACGACCCGGCCCACCTGATTGTGAACGTGGAGCCGGTTCTCGAGCGCGTCATCGCCGCGGCGCAATGCCACCGCACCCAACACGCGCTCTTCGTGCGCCGGCAGACGAAGCGCAGCGGACGGAAAGTGACTGTCGCCGAGATTGTGCGCACCACTCCGCTGGAAGGCGTGCGCCGCCAGCTGCCGGATGCGGAGGGCACGCCCGACGATATCTTCACCCGCCGGTTGCAGCCATGAAGGCCGCGCCCGACACCGAGCCGGCCAGCGCGCTGGACCTTGCGCCGGAGCACAAGAGAGGCTTCCCACTAAAAAGCCCGTTGCTCGCAGCATCGGGCTGCTGGGGCTACGCGAACGAGTACGCCGACCTGATAGAGATGAGTTTGCTGGGCGCGCTGATTACTAATCCGATCAGCCGGCGTCCGCGAAAACCAGCTGGCGGAGCGCACGCGCGAAGCGTAGCCGGCGGCGTTGCGCTGCACACCGGGCTGCCCAACCCCGGCCTCTCCGCGGCATTGCGCCGCTTCGCCCCGATATGGCGGCGCATGCCGTGTGCGGTCATCGTCCATCTGGCGCTGCGCGACGCGGGCGAGGCGCGAAAGTGCGTCGAGCGGCTGGAAGATGTAGAGAACGTGCTGGCGATTGAACTCGGATTCCGCCACGACGAAGACGCGCGCGCAGCAGCCGCCACTGTGACCGCGGCCGCGCAGGGCTTGCTGCCACTGGTGGTGCAGGTGCCGTTTTCGCGCACCGCCGAGTTCAGCGCGCTCGCCGAGCAGGCGGGCGCTCAGGCCGTCTCTGTCAGCGCGCCGCCCCGCGCCGCTCTGACCGCCGCAGAGGGCTGGTTCGAGGGCCGCATGTATGGCGGCGCCCTGTGCGCGCACACCGTGCAGGTGGTGCGCGCGCTGCGCAGCGAAACCGATTTGCCCATCATCGCCGCCGGGGGCGTTCACAGCGCCGAGCAGATTAATGCGCTGCTTTCGGCGGGCGCGAGGGCAGTGCAACTTGACTCCGTGGTATGGATCGACGCGCCAAAAGTGAACGCGATACTGCAATCATGGAAACGCTGAAGCGTTCGGCGAAAGATCTGCTCGGCCTGAAATTGACCCGGGCGCAGCTGCAGGCCTTTGAGAATTACGCGCTTGAGCTGACGGCGTGGAACCAGCACACTAACCTGACCACCATCCTCGATCCACAGGACATCCTGGTGAAGCACTTTCTGGATTCACTTTCCTGCCTGCCGGCCATCAATCGCCGCCACAACCCGAAGCGAGCGCTGCGCGTGGTGGACGTGGGTTCGGGCGCAGGGTTCCCCGGACTGCCGCTGGCAATCATGCGCCCGGACATTCAGTTGACGCTGGTGGACGCCACCGAAAAAAAATGTGCTTTTCTGCGCCACATGGTGGCCGAACTGGGTTTGATCACCGCGCGCGTGCTACATCGCCGCGCCGAGAATCTGGGATGGGACCGCGAGCATCGGGGGCATTATGACTGGGCTATTGCCCGCGCTGTGGCGCGCCTGCCGGTACTGTTGGAATACCTGCTGCCGCTCACGCGCAGCGACGGGCGCTGCCTAGCACAGAAAAGCGAGGGCGCGCGCACGGAGATTCAAGCTGCTGGGCGGGCGCTGGCTGTACTGGGCGGCGAGGTGGAAAACGTGCTGTCAGTCGAACTGCCCGGAATCGCGGAGCCGCGCCACCTGATCGTAATAAAAAAAGTGGCCGCCACGCCGGACGGGTACCCCCGTCGCGCGGGCGTGCCCGTGAAACGACCGCTGCGGTAAACGCCGCAAGGGCGTCAAGTTTGCACCGACGTCTCGGGCTGCACCGTGCCGGCGTTCACTCGCCACACGCGCGCCTGACTCCGAAATTGCGGCGCGACCATGTCAAGGTCAGCTGTGGTCAAAAGCACCTGCTCCGCACCGTTGACGCGCTGCATCAGGCCATGCCGCCGTTCGGGGTCCAATTCCGCCAGCACTTCATCCAGCAGCAGCAGCGGCCATTCACCGCTGCGGTCGCGCATCCACGCCATTTCAGCCAGCTTCAGCGCCAACACTGCCGTACGAGCCTGACCGCGCGAGCCGAATTCGCCCAGATCAATCCCGCTCAGCATGAAGCGAAATTCATCGCGGTGTGGCCCGACGAGCGTCATACCGCGCTGCATTTCCTCTTGGCGCCGCTCGCGCAGGCACGCCAGCATTCCAGCAGCTAGCTCCGTCTCCGCAATGGCCGTGCGACGCAGGCCGGAATCAAGGCCGAGCTCGAGCTGCCCGCCAGGCTGCTCGGCGGGGTCATAAGAGGGACGATATGCCAGCCGCAAGTGCTCACACTCGGCGGTCAGTTCCTGCTGTAATACGCCGGAATATTGCTCGATTTCCTCCAGCGCACGCGCCCGCCGCGTAATGAGGGTGGCGCCCTGCGCGCACAGGATTTCGTCCCAGAATTCAAGCTGGTCCACCGTACCCTGCCGTTCCTGCAGATTCTTCAGCAACGCGTTACGTTGAGAGAGCACCTTGGCGTACTCGCGCACGGAATTTGCATAGGCAGAATCAACCTGAGAAATGGTGGCATCCAGATAGCGTCGCCGGTCCCCCGGCGAGCCCTCCACCAGCACCATATCCTGCGGGAGGAACATTACCACGTTGACCACGCCCGAAAGCTCCCGCACCCGCCGCTTCAGCCCGTCCACCAGCACAGTCTTTTTCAGGCGTTGGTCGCGCTCAGCGCCGTTGGCTTGCAGCTCGAGACGCACCTCAACCGTGCGCGTTTCGCCCGCCAGCAGCACTTCGGCACGGATTCTCATGAAAGGCTGTGGTTCCTCGCGCAGCGCAAGCCAGTGTATCAACTGGCGGTCGCTGCCCGCGTGCGGGGAGTTGGCGGCGGCAAGGTAGTGAATGGCTTCAAGCAGGCTGGTCTTTCCCTGCGCGTTGCGCCCCACCAGAATGAGCGGCCCGGAGGGCAGCCGGCTTTCAAAACGCCGATAGTTGCGAAAGTTGGTGAGGGATAGGTCGCCGATGCGCACGCTGTTCAGTCAAT
>Ga0187833_10000027_pt1 | contig 131788 bp, 136 predicted proteins | sample ETNtaG_37_FD_167968 | JGI IMG/M metagenome (GOLD analysis project Ga0187833, IMG submission 167968) | Marine microbial and viral communities from oxygen minimum zone, Eastern Pacific Ocean - ETNP2014_SV_400_PacBio MetaG (Illumina Assembly) | ecosystem: Environmental > Aquatic > Marine >... | reverse complement strand
AAAGTTTGGGTTCCAATACTTCCGGTTGAGCCTAAAATAGATAATGATTTCATTTGCTTAACTCATCTATCTCTTTCATCAAATTCTCAACAATCTTCTCTTTAGATATTTTACCAACTATCTCCCCATTCTTATACAATAAATTAGTGTTTCCAGCTCCGCCAACAATTCCTATATCTGATTTCTTGCTCTCTCCTGGACCGTTAACTGCGCAGCCCATTACTGCAACATGAATTGGTTTCTTTATTTTTTCAGTTTTGTTTTCAATTTCTTCTACAAGCTTGATTACATCTATTTGGGTTCTTGCGCATGTTGGACATGAAGTAACTTCCACACCATCTTTTCTTAATCCAAGTGACCTAAGAATCTTTTTGCCTGCAATAACCTCTTCTTTTGGTTCATCTGACAATGAAACCCTAATTGTATCTCCTATGCCTTCTGAAAGCAATATTCCCATTCCAATTGAATTTTTGATTGTTCCTGGAAACTTGCTTCCAGCTTCTGTAACTCCTAAATGCAGTGGATAATCAGTTTTCTCAGCAAATAAACGATAAGCAGAAACCATTCTTGGAACATCTGATGCTTTTAATGAAACAATTGCATCATAAAAATCCAAATTTTCTAAAATTTTAACATGATTTAAAGCGCTTTCAACCATTGCCTTTGCGCTATAGCCGTATTTTTCAAATAATGGCTTTTCTAAAGAGCCCAGATTAACTCCAATCCTTATTGGAATGTTATTTTCTTTTGCAGCATTGACAACTAATCTTATTTTTTCCTTATCACCTATATTGCCAGGATTAATCCTTAATTTATCAGCATATTTTGCTGCTTCTACTGCAATCTTGTAATCAAAATGAATATCAGCTACTAAAGGAATGTTTATGTTTTTCTTTATCTCTTTAAGTGCATTTGCTGCTTCTATTGTAGGGGCAGAAACCCTTATAATTTCACAACCAACTTCCTTTAAATCGTGAATCTGTTTTACAGTTGCATCTACATCAGTTGTATCTGTTGTAGTCATTGATTGTACACTAATAGGAGCATCTCCACCAATATATAGCTTCCCAACCTTAATCTTTCTTGATTTCCTTCTCATTATGACCAGTTAATCAAATTCAATTTAAAAATATGTTTGTTTTTTAGAATAATAATTAATTTGATTTTTAACAAATATTTAAATACAACAAAAAATAAAAACAAAAAAATGAAGCACACATTAAAAATAACTTTATTATTGGTATTTATCTTCTTCATAACACAAATAATCGGGCTTTCTATAACTAATAAATATATTGACCATAAAACAATTGCTGAAACCGGAAAAGTTACTTTTGAAGCCCTGCCCTATAATCTGGAAAGGCCACAAATAGAAGAATCAACTTCTTACATTTGGATATTTTCTGCAATCATAATAGGAACCTTATTGATGCTGATATTGATAAAATTCAGAAAAATGGGCCTATGGAAATTATGGTTTTTCCTTGCAGTTTTCTCTACCATGGCAATTGCTTTTTCAGCCTTTATTCCACAAACAATAGCAGCAATTCTTGCACTAATATTAGCGTTAATAAAAGTATACAAGCCAACAACAACACTTCAAAATTTAACAGAAATTTTTATTTATGGAGGCTTAGCTGCAATTTTTGTTCCTATAATGAATATTTTTGCAGTATTTACATTATTAATCCTAATTTCAATTTATGATATTATAGCAGTCAGGCATACAAAACATATGGTAACGCTTGCAAAATTCCAGGCAAAAAGCAATGTTTTCGCAGGACTTCTCATTCCATACAGCAAGGGTAAGATTGCACATAAAGGTATTATAGAAAAGAAAGGGATGGGAAAGATTGCTGTTCTTGGAGGAGGAGATATTGGTTTTCCTTTAATATTTGCAGGTGTTGTTATGAAAGGTTTAATGCTTAACAACCCAGAGCTTATTGGTTTCCTAAAAACATTAATTATTCCCGTATTTGTATCTTTAGCCTTATTGTACTTGTTGGTTAAAAGTGAGAAAAATAAGTTTTACCCTGCAATGCCTTATTTGACATCAGGTTGTGTCATTGGTTATCTGGTTGTTTTGCTGCTTTTCTGATTCTGTTTCTTCACTAACTTCATTACCCAGCTCAGTCTGCTTCTCTTCAATAATTTCATCAACTTCCTTGACTTTCTCCTGCTGCTTGAACTCATGCAGCCTTATCTCTTCTTTTTTGGCATATCTGAATAAAGATTTCTGGCCCTGCTCAACAGCATAGCTTACAGGATTTACAACCATGCCGTCTTTTGCAGCTATCACCTGGCAATCAGTCTCTCTTTGTATCTCTCTTATCTCATATAAAGGGTCAGCTTTCAGGAAATTAACCCCGAAATGCGTTATTATAGCCAATCTGGGATTCACTTTTTTGATTATTTTTATGACATCTTCTTTGCATAAATTATTTCTGGATTCCTCTTTTTTTAAGCAGGGGACATTTAAAATCAAAACATTGGAATTTTCATATTCAGATATTGTTTCTGCACTGTAAGCAGTATCCCCAGTATATGTCAAGGTATAATTTGGAGTGATAAATTTAAAACCGATTGCATTCGGTTCTGAGTGCTTTGCCCTTATTGCTTTTATTTCAATATCATTTATCCCAACTTTTCTGCCTTCTTCTAAGATAATAAATCGTTCTAAACAATCACGATAATATTTATGCAAAAATGGCTGACGATTTTCGCTTCCATTTATAACAGTGTTATTTGCAACTAGAACACCTTTCTTATCAAAACCGCTATAAGTCATGGCATCTATTACTGCATTAAGGTCATTGCAGTGGTTAAGATGGTTATGTGTCACAAACAAAGCAGTGTTTGCCCTTAAATTAATATCTGCTTCCTTGGCCATAACTAATGAACCTGGCCCTGGATCAATGTGGTATTGGTCATCACCTACCTGCAGTATGATTCCTCCAGATGCCCTTATCTGCTTGCCAATAACATAGCTGTCTCCGCCAGTTCCAAGAAATATAATGTTAGATGTGATATTAATCCCCCAAAATATAAAATAATTAAGCTAGATTATAAAGTTTTCTATAAAATAATATGTTGATTTTATTCTATACTAAACGAAAAGTATATAAATTTAAACCTAAATAGGACAACTATTCAGTAAAAAGTGGTGTATGCATGATTAATATCCTAAGAAGTTTCATTAACAAAGTTCTGAGGAATTTGTTTAAAAAAAAGAAGAATGTTAAGCTTGGCCTATATGGGCCTCCTAATGGCGGCAAAACAACACTAGCTAATAGAATCTGCAAAGACTGGCTGGGAGAAGATATGGGCAGTGTTTCTAATGTTGCTCATGAAACCAGAGAAATTCAGATCAAAGAGCAGATAAACATCAAATCAAAAGGCAAGGAGCTTACTTTTAATTTAGTTGATACTCCTGGGATAGCAACAAAGATAGATTTTGAGGAATTTATTAAAGTAGGGATGAAAGAAAAACAGGCTAAGCAGCGGGCAAAAGAAGCAACTAAAGGGGTAATAGACTCTATTAAATGGCTGGATGAGATGGATACAGTAATAATTGTCCTGGATGCAACAAAAGACCCGTATACACAAGTCAATATTACAATGGTGGGAAATTTGCAAGCCAGAAATATCCCTGTTTTGATAGTAGCAAACAAGTCTGATTTGAAAAAGGCAGATATAAAAAAAGTACAGGCAGCATACCCTCAATATGAGGTTATTGGCATTTCAGCAAAATACGGCAATAATATAGATAAGTTTTATGAAGGTTTATTTGCAATAGCGGGATAAAACGTTGCTACGCAACATTTTATACCTCCCCATTAGTGTTATACAGCAGAGCACGCGTCAGACTCCTTTCAGTCGTCTGGGGCGAGCCCACCCCGACAGCTAATATCAAAAGTTTAGAACCAAATTAATATTGTAATATAAACAAAAAAAAGAGGTTGATGTAATTAAAATGGTAACTTTACAATTTGTCCCCTACCATGAAATCGAGGATTTAGGCAGTGCACGAAGAGTAAAAAAACTGATTGACATTGTCAAAGAGAATAAGATTGTTTTGCTGCAGGGCAGACTGAAAAAAGATGAAGAAACAGATTTAATATCTATAGCGATGGAAGAGATTGGAGACAAATTTAAGGGTATTGAGCTGGCTGTGATAAATCCTGAAGAAAAGGAACAGACGGGCATGAGCATCAAAAAGGTAAGAACTAACTTTTTTGGTTTTCTTTTAGGTGACAGGCAGGGTCTTACAATAGTGGGGCCTGCAAACATTGTAAAAGAAATAAAGAAAGACCCAAACAAAATTGAGCTTTTTACAAAAGGAGCTAAGAAAAACAAGAAAAAATAAAGAATTGAGCGAAGCGAAATTCCATATTTTGGTTGAGCTTTTGCTCGAGCGAAGTGAGAGGAAAAGATCATGCCACACCAATGTGTAAGATGCAATATATTCTATGAAGATGGAGCGCAAGAGTTATTGAAGGGGTGTGGATGCGGCGGAAAGCTTTTTTTCTTCATCAAGAAAGAAAAATTGGAGGATATGAAGCAATTTGCAGAAGAATCCAAATTAAGCAATAAAGATAGGGAGCAGATTGAGCAGGATGTCTTTGATTTAGTTGGGAGTGAGGTTGATAAAGACCAGCCGGTAATTCTTGATCTAGAAGCGATAAGGGTCATGAGCCCGGGCAAATATGAACTTGACCTGGTGCATCTGTTTAAGAAGGAACCGTTGATATTTAAATTAGATGACGGCAAATACATGATTGATCTGGTGCAGAGTTTGGAAAAGTTTAGGAAGAAATGATTATTTGCTTGTCGCAATCTCTACTACATCCCTGTTTTTCAATAAATGGTCTTTTCCTACGGGCTTTTTGCTCCTAACATCAATTGCCTTGATAAAATTGTTCCCTATATCTGTATGCAGCTTAAAGGCAAAATCCAGTGCAGTTGATTTTTGAGGCATTAAAAAACAATCCGGAAGCACATTACCGTGCTGATCCTGCAATTTATTTACCCCTCCGGGGAATATGGCAATATATTTTAACAATTCAAAAACTGCCTTGTCTAAAACTTCCTGGACACCAGTTGTTTGATATTTGTCTAATACATTATTTTTTATAAAATCCAACGCTTTTTTCTGTTTTTCATTGACTTTTTCTTCATTTATAATCTCAAATTTATTTTCTCCTGGAATGTATTTTATCAGTTCATGTTTTGCCGCTTCCTTCAATGCAAGCTCTGATTCTGCACTGCATGGCACCAGAATATCGTCTTTGAATTCTTTTTTTAACCTTTCAAAATTTTCATTAGAACCTTCAATATCAATCTTATTGCATGCAATTATCATTGGTTTTGTTTCTTTTCTTAGCTCTATTGCAATCTTTAATAAGGTATCCTTATCCCATTTTGTAATATTCTGATCAAGATCCAATTTTTCAATTACCTGTTCCATCAGGTTTTCTGTTACACGTAAAGAGCTAAGCTGGTTAGCAACTGCTTTATGCAGCTCTGGTTTTTCCTGGTTTACTGTTCTAGCGAATTTCTCCCATCCTTTTTCTATCAGCCTTAAGTACCACATATCAAGCTCTGTTTCTAAAAATCTTATGTCATTAGCAGGATCATAACTCAATGTCTTGACTGGTTCCCCTTTTTCATTTGTAGAGCCGGAAACATCAATAATATGAATCAAAACATCAGCCTGGTTTAAATCATCAAGAAACTGGTTTCCTAAACCCACGCCTTTATGCGCATCCGGAACTAAACCTGCTACATCCATCAATTCAACAGGAACAAATCTCTTTCCATCCAAACAATAACCAAATCTTGGATTGCACTTAACATTAAACTCTTTATCAACACAATCAACTTTTACAAATCCTGTCCCGTGGTTGGGTTTTATAGTTGTAAAGGGGTAATTTGCTATCTCTACTTCTGCTAAAGTAGCTGCTTTGAAGAAAGTTGATTTTCCAATATTTGCTTTTCCTACAACACCTATTAACATTTTATTTCTGCTAATGATTCATACTTTAATTATTTTTGTTTTCATGAAAAATAATGCTTTTATTGAAGTGTATAAATACCTATACCAGTATACCATACCGAAAGATTTATAAGTTTAATATACTAGGATTATTTTATGGTTTACATAGAAACCATTAAGGAAGGACCTAATGCAGGAATTAATGAAGGAGACCCCGTAAGACAGATTCCAGTCTTCTCGATAAAGTACAAGGATGTTTTTTCTTTGAAGAACCTATATGTGATGATGCATGAGTTGCTGTTAGAAGAAGGATGGCATGGTTTTGAAGGGCAACAAGCAGATGCTTCAGCACATTCAGATATAGAAACATTATATTCTGAAAATGTTTACCAACCAGGCATACATCAAGGCGGTAAAGAGTATTGGATCTGGTGGAGAGCACAAAAACATCATGAGGGCAAAAGAAGTGATTATTTTCTGAATACATTGGATCTGGATTGGCATGTTGTTTATCTGCAGGAAAGAGAGATTGTGCATCAAGGGCAAAAGATGAAAACCCAGCATGGTGAGATAGAGATGTTTTTTAGGGGCAGAGTAATTTCAGATATAGGGTATAAATGGAAGAATCATCGGTTTTTGAAACATTTTAAGCACATTTATGAAGAGAGAATTATGCATGCACATCTTGAAAAAAGAGAAAAAGATTTATGGAGGGATGTTTATAGGCTGCAAAGCAAGGTAAAGGCTTATTTAAAGCTAAGAACCTGGATGCCAACTCCTGAGTTATTCCATCCAGAACAGTATGGATTTGAAGCTCCACAGGAAATGTAAATAGTTCAATTAATAAGGTAATATTTTTAAATATACTTGGTTTTTAGTTATATTTCTATGCCTCCGTAGCATAGTAGCCATTGCGGCAGTTACTAAGTTTAGTAGCCGATATTTGTAATCTGCAGGTCGGGGGTGCAACTCCCTCCGGGGGCTTATTTTCAATATTACAAAAATTAAATTAAAAACAATAAATTATTTATAATTCAAAAAAACAAACATATCATGAAACTTATAATTCCTTTAATTTTTTTATTATATTTATTATTGTAGGTTGTAGTAATGTTGAAACAGAAAATGAAGAAGTTATTAAAGAAGATAATTTAATAAAAACTATTGGAAAGGTGGAAAAAATAAAACTAACAAGCCCGGCATTTGAAAATAATCAGGAAATACCGTCAGAATATACTTGCGATGGTTCTGATACTTCACCAGAACTAAACATAGAAGATGTTCCTCAAAATGCTAAAAGCTTAGTTCTAATAAATGATGATCCAGATGCACCTGTTGGAACATGGGACCATTGGGTTGTGTTTAATATTCCAACTTCAACTACTAAAATAGATAAAGGCCAGGAACCTACTGGAACAGCAGGAAAAAACAGCTGGGGTAAAACCGGTTATGGAGGTCCGTGTCCTCCTTCCGGAACTCATAGATATTTCTTCAAGCTTTATGCTTTGGATGCAGAATTAGACCTCCAAGAAGGTGCTGCAAAAGCAGATATTGAAAAAGCAATGGAAGACCATATAATAGAGAAAACAGAGCTTATGGGGAATTATAAGAGGGGATAGGTTTGTTCTTAATTATAAATATATAGTAGTTAAAAATTTGAAGACTTATATATGCTGATTATAACTCTTACAAAAATGGCAGAAGATATCACACTAAACGAGGTTCTCCAAAACCTCAGTAATGGATGGAATTTATCAAAAAGTAGTATTACAAGCTCACTTGCAAACCATCAAGGAATCGGAGTTGAACTTATGAGAACCAACGTGGAAATGTGTAAAACAGTTTATGACCTCTCAGAAAGTGATCCCGAATTTTCAGAATTCACTTTACAAGAAAATTGGAATCTTTTATTCCATTATTGGGCTGAAGGAAACTTTTTGCTAGGAGAACATAATGCTAAACTTGTATTAGAATCAATGAAAGACTTACAATTAGGAATATTGAGTTATAAGGAGCAACAAGGACAATATGGTGATGGAGTAATGCCTAATATGATGACATTCGATCCAGCCACTACATCCAAATATTTGCAGTATGTTGATGCTTCAGTTATACATTATAGTGAGGTTATGGAGATTCATAGAATTTCCACAGATAAAGGTCTACACTTAGATGATTCTTTCCGAGATTCATCGAAACAGCATATAGACGATCTTCTGAGTTACGCACAAAATGTAGCTGTTGCTAATGAAGAGAAATGGTTCTTAGATAAATATTTCCCACCAACCCAAGGTTAATGTCAAAAACCGAAAGCTTTATAAAGGGACATTCCTTAACATAATATAAGTCTCACAGACTCCATTTTTAAACTATTCATTTACGGAGGTGAGATAAATGGAAACGGAAAATATTTTTTCCTTGAATGATCCCAGCGATTTGATGGAAGATTTTGAGGAAAAATAACCATTCCCTTTTATTCTAAATTTTTATTAAGAAATACAACAAGTTCTTCTGCACTCATTAACTGCTCTTTTCCGGAATTCATATCTTTTAATTTAACCTTACCTTGCTTTAATTCTTCTTCTCCAACAAATAAAACATAAGGGATACCTAAGCTGTTGGCATATTTGAGATTTTTGCTTGGGCCTTTCTCTGTTAGATCTATGTCAATATTTACATTCTCATTTCTTAGCTCTTCTGCTATCTTTAATGATTCATTAAAGGTGTTTATGGGAATGATATAGACTTGTGTCACACTTTTCTTTGTTTCATTTGTTTTTTCAATATATGCATCATATACTCTGTCTAGGCCAAAAGAGATTCCTACAGCAGGATAATCACCTTTTCCTAAAAAAGAGCCTATCATCTTATCATATCTTCCTCCGGCACAGACAGCACTTTTCACAGCACTATCTTTCAGGTATACTTCTATAACAGTTCCAGTATAGTAGCTTAAACCGCGGGCAAGAGAAACATCAAAATCGACATTAACCTTTAAAATAGCCAATAAAGAAATTAATTCTTCAATTTCTGCAGTACCTTCTGATTCTTTAACTAATCTTTTTATTTTATCTATTTTTTCGTCATTGGAACCTTTAATGTCAATTATTGTTGTAATCTTGTTTATTGTTTCGTCATCTACTTTTTTCTCTTTTAATTCTTTTTTTACTGCTTCTAATCCAAATTTGTTTAATTTATCTATACTTAAAATTGCTGTATCAAGCTTGTCTTTCTTAACGTTAGCATTCAATAATAAATCATTCAATAATTTTCTGTTATTAACTTTAATCACTGCATCAAAACCAAGTTTCTTAAAAGCTCTTTGAGTTAAAGCAATTATTTCAGCATCTGCTGTCATTCCCTTAATTCCGACAACATCAATATCGCATTGGGTAAACTGCCTGTACCTTGCTTTTTCCACAGGACCGTCCCTAAAAACTTCTCCGATTGCGTATCTCTTAAAAGGCAGTTTAATGTTTGGATTCATTCCAACAAACCTGCACATAGGCACAGTTAGATCATATCTTAAAGCAAGATCTCTTTGCCCCTGATCCTTGAACTTAAATGTTTCCTTAAGAATTTCAGCACCACCAGCATATTTAGAAGCAAGAATATCATATCTTTCAAAAACAGGGGTTTCTAATGGATTATAGCCATAAACCTCAAAAACTTTTTTTAGAGTTCCAACTATTTTATCCTTGACAATAGCTTCTTCCTGCTTTAAGTCCCTTGTTCCTTTTGGTAGTTGTAGAGTCATTTTGTTGTTTTATGTTTATCTCATTTAAATTAATTTCTATCTAATCAACTGATTTGCTAAATTTTGTTCCATATATTTCTTTGTAGTTTTCAATGGTACGGCAAGTTGTTGATTTATTTCCTTAATAGTGTCAACAACTTTTCTGTATGCATCTATGCCTTCTATACGCCTATCATTTACCAACATTATAGCAGATGATTCGTAAATAGGTTCAACGAAAACACCCAAATCAGAACCGTTTCTTCTAGCTTCTTCTAGAAGAGTATCTCCTGATGAAACAATTTCCAATCCATATTTTCTTCTTCCATCCTTCCGCAACACAAAAGGTTCAACTTTCTCGCCCTCTCTTAATTTGTATCTTCCATTAAATAAGTACTTATAAATTAGATAATACTCACCATTAACTGCTATTTCTGTTTCATCTTCTAATACCGGTAACCCCTTGCCGTCAACTGAAATTGCATCAGGTCTGTAGTTCATCACTAACATGTGCCTTGCCTGATTTATCTTTAACGGAAACATATATTCTATTGACGTTGTATCTGGTGGTAGGTTAGCTAATATGACTGCTGGGTCCACCACATCAAGGTCTAATGGTAAAAGAGACACAAATTTTGCCAATAATAAATCGCTAGATGCAATTGCCAAGTTCACATTATTGTCTCTTAAAGTCTCTATTGGGTTTAAGTCACCATATAATCTAAATGTCATGTCATCAACATTTCCATCCAATGAGCTGAAAACTACCCTATATGGCTGGCTTTCTCTTCCACAATCAGGGCTTATTCCTAGCATAGTTCTTAATTCCGGAAATTTTGCTGTATATTCTTCCCACATTAACTCAAATACCTTTTCTTTAGTTAATAGTTCTTGCCCACTCTTCACTCTTTTCGCATCTCTTTCAAGTATACCTACTATTTCTGGAAAGATTTCTTTATAGTCTGGGAATAATTTAGGTGCAAAATATTCCATGAATTGTTGCACAACCCTTCCTTTTGGTTTTATGACTGCTGATACTAATTCTGGCATTTTTATCCTCCAAAATCCTCTAAATTTTTTCCTTTCATTAATGCTGCATAGAAATCTTTCTTTAATTTTACAGCATCAACATTTAAGCATACATCTATATTTGGCTCATTGGTATTGTCAGGTCTCAAATCTGCAACTGTTTGTCCTTTTGTCAAAAGCCCTTGTGTTTCTACTCTTACATATAACGGCATCTGTCTTGTAATAAATCCTGGATTGATACACAAACCAACAGCTACAGGATCATACATAACTGCTCCACCAAGATTTTCAGTTTGAGCATAATAAGCCATATACTGACCAACTAAATCACCAAGATCATCAAAAATTGAATTATCTTCCATATCTTTTAATTCATCTGGTGTCATTACAACTTTCCTGCAAACATCAACAGGAATCAATATTTTGGGTAAACCTGAATTTAGAACAACATCAGCAGCCATAGGATCAGAATAAACATTAAATTCAGCAACCTGTGTTGTGTTGCCATAAGTTTGAATAGCTCCATCCATAATAAAAATATTATCCAGAGTTTGAAAAGATTGTGGAGATTTTTGATATGCTAGTGCTATATTTGTAAGCGGGCCTATAGCAATAATGGAAATAGGCTCTAAACTATTCTCAAGTATAGAGATTATTGCATCTACAGCAGCCATCTCCTGAATTTCAGATTTTTGCTTACTAGCAAAATATTTCACTGCTTCAATTTGAGACTGCGCAACTGTATCAGGATATGAACCATCTATTCTGATGCCAGATCCCCTATAAACTGGGATATCTTGCCCAAGGATATTCACAATGGATAATGCGTTATTAGTTGTTTCACTAATGTTGCTATTTCCAAATACTGTAGTCAATGCTACTACTTCCAATAATTGTGATCTAACAGCATATGCAATAGCTAAAGCATCATCTACTCCCGGATCTGTATCTATTATTACTTTTTTTCTTTCTGATTTCATTTTTTCCTCCATTAGCTTTTTTTTAGAGCTCCAGCTAATTAAGAGCTTAATTTTTATAGATTAAAATAAGACCAAGTAAGTCTTATTTTTTATTATTCAGAATTGGATTATAGTTTATGGGATAGCGCAGAAGCTACCCATGAAATTTGTTTGAAAAAATTATAAAGTTAAAACTATAAGAACTAAATTCTCCGACAGTGAAAACAATCAACTCGTGTCATTTGTATCAATTTAACAGTATAGTATAACTACTATATAAACTTTTCTGTTGTTACTTATAAATGGTGTTTCAAACCAATTCCAACAAATCACTTAACTTATCAATAACCAAATCACCATCAGTATTTAATCCAACGACAAAACAACCAGCACTCTTGCCAGCTTTATAGTCATTCTTAGTGTCACCGACAAATATGGTCTCATCAGGCATTATTTCCAGTTGTTCGCACAGTTTTATTATTGAATCTGGATATGGTTTTGGTTTTTCAACATCATCAGCAGTTACTACAGCATCAAAATAATGCTTTATTTTATGAAATTTTAGATCATTCGTTACCCTTTCTTTTGTTGTATTAGTAGCCAAGCCAATCTTAATCTTCTTCTTCTTGATAGTCTCAAGAACATTTTTAGCGCCAGTTATTAATTTACTTTTACCCCTGTGAGTTTTAACTAAATTGTTATAATTAGCATGCAGCTTTTCCAAATCTTGTTCTTTGAAATAATTCCCTGCATTCACTTCAAGAGAACTGCCCCATAATTTTTTTTTAAATTCCTGTTTCTCTATTTTTTTTAATTTAAATTTTTCCAGTAAATCATTAAAAACAGCATATTGTCTTTCAAAAGAATCAATAATAACACCATCAAGATCAAATAAAACTGCTTTTAATTCTGTTTTTCTTTTAGGTCTAAATAAGTCATTATACTTTCCCTGGCCCCAAAAAATCCAATACAAAGCAAGAAAAGCTGTACCTACAATTACTATTCCTAAAAAACTCATTTTTTATGTTTATACTTTCCTCTTTTTTCAACTATCTTGATTCTTTTTAATATATCCTTTCCGTCAACAGCCTTGTTTACATAACCATCTAAAGCAGCTTTATAACTTTTTTCCCATATCTCAGAATGTTTTGACTCTAAAGCTTCTTTCAACAGATGCAGATCAACTGCTTTATCCTCTATTTTTTTCGAAAAGAAACTTAAACCAAAGTCAATTAAGTAAGTTTCTTTGTTGAAAATCATATTTGAAGTTGTTAAGTCGCCATGAATTATATCATTGTTATGCAATACTGCAACTTTATTCCCTATTTCCTTGCTTAGCTTTACACAGTTATTTTTATTTAATTTATTTTTTATTAATTCTCCTTTAATATATTTTATTTCTAATGTATCTTTTTCATTATTTTTGATCAATTCCGGAACCGGAAAATTAATTTTTTGTAATTTATCTAAAACTTTTGCTTCTCTTTTTGTCCTTGTTTTTCTCAGCTTTTCATCTATTTCTTTTATTCTATAGGTTTTCCTGAATCTGTCTTTAATTACTTTATTTCCATCTAAAAATAATTTAGATTCTGCTCCTTGTGCAATTAGTTTCATTGTTGTTGACTCCTTTCTTGTTCAAAAAGCACCACACGTTTAAGAATTTCTTCAGATGGGACTCGTTCGTAGCCAATAGACTCTGTCAACGTTTTCACTTGCTCCTCAAGTCCACTTTTAATACACCAAAAATCTTCAGCTGATTCAATCCCCCCATAATTATCCTATACGCTGCTTCAGAAAGCATAGCACCCCCATGTCCTGCGAGAAACCAATAAGATTCCCCACCTTGATTCTCACCATAGGATGTATATATTTTAAGGTCGTAAGTTTGAGTGCCAATAAACTCAAGTGCACTAACACCACGACCCAACAACAATTTAGAACCATCTGAAAGCATTTTTTCATCTATAATTGTTCCTGGGTCTATTTTAAAAGGATCAGGTGAGTGGTGGTAATGTTTTGATGCATCCATACTTTGGTCTTCCATATTATAAACAGAAAATACAGACTTTTAAAAATTTATTCATGATAATAGCCCCGCCAGGATTCGAACCTGGGTCCCAAGGCCCAGAACCTCGGATGCTTGACCGCTACACTACAGGGCTGTAAAACAAAGAAAAAAGTATTCGTTTTAATATGTTTTGATAAAGAATTATTCTTTTTGTTCTGTTTTCTCTTCTTTAACTGAGGCATCTTTGCTTTCTGATGTTTTTTCTTCTTTTTTCACAGTTTCCTTGGCCTCTTTAGCTTCTGCTGGTTTTTCCTTCTCTGTTGCTTTGCTTTCTTCTGCTTTCTTTGGTTCTTCCTTCTTTCCTTCTTTACCTTTTTCTGCAGTCTTTATATGTTCGTCAGCTTTTACTTTGCTTTTGGCCTGTTCCTTTTTCTCCAAATCAATTATTTCCATCGATCTTATCTCGCATACCCTTAAAGGATAAATCTTGCTCATATCTCTTTTTAAGGAACTCTGCAGTTTGTGGTTTACCAAGTCATTAATAAAATTATCATAACTAATAGCTCTTATATACTTTATTAAAAAATCCTGGGTATTCTTCCTTATTTTAGATGCAACAGAACCGGTTGTTGCTGCTCTTGTGATCAAAAGGGGCTTAATCTGCAAATCTTTATTATCTGAGGTCTTGCATGAGAAGGACATGCTGATTTTCTCAATATTCCTTCTAACCAATCTTCTGACCGAGGATTGGATCATGTAGTAGCCCAGCACATCTGTAAAGGCCTTTCCATTCTGAACATTAACAATCCTAAATTTAACATTTATATTCTGTCTTTTCGCATCATTGGTCAGGTGCATCAGATTCTTGATAATTCCTTTTCCAACCATCTGCTCAGGCTCATATACAAAAGTCTCCCCTAAAACGGCATTCTGGAATATTTTTGGAGCTAGGATAGGGAGCCACTGCTTTTTCATTATTTTCACTTTTGCCATGCTCTAAAGAAAAGATGGTTGATTTATAAAGATTTTGTATTAATTGGCTCTGTAGAAAATTTCGCTATCGCTCAGGTAGCATCTGCTCGCCTGAATGTGTTTTTGCAGGCCTGACACCCCGTAAGGGACATCCCCCGTCAGGCTTAATGATGTTTTAAAGGGCTCGCAATTTGATGCTACCTTTATTTTCTACAGAGCGGTATTAATTACTAAACATCCAAATTAGCAACTTCTTTGGCATGCTGCTGTATGAAATCACGCCTTGGCTCAACTTGATCTCCCATCAGGATTGTAAATATTTTATCTGCTTCAACTGCATCTTCTAAGCTTACCTGCAATAAAGTCCTGTTTTCCGGATCCATTGTTGTTTCCCATAACTGCTGTGGATTCATCTCACCCAGGCCTTTATATCTTTGTACAGATGCATTGTCCCTGCCAATTTCTCCAAACAATTTTTCCAGCTCCTCATCAGAATAAACATAATATGTCTTCTTATTCTTATTGACCTTGTATAATGGAGGCTGTGCTATAAAAACATGGCCGGCAGCAATCAAGGGATTTGCATATCTGTAAAAGAACGTCAGCAATAACGTCCTTATATGCGCGCCATCCACATCAGCATCAGTCATAATTATTACCTTATGATACCTTAATTTATTTACATCAAACTCTTCAGAAATTCCAGTTCCTAAGGCAGTTACCATTGTTATAATCTCTTCATTCTGGAAAATTTTATTCAGCCTTGCTTTTTCTACATTGAGGATCTTTCCTCTTAATGGCAAAATTGCCTGAAAATTCCTGTTCCTGCCTTGTTTTGCTGAATTATGAACAAATATGCCAGATGCAAGTGCAAAATTATTGGTTCCTCCTACTTCTAAATCATAAACATCAATCTTTTGGGCTAACTTAATCATCTTTTTAATCTTATGATTATAATTTTCAACTGCTTCCAACATAGCAGTTTCATCATTAGCAAAAAATCTCTTAAGAAGTGTCTCTTTTTTAAGCAAATTATTATTTCTCTTTTTTACTCTCACTTTATCATAACTATTTAAATTTCCTTCAGTGTCAAATAGTTTTTTCATAAATCCAATTGTATGTTTAAAGTATGTTTTGTTGTAAACTTTCTTCCTTTCATCTCTGAATTCTTTAGTCCATTGTTCTTTTGTTTTATCGCTTCTCCATTGTCTAAGTTCTTCATCTTTCCATTGTTCCTTTGCCATTTTAGATAAAAAAATTTTTGTATCAGGATTTTTTTCAAAGAATTGTTTTACGCGCAAAGATTGTCTTTTTCTATTTTCAGCAGAAGACCAATATTCTTTTTGAGCTTTATTTAAACGTTCTAATGATTCTTTTCTATAATCTGGATTTGAATTATAAAATTCTAAAAATTTTTTAACCATATATTTTTTGTATTCTTTATTTTCCCATTGGAGTTTTGAACGTTTGCTTAGTTCATCCCGCATTAACAGCATTTTTCGCCTTATTTTTTCTCTATATTCTGGAGTTTGTCGTATTTTTCTAAGTTTCTCTAAAACATCTTTTCTCATCAAATTTTTTTCCACAAACATAGCATGAAGGGCCATATGTTCCTCCCTTGTAAACCTACAAATGTTGGTTGGATTATTATTGAGTTTGTTGAAATCCTTATGATGTTTATGTGGACCATCAAGCTCACTATAAATACCATGTCTAACATTGTAATTGTCCGCTAAAATATGGGTAAAAATCCAACGATTATCTTTTGGATCAAAAACAAGTTCATAGTCCTTAATTGTAATTTGTTTTCCTATGCGAGAAAGCTGACGTTTCAAAGGCATTAATGAATCATATGTTTTAAGTTCTGATGCGAACTTATAAATTCCATCTCTCAGCATGAATCTGTGATCAGAAGTACATATTATTTCTTGACCATTATCTAGTACAATCCTTATTACTGTCGCATTTTTTTTTGTTTTTCTTGGATTTAAGATTTTTTGAATACCTATTTTACCATCATTTAATATAGTGTAACAAAAATGTTCTTTTCCTTCTTTATGTTCTTTAATTAATTCTACGAAAGAAAGGTTTCTTCCATCAGCTAATGCAACTTTCGTATCACCTGAAAAACAACCACCTGCACTGTCACCTTCTACAATATAAAGTTCGCATTTTACAGGGTCTCTTTCTGAGCAATCAGCTAGTTTTCCAGGCAAAGAATGTGAATTTAACGCGCCTTTCCTTCTTGTAAGATCGCGGGCTTTTGCTGCAGCCTCACGAGCCTTAGCTGAATTTATACATTTTCCAACAATTAATTTTGTAATGCCTGGATTTTCTTCTAAAAATATGCCCAGATTTTCATTAACCAGGCTTTCAACAATGCCTCTTACCTCGGAATTTCCAAGCTTTGTTTTTGTCTGGCCCTCAAATTGTGGTTCCTGCAACTGAACGGAAATTACTGTTGTTATGCCTTCCCTTACATCATCGCTGGAAAGCTTTGCATCATCAAGCTTCAATTTTTCAGCATAATTGTTCATTGTCCTTGTCAAAGCTGTTTTAAAGCCTATTAAATGTGAACCTCCTTCTTGTGTGTTTATATTGTTGGCAAAAGTAAATATATTTTCCTGATAGCCCATATTATACTGTATAGCAATCTCCATCTTGGTTCCATTTTTTTCCTTTTCAAAATATATCACCTTATGCAGTGGGTTTTTGTTTTTATTAAGAAACTCGACAAAAGAGATTATTCCTCCGTCATACTGGAATTCCTGCTTTTTGTTTGTTCTTTCGTCGAATAAAGTTATATGAATTCCTTTGTTTAAGAAAGCAAGCTCCCTTAATCTGCTTGATAGTGTATCAAAATGAAATTCTGTCTCTGAAAAAATCTCATTATCAGGCAAAAAGGTTACTTTTGTTCCCCTATCATCGCATTCTCCAATGACCTTAAGCTCTGTTACCGGATTTCCTTGAGAATATTTTTGCTGGTATACTTTTCCATCCCTTTTTACCTCTACGCTTAATTCCTTAGACAAAGCATTTGTCACAGAAATACCGACACCATGCAATCCTCCGGAAACCTTGTATGTTTTTTTATTGAATTTTCCGCCTGCATGCAGCTTGGTCATAACAATTTCAACTGCTGGTTTGTTGTATTTTGGATGTATATCAACTGGAATTCCGCGTCCGTTATCTATGACTGTTACAGAATTATTCTTATGTATTATTACGACAATCTTATCACAAAATCCTGCAAGAGCTTCATCTATGCTGTTATCTACAGCCTCAAAAACCAAGTGGTGTAAGCCTCTTAGGGATGTATCTCCTATGTACATGCTTGGGCGTTTTCGAACTGCACTCAAACCAGTAAGAACCTGTATGTCTTTTGCTCCATATTCATCCTTATTTTCTTCCATTTTTGCTTTAGTTTTTTGACTAAATCCTGGTCATTTTAAATGATGTTTTTGTTGTAGATTTAGGCCCCTAACGGTATAAGATTAATAGTTGAGCATATATAAATGTTTCGCTTGATTTTACCGTCGAGAAAATTGATTTTATTGTTGATTTTGAGGTATTTAATTTCAATATGGAAAATAAATCAATAAAATCTATAGTCTTAAATAGGAATAACACTTTCTTAGAACTATAAAACAAGGGAAAAGACTATGTCAATAATAAATAGTTTTCAAGGAGAACTTGATTCATGGAATGAAATGGAACTTCGTTACCAAATGTTTTCAACTTATTTGGACTTAGTGGAGATTGCACCCCATATTATTAATTGGTCTAGATCAGGAGAGCCATTTGAGACGTTTTCTAGGTTAGCTGACCTTGTATCAGAATCTATTCGGCATCCAGATTTTATCGATTTGACACATGCATGGAATCAATTTGATTTAGATCAAGATGGCCAGGCTAACTATGATGGTCAAGCTTTTGGAATGATGCTTCGTATAGGACTACGTGAATGGCTTAAGCGAGTTCCCACTAATGAACAATACAGTTCATGGCTTGAACAATTTGGGGAAGGACACACCAATATTCCGACTTATGAAGAAGTTGCTGATAGAGCTCAGAAATTTGTGCCTGATATCAACAGCAAGTTAGAACAGATTATTATTGAAGGACATGGCGATGAAAGAGTACATAAACGGTTAGCTGAAATCAGTCTAGGCATAAGCGAGGATGATGGACTTGCCGCGATAAGAGATGGTCTTTTTACTTCGGAAATGTCAGACGATTATGTGATTTCAGTTCCCTTAAGACAAGTATTTGATAGTAGGATAGTTCGAAATATTAACCAACTCTATAGACGGGATAATCTTGATCCAATTACACAAATATTTCTCCCTGGAGATGAAGAAGAAATTGAAACAAGAAGCAAGATTTTTGGATTATATCTGGATTTAGCAAACAATTGGGCAAATAGACCTGAGTTTAGTAATGCTTATTTAAAACTGGCTGATGAACTGGGAAGCGCCGTACAAAATGCTAAATATATAGATTTAGCCCATCTCTGGGATCCTAGTGATGCTTCTAACGCTTCACATGGAATAAGAACAGAAGATATGGAGGATAGAGTTGTTTTAGGAGGCCGACATGGCAACAGCAATAGAGGTTTAATGAATTATATTGAAAAGAGGCAACGATCTGACATATCCATGTATGAAGCTCGAGAATGGTACAAAAAAACTGAACAAACAGGAAGGATTTTACATGATCGATTTTCAGAAGGATTTATGCAGATGTTCAATGAGGCTTTACGTCAAAGAATACTTCAAGATCATGGTGATAAACCTACCTCCACCATACTTGTTGCATGGACCTTGGGTATTCAACCCTTTGACGCATTGCATGAAGGCGTACTATTGCAATATGGAAGGGATGAAACTTTTCCTATGAGCATAGAACTTCTAGGAAACACTGTCATGCTGCCTTTGAAAGATATATTGAATCCTGAAAATACTGCTTATCTGAAAAGTGTAGCCGATGGATATCTTACTCAACTTAGTCAGCGAACTATTTCATTATCCAATCCATAATTCTAAATAAAAATAAACATTTTTAAATATCAAAGTTCTACACCTCTTTATGGTAAAATACAAATTTTTAGAACATACTGCAGATGCCAAATTCCAAGCATTTGGCAAAACAATGGAAGAAGCCTTTAGCAATGCAGCTTTAGCTATGTTTTCAGTGATTACAGACACAAAGAAAATAAGTGAAGGGATAAAAAAAGAAATTAAAGCAGAAGGCAAAGATTTGAAAGCATTACTGTACAATTTTTTAGAAGAATTTTTGTTTTTAATAGACACTCAAAATTTTTTATTAAATTCAATTCAAAATATAAAAATAAAAAAAATAAATAATGCATACCAGCTAGAAGCTATTGCAGTTGGAGATAACACTGACAAATATGAAACTACTGGAGGCATAAAAGCAGTAACTTATAATGAGATGGAAATAAAAGAGGAAAAAGGCAAAGTTATGGTGCAAGTTGTTGTTGATTTGTGATTTAAGTTCTAAGACAAAAATAAAATGATAAATTCTAATAATAACAAAATAGTAATTAATGCTATTAATAATTATAACAAATACAGAAAACCAGAAGCAATTGCAGAATTAATCAGTTTTAAAGATAATAAATCAATAATAAAATTTTCAGGACATTTCAGATATACTTGTTGCGTAAATGATTATTTTGATGATTTTGTTGTTGAATGTAATAATAAGGTTAAAATTAAAGAAATAAAAGATAAAAAAGAGTTTTATTTGGTAGAATTTGGTTCTATTGATAAGTAAGTTATTTAAATAGGGAAAAATTCTTTTTTCTTATGGAATTAAAAAAAATAAATGAATTTACATGGCAGATAGATAAGCAAGATTCTATGAGAGTGCCTACTATAATCTATGCTTCTGAAAAAATCCTGGAAAAGATAAAACAGGATAAAACTCTTGAACAAGCAAAAAATGTCGCTTGTTTGAAAGGAATCCAAAATGCATCTTATGCTATGCCTGATGCCCATCAAGGCTATGGCTTTCCAATAGGAGGGGTTGCAGCATTTGATATGGAAGAAGGCATTATTTCTCCAGGAGGAGTTGGTTATGATATCAATTGCGGTGTAAGATTATTAAGAACTGACCTGAAAGCAGAGGATATATTATCAAAAAGAAAACAATTTTTAGAGGAAATTTACAAAGAAGTTCCTGCCGGAGTCGGCAAAGGAGGAATTACGAGAGTCACTAAAGATGTTTTAATGGAAGTCTTAAGCAAAGGCGCAAAATGGGCTGTTGAACAAGGTTATGGAACTGCTGACGATCTGCAGAAAACAGAAGAATATGGTAACATGAAAGCTGATATAAACGCAGTTTCTGAAAGAGCTTTGCAAAGAGGAATTCCACAATTAGGAACTTTAGGCGCTGGGAATCATTTTCTTGAGCTACAGAAAGTTGACCAGATTTTTGATAAAGAAACTGCAAAAAGTTTTGGTGTTGATAATGAAGGCCAGGTTATGGTGATGATTCATTGCGGCTCCAGAGGTCTAGGACACCAGGTTGCTTCTGATTACATCAAAAAGATGGAAGATAAATATGGGATTGAAGGTTTGCCAGATAGGGAATTAATCAACGCTCCAATAAACTCAGAATTAGGCCAAGAATATTACAATGCAATGTGTGCTGCTGTCAATTTTGCTTTTGTTAATAGGCAGATGATAGCGCACTGGACAAGAGATGTTTTCAAAAAAGTTTTTGGAAGTTCTGAAGGAATGGGCCAAGTTTATGATGTCTGCCATAACCTGGCAAAATTTGAAAAGCATGTTGTTGATGGAGAAGAAAAGGAAGTTTGCGTCCATAGAAAAGGTGCAACTCGTTCTTTTGGCCCTGGGCGTGCTGAAGTACCGGAAGTTTATAGGGACATAGGACAACCAGTAATAATACCTGGAAGTATGGGAACTGCTTCTTATGTTCTTGTAGGAACAAAAAAAGCTGAAGAAATTTCATTTGGCTCAACAGCTCATGGCGCAGGAAGAGTAGGCTCAAGATCACATGCATTGAGAACAATAAGGGGAGAACAGGTTGCTAGGGATTTAGCAAGCAAGGGCATAGAAGTAAAAGGCCCATGGAAAGGGCTTGCAGAAGAAGCTCCTCAGATGTACAAAGATATTGATGAAGTTGTCAGAACAAGCCATAAGCTGGGGATAGGGAATTTAGTTGCTAGGTTAGTTCCTTTGGCTGTGATGAAAGGATAGATTTTAATATTAAACTATTATTCTATAACAATATGTCAGATACAACTTTACAAGAAAGAGTAACAAAACTTGCGGAAGAAGGATTTAAGCTTTTGGGGAAAACACTTGGTCAAAGAATAACATTAACTGATGCATCAATATTAATGGATAATAGTTTAAAAGATTCTTCTAGTGCCATTCAAATAATGCATACAAGATATGTTGCTCAGCAGAATGGAAAAGAATTGAGACTTAATGCACCGTACAATGAAGTTATTGATGCTCTTAAGGGTAAAGTTCCCGAAGATCAATTAGCGGAATCGGCTGCTAGTTATTTTGCCGCTTTATATTTTTTGTCTGCAGAAGAAGAACAAAAAAGAATGATAGCAGGTTTATCTTACGATGCAAGTCAAGGAGTCCCTTACTCTAAAGAAGTTTTGTCAGTTCTATTATCCCCTTCCGCTGAAAAACCAGAATAAAATATCTTTGATTAGTTCACACAAAAAACCTTAAATACCCTAAGAATTACTCTATCTATATGCCATTAGTAGAATCTTTTTCAGGTATCAGGGGAATTTATGATGATGGTTTAAGTGAAAAAGTAGCATCCAAATACGCTTATTCTTACCTTTCATTGTTAAAAAATAAATATAATAAAAAAAATGATAAAATTAAAAATAGCAATGAAAAAAAATTAAAAATTGTAATTGGTACAGACACAAGGCCTTCCAGGGATATAATAAAAAATGCTGTTTTTGAAGCTCTAGACTGCGATATTATTGATATTGGTATTGCAACAACTCCAATGACAGAGTTTGCTGTAAGGCACTTTAAAGCTGATGGAGGAATAATAATAACTGCTTCTCATAATGAACCATATTGGAATGGTTTTAAGTTCCTGGATAATGATGGTGCTGTTCTAAGGCCAAAAGATATGGAAGAAGTCATTAAAAAATACGCTTCAATAAAAAAAATAAACAATGAAACATTTCTCAATAAGCACTTATATAAAAATAATGATCCAAAAAACATTACAATAAAAAAAATCTTTAAAAAATACAATGAAATAAATAATGCATATTCTGATTTTGTTTTAAGTTTTCTACCAAAAGAAGATAAAAACAAAATAAAAAGTTCTAAACTAAAAGTAATCATTGACCCTAATGGAGGAACTGGAACCATTGCCAAATCTATTCTTGAAAAGCTTAATATCAAAGTTCATGGAATTAATATGAAACATGGCATTTTCAATCGTAAAGTGGAGCCTAATGAAGATTCATTGATTTATCTGGCAAACGAAGTTAGAGATAAAAATTATGATTTTGCTGCTGGCTTTGATTGTGATGCTGATAGGGTAGAAGTAGTTACAAATAAAGGTTTGATTTCTGGAAATAAACTGCTTGCTTTGATTGCAGATGAAATATTAAAGAATGCAAAAAATAAAGTTGTTGTTGTGAATGATGCAACATCTTCAGTTGTAAGGGAAATATCAAAAAGATACGGTGCAAAATATTTTGAAACACAAGTTGGAGAAATAAATATTGTTGATAAAATGCATGAGTTAAAAGCTCCGATAGGTGGAGAAGGAAGCAGCTCTGGCATTATTATACCTGATTCAAGATGCAGGGATGGAATCCTAACTCTAATTTATCTGTTAAAAATAATCGCAAATAGGGAAAAAAATCTTAGTGAGTTAATCAAAACACTGCCTAAATACTGCAATATAAAGAGAAAAGTTAATATTGATTCAAAAAAATATAGTAAAATTAAAGGGAAATTAGTGAATTATTACGGAAAAAAACAGTATAAGCTAAAAGATTCAACAACCGGGAGCTTGAAAATATATTTGAATAATAATTCATTTGTGTGGTTTAGACTATCAAAAACAGAAGCTAATGTGTTAAGGGTTATTGCAGATGCTCCAAAAAAAGAGCAGGCAGAGGCTATAATTAAGGAAGCTTTAAATTTGATAAAAAATAAAGCCTTATAAAATGGCAGATAATGACCTATGCAAGAAATGCAGAATAGAAATGAAGTTTTTAAGAGAGGAGGTTATTGCAGATACCAAATATAAAATACTGAAATGTGAGAAGTGCAAGCACCAGGTTGCAAGGGCAGAGAGTTAATATAAAAAATTCAATTTTAATTGGACACAATGGTATCAACTTATCATTCTAGATTAAATACAAAAGAAGATTTAATGGCTTTTATCAAGTATAGTATTCCATTATTTGAAAGAAAAAAAGAGGATGAGGAAGAAAAAGACGAGCTTTCTGATTTACTGGAAGAGGATAAAATGGAAGATAATACTTCCAAAAATGTTGTCTATGTAGATAATTATCAACAAGAAAGGTTAAGCAGTAATTATAGCTCAACAATAGGAACTTATCTTGACAGAAGGCAGGATGCTCTTCACGATTTTACTGATCGTGTACCTGGTAAACATATGGAAAGTTTTCCAATAAGTGGCAATGAAGGCCTATATGGATTTACTTTCTTAGGTGACCAAAAAGTCTGGAGAAGGGATGACTTAACAGGCAATTTTGCAAAAATGGTGGATATACATGAATGTATACATACTCCTAATGAATATGAAACAAGAATTCTCACAAGTTGGATTATGGCAAAGCAGCCAGTTAAATATATTAAATAAAAATACAATAAAGAATAAAACAATAATAATTAATTATTTTTAATATTGAAATTTTGACAAAAACATTTATAAAAATATTACCGTTAGTCTAACTTATGACAGATGTATACATACAGACCCATGGTTGCAGTGCAAACTCAGCAGATTCTGAAATAATGGTGGGGTTATTGACCAAAGTAGGATTCAAAATAGTTGATGACATGGAATATTCAGATGTAAACATAATAAATATCTGCACTGTCAAAGGCCTTATTGTTCCGTTAAGGGAAATAAGAGAGCTTACAGAGCAGTTTCCAAACAAAAAATTAATTATTGCTGGATGCATAACCAGAGACATAATACCCAAAATAAGGAAAATAAATCAAAATGCAAGTCTAATTAACACGCATAATATCCATAGGATTGTTGATGTAGTTGAAGAGTCATTGCAGGGAAATGTTTTAGAATCCCTGACACAGGAAAGAGTCAATAAAGCAGAGCTGCCTAAAGTAATGACAAATAAAGTTGTGGGTATAGTGCCAATAGCATCTGGTTGTGATGATTTCTGTGCTTATTGTTCTGTTAAGTTAATAAAAGGAAAAATTTTTTCTTATCCTCAAGAATCTATTATTGACAGTATAAAAAGAAATGTTGAGCATGGCTGCAAGGAAACCTGGCTAACAGCTCAGGATACCGGAGCTTATGGTTTAGACAAAGGAAAAAGAAAACTTGTAAATTTATTGAATGAAATTCTTGAAAAAGTACAGGGAAATTACAAAATCAGGCTGGGAATGATCAATCCAAGGCATGTCATGAGTATGATTGATGATTTGATTCAGATATACCAGGATGATAGGATGTTTAAATTTCTGCATATTCCAATTGAATCCGGCAATAATGAAATTTTAGGTAAAATGAGAAGAAAATATAACATCCATGAATTTAAGGAAGCGGTAAATAAATTTAAAAGGTATGTTAAAGATATTACAATAGCCAGTGATATGATTGTAGGTTTTCCAACAGAGACAGAACTGCAATTTCAGGATTCATTACATTTAATCCAGGAAGTAAAGCCGGATGTGCTTAATATAGCGAGGTTCTCTGCAAGACCTAATACTGCAGCGGCAAGAATGAAGCAATTTCCTGACCGCATAAAAAAAGAAAGAAGCAGGGCCTTAACAGAACTTTACATAAACTTAGCTTTAAAACAAAACAAAAACTGGATTGGCTGGGAGGGAAAAATCATAATTGATGAGATTGGAAAAGACAACACATGGATAGGAAGAAATTTTGCATACAAACCAGTAATTGTAAAAGGAAATTTTAATTTAGGGGATGGAATTAGTGTCAAGATAAAAGATGCAAGTGCTTATGATTTAAAGGCAGATGCATTGTAAAAATTTATAAACTCATGCAGTGGTGCTTTCTTTTATGATTAAAAAAACAAAAACTTTGCTTGTAATAGGGGATGACAAAGACTTTGATACATATCTTAAATTCATAAACCAAAAAAAGTTCTTTTATGGAAGCACTATAGAAGTCAAGCATATAGATTACCTGTCTGTTTTAAAGAAGGATTTGCCTAATATTGCATCAAAGCAAATTATAGTTTTTCCATGTTTCCCTTTTTCCTATTGGGATAAGTATATTGAGCCCAAGAATTATAAGGGAGTTTACGGCAATAAGAGCTTTTATACAAAATTTGTTGCATTTTGGAAAGAAGTTGAAAAAATAATCAAAAAGTTCTATAATGGCAAAAAACTTGCTTACATAAATCATCCTAAGCATCTGGCAAAAGACCGTGATAAAGAACTGACTAAAAGGTCTGTAGCTGGAGCAGGAGTATCAGTTCCAAAATCATTTTCGAATAGGACAATGCATGGAATTTTTTCACTATTGGATTCCGGATTCAAGCTGTTTATTAAAGTTAAGTATGGGTCAATGGGAAAAGGCATAACTTATCTGGAAAAAGGGAGATGGATGACAAACTTCCGCTTTAGAAATGGAAAAATAGTCAGCAAAAAATCTGATTATGGCTGGAAGTTTGTTGACTTTACAAACAAAACAACTTTTTTGAAACAATTGCTCAAGCAGGACATCATTATTGAAGAAGCGATAAATCCCCTGCTTATTCAGGGAAGGAAATTTGATTTAAGGATGTATGTGTATGGAGATAGAGTATTATATATATATGGCAGGAGCAATGACGCTGAAGCTGTAACTACAAATATTTCGCAAGGGGCAAAAGGAGAGAAAGCCAGTTTTGTTAATTTGCTTCCAAAAAATCAGCTTGAAACAGCAAAAAAAGCTGCAATAAAATCAATCAAGGCTCTGGAACTGAAATTTGGCGGTGTTGATGTGATGTTATGCGCTGACAAAAAGAATGTTATGTTTATTGAGGTTAATACTTTTCCTGGATTTCCAAAAGTAAGAAGATTTAACCTGAGCAAATATTTGATTAAGGAGATAATAAAGGATTACAAATGAAAATCAGAGAAGCCACTATTAAGGATTTTGAAAAATTGAAGGCCATCAAGTTAGAGTCAAAAAAAGATGAGATGGAGTATTCTGATTCCTTAAAGCCTCTTGGCAAAACAATAGAAATATATTTTGAATACTTTAAGGAAGAATTGAAAAAGGAAAATTCTGTTGTTTTTATTGCAGAAGACAAAAGACCAGTTGGGATAATAATTGCAACGTATTTCAAGCCATTGAGAATTTCCAAGTTTGCAAGAAAAGGCTATGTGAGCAACTTATATGTTCTGGAAAATTACAGGAAAAAAGGTATAGGGAAAAAACTACTGAATATTTCGCTTAAATGGCTGAAAGAAAATAATGTAAAATATATTTCTTTAGAAATTCATTTAGAGAACAAAAAAGCCCTGAAATTTTATAGGAATCTTGGCTTTGAGGATTATACCTTGAAGCTGGCTAAGAAGATTTGATGTTGTTTCTCAAGAAAATTCAGAAAATACATTCAGCAAGGAGTTAGTAATCAAGCAGCTTTTTCATATTGTACAGGACCATAATTCTCGTTTGCTGGAGGACCATTCACTAAATCCCCCAATCGCTTTTTACCTCTTGGGACATATTGTTTCAAGAAAGCCGCAATATCCTTCCTACCATTTTCAGTTTTTTCAGTATGGTGCTGTACAAATCTTATATTACCTTGCTCAAAAGAGTCTGCATATTCTTCTTCTTGGTGTTCTAAAGTCTTAAGATGCTTAACCTTATTACCTAAACCCTCAGCAGGCACAGCATATTTATGGTTATAAAAATTACCATCTTCTTCTCCTTTATGGAATTTCCCAGTATCAACAATCTCATGCCCTAAAGCCTCTGCTATTGCATGACCTCCCCCGCATATAGCATAAACCGGTTTACCTTGTTTAGAAAGTTGCTCATGGACAGCATCCTTTCTTGAAACGTACGTTCTTCCTTTTTTATCCTTCCCCGTATTTTTCTTCCATGTTCCACCACTGCCAGAGGTAAGTACAGCATCATACCCCTCTGAGAAGTCATCTCCGGATTTAACCACCTTATTAGCTTCAGAATGCCTAATCACCTCAGGTTTGTATCCTGCATCTTCAACAGCCGAACGAACATTTTGAATTGCGGGTGAATTCTTCCTAGCATAATTATCGACTATTAAAACGCTCCCATAATTCTCTCCAGAAGTATCTTGCAGTTCTTCAACAACTTCTGTTTCCTGCTTAGAAAGTTTTCTTCTGCTCATTCTATCAAGTTTAATGACTTTGATTATAAAATCATATTTAGAAACAGATTATAAAAAGTTTACGCAATTTCTTCAATAACCAAAGGCTGCTTTTCAATTTCACTAACAGAACTCTTTCTCTTAGCATACTCAAAAATACCCTCTTTTGTCATGATGCCGTTTGAGTATCCATCATTACCTGCTACTTTAATGACATGCGGAATAATCATTTGGCTTAAATGCATGGAAGCATCCCTTGGAATTGCAGATGGAAGATTATCAACGCAGAAATGTGTTATACCATCAACAGAATATGTCGGTTCTTCCCAGGTTGTAGGAATACATGTCTCAACACCGCCATTACGGTCGCATGAAATATCTACAATAACTGCAGTTTTTTTCATAAGCTTTAGCATGCCCCTTTTTATGATATGTGGCTCATTAGGATACCAATCAATAGCATTTACAATAATGTCCGCTTTTGGCAAATATCTTTCAATGAAAGCTGTTTTATTCCTGTAAAGAACATTTGCTTTAATAGAACTATACTTAAGGATTTCCTGGACACCTTTTGATACCCGGCCTTTTCCAAAAATGTAAACATTTACACCATTCTCAATATTTGATTTGGATAATGTTGCAAATATTTTCTCAACAGAATAGTATTCCTGGATGGGTCTTAATAGTTTTAGCTTATTTTTAATATTATTTTTTTCAAGGATATTTCCATAAAGGCGCAGCCCTTCATACATTCCAACTATGCCTGCCTCTACTCCCAAATTGACCAGTCTCTCTTCCTTATTATCCCTGATTTCTTCATATGCATAGCTTGTCGCGTTCTGAGTGAGTAATTTGTTTAAAAGAGGGGGATTCTGCCCTTTTTCAATATGAAGATAACCCATGACAGTCTGGTTTTTTCTGATAGTATTAAGTGGTGGCTCCTTTACTCTTACAATCATCTCGCTGTCATAAACTGAATCTTTTATCTGCGCCCCGGCTTTTTCGTAGTCTGCATCAGAAAATTTGCATCCTTCTCCTGCGCCTTTCTCAACAAATACCTTATGCCCCAGTTTAGTCAATTGCGCTGCATGCTTTGGAATAAGAGCTACCCTAACCTCATTCTTCTTTGTTTCTTTAGGTATTCCGATTATCATTCTCAAAATTATTTAATATTTAATAAAAACCCCATTTCCTTTATAAATTTATAGATTAAATTTAATCTAAACAAATTGAATAGTTTTCGATAAATAGCATAAAATCTAATCGAGAACTAAGCCGCATTTTTTGCAGAAGTTCTCTCCCTTTTCAAAATCTATTTCTTCGCTTCCACAGTCTGGGCATACCTTAATTTTCTCTTCATGTTTCAGGCTTTCCAGACTCTTATCCCCCACGCTCATACGTCTAAAAAAGGATTATGGCTTTTTAAATGTTTTGATTTTTCTAAGAAAAATCAAATGCTACGAGCGAATCGTAGCGAGTATGGTTTTGATTTTATTATCAATAAACCTTGCTCATATGCTCTTCCTTTCCTACTCTTATTACCTTATCGACAAAGCTTTCTATCTTTGATTCATGGCTTACAATAACAACCTGCTGCATATTTAGTTGGTCTAAAACGTCCCTAACCTTATCAAGCTGCTCAGAACTGAAACCATCTGTCGGCTCGTCAAGCATCAGGATATCATTTGTTTTTATGTCTGCAACTATGTCATTTATTACCTTGTTCAATGCTAGCCTATATGCCAGCGCTACAGCAGTTTTTTCTCCACCGCTTAAATTATCAATGTTTGTCTCATAACCATTCTGTTCGATGACCGGAGTAAATTCATCATCCAGCCTTACAGAAATGGTCTCATCCTCTATCAGGATATTGAACCATGTCTTAAATAACTCATTGAATTCCCTGTAAACCTGAAGCATGATATGCCTCTCCATTGTGCTCATTAGCTGCATAAAATAATCTTCCAGCCAATTCTGCATCTCGGATAAATAGCGTAATTTTTCTTTTGCTTTGGATTTTTTAGCTATCTCCTCTTTTATGGTTGTTGTCATCCTGCTTAATGATTCCTTTTCCTTTTCTATGCTTGTTTTTTCTATATCCAATTTTTTCTCCTCTGCTAAAGCAATATCCAGTTGAGTTTTGACTATCTTATAGTCTTCTTCAACACTTTTAATAGAATCTATCTGTTTATTAGTTTCAATCTTCTTAGTATTTATCTCTCCAACCTTTTCCTTTATCTCAACCTGTGTTTTTTCCAGATTTTCTTTTTCCTGCTTTTTTTCCTTTATATTTTGGACCTTTAATTTTATTAATTCTATGTTGCTTTCTGATTTTCTCAATATTTCCCATTCCTTTTCTGCAGATTCTAATTGATTATTCATTTCTTTTTCTTTTTCTGAATAAGAAACCAGGTTTTGCTCTGCTTCTATTATATTCCGGATTTCCCAGTCCTTAATAAAATTCTTATGCTCATGCTCTACATTCTGCAGGCATAAGGGGCATTTTTCCATTTTGGAAACTGTATCAATTACTTCTTCTGCCTTACTTTTATTGATTCTATACTCATTCAGTTTTTGTTTTATGTTTTCTAATTCTCCGTTTAATTTTTTTATATTTGCCTCTAAGTTTTGAATTTCCTCTTTTATTTTATTGCTGTCAATTATTTCCTCTTTTCCCAAACCCTTTTCTAATTCAGCTACCTGTTCATTTAATCTTAATATTATTTTATTATTGTTATTGTGGTTGTTAAAATTGTTGTTCAACTCTAATTCAAGAATCTCTAAGTTTTTCCTCAACTTATTCAATTCATTGACTTTGTTTTCGTAAATAGAAATTTTCTCCTTCTTTTTGTCCAAGTCGTTCTTTGCTTTTTCAACCTTGGGTATAACAATTTTTATTTTTTCTTCTAAATCAAAGATTTCTTTGCTTATTTTATCAAATTCTTTTTTCTTTTCTTCTAGATCTGATATAAAACCCTCAAATTCTTTTTTCTTTTCCTTTACATTTCTTATAAATATAGATGTGTTTTCCCTTATTTTTTTGTATTTGTCTATGTTAAACACTTTTCTTAAAGTGTTCAATCTAGTGTCTTTGTCTTCCATAAGAATTCTTTTCATCTCTTCCTGCGGAGTATAGACTGTATATCTATAAATTAAATCCTTTCCTTTTGCAACCAAATCTTTAGGATAGCCTAATAAATCAAAAACCTGGCTTTTCATCTCAATAGGGCTTAATTCTTTTTTAATGCCGTCTGTTATGATATAACCAACTTCCTGCTTTATTCCGTTCTTGCTGTGTTTCAGATTTCTCTTTATGATTATGTTTTTTCCTTTTAATTCAAAATTTAATTCCACAGAACCTTCTTTTTTCCCATACCTTAACAAAGAAGATGCTGGCAGTTCAGAAGGCTTAGAGCCGAACAATGCAAATTCAATTGCCAATAAGATAGTTGATTTTCCAGAGCCAATATCCCCGGAAAGAAGCAAAGATCCTGTAGGAAAATCTATTTGCTGGTCAAGATAGCTTCTAATATTATTCAGCTTAATTGATTTTAATAACATTATCCCCTAATTAATGGAATATGGTGAAAGTTATAAAGGTTTAGAATAATTTTTAAACTTTAAAGATTTTTAGTTTACAATGATTAAATATAAAGGGATAGATTGGCCTGCGATGATCACTCCAGAACTCAAAGCTAGAGCAGAAGAAGCCTCTAAGACATGGGGCTTACCTGCTGCAATAGCCACTGAAATTTATCAACTAGGTAATGATTTTAAGCATGGTCTCTTAGAAAGTTTTGACAGACATCAAGATGCATATCCTCTTATGAGTTCTATATTGGATACACATGAAGCTAGTGGCTATGCCAGAATAGGGTATGAAATTTTGTACTTTCGTGGACCACATAGATTATATATTCCTGTCAAAGAGTTTTTAAAATATCATCTAAGAAATTATGAGGGTTTGCTTGACGCTGAACCACAAAGTATGGTTGCACCTTGGATAGATATAACGTCGCTTATGAACAGATCTCTATTAGGTAAGCTACCAACGAAAGAAGAATTAAATGCAGCATGGGAAGAGCAGTTAACATCTATAGAAGCAGATGAAAGTATCAAGAGTGCACAAACTGTACAGAGAAAATCAACTTTGTTAAGCAAAAACGGTCCTCAGGCATTATTAGAAGATCTACTTAGAGAATCTGAAGAAATTGAAGAAGAAAGTATTAAACGTGATAATAATACAGATCTACCAAAAGAATTAGAACCACTTAAATTTTTTAATCCAAATATACACGCATTAAGAGGTATTAGGGCTGGAATACAACGTTACGAAGAGTTATACAACTATTTTAGTGATGTTTTATTGAACTAACTTCTCCTTCATTCCTTCAATAATCTCAACAGGACTTGGATCTACTCTATTCGCTAATGCCATGTAGTAGCTGACAAAATCAGCAAGATAAATTGTAGAAAACATTCTGGCTAATAAGCTTTCTCCTTGTGTCTCAATTTCTTCAACAGTAACATGCCCTTCCATAATCTCTCTGCATATGTCCATTCTTTTCTTTATCCTTTCATTGTCCTGTTTATCTCTTATGATTACGGCAGCAAACTTCATGTCCATGCTTTTGTAGCCAGCAATCTCATTGTGATTCATTTCTGAAAAGACATTATAGAAAGCCGGCATCTTTGCATTTTCATTTATCTGGGTCTTCCACCTGAAAGCAATTGCCCCTAAGGATTCAGAAGCATAAATTATAGGTATTTTTTCTTTTAATTTCTTGGATAATTCTTCTCCAGCTTCATTAAACTTGTCTGTCTGCTTCAAAATTTCCAGCATTTCATTCAAGTCCTCATTTTTTACCCTGGCAAGATTTGAATTATGCAATATTCCTAGCATTGGAAAAAATAAATACCCTAAAGCTGCCCTTGGCTGCAAACCAGAAGGAATTTGTATCACTTTTTTGCATTCTTCTGCTAATTTACCACCAGAAGTGATTCCTATGATTTGCGCATTTTTTTCTTTTGCATCATTTAAAGAGGATAAAGTTTCTTCAGTATTGCCGGAATATGACACTACAAACACCAAACTATTCTCATTGACAAAGTTTGGAACCTTATAATCCCTGTTCACATAAACGGGAATATTTGTATCGCTTAAGTAAATCCTCAGCAAATCACCACCCATGGCTGAGCCACCCATACCTGCAACAATAATATTATCTACCTGGCCAGAAGCAGAAATTCCCTTTGGAAGACTTAGAGCTTCCCTGCATTGTTTAGGAAATTCTTTTATAACCTGTAGCATATTTTGACTGTCTAATGTCATTTTAGTTTTTTGTATGATTGAGATATAAATAGTTTGCTATTTTATTTTCCTGTTTTTATCATTAATGGTAAATAACAAATTTTATAAATGGAGGTATGTTCCTCCACAAAGAGAAATGTGGGTAGTTGCTTGCCTGAATCTCAAATTTGTAAATTTAAATAATTTTGAAGGAAGCTAAAATGGGAATTTATAAACATATTAGAGAGATTTGGAAGAATCCTAGAAGTAATCTAGGAGATATCTGGCAAAAGCGAATTCTTGAATGGAAAGATGAAAATGTTACTGCGAGGATTAAAAGACCTACAAGAATAGATAGAGCAAGGTCTCTAGGCTATAAAGCAAAACAAGGTTATATTATAATAAGGCAAAGAGTTGACAGAGGCGGAAGGCAAAGAGAAACAATAAGGCATGGAAGAAGAAGCAAACATTTTGGACAAAGAAAAGACCTAGATAAAAGCTACCAATCAGTTGCTGAAGAAAGAGTTTCCAGAAAATATCCCAATTGCGAAGTCTTAAACAGCTATTATGTAGGAGAGGATGGAATTTGTCTTTGGTATGAGGTTATTTTAGTTGATAGAGTGCATCCGCAAACTCTTGCAGATTCAAGGATAAACTGGATATTTAAATCCAAGCATAAAGGCAGGGCATTTAGGGGCTTGACTTCTGCTGCAAAAAAAAGTAGGGGCTTAAGGAACAATAAAGGCAAAGGCGTTGAAAAGTTCAGGCCCAGCAAGACTGCAAATCTTAAGAGAAGGCAATATAATTAAGGATTTCGATTAAAATTCTATCTTCAAACCCTTCAGCTCTCTTATTATATCCAAATATCCTTCTGCTACATTCTTGCTCTTGATTTCATCTATCTTATTTTTTATTTTTTGAATGAATTCAGAAGCTTCTTTTATCGTATTATCTTCATTTTTTACTACAATATTCACAAAGTTATCAACAACTAACTCTTTATCTCCGTTAGGTTTATGGATACTTTTTTCCATTTTCCTTAAATCAGCCAAGATGCTTTCAGCAGCATTTTCAGAATCAGATATATCAACTACCTTAAATATTTCCTTATCAGAACCATCATTAAAAGATACATTTAACTCTACTTTATCCTCTTTAGGGAAAAATCTTCCTATTTCAATCTTTTTAATCTCCAGGCTTATTATCTCCATCTTCCTCATATTTAAAATCTCCAAATAAGTCTTCAGTACTATCTTCTTTTTTCCCTTTTATCCTGTTTTTTATAAAACCCCAGCTATAACGTGTCACAGTTCCCAGAATTATCAAAATAAGGAATGTAGAAGCAAGCAATGGTTTTGAAGCAACGTAACCGGCTGCTCCGACAACTTCTCCGGTTATTTTCTTTATCACATTCCTGTTATCATCAATTTGCACATCTTGTATTATATTAACTGGTCCAGCTACATCTGTAGAATCTTCAGGCTGGCCACTGCTACCATTAGTGTCTTCACCTTGGACAGTATCATCAACAATTTCTTCTGGGAGTATAATATCATAAGTTCCTTGTGGAACCTCTTTTGAAAGGTCTATTGTAATCTTTTCTCCTGGTTCTAGGTTAATTTTCTCATTTATCGGGTAATTTTTATCATCGCTTTCCAGGATTATGGTCACTTCATCCCCATAATTAACATTTCCAATATTCTCAACATGCACAAAATTTCCTTCCTGTTCCATTGTAATCTCCCTTACAATACCCATTTCAAAGCTGCTTTGCTGTTTAATGTTTTCAAATGTGCTAAGCAAGAAATAATTTCCTGGTTTTTGATTTTCTCCCATCTCAAATTCAAGAGAATTAGAACTTTGTACATCTTTTTCCACAATGAGCTTTTCATCCGAATCCAGAACCTTGACATTAATTTCACTATTATCCATAGCCAGGTTGCTATGGTCATAAAGAATGGCCTTTACTCTTAACTTATCACCAGGCATCAGAACATTATTCTCAAAACGGTTCTCGATTCTTGTTGGTATGGGTAATACTTCAAAATCCAAAATCTTGTCTCCGTAATTGCCATATTTATCAGTTGCTACAACAAGAAATGAAAGTGTTCCTGCTTTAACATCTTCGTCTAAATGAATTATATGTTCAAATTTCCCAGAAATAGTATCAACTTTGTTTTCCTTGTTTCTGAAACTTATTTTTGATTCTCCTTTTGACATAATTTCATTACTTTGTTTTTTTACTTGTCCTGAAATAACAACATCTTCTCCTGGTTTTGCTTCTAAACTGCTGTCTACAGTTACATTTAATTCATCTGTCACAAAAAAGTATTCTGACCATGTACTATCAATCTTAGCTCCATCGCTTAATTCAAAATCTGCCCTTAACCTGCATTTGCTTGCCATGGATTCTGCTAATAAAAGCTCTGGTACAGTCAGCTGCGTCCTAAAGTCAGTTTCTAAGCTTAATGGTATAGTATAGTATTGTAACTCATAATTATCACAAAAAATACTCAGCTTAAAGAAACCGCTGTAATCCTGGCTTTCCTTGACAGATACAGTAGGAATAACTTTCTCTCCAAGATTATAGATATCTTTTTCTGAAATATCCACTATAATTTCTCCAAAAGCTATTGGAATTATGGCTAAGAATAAAAGCTGCAGAGCTAAAAACCTCTTTAAATACTTCATGACAATTTTACAGTGATAACTGATTTATATATTTTGCTATTAACAACAATTATCTTTCGCAACCTTTAAATTCTTATCTGAATTTCTTACTATTGGGATGGTTATGGATACTAATGGCAGTACTGGAACTTTTAGATTGAAGAAAGGCCTTGCAGAGATGCTTAAAGGCGGTGTTATAATGGATGTTGTTTCTGCTGAGCAGGCTAAGATAGCTGAAGAAGCAGGTGCAGTAGCAGTCATGGCTCTTGAAAGGGTTCCTGCGGATATAAGGAAATTGGGTCTAGTTGCAAGGATGGCTGACCCAAAAAAAGTAAAAGAGATCATGAGAGCAGTTACTATCCCAGTTATGGCTAAAGCCAGGATAGGGCATCTTGCAGAAGCTCAAATTCTACAAAGCTTAGGTGTGGATTATGTTGATGAAAGTGAGGTTCTGACTCCTGCATCTGACATTCACATTGACAAGCATTCCTTTAAGGTTCCATTTGTATGCGGTGCCAGGAATTTAGGAGAAGCTTTGCGCAGAATAAATGAAGGAGCAGCAATGATAAGGACAAAAGGAGAACCAGGAACCGGGAATATAATTGAGGCTGTCAAGCATATAAATCTGATAAATGAAGAAATTGAAGCTCTTAAAAAAATGCCACAAAGGCAGCTTAAAAAAGAAGCAGTTAAGATGAGAGTCCCTTTTATGCTTTTAGACCAAACAAGAAATATGCAAAGGCTTCCTGTTGTAAATTTCGCAGCTGGTGGTGTTGCGACACCGGCTGATGCAGCTTTGATGATGCTTCTAGGATGTGATGGAATTTTTGTTGGCTCTGGAGTCTTTAAATCTGAAAACCCGGAGAAAATAGCCAAAGCAATTGTTGAAGCTACAACTCATTACGATAAACCAGAAATAGTTGCAAAAGTCTCTAAAGGCTTAGGAGAGTCAATGAAAGGCTTAGAGATTGAGAAATTAGAGCTTAAGATGCAAGAACGTGGGTATTGAAAAGTTATAGAGTGCCTGTTTCGGGATGCCGTAGGCATCCCAACACGCTTGTGTGCAGGCATGCACAAAAATGAAAGTAGGAATCTTAGCTTTACAAGGAGATGTAAGAGAACACGCAAGAATATTGGTAAAACTAGGAGCAGAACCTATAGAAGTGAAATTACCTCAAGATATGGAAGATTTGGATGCTTTGATAATGCCTGGTGGAGAAAGCACAACTATTGGGATGTTAATGAGAAAATATAAACTGGATAGTAAAATTAAAGAAAAGCATAAGCAAGGAATGCCCATTTATGGAACATGCGCAGGAGCAATTCTGCTTGCAAAAGATATTATTGGCTATAAACAGCCAAAATTAGGGTTAGCAGATATAAGCATAAAAAGAAATGAGTATGGAAGGCAAATAGAAAGTTTTGAAACAGAACTATCAATAAAAGATATTGGAAGCTTTAATGGAATTTTCATAAGAGCACCAACAATCAAGAGCTTTTACAATGGTGTACAGACTCTTTCAGAGCACAAAAACAGCCCAGTTATGATAAAACAAGATAATTTGTTGATAACAACATTCCATCCAGAACTTACTAATGATACCAGAATTCACGAATATTTCTTAGATATGGCTTTAGAATACAAGAAAATCAGAGATGTGCAAAGAGATATTGAGGAAAACCAAGAGTAATTGCTTCCAATATATCTCTGTCTCGGGATGTTGAAAACATCCCAATACGCTGTTTTACGGGCACGTAAAAAACTGTGATGTCCCGTAAGTATGTTGCATTTATAAAATAAACTTGTGTAGCTTCCTTTGGAGGGATGCTACATGATAGATATAAAAAAGAAATTATGGATTATTCAACAAAAAGAGGATCTTGGAATATCCATAAAGGAAATTGCTGATTCTCAGAAGATAAGTAGAAGAACAGTTGAGCGATTACTAAAGATGTATCATGATAAGGGTATAAAAGCCTTGGAACATAAGAAAATTGGAAGACCTGAGGAACAGTTGTCTTTAGAAATAAGGCAAAGAATCATAGAATTAAAGAAAGAAAGCCATGGTATAAGAAGGACAGAAGGGCTGCTTAAGCTTAAAGGATTGCACGTATCCCATAATAAAATACATAGGCTTCTTACTAGATTAGGTATGGTAGATCACGAGCCTAAAAAAGGCAGGAGGAAGAACTATATAAGACGGGAAAGGAAGCACAGCAACAGTCTCTGGCAGACGGACTTTTGCTGGATAGAGAAGCTGGAATGCTGGCTATGTGCCTGGTTAGACGATCATAGCAGATTTGTGCCGGTAGCTGACTATTTCACAGAAGCTACTACAGAAAATGTAATTTCCTTATTTGAGAAAGGAGCCAAGAAGTTTGGTTATCCCAAGCAGACATTAAGTGATAGGGGAACACAATTCTATCCTAACTTAGGCGAAACATGTAGATTCTTAGAGCATATGAAGAACCAGAATGTTAATCATATTTTTGCTTCTATAAAGAAGCCCACTACATGTGGTAAGCTAGAAAGATTCTGGGGAACGCATAATACAGAGAGGTGGAAATTCTCAAGTTTAAAGAAGTTCCTTGATTACTACAACTGCAAAAGACCGCATATGAGTTTAGATTATCTAACCCCTTATAATGTTTATATGAGGGATATGAAATAGTGCGACACTATTTCAGGACATCACAGGGCACGTAAAAAACCATACCTTTATATACTCCTAAAGGTTAGTAAGACTTAGTATACAGGAAGATTCTACTTCTAGTAAATCTTTATGTATAACTAGAATATATAGGTGAAAAAACAAATGGGATTCGAAGATAGCGGTTTTGGCGGAGAGAGAGAAATGCACAAAGTTACCTGCTCAGATTGTGGTCAGGAAGCAGAAGTGCCCTTTAAACCAAAAGAAGGCAGACCGGTTTATTGTAAGGAATGCTACCAGAAACACAGGAGATTTTAGATTTAATGATTCTAAGTTTTCTGATTAGAACTTAATTTCTTTTTTTTATTTTATTTATTTCTTTAAAACCCTATATTCCATAATAGAAGTATCAGTACAGTAAATAGAAGCAGCCCAGTTATGAAATACATTGGCCTTCCTTTTCGTTCTCTTGGCAGGGATTCCCTTACTACAGTATACAGCAATGCTCCACCTACAAGCCCAAGCAACATTGTATTTCCAGTCTGGCCAACATCAATAAATGATGCTGAAATTGCCCCTAAAAAAGGAGAGCTTGCAGAAAATGCCCTCAGATAATGTTTTTTTGTATGCCTTCTAGGCAATGAATCTATGATGATATGAAGCATTATAGGAATAAACAGCAATACTGCAGACAGATCATTATTAACTCCTGCCAGCTTTACCAAAAGAAATCCAACAACAAAAAAATAAACAAAGGAAGAAACTGAATGTACAACCCTATGCTCTTTTCTTAATGCAGGTCCGGTAAAATTTTGCCTTATGTATTTTTCAATAATGTGGAATATGCCAAATCCGAATAAAACTGTTAGGAACAAAAGCCTGTTTATTTCCATAGATCTTAAGTAAATTTCAGGCAGTAAAATCAGGAATATATAAGAAACAGAAACTCCTGCAGAAACTGAAATGAATTTCATCTTATTTGGGCTTGCTTTTGAGAAGAACCCTTCTGTAAAGAAATCAACTATGCTCAATATTAATGCTAAAATGTATCCTATAATCATTTTTAGTTATTTATTTGGAACAGATTATATAAAATTTTCCATTAGCTTTTTTGTTTAAAAAGCTTAGATATAAACTTTGAAATTACAAATAAATAAAGGATCTCACTAATAGGCAGAATCAATTCCATTAGGGGAGTAAGAAACATCAATTTATACTTTGATAGAAAAATGTTTACTATAAAAACCAAATTATTTAGAAGGAATATTGGAAGGTATAAAACAGCATTAACAAAAAAATCAAAGTTTGTAGAAATATTTGAATAAAACAAAAACAATAGTATAACAGATAATATTGTTGTTATGACAATCGCTCTTTTATTGTCATGTTTAAATTTATTGAATCTCTTATCAAATTTGTGCTTATATTTTATCAATAACTTAATGTGCATTGCTGGCTTGTAAATCAGGTATAGACCTATAACAAGGAATAATACCTGCATTAAACCAAAACCTGAAATTCCACTGAATAAATTCTGAATAAAGAGGATAGATAATATTAATCCTAGTAACAGGAACAATATCAAAACAATAAAACTAATAGTATAAGCGGCCATTCTGTAATATTTATTATTTGTTTTTTTCATTCTTATTTAAATAATGGCAGCGTTGAAATATAAAGGTTTCTTTTAACCTTAAAACACTTATTAAACCAAAATCATACTCACTAGCGTTCGTAGGTTTGGTTTTCTTTGAAAACCAAAATTATTTAAAATTGGATGAATTTTATTCTATTGGGGAAGATGAAACAATATCTTGATGCTTTAAGGCATATTCTGGAAAATGGTGTAAACAAGCAAGACAGGACAGGCACTGGCACAAAAGCAATATTTGGAATGCAATTACGTTTTAACATGAATGATGGTTTTCCTGCTGTAACTACAAAAAAGCTTGCATTTAATTCTATGAAAGCTGAGTTATTATGGTTCATTAAAGGTAGTTCTGATGTTAAGGAATTGCAAAAACTAGGCTGTCATATCTGGGATGCGAATGCAGAAGCTGATTACTGGAAACCAAAAGCCAGATTTGAAGGAGATTTAGGAAGAATCTATGGTGTTCAATGGCGTAAATGGAAAAATCCAGAAAGCAAGGAAATTGACCAGCTTGCAGAAGCAATAAAGCAGATTAAAGAAAATCCTTCCAGTAGAAGAATTATTGTAAATGCATGGAATCCTGGAGAAATAGAGCAGATGGCTTTGCCGCCATGCCATATGTTTTTCCAATTTTTTGTTACTGATAATAAACTGTCTTTGCAGATGTATCAAAGGTCCTGTGATATGTTTTTGGGTGTGCCATTTAATATTGCTTCTTATTCATTATTACTGCATATGGCAGCGCAAGTTACTGATTTGGAAGCGCATGAATTTATACATACATTAGGAGATGCTCATATCTATCATAATCATTTTTCGCAAGTAAAAGAACAACTTTCAAGGGAACCATTGCCATTACCACAATTAAAACTAAATCCAGATATAAAAAATATTGATGATTTTAAGATTGAAGATATTGAATTAGTGAACTATGAGCATCATCCTGCAATTAAGGCACCAATGGCTATTTAAACACTAAATAAAAATTCAATATAATAATAATATTAAAAAATAAAAATTAATAATGAAAAAATAAATAATAAATATTGAATTATAATCAAAATGATTTTATCTATTATTGCAGCAATAGGGAAAAATAAGGTTATTGGTAAAGATAATGATCTTCCATGGGGCAGGGGATTGCCTGCAGATATGAAACACTTTAAGGAATTAACTGCAGGAAAACCAGTTCTTATGGGAAGAAAAACCTTTGAATCAATAGGAAAACCGTTGCCTAACAGAATAAATATAATTATTACAAGAGATGAAAATTATAAAGCTGAAGGTTGCATTGTAGTTCATTCTATTGATGAAGCAGTAAAAGCTGCTGGAAATGCTGAAGAAGTAATGGTTATTGGTGGCTCTCAAATCTATAAAGAATTTCTTCCAAGAGCAAATAAGATGTATTTAACGATTGTAGATGCAGACTTTGAAGGAGATACATATTTCCCAGAATATAAGGTAGAAGATTGGAAAGAAACAGCATATGAAGAGCATGAGAGAGATGCTGAAAATCCTTATAATTATACCTTTTTGGTTCTGACACGTAAAAAGCAATAAGTTACAATCATTCGCTTGCTTTTTTGAGTACAATATCCTGAATAAATCTATATTCTTCTCCAAACAGTGATATTGCATTATCTGATGATGATTTTTTAAGCTCGGTAATCCTTTCAAAATTAACATTAAAATCTCTCTGGAGCTTACTGTTATGAGTCCTAAATATTGCTCGCCAACCAGAAACTGGTGATTCAAACTGTCTTCTAAGTTTTTTAGGTATTTCATTATAGATATGTATACGATGAGTGGTATCTGCGCAAATAAAAGCTGACATAGGCAACAATTGCATTAGCTGAGCTTGTAATGATACAAGCTCTTCCATCTTAATTTGTTCTTCAGAAATTCCAAAATAATCTGCAACTCCACCTGTAATTTTTGCACGTTCATTCCTAGTAATATCCATCAACATTCTACCTCTTTCATCTTTAGTAACCATAAGCCTGTTATCAGTATACAATGTTAAGGTTGGTTCGTGATCTTCTGGAAACAAAGCTCTAATAAATACTCCCTCTCGAACTCCAACTCCTTTTTCATCTCGAAAATAATTATATATCTCCATTATTTTTTGGTGCCTCTGAGCATAAACAACAAGCAAATTACCTAAAGTCATATCAAAAAATGAAATTATTTGACCGAGCTCATCGACAGGCATGAAAGAAGACTTTAATTCATCAGGAACATTTGTGCCATTCCTGCTATTATAATGGAAAGGGACAATCAATCCATCTGTATTTTGTCCTTCAACAACATCATCAATAGTCATAACGAAGTAAGGTTTAGGTTCAACTCCTGTCACCTCTCTAAGCCTTTGTGGTACATTTAAAGTAAAATCTCCGAGTTGTATTTCCCCTTGGTAATCTTCTCCTTGTTTGATAGCATCTATAACGCTTATTATCATCCCCTCAACGTAACTATCTTGCCCTACTTTCTTTTTTTGCTTTCCTTTACCCCTACCTTGTTCAATATAACCTGTAGGCATATCATATAGGGGATTAAAATTTTGAACTAACCAATTAAGGGTTTGTGTATCTACTTCGCCTATATGCAAGTAAGTGTCTATAGCTCCCCTAGAGGGAATATTGTCTTGAGATTTCTCACTTAAGTCTGTGTAAACTAAATCAACTACAGCATCCAATTCTTCTCTATCGTCAGGATTAATTTCTGCAATTTTTCTGATTTGTATTCCTTCTGAATAATCTATAAAATCCCCCCTTACTGCATAATCTAAAAATGCTTGTATACCCTTGTATCTATCGGTTCTAAAGCCGTCAATTTCATCTTTAAAATACTCATTGTGCACAGGTATAAGTTTACTATATTCTTTTTCAACAGCCTTTTCAATTTCAACAAAGAAATTGAGTTCCGGGAAAATAGCATGAGCTAAAGTCTTAGAATCCCTTAGTGTCATAATTACTTGATTGCCGGGCAATAATTGACCAAGGTACGTTGGAGTAACTCTGAACTCATTTGTAGCTGGTACAACAGCCAATACAGGCAAATTTGGATTAAATGAGGTTAGTGGTGTACTCCCTATGAAGTAATCAATATTTGGCATAGTTTCGTCTGTTAATATATACTGCTTTAAAAACCTTACTGTCTTGTCAAATGAGAAAAAAATAGAACTTATTCCCTACAAACACCAGTCTCAATAGCAGTCTTCTTTACTGCTTCTGCAACTTTAACAACAACGTTCTTATCCAAAGTATAAGGCAGAAGATTGTCTTTTGTTGGTTCTACGCAACTAGCTAAAGCCTTTGCTGCAGCTATCTTCATCTCATTGTTTATTTTAGTTGCTTTAGCATCTAAGGCTCCCCTAAACACTCCAGGAAATGCCAAAGAATTGTTTATCTGATTTGGAAAATCGCTTCTTCCGGTTCCTACAACTGCTGCCACTTTATTTGTTTCATCCGGCATTATTTCCGGAGTTGGATTAGCCATTGCAAATACTATTGGATCCTTATTCATGACCTTTAAATCATCTGCAGTAAGTAAGTTTCCAGTAGAAACACCAATAAAGACATCAGCTCCAGCTAAAGCATCTTTTAAACTTCCCTGTCTCTTTGAATTATTGGTTATTTTTGCTAATGCTTTTTTAAATTCATTCAAATCAGGCCTTCCATCATAAATTACTCCTTTGCTGTCGCACAAAACAATTTCCTTAACAGAAGTGCAGATTTTTTTATCAATACCTATGCATAATAATAATTTAGTTACTGCAGTGCCTGCAGCTCCGGCGCCATTAACAACGATTCTTAAATCTTCTAGATTTTTACCTACAACCTTTATAGCATTAATCAAGGCAGCTAAAACAACTATTCCTGTACCGTGCTGGTCATCATGCATAACTGGGATTCCAATATCTTGCAATGCGTCTTCTATTCCAAAGCATCTAGGAGCTTTAATATCCTCTAGATTAATACCTCCAAAAACTGGGGCTATATTTTTCACTATATTTATTATTTCATCATCTTTTTGATTCTTAATAGCAATTGGAAAAGCATCTATACCTGCAAGCTCTTTAAATAAAACAGATTTGCCTTCCATTACCGGCAAAGAAGCTTCTGCTCCTATGTTTCCTAAACCCAAAACTGCAGAGCCATCAGTAACAACAGCTACAGAATTAGATTTCATTGTGTAATCATAAACATTTTTTGTATCTTCAGCTATTTCCTTGCAGACCTCTGCTACACCCGGAGTATAAACTAAGCTTAAGTCTTTTTTTGTCTTAACACTTACTTTTGACTTTGTTGCTAGTTTACCCTTATTTTCCTTATGCAGTTTTAATGCTTCTTCTTTTAGATCCATTTTTATATACTTAGTTTTAATAGAAAAAAAGCAATATTTAACTGTTTTTAAAAGTTTTGGAAACCTTCCGTTTCCAAATACCTAAAAAATGGAACATTTTTCGCTGGTATTGGAAATAATTTACTAAGCAAGAGCTTTCTCTAAAGCTTCCTTATCAAAACCGACTATTATCTTTCCATCAATATCTATTACTGGGACTCCCATCTGGCCTGACTTCTCTACCATCTCCTTACTAGCCTCTTGATCTGCTCCAACATCAATATCCTCGAACTCTACTTTTTTCTCTGTTAAAAATTCTTTTACCTTTTTACACCAAGGACATGTTTGTGTGGAATAGACTTTAACTTTATGTTCTGCCATTTTTATAATACCTCCATAGATTTTTATATTATTTTATTCTTTTTATTTCTTTCAATCTTATTTATTTAAATCTTTTGATTAAAGTATTACTATATTCAATATTAAAGTTATGTTTAAAGTTTAAATGTTTGTTTTAAGTCTACAATAACTAAATTTAAACATATATTCAAAATCAATAAAAATAGAACAATAATTAAATATGAAAACAACAATTCTATAAAATAATTTTAAAATAGATAATAAAGTGAAAAAATGAAAGAACTTCTATTCGGAACAGCAGGTATTCCTATCAGCAGCAGGGGAAGTGGTACAGCAGAAGGCATTGCAGCTGTTAAAAAACTAGGATTGGATGCTATGGAACTGGAATTTGTAAGAAGCGTCAATATAACCAAAGAAAAAGCTCCGGAAGTTAAGGAAAGTGCAGAAGAAAACAAGATTGTTTTAACTTGTCACGCGCCTTATTATATTAATCTAAATTCCCTGGAGAGAGTAAAACTAAAAGCCTCTATTTACAGGATTTTAAGGTCTGCAAGAATTGCAAACTTATGCGGGGCATGGTCTGTCACCTTTCATGCCGGATTCTATCAAAAAAGCACAAAAGAAGAAGCATTCAATAGAGTAAAAAATTCATTAAAAAAAATAATTCAAAAATTAAAAAATGATGGAAATAGAATATGGATTAGGCCGGAAACAACAGGAAAAGAATCACAATTCGGAAACTTAGATGAAATTTTAAGTTTAAGCTGTGAATTTAATAATGTGATGCCATGCATTGATTTTGCGCACTTTCATGCAAGAACAAATGGAAAATACAATTCCTATAAGGAATTCTACAGTATTTTAGAATCAATAGAAAAAAAATTAGGGAAAAAAGGCCTTGAGAACATGCACATGCACATTACTGGAATTGATTATGGTGAAAAAGGAGAAAAACGCCATTTAAATTTAAAAGAATCTGATCTTAAGTATAGAGATTTAATTAAGGCTTTAAAAGACTTTAAGGTAAAAGGTGTTGCTATTAGTGAAAGTCCTAATATTGAAGAGGATGCTTTAACAGTTAAGAAGTTATATGAGAAACAGTAAATTAATGTGGTTACTCTAAATTACTATCTTCGACAATTCCATAATGATGTCTTACAAATACTGCCAAATCACTCATGGCAGATATGGAGTAATGTGTATTGATATGAATAAGATGATTTAAATTATAACATAAGTCTAAAACAAAAAGTATTAATATTACTTCTCTTGATATTTGATTGTTAAAATGAAAATGTATGATACTTTAATTATTGGAGTAGGAGTTACTGGTTTGAGCACTGCAATGTACGCAGGAAGATTAAATTTAAAGACTATTGTTTTTGGAACGACTTCAGGTTCGGAACTTCCCATAGGAGGGGTAATAACTCTAACAGATACAGTTGAGAATTATCCGGGATTTAAGCATATTACTGGACAGGAATTGGCTGAAAAATTGGAAGAACACGCTAAAGATTATAACATTGAAATCAAAGAAGAAAAGGCTACAGCTATAAAGAAAAATAAAGGAAGGGATTGTTTTGATGTTAAGACTGAAAAAGCTGAATACCATTCTAAAACTATTATCTTTGCAACCGGGGCTAAATGGCGCGAGCTGACAATGAAAGGCGCTGAAGAGTTCAAAAGCAAAGGCGTTCATTATTGCGCTTTATGTGACGGTGCTTTATACAAAGACAAAGTTGTTGGGATAGTTGGAGGCTCTGATTCAGCAGCCAAAGAAGCCATTTTATTGGCACAAAATGCAAAGAAAGTTTACATAATTTATCGTGGAGAAAAAATAAGAGCAGAGCCAATAAATCTAAAACTTATAGAAAAAAATGAAAAAATAGAAGTCATTACAAATACAAATATTACTGAGATTTTAGGAGATAAGATGGTAAATAAGGTTATTTTAGACAAAGAATTTAATGGAAGCAAAGAATTAGAGCTGAATGGTGTTTTTGGTGCAATAGGACACATTCCTTTATCTGATCTAGCTGTCAAGTTAGGAGTTAAAATCAATAAAAAGAAAGAAATAATGGTAGACAGAGAAAGCAAAACCAATGTTAAAGGAGTCTTTGCAGCAGGAGATGTTATAGATTCAAGTTTCAAACAAGCTATAACCGGGGTTGCAGAAGGTGTAGTTGCAGCACATTCAGCTTACACCTATATAAACGAGAATGAATTTGTATGTGTATTTGATGATCATGAGTATAAGAAGTAAAACATCCAAGAACATAAACTTATTCTTCAGTAATATTTAATCATTAAAACAAACCTTTAATCCTTGCACACAATATTATTCAATAATTAGAACTCCTATTAGTTTAGGGATTTAATCATGAGCTGGGTTTTTTAAGCACGTGCACCATAGGTGCAGGCGACCTCTTTTCCTAGCTCATAGATTTCCCAAATAATTATTAGACTATGGAGGCGAGAAACATGACTATTGGAGACGGTTGCGGATGCGGTTAATTGTGCACAAAAATGTCGCAAAACATTTTTGGCATCCTAAAAATCCGCCTATTTAAGAAAGCGTTCGTCAAACCCCTCTCTTTAGGGTGGGATAGGACGCTTTAGGCGGATTTTTATGATATAGATTAACCAGATAGATTGAAATTTATTTTTTTTATTTTTCTATTTTTAATTAAAAACACTTCCTAATTGTATCAACTTGCTTTCCTGCAAATGGTCTGCTATAAGCAACATACCTACAGGCAACTTTTCTTCAAAACCAACTGGAACGTTTAAATGAGGCAAACCAGCTAAATTAGGAGAAACAGTCATAATGTCCATCATATACTGCTGCAATGGGCTTAATTTTTCAATTTCAGAGAATTTTGGAGGCAGTATTGGAGAAGTTGGGCTTATTAAAGCATCATATTTCTTGAACATCTTTTTATATTCATTAACAATCTTTGTCCTTACTTTTGTTGCTTTAATATAATAAGCATCCCTATAGCCAGACATTCTTGTAAAAGTTCCCAAAATGATTCTTCTCTTTGCTTCCTGCCCTAAATTATGGCTTCTTACTTTTGTAAAATATTCATTGAAATTTCCTTCTAATTTATCGCTAATTCCATATCTCATTCCACAGTATTTTGCCAAATTTGTAGATGCTTCTGAGGTTGCTAAAATATAATAAGTGGATAATCCATGCTCTATTGGCAATTTTAAAGAAATTTCTTGTGTTTTTACACCCTTATCTTCTAATTTTTTTATTCCTTGTCTTATTCCATTATCCACTTTACTGTCAATATCCTTGAATGATTCTTTTATGATTCCGACTTTGATATTTTTTATTTTTTTATTTATTGATTCCGTATAATTTTCTATTGGCTTATTTATTGTTGTACTTTCATTTTCATCAAAGCCAGATATTGTCTCTAATAATGCTGCAACATCATGCATATTTTTCCCTATAGGGCCTATTTTGTCTAAACTGTTTGCATAATCCATTAAACCATATCTTGAAACTCTACCATAAGTTGGGCACAAACCAAAAACACCGCAAAAAGATGCAGGATTAACAATTGATCCACCAGTACTTTCGCCAAGAGCGATATGGGGAAATGATGCTTTATTTGCTGTTCCTCCAGCACCTCCACTGCTTCCACCACAACTTCTCTGCTTGTCAAAAGGATTTTTTGGAATTTTAAAATCCAGACCAACATTAACAGAAAGACCACCAAATCCAAACTCATCCTGGGCAGTTTTTCCTATTATAATGCCACCAGCATCTTTTACTTTTTTTATTACAGTAGCATCAAATAATGGCTTGTAGCCTTTAAGAATCCTGCTTCCTGCTGTACTTTCAACATCTTTTACGCAAATAACATCCTTGACAGAAACTGCAACTCCAAGTAATTTCTTATTTTTTATTGATTTATCTTTGTTCTTAATTTGTTTTTGTAATTCTTTTGCCCGCTCTAAAGCTAAATCTTCAGAAATAACATTGAAATAATTATATTCTTTGTTTATTTTCTTAGATTCTTTAATTACTTTATGTGTATGCTCAACAATATCTATTTCATTATTTTTTATTTTGTTGATGAATTCTTTAATCATTTTTCTCTTTTAATTGCATAGCAACAAATAATCCTATCAAAGACAAAAGGAACATCACTAAAAATAAATTTTTAAAACCAAATACTTTAACAAAAATTGCTCCAATTAAAGCAGCTATGCCCATTATTACAAAATACATTCCTTCCCAAACAGCCCATTGGGAAGCAAACTTACCACTTTCTAAGTACTTTGTATAAAATGAATCCAAAACTGGTGTTTGAATCATCATACTAATACCAAGAAGTATTTGCACAAGGAATAATTGAATTACATTAGAAATAAAAAAATAACCTAAAAATCCTAAACTCATTAATCCATAACCAACTATAATAAATGATTTGTCTTTTTTTATCTTATCTTGTATTTTTCCCATGAAGAATATACCAAGACCAGAAACAACCATAAAGATTGACCAAGAAGCACCAACCGCGAGTATATCTCCACCAATATCTCTAACAAATAGAGCATACAGTGGGCCTAACATTCCTCCGGCTAATAAAAAAAGTGAATTTGCAACTAAAAATAATTTTAATTGTTTGTGCATTTTATTTAAATAAAACTAATCAAAATTATTCAATTATTACTTTATTGATTAAAACATCCTCTTTTGGTCTGTCTCCTGGGACGGTTTCAACATTATTGATTGCATCAACTACGTCCATTCCCCCGATTACTTTACCAAATACTGGGTGTTTGCTTTGTGCTGGTGGCTTGTCCCAGTCAAGGAAGGTATTGTCTATTACATTTATGAAGAATTGACTTCCTCCGGAATTTGGTCCTGAGTTTGCCATTGAAATTGAACCTCGAACATTGCTTAATCCTTCAATAAATTCATCTTTTATAGAATATCCTGGACTTCCTGTTCCCCATCTTGCTGATTGTGCAAGGTCTTTGCTCAGAGGATCTCCCCCTTGGTTCATGAATTTTTTGATCACTCTATGGAACCTTGTCCCATCATAAAATCCTTCTTCTGCTAACTTCTTAAAATTTCCAGCAGTTATGGGACTTTTATCTTCAAATAATTCTATCTTGAATTCTCCAAGTGATGTATCAAAAACAGCTATAGGGTTCATTTTTATACCTCCGTCTATTGCAGTAACGCCTCCCGTTATATTATTTCCAGTACAACCAATAATTAAAAACAATAATAATAACAATAATAGACTAGTATTTTTCATTTTTTACATACCTCAAATTTATAATTAATTAAAATTTTTTAATATTTTAGTAAACTATTGGAATTCTCTTATTGTTAAATTGCTTTTGGACCTTTAAAATAGCCATCTTTTTTATGCTCACTTAAGCTTAAAGCCTCTTCCTGAGTAAATGATTTTTCTTCTTTATCTTTCCTTAACATATTCTTCAATTCAACAGCCTGCAAATTAGTCTCAATACCTTTTGTATCAACCTTATTAATTTTAGAGAAAGCTTCAATAACTTCCTTAAGCTCCTTAGAAAACTTCTCTATTTCCTTATCTGTAAGCTTCAGCCTTGCAACTTCTGCAACATGTTCTATAAGCTCTTTATTGATTTTAACTTTCATAGCTCAATGAGTTAGAATAATGTTTAAAAAGGTTGTGTTAGCTAAAAACTCTTTTCCCATTCTTTGACTTTTTCTTCATCAATATAAACATCTTCTTTTTTATCTTTTCTTTCTCTAAACTGTACTCTATAGTAAAATCCTGCAACTACACCAACAGCTAAACCACCTAAATGTGCAATGTTTGCGGTTCCTGATGGAGCATAAATCCCGATTATGTCCCCAGCAGCCCATACAAATAAGGCTACAATCATTGGCATTGGCATAGAATAAAGCCAGACTGTAAGTTTTGGCCTTAATATCCCTAACATTCCTAAAATTCCAAAAACAGCTCCTGAAGCACCTAAGACACGAGTGTAGAAAGGCAAGCTGATTAAACTTGCAGCTAATCCAGAAACAAAGAACAAAATCAAGAATTTTCTGCTTCCAATAATATGCTCAAGAATGCTTCCAAACAAAGCCAATCCAAATAAATTATAGAGTAAATGCACTATTCCGGAATGCAGGAATATAGCGGTTATTAAAGTATAAATTCTGGGAATAACCAATCTAGAATCCAGAATAAACAAATCAGTAATGTTAGGGATTAATTTCTGCAACAGGAAGATTGCAAAAATAATAAGGCTTAACCATAATGCTGCTCTAACGTTGTATTTCATTAACAATAATTAAATCAATCCAATATATAAATTTATACCAATAATACAAAGATATAAAAACCAATATAGATTATTTAATACACTAAAAATAAATTCATTAAAAAGAAAAACAATAATTATAATTAAAAAATAAAATTAAAATGAACAATAATAATACTCCAAAGCATATCTCAATAATTTTAGATGGGAATCGTCGCTACGCTGAAAAATTGGGAATTCCTAAATTTAAGGGTCATGAAAAAGGTTTTAACAAGATAAAGGAAGTATTAAAATGGTGTATTGAACTAAATGTTAAGGAAGTTACATTGTACTGTTTTTCTACTGAGAATTTTGAAAGAAATAAAAATGAGGTAGATTACCTATTTAATTTGTTCAGGAAAAAGATTGGAGATTTCAAGAAAGATAAAGATATACATGACAACAAGGTCAAGGTAAGTTTTATCGGAAGGCTTTCCATGTTTCCTGAAGATATGCAGAAGGCTATGAAAGAAGTCATGGAAGCCACAGAAAATTATGAAAATTATAAATTGAATTTGGCATTGGCGTATGGCAGTAGAAGTGAGATAGTTGATGCAGTAAAAAAAATAATCAGTAAAAATATCAAAGATATAAATGAGGACACTATTGCAGAAAATCTTTACCTTTCTGATGATGTGGATATACTAATAAGACCCGGAGAAGAAAAAAGAATAAGCAATTTTCTTTTATGGCAAAGCTCTTATGCAGAATTATATTTTTTGGATACACTTTGGCCAGAGTTCACTAAAGAGGACTTAATTAAAATTATTGAAGACTTTAAGCAAAGGGAAAGAAGATATGGGAAATGATTTTTAGCTTCGCTAGTAATGCAGCAAATCAAAACACATATAAACAACTTCATTTCTAAAATTTTTGAAAATGGATTCTTATGAATTATTCAATGAAGACGTAAAAAAAACAATTGATGAGTTCAAAAAAATTCCAAAAAACGAGATTATAAGGATTGTGAGCCATCTGGATGCTGATGGGATAAGCGCTGCTTCTTTAATGGTAAAATGCCTGAATAATGATAACAGAAAATATTCAATATCAATAATCCAGCAGATAAAAAAAGAAGTCCTGGAAGAGTTAGCAAGAGAATCATACAACTATTTTATATTTACAGATCTTGGCTCTGGAGCGATAACAGAGATGGAAAAACTCTTCAAAGGAAAAAAAGTTTTTATTTTTGATCATCATGAGCCTGAAAAAGTAAATGTTGATGGAGATAATATTTTCTTTCTAAACCCCCATAAATTCGGAATTGACGCCAGTAAAGAGGTTTCTGGTGCAGGTGTTGTTTATTTATTTGCCAGTTGCCTTGATAAGAATATAGAAGAATTTGCACATATAGCAATAATTGGCGCTATGGGAGATATGCAAGAGCATAATGGCTTTGAAAGAATGAATAACGAAATTCTAAAAACTGCAATTGAGAAAGGAAAGATCAAAGTTATCCGCGGTCTAAGGTTATTTGGAGCCCAGACAAAACCATTGCATAAAGTTTTAGAGTATTGTACTGATCCTCTTATTCCAGGAGTTACCGGGAATGAATCCGGGGCTATACAATTTCTGCAGCAATTAGGCATAAATCCTAAGGAGGACAAGGGGTGGAAAAAGATCGGACACTTAAGCGAGGAAGAGATGAAGAATCTTGTTGCAGGTGTTATCTTGACCAGACAAGGAGAAGAAAATCCAGAAGATGTTCTTGGAAATGTTTATCTTCTAAGAGAAGAAGATCATGAAAGCCCAACAAAAGATGCAAAAGAGTTTGCAACACTGCTTAATGCATGCGGCAGATTGGATAAAGCATCTTTAGGCATTGGTGCTTGTTTAGGAGATGAAAAAATAAAGAAAAAAGCAATTTATTTGATGGGTGATTATAAAAAAGAGATTATAAATTCTTTGAAGTGGTATGACCAAAATAAAGATTCCAATTTGATAACAAAAGGCTCTGGTTATGTAATAATAAATGCGCAGGATCAAATAAGGTCAACTTTAATCGGAACTTTGGCTTCTATTTTATCAAAATCCAATAATAATTCTCAGGAAAAATTTATTTTATCAATGGCACAATTAGCAGACGGAACTACAAAGGTTTCTTTAAGGATGTGCGGCATCAATGATGGAATTGACCTAAAGCAAATTATTGAAGGCATAATAACTGGTATACCAAATTGCGAGGCTGGCGGACATGCAAATGCTGCTGGCGCATTAATACCTACAGACTTAGAAGATGAATTTGTAAATAAAGCAAAACTAGTTCTTGAAAAAAAAGCAATGGAAGAAATTGTTTAGTTATAAAGTAATCCGTATCCCATCAATATGGTCAGCAATCTCAGAACCGGTTTTTGTTAATGTTAATAATTTCAAGCGTCCCTGCTTTTCGAAATTTACTAAACCTGATTTTTCCATTTCCTGAAGAATTTTAACAACATGAGAATATGTGCAGTCAACACATTTAGCCAAAGAGGATGCATAAACTTCTGATTTTGCGTTTTTTAACTCTACCAACATCATAGCTGGTTTTTCCCTGAAAAAGACATTGAATATTTCTTTATTATCCATTGTTAACCGACCCCCTCATATTTTTTTCAACGTTATTGTTGTAAAATTCCTTTTTTGGAATATATTTTGCAGTATATAGACTTCTTTTTAAAGGTTTCGGAAATCATTGATTTTCGAATACCTCAAAATCTTAATTTTCGTTTTAAAAGATTTTATCGACGAGAAATTTAAATTATTGCTTGGCAGCTAACTTTACATCCCCTTCATTAACAGTTTTTCTTCCTGAATGTTTTGCTATCCTAACTGATTGTGTAGCTATTGCTTCTGTTTTTTCTGTAAGAATTTCTGTAAAAGTATCCATAGCATCTGATGAAACTCTTTTAGCTCCAGCTTTTATTAAAATTCTTCCAAAAGGCGCTCTAGGAATTACTGTAATTTTTCTTGCCATAATTTTCCCCTATTAAGAATATAAACCCCTTAGTCTTTGCTGATTAATATTATATATAGCTTATTTATATAGTTTTCTGTTATAATAATAATATTTTTAAATATAAGAAATAAAAAGATACAATATGACTCTTTATGACTATATTAAAAATCAGTATGATCAAGGTAAGAGCGATGAAGAAGTAGAGCGTCTTCTTATTAACAAGGGATACAATCAAGAAATAGCTAAAAACCACATAGAAACTTTTCGCGCGATAAAAAATAAGGAAAAGCCTAACAAAAATTGATTTTGATAGTTGCAATAATTGCTATATTTTCTATTTCAATACTTTTGTGGTTAATCTTTTTTAACCCTTTTTCTGAAAAAATAACTCCCATTTCTGAAGAAGGTTTATCAGAAGTTGGTACATCTCAGTTAAATGTAAAAGATGAAGATCTACCATCCGATGAAATTAAGGCAGAAAAAGAGCGCCAATCCTGCACTTCAAGTTCTTGGTCTTGTGGAAATTTTGAAGATTGTTCTGTGTCTGGACAACAAACACGTACATGTACTTTAGTAGATACTAGTTGTATTAATCCTGATGCTGTAAAACCTGTTACGATACAATCTTGTACACCTCCAATACAAAAATCAACTATCATTGAAGAAAAAACTCAAGATGAAGAAGAATTAGATTTATTAAAAGATTCTAAAAATGTTTGTAATAAAGGACTAGGAAAATGGGAAACAAAATCAGGACAATGTAATGTTAATGTTAAACCATTTTATTGTGATGAAGATACAGGAAATCTTGTAGTAAAATGTTCAATTTGTGGTTGTATAGAAGGGCAAGAGTGCAGAGATGATGAAAATTGTTATGATCCAAGAGTATGTGGCAATCAACTTTGCTCACAATATGAAGATTGTATTAATGATAAATGTGTACTAACAAAACCACCATATCCGGATCCAGAACCACTAAGAGATTATTTCGAAGACGATGAATTTGCTCAAGCAATTTTAGAAGGACAGGAAACCTACAATATACGAGATTTCAAATTACTCTGTCAACCAGGTTCTACAGCAACAACTGACGAATTTGGATTTAAGATTGTTAATGGTTTCAAGCAAATTGGTTACTTTTTTCATAATGTATGTGATCTTCCAAGGGATGTACATGATGATGACAATGTGGGTGTTATTCTCGTCAATGCTTTTCAGCGTGATAATACTCTTCCAGAGTCGGATATAATTGATAAAGCAGTCCTTGAAAAATTAGATAGTCTCCTTAAGAATGTTCGAGCGACTAGAGACACACTTAGTAAGGATTTTATCTGTTATGATTTTATCGCACCTGCACCACTTAATGATGCTTCTAAAAACCACAGGGCATTTCTGCTTATGAACGCAATAAATGCATTTCCCGAGCGACTTCGTCCCAGAGAAATTGATTGTGGCAATTCACAGATAGATTTTGTGATTCAATGTGATAACTTGGGTACAGGTTCTAAATATTGGGAAGCTCAAGATGAAAAATGTGAAAACCAGAACAATAAAGAACTAAGTTATTTACCTTCTGATGATTTTTCCCTCTATAAAACCACGATTCATGAATATGCTCATATGATTGACTGTACTGCAACCCCAGAAATTGATTATTGTGTCGATACAACTGATTTCATTAGTATAAGCTATGATTTAGATGATTATTTCGAGCCTGGATGGATATTTTATAAACCAAAATTAGACATAAATAACGAGGAGGAACATAAACAACACTTTTTTAGTTATGCTGACGGATGGTCCCCAGATCCAAAAGACTATCCTAGTTACAGGGACTATAGGACATCATACGAAGACTTTGCTGTAACAGTGGAGATGTATGTGACAAATGGAATTGTGTATAGGGATTATATGCAAGATAAACCAATACTGAAACAAAAATACAACTGGGTCAAAGAAAATGTCTTTAACGGAAGAGAATTTAATACTGGAGATTCAAACTATGCATCATATGCTCCTGATCTTTCAGATTATGGTATTCCGGGTGGAATTATTGCAGCAGGAGGTATAACTGAACTACAAGCTTCAAATTTTTGGGATTATAATTTTAGGTAAATTAACTTATATTGTCAAGAATCTCATGTGCATTGATGTTGCTTAAGCTTTCTTTTATCTTTTCCCAGTCTTTTCCGAATTTTACACTAAAGAATGTACATCATTAGGTGGTTGAGGAGCGGAGAATTTATCTTGCTCAGATTGAAAACTTTCTAGAAATTAATCTGATAATTCCATAGATTGCCCACACGATAAATATCAAAAGAATACTCCAAAAAGGAATAAAAACCAACCCTACTACAGCAGTAGATGATTTCGAAAAATAAAATATTTGTATACTGGCCCATAAACTAAAAGAAAATAATAGGATTGAAATGATTAACATTATCCAAGGGTATCTAATCTTATTTGCGATAAAACCTGCTATAAAATAAGGTGCAACAGTCCAAAGGGGAAGAATGATGAATCCAATTATAAAATCCCATACCTCCATCGTTATATCAGAAATAAGAGTGGGTAATGTATTAAAGAAAACTAGCAACCCAATAATAATACCCAACGAAAAGATAATCCATTTATATCTTTTATTAGACATACTACTAGTACTTTTTTTATCCTTCATAAATATAGATAATATAAATAACGCTATAAATACTTTTTTATTTTGATAGAGAGATTAAGCATAATACAGTTTTTATTTTAACCCTGCTCAAGAATTCTGCCAAGCTCTTCTATTTTCTCAGCGTATTCTGCAAAGTTTCCTTTAGTTAAAGCTTGCTGGGCTTCTTCATACAATTCCGAAGCTTCTTTGAATTTTTCAGATAAAGTTTCAGGTACTTTTGTAACTTTTCCTTTTTCCTTGGCTTTTTCTACTTTTCCTTTGAAAATAACTTCAAGAGCTTCTTCAAGAGTTTCTTCCATTGCCACCCTGTCTTCATAAGCAACGATAACCCTTTTCAGTTGCGGCAAGGCGCCAGAGGCAGAAGCCTTAAGGTAAATAGGTTCGATATAAATGAAACTTTGTTCTATTGGAATTATTACAAGGTTTCCCCTGATTACTTCAGAGCCTTGCTGACCCCATAATGTTAAAAGCTGGGAAATTTCAGTGTCCTGGTCTATCCTGGCTTCTATCTGCATAGGGCCGTAAGTAAGCTCTTGTTTGCTTAACCTAAACACTTCTAATTCCCCATACCCTTCTGGATCAGAATGGGCTACAAACCATGCAACCATATTTTCTTTTCCTCTTGGAATCAATGGAGTAATTAAAAAGAATCCTTCTTTTTCAGCTTCTGGAAGTTTAAGAACAATGTAATATGGCCTTAGGTCAACTTCGTTGCTGCGGTATATTTCTTTTGGGGTTCTCCAGACATCTTCTTTGTTATAGAAAACTTGTGGATCTTTCATGTGATATGTGCCATATATCCCCATCTGCACCCTCATCAAATCTTCCGGATACCTAATGTGTTCTTTCAGGCCATCAGGCATATCATCGAAGTCCTTAAACAGCTTTGGAAATATTTTTGCATAATTTTGTATTAATGGATCTTTCTTATCTATAACATAGAAATCTACATTTCCGTTGTAAGCATCAACAACAACCTTAACGGCATTTCTGATGTAATTTATACCTACAAGATTCTCGCTGTAAGGGAATTTATTTGATGTTGTATATGCATCAATTATCCAGAACAACTTACCATCATCGATAACTATATAGGGGTCAGAGTCATATTGCAGGAATGGCGCTAATGTATTTGCTCTCTCAACAATATCCCTCTTAAACAAAACTTTACTATCTTTTGTAATTGCGCTTGATATAAATAAATTTAAGGAACCAAGCTTAGCTGAAAAAATAGCCTTTTTTAATATGTTTGAAAGTTTGATGCCATCATTGCCCTCATATGTAGCGAATACATTTTCATTTCCTAAGGGATAATCAAATTCGTTTGCTTTAGTGTTGACAACAACAAAATCATTTGATTGTTCACCAAAATAAATCCTAGGCTGTGTGATTTTGAGTTCCTCATAATCTGTTTTAGGAGGTATATCCTTGACAAACAGCTCTGGAAGGCCTTCTTTGCTTACTTTGTTAACAGGACTGACTACAGCACCATATCCATGAGTATACACTAGTTTTTCGTTGACCCATGTTTTTGCTTTGCTGGCCAACTGGTTTTGGTCAAGTTCTCTTGGAGAAATCATTAACTGTCTTAGCTTACCTTCTAACTCATATCTGTCTACATCAACATCAAGAAACTCATAGTATGTCCTGAAAAGCTGTATCTGCTTGTTTGTTGTAAGCAAAGGCCTCCAGTCCCATAACCTTACATTATCTATAGTCACTTTATTTTTATTAATGTCATTTATATCAAGATCGTAAGTTACTGGAAAATCTCTTGTATGAATATCAGTAAGGCCATATGCAAACAATGTGTGCTTGATATTTTGCTTTATATATTGCTCTTCAAGATTGAATTCGTTTGGCTGCACATATAAGCTTTGCACTAAGCCTGCTATAACATTTCCCCCAAAAGATACGATTAAAATTAATGCAATTCCTCCAATAAGCAATTTATTATTTTGAAGGTAAATGTATAAGAATGCTATAAACGCTACTATTAATGTAATGACTGTTAAGATTGTATAAAGCGGAAGAATAACGGTGATATCTGCAAAGCCTGCACCAAATACTGCGCCTCTTGGAGAAAACAGGATGGAATACCTTTTAAGGTAAAAAAATCCTGCAAGGATTATTAGAATTAAGCTTGCCAACAATGCTAAATGAGTTCTTGCGTTTTTCGGAATCTCTATCTTGATTTGTTGAAAAGACTGCTCAAGACCAAAAGGTGCCCCTTCCTTAATCTCTACTTTTGGGGTTTTTTTTGTTTTGGTTGTTAAAAGATAGGCAACTGCTGACATCGCAAGGAGTGTTATCAGCAAAAAGAGCAATATGCCCAATACAATTTCATAGAAAGGCAAAACAAACATGTAGAAACCAATATCATTCTTGAAAATTGGATCAACAAATCCAAAATTAATATAATTGAGGAACCTTAACACAACAAACCAGTATGAGCTGGATATAATCCCGGCAAGCAAGGAAATAACGAAAATAACAATTAGGTATATCTTTTGAAGAGGGATGTTTGTTTTTCTTTTGACTATAATGAAATTAATGGATAAAAACAAGAGAAATAAAAAGAAAACTCCTAGCCCTAATGCTATCTTTGCAAAAAGGACAGTTTTGAAAACAGAAAGGTAATCTAATGAGTCAAACCAAAGCCAATCAGCATATAATCCTGCAAGTATCAATAAAACTACAACAATCAGGATAAACAAACCAAAACCATTTTTCTTAAGCAAGCTGTCAGCCATATAATTAAAGGTTAATGGGTATATTATTTAAATGTTGAGGTATATATTTAAATAAGTCCTATTATTATTAGATATAACATGAAAGACCTAATCCTAAAATATGCACTTCAGAATGCAGTAAAATTCAAAGGAAAAGCTAATGTTGGAGCTGTTATAGGCAAGGTTTTGGCAGAGAATCCGGAGCTCAAAAAAAGTATGAAGAAATTAAGCAAGGAAATCAAAAAAATAGTTAATGAGGTTAATTCTTTAGGCATTGAAAAACAAGAAAAAGAGCTTGAGAAATATTCATTTAAAGAGCCAGAAAAAGAAAAAAAGGATATTTACTCTATCTTTGATATAAAGGAAAATGAGCAGGTTGTAACTGCATTTCCACCTGAACCGAGCAAATATCCTCACATAGGTCATGCAAAAGCAATATTTCTCAATTATGAATTAGCCAGAAAAAATAATGGAAAATTTATTTTAAGGTTTGAGGATACTAATCCAAAACTTTCTGAAAAAGAATTCTATAAGATACATCTGGAAAACTATGAATGGCTTGGAATAAAACCAGATGCAGTTGATTATGCTTCTGACCATATGGAGGAGTTCTATGACCTGGCAAAAAAACTGGTTACAGAAAGTTATGCTTATGTTTGTGAATGCAACCAGGAAAAAATAAAGAAAGACAGGTTTGAAGGAAAGGAATGCACATGCCGTTATTTGCTGGAAAAAAAGCATCTTGAGAGATTTGAAGAGTTATTTGAAGCAGCAGAAGGAAAACTGATATTGAGGCTTAAAGGGTATATGCAGCATGATAATACCACAATGAGAGATCCTACTCTGCTTAGGATAATAAAACATACTCATTCAAGACAGGGAAAAAAATATAGTGTTTGGCCAACTTATGATTTTGAGAATGCAGTAATGGATGGCATAGAAGCTGTTACACATAGATTAAGGACTAAAGAATTTGAATTAAGAAATGAGCTGCAAAACCATCTGCAGACAGTGCTTGGTTTCAATAAAACAAAAATCTATGAATTTGCAAGGTTTAATCTGGAGGGTGTGGAAAGTTCTGGAAGGATAATAAGGGAGTTGATAAAGAAAAAGAAGCTTATTGGATGGGATGATCCTTCTCTAACAACAATTGTTGCTTTACGAAGAAGAGGTTTTTCTCCAGAAGCAATAAAGAATTTTGTTTTATCCACTGGAATCACTAAGACAGAGTCTACATTAACATGGGAGGATCTTATTGTGCATAATAAAAGGTTGCTTGATGCTCTCTCTAGCAGATATTTCTTTATTCATGACGCTAAAGAGATTAAAGTAGAAAAAGCCCCAAAACAAAATGTCAAATTAAAGCTACATCCTGATGCAAAGGAAGAAGTTAGGGAATTTAATACGAATGATAGGTTTTACATAGAAAAAAATGATTTTAAGAAATTAAAAAATGGTAAAATATACAGGTTGATGGATTGTTTGAATTTCAAGAAAAAAGGTAGCAAGTTAGTTTTCCATTCTTTAGAATATGAAAAATATAAGAAGAAAGGAGATTTTATAATGCACTGGCTGCCAAAGCAAAAAGATTTAGTTAAGGTTGAAGTTTTAATGCCGGATAAAAAATTAATGAAAGGGATTGCAGAGCCTTTGGTAAAGAAACTAGAAGAAAATGATATTATTCAATTTGTCAGATTTGCATTCTGTCGTTGCGATAGGAAGCAAGGAAATGAACTTACTTTTTGGTATACTCATGAATAAGATATTTTAGTCCTTTGCTAGATATTTTATAATTCCAAGGAGTGGTTCTTGTGCCCAAAAATTTTCTACCATACTTTTCTACGTAGCCACGTTTTTCAAGTCTCCTATAAACTCCTATAAGTGTATCATAGTTTTTATTTGTCATTTCACTTATGTTCCTTAATGTAGTAGGTCCTAAATTTTTTAATATTTGTAGATAGTTTGATTTTGCTTCATAATGAGGCATCCTGCCTTTTAAATAAGAATTAGTTATATCTTTCAAGATATCTTGTTTATTTTGACTGAATATATTAATTAGATTGAACAATTTCTCAAAATTTTTTCTTCTTCTTATATCTAGAACATATAGTCTTTCTTCGGTTGCTTTTCTAATTTTTGAATCAATTCCAAATCTGTTAAACATTAATTGAATTTTTTCTAAATATTTTTCACTTGCTAACTTAATTTTTATAATTCTATCACCTTTCTCTCTACCAAAAAATATGGTTCCTTCACATGAAATAACAGTATTAAGAATTGTTTTCAGTATTTCATCGGACAACAAGTTAATGTTAAAATGGAAATCAATAGTATAAGTCTTTTCTAATCCTATTCCATAAGGGATTGAAAAATAATAACTTAAGAATCTTGCAAAAACACTATTATAAACTTGTAAAATCATGCTACACTTTCCTTTATAAGACGACTCTAAAGACAGCAAATTTTTATTAGAAATATTTATTTTTATTTTTTCAACTTTATTTTCAAGATGAATAGTATACTCTTTATTAACTTCATAGTTTTCTATTTTTTCTGTAAATAACAATCTTCTGTTATTAAAGCTGAAATACAAACTCTTATAATGGGTATTGTCTATAACCTTCCAAACTTTATTTGTATCTAAAAATAGAGTTATAACAAGAATTCTTGAAAATCCAGAATTTATATTGCACTTATTGAGTGCTTTCTCAATAACTTTAAGTAATCCTACATCTTTATTTGAAATTGCAATTCCTTGTAATCTATTATTCTTATTTCTTCCTTTCATAATGTTGCCCTCAGTTCTAATTGACTCCGAAATTAAAAATAAGTCTTCGTTGAATTCTATGGGAAATTTAATATTCCATTCATTTCTAGAACTTTTTAAAAATATTTTGTGAATGTGTTTCTGAAGGTCTAAGACTTCTTTATTTGATAATTTGCATAATAATTCAAAACAATCGACAGGAATTCTATGACCATATTTCCACTCAACGAGAAAAGTCCTTTTTATGCTAAAAATGTTATTATTTTTCTGGCTTTCTAGTTTAGAAAATTCTTGGTAGAGATTTTTTCCTTTAATCTGGATGCCTTTAAGTACCAAATCAATAATTTCTTTTTTAATAGAAATTTTGTACAAATGTTTTGGCAAATCTAGTAAATTTATATTGATTTTTTGATTACTTAAATTCATTTTAAATCACCAATTTATACCCTAGTGAAACTATGTAAATGATTTTCTTATTTAAATACCCTACGCGTGAATGTCCAGTGCTTATTTGCAATATGGAAAATAAGAAAATCATAATTTGATAGTTGAACATCATTTAAGGTGATTTAAAAGCAAAGATATTTAAGATATTATTGAAATAAAAAATAATAAAATTGCTTGCTATCTCTTAATTTTGATGTAGGGTATATTATGATAATTTTAAAGCAAACTTTTTATAGAATCCATCTAAAACAATTCAATTGAGGTGTTATCAATGGGAACAAGCTTGGTTGTACGGTCGCAGGTAAAAACTCATGCTAAGGTTGATGACAAGGCTTTAAGCATATCAGAAGATTTTTATGAAGCATTAAATAAGAAAGTTGTAAGCTTGATTGAGGATGCAAGCAAAAGAGCAAAATCCAACAACAGAAATACATTAATGGGCAGGGACGCTTGACTTCAGTCAAGTTAGAAAATTCGTAAATTTTCCACTATTTAGTTCACTTTTTCCTTTATTTTATTTTCTAAATGCCTTATATTTGCTTCTTTTGCTTTTTCTTCCTCTTCAGCTTCCAACAATCCATCCATCCTTGTTTTTATGGACAGTAATGAAGCAGTCAATTCGTCAATTTTATCCTTGTTTTCTTTTGATGCTGCATCTTTTTCTCCTTTTGTTTTATACAATTCATTTTCAAGCTCATGTATTCTGGCCATTAATAATTCTTTATTTGCTGTTTCTAATTTTTCATCTTTTTTCGTGTATCTATTACTTACTATGCAAAGTTTTCTGAGAAAATTTTTTAGGTCTGAAGGATTTATGCCGTCAAAAGAAGCATTTTGCATTTTATTTTTTGAATCTGCCAAATAAACCCCTTTTCTTAGGCTTTGGAGGCTCATCCAGACCAGGGAAGGGTATGCTGGGCATTGCTACTGGCCCTTCATGCTGTGGCATTGGTAATTGGCCGGGTTGTTGGGATTGCGGTGGCTCACCAAATTGAGGTTCAAATTTTGGAGGCTGCTGAAAATTAGGCTCCTGGGCTATAGGCGGCTGAAAACCTGGTTGTGAAGGTTGCCTTAATTCCGGTGTTTTTTGCTTTTCAGTAAAATCCTTGACCATATCAGAGACTGCAATCATGCCATCTGCAATGACCTTGTTCTGGTCTATGACCTTATCCAGTTTTTCATTTATATGGTTGTTTTCTCCTCCAACTTCAATATCTTTAGACGCTTCAGTAAATAATTTTAGCATAGAGTCCATGTTTTTTGTCAATAAATCCATAGAATTTAGCAATTTTTGGGAAGAGGATGCCTCTATTTTAGAAATTAATTTTTGAATGTTTTTATTTAACTCAACAATGTCTCTATGCGGTGCAAGTTCATAAGACTCAGTCTTTGCCATTTCTATCTACCCCTCTTTATTCAGAATTTATGTTATATTTATATAAATGTTTTGATTTTATAGGCTCTGTAGAAAATTTCGCTATCGCTCGGGTAGCATCTGCTCGCCTGAATGTGATTTTGCAGGCCTGACACCCCGTAAGGGACATCCCCCGTCAGGCTTAATGATGTTTTAAAGGGCTCGCAATTTGATGCTACCCTTATTTTCTACAGAGCTGATTTTACATCTTAAAATTACCAGGCAGCTTACCGCCAAACTTCTTCATCATCTTGGACATGTCTCCTTTGCTGCCTTTGAACATCTTTACAATTTTCTTGCTTTGACGGTATTGCTTTACTAATTCTCTGATTACACTTGTAGAGATTCCTGAACCTTTGCTTATCCTATCTATTCTTTCACTTGTGATTTCCTCTGGATTTTCAAGCTCTTTTTTTGTCATGCTCTGCATTGCAATTTTCCATTTATCAAGTTTTTCTTCCTGTACGTCAAGCATTTCTTTTGGTAGCTGCAAGCTGGAGAAGCCAGGAACCATCTCTACAATTTTTTTTAAAGAACCCATTTTTTTCATTGCTGACATCTGTTCATACAAGTCTAAAAGATTAAATTCACCTTTCAGGAATTTTTTTCCTAAATCCTCTGCATCTTCTACCTTAATTGCTTCTTTTGCTTTTTCTAACAGTGCTTCTAAATCCCCCATTCCTAATAAACGGCCAACAAAACCTTTTGGGTTAAAGTGCTCTAAATCAGAAATTTTTTCACCGACTCCAATGAATTTTATTGGCGCTTTTGAAACTGCACATGCGGTTAGAGCTCCACCGCCTTTAGCTGTGCCGTCCATCTTGGAAACTATAACACCGGTGATGTTACAGCTTTTATTGAACTGCTCTGCCTGTTTTTGGGCTGCCTGTCCAATGTCTGCAGAAATAACCAATAAGTTTTCGTTTGGCTTTATTTTTTCATTTAGTGTTTCAATCTCTTCAATTAAATCTTTAGATAAGGCATCTCTACCAGAAGTATCAATAATTAGGATATCATACTTTTTATATTCACTTTTGTAGTTATTATAAATCTTTAATGGGTCTTTTTCTTTTTTGTCTAATAGACAAGGAACTTTTGCTTGTTTTGCAATCTGCTCTATTTGCTCCATTGCAGCTGGCCTGTGCGTGTCTAGACCAATTAGAGCGACTTTATTGCCTCTTTTTGCAAAATATGTTGCAAGCTTTCCAGCAGTAGTTGTTTTTCCAGAACCAAACAAGCCAACAAGCATTATTTTGAAAGGCTTTTGTTTTATTTCTACCTTTTGCTGCTCGTGTCCAAGAAAATCAACTAATTCTTCATAAACAATATTAATCAAATGCTCTTTTTTTGTTATTCCAGATGGAGTTTCTTCCTTTTTTATCCTGCCCTTTATTTTACTAGTTAAATCAAAAACTAATTGTACGTTAACATCAGCTTGTAATAAGGCACGTTGAATATCTTTAACTAACTCGTTAATCAGCTTGTCATCTACAAAAATGCTGCTGGCTATTTTCTGCAATGTTCCTTTTAATGAATCTCCTAATTTCTCTAATACCATAGCATTATAGAACAAGAAATTGGTTTATAAATATTGCCTAAATCTCGAACTTTTCCTTCTTTTTCTCAATGTTATCGAGGATTCTGTTAATCAAATCCTTAACTTTGACATTAAACTTGACTTTGCCATCTATAGTCCTTATAGCAACAGTATTGTTTTTCTCTTCTTTTTCTCCTAGATTGATTATTATTGGTATTTTTTGCAGTTGCGCTTCCCTGACTTTATAGCTGACAGATTCTGTTTTTGTATCTAGTTCTACCCTTATACTGTCTCTTTCTAATTCTTCCTTGATTTTTTTTGCATAAAGGTTAAAGCGGTCAGCAACAGTCAGGATTCTTGCCTGCACTGGAGCCAGCCATAGTGGAAATTTACCAGCATAATGCTCTATTAAAATTCCTAAAAACCTTTCAATAGAGCCGTAAATTGTCCTGTGTACCATTACAGGTTTGTGTTTATTGCCGTCTTCTGCTATATAATTCAAATCAAACTTATCCGGCATTGAAAAGTCAACTTGTATGGTTGCGCACTGCCATGTCCTGCCTATACAGTCTTTTATATGGAAATCTATTTTTGGGCCGTAGAAAGCGCCATCTCCTGGATTTAGTTTGAATTTTATTTTTTTTGAGTTTAAGGCATTTTCTAAAGCCTTTTCTGCTTTATCCCAGTTCTCTTTTTTGCCTGCAAACTTCTCTGGACGGGTTGAAAGTTCAATATGGTAAGTAAAGTTAAAAGTTTTATAGATAAAATCAGTCAGGTCAATCAATTGCAAAACTTCATTTTCAATTTGATTTTGCATGCAGAATATATGGGCATCATCCTGGGTAAAAGCACGAACCCTGAATAAACCAGCTAAAACTCCTGAGAGTTCGTGCCTGTGCACATAACCCAGCTCAGAGAGCTTTATTGGAAAATCCCTGTAACTTGGCAGCTTTTCCCTGTAGATCAAAATAGCACCTGGGCAGTTCATTGGCTTTACTGCAAAGTCTTTTCCGTCAACTTTGGTAAAGTACATCTGCTCTTTATAATGGTCCCAGTGGCCTGACTGCTCCCATAAGGTTCTGCTTAAAATTATCGGAGTCATTATTTCCTTATAATCTAACTTACCGAGTTCTTTTCTTAGAAAATCTTTTAGAATGTTTATTAGTATGACTCCTTTAGGATGGAAGAATATAAATCCAGGAGCTTCCTCATGCAAAGAGAACAAATCAAGCTGCTTTCCTATCTTTCTATGGTCTCGTTTTTCTGCTTCTTCTAATAATGTTAGATAATCTTTTAATTGTTTTTTTTCAGGGAAAGAAATTCCATAAATTCTTTGCAATTGCTTGTTTTTTGCATTTCCATGCCAATAAGCGCCTGCTATTTTGATTATTTTAAAGGCTTTTATTTTTCCAGTGCTTTGGACATGAGGGCCTCGGCATAAATCAATAAAATTTCCTTGTTTGTATGCAGAACTTGGCTCATTAAATTCATCTATCAATTCAATTTTGTATTTGTTGTTCTTGAAAATTTTTTTTGCTTCTTTTTCATTTAATTCTAATCTTTGAATTTTAAGGTCTTTGTTTACAATTTCCTGCATTTTTTGCTCTATTTTCTTTACATCTTCCGGAGTAAAATGATGGTCAATATCAAAATCATAGTAGAATCCTTCTTCAACTACTGGTCCAATAGTTGGTTTTGCATTTGGAAACAAGGCTGTAACTGCCTGGGCTAATATATGGGCAGTAGAATGCCTAAATATTTCAATACCTTTTTTATCTTTGTATGTAATAATCATTATTTTTGCATCATTTTCTATTTTTGCAGAGAGGTCTGTTAGTTTTCCATTTACTTCAATTGCTAAAGCATCCTGCGCAAGCCTTGGACCTATACTTTTAGCTATTTCTAAGCCGGTTATACCTTTATCATAACTCTTTGAGCTGCCATCCGGCAAGATTAAATTTATTTTTGGCATTTTTATTGATTTATTTGTTTGGTTTATATATTTTATTGAATTTTGAACCAAAGAAAAAATAATTTTTTAGACAATGAGCAGCATTTAAGCTGTTGTAGTAGTTGTAGAAGTAGTTGGAACTGTTGATTTATTTGAAAGGACTATTTTATTAACCATAAAAAAGAATAGAATAGATTTTGTATTTAAATTTTTCTTTTTTGTGTTTTTATCAAATTATTTTCAGTAAACTTTAAATAGTATATTCTTCATAAACAATTTTTATTAAAAAAGAGATAAATTAATGAAACATCTTAATTTTTTATTATTAACAATAATTTCTTTAATCTTATTAGTGAGCATTACTTCGGCATAAGTCAGCCATCCAGCTTCTGAAATTACAGCAGGTACATTTGGTGCTGGTGATTATACTATAACAAATACTGGAGAAGTATTTCTTTCTATCAGCAATACTGAAACAAACGGACATGATTATAGATTAGTATCAGCTGGTTCTGTAGGAGGTATTGGTGTAGGTAAATTCTCTATTTATGATAGTACAGCAAGTTCAAGCAGATTAACCATTGATTCTAGTGGTAATGTTGGTATTGGAACTACTAGTCCGAGTGCAAAATTGGATGTTGACGGTGGAGTTAGGGTGGGAAGATATACGACTTCTAGTAGACCAAGTTGTATTCCAAGTACAGTTGGAATGTTTATTTTTGATACTGATGTTGATAAAAACAGACCATATGTTTGTGCAGTAGGAAATGTATGGAAACCATTAGATTCTGACTTTGATGAAGACGGCCTTATAGAATGGTTAGACCCGAATGATAATTCATTTAATTCTCAATGTTCAGCAGATAATGGCGGACAGTGCTATTTAAGCCAAGGAAGTAAGAGTAGTTTGGATGGTGATTTGTCAGCCGGAAATATCAAAAGCGGTGTGAATATATTTGGCGTTTCGGGAACGCTACAGACTGGAGGGCCGACTAAGGATTGCCAAAGTGGAGGTATGTTTGTGCCGAGTTTCAGAGAACTTGAACCCGGCTGTGATAGTTGGTGCGGTGCACGTGGGTTTAGTGGCTCTGCTGTAAAATGTACTCAGGAAATTGGTAAACCTGGCTGGGTAAGCGACACTGCTTATGACTGGGATGCTTGTACTAGGCGTGGAACGCGCCAAAATGAAAATGATATTAGTTGGTGCATACTGGATTCGTCACGGAAGGCCACCTGTTTTTGTTTCTGAGATAATGTGTAAAAATAATATAGTTTAGTAATTCTAAGCGTGCCAGATACATTGTATTATTGGCATGCCAAGAAGTTTTTGGAAAGTTCTGGATGGTTTTAATGATGAATATAAATTTATTAAATATATGCAATTATTTCCAATTCTAAAAATCACAAACCGCAACATTTATAAATAATAATCCTAATAATATTAATATTTTTATTTTTTTTATTAAGATTATTAATATTAATAATTAATAAAGAGGTTTAGATGGCAGTTAGGTTTATTGGAAAAGCTAAGATAACGAAGCAAGGACAGGTAACTCTGCCTTTTGAGGCAAGAGAAGAGTTAAAGCTAGACCTAAATAGCGAGGTTTACTGGTACTTGGTGGATGACCATCTTGTTGTTGTTAAGGATTTAGTTAGTGTAGACGATTTAATTATTAAAATGAACAAACAAAAAAAGAACAATAAAAAATAAAACAATAGTTCAATAAAAAAATTCATTAAATAAAATAGAATTGAAAAATAATAATAATTGAAATAATAAATAATAATGAAAAAAAGAGGTTAATATGCCATTTGCAAACACTTTGGGATTGATAGCATTAGCAAGTTTAATCCCTTTCATAATTTTGTACTTAAGAAAGCCAAAGCCCCAGGATAGGGTAATACCGTCTTTAATGTTTATACTGCAAAACAAGAAGACATCAAATCAGAATGATTTTTTGAGGAAATTTTTAACAAATTTGCTCTTTTTTATACAGCTGCTGGCTTTGATCGGGTTGTCATTGGCAATAGCAGAGCCTTTTACAAAAGTTCCATATGATGTTTCTTTGGAGAATACTGTAGTGGTTTTGGATGTAAGCGCATCAATGCAGGCAGATGAAGGAGGAACAACAAGGTTTGATAAAGCAATAAAAGAATCCAAAAAAGTGCTTAGCGGAAAAAACAGCATAATACTTGCAGAAAATATCCCATTAATTGTACTGGAAGATGAAAGCGGCGAAACTGCGTCAAGCATTTTGGATAATCTGCAAGAAAAGGCAACAACAACAAATTTAGGCGATGCTATGCTATTAGCTAAAGACCTATTGCAGGACAAACCAGGAAGAATTGTTGTTATAAGTGATTTTAGTAATCTTGATGGGCCTGACCTTCTGGCTGTTAAAAAGGCTATAATCTCAGAAGAGGTTATTGTGAACTTTGTTGATGTATCAAATAATGCAGAAAATGCAGGCATTATAGATATGGATGTCGGAAAACATAATCTAAAAGTTTTTGTTAAAAACTTTAATCCTGTACAGAAGCAGATAAATCTTAAATTGGTCAAGGGTGGAAGTGTAATTGCAGAATCCGGGAAAATTAATATACTCCCAAACTCAAAAGAAAGTTTTGTGTTTGATGACACTCCTACAGGAGTTAGTAAAATTGAATTAGAACCTAAAGATGATCTGAATATTGACAATATGGTTTATATAAGCGCCCCACTAAAGAAAAAAGTGAGTGTATTGCTGATAACAAACAGGAAAAATACAAACCTGGAAAATGCTTTGCTTTCTTCTAGAGATATAGGGCTTAATGTGGTGAACCCTCCGGTCCTTACATTGAATATTTATGGGGACAAGATTACTCCGTTTGAACATGATGTCATCATAGTGCATAGCATAAATAATGTTGGAAAAAGGAATGGGATTCTGCCAGGGACATTTCAAGATTTGTCAAATTATGTCAAGAATGGAGGGAAATTGATTATAACAGTGCAAGACGATTTAGATAAGTTTAACAAAGTTGATCTTGATATTGTCAACTTAAAAAATTTAATTCAAGATACAAAAAGAGTATGTGTTAATATAGTGAATGAAATAACAAAACCTCTTGAAAACTGCTTTTCAACTGTGTCGAAATATTTTGATGCAGACACTAAAGATGGCACAAGTGTTATTGCTTCAATTTTAGATACACCTGTTTTGGCAGTTAAAGAGCACTTTAAGGGGAAAATATTCTATTATGGCATTATTGATGAGGCAAGCGATTTTAAGACACTGCCCTCTTATCCAATTTTCTGGAATTCATTGATTAATTTTATGGCAGAAACAGAGGATATAAGAGATTTCAACACAAAGACAGGAAAGGTTACTACAATAAATCAGCAGAGGGTTAAGACACCTTCTTCGTCTTTGACGACATCAAAAGTCATATTTGATGAAGTTGGGATATATGAATTTGATAACAAGAAGTTTGCAGTCAATCTTCTGGATGAAAAGGAAAGTGATGTTACAAAAGAGAGTGTCCTGAAAGAAAAAACCGAGAGTGCAGAAGTCCTAAAAGAACAGAGCGTTGAAAGGAACCTTAGTTTGAGCCTTTTACTTTTGATAGTGGTTTTTTTGCTTATGTGCTTTGAAGTATTTTACTTAAAAAGAAGGGGTGATATATAATTACAATAAAAAACAAAACAATAGTTAAAAAATTTCAATTTTAAAAAATAAACAATGAATAATTCAATAAAAAATGATGCAGAAAAATATTAAGTTTGGGATATTTAAGAGAATATTGGAGGATAGAATATGAGTCTATTTCACCACATTAAAAAACTTAAGTTAGTATATTTAGATAAGGAATTTTATCAACAAAATAAGTTATCATCTAGTCCTTTTGAATATGGCCCTTTAGCAAAAGAAAAATTTACTGAAAATTTGGGATTTAGAAAATTTTTATTTTGGAAAAGAAAAGAATTAGATTTAAAATATCTTATAAAACAAGGGAAACTAAAAGGTGATTGGTTAACCTTTAAGGCATGGTATAACCATAACAAAGGACATCTATTATTTAGGGGGCTTAAAGGTTATAGTGGGTCAAGCTTAAGAAATTTAATTAAATATGGTAATGATAGGCATGCCTCTGATCCTAGAAAGGTGTGGGATAGGGTAGTCTATCGTGAGCATGGTTTAAGACCTCAAGATTTTATTTGGGCATATGATAATCTAAACGATGCATGGCAAGAAAGTTCATCAAGGCTTCAGCGATTTAGTGATACTATAGTAGTTATTTATGATTCGCGTTTACTAGAAAAAAGTCCATACCCAGGAGTTTATACTTTAAAAGAAGATGTTAATTCTTTTAAAGATGCATTATTAGCAGTAGTACTTATCAACTTAGGGTTTTTGAAACAAATAATAATTGAATGAAAATAAAAAATAATTAAAGAAAAAAATGGTATTTATCTTCCCGGATTTAAGCAGTGTATTCTGCGTATCTAAGTTTTGTTTAAGATACTCTTATGTAGCTCTGATAATTATACCTTTTACAATCCTATTATATTTTGTAATAAAGAAAAATTTCATAAAATTTTTTGATAAATCTGAACAGGCAAACTATGAAAGAGAGAAAGAGAAGCAAAGGCTGTATTTTTTCATAATAAGATCATTAATTTTTGCATTAGTTCTTATTGCAATTGCAAGCCCTTTTTTGCTGGAAACAAGGACTGTAAAAGGAAATCCAAGAATTACTATTTTGGTTGATAATTCAACATCCCTTAATTTGTTTGAAGGAGGTATTGAAAAAGAACTGGTTTCTGAATTAAAGGGCAAGATTCCTGTATCAGTAAGGCATATTGCTTCTGGAGACAAAAGTGCAATAGGAGATGGAATTTTAAATAATATAGAAAGAGATGAAAATGTTTTGGTTATAACTGATGGAAACAATAATGACGGAAAGTTATTGGGAGATATAATGCTGTTAGCATCTTCATTAAATGCTACAGTAAGCACTATTGATATGGAGCCAATAAAGAGTGATGTAGGTATTGAGGTTTTAGGAGTAAGTGAAGCTATAAGAGACACAGAAGAGGTTTTTATTGTTGATGTGAATAAGGTAGGAGAAAATGTTCCATATACATTAGAGGTCAGGTTTGATGATGAAATTGTTATTGCAAAAAGTGATGATAAAAGTAATACATTTACCTTAAATAAAAAACTTTCAGAAGGCTATCATAAAATTACTGCTGAGCTTCTGAATGTAGGAAGCGATGATTATTTTAAGCAGAACAATAAATATTACAAAACTGTAAAAGTTGTTCCAAGGCCAGAAGTTTTATTTGTTTCAGAGAAAAGCTCTCCTTTGGTAGATGAATTAGGCAATATTTATGACTTAACAACTGTAAGTTCTATACCAAATGACTTAAGCAGCTATTTAGCAGTTATTTTAAATGATATGCCTGCTAACAAATTTCTTCCGCATGTAACTTCATTGAGCAACTATGTTTCTGACGGCAACGGCTTGTTTGTTGTTGGTGGCCAGAGTTCTTATGATAGAGGAAGTTATAAGGGAAGTTTAATTGAAACTCTGATGCCCGTTAAAGTAGGAGCTGGAGAGGAATCAGAGAAAAGTGATGTATATATAGTCATTGTCATTGATATTTCACACGGAACAGCAGGATACGTTAATGTTGAAAAAGCTCAGGCTGTCAGTATAATAAGCAGTCTGGACAAAAAAAACAATGTGGGGGTTATAGCATTTAATACATTGCCCTATAAAGTTGCTGATATAAAGCCACTAAGCGAACATAAAAAAGAAGTGATAGATAAAGTTTCCAGGTTAATTTTTGACGGCCAGTCATTTTTTAATCTCGGTTTAGATGCTGGAAATAAAATGTTGAGAGAAGTTTCCGGAGGCAAAAATATAATACTTATCACAGATGGAAAAACAACCTACAATAAGCTGATGTCTGATACTAAAGAATCTGCAAGACAGGCATCTGCCCGCGGGATTAAAGTTTATGTTGCCGGCGTAGGAGAAAGAAGGAATGATGAGTTTCTGGCAGCTGTTGCTAATTTTGGAGAAGGCATTTATTTTCCTGTAGACTCTTCTAATAAATTAAAGATACTTTTTGGAGAACCAGAGAGCAAGGAAGACCAAGATTTTCTAAACAAGCTGGTTTTATTGGATACAACCCATTTCATAACATTTAATCAAAGCCTGGATGTTGTTGTTAGCGGCTATAATTATATTATTCCGAAACCCGCTGCAAGGCTGCTTATTACAACAAATAAAAATATCCCTATAATGGTTGCTTGGAGGTTTGGCCTTGGCAGAGTTGTCAGCCTGGCAACTGATGATGGAAGCAAATGGGGAGGAGAGTTTTTGAATAAGGAAAATTCTAAAATTTTAACAAAAACAATAAACTGGGTCATAGGAGACCTAGCAAGAAAAAAGAATTTTGATGTTAGTATCAAGGATACAACACTTGATGGGACTATGTTTGTAAGTGTAGTTTCAGATAATTTGCCCCAGCATGAAAAGCTTAATTTTGTAAAGTCTGATGTTAATCTTTATAATGCAAAATTCAGTCCATCAAGAACCGGATTTTATAACTTTTTAGGTGCTGATGCTGCAGTTAACTATAAAAATGAATTTATGGATCTGGGGATAAATGAAGAGTTTTTGGAACTTGTTGAACAGACACAAGGCAAGGTTTTTGATAAGGATGATATAGATGCGCTGTTGGAGTTTGTAAAAGAAAAATCAAAAAGAATAAAGATAGACACAACAGACTTCAAGTGGCCCTTTTTAGTTGTTGCGTTAATTTTGTTTTTAGGGGAGATTGGCTTAAGGAGGCTGTGGGAAAATAAAAATTACAGGTGAAATGATTCAATAATCAAAAAATCAATAAAAAATTAAAAAAACAATCCAATTAATAAACAATGAGAAAAGATAATATTGAAAATTGAAAAATAATAATTATTGAAATTAAATCAATGAAAAAATAACAATGAAAAACAAATAACGAAAATCAATGATGCAAAACTGATTAATAATAAAACAATAGTTCAATAAAAAAATTCATTAAATAAAATAGAATTGAAAAATAATAATAATTGAAATAATAAATAATAATGAAAAATAATTGTTGAAAAAATAAATAAAAACTAATGGAGAGGTTAAAATGGCAGTTATGAAAAAAGATGTGAATATTGGATTGTTGATTTTGATAATCGCATCTATAATTTTGTTTAGCGGCTTTAGTGTTTATTACCAGACTACTTTCAAAGATGTTTCATTGGAATATAAAGAAAAATTAGAGCAGCTAAGCGATGTAACAAAAGAATTAGGTACTAAGAGGCAGGAGCTGAATGAAACATACAGTTTGAGAGTAAAAGCAGAAACAGACAGGGAGGCGCTTGATGCGAAGTATAAAGATGCAAGTGATGAGAATGAAGGATTAAGGACTGATAATACAAATTTGCGCTCAGAAGTAAGCAGTACAAAAAGCGAATTAGGAGAGAAAAGTGCGCAACTGGATGCAACTAAAAATTTGCTGGCACAGACGCAGGCAAGCTTGTCTTCTGCTCAGGGAGAGGTAACTTCTTTAAAATCGCAAAAAAGTAATTTGAAGGATGAAATTGATTGTCTAAAAGTAGAAGCTGCTAAGGCCGATGCTGATGAAAATACAGGCTCCTGTTAAATAATGCCTGAAATAAAAAAGCATAATTCCGGAATACCGATTGACGAAACAAAATTATTCAAAACAAAATTAATAGGCAAAGAAACAATTTGATTAATGATTAAACAATGAAAAGCTTCATTAAAGTAATCAAGGAAATCAACAGGACATTGAACCTTTTTATTATTTTTGAGACTATTTTAAACACAGTTATATTTTTCCTGGTTGTTTATTTTTTATTGTCCTTAGTAAACCTGTTTCCAATACTTGCGCTTATACCTGCGCTGGTTTATTTTGCGGCAAGACTGTATGTGAATTCCAAAAGGGACAAAAGGAAAATTGTAGAGAGCAAATATGATCCTCTTAGGGAAAAACTGAGGACTGCTGCAGATAATGTTAATAAGGAAAATCCTGTTGTTAATGAGCTGGAAGAAGAAGTTGTACAAGACCTAAAGCATGTTGGATTGAGCTCTTTTATACAGACGAAGCGCATATCTTATAAGATATTTACTACAATTTTTCTTTCTTTCGCAATTGTTCTTGCTACAACATTGAACCTTTATGTTGTTGATTTAAATGATCTATTTACTAATATTCCGGGGATGATTGATAATTTCAGAATAGGTAAAAGAGGAGACAATATTCTACTGGGAGAAATTAATGAAAGCGAAGATATTTATGGAGACAGCAAGCTTGCAGTTTTAGGAAACAAAGAAATCGATATAAAAATAAAGCCTGTAAATTATGAGGTTAATGTACGTGAGGAAGGAGATGTTGAGCAGAAGCAATTTGATGAAATTTTTCCCAGGGAAGTTAATGTTGAGCAGTCATCTGCTTTTGAAGAAAAGATTCCGGAAGAGGAGCAGGAATTGGTCAAAAAATATTTTAATAAATTAGCTGGAGGATAAATTAATAAAAAATTCATTAAAAATCTACAATAAAATAATAATAATTAATCAAAAAACAATAAAAATTCATTAAAAATAATCCAATAAAGAAAAATTAATAATAATAAAATAATAATTAAAATTAATAAAAATAATCTTAGTGAAATACAATAAATAAATTCCAATAACAAATAAATATTTAAAACATTGAATAATAAAACAATAATAACAAAAAACAAAATAATAGTTAAAATTAATAAAAAACAATCAAAAAACAAAAAATATTAAATACTTGGAAATTAAAAATTTCCGGTATCAACTAAAGTGATACCATTAAAAAAGAGGTGGCTATATGAAGCAAAAAAAATTTTTTAAAAAAATTTTTAAGCTTCATAAAATCAAAGAGGTGATTTTATGAAGAACTACAAACATATTTTTGATGCTGTTTTTAAGGAAATTGAGAAGGTTGTCATTGGGCAAAAGGATGTTGTTGAGCAGATTTTGGTTTCTATTTTGTGCGATTCAAACGCACTGCTGGAAGGCTATCCTGGTTTAGCAAAGACATTGGCTGTAAGAACATTATCTGATCTGATGAACCTTAAGTTCAGCAGAATCCAGAGCACACCAGATTTAATGCCTTCTGACATAACAGGAACTTATATCATAGAGGAAACCGCAGGCAAAAGAAATTTTAAGTTTCAGCCAGGGCCTATTTTTGCGAATATATTATTGGCGGATGAAATCAACAGAGCAACGCCTAAAACACAAAGCGCTTTATTGGAAGCAATGCAGGAGAAACAGGTAACTGTTGGAACCAATACTTTTAAGCTTGATTTGCCTTTCTTTGTTTTAGCGACTATGAACCCAATCGAGCAAGAAGGGACCTATCCTTTGCCTGAGGCTCAAGCAGACCGTTTTTTGTTAAAGATAAAAGTTGGCTATCCTTCTTTTGAAGAAGAAGTGGAAATTACAAATAGGTATTCTTCTGTTTTAAGGGAACCTAATCTTAAGACTTTGCTGAATAAAAACCATCTTCTTAGTCTGCAAAGTTTGACGAGACAGGTTCCAATTGCAAATGACATTAAAAACAGGGCTGTAAAAATAATAACAGCAACAAGAACAAATAAGGATGTTATCCACTATGGTGCAAGTCCAAGAGCATCTATTGGGATATTATTAGCGTCAAAAGCGCGTGCATTACTCATGGGCAGGAATCATGTAAGTGGTGAAGACATTAACGAGATGGCATACCCTATCTTAAGGCACAGGATTATATTGAATTTTGAGGCAGAGAGAAAAGGAATGACAACTGATGATGCTATTAAGCATATTCTGGATAAAGTAAAATAAAAAATGATTAAAATGAATTTTAAATTTTTTTTGTTTTCTTTGATAGTATCTTTAATTAGTCTTTCCTATGGTTGTTCAAATCAATTAACAATTGAGGAAATTCAAAGTAAATTAATTCAAGCAAACTCAAATTTTGATTCCTATTCAATGGATATGAAAATGACTATGAATATGGTCACAGAAATTCTAGAACAAAAAATGAATATTAAATCTGAAATTAATTCAAAAGGCGACATTGATAGAATAAACAAAAAAATGGTTCTGAAAGGGACTGTAAAATCAGAGGTCTCTGGAATGAAAATAGAAATGGATACAGAAACCTATGTATTAAATAATTATTTATACACAAAAACTAGGAATATGTGGATGAAAATGAAATTAGACAAAGATATTTGGACGCAGCAAGATCAAATTAGTCAGATTATTGAATTAGTACAAAGTGGGAGTATTGAACGTTTGAAAGATGAAACAATTGATAAAACTTCTTATTATGTAATCAAGATAAATCCAGATTTAAAAAAAATAGTTGAACTAACTTTAAAACAACAACAACAATCTGAATTATTGAATCAAAATATGGATTTTGGAGATATGATTAAAAGTTATTCTTCAACTGTCTGGGTCAATAAAAAGACATTTATAATTGAGAAATCAAAGGGGGATATGGAGATGGTAATGACACCAGAGAATATGGGCAAAGAAGATATTAAGACTGCTGGAGAAATTAAGATGAATTCAGTTGTTGAAATGAGTATCTCTAATATTAATAAAGACGTAACTGTAGTTCTACCAGAAGAAGCAGAAAATGCAAAGGAGTTAACTAACATAAAAGAGGTTATAGATGAAAATTCTCAACAAATTCAAGGTGGTCCATCAATTACTGGAAATGCTATAGCCGAGATATTCGGTTAAAATATTTATTAGAAAAAAAGATAATTAAATAAAATGATCAACACAGATTTCTTAAATCAATTGGATAGGTTTCATCTTGTTGTTAAGAAACGTGTAACAAGTAATTATATCGGTCCAAGGAAATCCATAGCTGCAGGCCGCGGCCTGACTTTTAAGGATCATAGGATTTATTCTCCTGGAGAAGACATAAGGCTTATTGACTGGAAAGTCTTTGCAAGAACAGATGATTTGTATATAAAAACTTTTGAGGAAGAAAGAAACCTGACTGCGCATATTATTATGGATGCAAGCGCGTCAATGGGTTTTGGAAAACCAATAAGCAAGTTTGATTATGCTGCTATGCTGGGTGTGGGATTTGCTTATCTGGCTATGAGAGAAAATGAAAAATTCCAGTTTTCTACATTTGCAGAAAGCTTAGACGTATTCCAGTCGAGAAGGGGGATGTCTCAGCTTGCTTCTATGGTTTTTCATCTTAATAACACAAAAACACAGGGCCTTTCAAAATTATTGGATGCTATGGTGCAATATAAAAAGGTAATTGGAAGCAGGTCAATGCTTGTTCTGGTTTCTGATTTTTTAGTGGATATAGATGAGGTTACAGAAACCTTGTATACATTAGGCGATCATGAAATAAAAGTTATACAACTTTTGGATCCTATTGAAAAAAATTTAAAGTATAGCGGCGATTTCAAGTTAGTAGACAGCGAAACACAAAGCAGGTTAAGGACGTATGTAAGCCCAAGATTAAGGGTTGAATACCAGCAGATGCTTGACAGCCATACAGCAAAAATAGAAGAAACGTGCAATAAATTAGGAATTCATTTTCATCAATTGACTACTGATACACCAATATTTGACGCTTTTTACAAGGTTTTGGAGTAAAAAGCTACGAATGAAGCGAGTATGCTTTCTACAAGGTTTTAGAGTAAGTTACATCCACCCTTTCTTCCTGAAAAAGATGTAAACTACAATCATAGAAATCAGCATCAATCCCAAAGCGAAAAAATAGCCGTACTGCCAATACAATTCCGGCATGTTGTATGAAGAGTCAGTGCTGAAGTTCATTCCATAAATTCCTGAAATCAATGTAGGGATTAAAACAAAAGCAGAGATTACTGTTAAAGTTTTCATAACCTGGCCTAAGTTATTAGAAACAGAGCTTAAATAAATGTCCAGTGTTCCAGTTAAAATATCACGGTAAGTGCCTTCTGTGTCAATTAATTGTGTTACATCATTGTACAATGCCCTAAACCTTTTGATATTTTTTTTGTCTATGTTAGCAACGTATTCTTTTTCTATTGCTGTTATCACTTCTCTGTTGGCGGTAAGAGCGCGGTGGAAGAATATGAGAGTTTTTTTAACTGAAAAAATATGCTGCACAGTTAGCTTATCAGGGGATTTAACAACACTGTCTTCTATTTTATCTATCTTTTCCTCTAAATTATCTAAAATTGAGAAATATGCATCTAAGACCTCATCAAGAAGCCTGTAAGTAAAGAAACTTACACCTTTATCCTTCAGGTCAATTTTTTTTGCTGCAACTAACTGCTTTATTTTCTGGACGGGATTCACTTCCTTTAGCGTAATTGTGATTATGTTGTTTTTGTTTTTTGAAATAAAAACAGATAAAGGGCTTGTTGATATTTCACCACGTTCTATTAATGGCGTCCTTACAATAATCAGGGAATAATTTTCCAAATCAGAAACCTTAGGCCTTTCTTCTTCATCCAGGACATTTTCTAACTCGTTTAATGGAATTTTTGCTTTTTCAGAAATATCTTTTAATTCTCTTTTTGTTGGGTTTACACAGTCAGCCCAGCAGATTGAGGAGCTGCCTAACTCATTTAAAGAACCGGACTTTACACCTCCTTTTTGAAATTTATAAACCCTAAGCATCTAGATTAAAATTTAATTTAATGTATATAAATTTTTGTATTATTTTGTTAATCTCCTTTTTCTGTAATCTTTATAATTTAGTCCATGTTTAATCCATGTTTAGTACATATTTAGTACTTATTTCTGTATTTTTATTAATTTAATTCATTTATTGATGTATACTTACAGACAAAAATATTTATACAATAGTTGTCTGTTCGTAATAAGTAAAGGACATATTTATGTCTAAAAACTTGCGTCCTTTACTATAATAAGAGAAATAACAATAAAATGAATTCAATGAAAAATAACAACAATAAAAAATCCAATACACGCGAAAATCGCTTTACAATTTTCGGTGTCCTAGAAATGCAAAGCATTTCTATGAAAAACAAAAAATCAATAATTAAAATTTAAAAAAATTTCAATAAAAAAGAAAACTAATAAAAACAATTCAATATTTAAAAATTAATAAATAAAAAATTTAAAAAATAATTTAATGTTATCTAATGATCAATGAAAATAAAAATAATAAAAAAATCTTTACTTAACTTCTAATACGGCGCACCATTCATCCTCGTAAACAGCTTTGTAGTTTTCTTTGTGCCCTGTAATGTAATTAAACAACTGAACATCCTGCTTTACTTTACCTGAAAACACGTAATCTGGATTGTAGTCTTTTATTATATAATCTGTATCGTCTTTTAACGTTCCCTGTAAAATTTCCATGTACCTTTCAAACTCTTTTGGGTTGTAAAGATAAGAATATGTGAGGTCTATTCCGTGGGTGTAAATCAAATCAGAGTTTTTTGAGAACAAATAAGGAAAAGCATAAGCATTTGTAAAAATTAAAGAGTTTTTTGGAATATTGTTTTTCATCCATTCTGCGCAGTTATCAAAATTATAGAGAAAATCATTATTTTTGATATCTTCTCTCAATAAAATCAAATTTGTAACTGCAATAATAATTAAAATCAATACGGCACTTATTTTAAAACACGCGAAAATCGTAGATTTTCGGTGTCCTGGAAATCTTCGATTTCCATGATAATTATTAAAAAATTTATTTCTGTCAAATCTTTCAATGTAATTATTTAATAAAAATGCTGTTAATAAAATTGAAAATGGGATTAAATACTCCTGCATTCTTCTTGATATTAGAGTGTAAAAAAAGAAAAATAATGTCAATGAAAAATAAAATGTTTGTGTTTTTGTAATCTTTTTGTTTTTGATCAAAACTAAAATAGAGATGGAGATATAAAACAAAACCAAGATGTTGTTTTTTACGAATTCGAAGAAAGTCCATGGCTTCCACTCGAAGTTAAATAGGTTTGCAATAAGATTTACTTTGAATATTTGGGTATAGAGCATAAAAATATTATTCGGAAAATAAGGATTTATCACTAAGCCTAAAATTACTCCTATAGATGGATACAATAAAATTCTATACTCAAACTTTTTTGAAAATATTTTCTCTAAAACAAAAAATAAAATTATTATCAATAATTGGAATACAAAACTGCTGTGCAGCAGAACAAAAATCAATGATGTTATTCCTAAAAACAAATATTTTTTTCTTTGCAAAAAATAAATTGTCAGGATTAACAATGCTATGACTAAAGGCATCTGCCTCGGCAGTAAAAACCTGTTCATTAAGTTTGCAGAAGTAAACAAATAAAGCAAGCTCCAAAAAAATGCATATTTAATTTTGTTTTCAGTTAAAAACCAATAAAAAATAACAAATGCTATTGTTGAGAATAAGATAGAGGCTATTTTGGCTCCTAAGGTAAGGCCAAAAAATGTAAAAGGCATAAGCAGGATCCTAAACAATATTTGAATATCTGCATAATTGTCTGATAGTATAGTATGATTTGCCCAGGGAAATTCTTTAATAAATCCCTCCTGTTTTATTATGTCTGCAGTTTTTATATGGTAATAGCCGTCAAAGCCTGTTATATTGGGTACAGTAAACTGCATTATGCTGAGAATTATAAGAAAAATGATAGTAATAATAATGATTTTTTTGTTCATTGGATATAATAAAAGAGAGTAATATATATAGATTATGGAGAAAACGCATGGTAAAATAATGTATAGCACAGAATATACTAAAAAAGGATGATTTATATAGGATTATTTGCATATGATTGGATAAGATAAACATAAAATTTACTATATGATTTATATAATCAAATATATATATTCCAAGAGGTGACGGAACCGTAACATTTAAATATGATTGGTTGCATTCATGTTGGTAGGAAACTTAGTTCTACAAGAGTTTCCTCTATAAACAATAAAAATAAAAAAATAACACTCGGAGGTGTTAGTTCAAATGGGATTTAAAAAAGTAATAAAGAGGATTGTTGCTCTAGGTACAGGGGCATCTATGGTTGGAGCTACTTTTATGGGAGCTATGGCTGCCGATTTAGCACAATATCCAAGCCAATATATATCAGATGGTAAGTTCACAGGAGTTCTAGTCGTAGGAGATACTGCTGCAGCAGAAGATGTTATAGGCGTTTCAGATATAGCTGTAAGTCTACAGTTTGCTGCAACAAAGCCAGTTAGTGTTTCAGCAGCAGGAGGAGTTACTGCAGAAGGAGATGCATGGAAAGTTGGCACATCAACTAAAATTTTGGAATTGAGCGAAACAAATGTAGAAACAATAAGAAATATTACAAGCTTTATTGATGATAGTGAATTAGATGCTTTGGCATCTGGCACTGTTTCAAGTCCAAAAGGGGATGCCCCATATAATCAATATTTGTATTTATTAGGACCAGCAGCAGAAACTGGATTAAATACAGGATTTGTGCAATATATAGAAGATGACCAAGATGTTACGGCTGATTTCTTGTATTTTAAATCAGGTGAGGAAATTGGAAGATATTTGTTAGAGTTTACAACTGCCCTTGAATCAGATGTTGATGATAGTGCAGGAGCTGCAACAACAACAGGATTGTACTTAACAGACATAGAAGATACTGAATTGAATATGTTTGGGAAATCTTATACAGTTGTACAGGCAAGAAGAACCTCTGCAACAGGTAACAATATAAAGTTAGTCTTAATGGGAGGAGCAGTAAAAGACACATTACTAGAAGGCGCTACAAAAACATATGACATTGGCGGAACTCCTTATGAGGTTACACTTGATTTCGTAGATGCAGATAGCACCAAACTTACAATAAATGGGGAAGGAACAAGGGATATGCTTGATGGAGAAACAGACAAAATGTCTGATGGAATAACAGTAGGTATTTCAGAGATACTATACCAGGCTTATGCTGGTGGAGTACATAGTGTATCTTTTTTCCTAGGAGCACAAAAAATGGAGTTAAAAGATACAGATATAACAGACGTTGACCAGAGTAATGGCCTTAAAATTGATGACGAAACAATTGATGGCGCATTTGTAGTTATTGAAGGTACTGATGACAACAGTACATATAAGATAAACAGAATACACATTAACATGACAGCGGACGCAGACTATTTTGTACCTGCTGGAGGAAAATTAAGTGAGAATCCAGAGTTGGATGAGCCTCAAGTATTATTTACCAGTAGTTGGGATATTGAATATAAGGGCTTAGCAGAGCAACTAACAGAAACAATTGAGATAGCTTCAAGCGGTAATAAGAAATATGTATTAAAGTTTAAGGATGGAGATGGAGAAGAGGTAAAACTTCCATTAGCAGAAGCTGTTGGTGCTTCAAGTCCAGTGTTTGGAGAAAAAGATAAGGCATTGATTAACCAAGAAAACAGATCAATAAAAAAGCACGATTACGTAGTTTTGACTGATAGTACAGAGAATAGGGGAGAAAGAAAAACATATGTCTTGCAGTATAAAGGTGGCGATAAAGTATCTGCAGACAGTCCTGTACTAAAATTCAAGAATATGGGAAATGGAGAGACCATAGAACAGACGTGGACAAACCCTACATCAGTAGTAGCTATTGGTGAAGGCCGAGGAGGATTGCTTGCTACATTAAAAATTGGTGGTGCAGACTATAGAGTATATAACGCATCTTCAGTTAAGAGCAATGACTTTGATATAATGGTAGACTTAGATTCGAGTGGTACATCACCTGATGTGGCCACTAACATAACCATAACAACATGGTATGGTATGGAGATTGATGTAGAGAACGCATCACGAAGAACAGATGGTGCAGCAAACGGTCTTTCAGTAAACGACGGTATAGTTGTTTCATTTAAGACACCAGACAACTCAAGAGACGGAGCTAGTACATTAGATAATGTAGAATCGCTGCAAGCAACAGATTTTGTTGTTAACGTAACAGCAGATTCAAACACAAAAGTAGCATTGTCTACATTATCAGCTCATACACCTGGTCAAGCGGGAACATCTCTTAGCACACTAACACCAGATGGTGAAACTGATGTGTCTTATGCATACACCAGTTATGGTGCATTTATAACACATAAAACACCATCAAGTGAACCAGCAATATTGGAGATAGAATATCCAAAAGCACAGAGGGAAGCACTAGTGTATGTAACAGCCAAAGGAACAACCTTTACACAAACAGCAGCAAGCACAACTGGAGCTGTGTCAATCCAAAGGATTGATGTTGGCGCTACCAAGCTTGCATCAGAGGTTCCAAACATTAATGCAGTAAACTCAATCATTGTTGGAGGACCTTGCGCTAATGCAGCAGCTGCAGAAGTTATGGGTAACCCAGCAGACTGTGCAGAAGGCTTTACACCTGGTGTAGGAAAAGTTGTAATGTATGATGTAAACGGTAATGTAGCAATGTTGGTAGCTGGTTATGCTGCAGCAGATACAAGAAATGCAGCAGCAGTAGTTTCTAACTACGGGGATTACACCTTAACAGGAGCTGCAATGGAAGTTACCAAGGTTGGTTCAACCTTGACAGTTGCTGAGCCAAGTACAGAAGCAGCAGCTGACGATGCAGCAGCAGACACAACAGCTGCAGACGACACAACAACTACATAAAGGAATTAAAGCTTCCTTAATTTTTTTCTTTTTTATTATCTTTTAATTATAATTCTAGAATTATCTCTATACCTTACCCATATCTTATTTAGCTTAATAACTCTCCTAAGAATATGTTGTGTTTGGATTTTTTTATTTTTAACTTTACAACACCCCTATCTTTGTAGCAGTTTGGAACAGAAATTACTCTGCTATGCGCAACGGCCAGCATCTCTTTATTTAATCTGCCGAGGCATATAATCTCTGCTTTTACAATATCTCCTTTTTTAAAGGGTTTTGGCAGTTCGCGGCATTTTTTTATCCTGAAATCAGATTCATTACAAATCAGTTTTATATCATGTTTTTGCTCTAAATCGTGCAGTTTTTTGTGAAAAGCGTCCATATTCACAGCCTTTATAGGATTTCTGCCAAAACGATAAGGTAAGAAGTTCTGAATGCCTATTGGAGGGCATTTCTTGCCTGCACCTGCCTCTTGAGCGAATTTTGCTAATTTGACAAGCTCATTGTCATTGTAGCCAGGAAGCCATACAGGAGTTATGATTAAATCAATCTTTTTTGGGATATATTGTGCTAAAGCCATTACTTTCTTTAGATGGTAACCAGTTCCAGCCATTTTATTAGCTGTTTTTTCGTCTAATGCATGAAGCGATAAATTTATTCTTGTTAAGCCAGCAGCTGCTAGATCGTCTATAAGCTGTTTATTAAGCAAAGTTCCATTGGTATCAATAGAAATAGACTTTACCTGAGGTATTTTTGCAATACCTGCCACTAGCTCGACAATATTGGCATATAACAAAGGCTCTCCCTGAGCATTAATATGAGCGTCAATGTAATCTTCATTTTTAAATTCAACGATTTTTTTAAATTCTTCTATCAAATAATCTTTCTCGACTACAAAATCGGCTTTCTTTTTAGATGAGATGCCTTCATCCACAGAACAGAAAATGCAGTCTAAATTACAGCTTGTTATTGGACGGACTTCAATAAGATTTGTTCCACGGTCAATCAAACCAAAATAAGTAGTTCCAATCAGAGGAATTCCGGAATTTTTATGGACATATATTGTGTTTTTATTGTTTAATCTGTTTTTCAGCTGAATAAAGCCTTTTGAGAGCAGTGTGTTGAATTTTCTTTGAGCTCTTTTATCGTTAATGCCAAAAAATTCTATTTTATTCCCATTAATTTTAAAATTTCCAAGGCTTTTAAGTATGGTTTTATCCAGGTCAAAGTAGAATATCTTGAGGAAATTTACCCTTACCTTTCCTTCTTTCTCCTCAAAAAATAGATCATTAAATATCAGCTCGGCCATGAGCACAGCAAAAAAAGGAAATTATATAAATATATCCCAATTTTAAGTGCTTTGGGGTTGGTATGGAAACAAAAGAAGTCAATATTACCTATGAAACTCTTTTTGAACTTTTAAAGAGAGAGAAAGATACAACAGATTTACAGAAATTAGAGCCTAATTTTTTCAATAATTTTGTTGATTACCTGAATGAGAAGAAAAAGATATTGGGCAAAGATGATTCTTTATTTTCCTATGATGAGAAGAAAAAAGTCGAAAAACAGATTGATAATGCAAAGAGAATAATCAAAGAGATATACGAAAGAAGAGAAAAGAAGATATTGAACATTGCATTAATAAAAAGCAGGACCAAGTCAAATGTCATTGATACCTCATCATTGCTTGAGAATGAAAAAAGATTTTTTGAGGGGGCTGTAGAAGTTCTTGATGTTTTTAGGAAGGATGTTATTGATAACATAATCAATGGAAAACAAGCTTCAGAAATAATGGAAAAAAAAGAAGCAAATGAGACAAATAATGAAGGAGAACTGCTTGAAAATCAAAGATGCAAGAAAATCAAAGATTTTCGGCACACCGAAAATTCGGAGAATTTTCCAGTGTTTTCGGCACCAACTGTGTTGGATAAAGAAGAACCAAATAACACAAGGCTTGTAAGATTTCTTAATTCAGTGCCAAAATTTGTTGGAAAAGAGCTGGAAGAGTACGGCCCTTTTGCAGAAGAAGATATAGCTAATTTGCCTGTGGAAATTGCTGAAGTTCTTATAAATAAGGGAAAGGTTGAGGAGATTAAAGGGAATTAGCTCCAATAAATAATTAATTCTGGCTTCGGCTGCGTTCAAAATCTCGCTATGCTCGGGTTAGCATCGGCTCCAGCCTAGATTTCATTTCTAGAAGAGCTGACATCCCGTGAACGCGACGAGCGACTGCGAGTCGCTCGCAATTCACGGACTTCCCCCTGTCAGCTTAAATGTGCTTTTAGAAAGGCTTACGCAAATTGATGCTAACCTACATTTTGAACGCAGCCTCTGGCTTTAATAAGATAATTTTAAATAGTTTGAATAAAGGGACATTACTTTTTATGATAAAGATCAAATCAACTGAAAAAGAGCCAAGATATGGGTTCTACAAATGGAAGAACCAGATTCTTATTGCAGATATACTTGTCACTATCTTTGTTATTTTGTTTTTAGGGTTATTCAGGCCGGATTATGTTGTTATTGCAGCTTATTTTCTTGTTATTCCTTATCTAATTCTTACACGGCGAAAGGTTCTCTTTTATCATCTTATGGTCTCTTCTGCAGTCGCGCTTGTTTGGATGCTCATAGCTAAAGATGATTATGGGCATGACCAGAATTTCCTAACATTAGCCGGCATTAATCTATTCGCATTGTTTGCTTGGGCAATAGGCTTATTTGCTATTTATATTATATACTCCCATTATGAACATGTCCTAACTGATAATAATTTTGTTAGAAAATTACTATTATTTACAGCTTTTTATTTTCCATTTCTTATTGGTATTGAGACTATTACATACCATTTTTTTGATATTCATAACATTGCAGCTGCAGCATATCCTGGATTGTCAATATGCGACTGCATACATGCTCCGCGGTGGATGCAGGCTGCTTACTTTGCGATTGGCCCTATCTTCTTTACCATTTGCTCTGCATTGAAGCTAGAGAATCCCCATGTAAAAATGCATAAAAAAACAAAACACACTTAATTTCCCTAATTTTTTTAGAACTACCTGTAAAATGATTTATGTCAATTTCTTATAATAGGGATTTAGTTCTATTGACTTATTAAAATATTTTTTTGCTTCTTTGTGTTTATTTAGGTTTTTTAGTTCTAATACCAATTCAAAATAAAACTTTGCTTTTGGATACAATTTTGTTTTATTTTTCAGTAATTTGATATAATATTTAGATTTTTTATCTATGAAATTTTTTCCTTTTAGGATTTCAAAATGATGGATTGGCATATTTGTCTGTTTAATTTTTCCATTGATGTTTTTTATCGATTCAATTACTGTTTCATGTATTGGATAAATAAACCTGATTCTTTTGTCATTCCTGAATAACCTTGTTATGCCCTTATACGTCCAGCCGAGAAATGGCTTACTCTCGTTGTAAAAATCATTTTTTGAGTAATTCCATTTTAATTTTCCCCTTGTGTTTGAATAAGTTCTTTGGATAAAGCTATAGCCCATTATTTCTTTGTCTTCTTTTGTTAATTTTTTAATTTTCATTAAGTCTTTATTGCTTATAGTTTCATCTGGATCCAGAACTAAAATCCATTCTTTAGTTGCTTTTTTTATTGAAAAGTTTCTTGCCTCAGAGAAATCATCTTTCCATTCAAAATCATAAACTTTATCTGTGAATTTCTTTGCTATCTCTTTTGTTCTGTCTTCGCTTCCAGTATCTGCTATTATTATCTCATCTGCAATATTTTTAACATTGTTTAGGCAGTTTTCTAAGCGTTTTTCTTCGTTTTTTGTGATAATGCATAGCGATATTGACATTTTGGTTGGTTATTATTTCATTAGTATTTTTATTTATATATTATATTTTTTATTTTTAATTGTGTTTTGTTATTAAATTATAAATTAATGTAAGTTTTTGTCAAATAATTGTTATAGTAGTTATGAACTTTATTGTTTTTTCTTTTTAATTGTATTTTTATAGAAACACAATGGAAAAACAAGTTTTTCCTGGGATTTGGAAAATTGAGAATTTTCCAAAACCTTTTTAAATTAACATTAAATACTAAAAAACATGAAATTGCCTAAAACCAGCAAGAGATTCTGTCCTTATTGCAGGAAGCATACTGAACATAAGGTAATGATGAATAAGAGAAAGAATCCAAGGAGCATGACTTATGGCAGCAAGCTTAGGGCAAGAAGAAGAGGTCTTGCAAGAGGTCTTGGGAATATGGGCAGGTATAGCAAGCCTGCAATTACAAAATTCAAGATGACTGGTAAAAAGAGCAGCAAGAAAACGGATTTAAGGTATGAATGCAGCATATGCAAAAAACAGCATATGCAAAAGAAAGGTTTCAGGGCAAAAAGGCTTGAATTTAAGTAATGTATAATTAAAGGTTGGTGCTAAATTCTAATTCGTGCTAGTGAGATGCGAGAGCTCGCCTCTCGCTCGCTCAGTTCACGAGCCTTAAGATGCCTCTCAACTTCGCAATCGTGAAGCTGCGTGCAAACTTGCCTTGCTCGCTTGCAATTCACGATTGCTCAGGTCGTAGTGCATAATCCTATGGAATGTTTTGATTTGGCAATTTACGCACAAGCACCGACTTTAGCACCAACCTCATATAATTAAAAAGCTTTATATACCATCATTTACTTCTTTATTATTGATTTTTTATTATTATATATTTGGGTGGTATTTATGACTGGAGTTAGAGAACCTACAAGCAAATTCATTAAGATAAGATGCCCTAAATGCAAGAATGAACAAATAATGTTTGGAAAAGCATCTTCAAAGGTAATCTGCCTAGTGTGTGGCAAGATATTAGCTGATCCTACTGGTGGAAAAAGTAAAGTCAAAGCCAGAATTTTAGAAGTGCTGGAATAAAGTAAAAATCTATTTTTTAAAAAATGCTGCTACAAAAGGAAGGATTTCCAGAAGAAGATGAGCTAGTAATGTGCACTATTACAAAAGTGCAATTTCATTCTGTTTTTGCTAATCTGGATGAGTATGGAAATAGCGGAATGATACATATTTCTGAAGTAAGCCCTGGGAGAATAAGAAACATAAGGGACTTTGTAAGGGAAGGAAAGAAAGTAGTTTGTAAGGTTTTGAGAATTAATAGAGAGAGAGGCCATATAGATTTGTCCTTAAGAAGAGTTACTGAAACACAAAGAAGGAAGAAAGTAGATGAGCTAAAACAGCAGCAGAAAGCAGAAAAAATTCTGGAATTTGTCGCCAAGGACCTAAAGCTGGATGTAAAAAAGTTGTTTGTGGATATAACAAGTAATGTAACTAAAAAATATGAATCACTATATGAATTTTTCCAGCAGATTGTTACAGACAGCAATGCAATTAAAGACGCTGGTATTGATGCAAAAACAGCAAAAAATCTTGAAGAAGCTGTTAGGTCAAGGATTAAAGAGGCAGGCGTAAAGATAGAAGGCAAATTAAAATTGGCCAGTTTTGCAGCAGATGGTGTGGATGTGGTCAAAGAAGCACTTAAAAGAGCAGAAGAAGCCGGAAAAGGAAACATAGCAATAAAATATCTTGGTGCAGGCTCATATAATGTTATAATCAATGCAAAGGACTATAAGGAAGCTGAGAAGCTGCTGAAAGAAATGTCAGAAAAAGCATTAGAATATGTAAGAAAAAATGAAGGAGAAGGAGAATTTGTAAGAGCAGAAGCATGAGAAATATATTGAAATGCCAAGATTGCGGAAAATATACTATGAAAGACAGCTGTGTATGCAATGGGAAAGCCTTGACGCCAAAGCCTGCTAAATTCAGCATAGAAGATAAATATGGCTCTTATCGAAGAAAAGCAAAGCTTGAAGCTTTCAAAAAAGAGAGATTAATATGAGCACCTGGAAAATAGACCACATAGGGAAAAGACCAAAGCTTAACAATCCTATTTTGGTAGAAGGCCTCCCTGGAATCGGAAATGTAGGGAAAGTAGCGGTAGATTTTCTGATAGACGAATTAAATGCAGAGAAGATGTATGAGATTACATCCCATGCCTTTCCGCATTCTGTTTTTGTGAATGAAGATAATTTAGTGGAACTTCCAATGATAGAGGTATTTTACAAGAAATTTCCCGGCAAAAGGCAGGATTTAATACTTTTAGGAGGAGATGTACAGCCTACGGATGAAGTAAGCAGCTACGAATTTTCTGAAAAAGTGCTTGACATAACTAAAGACTTTAAAGGTAGAGAGGTAATAACTTTAGGTGGTATTGGCTTAGCGGAAGTTCCTAAAAAACCAAAAGTTTACTGTACTGGAAATACAAAAAAAATAATCCAAAAATACAAAAACGGCATGGTAAATGACAAGCTTTACGGTGTTGTTGGGCCTATCGTAGGAGTTTCAGGATTATTAGTCGGATTGGCAAAAAGAAGAAACATAGATGCTATATCATTCTTGGCAGAAACTTACGGCCATCCTATGTATCTGGGCATTAAAGGAGCGATAGAGATTTTAAAGGTCCTTGACAAAAAATTAAAGCTTAACATAAATATGGGCAGATTACATAAAGAAATAAAAGAGATAGAGTCTGATCTGCTGTATAAAACAGAACAAATGAGCGAGATATCGAAACAAACTGCTTTAAAGAAATTAAAAGGCAAGCTTGGTGAAGGCGTTGATTATATAGGTTAGATACCACTTCGTGGAATTTCTCTATAGTTCACAACTGCTATATCCAAAATATTTATAAATAATCTATCCTAATTCTGAATAAGGTGATATTTTGTCCAAAATAAAAAAAGTTGTGGCAAGAGAAGTTCTTGATTCCAGGGGTAATCCTACTGTTGAGGTAGAGGTTGTTACTGAGAAAACAAGTGCGAGTGCTATTGTTCCTAGCGGTGCAAGTACCGGAAGCCATGAGGCTTTAGAGTTGAGGGATGGAGATAAATCAAGATATAACGGAAAAGGCGTCTTAAAGGCAGTGGACAATGTCAATAAGATTATTTCTAAGAAAGTTATTGGATTAAACTGTGAAAATCAAAAGAAAATAGATAAGTTGATGATTAAATTAGATGGGACTGAAAACAAGTTAAAATTAGGTGGAAATGCGATTTTAGGAGTTTCAATGGCTGCATGTAAAGCAGCTGCAATAGAAAAAAATATTCCTTTGTTCCAGCATATTAAAGATATTTCAAATATAAAATCTAAAAAATTTTCATTGCCGATACCGCAATTGAATATCATGAACGGAGGAAAGCATGCAGGAATAGAAAATGACATTCAGGAGCATATGATTATACCAGTCAAATTTAAAAGTTTTAGCGAGGCTTTAAGGGCTGGTGTTGAGGTTTATCATGAATTGAGTAAGTTGCTAAAGCAAAAATTCGGATCTCAAGGAACTTTGCTTGGAGATGAAGGTGGTTTTGTTCCAAAGATCGATAATGTCGAGGAAAGATTAAATCTGATTGACCAGGCAATAAATAATATCGGCTATAAAAATAAGATTTTTATGGCTTTAGACTGTGCAGCCTCAGAATTTTTTTATTCTGATTATTATAAAATTAAGGGTAAAAACTATAGTCCTGGAGAATTAGTGGATTTCTACAAAAATCTGGTTAAAAAATACAAGATAATTTCAATAGAAGACGGCATGGCAGAGGATCATTGGAATGGATGGAAAAAGCTGAACAAGGAGTTAGGCAAAAAAATACAAATAGTAGGGGATGATTTACTGGTTACAAATGTTAAAAGAATTGAGGAAGCAGTTGAGGAAAAGGCATGCAATGCTTTATTATTGAAAGTAAACCAAATAGGAACTGTAACAGAGGCAATAGATGCAGCAGAGCTTGCTTTCAAAAATAAATGGAATGTTGTTGTAAGCCATAGAAGCGGAGAGACAGAAGATTCTTTTATAGCTGATTTAGTTGTTGGCTTGAATGCTAACCAATCAAAGTTTGGAGCTCCTGCTAGGTCAGAGAGAACTGTAAAATATAATAGGTTATTAAGGATTGAGAAAGAATTAGGTAAGAAAGTAGGGTTTGCTAAATTGTAAATAAATGGTCATGATGATAAAACTTGCACTTCTAAGGCACGGAGAAAGCACCTGGAATAAAGAGAATAGATTTACTGGTTGGACTGATGTTCCGTTGACAGAAAAGGGTGTTAAAGAAGCAAAAGACTCTGGAAAAGTATTGAAAAAAGAAGGTTATGATTTTGATGTTGTTTTTACAAATGTGCTGAAAAGAGCGACAAAAACAACTAAAATAGTTCTTAAAGAGATGAATTTAGATATACCAGTGCATGAATCCTGGCGCTTAAATGAGAGGCACTATGGAGCGTTACAGGGCTTAAATAAAGCTGAGATGGCAGAAAAGTTTGGAGAGGAACAGGTTTTAAAATGGCGCAGAAGCTATGATATAAGGCCACCAGCATTGACAAAAGACGATGAGAGATACTCTGGAAATGATCCGAAATATAAGGGCTTGAATGAGAAGGATATCCCTCTGACAGAATCGTTAAAGGATACTATTGTTAGGGTTTTACCGTACTGGAAAAATACAATCAAACCAGAATTGAAGTCTGGTAAAAAGGTTTTAGTCTCTGCAAGCGGCAATAGCTTAAGAGCATTGGTAAAAATTATTGACAATATATCTAATGAAGGGATCGTTCATTTTAACATACCTACTGGAATCCCTCTTGTTTATGAGTTAGATGAAAATTTTAAAGCTGTAAAACATTACTTTCTAGGTGATCCCAAAGAAATAGAGAAGAAAATGGAAGTTGTTGCGGCACAGGGCAAGGCTAAGAAATAATTATTTTTCTAACACTAAAGCTGCTGCTCCTAAAATTCCAGCATCTTTTAGATTTGACTTAACTATCTTTGGAGGTTTGCTGAAATATCTTTGTTTGATTGTTTTGTTCATTGTTTTGGAAAATAATTTCCATGAATTTGAAATTTTTCCACCGATAATAATTATGTTGGGGTCAATGGTGTAAATTATATTTGTTAAGCCTATGCCTAAATAATGACCCATGTCTTTAAATGTGTTTATTGCTTTTTTATTGCCTTTTGTTGCCAGCATATATATGGAAGAAGGATTGCTTTGGCCATATAGTCTTGTAATTCCTCTTGCTGCTGCATGTGTTTCTATGCAGCCATTATTTTTGCACCTGCTTTTAGGGCCGTCATATTTTATTGTAATGTGGCCTAATTCTGCTGCATTGTTTCTTCCATGGTAGATTTTTTTGTTTATTACAAATCCACCACCTAAACCAGTTCCCAAGGTGATTCCAACGACATTTTCATATTTTTTTCCCTGTCCAAAAACTGCTTCAGCTAATGCAAAGCAATTTGCATCGTTATCTAAGAAAGTATTTGTTTTGAATTTATTTTGTATTATTTTTCTTAATGGAGTGTTTTTGAATGGAAGGTTTACAGGATTTGTAATTGTGCCTATTTTGTGATCTAATGGGCCAGGGCTTCCAATACCTATGCCTAATATTTTTCCCTGCTGAACGTGTTTTATTGAAGAAATGATGTTGTTTATTACTGTTTTAGTCCCTTTTTTTGCTTCTGTTTTTGTTTCGTATTTTTTAATTATTTTGCCTTTCAAAGTAATTAATCCTGTTTTTATATTTGTACCTCCTAAATCAACCCCAATAATATTTTGCATTTTTTATTTGCTTCTGTAGAACTTTGCAGCATCTTCCGGCATTACAGAATTTATTATTGCGCCTGTTGAAAGCTCAAAACCACCCCATTTTGCAATTCTGGGTGTTATCTCAATATGGAAATGTAAATTTTCTCCTTGTGGAGCATAATGCAGGAAAAAATTGTATGATGCGTTTAATTTCTTTAATTTTAAGAGAATTTTTTTTAGTGCTAATGCCATGTCATATAACTCATCGTCATACATAGCTGTTATGCTTTTAACATGCCTTTTTGGAAAGAGCCATGCCTCAAAATTGAACCTTGATGCAAATGGCGCAAATGCAATTATGCTTTTATTTTCTATTATTTTTCTTTTGCTTTTTGATTCTAATTTTATTATATTGCAATACGGACATTTTTTTGACTTTTTTACAGCTTTGACTTCATTCATCACATCCTCTGGCAGCACGGGAAGGGTAGCTACTTGTGTATGCGCATGCACTAAGGAAGTTCCTGCCTGGGGCCCTTTATTCTTGAAGATAGTTACATACTTTGTTCCCTTGAGCTTTGAGAGGGCCTTTATTCTTAATATGTATACTTCAAAAATCTCTTTTATATGCTCTACACTTAAATCTGCAAGCTGTTTTTTATGGTCTGTTGTTTCTGCTATTACCTCATGAGCTCCATAGTTTTTCCCTTCCATGAGAATCTTATTCTTTTTTATTTTTGCATTTCCTTTTAGTTCAACAGCAGGAAATTTGTTCGGGAACCACCTTATCTTCCAGGTGTTTTTATGCTCTACACGGCCAATTTCCGGAGGTGTAAGATGTTCATTTCCAGGGCAGAAAAAGCATGTTTTTGAGCTGCTGGTCTCTTTTACTTCATCTTCCTTAAACTCCTTAGGTCTTTTTTTCCTTTCAGTAGCGTAATAGACCCATCTGTCAAGAATATAATCTTTTCTTATTATTCCCATATTATGATGTTATCAAAATATACTTATTTAAAGGTTTTGTTTGTGCAATTTCATTTAATCTACAGAGACAACTTTCACAATATTTAAAAATTAACTTAAAATATCATTTATTATGGAATTAAAATTAATAGAAAATAAGATACCATTGGAATTATATAATATACTCAAAAAAGAAATTAAAGAGCTAAGGCCGGCGCAGGCAAAAGCTGTGGAAAAAGGGCTTTTAGATAGGAAAAATTTGCTTGTTTGCACTCCAACAGCTTCCGGTAAAACTTTAATAGCCGAGCTGGCGGCTTTGAAGTCAATAATAGGAGGTAATGGAAAGGCAATTTATATTGTGCCCTTGAAGGCTCTTGCTTCTGAAAAATATAAGGATTTTAAGAAAAGATATGATAATGTCGCTAAAATTGCTTTGTCTATTGGAGATAAAGACAGTTCAGATTCTTATTTGGTTGATTATGATTTAATCATTACAACATCAGAGAAACTTGACAGCTTGATAAGGCATCATGCTCCATGGTTGAGTTTAGTGTCAACAATAATTGTTGATGAAATACATCTATTGAATGATCCTGGAAGAGGCCCAACTTTAGAAATATTAATCACAATATTAAGGCAGCTGCTCAAGAAAGTACAGATTATTGGTTTATCTGCTACAATTGGAAATCCGGAAGAATTATCTAAGTGGTTAAAATCAGAGTTAATTATAGATAACTGGAGGCCTGTAAAGCTGCATAAAGGGGTTTATCTGGATGGGGAAGTTGAGTTTGAGTGAATGTTATTCAGCGGAAATTGGGTTTCTTTGAAATCAAAGATTTCTAAGAGTTAGAAATACTATGCATTTCAAACTAATACCCCACAGCTTCGCTGTGATTGGGATTTTTACTTAATCTATTTTTATCATTTTTGAGTTTCAAATCCACAGTTAGATTTACGTTTAATTAGATAAATTTATATATAGGTTTTATAATTATTTTAAGAATGGTGAGGATATTACCAGTAAGAAGGCTGATTAAAAGCCCCGGCAACCCAATAATGGGTGCAAGAAATATGATTAGGTTTGCTCGAAGAGCAGCAATAGTTTTAAGCAGACTTCCAGCCTACCAATCAGGAAGTTATGCCGGAAGAATTCTATTTGATGAGTACACTAAAATGAAGGGAGAGGATTCTACTTTCTCTCTGCTAAAGAAGAACATGGATAGAAACTATACTGAAAGAGCAATAGCTAAAATACAAAGAAAATACATAAAGAAACCCGAAGAAATGGATGCTGCATTGAAATAGTTAACTACCGCATTTGTAGCTGATTATAATAATCTTCTTGTATCATACCATGAGTTGTTTAATCTTATACTGGAAACAATGGTTACTGCACAAGCAGACCATTATAGTGGATTAGTGTCCTTTCAAGATATTGTGTTAGCTGTAGAACTGATTGTTGAACAAAATCCCACAAAATTGTACTTTTCAAAATCTGCTTTGGACAAATTTGAAAGAGAGTTTGATATTGCATCAAAGGATTTAATTAAGCAATTAGGAAAAGATTACTCAAAGGTTAAAAGAATGTCAACCGGAAAAAGCTATGCAGTGGGATATTTTTCTCGTTTTGTAAGAAAAAGAAGATTAGAGAGGAAAGAGAAAAATGAACTACCTCAATTAATTGCTGAAATAACGTCTTTTAGAAAGTCAGGTGATATACTCAGAAAACAGGTAGATGATAGGGCCATAAAACAAAATTTTATAGGATATCTGCTGGATTTTGTTATTAAACTGGAAAAAATGGATGACACCCTTAAAAATCTTAAAACAGATATTGAAAGAATAATGATGAAAGTTTTGGAAGAAGCCGAGGATACACTTGAAAAATCATTTAAGTTTCTAAAAATGATTCAAAATGACCTAAGTGCTGATCAAAAAAGGATAATGAATCAAAATGCTGTAATACATCAATCATACCAGTATACAATTATGAATTATCTTCATAAGGATGCATGGCCTAAATACAATCTTGCAAAAGGCAGGGAAATTGTTTCCGAAGGTAAAAAATTAATTAGTATTTTAAGGCAAGTTTCTGCTGCAGGTATGAGCGCTGCAGTGGCAGAAGCAAGAAAAGAGCATTTTGTTAAAAAGAGATTTAATTCTTAATACTTCTTTCTTGTTAAGAACTAGTCTTTTTTGTGAGGGTATATTTTATATTTAATATCAAAGACCTAACCCTTCAACAACTAAATTAGAATCAAATTCTTTTAAATCATCATAGTTTTGTCCTGGACTTAAGTTACATAAGAGGATCTATTTGGACGGAGAGGTTGAGTAAAATCTATCTGATATGTCTTCTATAGAAATCTGCAAAAAATATATTTTTTGTAAAGGAGCCTGCAGGAATACCAACTAAAACTATAATAAGTATCAGAAAAATAATTCCCAAGACAAGGCTTTTTAGAATAACAATAATATAGTCTCCAAAATTATCAAAAACATGCTTGATTATGTTGAACTCAAAATAAGATTGTATTGTTTCTTTGACAAAAAAATTTATAAAAAGTATGGGAACTATAAATAAACTGATAAAAAGGTTCGCTAAAAATCCTACAAATGGTATGAGTGCAAGAACAAAATTTACAGTAGCAATCACTATTATGAATGGGATCATCTTAAGAAACATGAAAAAACCCAGATTAAAATCTTGGCTAAAATTAAATAATGGCAGTTCTTTGAAATCTCCTTTGACAAAATTCTTTATAATCCTGATACTGTAGCCCATTAAAGCAAACCATCCTATTATAGGAACTAAAATCCAGAATATATTCAATAACCCAATAGGCCTATTAAATGGATACTTAAATGCTGTACCAAAATCTATTTCATTATTAGCTTTATTTTTTGCACCCTTTGCCATTTTGAACTAATTTTAAATATTTATTTGTAAGTTTAAAAAGTTTCTTATTTATGTGTCCAATCCTAAACTCTCTATGATAGTATTAGGCTCGAATTCTTTTAAATCAGAATGTTCTTGGCCAACGCCTAAATAAATTATAGGTTTTTTTGTTATGTAGCTTACAGAAATAGCTGCTCCGCCTTTTTCATCAACATCTGCTTTTGTCAATATTATGCCATCTATACCGATAATTTCGTTGAATTTCTGGGCCTGCTCTATGCAGTCATTGCCTGCTATGCTTTCTCCAACAAATAATTTTAAATTTGGTTTTGCCACTTTTACAATTTTCTTTAATTCTTCCATCAGATTAGCCTGATTATGCAGTCTACCAGCTGTGTCAATCAAGACAACATCAATTTTTTTTGCTTTTGCATGCTTAACTGCATCAAAAGCAACTGCAGCTGGATCAGAGCCATAATCATGCTTTATCAGCTTGATTCCTAATTTATCTGCATGAATCTGCAGCTGTTCAATAGAGGCTGCACGAAAAGTATCAGAGGCTGCAAGTACGCAGGAAATTTTGTTTTTCTTCAATAAATCTGCAATTTTTGCTATGGTTGTGGTTTTTCCAGAGCCATTTATTCCGAAAAAAGCTATAACAAACGGCTTTTCCTCATATTTTATCTTTTTCAATAGATTTACTTCCTCTACCTTGAATAAGTCATCTATAGAATTTTTTAATGATTCCCTAATCATTTCCTCTATTTTTGTCCTTTTTATTGGCTGCTCAACTAAGTTTTTAGTAAGGTCAGATTTTATCTTTTCAATAACTTCCACAGCAACATTATTTTCCATCAATGTCAATTCCAGGCCAGAAAACAGATTTTCAAATTTTTCGTATGATATTTTTGTAGTGATTATCTTTTCTTTTAATTTGCTGAAAAAGCCTTTTTTCTCTGGCTGCTCAACTTTCTCTAACTCTTTTTCCTTTTCTATCCTTTCTTTTTCGAGCTTCTTTTCTTCCTCTTCTTTAACTTCTTCTTCAACTTCCTGCTCTATAGGAGACTCTTTAGGCTTTTCTACCTCTAGTTTTTCTTCTTCTTTAATTATCTCTTTTTCTTCTTCAAGGACTTTTTCCTCTTTAATAGGCTCCTCTACCTTGGCTTCTTCTTCTACACTTTTAGAGAACTTAGAGATAGCTCCTTTTAACTTGTCTTTTAAAAATTTGAACATGGTTAATACCTATTATTTATTGTTTTTAAGCTGTGCCAGAGCGGACTTCAGTCAAAATGGGCATTTTTTAAATAAAAAATGCAGGCATTTTAGTAACAATCATTGGCTTATTCTGCCCACCCGCCTCCCCTAAATTAGGCACAGCTTATATTATTTTTGAATTTCAGAAGCAATCTGGTTTATTTCCTGCTCAAGCAAGGCTCCTTTTGTAGTTTCTTCCTGCAACTGGATTACAAGATTTTTCTGGAGCTTCTGGATTTCATCAATTTGGGTTTCTATCAGTTTTTTAGTGGAATCCACATCTTTGGTTACAGTTATGTTAGAGCCTACATTCACAATAAGGTTTTTGCTGTCTTTAAGCTCTGCTTTTGCATAAATCCCTCCGCTTAGGGGCATTAAAATTTCAGTTCCATTGTTTATTTTTTTCATATCTTCCAGGCTCTGGTTTGTTGCCATAAGCTCCATAAGCTGGTTGTTTAATGCTGTGTTCTGCTTTTCAAGCTGCTTTATGCTTTGATCCAGCATCTGAAATTCCAGGTAAAGCTTTTGCAGGTTTTCTTCTTTTGCTGTCATTTATATCAACTTCTTTACTTTTTTATATAATTCCTCATAAACGACACCCATAGGTATACCTCCATGCTGCCTTTTTATGGTTTCTGCCAGCAGGGGCGCTATGGAAATTACTTTTATTTTTTTGATTTTCTTCTCTTTTTTGAGTTCTATAGTATTTGTAACTAAAATCTCCTTTATCTGAGATTTTTGCAGCCTTTTTATTGCAGGCCCTGAAAGGATAGGATGGGTTGCTAAGACATAAATATCTTTTGCGCCGTGTTTTTTCAGGATAGAAGCAGCTTCTGTAATTGTGCCTGCTGTATCTAATATATCATCCACTAAGATAGATGTTTTGTTCTTGACATCTCCAATAACATGCTCTACTTTGACAATGCCTTTTTCATCCCTTCTTTTATCTATTATCGCTATTGGAGCATGCAGTACTTCTGCCAATGTTCTTGCCCTTTTAGCGCTCCCTACATCAGGAGCAACAATAACAATATCTTTAAGCTTTTTTTTCAATATCTGTTCGGCATATACAGGCCTTAAATCTAAATTATCAGATGGAATATCAAAAAATCCCTGGAGTTGGTCAACATGCAGCTCGAATGCCATGACCCTGTTTACACCTGCAGATTCTATCATTTTAGCCACTAGCTTTGCGCTTATCGGCTCACGAGGTTTAGCTTTCCTGTCCTGCCTGGAGTATCCAAAATAAGGTATGACTGCTGTAATCCTTTGCGGGGAAGACCTCTTTAAAGCATCTACAGTGATTAAAAGTTCCATCAGGTTTAGGTTTGCATCAGGGCTTGTTGGCTGAATGATATAAATATCAGAACCTCTTACACTCTCAAGAATCCTGACATATATCTCTCCATCAGTGAATTTATGTATATCTACTGGAGTAAGCTTAACTTTTAGATTTTTAGCTACTTCTTCAGCTAGACTTCTGTTTGCTGTACCTGATATTACCTTAAGTTCTCCCTGCATTTTGCCTCTAACTTATGGCTAAAAGAACTATGTTTTTGTTTAAAAAACTTTGGATATTAGTTAACCTTCAGCCCCAATCTCCTCATCAACCTCTTTTTGGGTATTAATCATTATCTCTATCTCTCCAAAATGCTCTTTTTGGTCTAGATTAACCTTTCTTTGGGTTGTTAAGTGTAGTAGGGGGATAAATGTATAAATCTTGTCTTCTTTTGTTTTAGAAGGAACAAGCTGGCTGAATGTAAGCTTATCCTGCTGATTAATATTAAAAAATGACATTATTTTAGAGTAAACTTCCCTTATTATTTGTGTTATGTCTCTCTTTTTTTTAGGTATCTTGAGATCCATTGGAGGGATTGAATTCATGACGCGCCTTTGCTTTACTTCAAGAGCTTTTTCCAGAGCTTTAACTAAATCAAAAACAGAGACTTTTCTTTTTCTTGGCTGCGGTGTTCTTGGTATTAAAGGATGTTTTTCCTCACCAGGCCTTTGAGGCTCTTCCAGGTTAAGTTCATCTGTCAGTTCTTCTTCTGATTCTGTAAGCAGCCTGTCCAGCTCTGATAAATCCTCATTTAATAACCTGTTTGATTTTAATTTCAATAGAATAGCGGCAGCAAGCAGAACTTTTCCAGAGATCCTGAAATCAAGCTCTTTTAGCTTTTTTATTGTTTCAAGATATTTCTTTGTAAGCAGGCTTATATTTACATCCCAGGGATTCATCTGCTCTTTTTTAACCAATTCATAAAGCAGAGTCTGCCAGGTAACTTCATCCTGGCTATACAAGATCTGGAATATTCTTTCGTGGCTGTCCATTTAGTTATCCTTATGGAATGGTTGTATTTAAATTTAATGCAAAAGCAGTTATTTGATTATTTGTTTATTATTTAAATTATTATTTGATGCATTATTTTTTATTATTGTAATTATTCGTTGGAACTTTAGGCCTCGTGAATTGCGAGCGAACTCGAATTGCACGCGAGCAAGCGAGCGTGTCGCTTGCCAATTCGCTCGTCGCGGGCGGTGGCTCGGCAACATAGGGTATACACAACGAGAAGAACCCGCTGGCATTGTTGCGGGATTAAATATCATTTATTACTGAAATTGTGAATTATTTGTATCAAAACATTTTTATATAGTCAAAATTTCTATTTGTAGCAAGCGGCAAATGAGCAAGCTCATTTGTAATTCAGGGGCCCGTGGTCTAGCCCGGTATGATAACTCGTTTACACCGAGTAGGTCACCAGTTCAAAACGGCTGTTTTGCTCATGCAAAAAGCTGCTGAAAGTCTGGTCGGGCCCACCATTTTTATTTTGGAAAAACCTAAATTGATTATCATCAATTTAAATTCACTGCGGCAGTAGTCCAGTGGTTAAACCTGTTAGGAAAAGGGTTCTACAAAAGATTCGGCCTTGCCAAGGCTGAGACCCGAGTTCGAATCTCGGCTGCCGCATTCATTTTTAGAATTAATTCAAAAAGAAAAATATTTAAATAAAAAATTAAAATATGATTTCTCTTTAAAATGGATAACATCAGCGAAACAATATTACCCAAATTAATGGTTAAAAAATCAGGAATTCATGGGATGGGAGTCTTTGCAGACGAACCTATAAAAGAAGACCAAAAAATCATTGAGTATAAAGGAAAGAAAATATCAAGCAAGGAAGGGGATAGAAGATCTGAGATGGATGAGAAACTTACTTATATCTTTATTTTAAATGATGAATATGATATTGACGGCAATGTAAATAGCAATGAGGCCAGATTAATAAACCATTCCTGCGACCCAAATACATATATTGACATTATTGATGACCATATCTGGGTTATTGCTGAAAGGGATATTGCAGAAGGAGAAGAGCTTTCCTATGATTATTGCTTTGATGCTGATGAGTTAGAGGAATGCCGCTGTTTATCCAAAAATTGCCGTGGTTTCATAAATGACCCGGATGATGAGAAACTAAAAGACAAACATCAAAAATAAAAAGTGCCTTAATCATCTAAATATATCGATTCAAGCTGCCAATTAGCTGCAAGTTTTCCACATTCCATATTTATGTAAGGAAGATAATTATGAAGCAATCTTATAGTATCACTAATCCTGATAGTTGTTATTTCCATAATAGAATTGTTTCCATGATTCCTTAACATTAATGGCAGTATCCTTCCATTAAAATTTTCAGATACTTCATCATCTGATTTGCCTTCAACCATCATAATTATTGAAGTATGCCCATCTATTTCTGCATAATGGGATTCATAAATCATTTCTGTGAACAATGTTTTTATTCTAGGCTCTTTTTTGAGGTCATTTATTAATTTTTTTTTGGTTACCCCCATTACGAATTTAATTAAATAAAGGTGTCTTGCTTTAGAATTTGGATTTGTTGATACATAATAACTTATTTGATTATTTTGTTCTAGTTTTCTCCTTTTTCTGTTTACTGTCCTTATAGGCACTTTTGTCAATTTTCCTATGTCATTATCTGACATTCTTGGATCTTTGATTAATGCCTTGATTATTAATTTTTCCTGTTTGTCAAATTCCATCTTGATTTGGCCTAAATAAGCCATTATTTGTTGAATATTTGATTAAATTTGGCTTATTAAGCCAATAACTTGGCGGAACTTTTATATAAACCTTTCTCTTTCTATAATCTACTGCTAATAAAAAATACAATAAATGGAAAATATTTTGGGGATGATTAAAATATCTATGAGAAAATATTTGGCAGAAATGGATTATGACAATTTCTTCAGCAGATTTGATTTTGTAAATTACCCAGACAGAATGGGAGATTTTGATGATAAGTAAGTTTATTGTTGCTATTTCTTCATTATTGAGAAACTTTTAAATATTAAGTTGAATTCTGGATTATAACAAGCTATAGTTCATGGGCCCGTAGCTCAGCCTGGTTAGAGCGCCGTTTTTAGAAGAAATTTCTTCTAAATGCGTAAGTCTTATACGAAGTTTTTGGGTACAAAACAAGAAATCCAAAAGTTCTCTAAGCCAGCCGGAGGTCAGGAGTTCAAATCTCCCCGGGCCCACTTATTTTTTTGTGCTCCCATAGTGTAGAGATTCAAAGGAATTGCACAACCCGGCCAATCATTCGGCCTTCTCGCGACTGGTTACGCGCGGTCGACACGCAAGGTGCGACATTGCCTTCGGCAAGTCCCACGTGCTCGCTATTCGCTCGCAACTGGCCGGAAACAGGCTGAGACACGGGTTCGAATCCCGTTGGGAGCATTTTACCTTTTTGGTAAAAAAGAGGGATAAATTTGAATTCCAATAGATAAAGTAAAAACAAAAAAAACAAAAACAATAAGGATAAGAAAAATGTGGTCCAAGACCTATTGAAGGTCCAAAGTTATATCCTGCCATATTATCACCTTTTTTAGAATATCTTTGGATTTGGTCTTTAAATATTTTTTCAAAACATTAATATATTGATTAATAAATTAAATAAGAAATTCTGAATAATCTAAATCCAGAACATATCCCCCATAAATAACCAAAAAGGTATTATATCTGTTGGGAGCATATTATATCCAACTTTAAATATATGGGTTAATGAAAAAACCAAAATGGGCATATTAGGAGATTTGTTAATGTTTGGTTACCAAACGCTGACTGGACATAATATTAGAAAAGTGAATGGCTATGAACTAAGGCCTGGGGCAGATCTTTACAAAGCAAATCTTGCAGGGGCAGACCTTAAGGGAGCAAACCTTTACGGAGCAAATCTTAGAGGGGCTGACCTTTGGGGTGCAAGCCTTAGAGAAACAAACCTTTATTGGGCGGATCTTGAGGGAACAAACCTTAGAGGGGCAGATTTTAGGGGAGCATTCCCCTACGGAGTGGGCCTTGGCAGGGCATTTGCCCATGAAGCAAGGCGCTGGGGAATAAACCTTTGGGAAGAAAATATTAGGCTAATAGACCTTGAAGCAAGGCTTGAAGGCATTATTTATGATGAAGAGACCAAATACGATACATACAGCATTTTAGATGACCATATAAGGAAAGATAAATATGAGAAGGAAAAATAGATTTTCTATGCAGGCATTATTTATTTATACAACACATCTTTAAGCAAACTTTTTAAATAAACTCATTCTTATTTGAACTATGAAAGCTAAAGATTTAAAGAAAAAATATTTTGAATTTTTTAAGGAAAAACAGCATAAATTAATCAATTCTGCTTCTTTGATTCCTGAACATGACCCCACTGTTTTATTTACAACAGCAGGAATGCATCCTTTAGTGCCTTATATAATGGGAGAGCCTCATCCTGCTGGTAAAAGATTAGTTGATGTTCAGAAATGCATCAGAACAGGTGATATAGATGAAGTAGGAGACCCTAGCCATTTAACATTTTTTGAGATGCTTGGAAACTGGTCTTTAGGGGATTACTGGAAAAAAGAAGCAATTTCATGGGGTTTTGATTTCCTGACATCAAAAAAATGGCTTGGCATGGATAAAAATAAATTATACATAACTATTTTTAAAGGGGATAAAGATGCTTCAAGGGATGAGGAATCAACAAAAATATGGCTTGATTTAGGTATTCCAAAAAAAAGAATTTTTTATCTGCCAAAGAAAGACAACTGGTGGGGTCCTGCTGGCTCTGTAGGGCCTTGTGGACCAGATTCTGAAATGTTTTATGATACAGGAAAAGAAAAGTGCGGCAAAAGCTGCAAACCAGGATGTTCTTGTGGAAAATACTTTGAGGTTTGGAATGATGTGTTTATCCAATACAATAAGACAAAACAAGGAAAATTTGTACCATTAAAACAAAAAACTGTTGATACTGGAATGGGTGTTGAGAGAACTATAGCAATGCTGCAAGGCAAAAAAACAGTATATGAAATAGAAATCTTTACCCCAATAATAGAAAAGATAAAAGAACTGGCTAAAATAGATAATCCTAATGAGAAACAAGAACTTTCAATAAGAATAATAACTGACCATATAAGAGCAGCAGCCTTTATTTTAGGAGATGATTTAGGAATAACACCTTCAAATCTGGATCAAGGCTATATCTTAAGAAGGTTCATAAGACGCTCTATAAGGCATGGAAAATCATTAGGCATAGAAAAAGAATTTCTAAGCGAACTGGCAAAGATAGTTATTAACATTCATAAAAGTGATTATAGCGAGTTAGAAAAAAACAAAAATTTCATCTTAAATGAACTGAAAAAAGAAGATGAAAAATTCAGGCAGACTCTGGAAAAAGGCCTTCATAAATTCGAAAAAATGTCTAATAACAAGAAAATATCCGGAAGCGAAGCTTTCTTGTTGTTCCAGTCATATGGCTTTCCAATAGAAATGACAGAAGAATTAGCAAAAGAAAAAGGAATTAAAGTAGACCAGAAAGGTTTTGAGAAAGAGTTTGAAAAACACCAGCAGCTTTCAAGAGTAGGTGCAGAAAAAAGATTTAAAGGAGGCTTAGCTGACAGCTCGGAAGAAACAAAAAAATTACACACAGCTACACACTTATTAAATGAAGCATTAAGAAGAGTTTTAAAAGATGATAAAATAATTCAAAAAGGCTCTAACATAACTCCGGAAAGATTAAGATTTGACTTTAATTTTGATAGAAAGCTAAGCGAGGAAGAAATAAAGAAAGTTGAAGAGCTTGTCAATAAGAACATAAGCGATGGTTTGCAAGTTAAAAAGGAAGAAATGACTTTAGAGGAGGCAAAAAAGAAAAATATACAAGGGGTGTTTGAGCATAAATATACTGAAAGAGTCTCTGTTTATTCAATAGGAAATTTCTCAACCGAGATATGCGGCGGACCACATGTTAAGAATACAAAAGAGCTTGGTAAATTTAAGATAAAAAAAGAAGAGAGTTCTGCAGCCGGAATAAGAAGGATAAAAGCTGTGCTGAATTAAAAAAAAGATTTAACAATAGCCAAATCAAATCCAAAAAATTTAAACTAGAAAAAGTTTTGTAATCCTAGTTGATTTTTATGTGATTTTTAATTCAATAGGTTTACTCTTTTGCTACATTAACTGCTTTTGGGCCTCTGTCGCCTTCTTCTACATCAAATGTAACAGCATCGTTCTCATTTAGGACTACTCCTTCTCCCAGTGCTGTTTGATGCACAAAGTATTCTTTTCCGTCTTCAGCAGCTATAAATCCAAATCCTTTTCCTGCATTGAAGAATTTTACTGTTCCTTTCATTTTTTTCCTCCTTCTGAATCATTTTGCTGATTCTTGACTTTCGATTGGCAGCCATCGCAGAAGTACTTTTTTGCTTCAGTTTTATTGACAACAAATCTTACTCTGCATAATCTGCAGTGTTTAACTATGTTGTAATCTGCCATTAATATTAAAGAGAGTTGTAATCGTTTTTAAATGCTTCTATTTATACCGGGCTAGCCTATTATGATAGAATTCTTAAAAATAGAGTTATTTACACCTTGTAAACAACATCATTCTGCCTTACATGGTCTTTTACTTTTAGACCAATGCTCTTACCTTTTTTTGCTTCTTCAATCTTGTCTTTTTCTATCTGCATGCTGTCTACTGTCTGCTCAAAATCTGTTGTTGCACCCTTGATTTTTATTTTATCTCCCACTTTCAATGTGTTAGACAGCTCAATAATCCCTACACCAATATTTGTGTAGTAATGGACAACTTTTCCTATTTTTTCCCCTGGAGATGTTTCCTCTGCTTTTTTATCTGAAATTTTTTCTTTTGTCTTTTTAACTGAAGTCTTTTTTTTTGCTTTAGCCATAATACCACCCATAGAACATTCTATCTTTTGAACTATTTAAATTTAACGAAAATTTCTTTGAATTTATTGGTAGAAATTGAGGTTGGTGCGAAGTCTGTGAACTGCGAGCGACTCGCAGTCGCTCGTCGCGTTCACGGCTTGTGCGAGGCCTTATGGTGCTTCTTAACTTCGCAAGACCAAGTCTTGCTCAGGTCGTAGTGCATAATCCTATGGAATGTTCTGATTTGGCAATTTACGCACAAGCACCGACTTTCGCACCAACCTCAGTAAGATTAATCCATTAATTAAGAAATCAATCACTAACATTCAACCTATTAGAAGTAGATGTGAATTTTTTATCATTGGATTTAAAGGATGCTTTTGCAGCAGACAGGCTAAAGCCTCCAAGTATCGACAATTTTGATTTTATCTTGTATGATAAAACACGCTCTTCTGTGGCATCAAGGGTATCTATTGTCCACTTAACTATTGTACTTCTCTCTTTCTCATGCTTTAGGACTTTTGTTGGCTGTAAGGAACCTATTGAAACCTCTTTTCCAATAGAAACCAAAGCCGGAATAAACTCAGTAATCTCTATTTCCTTTAGTTTATTCTGAGAGCGGTTTCTTATACGTAAGACGACTGTCATTTCTGAAATTCCGCCTTCGCTTTTGACTATATTATTCACTTCTTTTATTATTAGCAATGGCGACCTAAGGGTATAATATGATATTACTGAGACAATTAACAACATAATTACAACAAATAAGGGTATGTAATTTTGGGTTATGTAAATCCGCATACTGTTGTTTTCTAATTTAACATCCCCAACAAAATATCTTTTATCACCTTCTGTTACAGTCTTGGATTTTGGATTTGTGGAAGAAAATATTGAGCCTAACAAGGTAGTTTCAACCTTAAATGTGCCTTCATACTCGTTGTTGTTCGATACAAAATCGTAAGTGCTTCTTGTAAGAAGGAATTTTTTCTCTTCGCTTATAAGTTTTTGCTGAGCGTACTCTACAATTTCTATCCTCCTTACGATTGGGTTTATTATGCTCCTGTCTTCTTTAAAGACAGCCACTACCAAATCATCTTCTTGAAGGGGTGTTAAAGGATCAAGTGTAGTTGTTAACTCCAATGTTTTCTTTTCTTTTGGCCCTAATTTGGTGTTAATAGTATCCTTAATCAGGATGCTTTCTAACTTTATAGTCAACTCCGGATAATCTATTATATTCTGATTGTTAATAACAATTTTAATTGGAATCTCTTCCTTGGGGTCTATTTTTGCCGGTATTTCAACTCCAGTTACGATTGTAGGAACATAGCCTCCAATTAAGGGTTCTGTTGATAAAATTACAACTTTTAATGGGACTGAGGTGGGTTTGTCAGTAATTTTGGACCTTACATTTACATTTACCTGGTATGTTCCAATATCTTTTATTTTTAGGGGATCAACTACAAGCTTGACACTTCCCTCTGCACCAGGCTCTAATTCCAAAGTTATAGGATTTATTATGGGTTCTGTTCTCACGTCCCAAGTTGGAAAATCAAGTGTATAAATCCTGTACTCGTCTGCTTTGTCTAGATTATTCTTAATATTTATCTGGAAAACGGCAAACTCGTCAATTACTATTCTGTCATCAATAGGAATTGCTTCTGCATCAAAAGAAACAGCATATGCTATAGAGATACAGATTGAGAAAATAAATGTGAAAAGTATAGATTTTTTTAATAATAACATCAAATTCCACCTGTTTTTAATTTAAATAGACTTATATATAAATGTTTTTAGTAGAATGGGGCAGCAAGAGTTGAAGTTGAGTAAAAAGAAGTAAAGTTTAAATAGAAATGGAGACAGATAATGGTAAAACAAAGGAAGAAGTTAAGATTGAAGTAGAAAAGATTAGGAGAAGTTATGATATTAAATGAAAATAATCAAAATAATGTTGACCGTTATTGTGGTTTTGATATTGGTTTATGTTTTTTACAGAATCCCTTTAACTAGGAGTTATCCGGATGAGATAATACAGAAAGTGGAGGAGTTAAAAGAGATGAGTACAACTAAATTGAATTTGGCAAAGAATGTTTATTTGTTTGTTAATGAGAGTTATACTTCACCAATTCGACAATATTTAAGGGAGCCTAATAAAATCCTTCATAGAAGTATAGGGAAGGTTTGGGATAATCAAGGTGAATATTATCCTAGTAACACTCAAAATAATATGTTTAAGGAGATGTTAGTATTAAGCGGAGAGTTTGAAAGGGAAGATTTTAAGTTTGTACAATCGTGGTGTACTTTAGTTGCACACGAGTATTGGATATTAGATATAGACGGAGAAAAGGAGTTTGTTGATTTATGGAGTGCAGATTGGGGAGGAGAATTTGGATGTTACGCTCCTCGACCTTGTACAAAAGATTTGATAGTGTGTGGGTGAATGAAATGAACAATAGACAGTTTATGTGCTTAATGATGTTGCTGATGTTAATGATGAACAATTAAAAAAATTTAATTGTGGTGGTGACCCTTATCAGCCAATAGAAGAAACGCCATTTAAAATAACCGGCGAAGAAAAGAAACGATTAAAAAATCTAAGAAGGAGATATTAAGGAGTAAGAAATGAAAAAAGAGCAAAGATGGAAGGAAAATAAAGCCATTAAGTTTATTCAAAGGAGTTACCCTAAAGAAAAATTTAGGATGTAAGAGATAATAAAGAATTAGGTTATGACCTAAAAGGAAAAACAAAAATAGTTGAAGTAAAATATAGACTAAAATTAGGTGCTGTTTCCATAACTGAAAATGAGTTTAAAGCTTTTGAAAAATATAAAAACTTTTTTATCTATTTTGTTACTGGAAGTATAAATAATTTAAACAACGGAATTCCACCAATTTTTAATTGGTGGAATGAGTAGTGCTCGAAAACCACTCCTTATTGGTGGAATTCCGAGCATCAAAAACCACCTGAAAGTGAAGCTACTGAAATCATGCCACCCATCTCTGATGGGTGGTTTTTGACTATAATGCTACTCTACTTCCCAATTAAACCTTTATTTCTCAACTGAGAACTTCAGATAAAAATTTATTTTTAGTTTTGATTTTCTTTGATGGAAATTGAAATTATCGTTGAGAAATTATGAAATAAGGTCGGAGAAAACGGGCATATAACACACTTTTTGCGACGTTTTTGTTATGGAAAACGTAGGTTGAATGTAAATGAACCGCAAAAAGATTGTTAGAGGCTTTTTTTGCAGCATATAAACTCTAAATCTTCCAAAAACTATTTAAATCTCTGATTTGCTTTAATGAAAAAATGGTAAACATTGCAATTAATGGTTTTGGAAGAATAGGAAGGCTTGTTCTAAGAATAGGCTCTAAGGAAAAAAACCTTAATTTTGTTGCAATTAATGATTTAACAGATGCAAGAACATTAGCTAATTTACTTAAGCGTGATTCTGTTCACGGTACTTTTGATGCGAAGATTGAAGCAGGCAGTAACTTCATAAAAGTCAATGGGAAAAAGATTACAGTTTTAAGTGAGAAAGACCATACTAAATTACCCTGGAAAAAGTTTAAAGTTGACATAGTTGTTGAGAGCACTGGAAGGTTCAGAAAAGAAAATGAGCTTAAAGACCATATAAAATGCGGGGCAAAAAAGGTTTTATTGTCTGCGCCAGGGAAAGGAGGAGATGTTAAAACAATAGTCATGGGAGCAAATGACAAAGAAGCTAAAAATCTTAAAATTTTGTCAAATGCCTCATGCACTACGAATAGCTTAATTCCGGTTGTACAGGTTCTAGACAAGGAATTTGGAATTGAAAATGGCTTTATTTCAACAATACATGCATACACAAATGACCAAAGATTGTTGGATCTGCCTCACAAGGACTTAAGAAGAGGCAGGGCAGCAGGAATAAATGTAATTCCAACAACAACCGGAGCAGCAAAATCAGTTGGAGATATTTTTGCAGATTTAAAAGGAAAAATAGACGGCACTTCTTTTAGGGTTCCAGTACCTTGTGGTTCCATAACAAATTTTGTTTTTATTTCAAAAAAGAATGCTACTGCTGAAAAAGTGAATAAAGCAATGAAAAAAGCCTCACAAACATATTTGAAAGGAATCTTGCAATATTCAGAAGAGCCTTTGGTTTCTACGGATATAATTGGAAACAAGCATTCTTCGATTTTTGATGCTCAGCTGACAAAAGTTAGTGGAAAACTTGTCAGGGTATGTGCATGGTACGATAATGAGTATGGTTTCTCATGCAGGATGGTTGATATGCTTAAGTTGATGAAAAAATAATCAAGAAACAGCCTTTAAAACCAACTCAAATTCTTCTTCTGGAGTTCCAGAACCATCAGCATCAACAAGGATTTCTTTTTCTTTATAATAATTGATCAAAGGCTCTGTTTTTTCTTTGTAAACTTTTAATCTCTCTTTTACTGCTTTAGGCTTGTCATCCTCTCTTTGGTATAATTCACTTCCACACTTATCGCAAATACCATCTTTTTTCGGCTTTATAAAATCAAGATGGTAGATAAAACCGCATTTTCCGCAAACTCGCCTCCTGCTCAATCTTTCTATGATAATTTCATCATTTGCCTGGATGTTAACAACTTTATCAATTTTAACAGCTTTAGCTATTTCCTCTGCCTGGTTTATTGTTCTTGGAAAGCCATCAAGAATAAATCCATTTTTAGAATCATTTCTGCTTAATCTTTCTTTTATCATCTCTATAACTAATTCATCCGGCACTAAACCACCGCTGTCCATAAAAGATTTTGCCTTTACTCCCAGCTCTGTTTTTTCAGAAACGTTTTCCCTAAGCATGTCACCTGTAGCTATATGCGGTATTTGCAGTTTTTTGCTTAACTTTACTGCAACAGTCCCTTTTCCAATTCCAGGCGGTCCTAATAATACTATGTTCATTTTATCCAAAATAACCAATGTCTTCTTCAATTGTAGATTCTTTATCCCACGAGTCTTTTATTTTACCTATATATATTATTAATTCTTTTTTGATTCCAATCCACTCTGCAAAAAAACTGTTCAAAAACTCAGTTTGCTGCTTTTCATCATTATTCAGAACTATTCCAATTATACCTCTATGCGTTTTCATCATTTTCTTAAACAACAAGTACATATTATTCTTTTCATCATTAGTAAGGTATCTTATCTCGTACATGCTGCTTATATTTGATGCGTCTGGATGCACTAAATTGCCTATTATATCAATATAAAATTCAAGCTTTTCTGCTATTTTCCTTAATATATTCCTAATGAGAAATCTCTCATTCTCTAGACTGCTTACCTCAAACTCAGAATCTATTTCATTGAATTTAGGAAGTTTATACTTCTTGCTTAACTTATTGTATTCCTGCTCTATTTCGTTTGTCATATTAAGAAATTGGTATTAAATGGGGGTATTTATGCTTTGTGGAATTGACTCTACATAAATTATTAACCTTTTTCAGCTCTATGCAATTTTCTTAGGATATTCTTATAATCAAGAAGAATTCCTCTGCCGCTAGTTAATGTAATTAATGGCCGAACCCTTAGTTTATTACAAGCTTCTTCATATAATTTTATAAATTTTGCAAGAGATAAGCTAAATAGTTCATCATCATCAATTAAAAGAGCATATTTAATGGTAAAAACCATATGTAAACCTAACGTATAAGAATTTCGTTTAAAAACATCCAGCATATTATCAATAACAGTACTAAATTCACTGCTTTTATCATAACCTGCAATCATAATTTTTTTCATTGCATAAAGCACTTTATCCAATATATCATCAAGTTTTTTAAACGCTGTTCCAGATAATATATATGAGTCTCTATACAATTTATGGAAATGCTGAATGTCAGGAAAAAAGTTTTCGCTGTTATATCGTGATACACCTTCCTCATAAGTTTTAATAAGAGCTATATCAATAATTAATTTTGTTGATCGAACCATGGTTTTATGCAAATGTAATGGGATTCTTTCTCGTGCTTCCATAAATTCCAACTTCTCAATAAGTTCCCGCAATTGTTCTTCTAGCTTTTCTATACGTTTATAATTTTTTGTTAACACATGATTCATCTGCGATTTTAAAATTGTCTCTATGTGCGTGGCTTCATGTTTAAATATTACATATATTTCCCTGAATAAATTGCTTTTCATCTGTCTACGATATTCATTAAATCTTCTCTTTAAAATTTCTTCAGCATTATGTGAATCTTTTAGTTCCTGCGCAGATTGAATATCATGACCCAATAATCTTGCAATCATCATATCAACATATAAATGAATTATAAAAAGCCCACTGTCAATTTCACCTCTCTTTACTTCTCCCATTTCAACCATACTATTTGGGTCAGTCGTTAACATGAGCTGTGCAAGCAGCTTTCCCTTATTATTTTCGATAAAATTCTTCTCATCTTCAAGCACTACAGTTAGAGTCATGAAACGTTTAAAGAATTCATAATTTGCAATAATAGATTTAATATCTCTAATTATATCATTAACAATAAATCTAAACTTTGTTTTTTTACAAAAAATACTGTTTGCTCTCCTATTTTAGCTTTTACAGTGTCATTCCTTTCGATGTAAATCCTTATTTTTGGAAATATTCCCATATCATACCCTCTATTTTTAATCAGTCAAAACAACAACATTGCCATCATCATCAATTAATATAGAATGCTCTGCCTGGCTAATCATCCCTTTGTCTTTGTCAGCTAGCGGAGGATGCGCATGAATCATTCCTAATTGCTCCATTTCCCTTAATGCAAACTTAGCTTTTGCTCCGAATTTTTTGGTTAGCCATCTTGTTGTAAATGGAAGGTTATTGTAAGTTTCAATTTCCTTAAGAACTTGTCTTGTAATCATATTTCTTACTGGCTTTTTGTTTATCAATTCAAAAACTGTTGCAGTTCCGGAATCCTGCACAATGCCAGCTCCAGTGCTTGCAAACGGCTCAATAGCAAAAATCATTCCTTTCTCTATTTTTGTATCATCGTGATTATCAAAATTAGGAATATTTGGTTGAGTGTGTATCTTATATTCCCCTAAACCATGGCCGGATAGATTCCTTACAGGTGCAAAGCCATATTTGCTTATAGTTTCCTGTATTGCTTTTCCTATTTCAGATAAAGCAACATCCGGCTTTATTATCTTTATAGCATTATCCAATGCTTCTTGTGAAGCTTTGATTAAATCTGAATATTTTTCGGATAAATCAACTGTAACAGCAGTGTCTCCAATAAAGCCATCAACATGCACACCAACATCCAAACAAGCTAATTGATCAGAAAAAACAGTTTTATCCTCTTCATCCGGACAGTAATGAGCTGCTAAGTGGTTGCAGGAAATTTGCGCTGGAAAAGCAGGTTTGGCTCCTAATTCGGTTATTTTTTCCTCTATCTTATCAAGAACTTTGGTCATAGAAGCATCTTTTTTTATAAGATTTTTTCCGTATTCTAATACTTGCGCAGCTATTCTTCCTGCTTTCTTTAGCTTTTCAATACCGCCGGAGGTGGTGCCAAACCCTGTTTGAGTATCTTCTTGGTTCATAGAATTAGAGATTTATAGGCTGTTTATAAGATTTATTGTTCTAATACAATATCCCGACAACAATTCCTTCTATATCTGAGAACCTTAACTTATCAGGGTCTTCTTTCCAAAAATTATCTCCTTTTGTTATGAAATAAACACCTTCTTCATCATTTCCTATATCAATAACCCTGTGTACAAAAGCATAATCATAGCCATCAACATCATAAGCTACAATATCCCCGACTTTTATTTCTGAAGCATATTTTGGCTTTATTTCAATTGTTGTTGTGCCTTCATCAATTAAAGGATCCATGGAGTTGCTGTCAATATAATTTCTCCATTTTGCGTTTTTAATGTCTATCCTAACACTATTACTGAATGTATTTACATCAGAATCTTTAATCCTGTCTGCTGGGCTTTCTCTTTCCTCGCCATTTAGCTTCTCCTCTACTACTACTTCCTTTACAACATACTTTGGAACAAAAACCTTTTCCTTGACTGTATAGCCTGTAAACTTAGGCACTGAATTAGTGTCTTCTTTCATAAAAGAGTTTTCCACACAAGTAATGCCGTTCTCATCCTCAACGCAGGTTTCTTCTTTAAAAGTCATTCCACCATCTTCCATAATCAACTTATCATTAGAACCATCATTACTCCCCATAGCGCTGAAACTAGCCAATGCCACTAGAAATCCAATTATAACTAGCGCTAAAACCACCCCAAATTTTAATAGTTTCATAGTTATATATTATGTAAGAGGTAGTATATAAATGTTTCTATTTTGTTGTTACTTTAAAATAGTAAAAGAATGAGCCTGCGAGGATTTGAACCCCGATCAATCGGTCCGAAGCCGACCGCATTATCCAGGTTGTGCTACAGGCCCATAAACAGCAATTAATTATTTCAATTTATAAATTATTCTCTATTTTCCGCTATATTTATAATAATATTACTTTTAATTCTTCTTATGAATTACTCCACAATCCTTAAAGAGCTGTATAGTTTGGAAAATGTGAAGTTTGAGCAAACCCTTGTAAATATGAAAGTTTTGCTTAAAAAACTAAACAATCCTGAAAAAAGGCTAAAATACATACATGTTGCCGGAACTAACGGCAAAGGCTCTGTTTGTGCAATGCTTAATTCTATCTTGACAAATGCTGGCTATAAGGTTGGAATGTATACTTCTCCACACTTAAAGAATTTTAACGAAAGGATAAGAGTAAACAACAGATTAATTTCAGACAAAGACATTATAAATTATTATTTAAGAATTAAAAAATACGTAACCAATCAAACTTTCTTTGAGATTACAACTGCTTTGGCATTTTTATATTTTAATGATAAAAAAGTTGATTTTGCTGTTATAGAAACTGGTTTAGGTGGAAGATTGGATTCTACTAATGTCATCAAACCATTGATTTCTATAATAACCAATGTTGGAGTTGAGCATACAGAATACTTAGGAAATACAATAGAAAAAATAGCGCAAGAAAAAGCAGGGATTATTAAAAAAAATGTTCCTGTTGTTACGGCAGCTAGGGGATCGGCTTTAGCTACAATAAAAAAGATTTCCAATGAAAAGCATTCAAAATTATATACAGTATCTAAAAAAACTATAGAATACAAAATTGCATTAAAAGGAGAATTTCAAAAGCAAAATGCATCCATAGCGATTAAAACAATAGACATACTAAAAAATAATTATGATTTAAAAATCAGTAAAAATAATGTAAAAAATGGTTTATTGAATGCAAAATGGCCGGGAAGATTCCAATTCCTTAATAAAAATACGATAATAGATTCTGCACATAATCCTTCTGGTTTCAAAACTCTCTTTAAAGAATTGAAAAATATTGATTACAATAAATTAATTCTTGTGGTAGGTTTTTCTGACGATAAAGATATAGAAACAATATCAAAAATAATAAGAGCAGATAAAGTAATAATAACAAAATCAAATAATGAAAGAGCTTACAATCCAAGCACAATTAAAAAATATTTCAATAAAAAATCAATAATTATAAAAAACCCAAAAAAAGCATTGGATTATGCAAAGGATATCGCAGAAAATAATGATTTAATCTTAATTACAGGTTCAATATTTTTGGTTGGTGAATTGACGTGAACCAAAACATTTATATATACGGAATATATACTAAATATAGGTGATATATATGGTACAAGCTATGATTGATATATCAAAACAAACAAACCAGATATTAAATATTGTAAAGGCCAGGCATAATTTAAAAGATAAGTCAGATGCAATAGAAAGAGTTGTTTTGGACTATGGAGAAAATATGTTAGAACCTGAATTAAGGCCTGAATTCATAGAGAAAATGAGGAAAAGACAATCCGAACCTACTGTAAAGATTAAGGATTTTAGAAAACATTTTGGTTTGGATTAAAAATGTATTCTTATGAATTAAGAAAAAGTGTGGAAAAAATATTCTTTAAGCTATCCAATAAAAACCCAAAACAATTGGACATTATTGAAAAGAAAATCCAAGAGGTCAGAAAAAATCCACAGCACTACAAAAATCTCAGGAAACCTTTGCAACATCTCAAAAGAGTCCACATTGATAAAAGTTTTGTTCTTGCATTTTCAGTAGACGAAAAAAATAAAAATGTTGTATTTGAAGACTATGACCATCACGACAATATTTACAAATAAAAAATGAAAAAAAACTGGAAATATGAAATAGCTAGAGACAGCATGGCTTTTGGCAGCATTCTTTTTTACCTGATTGTTATAGTAAGATCCTTGATAGGTGAATATCTAGTTTTTGTTTATCAGCTTTTAATCTCCCTGGCAGTTTTAATAATATCCTATTTCATCGTAAAAAATACAAACCATCATATTGCAAGGGCATTTGTTATATTGATATTTACAAGCCTCTTTTACAAAGACAATTTTTTTACTTTCTTTGCTGCTTTACTATGGATTTTCATGATAGGAGCTGCATTTTACATGAAAGAAAACAAGAAATCAATATTTAAAGGAATAGTTTTAGGTACTGTTGCTGCTTTGGTTGGTTATTATTTGAGTTTGGTTGTTGGATAAGTAGGATATGTTTAATTATTTCCCGGGGATATTTTTATTAAATTATCTCGCCCATATAGGGTATATCGAAATGTCATTACATCTCCTGTTAAATTTAACGGCACAATACCACTGATTTCATCCATCTGAGCATCTTTAATTTCATTCTCTTTTGGAGTTTTTGTATTCAATTGTAAATTTTTAATCGAATTAATATATTGCCTTGCATTGTTACCTAAATGATCTGAACCTATATTTTTAGACTCAAAAACTAATACCGTTCTGAGATTTCCTTCAAGTTGTTCATAATATGCTCTAGTTTCATCTAGTGCATCATTAAATGGGATGCTGACTCTACCACTAGAGAAATCTTCAGGAATTAAAGTAACACCATTTGGATAAACAATTGGTTTAAAATAATCAATTGAGTGTCTCCTTTCATGTTCCAACACCGAAATTACCTCATCATCAGTAGCAGGATTCTCCGTGTGTAAAAAATCATTTGGCAATATTATATAACTTGGAATTTCTATTCCATAGGCTAAAGAATGTGTTGGCGTAATGGAAACTGCCACTATTTTACCATCAACAATCGGATAAGCTGTCATTTGAGTGGCAATTAGATTTTCTAATATCCCTTCTGATACTTTACCTGTTAAAACCCCACGAAGTTTATTTGTCAACTCTGGAATTGATGGATCATATAACACCCCAGCAATTATGCCCTCCTCGATTGTATTTTTTAATAAAGGGCTACGTTGGACCATTAGATCAATGTAATCTTGACTATCTAAATCTCCTGCTCGTACTTTATCAATTAGATTTTCGGATTCAACAGTTGAATGAATAGCATCAGGTTCCGAAATTTCATTTGAGTCATATGATCTTGTAGCTAAAGCTCCTCCAGCTAGGACTACTGCTATTAATCCTCCTGCAATTACAATCCTAGTTTTTGAAAAAGACTTGGATTGCTGCTTTGCAATTCTTCTTCTTTGTGCTCTTGAATTTCGTCTTGACATGAGATAAAATTATAATGAAATAGTGTTTATTAACCTTTCTATTCATAACCACTATCAAGAAGTAACATTATTTAATCCTAACAGATTCTAAATTCCTTGGAGCTGTTGTTTCCAACCTAAAGTTCTTGTGCAAAGTGCTTGCCAAATCCAGGCATCTTGAGCTGTCTCCGTGGTTAATAATTATCTTCTTGGGCCTTGGCTCGCATTTATTAACAAAATTAAGTAATTGTGTTCTGCTGCTATGCCCACTAAAACCTTCTACAGTATGCACTTCTAATTTAATCTGTACGATTCCGCTATTTTTGCCATTACTTACTGTGTACTCTTTTTCTCCTCTTTGTATTCTGCGCCCTAACGAACCCTCACCCTGATAATTAACAAATATCATCGAGTTCTTTTTATTATCAGCAAGATGCTTTAAGTACTCCACAGATGGGCCTCCCTGCAGCATGCCGGATGTTGCTAATATGACGCAAGGCCCTGTTTCCTCAATAATCTGCATTCTTTCTTCCTGGCTTCCCACTCTTTTGAATATATCAGATAGAAAAGGATTTTGGTCTTTATGAAAGATTAATTTTCTTATAGTGTTGTTTAAATATTCTGGATATGCAGTGTGGATTGCAGTTACATCCCATACTAATCCATCAATATAAACAGGTATCTTATCCATAACACCCCTTCGTACCATATCCTCAATTACAACCATTATTTCCTGGCTTCTCCCTACTCCAAGAGTAGGTATTAAGACTTTGCCTCCTCTTTTTATTGTCTCATGCACAATTTTTTTAAGCTCTTCATCACTTGTCTGCCTCTCCGGCATAAGGCTTTCTTTACCGCCATAAGTTGACTCTAAAAGTAATGTCTCAAGCCTGGGGAATATTGTTACAGCAGGCTCCAGCAAAGATGTTCTTCCATATTTCTGGTCACCGGTATACAAAATATTATGCAGGCCATTTCCTACATGTAAATGCACCATTGCGCTTCCTAAAATATGCCCGGCATTATACAAAGTAATCCTTATATCAGGAGTCACATCAGTCACTTCGTCATATTCTAATGTGATAGTGTGTTTTACCATCTCCTTTATGTCATCTGTAGTAAATACAGGATCCTTGCCTTCTGAACGCTGTATTTTGACAAAGTCTATGAGCATCAGTGACATGACATCCCTTGTTGGCTCTGTGCAGTAAACAGGGCCCCTGTAACCATATTTGAACAGATAAGGAACAAATCCACTATGGTCAACGTGAGCATGGCTTACAATAACTGCATCTAATTCATTTATATCAAACTCAGGAGCTTCCAAATAAGGGTATGGTTGCTGATCTGATGCAACATCAACCCCGCAGTCCAGCAAAACTCTGCTTTCAGGAGTTTGCAGAAATAAGCAGCTTCTGCCAACTTGTCTGGCACTTCCAAGGTAACTTATCCTTATCCATTCCTCCTTTTTTTCCCTGATCCACCCATCATAAATTCTATGGCCAACTTTGTCTAAAAACTTTCTTCTATAGTCGCTGTTTTTATATAAGACTGCTCTTATGGTTTCTATTAACTTGGATCTTATAGCCGGTTTCCTATGTATTAACGGCACCCATAAAGTTTTGCTTCTTATTTCCCTCAGGATTGCGCCTTGCTTTCCAATAGCCAATCCAGGTTTTTCAGCTTCTATTACAACCCTGGACCTTTGAGGATCAAAAATTACTTGGTCAACACCGGCTTCTTCCGGGATTATCTTCTTTATCTCTTCTTCTGCTTTTTCCATATCCATTGTGATGCTGGGGTCTGGCCTTAACTCAACGCGTTTCTTTATACTGTCAACTACCTTTTTTATGAGGCCGTTGTTGTTAAGGAAGAAGTCATCATCCTTTGTATACAGCACTATATTTGCTGCCTCAAAATTGGCCTCGCTTATCTTATCCTCTGGTAAACCTTTTAGTATCTCCTTGATTATTTCTGCCATTTATGCACCTAGAATATTTAAGAATCGTTTATTTTATCATTAATTATTTCTTAATTGTTATACTAAATAATTATTATTTTTCAGAAACCCTAAATCTCAATTTTTGTCTCAATTTCTTTTGACAAAACTTTTTTTATGCCCTCTTTGGTTATAGTGACAACGTCCATTCCATTGCCTGACGCTATATCTCTTTGGATAGCTGCATTTATTGACTTAACAGCCAGCTTAACTCCTTCATCTACACTCATATTTTTCTTGTACAATGTTTCTAAGACACCATAAACCATTACGCTTCCGGACCCTGATGTGTTGTAATCATCTATTTCCGAAATGCTTCCATCAGGGCTTAGATCATAAATATGAAATCCTGCTTCATCTTTCCCGCCAACAATAAAATGCGATATTCCGGGAATCATGCTCATCTTTCTTATGTTGTTGTAAACCATCATTGAAAGCAAATTTGCAGCTTCCTTGACACTGCTTTCCTTGTAGGTTCTTATCTGCTTTAATTTTAGTTCTGCTTTAATGTATTTTGCAAGCAATTGCACATCAGAAACTGTCCCAGCAACTGTTACAGCTATGTTATTAGTTATGCTGATTATCTTGTCAAATTTCTTATGAGCAATTAAATAACCGGATGTAGCTCTTTTATCAGCAGCTAAAACAATTCCATCTTTACATTGCAAAGCTAAAGTTGTTGTACCTGTTTTCATCAGTTCCTTATCTTCAAGCATTTTTTATCTCAAGAACTCTTGAATTGAGTGAAATCTATCTGATATTTAAATGTTATGGTTTTTGATTAAAATAGAGCAAAGAATGTTATAACTAAAACTTTTATCTTAAACTCTTCTCAAACAGATTATTTAAAGCACTGACAAAATAAGGGCTTTTTATCCATACTCCTGAATCAAACTCAGGATCTTTTCCAGCCATAACAAAGAATATTTCCTCATTATCAATATTTACAAACCTTGCATCGTGTTTTGTATTAAGAATTTCTACATTCTTTAAATCAGTCTTTACGTTTGCATTTGTATAAAATTTGACCTTGACTTTTCTTTTTGCCAGGCTCTCATTGGCCTTTCTCAGAATCTTGACTTTATGCTTGATGCCTTCTTCATTTGTAACAACTGTTGCAGTTTTCTTTGCCCTTAAAAGCATGTCTTTCAAAAACCTGTTGACATTATTTCTTCCAACAACAGAATCTGTTATGTTTTCTACATCAACTTTCTTAATACCTGTTTTATGTAAAAGCTCTAATTCCTTGAAAGTATCTGTATCTGCAAGGTTATCAACCATTTGTATCTGATGCTCTGCCTCTTCCTCTACTCTTTTTTTAACCCTCTCCATAACAGCCTCTGGCTGTACAGCTATGTATTTGATTGGCTTGCCTATCTTCATTATGATAAAGCCTTTCTTTTCTAATGATTCAAGAACATCATAACATCTGCTTCTTGGCACTCCTGATATCTCTGCCAGCTCTGATGCAGCTGCAATACCTCTGCTTAACAAAGAAGTCCATATCTTAATTTCATAGATATTAAGCTTAAACTTTTCTCTTAATTCCTGCAAACTTTCTTTTTGTAGTAACATCTTGTAACTTAGAATGGATTACTTATATTTAAAGGTTTCTATTTTATTGTTACTTTAGAGTGAGGACACAAAAGAAAGATTTATAAACGATAAATAATACACTATGAAATATGACAATTAAAAAATGGATTGGTAGGATAACTACGTGGGGATTAGCAGGCGCGCTACTTCTTACAGGTGTAGATTATTACCAGACTAACCGCGATGAAATCAAAAGATTAAATTTAGAAGTTAATGGAGCAAGATCAGAGAATAGATAACTTAAAGAATTATTTTTATCTCAAGTTGATTTTCCCAATTTACCTGAACCTGTAGTAGTGGAAGATCCTTATGATTATTGTATTATTTCGGATGATTCTAGCGATAGGGATAAAGCCAGGGCTGCTGGAGGTGCAAGGCCCAAGGGACTGTTTGATGGAAGTTTAGATTCTATAGATAGTTTAGTTCTCTCTCCAGAAAATATGGTTAGTAGTGGTAAAAATAATCCATCTAGTCGGTACCAAGTCATGGTGGTTGGAGTAGGTTATGAAGACGATTCCCTACAAAAAGATTTGGGAGACACAATAGATCATTTTGAGAGGGTGTTCCAAAATTTTAATATTGATTTTTCATATCTAAATGTTCCTGCACCAATCACTATAGTTACTGTCAAAAATACTATAAGATTACCCAATAACGATGAAGCAGATTTATTGTTTTCTAAATTAAATGAAATAATCACTATTGATAGACTAATGTTTATATTAAATACTAGCAAATACGGAGGTAGTGCTGATTTGAGTTCATTAAACAGTACAACAGCAGTAACTGATATATATCCTATGGTTGCAGGCCAGTTTAAAAAATCAAGAACTAGAACGCATGAGCTTGCACATAGTATGGGTTTATCTGATGGGTATAATCGTTTTTATAAAGAAGATAGTTTTGGTGGCTCTGAGTTATTTAGATATCCCCACGAATTATATTATCCTGTTATAAGATCTCTTTTAGGAGTAAATCCAGAAATTGGAAGTACAGGGAATACATGTAATGGAGAACCAGCATTTAACTTTTATCCTAACCATTTTAATATCATGGGACCAAATCAACCAAATGAAGAATATTTAGGTAGGGTGAACCAAGGATTACCAGTTTTTAATCCCTTACAAGCACAAATGATGAAAGACACCATAAAAGAAACATTAGCTAATCGTGCTAACTAATTCTATTTAAAATTATAATATAAAAGAAAAAAATTAAAGAAGACTTACTCTCCTTTCTTTCTGACAACTGCAACAACAATTAAAATTGCAACTATTACCAGTATAACTTCTCCTGCAAGCAAAGCAATTAAAAATCCTGAACTTTGGAATAATGATTTTTCCTCTGTTACTGGCAATGTTGGAGCTGTTACTGTTCCAGCAGTTACTACATTTGTTGGAGTTGTATCTGTTACTGGATGCTGCACAACTACAACCTCTTCCTCCTCTTCCTCCTCTTCTTCTACTAAAATCTCACATTGAGTTACAGTTAACTCAACAATATCTGATTCTGTCTCATCCCCTTCATCAAAAGTAACCTTAGATGATATAGGGTATATTCCTGGTGCCACATCATCTGGTACAATAAATGTGAATGTTTTTGTGACATCATAATTATCATCATCCGGATCTTCACTTAAATCAAAAGTGTTTGAAAAACTAACTCCTAATTCTGTATTGGTAACTTCCAGCATAACATCGTCTTCCTCATTCTCACCTAAATTTATAACAGTACTAGTAAGTCTTACAGTTCTGCCGCACTTGATTTCTGATGGAGTCAATGCATTTTTTGTAAATATTACTTCGTTATCTTCTTTTTCTACTACTAGGTCTAACTCCATTTCAACATTTTGGCTGCCATTATCATCTGTGTCTCCGTCTGCTTCAATTAATATAGTAAACGTATCTTCATCCACTTCATAAGGAACCTCGAATTCTATGCTAACTTTCTTATCATCGTCAGCTTTAACCTTAAAATCGTTCGATTCCTCATCTATATCTTCATAATCAAAATCAACCTCTAGAGTTAATACAATATCTTCTATTTTAACATCATCATCATCAGTAAAATTATTCCCAATTTTGAAATCAAACTTAACAGTAGAACCTGGTTTTGCGTCTCTACTTATCTCTTCGTCATTCTTAAGATCCTTATCACTCCTACCATCAACTTTTACATCAACATCTGTTATGATAAGATGACCGCCATTTGTATCTTTAGCTACATTATTTCCAACAACACCTAATACCACAGGCACCATTGCTAGAACCAAAAATAATCCTATTACCGCACTTATTGTTTTGTTTAGTATCATTATTAAACCACCTAAAACCTGTGAAATTGCTACTAGTATATAAACTTTTTGTTATTGGACAATAGTAATAGAATTTTAATATCAGAAAATGGTTAAAACTGTTATACACTATATTATAGGATAGAGAAAATATACTATATTATTATTGCTGCTGCATAGCCTCATCATAATCTGATGTTCTCATACTACAGTTCTTTTTGCTCTCCCAATGATAGAAGCAGTTTTTGCCGAACTTTTCCCATCTTACACAATCAGTACAGCATGATGGTATATTTGATTTGTTTTCTTGGATTGTTTCTGTATCAGTTCTTGTTTCCATTTTAATTCATATAAATAAATGAAATATAAAAAATTTATGGTAAGAATCTTTCAGTGTGCTTAATCTTATCAGGCAGGTATTTCTCAATAACATAATTAAGGCCCCATTTTGCTAAAGCTTGCTGTTCTGCTCTGACTTTCATCTGGTTCATCTGCTTAAGAGCTTTCTGCCATTCTTTATGGTGTATAATAAATGGGTCATTCTTCAGAAGATCTTTTATCTTTTTGATGTCAACATCTTTTAAAGGATGGCTTGGCAGCTTATAATCAACAATATCCTGAGGGGTTATTCCCAAAAACTTCGCTTTTGGCACACAAAAATATTCATTGATATGCGCAGCATTGCCGGAACCTACTTTTAATGTCCTATATATAGAGCCGATTCCATAAGGATCACCATCCACAAACACATATACTGGTAATTTCCTCTCGTCACTTAAACGCCTGATAAACCTTCTTAAAGCTCTTGTTGGGACACCACCCATTGAAACTAAAATGCAATTTGCTTTTTTCCAATAATTATGTTTAAGCAATCTTTGAAACATACCTGCTGTTTCTATTGCCAGAATAAATTTTGCATTAGTTTCAAACTTCAAATGTTCAACAGAAGTGGGTATGGAATAAGCACCAGAACCGAATTTAGTGCAGTCAATCCTTATCTGCTTTCCACTATCAGGATCCTTGTCAATGACAATTAATTTACCTGCAACTTCTCCTCCTTTTTCTTCAGGAATAAAACCCAGCTGTTCACGGTTTACCATCATCATTGCTTCCAAATCATCCATTACAGTATCTGATTCTGGCTGTTCCTTAAAAGCTGCTTCTGCCCAGTTTTTAGAAATGTAATACATCTCTCTTTTTGTTGTTATATCATCATCCTTGATAATGCCTTTTGCATGAGCCATCATCCTTAATGTCTGCGCAAAAGTTTTGATTGTAGAAGCTGTTAAAGTCCTCTCTTTCATCTTCCCAAGCAGCTCAAAAAAACCTTCTTTAGGGTCATATTTAACATTAGTTAATGCCCTTAGAGGCATCTTAAGCTCAGGAGCTTTTTTCTTCTTTATTCTGGAATAGACATCATTTGCTGTATCTGTTATTTCATTCACAACAGAACTGCTTTTTGTTTTTTTCATTTTTAATTATTAAATTTTATTTCAATTAATTTTTTGTTTTTATTTTTTATAATTTATTAGTTTTGAATTATTATTTTTATTATTGTTTATTTTTGATTGGTTTTTTAGTCATTGTTATTTTTTATTGAAGTTTTTTTATTCTTTTTCTTCTGTACTTTCTTCCTCTGTTTCATCCTTACCTATTTTCGCAAACTCCTCATCATATTCAAGATTTTTGGCTTCTATCTCTTCCATTTCTCCTCTTTTCTTTTCAAGTATTTCTGCCAATAATTTCTCAATTTTTTTCTCATCAGTTTCATTTAATTTTAGCAATTCCTTTAATGCTTCCCCTACATGAGGTATGAACAATTTGATATAGTCTCTTTTCTTGCCTTCAAACTGAATGCGCCTTTTCTTGCCGACATAGCTTGCAAGCTTTCTACCGCATTCCTGCAAAGCTAATTTAATCTCTTTGATAATTTCAGAATAATGAGCTATTGCTTCCTTGCTTTCAGAAGTAAAAGGAACCCAGACAGATGCAATATGCACAACAACAGTTATAGGACCTATAGGCAGCGCTCCACGGCTCTGGCTTAGCCCGTAATTTCTCCATGCAGTGTTAATGACAGACCTTGTTACTGCACAAGCACCCTGCTGATATAATAGAGGAACTCTATTCGCATACCTTAACAAATGCATACTTCCTTCTGCATTTTGTTCACCGCCATAAGCAACAGCTGCTTCAACAATAAACGGATTTCCGCGATAAACACTAGGTGGTCTTGTAATAGCAGCGTAAAACTCTGCGTTTATTTCTTTTCTCAAGCCTTTTTCTAATAATTCCTGTCCAATAGGGCTTATGCAATCTACTGGTGGCGCAATTATCTTTGTTTTCTTTATGCCTTCAATTAGTTTTTCAGCGTCTTCTCTAGTTATATTTTTTGGCTTTGTATTTGGAAGTACAGCAGCATTTTCACAAATCTGCTTTGCAGTTCCAGAACCTACCCTGGAAAATTCACTTGTCAAAAAACTCTGCAAAGTCCTGGATTCTGTCATTTTCAGCATGGATAATAAAACACCCATCTCTATACCATAAGGATGCGGTTTAATTTCAACAGCTTTTTTAGGCAGCTCTTCAGAAGCTTTAGCAAAAATTATCTGTTCAGATTTTGGATTTGTGTAAATTAATGTGACATGAGGATTTACAATAGCTGTCTGCTTTAGATACTGGTCAACACTTTGGTCTCCTTTTTGGTAGCTTCCTTCCAAGTCCATCTCTATCCTTGTCCCGTGCTCTTTCTCCCATTTAACTGTTTCTTCTTTAATAATCTCCGGCTTGTTGTTTTGCGTGTCAATATGCAGCTCATAATATTGCGCATCATGCCTTTTGCTTATTCTGGAAGTTATTCTTGCAGGCTTTCCTGTTGTTAATTGTGCATACAAGACAGAAGCGCTTATTCCAATTCCTTGCTGACCTCTTGATTGCGATAACTTGAAAAATTTGCTGCCATACAATAACTTTGCAAAAATATTTGGGATTTGTTTTTTTACAATTCCAGGGCCATTATCCTCAACAACAACCCTGAACTTATCTTCTGCCATCTCTATAACTTCCACATTTATTTCCGGAAGGATATTAGCTTCCTCGCAGGCATCTAAACTGTTATCAACAGCTTCCTTAATTGTCGTTAACAAAGATTTCCTAGGATTATCAAAACCCAATAAATGCCTGTTCTTTTCAAAAAAGCTGGCAATAGAAATATCTCTTTGTTTCTTCGCTAATTCAATTGCAATTGGTACATCTTCTGCCATTTCTTTAAACAACGGAATTCCACCAATTTTTAATTGGTGGAATGAGTAGTGCTCGAAAACCACTCCTTATTGGTGGAATTCCGAGCATTAAAAACCACCTGAAAGTGAAGCTACTGAAATCATGCCACCCATCTCTGATGGGTGGTTTTTGACAATTTTAATTGTAGCTTGTTTAAATAGTTAATTGTTTTGTGAGCTGTAAAGTAAACGTCAGGTATATTTTTCTTTAGTACAGAAATATTTATATATGATATGTTGTAAGGTATACAAAAAAAGAGTTCTGATAGATGGAGGTTATATGTACTTATTATTAATGCTACTAATAATTGCTATCATTGGTATAGCTTGGTCAATTGTTTTTTATAATAAGATCTTTAATGTAGCCTCAAAAATAATACATAAAATAAGACTTTTTGTTTGGTATAATAAAAATTTTGTTGATATTTCATTCTTAATATCCTACGCTATTATTCAACTAATATTTATACTTCAAATTAGCAAACCTAATGCTGATGTCGACCTTCTTGTTACTCTATTTGTATTAGCTTTACTTACAATATTAGGTATTGAAAGAATATTTTTAAAATCAAGATTTGATTCTTTATCTGAATTATCAAATAGCATTATGCAAGACTACAATATATTAAAGGAAAAGTATCATGCAACATTAGGGAGAGAAAAACAATTGATTAATTTTATGAAGATTTGGAGAAAATAACATGTCCGTAGAAAGCTTTAAATATAGGGTATATCATTATACTCTTGTTTGATATGGTGAGATTATGACTGATAAAGAATTTATTCAATATGCTGAGAGAGAAAATAGAAATGATAAAACTGAAATTAAAAAAAATGGTGATAGGGTAGAAGAGACATATGATAAATTTAAGAAAACAATTAAATAAAAATTATTTTTTCTAATTCTTTAAAGCACTTGTCAATTTAATCCTCCTAAAAAATCAACCCATCTCAATAATCCTTTTCCTCTTCATCTCTCTCCTCTTATTTTCTAACCAGTTGTAGACGCTTGCATGAGTGCTTCCTTGCAATAAAGCTTCTACTGCGCGTTTTGCCATTGAAGCTGATTCCGCAGTTCCGATAATGCTTACCGATTTTCCATAAACAGAAATGTAAGCTTCAGAAAGCTCTTCTATCAATCTTCTGGACTTGCCTTCTTTTCCTATTACTCTTCCTTTTAATCTTAAAAGAGTATTTTTTGATTTTCCAGTAAACTCATTCAACCCAATATATTCAAAAATGTAGTCCTGTTTCAATAATAATTTTGCAATTTCAGGATTAAAACCGCGGCCAATAGCTCTGATAACCTCTCTTGCAGTATACAAGCCTAAAGCATCTTCACCATAAATAAATATATCTCCTTCCAAAGAATCAACTTTTACCTCGGTTTTTGTATCTGTTTCTATGTTTTTCTTGACTTCTCCACCTTTTCCTATCAATACTGCTACACGTTCCTGCGGTATCTTTAGTTCATATGAAAATTGAGTCATAGGCAGAATGAAAATATTATTTGCTATTAAAAGGTTTTTATTTTTAATTATTTTACATTTTTTTATTTTTTAAACAACGGAATTCCACCAATTTTTAATTGGTGGAATGAGTAGTGCTCGAAAACCACTCCTTATTGGTGGAATTCCGAACATCAAAAACCACCTGAAAGTGAAGCTACTGAAATCATGCCACCCATCTCTGATGGGTGGTTTTTGACAATTTTTAATTTATTTTATTTAATTTTTTTGTTGCTTTTATTTCATTGCACTGATTATTTGAACGAAACCTTTAAATATACCTTAGATTTAACAATATCTCTATCACCACCGTCGATATTTTAGATATACAAATTCTAAAATTTAACATTGATATTAACGTACCAGATATTGTTATCCGGTATGTATAGTTTTGTAAAATGCGACCAATAATAAGCGTAAAGCAAATCCTAAGGATATTAGAACAGAAATCCTGTTGATCCTGCGGGAGGTTGCTGCTATTGGGATTCGACTAAGCCATGCAAGTCAAGGGGTTGCTTCGGCAACACCGGCAAACCGCTCAGTAACACGTCGATAATTTACCCTTAGGTTAGGAATAACTTCTGGAAACTGAAGCTAAAACCTGATATGGAAATTCTACTGGAATGTGTTTTTCTATAAACGCAAGGCCTAAGGATAAGTTGGCGGTCGATTAGGTTGTTGGTGAGGTAAAGGCTCACCAAGCCTATGATCGATAGGGGCCTTGAGAGAGGTAACCTCGAGAAGGGCACTGAGATACTTGCCCTAGCCCTACGGGGTGCAGCAGGCGCGGAACCTTTACAATGCACGAAAGTGTGATAAGGGAATCCCAAGTGCCTTACTTTTAGTAAGGCTTTTGCCA
>Ga0187833_10000025_pt1 | contig 135071 bp, 146 predicted proteins | sample ETNtaG_37_FD_167968 | JGI IMG/M metagenome (GOLD analysis project Ga0187833, IMG submission 167968) | Marine microbial and viral communities from oxygen minimum zone, Eastern Pacific Ocean - ETNP2014_SV_400_PacBio MetaG (Illumina Assembly) | ecosystem: Environmental > Aquatic > Marine >... | reverse complement strand
GTGTTGGGTCTGCTGTTATCTCTAATACTGGGTGTAATACTGTAACATCTACAGATGATCGTCCCCCGTTTGAGCAGACTACGGTGTATGTAGTTGTATCAAGAGGGTTAATTGAAACTGAACCTGAGGCGTCTCCTCCTGTACTGAAGTTTAATCCTGAACTGCTGGTAGAATCAACACATGCGAATGACATCGTTACAGCACTTCCTTCATTTATTGTTATGCTGGAGGCGCCAGTGCCGGGAGTTCCGCTGCCGCCGCTGGTAGCACCGCTAGTTCCGCCATCACTTCCGCCTCCGGCAGAAACGCCGAATGTTGGAGGGGGTGGAGGAGGGGGAGGTTTTCTTCGAACTACCTTGCCCCTGTTGAATATGAAGGCAGCATTATTTCCACAATGCATTCTATGTATCATATCTGGACTCGCCAGTATACTCCCAATTTCTCCTATACTCAAACCGAGTCCTCGAAATGCACCAATCTGAGGCATGCCGCCGCTACCACCGCTACCGCCATGGGCTGCATAAACAACCTCATCACCAGGCGCTTCATAATAAAAAACCGCGCCCACCGCGCCAACCACCACAAAAAACATGGCGAGTAGAAGTATTGTAAATTTCTTTTTGTTTTTCATAGCACTAGGCTTTAGGAAATTAGGCGTTAGGCGTTAGGCGTTAGGTTTTAAGAATTTTCGTTTTCCTAGTGCCTAACGCCTAGAGCCTAATGCCTAGTTATTTACCGCCAATCAGTCACAAACATAGCTTCTTGTTCGTAATCACTCAAATCAAGGACGGTTTCTCTTTTGTCTGTCGCCAGGTCATATATCACAAGCCGTGGATTAGTTTCGTCTGATTCTGTCCAGTCAATCTCTTGAACTACAAGGAAACGATTATCTTGTGAAAACACAGGCCAAAATGCGTGTGTCTCAAATTGTTTATGTACACTCATAGTAAACGGATTCCATGATGAAATCTTGAACAATACGACTCTTCCACTATTCGCATTAGACCATGCGAGCATATTACCATCAGGAGACAAACCGAGTTTCATGCCAATGTATGTTTCTCCGTCAACAACCTCCCAAACTTTTTTATTCAGCTTGTTGTTCTTTACGTCATACAAATACAATCCATCATCTTTCATAATCAATAACTTCTTTCCATCAGGAGACCACTTTGGATAAGTTCCTTTACTTATGAAAGTTTCTTCACCACTCATAAGATCTGTTACATACACACTCCAATCTTCAGATGACAGTGATTCTGAAGGTTCTTGAGTGGAAAAAGCAATTTTCTCATCATGCGGAGACCATTCAGGATTTGCTTTAGTTACTGCGCCGCCTTCTGTAACCATCACTATTTCATCTCTACCTACTTCGCTTACGAATATCTGGGAACGTCCTTTTTCATCCAATGAAACAAAAGCCATAATATCTTCGTCGTCCCACTCCCACGGTAGAAACTTATTCATTGTTATGAATCCTCCTTGTTCATGGTCAGCAAATAGTTTTTCAAGTTTCTTTGTTTCAATGTCAAAGGAGTATAGACTTTGGGGTAAGTCTCCATCAATTGGTTTAAGAGTTAAATATATCTTGCCTTCAGGTTCTACTGATAAATCTACATTCGTTGTTGTATCAAGTGAATCAATTTCTTCGGGTAAATCAGTCTGATATATGTTTATGAGTATATATCCGATAATAGCGACACCTATGGCAAGAACGATGAAACCAGCTAAAAATATTTGTTTGGCGCTTAAACCTGGGACGTTGAAGTTGTTTGGGACTTTGAGGTTGGGTTCCATGATAGTATAGAGTAATTATACCGCTAATGTTGTGGTGTGCAAAAATGATGTCCACAGGTTGTGGTTGAAAGTGGAATTGAGCAATTCTGCGAACATATAATTTGCATTTGCAAAGGCCGCATGCTAGACTAACGTTACTTAATTTTAATTAGTAACAATAGAGCTTTTGACAAGTGTTTATCTTGATTTACTGTACTTCCAATGAACGTATTACATCTTATATTACAACGTGAAATAATACATTTAACGCATAGGGACGCTGACGCCCCTCTAATCGCGTGTTTTTTGTTATAAAAATTGACTGAAACACGACTACTTTCCGTACAATTAAATTAAGGTAAATCTTTCAAAGGCTCATATCAATTATGAGTTTGAAAGTATTATTCCTTTTGCTGGGCACCGCCGGCGTGTCGGGGATTTTAATTGGATATTTCCTCCGTTGGCTTATATCTCTCGGCAAAAGAGGTTCAATGGAGCTCCGTGTTAAACAAATGGAGCTTCAGGCAAGAGAAGAAGCGAAAAAAATCACTGATCGCGCAGAAAAAGATACACTTGAAATAAAAAGTGAAATAAAGAAACTGGAAAAAGAAAAGGAATCTGAATTCAAAAAAACAGAGAATCGTCTTATTAAAAAAGAAGAGCTGTTAGATAATCGGCAGATTGATATTGACAAGGAAGTTGAAGGGCTTAAAAGGAAAATTGAAGAAATTAAGGCAATTAAAGACAAAGCGCTCGGGATTGAGGAAGAAAGGAAGAAGGAGCTGGAACACGTCGCGGGGCTTTCTAAAGAGGAAGCAAAAAATGAGCTTTTCTCTGTAGTAGAAAAGCAGAACGAAGAAGATCTTTTGATTAGGATACAAAAAATGGAAGGAGCGGGGGCTGAACGACTTGAGAAGCGCGCGCAAGAAATATTGACGACCGCAATTCATCGGTTTGGAAATTCTGTCGCATCAGATGTTCTGGCAACAACAGTTGCTATTCCGTCTGAAGATGTGAAGGGGCGTATTATTGGCAAAGAAGGGCGAAATATCCGCGCGTTTGAGCGCGCGGCAGGAGTTGAGCTTGTTGTTGATGACACTCCAGGTGTTGTTGTCATTTCCGCTTTTGATCCAGTGCGTCGCCAGATTGCCCGTATTGCCCTTGAGAACTTAATTATGGACGGCAGAATTCAGCCAGCTCGCATTGAAGAGATAATTGCCAAAGCAAAAGAAGAAATAGGTAAAATTATTAAAGAAAAAGGAGAACAAGCGGCATATGAATGTGGCGTCTATAGTTTTGACCCGCGGTTGGTGTCTATTTTAGGTCGGCTGTATTTCAGGACTAGTTATGGACAAAATGTACTCCAACATTCTATTGAGATGGCGCACATTTCTGGTATGCTTGCGGAAGAGCTTGGAGCGGATGTCGCTATCGCAAAAGCGGGCGCTTTGCTTCATGATATCGGTAAGGCGGTTGACCATGAAGTGCAGGGGACGCATGTGCAAATTGGCAGAAGAATTCTTGAAAAATTCGGCATTGACAGGACAGTGATTCAGGCGATGCAATCACACCATGAGGAATATCCATATGAAACCGTAGAATCTGTCATTGTACAGGTTGCAGATGCAATTTCGGGTGGCAGGCCGGGCGCGCGGCGTGACACTGTTGAAAATTATCTGAAGCGCTTACAGGATCTTGAGGCAATTGCAAACACCCAAGAGGGGGTTGAAAAATCGTACGCTATTCAGGCGGGGCGCGAAGTTAGAGTATTTGTATATCCAGAGCGCATATCTGATCTTGAAGCAAAGAAAATTGCACAAGAAATTGCTCGGCGCGTTGAACGGGAGCTGAAATATCCCGGTGAAATCAAGGTAAGCGTTATACGAGAAACACGAGTGATTGAGTACGCCCGGTAGTGCGATTTATATCTTATGTTTATATGTGGGGATAAAAATGTGTATATATTGCAAGGATATTTTCTTGCTGTATAATGGGGTTGTAGTATAAAATGGTTAATAATTAAGAGTTTGGGGTCGATTAAAAGAATTACAATCCGAAAAATTTTAGTAAATAGTAAATAATAAGCAATCTCGCGTGTTTTTTTACTTACTACTTACTACCAACTAATCCATTATGAACAAAAACAAAGCAGCGTTAGCTGAAGTCGTACACGAGCACGTTGGAGGTTCAAAAGCCTCTGCAGAACGAGCGGTTGATGCAATTATCGAAACTATTACAAACACACTTAAAGAAGGAGGAGAAGTTTCTATCGCGGGACTTGGTATTTTTTCAGCAAAAATGCGCGCGGCACGAACAGCGCGCAATCCAAAGACAGGTGAACCAGTGCAGGTTCCAGCGATGCGTGTACCGAAATTTAGAGCCGCAAAAGGACTCAAGGATTCAGTTCGTGGAAACGAATAAATTTTCTTCGAAGAAAAACAAAAAATCCTCCGCCTTAAGCGGAGGATTTTTTGTTTTAGGCAAGTTTAGAGTATATTTGGAAACATGCTCTAAAAATTTAACTCTACCTCAATGTTTTGAAATTCTGCGTCCAGATCATCAAGTATTGTTGCGTCAAGATCTTCCTCGATTTCCTCTACAGCGTCAGATATTCCTTGTTCCTGAAGTGTTCCTAATATTTCATCTGGTGCATTCTGTATCTCTTCTGTAGAAGGATTAGATAAACCCTCATCATCTCCTTTTTTCCCGATAAAGTACAAACCTCCAAGTACGAGTACAATGATGATAACAATGCTTCCAATAATAGGACCTGTCTGTGCACTCACTTTTTTCTGCTCAGGCGTTGTGTCCCGAGTCTCTGCTTGAGATACGTCTTGATCAGATTGTTCGTGTGGCTGAAATTGATTTTCCTGCATAATATTAAGGTTGATGAATAATTTTACTCATCTTCTTCTGTTGCATCAAGGGAAGCTATCCCTTTTAAAGCAACAATACTGTCGACCAATGCCCGATGGGCTTGTTTGATAGATATAACAGTAGATTTCACTGTTTCACGAGCGTTTTCAAATATTTTCTTCGGATCTTCACCAGATAGAATATCTTCAACTAATCCGCGTGCCGCATTAAGCTTGAAATCTGCTTCTGTGATCGCACTTCGTGCCTTCTGAAGTTTTTCTTGCGCGTCTGTGACATCAACACCGCGCTCTTCAAACTTTTGTATGCGAGATTCAACCCTTGCCATTAACTTGTTGAGTCGTTCAACTGCCGCTTCAAGGCGTGTAAACATTCTTGTGAAGTAAGCTCGAATGCGCTCTTTTCGTTTTTCAGCAAGTTGTTTTTGCTGTTCTACTCTTTTTTGTGCAATTTCCTCATTGCGTTTTTCTCGCGCTATCTGCGCATTTTCTGCGGCGTTACGCTGTTTAACAATATTCTTATTCTTGTCATCTGTTGTCGTCCCGTTTCCTGCTACATCTTTTACTGTGCGTTGTTTAAATAGTTTCCCTTTAAGCGAAGCCGCTGTATCTTTTACACGCGATTGGATATTTTTTGTTCCTCGTGTTTGCGGCTCATCAGAATCTCTCTGTATATGTACCGGTTTTTGTTGTTTTACAGGATACGCATGCTCGGTTTTTTGTTTCACTGGCGGTACTGTTTGTGCGTTGTATTGCGCAAATGTAAATGCGGGTGCCGCAAAAAATAAAAGAGCGATAAATACTGATATGTTTTTTGTTCTCATAATATGTGTAGTCACTGTTCGTTAATTATATTTGAATAATCTATTATACCACAAATCAAGAAGGATATCTTTCTTTGTAGAGTTTAAACGACCTTTCAATTGACTCATGTGCTTTCTCTCCGTTTTCCCACTCTCCTACAATAACCTCCTTTTCCTGAAGCCCTTTATATACTTCAAGAAAATGTTTTATTTCTTTGAGTAAATGTGTTTCAACGTGTTCAATGTTGTGTATTTCTGCAAAGCGTGGATCTTCAATCGGCACGGCAAGGATTTTTACATCATCTTCACCATCATCTGTCATTGGTAGTTGACCAATCGGCCTACTCTCTACAAGACTTCCCGGCAGAAGTGGTTCGTGTGCAAATACAAAGATGTCCAACGGGTCTCCATCTTCCCATAGTGTCTGTGGGACAAAACCGTAGTTGGTTGGGTAATGCATAGGAGAATACAGTACTCGATCAAATTTCACGAGTCCTGTATCTTTGTCTAGCTCATATTTAACCCGGGAGAGTTTTGGAATCTCAACAATAACGTTGAGCTTCTCTTTGGTTCCAGGATTAATGTCGTGCCATGAGTTCATAATAAGTGACAGGTGTCTAAAACTTAAGTTTTTTCCTTCTTTGTCTTTTTAGGTTTTTTTTTCTCCTTTTCCGCCATTTCTTTTTCTACTTCTTTATTTTCCGCTGGTTTTTCCTTCTTCTCTGTTTCTTCTTTCTCATCTTTTTCGGGTTTTGGAGCTTTTTTCTTTACCACTTTTTTCTTCACATCGGTCTCTTCTTGTTTTTCAACTTTCTCGGGAGCAACCTCTTCCTGCTCTTCTCCGTCAGTTTTAAATTCCTGACCGCGTGCTTGCTCTCGTATATCAATTTTCCATCCAGTGAGTTGCGCCGCGAGCCGCGCATTTTGTCCCCCTCGTCCGATTGCAAGCGAATACTGGTCGGGATCAACTTCAATAATAGCATTTCTTTTCTCTTTTTCTAAAGTAACCTTTTCAACTTGCGCAGGGGAGAGTGCGCGCTCAATAAATTGTTCTAAATCTTCTGCCCACTCAATAACGTCTATTTTCTCGCCACCTAACTCATTCATAACTGTTGATACTCGTACTCCTCGTTGGCCGACACATGAACCAACCGGGTCAATGTGTTCATCATTGCTTGCAACCGCAATCTTTGAGCGTAAACCAGGCTCGCGCGCAATGCTTTTTATCTCAACAACACCGCTTGCTACTTCTGGTGCTTCAATTTCAAGTAATTTTTGCAGGAATTGAGGATGCGTGCGTGAAAGCCGCAAGGTTATATCACGCGGAGTTTCTTCTACTGAGTACAAGTATGCCCGTATTCGTTCTCCTTGTTTGTAGTATTCTCCTGGTATTTGCTCGCTTTTCGGCATTGCGCCAATGACTCTGCCAAGGTCAACAAATACAGTGCCGCGCTCAATCCGTTGAATAGTGCCGCTTACAATTTCACCTTTGCGTTTCTCGTACTCGTCTACAACAGACACTCTTTCAGCTTCACGTATCCTCTGGATGATAACTTGTTTTGCCGTTTGTGCCGCGATGCGACCGTAATCATCTTTTGCTTCAAGAGGAAAGACAATCTCATCTTCTAGTTGAACACCTTTTTTGATCTTTTTCGCGTCTTCAATAAGGATGTGATGCTCCGAATTAAATCTTACTCGTTCGTCCTCCTCTTCGCTCTCGTCATCATTTTCCTTATTTCCTCGCGTTTCTTTAATTGTAGGTTCTGCGACAGTCTGCGAGTCTTCTTCATCAGCATCCTCTTCTTCCATACGCACCGTTGATTCATCCACAACAGTTTTGATTTGTGAAAATTCTGTTTTACCTGATGCAGGGTTAAATTCTGCGCGAATGACTTGTCCGCGTTTGCCATAATCCTTTTTATACGCAGCTGCAAGAGCATCTTCAACTGCCTCCAATATTTTTTCTTTTGGTATACCGCGCTCCGCCTCCAAGTGCTCAAGCGCAGAATTTAATACTTTTAAATCAAGCATAATTTAGTTAGTAGCGAGTAGTTAGTAGACAGCGACGAATAAAAGACGAAAAACAATAATATTTTAAATAATCGTAACTACTTACTACTACCTACTTACTAACAAAGTCCGTTTTCTGTCAAACGGACTTCTCCAATATTGTCTAGTATATACTTTTATACACAGATGTCAAATTTAGTGTACAAAAAAGCCACTCGTGTGAGCGGCATGTGTTTGTTAAAGACGGTCAGTCGGAGAGTCGTGCGAGACAGTACCGCGGCTCGCAGTGTGGCTCGAAGATTATTTTTTTAACCACTCCTAGTACTGTTAATTTCTCAAGTGCCAATTCAATTCCTTGTCCATATACGTCATAAGTTGTAATAGGCGGGTCATGGGAAACTGTGGTCTGCGCATGTTTTTCCACCGCTCCCTTAATTTCATTAAATGTTGGTTTAAAAAAACAAATAGCATATACTTCCTCAAAAAAATCAAGAATATGAGGCATAAGCCTCCCGGCAAACTCATTTACAAACGCCGCTCTCACCATATCATCAGAATGAGACATTTCATAAGCTCCTAATTGTCCATAATCTTTCTCCATAATAATTACTAAAGAAATTTTGTCAATTTTCGTAAAAGATTCTTCGTAAAAGATTTTATTGTGCGGTATAATTAACTAGGCTCTAGGTATTAGGAAACAATAAAACCAATTCCTAAAACCTAAAACCTAGTACTATGCACGTAGAAAAAAAACAACTGGAAGAATTTCTCCTTGATGCTGACCTTGTCAGTAAAAGTCAGATTGACGAGGCGGCCAGTCTCGCGGAGAAAAAAGAGCGCTATCTCGGAAACATATTGGTAGAACAAGGGCATATCACTGAAGATGAGTTGCGCAAAACAGAAGCATATATTTTAGGTATTCCATTTGTGAATCTTAAGGGACACAAGCTTGACTTTAAAGTGCTCTCGCTTATTCCAGAACCAATTGCGCGTAAACATAACATTATTTCATTTAGAAAAAATGATGACTCTCTTGAGGTCGCCATGTTAGACACTGAAGATCTCGCGGCGATTGATTTCATCAAAAAGAAAGTTAAGTTAAAAATTCTTCCGCGGCTTACCAACCAAGAGTCAATTAAGTCAGCGCTTGTCCAATACCAAAAAAGTCTGAAGGCTGAATTTGGAGATATTATTCAAAAAGAGGCGAGTGCGATTAAAGAAGCTCCTGTGGCTGTAGATGAAAAAAGTGAGCAGAAAAATTTGAAAAAGCTTGCAGAAGACATACCTGTTGTGCGCATTGTTGATACTTTGCTACACCATGCCATTATTCAGAGTGCTTCCGACATACATATTGAACCGATGGAGAAAGAAATACTTATCCGTTACAGAATTGACGGTATCTTGCATGATGCCATGACTCTTCCAAAGAATGCGGGTCCCGGCATTATTGCCCGTATCAAAGTGCTTTCAAATCTTAAACTTGATGAAAAACGCTTGCCGCAGGATGGTCGCTTTAAAATTGAACAAAATAATCAAAAAGTTTCTTTTCGTGTTTCTATTTTGCCGACCTATTATGGCGAAAAAGGGGTACTCCGTCTTCTAAGAGAAGACGGAGTCGGCTATACTCTTGAAGTGTTGGGTTTCCACGGAGATGGACTTGAAAAAATACACAAGGCAACTAAACAAAAAACAGGAATGATATTAGCAACCGGACCAACCGGCTCTGGGAAGACAACAACACTGTATACTATATTGGGGATTTTAAACAATCCTGACGTCAACATTTCAACGATTGAAGATCCTATTGAGTATCAGATTCCGCGTATCAACCAGACGCAAGTCAAACCAGATATAGGATTTACATTTGCAAATGGACTTCGTTCATTAGTCAGGCAGGACCCGGACATTATTATGGTTGGGGAGATCAGAGACAATGAAACAGCCGCTCTTGCAATAAACGCGGCATTAACCGGCCACTTGGTGCTTTCAACATTACATACTAATTCTGCCGCTGGCGCCATTCCACGACTTATCGACATGGATGCTGAATCGTTTCTCCTCGTCTCAACTGTTCGGGTTATTATCGGACAGCGGCTTGTGCGGCAATTATGCAAAACGAAAAAAAAGTACAAGATCAGTTCAAGCGAACTTGATAAGTTGGCGGAAAAGATTGACATGGATCGTGTACTTGCCGCGCTCAGAGATGAGCAAATTGTCGGACCAAAAGATACATGGTCGTCCGTCGCATTTTACAAGCCAGAGCCCTCGGAAGGGTGTGAAGATGGCTATAAAAACAGAATTGGCATTCATGAGATACTTCATGTCTCACCCGCAATTGAAAAACTTATCATAGAAGAAGTATCATCGGGTGAAATTGAGGCTCAAGCGCGTAAAGAAGGCATGATGACAATGGCAGAGGACGGTATTTATAAAGTCGCGCGTGGCGTTACCTCTCTTGAGGAAGTGTTTAGGGTTATATCGGAATAGTTCAGGCTCTAGGCGTTAGGCGTTAGAGATGAGGTCTGGGTTATATGAATATATTTTTTCCTAAAGCCTAGCGCCTAATAACTAAAGCCTAATTTATGTTATACAAATACAAAGCGCAAACATCAACCGGAGCGATTATTGACGGTGAAGCGGAGGCGACGAATAAGTTTTCACTTGTCGCGCAACTTAAAAAGAAAAACTCTACCGTTATTCTCGCAAAGGAAATTAAGGAACGGAGATCATATCTTCGCGCGTATCTTGAAGAGATTCTTGGTGTAGTACATTTGAGCGAGAAAATTGTCTTTATTAGAAATCTTGGCGCGATGATGGAAGCGGGCTTGTCACTCTCACGCGCGCTTTCTGTTTTGGAAAGGCAGACAAAAAATAGTGCATTTAAAAAAATTATCAATGAAATTGAGCGGGACATAACGAAAGGAAGCTCGCTTAATGAGACGATAGGTCGTTTCCCCGGAGTTTTTTCTGACTTATCGGTTGCAATGATTAAGGCGGGGGAAGAATCTGGTAAATTGACGGAGTCTCTTAAGGTTGTTGCTGAACAACTTGATAAAAATTATCAATTAAAAAAGAAAATTCGTGGCGCGCTTTTTTACCCAGCGGTTATTGTCGTCGCGATGGTTATTATCGGAATCGTTATGCTTACTTATGTAGTGCCGATACTTACCTCAACTTTTGAGGAGCTTGGAGCTGAATTACCATTTACAACTAAAGTAGTTATTGGAATCAGTAGTTTTTTGGTTAATTACACAATCCTCGTTTTCTTTTTACTTATCGCTTTTGTTGTTGCAATTATTTTTTCAGCGCGAACTTCTCGCGGAAAACGGATTCTTGATTTTCTTTTTTTAAAAATCCCGCTTATTGGTGGATTAACCAGAGAAATTAATTCAGCGCGTACCGCGCGCACTCTCTCATCACTTCTTACGGCGGGGGTTACTATGCTTGATGCACTTGATACGACCAAAGATGTTGTTCAAAATTCATATTATAAAAAAGTTCTTGAAGACGCTCACGCGGCAGTCCAGCGGGGCACGCCACTTTCGTTTGTGTTTAATCACAATCAGGATTTGTACCCTGTACTTGTAGGGGAAATGACCGCGGTGGGAGAAGAGACAGGGAAATTGTCCCAAATGCTTCTTAATTTAGCTTCGTTTTATGAAGAGCAGGTTTCTCAGAAAACAAAAGATCTCTCAACTATTATTGAACCAATACTTATGATTGTCATAGGTATTGCCGTCGGATTGTTTGCTGTTTCTTTAATTACGCCGTTGTATTTCGTGTTGGGAGAAGTGTAAATAAATTAGAATATAGAATATAGAATGTAGAATGTATTACATGAACTGTAATATGTTATAAATTGGCATGAAATCTCCAAATTCCAAATTCCAAATTCCAAATTCTCAAATTGGGTTTACCCTGATTGAAATAATTATTGCAATAAGTATTTTACTTATTGTTTCAACACTTGGGTTTAATGTGTTCACCAGTTTTAAGAAGACAACCGACATCGCATCATCGTCTGACATGGTACTTTCTCAATTGACACAGGCGCGTTTAAAAACACTCTCCGCGGAATACGGAGAGCAGTATGGTGTACATTTTGAAACAGATAGAACTACTTTTTTTAAAGGGGCAATGTATTCGGTAAGTGATCTGGACAATCAGGCGTTAGTGCTTCCCGCGACAGTTGAAATTTCCTCAATCTCACTCTCCGGGGGTGGAAGTGACGTGTTATTTAAGAAATTAACCGGTGAAACAGATAATGATGGCACAGTTATCATACGTCTGAAGTCTGGCACCTCAAAAACACGTACTTTCACTATCAGAAAAACAGGATTGGCGTTTATTCAAGAATAGGTTTAGTAAATAGTTAGTAGAAAGTAGTAAGTAGAATTATGTTTAAAAAACAATTATCACCGTTGCGTAAAACGTGCCGCAAAAACCGTTTTCATTCTGCGTGTAAGGGTCGTAGACTACTAACTACTAACTACTCACTACTAACTAACAAAGGTTTCGCCCTTATTGAAATACTAATTGCCTCGGCTATCCTATCTGTCTCGCTAGTGACACTTACAGCAACAACGCAGATCGCGTTTCGCATTATGAAGGATTCACTTGAGCGCACACAAGCCGGCTTTCTTTCAGAAGAAGGTATTGAGGTGGCAAGAGTTCTTCGCGATACAAGTTGGTCAGGGAAGATTGCTCCGTTTGATATAGAAGTTATACTTTACCCAACATTTTCCACGACAACAAGCGAATGGTCGTTTGCTACCGTAACATCGCCCATCATAAGTAATCTGTTTACGCGAACAATAGTGTTTGATGATGTGTATCGGAGAGATTCGGATGGTGATATTGTCAGCGAAAGCTCAATTGATCCAAAAACACTTGATACTGATACACGACAAGTAACTTCGCGCGTTGCGTGGGATACTCCCGAAAAGAGTGTTGAGGTAAGTACGTATATTGCTAATATATTTCAAAATTGATTTCCGAGCTTCTTAGCTTTTTAGCTAATTAGCTTCTTAGGAATTATAAAACCCGAAAAAATATGTTCATTACTAAAAAGCTAATCAGCTACAAGCTACAAACTGATAAGGGTTTTACACTCATGGAAGCTCTTATTTATGTTGCAATTATCGCGCTTTTAACAGTTGTGGTAGTAAATACTGCGATGGTGATGACTGTAACCTCTGCCAAAGCGCGGCTTAAGCAGAATATTTTGGGCGAGGGTGGAGTATCGCTTGAGCGGCTGGTGAGGGAAATACGCCTTGCGGATAGTGTTGATGTGTCCGGAAGCACATTTGGAGTACATCCCGGAGTGCTTAAATTGAACACAATTATAGGCGCAAGCGATGAAACATCGACAACTCGTGAGTTTTATTTGACGGGAAATACACTTATGATGAAAGAGGGAAGCGATGATGCTGTGCCGTTTACCGAAAATATTAACATCACTCGTCTTGTGTTTTACCATATTGATACTGCTACAACATCAAAGGCCATTACAATAGAGATGACGGCCGAAGATACCGTCAGGAAGCTCACAGAATCGCGTACGTTTTATACGACGTCAGTTTTGAGGAGAAGCTATTGATTTCCGAGATTCTTAGCTTCTTAGGAATTATAAAACCCGAAAAAATATGTTCATTACTAAAAAGCTAATCAGCTACAAGCTACAAGCTAATACTGGTCAGGCGGCAATTACCGCTGTGTTATTCTTTGTCGCGGTTACGCTTGTTTTGGCAGTTGGCTCCACTTCTTCCGCGCTCAAAGAAAAAGCATCTTCAGGTAGTACAATAGTTGGGAAAAAAGGATACTTTCTTTCTGAAGCGGGACAAGAAGATGCAATATATCGTATCTTTACTGGAAAGCCGATTGATGAAAATATTGTTCTTTCTCTTGGTGGAGATACAGCGACAATAACAATTGCCGATCTCGCGCCAGATCGGAAAGATATTACTGCCGAAGGAAGCTCGGGTAAAAACATCCGTAAGACACAAGTCGCGCTTCTTGTTGGAGAGGGAACCTCATTTGTATATGGTGTTCAGGTTGGAGATGGGGGACTTATCATGGAAAACAATTCGGAGGTTGTTGGAAATGTATTTTCAAGTGGACCTATTGAGGGCCAGAATGACAACATAGTGTACGGAGAAGTAATCTCTGCAGGACCAGATGGTTTAATTGATGGTGTACATGCTACTAGCTCAGCGTATGCGCACACCATATCAGATTCTTTAATTGAGGGAGATGTATATTATCAAGATATTTCGGACACGACTGTTCTTGGGCAATTGTTTCCCGATAGCGAAGACCAGGAAACACAACCGTTGCCGATTCCAGATCAGATGATTGAAGATTGGAAGTCAGGAGCTGAAGCTGGTGGAGTGATTGATTGTTCTGGCGAAGATGAACATGAAATTGAAGACGATACTACATTGGGACCGGTAAAGATAAATTGTGATCTTGAGATCAGCGGTTCTCCAGCCGTTACGCTTGCGGGAAATGTGTGGGTGGTAGGTGATATTGAAATTGAAAATAAAGCGATTATTCAAGCTCATTCTTCTTTGGGAAACAAGAGCGTTGTTGTAATAGCAGATAATCCGTCTGATCGTTTAACAAGCAGTAAGATCAACTTGAAAAATCTAGCTGAATTTTATGGTTCAGGGCAGGCTGGCTCCTATGTTTTATTTATTTCTCAAAACAATAGCGCTGAAAACGGAGGAAGTGAGCGCGCTATTGAGATTGAAAATAACACAACGGGGGATGTTTTACTGTATGCTGGCCACGGAGAAGTGTTACTTAAAAATAATCTTGATGTAAGGGAAGTAACAGGATACAGAGTACGATTGCAAAATAATGCTACGGTGCTCTATAATATGGGTTTGAGGAATCTCTTGTTCTCAACTGGACCATCTGGTGGATATGAAATTATTGATTGGAAGGAAATTGAGTAATTAGGCACTAGGCACTAGGAAAAACGAAAGTTCCTAAAGCCTAAAGCCTAGTGATATGAAAAAAATAATTGTAGCAAATTGGAAAATGAATCCGAAGACATTGCGCGAAGCGCGGAAGAATTTTTTGCATATTAAAAAAACCGCGGAGAAATTAACAAAAGTACAAACGGTTATTTGTCCACCATTTATATTTCTTGAACCAATTTCAAAGGAAACATCACGCAAGTGCATGCTTGGCGCGCAGGATGTTTTTTGGAAAAAAGAAGGAGCGTATACCGGTGAAATCTCCCCTGCGCAACTTTACAACCTTAATGTTTCGCATGTTATTCTGGGACACTCTGAACGCCGGAGATTAGGTGAAACTGACGAAATCGTACGGGACAAAATTAAAGCCGCGTTTGAATATCGTCTAAATGTTATTCTATGTATCGGTGAATCAAAACGTGACGAAGAAGGACATTATCTTGCTTTTCTAAAAAATGAAATCAAAAAATCACTTGAACGAATACCCAAGAAACAGCTAGCGCGAATTATCATCGCGTATGAACCAATCTGGGCAGTAGGCGCGGAAGCAAAATTTGCTGATACCCCGGAAACATTACTTGAAATCTCTATCTTTATTCGAAAGATATTAAGTGATACGTTTAGCAAAAAGATTGCGTTTCAAGTTCCTATTCTATACGGAGGATCGGTTACAGAACACAACGCTAAAGATTTTCTTAAAAATGGCGGCGTTGACGGTCTGTTGATAGGCCGTGCAAGCCTTGACCATCATGAATTTAATAAGATTTTAAAAATAGCACAAAGACTTTGAAAAGCTTCTTAGCTTGTAGCTGGTTAGCTTCTTAGGAAAATATATGTGGATGTGAAGCTAAAAAGCTAAAAAGCCAATAAGCTAATAAGCTATGAAAACTTTTCCTCTTCTAAAAAATACTCAAAATTTGAAGGATAAACGAGTCCTTGTACGCGTTGACTTCAATGTCCCAGTAGAGGGCGACACGATAAAAGACGATTTTCGCATTCGCCGTATCTTGCCAACACTCGCGTTTTTAAAAGAAAAAGGGGCGCAAATTATTTTATTGAGTCATCACTCTGATGCAACACAAACACTTGAACCGGTTGCGCATCGCCTTAATGATTTTATTAAGACATCGTTTGTCATTGACATATTCAATACGCATGCATATTCACAGAAAGATACGGTATATCTTTGCGAAAATCTCCGGTTTCATGAGGGAGAGACAGCAAATGACCGGCATTTTGCCGCGCGACTTGTCTCGCTTGGAGAGATATATGTAAATGACGCGTTTTCTGTGTCGCACAGAAAGCACGCGTCAATTGTCTCACTACCACAACTTTTACCACATTACGCGGGACTCTTATTTGAAGATGAAGTGAAATATTTGTCAGAAGCATTTGAACCTCCACGACCGTCTCTCTTAATACTTGGCGGAATGAAAGCAAATACAAAATTACCGCTTGCTGAGAAATTTTTAGACATTGCAGACAATATTTTTATCGGCGGCGCTGTTGTTCACACTATCTGGAAACAAGCGGGGTATGAAATAGGTCATTCTACCATTGAAGAAGTAGATGAAAATTATCAACATCTACTTAAACATGAGAATGTGATTATGCCGCGCGATGTCATTATAGAGAAAGGAGGAAAAGCTTCCATAAAAAAACCTGAAGACGTATTGGAAGATGAAAAAATACTTGATGCCGGTCCTGAAACGATGAAAGAGTTGAGTGGTCTAATTAAAAAATCGGCATTCATATTCTGGAATGGCTCATTGGGCTATTTTGAACGTGGTTTTGAGAAATCTACCGTTGATCTTATAAATATATTTGCGGAAAGTAAAACAAAAACACTTGTCGGTGGCGGAGATACTGTTGCGGCAATTTCCCGCTTCGGAAAGGAAGAATATTTTGATTTTATCTCAACCGGTGGTGGCGCCATGTTAGGGTTTTTGGCAAACAGGACATTGCCTGGCATTGATGCCCTAAAAATTAGTAAGTAGTAAGTAGAGAACGACACGCGAGACTACACGTTACCTGAGGAGTTCATTTGTTTTGGATTGACAAAGATTACTTTATAACTAAACTCTAATTAGAATAGGAAAGAAAGGGCGTCTAGATGTCATCTCCCGACACGAAAGCAAAGTCATTTGCAATTGCAGCTCTTGCTCTGGCACTATTTGGGGCATTTGTTTTTTTGCTGTATATAGTGAGTGTTATTTTTGAAAGCAGTTTTTTTGACTTCTTTTAAATCAAAGGCCCAACTACTATGTAAGTTGGGCTTTAATCTTTTCAGCAATTTTTTCCATCTCATGGTCGTGAATGTTTTTATGTTTCATGTTATCACCTTCAAATCGCGGGATGATGTGGAAATGAGCGTGAAAGACTATTTGATACGCGGCTGGTTCGTTATTCATAGTGATACTTATTCCATCCGCACTCGCGGCCTCTTTGGTTGCATGTGCCAATTTTTTAAGTGGCCCCATAAGGGCGCATAGTGTTTCTTCCGTAATATCAAAAATATTCCGGCTATGTTCTTTGGGTATCAGAAGCGTGTGACCTAAATTATTTGGCTTGATATCCAAAAATGCAAAAGAATTTTCATCCTCGTATACTTTAAGAGAAGGCATTTCTCCTTGTGTAATTTTGCAGAAGATACAATCAGGCATATGTGCCAAGTATAAAGTATAAAGTAGAAAGTTAAAAGTATAAAGTTTGAATAAAACTTGACTTTTAACTTTATACTTTATATTATGTGTATAAGTCCCCGAGAGGGGTTTTTTGATAGAAACATGAAATTAATCAACTATTTAAAAGCCACACGAGGAGAGCTGAAGCATGTCAGCTGGCCGACACAAAAACAGACGGTGTATTTTACTATTGTAGTTATTATAATTTCAATTCTTACCGCCGCGTTTTTAGGTTTTTTTGATTTTTTGTTTACAACACTTTTGGATACATTTATATTGTAATCAGGCACTAGGCTCTAGGTGTTAGGCGCTAGGAAAAACGAAAATTCCTAAAGTCTAATTCCTAAAGTCTAAAGCCTAGTGACATGGCTCGTCAAGAAATAAAACAAGATAAAAATTGGTACGCGATTCATACCTATGCAGGGTATGAAGCGGCTGTCGCGCGTAACCTCAGACAACGTGTTGAATCAATGAGTATGGAAGATAAAATTTTCAATGTTATTGTACCGACGGAGAAGAAAATACGCATTAAAGGCGGAAAGCGCATTGAGGAGGAAGAAAAAATTTATCCCGGCTATGTTTTAGTGGAGATGGTTGTTGCGGATGATTCATGGTTTGTGGTTAGAAATACCCCGCGGGTTACTGGTTTCGTTGGCACAGGCATTTATCCTGTTCCTGTCGACAAAGAAGAAGTAGAAGAGATTTTTAGAAAAATGAAGGTGGACACAACTACTCACAAGGTTGATCTCCAGATCGGTGAATCAGTTGTTATCACAGATGGACCATTTAAAGAACAGGATGGAAAAGTGAGTGATGTTGATGAGAAGCGCGGCAAAATAAAAGTCTTAGTTTCATTCATGGGCCGCGAAACACCTGTCGAATTAGATTTTTTGCAAGTTAAAAAGATTTAATTAGGCACTAGGCGTTAGGCGCTAGGCACTAGGGAAAACGAAAATTCCTAAAGCCTAAAGCCTAAAGCCTAAAGCCTAGTGATATGAAAATAACAAAAAAATTAAAACTACAAATTCCGGCAGGGAAAGCCACGCCGACGCCGCCGATTGGTCCTGTTTTGGGTCAAGCTGGAATTAATATTGGTGAATTTGTTACGCAATTTAATGGTGCTACAAGAGACATGATAGGAGATGTTGTTTCTGTTGTTGTGTCAGTCTATGAAGATAGGAGTTTTGATTTTGTTTTAAAGACACCTCCTGCGTCTGCGTTACTCAAAAAAGCAGCAGGAATTGAAAAAGGCTCAGGAAAAAACCTAATTACAAAAGCAGGAAAAGTAACCAAGACACAAATTCGCGAAATTGCTGAGAAAAAAATGCCAGACTTAAACGCGAATGATGTTGAACAGGCGGAAAAAATTATAGAAGGCACCGCGCGTAGTATGGGTATAGACGTCACAAAATAATGTTGCCCTTATACAAAGAAACAACCCCTCATTCGCGGTGCGAATGAGGGGTTAATTAGTGCATTTCACATGAGAAATGTCAGTTTTTCTTTAATGTATCAAACATGAGTTCATAACTACACGTGTCATATTGAGATGATCATGTGTCTTGCCTATTATACTGCGATTGGAGCAGAAATATGGGGGTGTGGATCATAACCGCAAAGACGGAAATCTTCAAAACAGAAATCAAAGATGTTAGATTTGTTTGGATTTATCAGCATCTCGGGCAATCTGCGTGGTTCTTGAGTAAGTTGTAAGGCAACTTGCTCTGTGTGGTTTGAATAAATATGCACATCTCCAAAAGTATGCACAAATTCTCCATAACCAAGTCCTGTTGCGTGCGCAATCATCATCGTGAGCAGAGCATATGATGCAATATTGAACGGAACACCAAGAAACACATCGGCACTTCGCTGATACAGTAGGCAAGACAATTTCCCATTTTCTACGTAGAATTGGAATAGGCAATGACATGGTGGAAGCGCCATGTCATCCAAGTCTCCTATGTTCCACGCACAGACAATATGTCGACGAGACTCTGGGTCATTCTTAATTTGCTCTATCACGAGAGCTATTTGGTCAATTTTTCCTCCGTCAGATGTTCCCCATGAGCGCCATTGATGTCCGTATACAGGGCCAAGTTCGCCCTTCTCATCTGCCCAGTCATCCCAGATTCTAACTCCATGTTTATTGAGATACTTCACATTTGTATCTCCTTGTAAAAACCACAGTAATTCATGGATTATCGCTTTAATATGAAGCTTTTTTGTCGTTAAAAGCGGAAATCCATTTTGTAAATCAAAACGCATTTGATGTCCGAATATGCCTCTTGTTCCGACTCCGGTGCGATCTCCGCGATCATTGCCATGTTTTTGTATATGCTTCAACAAATCAAGGTACTGTTGCATCGTTCTCTCCGTTGTGTGATATTCTGTCGACACTATATCACATAATATATATCCACAATATACTCCTGTATAATCCATGTGTTATAATTCTGTGAATGGCAGTAAAACCAGACACATGGATTCGCAAAATGGCGGAGAATCATGAAATGATTCATCCGTTTGAGCCGGATCAAGTTAAAGAGCGAGATGGTGTGCCGCGTATTTCCGCTGGAGTTTCAAGTTATGGCTATGATATACGTGTTGGGCGAACCTTTAAGGTTTTTACCAATCTTGACTTTGCGATTATTGACCCGAAACAATTTGACGAAAGGAGTTTTATTCACAAAGAAGGAGATCATTGTATTGTTCCGCCAAACTCTTTTGCACTTGCCCACTCGCTTGAATATTTAAAAATTCCGCGCGATGTTTTGGTTATTTGTCTCGGCAAATCAACTTATGCTCGTTGTGGTATCATCGTAAATGTTACACCTCTTGAGCCGGAATGGGAAGGACATATTACACTTGAAATTTCAAATACTACACCGCTTCCGGCAAAAATTTATGCGGAAGAAGGGCTTGCGCAACTTATTTTTCTCAGCGCGGACGAAATTTGCGAAACTTCCTACAAAGATCGCAAAGGAAAATATCAATGTCAGCATGGAGTTACTCCTCCGAGGATGTAAGAGCCTGCTCACAATCTCGCCGCAAGAGAAGAAGATACTGCTCGCCCCCACACCTTTCATTGCGTTATTTCGCTTTTGAATAAATTGTGTAATAAAAATAAGATGAAGTAATTTTTGGCAGTTTCTGTAATAATGGTTTTGATGGCGAAATAAAAGCAATGCAATGAAAGGTGTGGGGGCTCGCCGGCCAAAATCTCGAAATTCAGGCTGCAAATTATTCAAGACTCGTCGCCATATCTAGATATGCCTCCTCGTCTTTCATAATTTTCGCTCTGAATTTCGAGATTTATAGCTCGACGCGAGATCGTGAACAGGCTCTAAGACAATGTTTTGAACGATAGTTGTTTTACTGTGTCAATGTATTGACACAGCGCTTTTGTTATACACTGTATGTAGATATCATGTTATGGAGATATAACTTATGCGTAGAAAAGGAAATCTTATTACTATTGAAGGCGGAGACGGATCAGGAAAAACTGTCCAAACAGAATTATTGGTAAAAGCTCTTCAAGAAAAAGGGGTTGTTACTCGTTTTGATTTTCCTCGTTATGAAAAATCAATATACGGAAAGCTTTTAAAAGAGCTTCTAGTAGGAAAACATGGCGATTTTTTAAGCCTCTCTCCGTATGTTGCTTGCCTACCGTTTGCTCTTGACCGAGTTGGCGCGTCTCAAGATATTAAAGAAGCGCTTCAAAAAGGGCATGTTATTTGCAACCGTTATACACCGAGTAATATCGGGCATCAATGTGCGAAATTACCAAATGAAGAATGGAGTAAGCTTGCTGCATTTATAGAACAAGGGGAATACGGAGAACTCGGTGTTCTTCCGCCTGATTTTGTTATATACCTTTACGTTCCAGCAGAAATAGCCGCAACGCTTATACGAGGCGACGATGGCGTCCACGATCAGCATGAAAAAAATCTAGAGTATCAGGAGGCAGTGGGTTGTGTATATCGTGAATTTTCACAGCGGCGAGATAACTGGGCATTGATTGACTGTGCACCGCACGGAAAACTTCTTTTATCTGAAGATATCCACCAAGAAGTTATGAATGCCTTACGGGTTGTCTTGTAGCTCTCCGTAAAAGTCCGGATAAACAGGACTTTTTGTTTAAGTTAATCTTAATAGGAATAGATACAAACAAACTACTACGATTAATCGTAGTAGTTTCTCTATTTTGTAGTGGGTGTTACAATAAAAAACATGCACGAAGAAATTAAAATATTGATACAAAATGCGCTCAAGAATATGGATATTACGACAGATGATATTCATATTGAACACCCAACTGATTTTTCTCATGGAGATTATTCAACAAATATTGCGATGCGGTATGCATTACAAGCAAAAAAGAGCCCAAAGGTGCTTGCTGAATATCTGGTAGGGGAGCTTCAAAAAAAGAAAGGCGATGATATTGATCGTATTGAAGTTGCTGGTCCTGGATTTATCAATTTTTATCTCTCAAAATCATTTTTTGCAAAAAAAATAGAAGATATTTTAAAAAAGAAAGAATCATACGGAAAAAACGAAATACTGAAAGGAAAAAAAATAATTATTGAATATACCGATCCAAATCCGTTTAAAGAATTTCACATTGGACATCTAATGAGTAACGCAATTGGCGAGGCGATTTCACACATTGTTGAATTTTCCAGAGCCGAAGTAAAACGTGCAAATTACCAAGGAGACGTTGGTCTTCATGTGGCGAAAGCCATTTGGGGAAAAATAAAAAATCCTGAAATGGGCTTGGGAGAAGCTTATGTATACGGTGCACAACAATATGAGGAGAACAGAAAAGAAATCAATGAAATAAATAAAAAAATATATGAAAAAAGCGATCCCAAAATTAATCTGCTGTACGAAGAAGGAAAAAAAGAATCTCTCGCAGAATTTGAAAAAATTTATGAACGGCTTGGCACGAAGTTTGATTTTTATTTTTTTGAGAGCGAAAGTGGGCTTATTGGCTTAGAGATTGTTGAAAAAAATAAAAAAGTTTTTAAGGAAAGCGACGGAGCGATTGTGTTTCATGGAGAAGAGTTTGATAAAACACTTCATACCAGGGTGTTCGTAACTAAAGAAGGGCTGCCAACGTATGAGGCAAAAGAACTCGGTCTAGCGAAAATAAAGGATGAAAAATATTCACACGATATTTCTATTGTTATAACCGGAAGCGAAGTGAAAGATTATTTTCGTGTGGTACACAAAGCGATGGAGAAGGTTCTACCGGAATTGGCTAGGAAGACAAAACATATTCCGCATGGCATGTTACGGTTGTTGACAGGAAAGATGTCGTCTCGGACAGGTGATGTTATTTCAGCGGGAAATTTACTTAATGATGTGCGAGAACGTGTACTTGAAAAAATGAAAAATTCTGATTTGCCGGAGAAAGAAAAGATTGCTGAACAGATTGCTGTTGGCGCGGTTAAGTATTCTATTTTAAAACAAGCAACCGGAAACGATATTGTATTTGATTTTGAAAAATCACTTTCATTTGAAGGAGATTCTGGTCCGTATTTGCAATATACGCATGCTCGCGCGCATTCAATTATAGAGAAAGCACGCGAAAATGACATTATCTCATCTACTGGACTGCCTGCTGAATCAACTACTGACATTGAAAAATTACTTTATCGGTTTCCTAAAGCAGTCTTACGTGCACGCGCTGAATATGAACCGCACTACATTACTACATATCTCACACAACTTGCGAGCGCATTTAACAATTTTTACGCACATACGCGTATTGTTGACTCTAGTGATAGCGCGCCGCACAATGTCGCAATCACAGAGGCGGCTTCAATTGTTTTGAAAAATGGATTATGGCTTTTAGGAATTGAAGCGCCAGAGAAAATGTAATTTGACACCCCATTTTTTCTTCCCAACGAGTGTCAATTCATTGGCACGTGTTTTTGTATATGCTATTATCAAAGGGTTATTTTCCTACACATTATGTCTCCTGAAGATAATCAACATAAAAGCGTCGTTGCGCAGAAAGAAGAAGAAGTACTCTCTTTTTGGAATACGCATAATATATTCAAAAAATCTCTTGAAAAAAAATCACCCAAGGGTAATTTTATATTTTACGATGGTCCTCCGTTTGCTACGGGTCTACCGCATTACGGACATTTACTTGCAAGTATTATCAAGGATGCTATTCCGCGATATAAAACTATGCGCGGATATCACGTTAGAAGACAATGGGGTTGGGATTGCCATGGTCTGCCCATTGAAAATCTTATTGAAAAAGAACTCGGGCTTGAGAAAAAAAAAGATATTGAGAAACTTGGCATTGAAGAATTTAATCGTGCGGCGAAAAACAGTGTTTTGCGATATGATTCTGAATGGAAAAAAATTATTCCGCGTGTTGGCAGATGGGTTGATATGGAGCAAGGATATAAAACCATGGACGCGTCGTATACAGAATCAATTTGGTGGGTATTTAAGACACTCTACGATAAAAAACTTGTTTATGAAGGATATAAATCAATGCATATTTGCCCGCGATGCGAAACTACTCTTGCCGCATCGGAAGTTTCCATGGGGTATAAAGACATCACTGACATTTCGGTAATAGTGAAATTTGAACTTGAAGGCGAACCGGAAACTTACCTTCTTGCATGGACAACAACACCATGGACGCTTCCGGGAAATGTTGCGCTAGCTGTAGGGGAGGAAATTGAATACGTGAAAATAAGCGTTGAGAATGATGAAGAAGGAAAAGTTGAGCGATTCATTCTTGCTAAAGATCGGCTTGATACAATACGTGCCGACCACGAAGTTCTTGAAATATTTAAGGGAAAACAATTAGTTAAAAAAAAATACAAACCGCTTTTTAATTATTACAGCGATTCTTCTAAGCTAAAAAACAAAGAAAATGGCTGGAAGATATACGCCGCCCAATTTGTAAACACCGAAGACGGAACGGGAATTGTTCACATTGCGCCCGCATTTGGAGAAGATGACATGGAATTAGGGGTAAGACACAAGCTCCCTTTTGTTCAGCATGTGTTAAATGATGGGACATTTGCGTCGAAAGTTTTGGACTTCAAAGGGCTTGCTGTAAAACCAAAACACAATCCTCAGGCAACCGATATTGAAATTATTAAACATCTCTCACACAAGAAGCAACTTTTTGGAAAAGAAAAAATTACGCACACGTATCCATTTTGCTGGAGGTGTGATACTCCGCTTTTGAATTATGCCGCTTCATCGTGGTTTGTGAAAGTGACTGCTCTAAAGCGTAAATTACTTGATGTAAATAAGAAAATAAAATGGGTACCTGCTTATATACAGCATGGTCGTTTTGGTAAGTGGCTAGAAGGAGCACGCGATTGGGCGGTATCACGCTCTCGTTTCTGGGGTGCGCCAATTCCAGTCTGGAGGTGTAGTGACTGCAAAAAAATAGAAGTAATTGGTTCGGTGGATGACATTAAAAAGAAAACCACTTCTTCCGGAAACGCATATATTGTCATGCGCCACGGAGAAGCGCAGAGCAACAAAGCAGGTTTTGTAAATTCAGAAATTGATGAGAAAAACGGGTTAACAGAAGATGGAAAGTCAGAAGCGTTGAAAACCGCGAAGATGTTAAAAGGGAAAAACATTGATCTCATTTTTTCTTCTCCAATCCCGAGGACCATGGAAACAGCACGTATTGTTGCTAAAACTATTGGTATTTCTGCTGAACATGTTCTTGTTGATGAGCGCTTGAAAGAAATCCTCGTCGGAAATTTTGAAGGTAAATCTAATGAAGAATACAGGGCGTACTTTACTTCAACTAAAGAACGGTTCACGAAACGCCCTGAAGGAGGAGAGAACATGCTTGACGTAAAAAAACGGGTCGGTAGTTTTCTTGAAAGTGTTGAATCTCAATATGAAAATAAAAACATATTATTTGTTACACATGAATATCCGTCATGGCAGATTATCTCTGTTGCGGAAGGATGGGATATTGATGAATCAATAAAAGCAAGAGAGACAAAAGTAGATTTTATAGAGACAGCGCAGTCTGTTCCGTTTCCATACGATAATATCCCAAGAAATACTGACTACGAACTTGATCTTCACCGCCCATTTGTTGATTATGTTGAATTTCCGTGTGTGTGCGGCAAGACGATGAAGCGTATCTCGGAAGTGTTTGATTGTTGGTTTGAATCTGGCTCAATGCCATTTGCTCAATTTCACTATCCGTTTAAAAACAAAAAAGTTTTCAAAAAAAATTTTCCAGCACATTTTATTGCAGAAGGACTTGACCAGACAAGAGGGTGGTTTTACAACGTGCTGGTACTTTCGGTCGGCTTGTTTGGTAAAACCGCATATCACAACGTAATTGTGAATGGTCTCATTCTGGCTGAAGATGGACAGAAGATGAGTAAAAAACTTAAAAATTATCCAGATCCTACTGCACTTATTGATGTGTATGGAGCTGATGCGTTGCGTTACTACTTGCTCTCATCCCCTGTTGTGCGCGGAGAAAGTGTTAACTTTTCTGAAAAAGATGTACGGGAGGTTATGAATAAAATTATTACGCGTTTGCGCAACGTGTGTGCTTTTTATGAACTTTATAATAATGCTAACCTACAACCTAAAACCCATAACCCCACCAAAGGCGAGGCTCGTCAAAGACGGCTAAAACCTAAAAGCACTAACGTCCTTGATCAATGGGTTTGTGTGCGTCTTTCTGAGCTTATCAATCAAGTAACATATGCGGCAGAAGAGTATAAGCTTGACCGTGCGACTCGTCCAATTAGCGAATTTATTGATGATCTTTCAACATGGTACATACGAAGATCTCGAGATCGTTTCAAGAAGGGCAACAAAAAAGATGTTTGCGATGCGCTTGCAACAACACACTTTGTACTAGTTGAACTCTCAAAAATTATTGCTCCTTTTACTCCGTTTATCGCGGATGAGATATATCGTAAATTGCATGTGGTTGACGGCGAAGAGAGTGTGCACTTAACTTTGTGGTCCAAAGAAGAACCCGCTATTCCTATTTGGCCTAATCCTATGGCGCTGTTTCATCGGCTGTTCGGTACGCATGAAGACTTGCGCATACTCTCTGACATGCAGAAAGTACGCGACATTGTCTCTCTTGCTCTTGAGGCGCGCATGAAGGAGGGTATTAAGGTGCGCCAGCCGCTTAAAGAATTAAGAATCAGAAAACAAGAACTAAGAATCAAGGATAATGAACAATTAGTCGGTTTAATCAAAGATGAAGTTAATGTGAAAGAAGTTATATTTGGGGTGCGCATTGAAAATGATATTGAACTTGATACTAAAATAACCGAAGATCTTAAAAAAGAAGGTCAATTACGAGAATTTGTTAGGTATATACAAGATCTTCGGAAAAAAGAAGGCCTCTTTCCTTCTCAAAAAGTGAATCTTATTGTTTACACTGGCGAGACAGGAAAAGCGTTTATTGGAATGTTTGAACAAGAATTCAAAAATTCAGTCTCAGTAAATGATATTTCGTTTGGCGCTACGGAGGGCGAAAGGATAAAAGTAGGTGACTTAGAATTTATCGTAAAAATAAACTAGGCGCTAGGCTTTAGACACTAGGCGTTAGGAAAAAAGAAAGTTCCTAAAGCCTAAAGCCTAGAACCCTAGAGCCTAATATAATGTCCTACACCATACACCACACAAAAGGAATTGTGATGAAGAACACTTCGTCTGGAGAAGCAAATTACTTAATTAATCTTTTCACAAAAGACTTCGGGTTGATTACTGCTCACGCTCAAGGAGTACGGGAGATTAAGTCAAAATTGCGATATCATCTGCAATATCTTTCATATTCTGACATTGACCTTGTGTTTGGCAAGAGTGGGTGGCGTATTACCAATGCTGCGGAGAAGAAAATTTTTTTTCCAGTATCTTTTCATGAATATGAGACACAGCGACATGCGGCAATTGTTGCGCGCGTCTCGTCTCTTCTGCGGCGGCTCTTAAAAGGCGAAGAGAAAAATGAACCACTTTTTAGAGACATAGTAAGTGGTTTTACGCTTCTATCGTCGGGAGAGTTGGTGAAAGAAGATGCGCGCGCGGCGGAGATTGTCATTGTTATGAGAGTTTTAGATCATCTCGGTTATTGGGGCGAGGATGCGACGCTGTCGCCTTTTTTAGCGGGTGATATTTGCGACAGAGATAGAATTTTAAATATAAAAAAACAAACACCCCGCGCAATCGGTGCAATTAACAGGGCACTTCAGGAGACACAATTGTGATTTAAGATTTCAGATTTACGATTTAAGAAAAAAACCTAACCCCAACTACTACGATTAATCGTAGTAGTTGTCACAAAAGTAAAAACTTCTGTACATATTTGGGAGTTTTTATTTTGCCAACTTGGTTGATATATTCCTATATATGATATATAGTGTTTTTTAGTTTGTACACGGAGGGTCTCTCAATGCCAGGTGTAAACATACTGCTTCTTGCTGTGATTTTAGCTCATAGGTTGTATACAAAATACTGGTTTCCAATTTTTACCCCATTTATGATAAGCGTTGGGGTTGCTCTATATCAACATCAAATGTATCCACTCGTATGGGGCGTATTAGGAACAATAGTGATGGCAATATTATCAGCAATATATGTCATCAAGACTGAGTCATAGTTCTTTGAACACGAAAACCGTCCAGCTGTAAGCGGGATGGTTTTTTCGTATATCTCTAAACACTTCTTGATTGTTTTTTCATACTGCGAGATGCTTGTTTTTCTTTAAACATCGCGTGCAGATTTTTGAGCGAGTTCCATCAGGGAACCTAGCCCATTGTAGATTGGGATATTTTCTTTTTTTGCCGGTAGGGTTGTACTTTGTTGCACGAACGCGATTAGAGTAACCGCCTCCGACAATAGATCCCTTTGAGCATAATGTGCATATTCTTGTCATAGTTTAGGCATTAGGCGCTAGGAATTAGGCTTTAGGAAAAATTAAAGCATCTTTTTTTAAGTCCACATCCAGTTAGTCTAATGTCCAGGATATGTTATCATAAACAATACATTTTGCAATATTTAACCTAACACCTAACATCTAACGCCTAGTGCCTAACGCCTAGAGCCTAATCAATGGACCCTATCTCTTTCATCTTCGCAATCGCAATCCTAATTATGTCTATTGTAGCCCATGAAGTCTCTCATGGATATGTCGCTAACATTCTTGGTGACCCGACCGCGCGCCTTGCTGGTCGTCTTACGTTAAATCCGTTACCGCATCTTGACGTTGTGGGTTCGTTTATAGTTCCCGTATTTACATTTTTTTGGGGTGGATTCATCTTTGGTTGGGCAAAACCGGTGCCGTACAATCCGTACAATATGCAAAATCCGCAAAGAGACGGCGCGCTTGTTGCGGCGGCTGGTCCGCTCGCGAATATTCTTATAGTTGCGGTCTTCAGTATTCTGATTCGTCTCTCTCCTGTGTTTGGACTTCCAGACTCGTTCATTCAACTTGCAAGTCTCGTTGTTTTCTTGAATATCTTACTTGCATTTTTTAATCTTATACCAATTCCACCGCTTGATGGTTCAAAGATCCTTTTTGCACTCTTGCCGTATAGACTTCAATTTATTCAAGAGATCCTTGAACGCTATTGGTTCATTGCAATTTTTATCCTTATTTTCTTCTTGTGGAGAATACTCTTGCCGGCCGTGTTGTATCTTTTTCAGCTGGCTACAGGACTTTCGTTTTTTTAGAACATGTTGCATTTTGCAATAAACTATATTACAGTATGAATTGCTTAGCTTTATCTAAGCAATTCTTTAATTAAAGCAGATTATATAATACGACAAGAAACACGACATTGTTATGCCAACGACTAATCAGTTAGTAAGACGAAAACGAAAAAAGATTTCCAAAAAATCAAAAGCCGTTGCTCTGCGGCGTGGTTTTAACGCGCTTAAAAATCGGCCCACACGCTATCCTTCCCCGTTTAAGCGAGGCGTGTGTACACAAGTGAAAACAGTAAATCCACGTAAACCAAACTCTGCGGTTCGGAAAATTGCTCGTGTTCGGCTTACAAACGGAATGGAAATTACCGCGTATATTCCTGGTGAAGGGCACAACCTGCAAGAACACTCTGTTGTCCTTGTGCGTGCTGGACGCGTGAAAGATATTGGCGTTCGCTATACTGTAGTACGTGGTGTACTTGACGCGGAGGGGGTAACAAAACGAAAACAAGGCAGAAGTCTTTATGGCGCAAAGCGCCCAAAATAGGCTCTAGGCGTTAGGCACTAGGCACTAGGAAAAACGGAAAATTCCTAAAGCCTAAAGCCTAAAGCCTAATTACTAGACCATGCGTCACCCACTTAAAAAGAAAAAAATAATATCACCTGATTATAAATACAACTCTACAAAAGTAGAGAAGTTTATTAACTATGTGATGAAAGGCGGAAAGAAAGAAACCTCGCGAAGTATTGTTTATGGGGCATTTGATCTTATTAAAGAAAAGGAAAAAACAGATAACCCACTTGAAGTATTTGATAAGGCGCTAAAAAACGTGAGTCCTCTCGTTGAAGTGCGTTCTCGTCGTATCGGTGGCGCGAATTATATGGTTCCACGCGAAGTGCGCGCGGAACGGCGACTGTCGCTTGCAATGCGCTGGATGCTTAGCGCGGCGCGTTCGCGAAAAGGTTCCCCGATGCATAAAAGTCTTGCGGAAGAGCTTATTGCGGCAAGTAAAGAAAGTGGCTCTGCTGTAACCAAGAGAGTAAATACACACAAGATGGCAGATGCGAATAAAGCCTTTGCGCACTTTTCCTGGTAGAAAAAAGCGCGCCGCAGACACACGCAGACTTAACGCAGAATGACGCAGAAAAAACCTCGCCTTTGGCGAGGTTGAGTTATTGTAAGGTTTTTAGCGGTTGAACCGCTAAATTTTAGCAAAAGTAAGACTATTTTTATTCGGATTATTATTTTATGGAACGAACATATCCACTAGAAAAAGTTCGCAATATCGGAATTATTGCGCACATTGATGCTGGGAAAACAACTGCCACTGAGCGGGTGCTTTTTTATACTGGTATTTCACACAAAATCGGAGAAGTGCATGAGGGTCAGGCCATTATGGACTGGATGGAGCAAGAAAAAGAGCGTGGTATTACCATTACTTCTGCGGCAACGACAACTTTTTGGATTCCAACCTATCACGACAAAGGGGACAAAGAACACGAATACCGAATTAACATCATTGACACACCGGGTCATGTTGATTTTACCGCAGAGGTGGAACGGTCTTTGCGCGTTCTTGACGGCGGAGTTGTTGTCTTTGATGGTGTTGCGGGTGTTGAGCCGCAGTCAGAGACTGTGTGGCGGCAAGCAGATAAATATAAGGTTCCACGAATTTGTTTTGTAAATAAACTTGATCGTACCGGAGCAAGTTTTGAACACTCTTTTAAAACTATTTTAGATCGCCTTACTAAAAAAGCGGTTCGCATGCAGATTCCTGTTGGCGAGGAGGATAAACACGAAGGAATCGTTGACTTGCTTTCTATGAAAGGGTATCACTTTGAAGGGAAGATGGGGAGCGAAGTAAAAGAAATTCCTATTCCGGATAATTTAAAAGAAGAAGTGGAAAAACTTCATGGGGAATTAATAGAAAAAATTGTTGAAAACGATGAAGAATTGATGAACCAATATCTTGAAGGAAAAGAAATACCAATTGATTCATTAAAACAAATTTTACGAAAAGCAGTACTTGCGAATGAGATCGTTCCCGTGTTTGCTGGTTCAGCGCTTAAAAATAAAGGGGTGCAACTTATCCTTGACGCAGTTATTGATTATCTCCCGTCGCCGCTTGATGTGCCGCCGATTGTTGGTGTTAATCCAAAGACAAACGAAGAAGAGACGCGTACAGCTTCTGACGCAGAGCCTTTTGCGGCGCTTGCGTTTAAATTGCAAACAGATCCGTTCGTAGGACAATTAACATATTTCAGGGTTTATTCAGGAACGCTTGAAGCGGGATCGTACGTGTACAACTCAAGAAGCGGAGAGAAAGAGCGTATCGGAAGAATTTTACTAATGCATGCAAATGATCGCGAAGAAGTAAAAGAGGTGTATGCTGGTGAAATTGCCGCGGCGGTTGGTCTTAAAAACACACGTACCTCTGACACGCTTTGTGATGAAAACAATCTGATTGTATTAGAGCAGATTGAATTTGCACGCCCTGTTGTGTCTGTGCGCATTGAACCAAAGACTAAAGCTGACCAGGAAAAAATGGGTCTTGCGTTAAAGCGTCTCTCCGATGAAGACCCAACATTTAAAGTAACCACCGACCAGGAGACACTAGAGACAATTATTTGGGGCATGGGTGAGCTTCATCTTGACATTATTGTTGATCGCATGAAACGAGAATTCTCGGTTGGGGCAAATGTTGGCGCGCCACAAGTAGCCTATCGTGAGACGATTACCGCAGAAGCAGAAGCGGAATCAAAATATATCCGACAAACTGGTGGTCGCGGGCAATATGGCCATGTTAAATTAAAAATTAAGCCTCTTGAAGAAGTTGATGAAGAAAAGAAAAAACCCAAAAATGTTAAACGTGAACAGGGGTTTGAATTTATCAACAACATCAAAGGTGGAGTTATTCCTCAGGAATTTATTCCTGCTGTTGAAAAAGGAATTAGAGAAGGAATGTCGCGCGGTATTGTCGCGGGATATTCGGTTACTGATGTTTCTGTTGATTTATTTGATGGTTCATTCCACGATGTTGATTCTTCTGAGATTGCGTTTAAAATTGCCGGCTCACTGGCTTTTCAGGACGCGGCAAAGCGCGCGAAGCCGGTATTACTTGAGCCTATGATGAAAATTGAAGTAGTAACTCCGGAGCAGTTTATGGGAGACATCACCGGACACTTAAGCTCAAAGCGTGGGCAGATTGAGGAGATGGAAGATCGTGGCATGATGAAAGCGATACACGCAAAAATACCTTTGGCGGAGATGTTTGGCTATATCACAACGCTTCGTTCTATGACTGAAGGGCGCGCGACATTTACCATGGAATTTGACGAGTACGCGATTGTTCCGAATAACGTAGCAGAAGGAATAATTGCTTCGCGTAAATAAAGATTCCTTATTACAAGGTTTAACCTTGTAATAAAAATTCCTATAACGCGCGATTTAACAGCCGCGCGTTGTTTTACCCCCCCCCACACCTTTCGTGACGATATTGCACAAGGTAACGCGCAAAGCGCTTCGTCACAAAAGGTGTGTGGGTTTACTTGACCACATAATCTTGTTTTGCTATAGTATTACCTAATCGCATTCCGCGTATTTTTTAATTAAGCATACTTGCTATATAAATTATTAAGACTAATTATAAATTTAGGTATTAGATACTAAGCGCCGATTAATTTTACTAGCGCCTAGTGCCTAGCGCCTAAAACCTAAACCATGGCAGAAACATTTAACAGAGAAAAGCCACACGTTAATGTTGGTACCATCGGTCATGTTGATCATGGGAAGACAACATTAACCGCGGCACTATTACACGTTCTGAACCTTAAAGGGAATAAAGTGAAGATGCGTGGAGTTGATGAAATTGATTCGGCTCCTGAAGAAAAACAACGTGGTATTACTATTTCGCTTTCTCATAATGAATATGAGACTGACGCGCGCCATTATGCGCACATTGATGCGCCGGGTCACCAGGATTATATCAAAAACATGATTACCGGTGCCGCGCAGATGGACGGCGCAGTGCTTGTGGTTGCGGCAACAGACGGTGTTATGCCACAGACACGAGAGCACATACTTTTAGCAAAACAAGTCGGCGTTCCTAAGGTCATTGTGTTTCTTAATAAAGTTGACCAGGTTGACGACAAGGATTTGATTGATTTAGTTGAAGAGGAAGTGCGTGAGCTTCTCACAAAATATGATTTTGATGGCGAGGGAGTTCCTGTAGTTCGCGGTTCAGCGCTTAAGGCGTTAAACGCAAAGTCAGTTGACGATGAAGACGCAAAGCCAATTGTTGAACTTGCAAAAGTACTTGATGAATACATACCGACACCAGAGCGCGACCTTGATAAGCCGTTTTTGATGCCTGTTGAAGACATTTTCTCAATTGAGGGGCGTGGTACTGTTGCAACTGGTCGTATTGAACGAGGAAAGGTAAAAGTTGGAGAGGAAATTGAAATTGTGGGTATTAAAGATACGACAAAAACAACGGTTACTGGTGTTGAAATGTTCAACAAGTCGCTTGATGAAGGTATGGCAGGTGACAACGCGGGAATCCTTGTTCGTGGAACCAAAAAAGAAGACATTACACGTGGGCAAGTACTAGCAAAACCAGGAACGGTTACTCCGCACACTGAATTTGAGACGGAAATCTATGTTCTAAAAAAAGAAGAAGGTGGACGCCACACCCCGTTCTTTAAGGGGTACAAACCACAATTTTATATCCGAACGACCGATGTAACTGGTGATGTTATGCTTCCAGAAGGGACAGAAATGGTAATGCCTGGAGATACTGCAAACCTAAAAGTAAAACTCATTGTTCCTGTTGCTCTTGAAGAACAACAGCGATTTGCCATCAGAGAAGGTGGCAAGACAGTTGGTGCTGGGGTAGTCACTAAAATCATTGCGTAAATTAGGAACTAGGCGTTAAGCACTAGGCACTAGGAAAAAGCGAAAATTCCTAAAACCTAAAACCTAAAACCTAGAGACATGCCGATCACAGAAGCAACAAAAAAAACAACTATAAAGAAAACTGTTAAGAAAACAGCGGATAAGGAGGTGGCTCCTAAAAAGAAAAAAACTGCTGCGCGGGAAGAGATTCAAAAACTGCGCATTAGGGTTACTGCGTATGAGCATAAGCTTTTGGACGCAAGTGTTAAGCAGATACTTGATACAGCGCTTCGGTACAATGCTACTTTATGGGGACCGGTTCCGCTCCCGACCGAGATAAAGAAATATACAGTTAATCGCTCAACATTTGTGCATAAAGATTCTCGCGAGCAATTTGAAATGCGGACACACAAGAGATTGATTGACATCATAAACCCTACGCCGCCCCTTATAGAGGCGTTGACTAATCTTACTCTTCCTTCAGGTGTGAGTATTGATGTAAAGATGCTGTAACAATCCGAAAGAAATTAAAATCCGAAACTACAAAACAAAAGCCGCTTTGATATATCAAAGCGGCTTTTGTATGTGTTGGAAGAGACTTTAGCTGTCTTGACATACATTATGTACGTTTAGTAGGATAATTTTAGTTTGTTAGGCAGGTCAGGAGAATAGTAAATGTTGTGCTCAGAGTGTGGAATCGTCACAGAGTCAATGGCGTGTGAATATGACATGGCTGTACAACCAAAAGATACTCGCATTTGCAAAAATCCCGATTGCAGAAATTACGATCGAAAATTAATGATCATTGAAGTTTCAAAAGATAAGGACAAAGACAAAGATGATGAAGATATAGAAGATCTATATAATAAAGACCTTACAGATGAAGATCTAAAAAATATGTGTAATAAAGTTTTTTCAGATGAAGAGATAAAAACTATATTGGATAAAGTCTTTGAAGATAAAGAGGAAGAGGAAGAGGAAGATATAGGAGATCTGCACATTTGGCTTGATCGTAAACCAATAGGGACGCATATTTCAGAATTTATTGAAATGGAAGTGGAAAAGCGACGTCGCCCGAAAATGCATTAATTGCCGCTCTGATACATATCGGGGCGGCTTTTGTATGTCTTAAGGAGAGGAGGCTTTGTTTGGCTTGAACTCACAGTAAAATGTTGACCTATGTTGTATGGCAGTTTTTTTACTCAAGTTCTTGCATTCTTTTTGTACTCCTGTATACTCTCTTTCATGTATCCCGTTGTAGATGGGATAGCTATGTCCCGAGCTTGTTGAGGGACCAATGGCATCGGTTTCTTGAAACTGCGCCATTGAGCGCATTTTTTCAAATATGGCAAAATTTATACTTGGCACAAAAGTGAATATGACTCAGTTTTTTGATGAAAATGGGCGTGCGTATCCAGCAACGCTTATTAATGCTGGTCCAGTTACAGTAACGCAGATGAAGATGGGTGAAAAAGATGGATATCAGGCGATTCAAGTCGGATATGGAACCACAAAAAAACTAAACAAGGCGCTTATAGGTCATTTTAAAAAACTTGGCACATTTCGTCACGTGAAAGAATTTCGAATTGCTGATTCCAAGAAAAAGGATGTTTCTCATAAGGTTGGGGATGTTATAAGCGTGTCCGTCTTTGAACCAGGGGAAAAAGTTACAGTAAGTGGCGTGAGTAAAGGAAAGGGATTTCAAGGTGTTGTGAAACGGCACGGATTTCACGGAGGCCCTCGCACTCATGGTCAAAAGCATTCCGAACGAGAACCAGGTTCAATTGGTGCTACTGGCCCGCAGCGCGTATTTAAAGGAAAGAGAATGGCAGGACGAATGGGTGGAGATAGAACAACAGTAAAAAATTTAAAAGTACTTGCTGTGGATGAGAAGAATAATCAACTGTTGATATCAGGAGCAATACCTGGGCACAGAGGAACGTTATTGGAAATAAGGAGTTAAATAGTTAGTAGTTTTTATTTAATATTTTTCTACTTACTACTACCTACTTATTACTTACTAAACCATGGAATCTACTATTTACAATCAATCTGGAAAAGAAACGGGAAGCGTAAAACTTCCAGAGTCTGTTTTTAATACAAAACTAAATTCTAATATGGTTCATGAAGTTTTAATTTCAATGCGCTCCAATGCGCGTGTGAGCATTGCTCACACAAAAGGTAGAAGCGAGGTTAGAGGTGGAGGTAAAAAACCATGGAGACAAAAAGGAACAGGACGCGCGCGGCACGGGTCTTCTCGTTCTCCGATTTGGCGTGGCGGTGGCGTGACGTTTGGTCCGACAAAAGAGAAGGATTACAAGAAAAAAATAAATAAAAAAGTAAAAGCAAAAGCACTCTTTATGCTTTTGTCGGCGAAGTTGCGTGATGGCGAAATTCTGTTTCTTGATAATCTTAATATAGATGAAGCGAAGACAAAAAATGCGAAAGCGATACTTGAAAACTTAAGCACGATATCAGGATTTGAAGAATTACGCACAAAGAGAAAAAATACTGTTTATATTTATACTGCGGATAAAGATTCTAATGTGAAAAGAAGTTTTAATAACTTTGGCAATGTGGCAACCTCATCAGTTAATTCCATGAATCCTATTGATGTGGCAAGTTATAAATATCTTATTATCACAAATCCAGAAAAAAGTGTCACATTTCTTGAAAATAAAATAAAAAATACTACAAGCTACAAGCTACAGGCTACAAGCTAATCATATGTCTTTATTCAATGTCTTAAAAAAGAAAAAACAGAAAGAAGTAAAAACAGAAATACCTGTTAAGGATAAGGTAGTTCTCCAAGAAGAAAAAGAAGATAAAAAAGAAAGATCAGTCCAAAAGCACCAACCTAAGGCTGGTCCGCCTCTGTCGGAAAAAACGCAAAAAGCAAAAGCAATTACGCCGAAACCAATAAAGAAATCGACAAAAAGAAAAGAGGAGCGTTTTTCTCACATAATTCTTATGCCGCGCATTACCGAAAAAGCGTCTCTGCAATCTGGAGGCAATTCATATACCTTTAATATTGCGCCGAATGCCAACAAAATACAGGTGAAGCAAGCTGTAAAAGAAATATATGACGTGGAACCTGTGCGTGTAAATATCATTAACATGAAGCCAAAAAAGAAAATTGTACGTGGAATAAAAGGTAAGGCACCATCATTTAAAAAAGCAATTGTCTTCTTAAAAAAAGATGATACGATTGAATTCATTTAAACTAGCTTCTTAGCTTGTAGCTTCATTAGCTTCTTAGGAAACGACGAGGCTAAAAAGCTAAAAAGCTAAAAAGCTAAAAAGCTATGAAAAAGTTAAAACCAACAACACCAGGGAGAAGAGGAACATCGCTGGTTTCATATAGGAATGTTCTCACCGCTTCAAGCCCTCACAAAAAACTTACGAAAGGCAAAAAGCGCATAACGGGAAGAAACAGCGCTGGGAGAATTACCACACGGCACAAGGGTGGAGGACACAAACGTCGTTTTCGCGATATTGATTTTCGCTATGACAAAGAAGACATTTCCGCTCGCGTAGAAAGTATTGAATATGATCCAAATCGCTCCGGCTTTATCGCTCTCGTTCTTTATAAAGATGGAGAGAGAAGGTACGTACTTGTACCAAAATCAGTAAAAGTAGGGGATGAGTTCATTGTGTCTGAAACCGCTCCTCTTTCGCTGGGGAACAGATTGCCTCTGAAGAATATTCCAGTCGGTACTTTTGTTTACAATGTTGAGGTACAGCCTGGAGGAGGAGCAAAACTGGCACGTTCCGCGGGGAATCATATTGAGGTTCTTGCAAATGACCATGGGTACACCCATCTTAAAATGCCATCTGGTGAGATACGCAAGGTGCGTGATACAGCGTGGGCATCTGTTGGGGTGGTTTCAAACGAAGAGCATAAATTGCGCAATTTGGGGAAAGCAGGACGTTCTAGATGGCTTGGTATACGGCCGACGGTGCGTGGTAGTGCCATGAACCCGGTTGACCATCCTCATGGTGGAGGAGAAGGTCGTTCAGGAATTGGGCTCCGCAGGCCGAAAAATATTTTCGGAAAGCCGTGGCTTGGCATTAAAACACGAAAGAAAAAGAAATACTCAAATACGTTCATCATACGCAGACGCAAAAGCGCGCGCGAAAAACGAAGATAATAATCCGAAACTACGAAATAACATCCGAAATCTACGAAAACAAGCCCGACATGAGTCGGGCTTGTGCATAAGGAGGTTATCCTTTTCATAGCATGATTGTCGGAGCGGCTAACATTAAAACCATGAGCCCCACTCCCTCAAGGTAAAATAATATTTCAAGTACGTAAAAAACCCATGCGATGCTACTCTACGCAACTGCTGTAACAAACGCCCTCTCTATGATATCGCCCATATCCACAATAGGCTTCCTTATGCAAACGATCTAACGTCTTCTAACATCTAAGGTAATATAAGTAAATTTTTAAATCAAGCATTTGATCTCCACCTTCATCTAACAATTCCATGGAATTGTTAGATGATAAGGCTGATGGAGAAATTTCATTGACTTTAGAGCATAGTTTATATACTATATCTTGAAGCCCGACAAGGGTCGTTTTATTCAGATTATTTGGATGAAAAATTCGGATTACTATCATGACACGATCACTCAAGAAGGGTCCATATTTGGACCCGAAATTAATGAAAAAAATTGAAGGGAAGAAACCAGATACAGTTGGTGTTGTTAAGACGTGGGCGCGTGCAAGCCAGATTTCACCAGAGATGGTCGGCTTTACGTTTGGGGTGCACAACGGTAAAGAGCATATTCCTGTAAAAGTAAATGAAGACATGGTAGGACACAGACTGGGCGAATTTTCACCAACAAAAAAATTTATTCGCCACGGTGGTAAAATGCAGAAAGAAATGGAGCAAAAACGAAAAGAAGCAGAAATTGTAGCGGCAAAAGCAACAAAAACTGCTGAAACCGCAAAGAAAAAATAGAACAGGCGCTAGGCATTAGGCACTAGGCACTAGGAAAAACGAAAATTCCTAAAGCCTAGGGCCTAAATTCCTAAAGCCTAATACAATGAAATCTTTCCTAAAAAATTACAGACAATCTCCGAGAAAAGTCCGTTTGGTTGCGGGCTTGATTCGTCGCAGAAGTGTTTCACGAGCGCGTATCCTTTTGGACACAGCGCCAAAGAGGGCCGCAGTGCCAATGAAGAAATTGCTTGAATCAGCGGTTGCCAATGCGAAACATAATAATAGTAAAACTTCCGAAGAAAATTTGTTTATAAAAGAAATAAGAGTTGACGAAGGACCAACACTAAAACGAAGCAGGGCGCGCGCGCGTCGAGCGGCATATGTAATCCGCAAACGAACTAGTCGAATTTCTCTTGCTCTTGGAGAACGAGAGAAGAAAAAAGAGGTTAAAACTTCTCCTGCTATTTCGAAAACTAAAAGCTAAAAGCTAAAAAGCTAATAAGCTAACACATTATGACTCACAACGTACATCCATATGCACATCGTCTCGGTATCATACGTGATTGGAAATCACGCTGGTTTAGCTCTGGAGAAAAGTATAAAGAGTTTCTTCGTGCTGATGTGCTCTTGCGTGAGTATTTAATGAAACGACTGCGAGGTTTTTACATTGCTTCTATTGAAATGGAACGTAGCAATGAGGTATTGAAAATTATTATTAAAACTGCTCGTCCCGGAATGATTATCGGCAGGCAAGGAGAGGGGTCTCAAAAATTAAAAAAGGAAATTGATAAATTTATCATAAAATCAAATATTCCCAAAGGAGAAATTAAGCTTGAAATCGAAGAGGCGCGTTTTCCAGAATCAAATGCCGCAGTAGTGAGTCAAATGATTGCCGAAGCGCTTGAAAAACGTCTCCCATTCAGGCGTGTGCTTAAACAGACACTTGATAAAGTTTCCGTGAACAAGCAAGTAAAAGGGGTACGCATTGCGCTCGCGGGTAGGTTGGGTGGAGCAGAGATGAGTCGGAAAGAGGAAGCAAAGTGGGGAATGATTCCACTGCAGACATTTCGCGCTGATGTTGATTTTGCTCGTGAACGTGCTATCTTACCGTACGGTACTCTTGGTATCAAAGTGTGGATTTATAAAGGCGAGATTTTCGCTGATCAAGATCAAAGAAAATAGCTTCTTAGCTTGTAGTTGATTAGCTTCTTAGGAAAAAACGACGAGGCTAATAAGCTAATAAGCTAATAAGCTAATAAGCTCAAAATGTTATTTCCCAAAAAAGTAAAACATAGAAAATGGCAGAGAGCGAGGAAAAATCCCGCAAAAATCGGTGTTGCAACACGCGGAACAGTCTTAAATTTTGGTGCATATGGTTTAAAGTCAATAACTCCAGGGCACATTAATTCTCGCCAGATTGAGGCGGCACGAAAGACTCTCACGCGTGTTGTGAGTAAGACTGGAAAAATATGGATTCGCATTTTTCCTGACAGACCATACACCAAAAAGGCGGCAGAAGTCAGCATGGGTAAAGGTAAGGGGGATGTTGAAGGGTATGAAGTTGAAGTGAAGCCTGGTAGGGTCTTGTTTGAAGTTGATGGTGTAGAGCAGGATGCCGCGAAAGAAGTTTTGCGAAAAGCTGGCGCAAAATTACCGGTTAAGACAAAAGTTGTCAGTCGAGAATAAGTTAGGCGTTAGGCGTTAGGAAAAATGAAAATTCCTAAAGCCTAGAGCCTAAATTCCTAAAGCCTAATAGTATGAAGGAAAAGACAGACAAAGAATTAAAAGAACTGTTGTCGGCTAAGAGAAAATCACTCCGTGTTTTTCGGTTTGATATTGCAGGAAGTAAAGTAAAAAACATACGCGAAGGACGCAATACTCGCAGGGAGATTGCCCATATTTTAACTGAAATCAATAAACGCAAGATAGCTTCTTAGCTTGTAGCTTCTATTAGCTTATTAGGAAACGATGAGGTTGAAAAGTTATGAAAAAATTAAAAAAAACATTAAAGGGAGTAGTTACGTCTGACAAAATGGACAAGACCATTGTTGTTTTGGTGAATCGGTTAGTGAAGCATCCTAAATACAAAAAATATGTTAAGAAAAGCAAGAAGTATAAAGCGCACGATGAAGAGAATAAGCACAAGGCGGGCGACGAAGTGACGATAGAAGGGTGTAAACCGATTTCTAAAGATAAAACCTTTCGAGTAGTATAAAGTATCAAGTATTACGTATCAGGTATAATAAGCGCATTTTTATACTTTATACATAATACCTAATACCGGATACTTCAAATGGCATGATTCAACCACAAACATTAGTAAAGATAGCAGACAATTCCGGCGCTCGCATAGGGCGTGTGTTTAAGGTTCTGGGCGGGACACGTAGGCGATATGCTCGACTTGGTGATATTGTCGTGCTTGCTGTTAAAGACGCCGAGCCACGCAAGCAGGTGAAGAAAAAAGATATCGTGCACGCTGTTATTGTCCGACAACGGAAGCCGTTCAAGCGAAAAGATGGTTCATATATTAGTTTTGATGAGAATGCAGCTATACTGATTGAAAAAGGGAAAAAAGAGCCACGTGCTGGAAGGGTATTCGGACCTGTTCCACGTGAATTAGCGGAACGAGGATATCAGAAAATAATTTCGTTAGCACCGGAAGTAGTTTAAATTAGGCACTAGGCGTTAGGCACTAGGCACTAGGAAAAACGAAAATTCCTAAAGCCTAGAGCCTAAAGCCTAGAGCCTCGTGTTATGCGTATCAAACGAGGAGACAATGTAATAATCATATCTGGGAAAGATAAGGGTAAGTTGGGTAAAGTGCTCAAAGCGTTTTCTGATAATGAAGCTGTTGTTGTTGAAGGTATGAATATGAAGAAGAAACATCAAAAACCCCGACGTTCCGGACAAAAGGGTCAGATTATTGAATTTGCCGCGCCGATCCATGTCTCTAATATTATGCTTATTGATCCGAAAACAAAAAAAAGGACACGCGTCGGTTTTAAAATGGAGAAAGGAAAAAAAGTCAGAGTTACAAAAAAGAGCAACACCATTGTGTAGCTTCTTAGCTTGTAGCTTCATTAGCTTCTTAGGAAACGACGAGGCTAAAAAGCTAAAAATCTATGATAGGCATAAAAGAAAAAGAACAAAAAACGTTTGAAGCACTCAAAGAGCAATTCGGATATACTAACAAACTTGCCGCACCTAAAATCGTAAAAGTTGTGGTAAGTTCCGGAACAGGAAAAGCATCGCGCACTGACAAAAAGCGTAATGATTTCATTGCTGGCAGACTTGCTAAGATCACTGGACAAAAACCAATGCCACGTGGTGCAAAAAAATCCATCGCTTCCTTTAATGTGCGAGAAGGAGATCCTGTTGGGTTTGCGGTAAATCTGCACGGAGAGCGGATGTACGGTTTCTTAGATAAAGTATTGAATATTGCACTTCCACGTACACGTGACTTTAGGGGTCTCTCCTATGACGCGGTTGATGATATGGGCAACTATACGATTGGCATCAAGGAGCATATTGTATTTCCAGAGACATCTGATGAGGAGTTAAAAGACGTTTTTGGGCTCGCTATTACAATTGTTACAACCGCAAAAACAATAGAAGAAGCACGCGCTTTTTTTGAGCACCTCGGATTTCCGTTTAAGAAATAATAAAAGCACTTCGTCTTATATTAACTCCTCGGTTCGGCAATGAGAAAATTTCGCTTTGCTACACTTTCTCATTGCGCTCGCTCTACGTCGTTAATAATCCAAAACTATCCCTAGACCCTTAGGGTCAGGATCCTGGCAGTAGAATACTGTCTAGGGACGAAAAACCAGCGATTCAGCACTTTTAAAGTACTGAGCTGTGCTAGAAAGTGTGGTTTTTGTTTCAGTTGACTTCAGTAGACTCTTCGTATATCATACGATGAAAGCCCATGAGGGCTTTGTTATTGTATTATATTACTCGGATCATTTATCATGGCAAAGAAATCAGTTATAGCGCGAGCGCTAAAAAAGCCGAAATATAGCTCACGCATTGTAAGGCGCTGTTTTCGCTGTGGTCGGGGTCGAGCGTATATGCGCGATTTTGACCTATGCAGAATTTGCTTCCGAGAACTTGCAAATGAAGGTATGATACCGGGAATAAGGAAATCCAGTTGGTGAACCAGCTTCTTAGCTTGTAGCTTCAGTAGCTTCTTAGGAAACAACGAGGCTAAAAAGCTAAAAAGCTAAAAAGCTAAAAAGCTATGAACAACGATCCTATTGCTGACATGATCACGCGAATACAGAATGCTGGGAGCGCAAAACAAGAAGCAACCAGTATTCCGTATTCAAAAGTAAAATTTGCTATTGCGAACCTTCTATTAAAAGAAGGGTATATTGTTTTTGTTAACAGGAAAGGAAGAAAAGAGCGAAAATTACTTGAACTCGGCATTGCTTACAAAGATGGAGAACCAAAAGTGCACGGCATTACCCGTGTTTCAAAATTGTCACGACGCATGTATACAGGTTTTCGTGATGTAGGGTCAGTGCGCCAAGGAAGGGGGGATTTTATACTTTCAACTCCTCAAGGTATTATTACAGGGAAAGAAGCGCGAAGAAATAAAGTCGGAGGCGAGATTTTATTTAAAATATGGTAAATTAGCTTCTTAGCTTTTTAGGAAACAACGAGGCTAAAAAGCTAAAAAGCTAAAAAGCTAACATGAGTCGTATCGGCAAACAACCAATTCCAATTCCGCAAAACACAGAAGTGAGTGTAGAGGGTAATGCTGTGTGCGTGAAGGGGCCACTTGGCGAAGTCTCGCGCTCGTTTCACGATGTTGTGTCGGTCACTGTTTCAGACAGCGAAGTGATAGTGCGCCCCGCAAAGAAAACACTTTTTTCCCAAGCGCTCTGGGGTACAGTCGCTTCGCATATACGGAACATGGTAGAAGGTGTCAACAAGTCATTTGAAAAACGTCTTATTGTTGAAGGTGTTGGATATCGTGCGGAGATTTCAGGAAACAATCTTGTGCTTACTGTTGGATTTTCACATAATATAACCATTCCTGTACCAGATGGAATTGAAGTGGCTGTGCAAAAAAACACTATTACAATTTCGGGTATTAATAAAGAATCTGTTGGTCATTTTGCCGCGTTGGTGCGATCATACAAAAAACCGGAGCCATATAAAGGAAAGGGCATACGGTATGATGATGAGGTTGTTAGGAGAAAACAAGGGAAGAGAGCAGTTTAATCAGCTTCTTAGCTTGTAGCTGATTAGCTTCTTAGGAAACGACGAGGCTAAAAAGCTAAAAAGCTAGAAAGCTAGAAAGCTAGAATGAAAACTTCTACAAAAAAAACATTTCACCGAAAGCGTCGCAGTGCGCGGACGAGAGCAAAATTGTTTGGCACTGCAGAGTGTCCGCGGCTGTCAGTATTTCGGTCAAATAATCATGTATATGCTCAATTAATTAATGATGAAGCCGGAAAAACAATTGCGGCTTCGTTTGACATGGCAGTGAGCGAAAAGAAAAAGACACGAACTGAACGTGCTGAAGCTGTCGGGTCTGATATCGCGAAACAGGCTAAAAAGAAGAAGATCAATACTGTTATTTTTGATAGAGGCCCCTATTCGTATACTGGAGTTGTAAAAGTGCTTGCAGAGTCTGCGCGCAAAGAAGGCCTTTCATTTTAAGATTTATGGCAGAAGAAATAGTAAAAAAAGAAATATCCGTTAAAGAAAAGACCTCAGCAACTGAAGGTGTTGGGAGTAGTAAATCAAACAACAAGAGTGGACAGTACTCTCGAAATACTTCCAACGCGCAGAAATCTGCTCCACACTGGCGGAGATCTCCACAAAGAAGGATGTCACGACCGCGGCGGGCTATTTCCGAGTTTTCTAAAAAGGTTATTGATGTGCGTCGGGTAACTCGTGTTGTTGCCGGTGGTCGTCGTTTTAGTTTTAGCGTCGCGCTTGTTTTAGGGAATCGCACGGGTTCTGTTGGCGTTGGAGTGGGAAAGGCATCTAACACAGCGCTTGCTATTGAGAAAGCATCGCGAAGCGCGCGAAAGAATATGATAAAAGTAAAAACAACAAAGACTATGTCTATTCCGCATGAAGTGGAGGTTAAACTTGGAAGCGCGCGTGTTCTGTTAATACCGGTTCGCGGTAAAGGGCTCGTTGCCGGCAGTTCTGTGCGAAATGTACTTGATCTTGCGGGACTTACCAATATATCGGCGAAAGTACTCTCAAGAAGCAAGAATAAATTAAATAATGCTCGCGCTACGATTAAGGCACTAAAACAGTTAACGTAGGCACTAGGCGCTAGGAAAAAACGAAAATTCCTAAAGCCTAATACCTAGTGATATGCAATTACACGATATACAATCAAAAACGAAACGAAAAAGAGCGCAACGTATCGGTCGCGGTGGCGCGCGCGGTAAATATTCAGGTCGCGGCATTAAGGGGCAAAAAGCGCACTCAAGCGGTAGTATCCGTCCTCCTGCGAGGGATATTATCAAGAAAATACCCAAAAAGCGCGGCTATCGTTTCTCGTCTTTTCGCGCACAACCGGAAATTGTAAACATCTCGGTGCTTCAAGGTCTATTTGAAAGTGGTTCAGTTGTTTCTCCAAAGACTCTACTGGATAAAAAGCTTGTGAAACGAAAAGGTAATACAATTTCCGTTGTAAAAATTTTAGGAACCGGTGAACTCAAGAAAAAACTTACTGTCTCCGGATGTTTGCTTTCAAAATCAGCACAAGAGAAAATCGAGAAGGCAGGAGGTTCCGTAGCTTCTTAGCTTGTAGCTGATTAGCTTCTTAGGAAACGACGAGGCTAAAAAGCTAAAAAGCTAAAAAGCTAAAAAGCTAGAATGAATACTTTTCTTCAAAAATTAAAACTTATTGTCAAAGACAAGACATTGCGCAATAGAATTTTATTTGTTCTCGTCGCGCTTGTATTATTTCGCGCACTTGCCATAATCCCTATTCCAGGTATTGACATACTTCGTCTTGAGCAATTTTTCTCTAATAATCAATTCTTTGGACTTTTAAATGTTTTCTCTGGTGGCGGATTGTCAAATCTTTCTATCGTCATGCTTGGTGTTGCTCCGTATATTACTGCCTCAATTATTATGCAGCTTTTGACAGTTATGTCGCCGCGACTGAAAGCGCTTTACCACGAAGAGGGAGAAGCAGGGAAGAAAAAATTCATACAATACTCTCGTTTACTGACAGTTCCTCTTGCGCTCTTGCAGGGGTTTGGATTGTTGACTCTTTTGAGTCGACAGGGGGTATTGGAATCGCTTACTTTTTTTGATCAGTTAGGGAATATCGTCGTGATTACTGCTGGTTCTATCCTTTTAATGTGGATCGGGGAACTCATTTCAGAGTTTGGTATTGGGAATGGCGTTTCGCTTATCATTTTTGCTGGTATTGTTTCAGGGCTTCCTACGGCGTTACAACAACTTGCATTTACTTTTACAGTTGCGCAGTTGCCGCTTTATATCGGCTTTGCGTCTGCGGCAGTTGCTATTATCGCAGGCATTGTCTTTATTACCGAAGCAGAACGCCCCATACCTGTCACATATGCTAAACGAGTTCGCGGTCAAAAAGTATATGGGGGTATTTCCACATATTTGCCTCTGCGGGTTAATCAAGCGGGGGTTATTCCAATTATTTTTGCGCTCTCAATCTTACTTTTTCCGCAAATGGTTATTAATTTCCTCGCAAACACCAATAACTCGGTTGTGAGCGCTGTTTCAAGTTTTGTATTGAACATTTTTCAAAATCCTATATTCTATTCCGCATTGTATTTTATTCTTGTCTTTTTCTTCACGTATTTTTACACTGCGGTTACATTTGATCCTGAAGCACTTTCAACAAATCTTCAAAAAAGTGGTGCATTCATTCCTGGTATTAGACCTGGAAGAACAACAGCAGAGTATATAGCAAAGATATTAACTCGCATAACACTCGTGGGTGCGATTTTCCTCGGCATTATCGCGGTTTTGCCTCTTGTTATGCAAGGAATGACTGGTGTTGCCGCTTTTGCAATCGGTGGAACGGCGCTTCTGATTGTTGTCTCAGTTGTGCTTGATCTTGTGAAAAAAATTGATGCGCAAGTTACAATGCGCGAATATTAAACAAGCTTCTTAGCTTGTAGCTGCTTAGCTTCTTAGGAAACGACGAGGCTAATAAGCTAATAAGCTAATAAGCTAATAAGCTAATAAGCTAATATGTCATCTAAAGTTTTTATATTCACTGGTCGCTCGGGCGTTGGCAAGGGAACGCAAGTGCAGTTGTTTCAAATTTTTTTAAAGGAGAAATATCCCGATCAGCGGGTTGTATATTTTGAATCAGGTGCGAATTTACGAAAATTTATTACTCGACCCGAACATACGGCGCAGTTGGCAAAAAAGATATATGAAGAAGGAGGCCTCTTCCCAGAATTTTTAGCAATCTATAATTGGGCTAATTTTTTTACGCAAGAAATACTGGGTGATGAATTCTTAATTATAGATGGTTCGCCGCGGAAATTGCATGAGGCGAAAATGCTTGATACGGCGTTTGAGTTTTATAAAAAAGAAGATGTGCATATTATCTTTATGGATGCTCCACGGGACTGGTCTGAAAAATTATTATCAGAGCGCGGCAGAAGTGATGACACACAGGAAAGCGTTAAACATCGCTTAGACTGGTTTGAAGAGGAGGTCGCCGCGACGATTGAGTATTATAAAAAACACGAAAAACATACTTTTCTTGAGATAAATGCAGATCAGAGCAGAGAGATGGTCCACCAGGAAATCATTTCAAAGTTAAAGATATAATTATGGCTGTTATGCACACGGAAACAGAAAAAAATAAAGTACGTGAAAGCGGCAGGAGACTGGCCGCTGTTTTAGATAAGGTAATAGAGAAAGTTGTTCCTGGTGTCTCTCCGCGTGAACTTGACGAATACACCGAATCGCTTATTAGGAGACATGGTGATAAACCAGCATTTTTAGGATATCAGCCTACTGTCGCAACGAGGCCTTACCCGGCGTCACTATGCGTATCAATTAATAATGAAGTGGTGCATGGTATCCCTGATGATAGAAAACTAAAAGAAGGTGATATTGTTGGGCTTGATCTGGGAATTGTACACGATGGATTTATAACTGACATGGCGCGTACTGTTCCTGTGGGAAAAGTTGATGAAACTGCAAAAAAATTATTAGAGACAACACAAGAAGCATTAAAGGCTGGCATTGAAGCGGCTCATGATGGTGGACACGTTGGTGATATAGGACATGCGATAGGAACGCTTGTAAAAGAAAGCGGCTTCTCTGTTGTTGAAGAACTTGGCGGGCACGCGGTTGGACGGAAGGTGCACGAAGATCCTTTTATTCCCAATTTCGGAGCAAGAGGAACTGGTGCAGAGCTAAAGGAAGGTATGGTCTTAGCACTTGAGCCAATTGTAAACGAAGGATCAGGGGAGGTGGAATTAGACAAAGATGGGTATACGTTCAAAACAAAAGATGGTAAACGCAGTGCGCACTTTGAGGACACGATTTTGATTACAAAAAACGGAGCAGAAATTATAACAAAAAAAGCGGCACTCTAGAGAGCGCCGCGAGGTTGGTAACTTGTTCTTGTTTTTTCCAGAGGCTGAGCAAACGAAATAGTTGATGTAGAAGCATCCGGGCGGCGGAAGCGGAGGTGGGTATGGGTCTGGCGGTTTCATGATACGCACAATCTTCCCTTTTTTTGTTTTCCTTGCATCAGTATACTGGATTTTTTCTGAAAAATCAAATATACTGTACATAATTCAAGCGTTAATAAGACTTTTTAAATTTATTGCTTTATATATGAAACAATTTAAAGAAGAAAAAACATTTATCCTTGTTAAACCAGATGGTGTTCGCAAAGGATTAATAGGTGAAATTATAAAACGTCTTGAACAGCGTGACCTTAAAATTATTGCTCTTGAGATGTTTCAACCAACAAAAGAACAGATTGGTAATCATTATCCAAAAGACGAAAAATGGATTATTAGATTGGGAGAAAAGTCTCTTGCCACATATCATAAATATAGCATTGACCCTACCAAAGAGCTTGGCACAAAAAGCGAAAAAGACATTGGCAATATGGTACGCAAATGGCTTATAGAGTATATGACATCTGCTCCTCTTGTTCGCATGGTTGTGCAGGGTGTTCATGCTGTTGACATGGTGCGAAAAATCGCTGGTCCAACTATGCCAAGCGTAGCTGATATGGGTACGATTAGGGGTGATTTTTCTGCTGACTCGGCTGCAATTGCGAATAGTGAAAAACGCGCGGTTGCAAATATTTTACATGCTTCCGAAACACCCGAAGAGGCAGAGCATGAAATTAAGTACTGGTTTGGCGCTAATCCATCTATTTTCCAATATAAGCGTTTCGGTATTGATGAATGAATTCTTACACCACTATTTTTAAAAAAATATGTTACAATAAATAGGGGTTGAGAAATGTCCACTTTAATATTGTCCAAGGGAGCTTTATATCGAAATTGTCTACTGATTAGTTCGGAGACAATTCTCTGCGGGCACCCACGTATAGCAGATTGGGCAATTTCTTGACTTCCTTGAAAGGTCTGGCAAAATGCCAGACCTTTCGTTTGTGCTACAATGTAAACAATGTTTCGCGATACTTTCTTCATAATACTTTTTTTTGTACTTCTCTCGGTCGCTGTGGTGAACTTTTTTGGAAATGTTTTTTTCCTATATTGGAAAATTCCGTGGCTTGACCTTATTAGTCATTTCGGCGGCGGCTTTTGGGCAGGTGGCATGGTTTTGTGGCTTTATCAATACCTGTTTCCGTCTTTTCTACAAAATACCTCGCGTATTACAAGACGAAGCACTCTTATTGCACTCACAATTTTGGGAGCATTTGTTATTGGTGTGTGGTGGGAGATTTATGAAGTGCTTATTTATTTTACGATACTCCCGTCGGAAAATTATCTTTTTGATACAATAACCGATCTTCTGATGGACTCTGCCGGTGGATTAACAGCTTCAGTTATTTATCTATGGCTAGAACATGACCTTAAACAAAAACAACCAATCTAATTCCGCAACACTTACCTTTCACGGTGGCACTGGATCAGTCACCGGGTCTAACTTTCTACTTGAGACTGGCTCAACAAAAATTTTAGTTGATTGCGGACTTTTTCAGGGATGCAATGTCTGTGAAGACAAAACAAGAGCTCCGTTTTCGTATGACCCAGCGACAATTGATTATCTGTTTGTAACACACGCGCACATTGATCATACGGGGCGTATCCCCAAGCTCGTAAAAGACGGGTTTAAGGGAACTATTTACTCTACACCACCAACTAAAGAATTGGCGGAATTAATGCTCATGGATAGCATGAGGATATTAATGTCAGAAGCAAAAGAGGATAAAAAACCACCTCTCTACAGTGAAAAAGATGTAGAAAATAGCATGCGGCTCTGGAAAGCAGAACAGTACCACACAGATATTTCTCTGAAAGACAATATCACAGTTTCATTTAAAGATGCTGGCCATATTTTGGGTTCGGCGATGATTGAATTTAAACGCGGCTCCAAGAAGCTCGTGGTGACCGGTGACTTAGGAAATTCACCCACTCCTCTACTGAAGGATACAGAGCCAATAACAGATGCGAATTATCTGGTTATGGAGAGTGTCTACGGTGATCGCAATCATGAATCCCGCAATGAAAGAAAACGTTTTCTTGAGAATATAATTGAAAGTATTGCTCTGCACAAAGGTGTACTGCTTATCCCGGCATTTTCAGTTGAACGTACACAAGAAATATTGTTTGAGATAGAGCAGATGGTAGAGACAAAGCAAATTCCATCTATCCCAGTGTTTATTGATTCACCGCTTGCAATAGCGGTGACTGATATATATAAAAAATATGACGATTATTTTAATAAAGATGTAAAACATGGTATTAGCTCTGGTAATGAAATCTTTTCATTTAAACAATTGCATCTCACCAAAACAAGAGAAGATTCAAAAGCAATTTTTGCCGCCCCTGATCCAAAGATTATTATTGCTGGGTCCGGAATGTCGCATGGTGGTAGGATCGTGCATCACGAAAAGCGTTATTTGTCGAAACAGACAACAACGCTACTCATTGTCGGTTATCAGGCACCCGGAAGTTTAGGCAGACAACTACAAGAGGGGGCAAAAAAAGTTACCATTTTAGGCGATGAGGTTACAGTGAATGCTAAAGTTGTGGAGGCTAGAAGCTATTCATCTCATAAAGACTCTGACGCGCTTTTGCGGTTTACCGAGAAAACAATTGATTCTGTGGAAAAGGTGTTTGTAGTGATGGGAGAGATGAAATCATCCACTTTTTTGACCCAGCGCCTGCGGGATTATCTCGGCGTTGATGCAGTTGCTCCGCGAGAAGGAGATAGTGTCATGCTTGATTTCTGATTTCTTGAGAGAAAATGTGATATACTGGGATTGCTAGGTTGTAGGTATTAGGTTTTAGACACCTACCACTTACCACCTACCACCTATTATGTTTCCAGAAGATCAAAAACATATACATCTTAAATTAAAACTCTGCGTTTCAGGAGCAGCTGAAACTGGGCATTGTGGAGATGGCGCGCTTGAAAAAGCGAAAGAGCTTGGGGCGGAGATTGTTAACCACGGAGCAGTGCTTGTAACTGGTGCGACAACTGGGTTTCCTTTTTGGTCCGCGATGGGAGCAAAAGAAGCTGGAGGTACTTCTATAGGAATCTCGCCTGCGTCAACTGAACGTGAACATAGTGAAGTATATGACCTACCTCTTGATTATTTAGACATGGTTATATACACCGGCTTTGGTTTTTCGGGCAGAAATCTATTATTAACTCGTTCATCTGATGCCGTATTTATTGGCTGTGGGCGCGTCGGGACGATTAATGAGTTTACTATTGCGTTTGAGGACAAGAAACCGGTTGGTGTTCTTGAAGGAGATTGGGAGACTGACACTGTTATCAAAGATATTATGGAAAAAGGACACCGTCCAAACGAGAAGGTTATTTTTGACTCTGATCCAAAAATGCTTGTTAAGCGGGTGATTGAGCTTGTGAAAGAGGAAAAACGGGAATACAGTCGTTTATATGAATCTACTGCCGACGGGAACAACAAGAATGTTGGTAATGGGAAAGATATAATTCTCTAAATAAAAATAGTTAGTAGTAAGTAGGTAGTAGTAAGTAGTTTTTATTAACGACGTAGAGCGAGAGCAATCTGAAAAACAATGAAGACCATCGGCTATAGCCGGTGGTCTTTATTGTTCTACTTACTACTAACTACTACCTACTTACTAAAATTTTAATTTTCTCAAATGCGTCAGGATGATGCTCTGCTAAATCAGCGAGCATTTTTCTGTTTAGCCCCACATTTTTTTCTTTAAGTGCGTGTATAAACTTACTATATGAAACGCCGTGCGCTCGTATGGCGGCATTTATTTTAACATTCCACAGACGTCGAAAATCTCCTTTCTTTTTTCTCCTATGCGCGAACGCGTGCGCTCCTGCGTGTATTATTGCTTCTTTTGCTTGACGTTCTTTTGTTCCTCTCCCAAAATTGTATCCTTTTGCTTGTTTTAGGATTTTTCTACGGTGTTTTAATGATGTTGTACCTCGTTTTACTCTGGTCATGCCAATGTTGTTAAAATTTACGAGCTCAATGCGGAGTAAATTTTACTACAACATTGAGCACCCTGTTAAATACCCTGTTAAATAAATTTTTCTTTGAAAAATTTAAAATTTGACAGATAAAAACGCTGATTTTATTTTACTGCACACTTTAAAGTGAGCTGGAATGATAAATTTATTGATAATGTGTCAAATTTTATTTAACAGGGTAAATTTTTCTTTTCTTTGAAAAATTTATTTAACAGGGTTAAGGAAAATATAGTCGCTCCGCTCCTTATTTTCCTAAAAATCTATTCTTAATTTTATTCTTCAAATTAATCCTTCCCCATTTACGGCGGGCAAGCTGATCGGTTCTTTTTTCTCTCGCATTATAATGATTCCCGCCAGATTTTTTGGCGAGAATTTTTCCAGTTTTAGTCACTTTTAACCTCTTCGTGTAGGATTTGTTCGTTTTCATGGTTTAGTTAGTAGTAAGTAGTTAGTAGTAAGTAGAACGTGGAAAACGACGAACAACGCTACTAACTACTTACTACTACCTACTTACTCTTCTCAAGTATCACCATCAACCCTTTCGGGCTTTTCTTCGGTCCGTCAGCAATTTTGTAATCCTCGGCGATTAAATTTAAAAGCCGCTCGAGTCGCTTCTGAAGAAATGCTTTATCCATATATTTTGCTCGTCCTCCTAGAAACAACTCCGCCTTCACACGATGTCCTTCTTTTAAAAATTCAGATGCTCGCTTTGCCTTCAACGCCAGATCATGTTCCCCTGTACCGATTTTTACCTGTAGTGATTTTGTTTCTGTACTCTGGCTTTTTGTCGCGCGTTCTTTCCTTTTTAGTTCGTATTGAAATTTACCATAATCTGTTATCTTTGCAACCGGGGGATTTGCGGCGGGTGATATTTCAATCAAATCAAGCCCAGCTTCTTGGGCTTTTGTGAGAGCTTCCCTAAACGATACTACTCCTACGTTTTCTCCTTTAGGGCCGATGACTCGCAATTGTGAAGCGCGTATTCTATTGTTAATTCGTATTCTATCTTTCATTCTTAGATACCGAATAGTATACTGTATCCCACAAAAAAATCAATGCGAGTTGGATAAAGGTAAAGAAAGTATAAGAATGAATTCTTTTATGATATCGTAAAGATGTGATTTAATAAAATTAGGACTTACGTATCCCAAGCATGCAAAGTTGCTAAATATAGCGATAATTATGACAGAGAGACCTTAGTTTAAGCCAATTATTGGCTAGGCGCGTAAGTCCTAAAAATTAAAGCGTCGAAAATTATAAAAAATAACTCATTCTTTAATTCAATTTATGAAACAAAATACTCCAGATATAAAGAAGAAAGATTCATGGAACACGGCGTATAAAAATTTTCTCCACATCTCTTATTTCGCAGGATTTATTTTTCTAGTGTCTCTAATTTTTTACCTAATGAAAGTTGAATACGCAGGAGAATTCATGAGTATTTGGTGGGTCATAATAATTCTTGTTATGACTCTGGTGTGGTATTACATGGCTCAGATGTTTAAAAAACGAGACAAGAAAGCGATACGGTTTGGATACATTTTTTTATCCGCTATGCTTGCGTGGAACCTATTTGGTGGAATAAATATTTATGAAAATAGAATAAGTATTGATGAAATAAATACCGTTGCTGCCATTTTGGTTTTTGGCTATCTGTTATATCTTGTATATAAAGCAAGTAAGTCAGAAATAAATCTCCCAACTGAATCAAGTGGTATATAGCAAACTGTTGAATTCATAAAAAGACAAATAGCCAGAATCAGGCATTAAAAAATTGTTGAAGAGTCTAACTCGAAATATTAACCTTAAGAAAGCAACCGTCGTTTTTTTGCAATATTTCCTAAAACGGCGGGAATTGCTGTGTGCGCATGGGGTGGGCGAGGCAAGCACAAAGGGAAACACTGACTCTTGTCAAAGCTGTCAAACGAACACGCGAGAATGCCAAGGTAGACGGCGCAAGCAAACGACAGCTTGCGAGCGGGCCATGCGTAGGCGATGGAGCGTGTGAGCATGTACTCAAACTATCGCCAAACACGGAGAAGAAACGACCCGGGCCGGCGCGAAGGGCATGCTATACGCAATTCGTTGTTACTTCTTGTTTTTTGGGGACAATCCGTAGATCGTGGGTTCGAGTTCCACCGAACCAACGATTTGGATATATCCAAAATATATTAAGAAGATGTCGTTTCTAGTAGCCTTTTTTTGTGTTCCTTAAATCCTAAATTAACAATTAAGAGTGCTGTAGCTGGAAGTAAAGCAACTATAAACAAAAACAAAGACGATGCTAAAAGACTAGAAAAGCTGATGGTTTTCCAAATTAAATAATCCGTTATGGGTACTATAAGTATAAGACTTAGAAACATGAACAATAGTATTGCGTTCACAATATTATATAAATACCGAGCATATTTGTTGTATTTCAATAACAATATTGAAGTTATGAGCATGACGGCTAAAACAAGTGAGTAAATAATAGACTCTATAAGAGCTTCATTTACTCCACCTACAGATCGTACATAACGTACATCAGTTAAATTTAACAGAATCCAAAGAGGACTTAATAAAACACTAAGACCAAAAACAAAGATATTCAGATAAATAAAACTTTTATAGATACGTGGTGACATATATGTACAATTATAACATCTTACATTTGGTTTGACACATTCATTCAAGGTACATTCAATTTGACATATAAGACATTATCGTCCATAAATAATATCATCGAGCAGGTAGTACGCGTTCATAAAATCATATATATGCTACACTTGGAATATGGCTATAAAAACAAAAAACAAAATAATTAAACAACTAACTGTTGAGTTTGCCCGCGAGGACGATGGGCGTTGGATTGCTGAGATTCCCAAATTGCCTGGAGTGATGGCGTATGGGTCAACAAAAGTTCATGCGCGACAGAAGGTGTACGCTATTGCGCTTCGAACACTTGCTGATGTGGTAGAACAAGGGAGCACACCTACATCGGTTACTCAGTTATTTAATTATGGAATGGCGCGCCGTTAAAGCCCGACGTGTTTTAAAGGCACTATTGTTTATTGGTTGGCGAATTAAGCGTCAGCGTGGGTCGCACAGAATACTCGGAAAGGTTGGCTGTCCAGATTATACATTTGCGTTTCATGAACGTGAAGAAATTGGACCACGTATGCTTGCTCGTATTTCAAAACATACCGGTCTTGTTCCCACCGATTTGTAATTGTTTTATACTATCTATTTTATTACTAAAAATCCTTCGCTTTATGCGGAGGATTTTTGGTTCAATCTCTTCTAGACATCGTATATCTATTGAACACAAGATGTTCAGATACACATTACAATAGTCTTTGTAAAAGATCCTCGGGTGTCCCCACAATTTCATGTATCAATTTGTGCGGTGCTGGTTCTTCGTATAAATCGTGTGGGTAGGTACCCATAAGTGTTCGTTTATCAAGTGCGTAAATTGTTTTTCCGAGTACCGCCGCGGCAAAAAGTTCTCCGGAAGTGTTTGCACCAATATATCCGTCTTTATTGAATATAAAGCATATATCTGCGACAAATACCTTGCGAAAAAGATGATCGTACACCTTTCCAGCAACACTGGTACGGTATAAGTCATTTTTTAGCCGGTCACGCTTGTGAAGATTCGCAAGTGAAGGATCATCTCCTTCAAAATTTGGCGTAAAAATAGTTAGGAACCCATTCTTTTTTGTGCTTCCTTATTGAGTTCGCCGACAAAGTCGTCAAGGTCAAATCGAAACCGTTGGCTTGTGCAAAATACAATAGATTTCATAAATGATGCGAAAAATGCGAAATGATATGCGAAATAGACGAGACGTCTCGACACTCACAGAATGATAGACGTCTAACTCCATATGGTCTCTGCCGCAGTAGTCTATGTTATTCGTATATTATATCTCTTGAGCGACAGAAAGAAAATCTCGCTTGTCGCGGGGTTATACGATACCAATTTCTTTAAACAAAAAATACATCGGCGGTTCAAGGCCAGGGTTTTGTTCCCACGAGGGCTGTTGATTTGTCACTGAGACCAGCTGTGGGAGAAAATCCTTTTCTAGCGGTATATTCTGCTCAGATGCAAAATTTTTGAGACGCTGTGCCATGCCCTTAATTTCTTCTTTTGTCGCCCATAGATAGCTTTTTGTTTCATCTGAAGATGGTCTTATCTCTCCACTCCAATTTGTTGCTTCAAAAATTATCCAGTCATGAAATGTTCCGCCTGTTCGGCTACAAGGATTAGATAGTCGTTTCGTTAACATTTTTTTAAATGTCTCGGCGTGTAAACTAATTTCTTCAAAAAGTTCTTTTTGAGCGGTTTCTTCTGGAGTGTCTCCATCTTGATGTCCGGCTGGAATCGCAAAACCGAAGTTATATTTTTTTCGTTCAATCATCAACAGTTTATCATCTTCCCAGACTAGTATCCCAACACTTTTATTATCACATTGTTTTGTTCCCATACGTAAAGACTCCTAATTGTTTATATGTTTACGCTACATCACTTTTTGCAAAAAAGCAAAAATTAATATTTTGCAAAGCATAGCCTCTCGGAGAATTAAAAAACTGTCCCGCTATAGCGGGACAGTTTTTTAGGCTACTTAAAAAATCTCACACGCCAACAATGGCGTTGTAGTGGAGATGGTGGGATTCGAACCCACGTGCAAAAAGGATTTTTAGTTGGATCTACATGTTTAGAATATTTTTTGGTTTGAGTATTGTGCGTAAAAAATATTCAAAATCACACAATACCGAGTTCTTTGATTTTAAAATGCAATCAGAACGGTTTACATTTCTATTCCGAAAATATTATGCCTCTATATTTTTATCGGAAGTCAAAATTAGAGACACCAGCAAAATGCTTTTATGCGTATGCTGGAGCAAGACCATAATTGCCCCCAAAAGCGGAAGCAAATGCTAGTCGTGCTTTAGTCAATAAGTTTGCACTTATTTTTTTGGTCAGTTTATGAGTTAACCAAGCTCTACATGCACAATTTAAAAATATTCTTTTTGTCGAGGCCTTTCATCCCCGAAATGTACATTTAAATCTAGATTTAAATGTACATTTCGGGGATGGTTAAATAGAAATACTGAAAAATGGTGGCAAGTTTTGTGATTCTTGCCACAGGTTATAGGACCTCACGCGTCATGGTCGGGGTCTAAGTCAATCCCGTCCAGTGACAGACGTCTGTTGCGACGTCCTGAATGAAGTCCTCGATTCTGCTCCTCCTCCATCACAGACGCAAGTGAGTCTGTTGAAGGAGGACCTTCAATACCTTCGGGAAGTAACTTGTCGATGGTTTTTAAGTCGTCTTTGTTCAGTGCCATTTTTCTTCCTCCATATCAAAAACCACATCTCAATATTTCTGTTTATCTTTTCAACGTACGTCCGATTTCTCGTTCAGTGTCACGCTTTTTGATTGTTTCTCGTTTGTCGCGCTTCTTTTTTCCGCGCGCAACACCAATTTCAACCTTTATTTTACTGCCCCTATTATACACCGAGACAGGTACGATTGTCAACCCCTTTTGTTTTTCAAATCCAACAAGCTGTGAGATCTCTTTTTTGTTCAATAAAAGTTTTCGCGCGCGATATGGGTCATATTCTTTCGGAGTATTTGCTTGTTGGTATGGTGGCACATGCATTCCTACAACAAAAGCTTCATTGCCTCTGACAATAACGTATGCTCCAGCAAGAGACCCTTGTCCTGTCTTCAGCGACTTTACTTCAAATCCACGAAGTTGGATTCCCGCTTCAAATTTTTCAAGAATCTCGTAGTTAAAATGCACTTTTTTGTTTTGTACGAGTGCCATACGCGCATTGTAGCATATACAACTGTATCCTTGTGCAGCAAAATCAAACCTTTCTTTTTTTTGGTTTTTATGGTATGGTGGAGCGAAATCACGCGTAATTATGAAAAAAATAAAAAACAAAACACCTAAATTTTTAAAGAAGAGTGGCAAGGGTGGCAAAAAAAGGCCTACAAAACAGCAGTTTTGGGGGAATCTTTTAAGTACTTTGCTCATCCTGCTTTTATTGGTGACCGTATATTCACTGGTAATTGAAAATCGTGAAGAGAAAGTTGAAATTCCCATTTCTGAATTAGCGATGGATATTAAAAATGGAGTTGTCTCAAGTATTGTCGTTGAGGGAGAAAAATTAACGGTTACTTATAAAGAAACGGAAGAAGAGATAACAGTAGAGGAGGATATTGCTCCGGAAGACCTCATGGGAGAAGGTGAGACAGAAGAAGTTCAAAAATTTGTCGTGAAGGAAGCAAAGAAGGAAGTGGGGACACCGCTTTCGGACACACTTGTTAACTATGGGGTTACCGCAGAGCAACTTGCTGTTGTTGAGATTGAAATTAAAAAAGAGTCAGGACTTGGCTTTTTCTTGCTGAATGCCGCTCCATTTTTGATTCCTATTATTTTTATCCTACTTTTCTTTTGGTTGATTTCTCGTCAAATGAAAGGGTCTGGCGGCATGCAGGCATTTACATTTGGACAATCAAAGGCGCGCATTACTGATCCTAATGATAAAAATCAGCGAATAACATTTAAAGATGTTGCCGGTGTTAAAGAAGCAAAAGAAGAGCTAGTTGAGATAGTAGATTTTTTAAGGAATCCAAAAAAGTTTCTGGATATTGGCGCGCGGATTCCGAAAGGTGTGCTTTTAATGGGCGCGCCCGGCACAGGCAAGACGCTTCTTGCACGAGCAGTTGCAGGCGAGGCAAAAGTACCATTCTTCTCAATTTCAGGCTCGGAGTTCGTGGAGATGTTTGTTGGTGTTGGTGCGTCGCGCGTACGTGACTTATTTAAAATGGCAAAGAAAGCGTCGCCGTCAATTGTTTTTGTTGATGAAATTGACGCGGTTGGCCGCGTGCGCGGCACGGGAGTTGGGGGAGGAAATGATGAACGCGAACAAACACTCAATCAAATCTTAGTTGAAATGGATGGCTTTGAGCAAAATGAAAAAGTAATTGTCATTGCGGCAACCAATCGCCCCGATGTCTTGGATCCCGCGCTTTTGCGACCCGGCCGTTTTGACAGGCGTGTTGTTCTTGATTTGCCTGATGTACATGACCGCGAAGGAATTTTAAAGATTCACGGCGCAAAGAAACCACTTGGAGAAGATGTTGATTTAAAAGTTATTGCTCAGCGTACTCCTGGTTTTTCAGGCGCGGATCTTTATTCTCTGATGAACGAAGGCGCGATTCTGGCGGCACGCGAAGACCGCAAGGAAGTAACCCAATATGATTTTATACGTTCAATTGAAAAAGTGATGCTTGGCCCAGAGCGTAAGAGTCACCTATTATCCAAAAAAGAAAAGAAAATAACTGCATACCATGAAGCCGGACATGCACTTGTTGCGTCAATACTCCCGCATTCTGATCCGGTGCACAAAGTGTCCATCGTTGCTCGCGGATATGCTGGCGGATATACACTGAAGCTTCCGTTTGAGGAAAAGCGTTTGCAGTCACGTAAAGGATTTCTTGATGATATCGCAGTGTCGCTTGGTGGCTATGTTACCGAGAAAATGGTTTTCGGAGATTTAACAACTGGCCCGTCAAATGACTTGCGCGTAGCAACAGCTTTAGCGCGGGATATGGTCACAAAATACGGCATGTCGGATGCCCTGGGTCCTGTTGCTGTTGAGGACACTGGCGGAAGATTGCGCCCGGAACCATTACATACTGGTGGACGGGAATACTCCGAAGAAATTTCAAAGAAGATAGATATGGAAATTTCTGGTATTATCGATGCAGGTCTGCAACAGGCAAAACAGATTCTTGTAGAGTACCGAAGCGCGCTTGATGCAATTGTCGAGGAATTAATAAAAGTAGAAACACTGGAGCGTGAAGATTTTGAAAAAGTTCTGATTACAAACGGCATTACACCCAAGAAAGAAGAGAAAACTGAAGCTGTTAATAATGAATAATTATGTCTGAGAAATTTAAACCAGCAAAAAAAGAAACAAGAGAACCAAATCCACAGGGTTCAGAAAAGATGTCCAATAGGTTGTTATCTAAAAATGATGTACAAAGACTACTTGATAGGTATGAGTCGCATGGGCTAAAAGAAGAAGGGGAGTTTTTTGTTATTGAGCAAGGGAAAATAAAAATTTACTTTCACAAATGGGAAACAATACCCTTTGCAGAACCATCTGACACTGGAAAAAGAGCAAAATACGAGCTTATCGGAGGAACGCCAATTGAATTTCATATAGGAAATATATTGGGGATAAAAATTGAAGATGAAGACAGAGCTATCGAAAAAGTAAAAAAGGAGAAAAAATAATTTAATTTACACAAACACGTTGTTGGATTTGCGTTTTTAAGTCTTGTTGTTACTGTTCTTGTATTAAGCGCCTGTAGCTCAATGGTAGAGCGCGGAGCTTATATCTCCGTGGTTCCAGGTTCGAGTCCTGGCGGGCGCATTTTTTAACCAATATTTATCTCTCTAAACAACATTCCAACATTCGCAAGAACGTCAGAATGTTGTTTCCTATTCAAAATGAATGTTCTCTCCCGCATCAATTCGTTCTTTGAGAATAGGATATTTTTTAAATTCAGGATCTTTTTTAATTATGTTTTGTGCCTCATTCCGCGCGGCTTCTACCATCTTAATATTTTTTATCGCTTCCATGCCGATATCAGTTATGCCCCATTGCTTTTTGCCGGATAATTCTCCCGAGCCGCGCATTTTTAAATCTAATTCGGCAAGTTCAAATCCATTTTTAGCCTGTTTAATTGCTTTCAAGCGCTCTAAAGATTTTACACTTTTCGTGTTAGTAAATATATAACAGTATGCTTGATGGGTGCTACGCAGAACTCGTCCACGCAGTTGATGAAGTTGTGCTAAACCAAATCGCTCGGCGCCCTCTATAATAATCATGGTGGCATTCGGTACATTGACACCAACCTCAACGACTGACGTTGCGACTAGAATGTCTATTTCATGTCGCAAAAACTGACTCATTATATCCTCCTTGTCTTTTGGTTTTAATTTACTGTGAAGAATGTCAATTTCATAATCGGGAAAAATTTCTTTTTGTAATCGTTTTGCTTCCGCTTTTACTGATTTTACGTTCAACGTAAGACGTTTGTCTGGGTCTGGTTCATCTATGCGTGGACAAATAACATATAATTGTCGCCCAGCAGAAAGCGCCTTTTTTATCTCTTTATATGCGGTCGGACGTTCTTTTGAAGAAACAATTTCTGTAATAATCGGTTTTCGTCCTGGCGGCATATCGGTTAGTAACGTCAAATCAAGATCGCCGAATATGGTGAGCGCTAATGTCCTTGGTATGGGCGTTGCCGTCATTGATAATAAATGGGGAGCAGTTTCTCCTTTGCGCGCTAATTTAAATCGTTGCATGGTGCCAAACTTGTGTTGCTCGTCAATAATTACATACGCGAGATGTTTAAACTCAACCGTTTTCTGGATGAGCGAATGCGTACCGATTAAAATCGGAATTTCTCCATTTGCAACCCATTTTAAAAGTTGCGCTCGTGAAATAGGGGTTGCCTTTTTTTGGTCAATTTTTGAAGGAAATTTTTTACATCCGCTTGAAGTAATGAGTCCAATTTGAATTGGCAAATGAGAAAAATATTCCATAAATGATTCAAAATGCTGTTGCGCGAGAATTTCAGTCGGTGCCATGTACGCAACTTGTAGATTTCCGAAGTTCTGATTTTCAGGTCGTGACGTGACCACAGCATATGCGGTTGTCGCGGCGACTGCGGTTTTACCGGAACCTACATCTCCCTCCAAGAGCCGCGACATCGGCTCTTCTTTTTTAAAATCTGAAAGTACTGCCTCAATTGCTTTATCCTGTGATTTTGTAAAAGAAAACGGGAAGCGTTTAACAAATATATCAACGTGCTCTTTTTCCCACGACACCTTATGCGAGGGATTACTTTTATATTCACTCCGAGCTTTAAGGCGAGCAAGTTGAATAAAAAATACTTCCTCAAATGCAAATCGTTTTCGCGCCGAGTCAGCGTCTTCTTGTCTCCGTGGCGTATGAATCCAGACGAGCGCGGTTTTTAGTTTTGGTAGATGGTATGTTTCAAGAATGTTTTCTGATAGGGGATCAGTAATTTGTTCATGAATTTTTTGGGCAAGCATTTTTTTGAGCGCGTGGTAAAACCAACGGGACGTTATACCCTTGCTTTCGGAATACACAGGATAAAGCGTCGCTTTTTCTTCCTCCTTAATGCCAGCAATAAACGGAATATTGTCGGTATATTCAAATTCAGGATTTGCGACATATAGTTTCCCATTCCGCTCTCCTATGTTTCCGGTCAATCTTGCCACAGTTCCTTCTTTTAATTTTTCTGCAATATATGGTTGATGAAACCATATTGCCTGTATAGAGCCGGTGTGGTCTCTGATAACCGCTTCTGTCATAGCCATTTTTTTTCGGAATGCTTTTGCTTTTTTTACTTTTTCTATAGAACCCGAAAAGGTTGCGGTTTCTCCGTTTTGTAAATTGGCAATAAGTTTATGGCTTGCAGTTGATTCATATCGCACCGGAAAATGAAAAAACAGGTCTTTCACTGTCGCAATGCCTAATTTTTTAAGCGCCGTTTTTTGCGTTTTCGTGAGACGGAAATATTCTTCAATGAGGGAGTTATGATTCATAGTATTCGTGTTTTTAGCAATAGTAAATTTTAGCAAATTTCCAGAAACAAAAATACGCTGGGATTGACAAAAAATACACTTGTGTAGTATAATATACACGGACTAACTTCCTGCTATTACAACAGGAGTACAGTGACAATGGGCGATCCATGTGAAGTATTAGCCGCAATCGCGAGCAAAGCTGTCTGGAAGACACCAGGATGGAGGATGATTTTTACCCTCACCGAAGGTGATATCTTTGCATTCAGGGATCCTCCCTCAAGGGGACAAATGCGGTATACGAAAAACCGCTTCAAGGTGATTAACTTGAACCACCCTACACAGGGCATCAAAACCGGACGAGTTGTTGCCGTCGACGGGCAAGACGACCCAGTCCCTGGTGCGGTAGAATTTTCCATCCGCGACGAGTTAGTGCGAACGCTTTAGTCAATAAACCAATGCCGCCGAGAACTGTCGTGTTCGCCGCCGGTTCTTGTTTTTTATAAAGAAACCGCGAGAATTTGAATTTTCTCGCGGTTTTTCATTATTTTTTTACATCGTAACTCTTTCGGTTAACCGAAAGGATTATAACTGTGTTTATGTTTATTAACGACGTAGAGCGAGCGCCAACGGACGGGAAAAGGTTGAACCTTCTTTCCGCAAAGGTTCAACCTTGAGGAGTCCGTTGGTCGAGCCGAGGAGTTAATATATTTCATATAATTCCTGCGCTCGATCGAAGTGAATGAGAGTAAGCTATTCTCACTTCTTCCTCGCTTAAATTATATGAGAAACTCATATAATTCCTTCGCTCGGTTAAAATGAGAAAATGTGTTTTCTCATTTTTTTCTCGCTTGAAATTATAAGACAAAGTGCTTTTATGTTCTTCAAATTTTTTGACTTTGTCTCGCACAAAATCTGAAAATTTCGCCACGAAAGCAGGTTTCCAAACATGCTCTAAGGTTCTTTGTTGAAGTTTATTTAATTTTTGGCATAATGCTTAACAGATACATTGTAAAAAGTTAGGAAATATTCATGGCCACCACGTACAGATATTTGCTTGCAGATATTGTTGAGCGGGAGTCTGATGGGGTGGTACCAGCATACCTCCCCATTGAAGTTGTGAATTTGCTCACACAAGTCCGGCAGTCGCTTGGTGACATTGATGAACTTGTTGATAGTATTTACGCGAACGGACAGCTTGCGCAAGGTATTGCAGCTGCCCTCACACCGCAACAAGCACGGGAGTACATTGTAGATCTTAATCTCATTATGAGCTCAAAACATACGCTAGATGAACTCACCAAAACCGTAATAGACGGCAAAGGCTACTACATCGTGCTTGTAGCAGGACATCGACGTTACATGGCAGTGAAGAATCTTGCCGAAAGAAAGGTGTCCAAAACAAAACGTTTTAACGGACTGTATCGTGTAGTTTTACATTTTGGGTTGATAGCAAGTGAGGCGCTCTCGGTACAATTTCAGGAGAATCGCCATAAACAAGTACCGATTCACGAAGAGGTTGCGGCCGCGCGGGACTTTTACCGCTGGAAAAAACTAAAAGACCCCAAGATTTCTATTGCACGATTCGCGCGTTCAATTGGGCGCTCTGCTTCATGGGTACACACAGCTATGCGATTCTGCACACTTCCGGATTCACTCCAGAATCTTGCAGGTTTGAAAGACGTTGCTGTGCCCTATGGCATTCTTACTGAAGCAGCACGGCTCAACGAAGAGTTGAAAAAGCTCAATAGACCAATGGGTGAAGACGAACTTATGAAGCTTGTGGTTGATGCCGTTGCGACACGAATGAAAGTCAGCAGATTCAAAGAAATTGTTTCTGCGCGGATTGAGCATTTACGCAATGGGCAGGAAACGCTTTTTGGGAGTAATATGCCTGAGCAACGCAGACCAATACGGCGCGTTGTTGCACCTGAGCTGGTGCGAGGGCTGTGGCAACTTTTTGAGTATCTAAGAAATCTTGAAGCACTACGTGAAGCAGGTGCGTTTAAAGGAGAAAGTTATTTAGATCCCGAAATCAGCCCAGAGACGCTCGCAGAGTTTTCACCGGGGAGCCCCATCAACCTCACCGTAAGAACAATAAAAAGATTACAGAAAATAGTCCCACACTTAAAGGAGCTTGCAGCTCGAGAAGGCGGAAGGAACCGAAAATTCCTGGAAGATGGTGAGCAAAACCTCCATGAAATTCGAGAAGTTTTTGAAGATCTTAAAGAAATTGAAATTGTTCCATCACATAACGGTGCAACAAAAAAGAATACCCCAGTTTAGCTTGCGCTGAACTGGGGCTTTTTTACTCTTTTTTGCTATAAGGAAGGACGCAGTAAAGTGATAATGACGTTAATATAAGGCGTTTATTAATAAAGAAAAAGTCGCGCGAGACGCAGTTCTTCATAATCGCAACTATCATTTAAAATAGCGCGAGCGGGGGAAAGGAGCATTTTCCCTTCTTTTTGGTACACAGTTTCAAGCGCTTTTTTCATTTCTTCAAATTGCTCCGGACGTTTTATATGTGTAAGGTCGCGATCCGGGTTTATCTTTTTTTCTGTCGCGAGTTTTTCTACGTGACCAATAATGGTGTTGAGTGCCATGCCGCGTTCTTCCGCAATTTCAGCAAATGATTTCTCGTCTTTCAAAAGCGCGCGCGTCGTATCATATGTTGAGCCTACTTTTTTCTGAATCGTTGTCGTTCGTCCTGACCCTGGTTTTCCACCGCATGCTCGTATGAAGTTCGTATGAAGTGTTGCAAGTTCTTTTGTGTCAAATTTAGTAAATCTCTGTCGCGCGTTTTCAGACTGCTTCCGAAATTCTATGTCTTTCACGCAAACCTCGGGGTGTACTTCAAGCGCGCGATTATTGAGTCCGGCAAGAGAAAGACCCGCGAGTGTTCTCACTCGCGAGAGCGCTACATACCCTTGCCCATATTCAAATGTTTGCGAGAGATCCATATGCGCGGCGTCCAAAGACATTCCCTGGCTCTTGTGCACCGTCATTGCCCACGCAAGACGGAGTGGTATCTGATGAATGCGCGCAAGTACGCGTCCGCCATCTTCTATGAGCCATTCGTTCGGCTCCGCGAAGATAGTTTTGCCTGTATGCGCTTTCACCACAGGATGTCCGTTATTTTTTGAAAACCCTGTAACAGTGCCAAGTGTGCCGTTTACATATTGACGTCGTGTAATGTCGTTTTTCGTGAACATGACGCGCGCGCCAATTTTGAGCGTTAGTGTCTCCGGAGAAAGACAGCCGCGTTTGAGAGCAGCAATGAGTTTCTCCGGACCACGCGCTGTCATCTCAAATATCTTAGATTGCCCCGAGAGTTTATCAAGTTTCGCGTCGTTAATGACATCAACATCGGCGTTATGGCTATAAAGCTGTGTAATGCCAACTTTTGGTGTTTTTGCATAACGCGTTCTTAAAGTCTCTTTGTGTGATTCCTGAATGCGCCGTGCGCGAATAGCTGAAAGAAATTCAAGAAAAACTGTGTCTTCCTGTCGATGCTGTTCCGAGAGATAACAGGCGATAGGATTGAGAGTGTCCCATATGTCTGATTGGTAGGCGAACTCACTGCATGATGTATCTTTGGCGGTGAGAGACATTTGTTTTTGTTCCTCATTTTTTCTAAACACGGGTGGCAGTTGAAAAAAATCTCCGACTAAAATAACCTGAAGCCCGCCAAATGGCTCACGACTGCGTCGAATTTCACGACACACTGCGTCAATCATTGAGAGAATTTGCGCGGAAAGCATTGATACTTCATCAATAATGAGAACGTGCGCGTTGCTGACACGTCTGACAATGTTTCTGTTTTGTCCAATGCGGTCTATGTCATATTTCGTGAGATTGCGGCGCACACCAATACCGCTCCATGAATGAATCGTAAATCCTCCAATGTGGGTTGCGGCAATACCGGTGGAAGCTGTGATCGCAGGTTCAATTCCACAGTCACGCAGATAGGCAACATATTGATTAACGGTGTGCGTTTTGCCGCTTCCCGGTTCGCCAGTTAGAAATACATTAGCGCCGGTTTTTAAAACTAAGAGAGCTTCTTCTTGAGTCATGATAGATGATTGCAATAAGATATTCAGGTTGCGTTGTCCCCGTAAATCACTAGAGTCGCACGATAAATATTGTCTGCAGTATATCATAAACCCCTAAAATGCGGGGCATTTTAGGGGTTTATTAAAGTAGGCTCGAATAAGAAAACTTGCACTTTGAAAATAAGTTCTCTATTTATTCCAATGTATTAATTTATTTTGTAGTGTTGCCAATATCATGTTTAGTAAATATCCGAGTAGCCCTGTTATAAGAATAGTCGCATACATCGCTTCAATATTGTAAGTTATCTGAAAATCAATAATTTTGCGACCAAGTCCAACATTTGTGCCGATAAACATTTCTGTAACCACAATGAGAATAAGACAATAATTAAGAGCCACTCGCAGACCTGTAAATGTCTGAGGCAAGCTCTCTCGAAATAATACTGAGCTAAACATTTGCAGTTTATTTGCTCCCATAATTTTTGCTACTAATATACGCAATTTACTTGCATTCATTATTCCATAAGTGGTATTAAATATGACAATTAATATAGACGCAAATACAGCAACTGCGATTTTTGATGCATCTGTAATGCCAAATATGAGTATAAATAATGGAAAAACTGTAGTCGCGGGTATTGACCTCAGGAAATCAATAATAAATTCAAAGCTTTGATATAATTTCTTTGAACTACCTAGAGCAAGCCCAAGAGGTATTCCAATAAGGGCTGTTATGGCGAAAGAAATTAATGTGCGCAGAGATGTCATCCACAAATCCATTGTTACCTCTTTGCTCCAAATTAAATCAAATAGAGATAGGGTCGTCTCAATGGGTTCTGGCAAGAAAAAATTATCTATTATATTAGACCAAGATACAAATAACCATATAAAAATTAAAACAGATGGACCTATTAATGCATGCCAACTTTTATTCATAAGCAACAAATTTACTAAATGACGACAAGACGGTATTTTTAATATTTTGAAATCTGCTGGAAATTAAAAATTCTTTTGTCCGAGGATATATTTCTGAATTCTCAATTAACTTAAATGATGGCAGTCATCATTAATTCTTTAGTTTAAGAACACTGCGGAGGAGGAGGGATTCGAACCCTCGAGGCGGTTACCCGCCTAACACCTTAGCAGGGTGCCCCATTCGACCACTCTGGCACTCCTCCTCCGCGTTACTCTTAAACGTGTGGAATATTTTCTAAATCAAAATTGGTGTGGAGTATGCCACTCTGACACTTCTTCAAGTATCTTTACAATACTACATTTTGGTAATTTTTCCAGTTGCGGGTGTGAGGTACTCTTGTTACATCTCTTATAGAAAACGACAAAAAAGAAGAAAGGATTTTATTGATGTCTATGGAAGAATTTAAATTAGCAGTTCTTTCACTTGGTGACTTTTCGGATGCAGAGATTGAAAAACTTTTTTTGATCTTGAAGTTGCGAGCGAAGATAACATAACGGAAGCGGTGGGGTTCCTAAAACGTTATCGCCCTATATTGCTTCAGAAAATTGAAAAAAAATATCTCCGTAAAGCTGCCGTCTAATTCAGGCGGCTTTTTTAAGTTTTAATCTTAATGCGCAACAGTGCAACACAATACCATGCGCGCGCCGGCGTTAATTAAAATTTTCTTTGCCTCGTTTAATGTCGCACCGGTTGTAAAAATATCATCAATTAAAATAATATTTTTATTTTTTATCTTCTCTGTGTTGCGCACTTCAAAAGAACCGATTACATTTACCATTCGCTCTGCGCGGTTTTTAAGTGTCGTCTGACTTCGCGTATCTTTTATTTTGCACAGCACGTTTGTTGAAAGTGTAAACAAATTATCTCTAACGGTAAATTCTCGCGCTAAAAGTTCTGCCTGATTAAATCCGCGCTTTCTGAATCGTTTTTTGGAAAGGGGAATTGGCATTACAAGAGGATGAACAAATCCTCTAAAAAGCGCCTCGTCTGAAAGATCTTCACAAAACCATTCATACATATATCCGGCAAGAAGACGTGCCACGTCTTTGTTGCCTTTATATTTCAAAGACCATATCATGTCGCGAGTTGCTTGCTCCTTGTACTGAAATACCGAGAAAAATAAACTGTCGGCTTTTTCTTCCACCTTTGGGAGTTTCGTAAAGCAAGATTCACATAGATACACTCCATTTTGTTTGCATCTAAAACACGATATTGGAAAAAATATGTTTAGAATAGAAGTGAAAATGGTACGTATAGTTTGCATGTTGGTCAAATGTCAAAGGTTAAATGTCGCCGTCCCGCAGGACGGCTCGGTGTGGGGATAAATATAGCACATTTGATACTCCAAATATTTATTTGCGTGGTATAATTATATTTAGTAGCGGAACAAGTACTTAGCAAATGATGGTATATATGGAATATACTTGATAGAATAATGGTATATGAATAATGTTTCATCGACATGGGCATCTTAGAACAGATTACTGGATTTCCCGAACGCTTTCTCAAGCGGTTTCGTAGTGGAGATGATAGTGTCGTCGGTATTGATATCGGCGCCTCTTCTGTTAAGGTGGTGCAACTGCGGAGAAAGAAAGGACAGGCAATCTTGGAGACATACGGTGAGCTTGCACTCGGGCCGTATGCAGACCTTGAGGTTGGTCAGTCGGTACAGCTTTCAGTAGAAAAAATTACTGAAGCCGTTAAGGATGTACTTCGTGAAGCTAATGTAACGACCAAGCAAAGTGCATTTTCTATCCCGCTTTCTTCAAGTTTAACCTCGGTCATTGAGTTCCCTGCTGTTTCGGAAGATGAGCTTAAAAGCATGGTTCCGATTGAAGCGAGAAAATACATTCCTGTTCCTATTTCTGAAGTTACGCTTGATTGGTGGATTATTCCACACCGTGACAGGGGTGTTGTAGGCTTAGAACTAGAGGCCGGTCAAGAAGAACATACAGCGCGTGCTAATGCGAAGGGTAGGAAAAAAGACACTACGAATGTTTTACTTGTTGCTATTCATAACAATACTATTGAAAAGTATCGTCAAATCGCTAAGTCAAACGACCTTAATGTTGGTTTTTTAGAAATTGAGACATTCAGTGCTATCCGTTCTTTGCTCGCAAGAGGTACGTCTACGTTTCTAATACTTGATATGGGGTCAAGTACAACTAATGTTTCGGTAGTTGAAAGCGGCGTGGTGTATCGATCACATGTTATCAACCGTGGTTCGCAAGACATAACTATTGCTCTCTCAAAATCACTCAGTATTAGTATTTTAAAAGCCGAAGAGATGAAACGCACACATGGGCTTGTAGACAAAGAAGACGAAGGAAGCAAGGTTCATGAAACAGCGCGGCTTATTATGGAGGGCATATTAACTAAAGTAAATCGTGTATTACTTGATTACGAAAAAAAGGAGAATGAGGCAGTTAGCCAGGTTATACTATCAGGTGGAGGTGCATTATTAAAAGGAATAACTGAACTTGCCGCGCAAAATTTAGACACAGAAGTTGTGTACGGAAATCCATTTGAAAAAGTTGAAACCCCTGCATTTTTAGAAGACGTGCTTAAAAATATTGGTCCTAGTTTTTCTGCCGCGCTTGGTGTTGCATTGCGGAGATTGCAGGAAGTTGAATAGACAAAAAAGGCTCTAGGCGTTAGGCACTAGGCACTAGGGAAAACGGAAAATTCCTAAAGCCTAATTCCTAAAGCCTAAAGCCTAGAATTATGGCTGAATTTAAAACATCATTTATCCCTAAAAAGCCGATTACGCAGGCACAGGGGAAAAAACCACAGAAGGGTGTGAATTTAATATTGTTTACCTCGCTTATTCTGTTCCTCGCGACTTTGCTTGTTGCTGGAGGTGTATTTGTATATCAATCACTGCTTGAACGGCAAGAACGGTCACTTGCTCTCTCAATTGAACGCGCGCGGGAAGCAATTGAGCCGGAGCTTGTTGATAGCTTGAAGCGAATTGATTCAAGGATTGAAGCGACTCGACAAATCCTTGATGGACACCTTGTTATATCAACTGTTTTTAATCTTCTTGGACAGCTTACTCTTGAAAGCGTGTCATTTGACGGACTGCTCTTTAGCATAGAGCCGAATGGAAAAATTATTTTGAAATTAAGCGGTGTTTCACGAGACTATTCTGCTGTTGCGTTACAATCAGTTATTTTTGGAGAGAATCGATTTATTGAAAACTCCATTTTTTCTAATTTACATCTTAATCCGCAGGGTAATGTATTGTTTAATTTCTCTGCCAATATAAACGACCGGCTTGTTTCGTATAAAAATATCGATTCAAGCTCATTAGGAATTTAGATTTTACCTATGCCCAAACACATTACACCAGTCATACTTGTCATGGTCTCAATTGCGCTCTTTTTCTTTTTTATTGTACCGCGTTACGAGGGGATTAAAGATATACAAGAACGAATTGTGCCCCTAAACGAAGCATTAAGCAACTCAAAAAAAATACAAGCGGTTCGCGACGGTTTGCTTAGCAGTTACAATAATATCGCAGAAGCAGATCTTGATCGGCTTCAAAAAATTTTACCGGATCACGTTGACAATGTTCGTCTTATTCTTGAAGTTGATCGTATCGCGTCACGTAATAATATGATCCTTCAAAACGTGGTGACGCGAGGCAGTTTTCGGGATGAGCAAAATACGCTTGGTCCGAATGATTCGCTATTCGGAAAGCTCCGTATTAATTTTTCAATTGCTGGTCGCTATGATTCATTGGTCAATTTTCTCTCTGAATTGGAACAGAGTCTGCGGGTTGTTGATGTTGTCGCGTTGTCTTTTTCTCGCGGCGAGGGTGATTTTTATGAATATGAAATTGAAGTTGACACATATTGGCTCAGGTAAACAAAAAACTAGTATAAGTATATGTATAAGTATACCGTGGAGTTAAATAATGATTACAAATGAATATACATATACTTATACAAAATACATATACATAATACTATGTCAGACAAAACAAAAAACATTATTGGTGGCGTTATTATTTTTGTTGTAGTTTTTGCCGCGTACTCATTTTTCTTTGTCAAAGACGAAGATTCGGCATTGCTTGTCTCGCAAAGTGCTGGGGGGGTGCGTGGAGGGTCTGAAATTGTACAAGAATTTCTTGTACTTTTGAATACGCTTGGAGATATTAGGCTTAACATAGATATTTTTGAAGACCCTATTTTTAACAGTTTGCGTGACGAAAGTGTTGAGCTTTTTGACGAGCCGCAAGGAAGAGAAAATCCTTTCGCACCTTTAGAAAATCAAGGAGTCTCGCTGTAAGCGGGACGACTATGATTTTCTTAACCCCCCAAATTTAAGTAGACAAAAAGGCTCTAGGCTCTAGGCACTAGGCACTAGGAAAAAACGACAATTCCTAAAGCCTAATTTCTAAAGCCTAGAGCCTAGAATCATGGTATTTCTAGACTATCTTGTTCAAAAAGGTATTTTGCAATCAAAAGAGTTGGACGATGTTATTGAAGAGTCTGCTGATACAGGGAATATTGAGCTTGCGCTAAAAAAGCGTAGCATTGACACAGACGCATTATTAAAACTCAAATCAGAATATTACAACGTCCCGTTCCGAAATGTTGAGTCACAAAGTGTTTCAACAGAACTTTTGCATTATATTCCAGAAGAGTCTGTACGGCATTATCAATTTATTCCAATTGGTTTTGAAAACAGCGTGCTTGAGGTTGGTATGTTGAACCCAGAGAATACTGAAGCGCGTGACGCGCTTCAGTTTATTGCTTCCAAGTTAAATGTTCCTTTTAAAATCTTTTTAATCTCAAGAAAAAATTTTGATGTCTTGCTTGAGAATTATCGGGGTTTAACTGGAAAGGTGCATGAAGCCCTCTCTGAACTCGAGGCAGAATTAACCCCGACACAAAGACATGTTCCTGTGCCGAAAAGCGACAAGAAGGCGGACGCAAAAGAAGACATGCTTGCTAAATCTGTCACTGGAAAACTGAAACAGGCTACTCAAAAGACTAGGCCGCAAGACTTGCAGAAAGCCATAGACGATAAAACGATGTTTGTTGAGGATGCTCCAATAACTAAAATAGTCGGGGTGATTTTACGACACGCCATTGATGGGCGCGCATCTGATGTGCACATTGAGCCGGCAGAGAAAAATATCAGGGTGAGATTTCGCGTTGACGGAGTTCTTCATACAAGTTTGAAGTTGCCGATCTCGGTTCTTAATTCAGTTGTCGCGCGCATTAAAGTACTTGCCAGTTTGAAGCTTGACGAGAAAAGGAAACCACAGGACGGGAGATTTCCTATGAAGCTTGAGGATAGAACAATTGATTTACGTGTTTCCACTTTTCCTGCGTATCATGGAGAAAAAGTTGTGATGCGTATCCTTGACCCACAGCGTGGCATTGCTAAGCTTGAAAAAACCGGCCTTACGGTAAGGAATCTCAAAGAAGTGCAAAAAGCAATCAAGGCGCCGTATGGTATGATATTATTAACTGGACCGACAGGCTCAGGAAAAACAACAACGCTTTACGCAATGCTTAATGAATTAGACCGTGACCAAAAGAACGTAGTAAGTCTAGAAGATCCGGTTGAATACAGCGTTTCTGGCATGAATCAATCGCAAGTACACCATGAGATTGGTTATACATTTGCCAAAGGCCTCCGCACCATTCTACGACAAGACCCGGATATTATCATGGTTGGAGAAATTAGAGACCGAGAGACTGCAGAACTTGCTATTCAAGCGGCTTTAACAGGTCATTTGGTTCTCTCCACACTTCACACCAATAACGCGGCAGGAGTAGTGCCGCGGCTCGTGGATATGGGCGTTGATCCATATTTAATTGCAGCAACCCTTATTCTTGCTGTGGCACAGCGATTAGTGAAAGTTATTTGTCCAAATGCAAAAAAACCAGTACCAATTGAAGGAGGTATTAAGGTTATGATTGATAAATTGTTTGAAGATCTACCGTCTGAATTTAAAAAAACACTTCCTGAGTTTAAAGAAGTTCACGAAGCGGTCCCTACGCCAGATTGTCCAGGTGGGACACGTGGCAGAACTGGAGTATTTGAGCTATTTAGTGTTGATCGTGCAATGGAGAATGTGATTCTTGAAAATCCGGTTGAGGGAGAGATCTTAAAGGTTGCACGCGCGCAAGGCATGTTCTCTATGAAGGAAGATGCGATTATCAAAACGGTAGAGGGTATCATTCCCTTTGATGAAGTTAATACTTTGTAATATAATATAATCAACAAAAAGGCTCTAGGCGTTAGGCACTAGGCGCTAGGAAAAAACGAAAATTCCTAAAGCCTAAAGCCTAAAGCCTAAAGCCTAAAATCTAAAACCTAGTAGCATGGTTGAGAATAATGAACAAAACACAAAACAGAAGAAGCGCAGTGTCTTAATTATTGACGATGATAAGTTCTTGCTAGACATGTATACTCTGAAATTTAACGAGCTTGATTTTAATGTTTTGACTGCGCTATCAAGCGAAGACGCACTTAATCTGCTTAAAGAAAGTAAGCCAGATGCAATTTTACTTGATATTGTTATGCCCGGCATGGACGGATTTGAGTTTCTGAAGAAAGTAAAAGGAGAGCATGTTGCGGATGACTCGTTCGTCATTGTGTTATCAAATTTAGGGCAGGAATCTGATATTGACAAGGCAAAACAAATCGGCGCTGACGGCTATATTGTAAAAGCAAGCGCAACACCAAGTGAGATTGTGAAGAAGGTTGTTGAGTATTTAGAAAAACAAAAGTGAACAATAAGGCTCTAGGCGTTAGGCACTAGGCACTAGGGAAAACGGAAAATTCCTAAAGCCTAATTCCTAATTCCTAAAGCCTAAAGCTATGGACAAAACAAAACTAGACGAATTAATAGATATTGTCATAAAAGAAGGTGCGTCTGATTTGCACCTTTCAGCAGGCAGAAAGCCCACCATTAGAGTGGCGGGTGATCTTATTTCTCTTGTAAAACAGCCGGAGCTTTCAAAAGAAGATACGTTAGCGTTCCTGTCTTCTTTAGTAGGAGAGGAGCGTAAAAAAGAATTTCTTGAAACACACGAAATTGATTTTTCCTATTCAACTCAAGAAGGGATGCGCTTTCGAGGCAATGCGTTCGTCCAGCGTGGTGCTGTGGGTGTTGCGCTCCGCCTTATTCCCGCAAAGATAAAGACGCTTGAAGAACTTAATTTACCACCTATTCTTGAAATATTTGCACAGCGCAAGCAGGGATTTTTCCTCGCCGTTGGTCCGGTCGGACACGGTAAATCAACAACACTTGCGGCAATGATTGATATTGTTAACAGAGAAAGGACTGAACATATTGTTACCATTGAAGACCCGATTGAATTTGTCTTTAAAGAAGGCAATTCTATCATTGATCAACGTGAAGTCGGTTCTGATACCCAAGAATTTCATTCTGCTTTGCGGTCTGTTTTCCGCCAAGATGTTGATGTGATAATGGTTGGAGAAATGCGCGGACCAGAGACAATCGCAACCGCGGTGACTGCCGCGGAAACCGGCCATTTAGTACTCTCAACGCTTCATACCAATAATGCATCACAGACCATTGATCGAATCATTGATTCATTTCCGCCAGAACAACAAGGACAAATAAGGGCTCAATTATCACAAAGTTTGGCCGGCGTTTTTTCACAACGGCTTATTCCGCGTGTCTCCGGAGGAGTCATTCCTGCCTATGAACTTTTAATTAATAACAATGCTGTTGCCAATCTTATTCGTGAAGGGCGTACACATGAAATCAATGTAGTTATTGAGACCGGAACAGCAGAAGGAATGGTTAATATGGACAGGACACTTGCCGAACTTGTCAGGCGTGGTGAGATTACACCCGAGAACGCACAGGCGTATTCATTAGATAAATAATTGCAAATTTCAAGTTGACAACGTGTTTGTTTTTTTAAATCTGCAATCTGCAATCTGCAATTTTTTCATGCTTTTTAAATATAAAATCATAAATCAGGAAGGGAAACAGCAGGAAGGAACAATTGATGCTTTAAATCGCAACATTGCTATTAATTCCCTGCAAAGAAGGAACTTTACCGTTGTTTCCATTGAGTCGGAGGAAAAACAGTCATTTTTTTCACTTCAGTTTTCTCTGCTTGAGCGTGTACCAATAAAAGATGTCGTAATTCTATCTCGTCAAATTGCAACGCTTTTTACCGCAGAAGTATCTGCGCTTCGTGTGTTTCGCATGCTTGCTGGTGAATCAGAGAATGTGCTCTTGCGAAAAAAGCTCGCGAATGTTTCAGATGATATACAAGGTGGCTCTTCTATTTCAGATGCGCTTAGAAAACACCCGTCAGTATTCTCAACTTTTTATGTTAATCTGATTCGCGCTGGAGAAGAATCTGGAAAATTAAACGAAGCGTTTGCTCATCTTGCTGATTACCTTGACCGGACATATGAATTAACAACGAAAATGAGAAATGCGATTGTATATCCGGCGTTTCTTATTGTCACGTTTATTATTGTGATGATATTAATGCTTACCATGGTAATTCCACGCTTGTCTGAAATTCTGCTTGAAGCCGGACAAGAAATCCCTATTTATACGAAAATTGTTATTGCGCTAAGCGATTTTTTTGTTAATTTCGGGTTTTTGCTGTTAATTCTTATTGTCATTGGCGCGGTTGCGCTCTGGCGTTTTATAAGGACTCCATCTGGTAGGCACTCTTTTGATAGATTTAAAATATCAATACCGTTTTTTGGTGAACTGTATAAAAAATTATATTTAGCGCGTATTTCAGACAACATGTTCACTATGCTCTCAAGCGGTATTCCCATGGTTAAAGGGCTTGAAATTACCGCTTCTATCGTTGGTAATCGTATTTACGAGGATATATTTAAAAAAACCGCGGAAGATGTAAAAGGAGGAGAATCAGTTTCAAAATCCCTCGCGGTGTATCGTGAAGAAATTCCGAGCATTATGGTTCAAATTATAAAAGTTGGGGAAGAAACAGGCGAGTTAGGAAATATCTTACATACACTCGCAAAGTTTTATGATCGTGAGGTACGCAATGTTGTTGATACTCTTGTTGGACTCATTGAACCAGTGATGATTGTAGTGTTAGGGCTTGGTGTTGGATTTCTTCTGACTTCGGTCCTGATTCCGATATATAATATTTCAGGTGGCTTCTGAATAAATGCGGAACGGACGCGGAAAAAGATGCGGAAAATTTTTTCTGCATAGTTCTGCGTTTGTTCTGCGATGCGAAGCATGTGGATAAAGACAATATACGCTTGTTTTTTCGTGTGATATACTATAAAAACATGAGAATTACACTTCTCAATTTTTGGTAATACAAAAGGTCGAATTAATTATACCTAGGCATTAGGCGCTAGGCATTAGGAAAAGCGTAAAACTCCTAAAGGCCTAAAACCCTAAAGCCTAAAAAAATGATTTTTTATAAAAAAGTAAAACATGGCCCTGGCTCAGGCGGATTCACCCTTATTGAGCTTCTTGTCGTTATCGCAATTATTGGGATTCTGTCAGCTGTTGTACTTGCTTCACTCAACAGCGCGCGCCAAAAATCTCGTGACGCAAAGCGTGTTGCGGACTTGAAACAGCTTCAGTTGGCGCTCGAGCTTTACTATGATGACAATACAAGCACTTATCCTGCAACGCTCGCGCCGCTTGAAACTGGCGGTTACATTCCAGTAATCGCGAAGGACCCAAATGGCGTCGCGTATAGTTATGCTGCCCTTGGAACAATCCCAAATTGTACGACTTACCACTTGGGAGCAACACTTGAAAACGCGAATAATCCGGCGCTTCAAAATGACTCTGATCATAACAGCACAGGTGATACGATATGTGTCGGTGGCGCTGGTTTTGACGGAGCCGCTCCTGTATACGACTTGACACCGTAAGACCGCAAGATATACGCAGATATAATACACAGATGAACGCAGATTAGTTACAGATTTATCCCTAGGCCTATGGCCGGGATCCCGGCTGAAAGCCTAGGGACGCGGATATTTATCAAACCCCTCTTTTCAACTGAAAAGAGGGGTTTGGTGCTATACTAAATACAATGGCAATAATGTCGTTCTCCATCTTCTTTATATTTATACTCGGTCTTATTGTGGGCAGTTTTATAAATATGGCGCTTGCGCGGTGTAATACCGGTCTTTCTTTTAATAAGCGGTCGTTTTGTTTTTCGTGCGGACACACACTTTCATGGTATGATCTCATACCTCTTATGAGTTTTATCATACAAAACGGAAAATGCCGCTATTGCCAAAGCAAAATCTCTTTTCAATATTTCGTCATTGAACTTATGATTGGGCTTACTTTTGTCGTTGTGTTTCTTAAAATAAATCCCACAACTATTTACGAGTTGCTGATTACGAGCTACTGGTTACTGATTTTTACCATTCTATTATCAATTGCCGTATACGACATTCGCCACAAAATCATTCCAAACGCATTCGTTTATTCTTTTATTATACTTTCATTTCTAGGATTGATCTTCGAAATCTTAAATCTTAAATCTGAAATCCTAAATCTATTGGCTGGTCCGATCCTTGCGCTTCCGTTTTCAGCTTTGTGGCTTTTTTCAAAAGGGAAATGGATGGGACTGGGAGATGGAAAACTTGCGCTTGGTATCGGGTGGCTCCTCGGTTTATCTTCCGGAGCTGCGGCGCTTATCCTTGCAATATGGATGGGGGCGCTTTACGGCATTTCAATACTTGCGATAAGTAATATAGAACGTATAAAAAGGCATTTGTTCTCTCATACAAAAACATTTACAATTAAAAGTGAGATACCATTTGCCCCCTTTTTGATTTTAGGGACATTGTTGGCGTTTCTGTATAGTATCTCTTTTGCCGATATTCAGTCACTATTTATGTTTTAGGCACTAGGCTCTAGGCGTTAGGCACTAGGAAAAACAAAATTTCCTAAAACCTACAACCTACAACCTATAACCTATAACCTGGTGTTATGAAAAATAAAAATTATTCCATATTCCATATTTTACGTCCCACATTCCAAAAAGGCTTCTCACTCGTGGAGCTTCTCGTAACTGTTTCAATTTTTACAGTTATTACTGGTATTATTCTGATCAATTTTCCATCATTTAGTAGTAAAATTGCTCTTGAAAATCTTGCAAATGAAATTGCTCTTGCAGTACGCCAAGCGCAGGTATTTGGTGTTGCTTCACGGGAATTTGGTATTGGTTCTAGTATATTTCCAACACATGGTGCTCATTTTGACAGCACGCAAGCTACTACGTTTTTTATTTATGCTGATACGAATGATAACAGTAAATATGACGGAGATGCAGAATTGTTAGAGACTTTTACTGTTCGTCGCAGAAATTACATCAGTGGTTTGTGTGGTTTTTTGACCTCGGATTCAATCTGTACACCGCTTACCAAACTTGATGTCACCTTTTCACGTCCCGACCCAGAGCCAACTGTTTTGGGAACGATTGCTAATGGTGAGGAGGCAAATTATTCATATGCGACTATCACTGTGAAATCTCCGCCCGGTAACACAAGAATGGTTAGGGTATGGTCAAATGGACAGATAGCGATTCAGTAAATTTGTGATTTAAGATTTTAGATATAAGATTTAAGAATTTAATTTTTGAAACGTAAATCATAAATCGTATATCTTAAATCTAAAATTCTCCGATATGTTTCCACTCTTTAAAAAACAAAACGCAAAAAAAATACACATCAAAGGTGGATTTACACTTATTGAGATGATTATCGCAGTTTCGCTTTTTGTGGTGGTTATGGTTATTAGCATGGGCGCTTTATTGAGTATGATTGATGCGAACAGAAAAGCGCAGGCGCTCCGAACTGTCATGGACAATCTCAACTTTGCTGTTGAAAATGTTACACGCGAGATGAGGGTTGGTTTTGATTACCATTGCGGACTGTTCGGAAATTTTGACGATCCGCGTGATTGTCCTCTAGGCGGGGATACTATCATCGCGTTTAAAGATTCAGAAGGTGAACTGATGGTTTTTCGGTTTGAAAACGGTCGTATTGAGAAATCAGTAGACAGTGGAGCGACATATCTTGGCATTACTGCTCCCGAAATTGTCATTGATATGGACAACTCTCGTTTTTATGTATTAGGCTCGCAAAGCAATGACACACTTCAGCCTAAAGTAGTCATGGTTGTTCGTGGCACTGCGGGATTGACCGAAAAGGTCCGGACAACATTTAATCTGCAAACTACAGCGTCGCAAAGACTTTTGGATATATGATTTAAGATATACGATTTATGATTTACGACAATAACAAAGTTAATTTAATGTTCATTTCGTAAATCTTATATCGTAAATCATAAATCTTAAATTCTCCAATATGTTTCTAGGCTTAAAAAAACAAAACACGGAAAAGGTACGCACCAAACGCGGCTTTACACTAGTTGAATCCCTGGTTGCTATCTCTATTGTTTTAATCTCTATTGCCGGACCTCTTACGATCGTCGCGAAAAATCTTGCATTTGCGCGTTACGCGCGTGATCAAATTACTGCTTTTTATCTTGCGCAAGAAGCTGTTGAATTTGTGCGCAACGCTAGAGATAACAATATTCTGGAGGGCAACGACTGGCTTGATGGCTTAGATGCGTGCATAAATGGCGTCTGTATTGTTGATTCCCCCGCAAATACAATTGAGATCTGCGGTGGCTCATGTGAACCACTTGAACTTTCAAACTCAGGTATATATGGATATTCTGGCATAGATACTATCTTTACACGCGAAGTTTCTATTGAAGAAATTGTTGACGATCGTGAAGCAACGCTTGACATAACAGTGCGCTGGACAGGCGGAACACTTCAGAGGGATTTTACCATTAGGGAACATATTCTTAATTGGCAATAGAATTTAGGCACTAGGCTCTAGGCGTTAGGCACTAGGAAAAACAAACAATTCCTAAAGCCTAAAGCCTAAAGCCTAAAGCCTAGTGTTATGAAAAACAAAAACCATTCCACATTCCACATTCCACATTCCACATTCCAAAAAGGCTATCTGCTACTATTCGCAGTTGTGGTCTCAAGTATTGTTCTGGCTATTGGTCTTGGAATTTTCAATATCGTAAACAAATCGCTTATTCTTTCATCGACCGGTCGTTCTTCGCAAATTGCTTTTTATGTCGCTGACACAGGAGTTGAATGCGCATTGTATTGGGACAGAAAACACGAAGGTTTCTCTACGACCGTCTTTGCAACATCATCTGATTCAAATCCTCCCACGAGTGGTGTAGTATGCAACGATGAGGATATCGCAAACGAACCGTGGACTATTTCAGATCAAACTGGAAGTGCCGCAAAAACGACATTTAACTTGACCTTAAACAATGGAACATGTGCAACAATCGTTATATCAAAAGAAGATAGTGGGATAAAAACCAAAATTGAATCAAGCGGTTTTAACACATGTAACCTTTCAAATCCACGAAGAATTGAACGAGCGATTAGGGTAACGTATTAACAAGAAGGCTCTAGGCGTTAGGCATTAGGCACTAGGAAAAACAAACAATTCCTAAAGCCTAAAGCCTAACGCCTAGAGCCTAAAGTCATGTCTCCCAAGATTCCTCCTAAAATCAAGCAACGTGTAAAACAACTACGGAAATCTATTAACCACTACCGCCATCTTTACCACGTGGAAGATAAAGAAGTGATATCTGAATCGGCGCTTGATTCTCTGAAGCACGAACTTGCAAAATTGGAAGGTAAGTATCCGGCGTTAATTACTCCGGATTCACCAACCCAACGCATCGCGGGAAAGCCACTCCCATCATTTCAAAAAATCAAACATAGCATTTATCAATGGTCTTTTAACGATGCGTTTTCTCAAGAAGACATTGAGCAATTTGATGTAAGAGTGAAAAAATTTTTAACTGCTCATTTTGGCCGCGCTATTTCTCCTACATATACCAGTGAATTGAAAATTGATGGCTTAAAAATTGTTCTTACATATAAAAAAGGAACTTTGGTAACTGCTGCTACGCGCGGAGATGGAAAGATTGGAGAAGATGTTACGTCAAACGTGAAAACCATTGAATCAATTCCTTTGCGGTTGCGAAAGAATATTGACGTTATCGTAGAAGGAGAGGTTTGGATGGGGAAGAAAGAGCTTGCGCGTATTAATAGAGGACGAGAAAGAAAAAATGAGGCTCAATTTGCCAATCCGCGCAATGCCGCGGCTGGCTCCATCAGACAACTTGACCCGAAAATTGTGGCCGATCGGCATCTTGATAGTTTTATATACGATCTATCTTTTTCCGAGAATGCGCTACCTAAAACGCAGTATGAGGAATTGAAATTGCTTCAAAAACTCGGTTTTAAAGTCAACAAGCATTTTGCGATTTGTAAAAATATTAAAGAGACACTTTCTTTCTGGGAAACATGGAAAAGACGAGTAGAAAAAGAAGATTATCTGTTCGATGGTATTGTGGTAAAGGTCAACGAAAGGGAATATCAAGATGTGCTAGGGCACACCGGAAAGGCGCCGCGCTTTGCGATTGCGTTTAAATTTCCCGCCGAGCAGGTAACAACTATTGTTGAAGATATCGTGCTTCAAGTTGGAAGAACAGGCGTGCTGACTCCGGTTGCGCATTTGAAGCCAGTTTCCGTTGCAGGCTCAACGGTTTCTCGCGCAACACTGCATAATGAAGATGAGATAAAACGGCTTGACGTGCGTATTGGCGACACAGTCATCATACAAAAAGCAGGAGATGTCATTCCTGATATTGTCAGTGTAGTAAAAAATATGCGGACCGGTCGTGAAAAACCGTATCACTTTCCGAAGCGTGTTTCGGAATGTGGCGGCAATGGCAAGATAGAACGCATCCCGGGACAAGCCGCATGGCGCTGTGTGAATAAAGACTCATTTATCCAACAAGGGCGAAGATTTCACTATTTTGTTTCAAAAAAAGCATTTAACATTGATGGATTGGGGCCGCAAATCATCAATTTATTTTTAGAAAGAGGGCTTATCGCATCTTTTGACGATATATTTACTCTTGAAAAAGGAGATATATTAGAGCTTCCCGGTTTCCAGGAAAAAGCAGTCAATAATTTACTGGTGTCTATAGAAAAAAGTAAAGAATTAAGTCTTTCCCGTTTTTTAATTTCTCTTTCAATTAACCAAGTAGGAGAGGAGACTGCTGAAGACATTGCGCAGGAATTTGGTTCACTTAATCGCATTCAGGATGCGTCCTTAAATGATCTCCAACAAGTAGATGGGATAGGAGAAATTGTCGCGGAATCTGTTTATAAATGGTTCCGCGATGTTGAAAATAAAAAATTACTGGTACGGCTACTTTCACATATTACTGTATTGCCAACAAAGAAAAAAACGGCGCAAAAACTCCCACTTCACGGGAAAACATTTGTCTTAACTGGTACACTTTCGTCTCTCTCTCGGGATAAAGTGAAAGCAAAAATCAAATCCTTAGGTGGTGATGTGTCTTCCTCTGTTTCTTCTAAAACTGACTATGTAATTACTGGAAAGAATCCTGGTTTAAATAAATATAATACCGCGAAGAAACTCGGCGTAAAAATAATCAATGAAAGAGAATTTCTCAAAATATTGGAACAATCTTAGGGTGCTCAATCCATGATGATATTACGAAAAGATAGTTGGTAATTTTCACCACCTCTTCACGCACTCTTATTCTTCAACGCGTTTCGGAATATGTGCGTGCTCGAAAAAACACTTGACAAATATATGATTGTTTGCTACAATATCATTGCAAAAGGATAGTTCCTTTTTCCATTTTTCCATTTTTGTATAACCTTAGGTCTCCACTTTTCGTGGCGACCTAACTTTTTTAAGTCCATTTTCTTTGTAATTTCTGCTATCATTAAGAGCATGGACAAAAAAGAACTTGAAAAACTTGCGCATTTAGCACGTATCTCTATCTCTGAAGAAGAGGCTAAAGATCTCCAAAAAGACATGGAGGGAATTTTAAAATATGCCTCACAAATCCAAGAATTTGTTACCGAAAAGGAGGAGATGCAAGACAAAGGGCGTCTATATAATGTTATGCGCCCTGATGGTGAACCACATGAAAGCGGTATGTACACCGACGAACTTTTAGCGCAAGCGCCAGAAACAGAGAGAGGATATGTGAAAGTTAAGAAGATATTAAATTAGGCACTAGGCTCTAGGAGCTAGGCACTAGGAAAAACGAAAATTCCTAACGCCTAACGCCTAACGCCTAACGCCTAACGCCTAGTGTTATGATTGATTTAAAAGAATTAACAATAAAAAAGGCGCATGAACACCTCGTGAATGGTGATTTTTCCGCTAAAGAGATAACGGAGAATTATTTAAAAAACGTTGAAGAAAAGAATTCCGACATTAATGCATATCTTGAGATATTTGATGATGCTATGGCGCAGGCAGAAGAAGCAGATAAAATAATCAAAACTAAAGGAAAAAATACTCATGCACTTACTGGCATTCCGCTTGCTATAAAAGATAACATTTTAATAAAGGGTCGCACTGCGTCGTGTGGGTCAAAAATTCTTGAAAATTATAAAGCAGTTTATGATGCGACAGTTATCAAAAAGTTGAAAGTCGTAAATGCGGTGTTTTTAGGGCGTGCAAACATGGATGAATTTGCGATGGGAAGCTCTGGTGAAAATTCAGCATTTGGCCCTACAAAAAATCCGCTTGATGAGTCGCGTGTTCCAGGAGGTTCATCTTCAGGCCCTGCGGCAGCGGTGGCCATGAGCGGGGCATTGACATCGCTTGGATCTGATACAGGATGCTCTGTTCGTTTACCCGCAAGCTTTTGTGGTTTGGTTGGCTTAAAACCAACATATGGAGCTGTCTCTCGGTGTGGATTGGTGGCGATGGCTTCTTCTCTTGATCAAATTGGACCAATCACCAAAACAGTGGAAGATTCGGAAATCGTTTTCAATACAATTAAGGGGCTTGATATAATGGATAGTACGTCTTCTCCTGATAGTGATAAAAAAGAAATAGCATCAACGAGAAAGCAATATTCCATAGGAGTTCCCGCTAACGTTTTTGAAGATATTGAAGGAATTGATGATGATGTACGTGAACAATTTTTCAAAGCACTTGATATTCTAAAATCTTTAGGACACAAAGTAAAAAATATTAAGATTCCATATATTACTTATTCGTTGCCAGTATATTATATTATTACTCCCGCAGAAGTATCAGCAAATCTTGCTCGTTTTGATGGGATGAGATATGGACTTCATGTAGAAGGAGAGGATTTATTCACTGATTATGCTTACACACGCGGTAAGGGATTTGGCGCAGAAGTGCGAAGAAGAATATTGCTCGGAACATATGTGCTTTCGGCTGGGTACTATGATGCGTATTATAATAAAGCAGTAGCAGTACGTCAGCGTATAGTTTCTGATTTCAAAGAAGCTTTTAGTGATGTTGATATAATAACTATGCCAACAACTCCAACTCCAGCGTTCAAGTTGGGTGAGAAAACAGATAATCCGCTCGCCATGTATTTATCAGATATTTTTACTGCTCCTGCTAATATCGCAGGAATTCCCGCAATATCAATTCCGTCAGGTACAGTTGAACGTGATGGAAAATCACTTCCGCTCGGTCTTCAACTTATCGCGCCACACTTTCAGGAGAGTGTTTTGTTTGATGCAGGCCGGCAGTTTGAGGAAGTACGAGAGGGGTAATTTAAAATATATTTATCAATTTCTAATTACTCTAAAGCAAAGAAATCGCAAATTTCAAATTACAAATCACAAATAAATTCCAATTTCCAAACCCGTTTTGTTGTTTGAATATTGTTATTTGTGTTTTATTCGTTATTTGGCGCTTGTAGTTTGGAATTTAAAATATTTTGGGATTTCTTTAGGTCAATTAGGTTAATTTTATACATGATTAATTTTTTATGATGGAATCAACTCTTGCACAAGTAAAAACAGTGGGAGAAACTGCCGAGCCGCTATTGCTTGATCCCAATTTTTTAAATCTCCAATTTTTCTTTAATCTGGCTTTGACATTTTTGAAGTGGATTGCATCACTCGGTGGTCTTCTTGGTTCTGGAGGTGTATTGATTAATGAAAAGTTACTATGGAGTATATTTGTATTTTTCGCTATTGTCTTATTGTTCGGCATCGTCTACTGTATTACAAAATTACGTGAAGTGCGTAGACGGGAGGAAGGGCATTGGAGCGGTTTGCATATTACCGCGCTTGAAAATGTTGATACGGCAGAACGTAACCATAGATGGGAAAAAATACTTGATCAGATTGATTCATTTAATGAGTCGGACTGGCGTGTTGCGATCATGAATGCTGATTCTATGTTAGGAGATATCTTGGACAAAATGGAATATGTTGGAGAGTCTATCGGTGAACAATTGCGTAGCATTGAACAGAGTGACTTTAGAACGCTTGCGCAGGCGTGGGAAGCACACAAGGTGCGCAATAAATTGGCACACGAAGGGGAGTTTGCTCTTACTAAACGCGAGGCTCGTCGTGTTATTGATCTTTACCGCGAAGTTTTTGAAGAGTTTCATTACATTTAATTTCTTGCGGTTTTTATTTGTTTAAGGTATTATTAGCGACGTGGAGCGAGAGAAATGGGAAAATGGAGCGAAGCCGAGTCTGACTCGGCGAAGCGGAATTTTCACATTTCCGAGCCGAGGAGCTAATATAGGTTCAATATCTCGTGACCCTGTCCCGGGGAACCTTTATTTTTTTATATCTTCATATCGTGGGGTGGAGGAGAGTATCCCGCTGAAAGCGGGACTCATAACCTACTATAGAGAGAATCAAGCAATACGTCGCGGGATGGAGGAGTAGTACCTCGGGAGGCTCATAACCTCCAGACCCGGGTGCAAATCCCGGTCCCGCAAATGTTACTCAACAAAACAGCATCATTTTATGATGTTGTTTTGTTGCGTAACAAGATTGTTTTTTAGTATTTTTCGTGATATGTTTGTGGTACGTTCTGATGTTTTTAATACGTCGGCGTAGCTCAGTTGGTTAGAGCGTGGCACTCATAAAGCCAAGGTCGGAGGTTCAAATCCTCCCGTCGACACAATTGGTGTGGGGGTGAAGTTAGAGCGTCCCGCTGTTAGTGGGAAGTAAGTTTGCTTCTTGGCGTTGGCATCATGCGGTCGTAGCTCAATTTGGTTAGAGCGCCGCCCTGTCACGGCGGAGGTTGCGAGTTCGAGTCTCGTCGATCGCGCAAAACAAATACAAATTACACTTGTTTTGTGTACCATACAAAGCAAAAAACTTGCGCACTGCGCGAGTTTTTTGCAAAATAAGATACAATAGAATAGTATTAAAAACACGTTGCCAGGGTAGTTCAGTGGCAGAACGCCATCTTGGTAAGATGGAAGTCGGGAGTTCGATTCTCCCCTCTGGCTTTGTCATCCTTAATAAAAGAGCTCCATTCTCCACAGGGAGAACTTTGTTTATTGTGAATTTTATTCTATAATTAATAGATGAATGAATCAATCTCAAAAAGTACACTAAACAAGCTATATCTTCGAGAATCGAAATCAGCCGCTGAAATTGCAAAAATTTTAAATTATTCTCAATCAAAAATTAATTATTGGCTACACCGTTATGGAATTCCCAAACGGTCAATATCCGAGGCGGTATATCGGAAATGTAATCCAAATGGAGATCCTTTTTTAATGAAAACTCCCCAGACAAAGCAGGATTGGTTTCTGTGGGGGTTGGGGCTTGGATTATATTGGGGAGAAGGCACAAAACGCAATAAGTTTGAAGTTCGTCTAGGGAATGCAGACCCCGCTCTTGTTAAACAATTTATTTATTTTCTGGAAAAAGCGTATAGTATTGAACGGTCACGGTTACGATTCGGCTTGCATATTTTTCCTGATATTGCTTTAGAAAAGACAATTAGTTTTTGGACTCGCACTCTCTCGGTATCAAGGTCTCAATTTTATCGCGCTGTTGTTAAAAAACCAAGCATTACAGGTACTTATCTCAAGAAAGCACCATATGGAGTTATCACATTATATTTCTCGAATAAAAAACTACGTGATTTGATTGTAGGAGAAATTGAAAAATTACGTCAATTAGAGTAACTTAAATATGCCACCTTAGCTCAGTTGGCAGAGCACAGCTTTCGTAAAGCTGGGGTCCGCGGTTCGATCCCGCGAGGTGGCTTCGGTGATTATTCTAACAATAACCATGACGATAACAGTAACGACGACGATGATTTGTAACAATAACCAATAACAATGTTATCGTTATTGGTTATAGATTGTCAGTGCTTTCCAATGATTCAATTATGGGAAACAGTTCGTTGTTTTCTTTTTGATTTCTCACTGAAAGAGCGTCAAACATTGTTCTACTCTCCTCAATAAATTCATCACTGTTATTTTCAATTGAATCCTCATTCGCCCACTTTTTATTGTACTCTGCGAATGCTTTTTTTAATCCGTCTATTTCTACAGAATACGTTTTAGCTATTGATCTCAACTCAGAATTTTCGTGTTTAAAAAGGTTTGGATAAAGTATTTCGCCTTCTAAATTTAGATGCCAGTTTAACAATTTTGTGAATTGTGACAGTAAAATTCGCAATTGACCCGTTTCCTTTTTTAGTTTTTCAACATCAAAAAAAACAGATATCTTTTCAATATATTTTAATAGGCCGTCATGTTGTTTCCTTAAAATCTTTGTTGCTTGTGTTAGTTTCATCCCGTTAGAGGCAGGACACGGACACATGGTGTCTTTCCCTGCCATCAATTCTACTGATAAGAGCACTTTGTCTCATATTAATTCCTCGGCTCGGCAATCTGAAAAACTCCATTCCGTTTCGTCTTTCAAATTGCGCTCGCTCTACGTCGTTAATAAAAATGGGTATTTACAACCAATAAGTGTATATTTAGGCAGTGTCCGCGGCCTATAACGGGATTCATGCCAAAAAATAGGGAGCGGAGCGACCATATTTTTTGAGCACCCCGATAGTGTTAGGTCATCAAAGACGACCGTCGGATTTTTTTAGAAATCCTAACACTATCGGGGTTTAATAAAATATACTCATTTCGTTCGTTGTTTCATTAAATCAGATGAATACTTTGATTTTTTCAATAATCTCTTTGGTGGTAAAATTGGCTTTAATCAAATAATCTTTTGCTCCCAAATTTTTAGCCTTCTCTATTTCTGTTTCTTGACTAAGATTACTCAAGACAATAATAGGAATAGTGGAAATTTTTGGATTATCTTTTGCTCTTTTTAGAAATTCAAAGCCATCCATGCCCGGCAAGATTAAATCAAGCAGAATTAAATCAACAGTTTCTTGTTCAAGAAGATCCAAAGCTTTCTGGGCAGTTTCACTTAATTTTATATCAAATTCTCCACTTTCTCCTAGTCTTTTAACCAAAATCTCAGATAGAAATTTATCATCTTCAACTAATAGAATTTTTTTTCCTTGATTGTTCATTATCCAATTAATTTTTTAACTTTGTCTTCTATGTCTTTAAGAGACAAGGTTGCTTTAACAATAAAGTCAGCTGCTCCTAATTCCTTAGCTTTCTCAATATCAACCATTTGTCCGGAGTTAGAGACGATTAAAATCGGAAAAGAGACTTTCACTTTTTTTAGTTTTTCCAATACTTGATAACCGTCAACGCCCGGAAGTAAAATATCAAGAATCAATAAATCTGGTTCTCCCTGTTCTATTTTCTTCAAACCGCTTTCCCCGTCGTATGCCACTTCAGTTTCGTAGCCAGTGCTTGTTAATTTTTCCTTTAGGGCATCGGCTAAAATCATTTCGTCTTCAATGATTATAATTTTTTTCATTATATCTTTTTTTATGAAACTCCTTAATTTTTTTCCTCGACCTTCGTTAATGGAAGCTTAATATAAAAAATTGTTCCTTGATTTAATTTACTTTCAAACCAAATTTTCCCTTTATGCACTTCAATAATATTTCTAGTGATAAAAAGGCCAATGCCTGAACCAGATGGTCGAAAAGAGATGGCGTTCTCTCCTCGGAAAAATTTGCTAAACAACTTATCAAAGTTATTCTCGCTAATGCCGATTCCAGTATCTTGAATTTTAATAATAACGGAATCGCCTGATTTTTCCAACTTAATTTTGATTGATCCTTTTTCTGTGTAGTGAATGGCGTTATCAATTAAATTGTTCAGGGCAATCTTTAATTTTTCTGAATCAACTCTCGAGTATAAATATTCCAGGCTATTTCTGGAGAAATCCAGACCAAGCCCTCTTTCTTCTACTTCAATTCTATAAGATTCTACGATTTTTTCAAGGAGGGCCGACATGTTAACCCATTTCTCAAATTTATATCCGAACCTACCTTCCTCAATTCGTGCCGCATTCAATAAATCATTAATGATACCAATCATCCCTTCGTTAAGTTCGGTAACCTTTTCTATCCACTTCTTAGTTTCGATCTCTTTGGTTTTTTCTAAAATTATTTCTGAAGCCCACTTAATTCCTGAAAGGGGAGTTCTTAATTGATGAGCGGTAATAGAGACGAATTCTGATTTTACCCGGTTTATTTCTTTTAATCGTGCTACTTGTTCACTGGATATTGACACCTTGGTTTCCATTACCACTGCCTCTCGCGAGATTTTTTTGACCTCCTCTAAATCGTTTATCATAAAGTTTAAAGCTATCAGCAGGCGCGTAAATTCATCTTCTTTTTCGGGTACATCAATATTCTCTGAAAAATCGCCGAGAGCGATTTTTTGCAGAATGATAATTATGCCATCAAGGCGCTTTCTGACGTGTTCTTTGTATTCTTCCTCTGTGTTTTCGCCGCCTCTTTTATTTTTAGGAGAAATCATGTTTGTTCAAGTTTGAGATGTAATATTTTTTATACCCCATAGTATGACAGAGTGATTTTATCATATCACATAATTTTTTAATCAGAAAAATATCCTAAGAGCCTGTTCACGATCTCGCGCCGAGCTATAAATCTCGAAATTCAGAGCGAAAATTATGAAAAAAGAGGAGGCATATAAAAGCACTTCGTCTTATAATTTCAAGCGAGGGATAAGTGAAGAGAGCTTGCTCTCTTTCATTTCGACCGAGCGTAGGAATTATATAAATTTTTCATATATTAACTCCTCGGCTCGGCAATGAGAAAATTCCGCTTCGCTACATCTTCTCATTGCGCTCGCTCTACGTCGCTTATCGAGATATGTCGACGAGTCTTGAATAATTTGCAGCCTGAATTTCGAGATTTTGGCCGGCGAGCAGTATTTTATTCTCTTGCGGAGAGATCGTGAACAGGCTCTCGGTCATGATGCTGTGGAGTAGTTCATTTATGTCTCGTCTGCTATACTCATCAATATGAATCCCGTTCCAAGTCGCGGGCGCGTAATAACAAATATGATATATATAACCAAATTGAACATTACACATAATATTATAGGTCGATGGGCTTTCGGCGTCCGCGCCCTATTTGAAACGGGATGAAAGCGGGAAAAAGAGCGATTGTTGCTCGAATTCAGGCGATTGAGGAAGAAATGTCCGCGCCTGATTTTTGGAACAACAAAGAAAAAGCGCAGGAAAGGATAAAGGAGTTAAACGAATTGAAAGCAAAAGCCGCAGAAGTTGGAAAATACGATAAAGGAGATGTCATCATTACCATTTTTTCCGGAGCGGGAGGGGATGACGCGGAAGATTTTTCGCGAATACTCTATGAGATGTATACAAAATACATAGAGCGGCAAGGTTGGGAATTTACGCTTTTACACAAAAATGAAAATAATCACGGTGGCTATCGCAATATTACTTTTGAAATAAATGGAAAGAATGCGTATGGGATGCTTAAAAATGAATCGGGTGTGCATCGTCTTGTGCGCAAATCGCCGTTTTCGGCGAAAAAACTTCGGCATACGTCGTTTTCAATGGTTGAGGTAATTCCTAAAATAGAAAAAAAAGAAATTGATATTGATCCTGCTGATTTGAAAGTAGAGTTTGCGCGATCAAGTGGTCCAGGCGGACAGAATGTTAATAAACGGGAAACGGCAGTACGTCTCTTGCATACTCCAACTGGCATTTCTGTACATGCGGAATCAGGACGTACGCAGGAACAAAATCGTGAAGAGGCATTTGAAATTCTTAAGGGAAAATTGTTTCTGCATGAGAAAAATATACGGGAAAAAGAGGAGGCAGGGCTCCATGTGTCTAAGACGACTGAAGTAGAATGGGGTAATCAAATCAGGTCATATGTACTGCATCCGTATCAAATGGTAAAAGACCACCGAAGCGGGGTTGAGGTAAGGGATACAGATGCGGTATTATTAGAAGGAGAGCTGGATAAATTCATTTCTGCAGAAATGAATTTATGATATAAGATATAAGATGTATGATTTAAGATTTACGATAATAACAAGGTTAACTTAATATTCATCCCATAAATCTTAAATCATAAATCTTATATCTACAATTCCCATGATTCATTACGACAAAGTTTCAAAAATTTACTCTGACAATTCCGCAGCGCTTGACGGCGTGAATTTTTCTATTGAACCAGGAGAATTTGTTTCAGTTGTCGGACAGTCTGGTGCCGGCAAGACAACTCTTCTTAAGATGCTTCTTGTAGAAGAACGCCCCACAGAAGGGAACGTTTTTTTTGAATCCGTTGACATTTACGCTGTACCATATAAACGCATTCCGTCTTTTCGTCGACGAATCGGAGTTGTGTTTCAAGATTTTCGTCTTTTGCCACACAAAACAGCGTACGAAAATATTGCTTTTGCAATGGAAGCCGCGGGGCGTACGAACGAAGAAATTGTGTCAGATGTGCCACAGGTTTTAGAATTAGTTGATTTGGGAGATAAAAAGTGGAATTTTCCCAGCGAACTTTCGGGTGGAGAGAAACAGCGCGTCGCGATTGCGCGTGCAATTATAAACCAACCGGATGTCATCATTGCTGATGAGCCGACAGGCAATCTTGATCCGTTGAACACGAAAGAGATTGTTGAAATTTTTAGTAAAATTAACCAAATGGGAACAACAATTATACTAACCACACATAACAAGGGTGTAATTGATTCACTGCGCAAGCGCGTTATTACCATGGATAGAGGAAAAATTGTTCGCGATGACAAATCAGGCCGTTATGCTTTATAGGTATTAAGTGTAAAGTATTAGGTATAAGGTGTGAATAATTTTTGAAAAAATATTATATGAAAAATCGAGTGGTGTTTATACTTAATACTTTATACCTGATAGTTTAATACTTTGTGATATGATCTGGACTAACATAAAACGAATTACACGGGCAGGATTTCTTAACTTCTGGAGAAATGGCTTTGTTTCTCTTGCCGCAATTTTAGTTATAACGATTACGCTTTTTTTAATCGGCTCACTTATTTTCTTTAGCGCGGTTTTGAATTTTTCGCTTGAGGAATTAAAGAATAAAATTGACATAAACGTGTACTTTGCCGTTTCTGCTTCGGAAGATGAGATGTTTGCGTTGAAAAGTAATATTGAAACATTACCCGAAGTTGCTTCTGTTGAATATACATCTCGTGAAAAAGCCCTTGAAGAATTCAGAGAGCGGCACTCAAATGATTTTCTGACACTTCAAGCGCTTGAGGAGCTTGACGAAAATCCGCTAGGCGCAAGCTTGAATATTAGAGCGAAAGAGACATCGCAGTATGAATCAATTGCACGATTTCTTGAAGGTGCAAACGCGCTTGAATTCGGCGCCGGTTCTATTATTGATTCAATTAATTATCACCAGAATAAAGTTGCGATTGATCGGCTCGGGCGTGTTGTTGACGGAGCAGAGACATTGGGTATTTCAATTATTATCGTCATGGCGATCATCTCTATTGTAATTGTGTTTAATACTGTCAGGCTTGCTATCTATACATCTCGTGAAGAGATTGGTGTCATGCGGCTTGTTGGAGCTGAGGATCGCTTTATTAGAGGGCCGTTTATGATTGAGGGAATATTGTATGGATTTGCTTCGGCCATTATTTCGCTCATCATTTTTTATCCTGTGACAGCATGGCTCGGCGGCGCGACAGAACAATTCTTCGGTGGCATCAACGTCTTTGATTATTACTTACAAAACTTTGGACAGATATTCCTCATTATAGTTGTTTCAGGTATTGTATTAGGAACAGTCTCAAGTTTTTTTGCAGTACGAAGGTATTTAGGCGGTAGGTATTACAAACAAAGTTAAAATAGGTTTTAGGTCATAGATTTTAGGTCTTAAGAATTTTTGTTTTTCCTAATACCTATAACCTGTCACCTATCACCTAATGTCTGAACCATGTCTCAAAAAACTCGTAAATACGTCTTTGTTATAGGAGGTGTGATGTCCGGCGTCGGAAAAGGTATTGCGACCTGTTCTATAGCAAAAATTGTTCAAAGCCGCGGATTTTCCGTAAACGCGGTTAAGGTTGATCCTTACTTAAATGTTGATGCTGGCACAATGAACCCCACTGAACATGGTGAGGTTTTTGTTATGAAAAGCGGGCTTGAGTGTGATCAAGATTTGGGCAATTACGAGCGATTTTTAAATAAAGATCTTCAGGACGATCTTTATATCACAAGCGGTCTGATCTACCAGTATGTTATCTCTCGCGAGCGTAACCTGGGGTTCAAAGGTAAATGTGTTGAGGCAATTCCGCACATTCGAGATGAAATTATTCGCCGCTTTATGCGCACAGTTGATTTCAATGAAGCTGATATTTCAATAATTGAGATTGGCGGCACTGTTGGCGATTATCAGAATATTATGTTTATTGAAGCGGCACGTGTCTTGAAAGTAGAGCATCCGGATGATGTACTTTTTATCATGGTTTCTTATCTGCCGATTCCACCAGGCCTAGGCGAGATGAAGACACGTCCGACGCAAAATGCGGTCCGACAACTTAACTCCTATGGTGTACAGCCAGACATTATTATTGCTCGAAGTGAGCGATCGCTTGATAAAAAACGCAAAGATAAAATTGCGGTTTCTTGTAATGTCCCCGCGGATCATGTTATATCTGCTCCTGATGTAGAAAGTATTTATGATGTACCGCTTAATTTTGAAAAAGATAATATCGGTGAGATGATATTGAGCGAGCTTAAGATGAAAGCGAGAAAGAAAACAAATGATCTCTTTCGCTGGAGAAAGTTTGCGTCAAAGAGTAAACACGCGAGAGAAAAAGTTTCCATTGCCCTTATCGGGAAATATTTTGATGTTGGTGATTTTACACTATCTGATTCTTATATTTCAGTTATTGAAGCGCTTAAAATTTCAGCTTATACGCTTGGGCAAAAACCCGAATTGACATGGGTATCTGCTGGTGAATTTGAGAAAAATCCCAGTATGCTTAAAAAACTTGATAATTTTGATGGTATTGTAGTGCCGGGAGGATTCGGTGAGCGGGCCGTTGAAGGAAAAATAAAAGCAATCAAATATATCCGTGAAAAGAAAATTCCGTATCTCGGCCTTTGCTATGGTATGCAGCTTGCGGTTGTTGAATATGCGCGCAACGTTGCTAAACTCCGCGGTGCACACACAACTGAAGTTGATTCGGACACACCCAATCCTGTTATTGATATCATTCCCGAGCAAAAAGAACTCCTTGAAAAACAAAAATATGGAGGTACTATGCGGCTTGGCGGATATATTGCGCTTCTCAAAAAGGGGACAATTGCGCGTAAGGCATATGGTGCAGAACTTGTAGAAGAGCGGCACAGGCATCGCTATGAAGTAAATCCGGAATATATTGAAAGACTGGCTGAAGCAGGACTTGTTTTCTCCGGTACATCACCTGACAGAAAACTTATGGAGATTGTCGAGATACCACGCAACAAACATCCATTCTTCGTCGGCGTACAGTTTCACCCAGAATTTCAAGCGCGACCGCTCTCTCCACACCCACTCTTCACCGAATTTTTAAAAGCGGCAATCAAAAATTAAAAACACAAGATTTGCCCTCTTTACTTACAGACATTCCGACATTCTTGCGAATGTCGGAATGTCTGTAAATGGTGTGCGACAAAATAGATACTTCTTTTCTTTAACCTTTTATGTTAATGATGAGTTATTGCCGGATCGTCTAATGGTAGGACACAGGATTCTGGCTCCTGTAATCTAGGTTCGAATCCTAGTCCGGCAGCCTGTTTGAGATAGGTTCAGAGTACGAGGAGTATAATAAATTATGAAATTTTCAAAAAATCAATGGATGTCAATTGTAAGCATAGCGGCTGTTATTTTTGTAGGATTTTTGGGGTATACGAATTCAACGAAAGTGAATGTTAAGGGCGATGGTAAAGCAACTGCCGTAGGTCCAAACGCCCAAGCGACAATAAATAATGAATTTCCAAAGCCAACAATTGAATATACAACATCGTCATCGGCCACCATCGAAAGCGACGGGTATATCCACCAAGTCTATAATTTGAGACTGTATCATGTGTTAGGGACGGCACCAAAACGGACTTTCAACATATCCAATATTTTCATAAATTGTAGTGAACCGGAAGGTCTCGCTAATCCTGGGATTGATAACGGTCGGTATTATGAAACTCTCACTATCGAATGTTGGATGAGAGATGTTCCTTCGCCCAGGGAATTGCTCTTTTGGTATTCTGGGTAATTTTGAAGACATTCCGAGGTGCATCGAAATGATAAATTAAAAAGCGCTAGGAAATCCTTACGGGGCTTGGTGGAGGATTATAGGAGACCGAGGTGGCCAGCCTATTTATTGACCGTGGAATTGTACAGCTTACAAAGCAAAAGCTATATATGTAAGATATGCGCCAAGTACTACATAAATTGCTCCAAATACTGTGTATAAACGATTTTTTTCAAATGACCGCAATGTCTTTGAGAAAATTCCTATTGGTAGAAACAAAAGCAAGAATGCTTTTATTAGAATAATCCAACCAAAAATTGTAACAACAACAGGCAAAAATCCTCCAACCCAAATGTTGTGACTTAAAACAAAAGCTAATCCCACAATCAAGAGCAAGGCACTCATGAAATAAGTTGTAGCCCCATTTTTGTTTTCAACGTATTCTTTTGCAAGATGAATGATCATCTTGCGTCTAGATAAAACTAATATTCCCATAATTAGAATATATAAACCTAATGTTTTGCCTAAGAAAAATGTTAAATCCATGTTTTTAATAAATTAAATTAATATTTGAGACCTCTTGCAGAATAATTTTTCTGCTCCGATTTCCAAATTTTGGCTGCAACTTGCGGAAAATTATTCAACAATACTACTGCATTGCTTCATAATTTTCCGCTTCGTCTCGCTCAAAATTTGGAAATCTCGCGACGAATCTTATTCTGCAAGAGGTCTTTAATATCTTTTATTGTATCAAACAATGAATAATAGAAACAAACAAGTTTTACACAAATTATTACATAGACAGTTTTTTTAAACTTTGTGTCTTTCTCTGTAAATGATATATTAAAATATGGATGCGTTACCAAAAAATATTGCATTAACATTTGACGATGTGTTAATGAGGCCTGGGTTTAGCGATGTTGAACCCGGCGCAACTAGTCTGAAGACCGAAATTATACGCGGTCTTTTTTTGGATATACCGCTTCTTTCTGCTGCAATGGACAAGGTAACCGAAGCCTCTATGGCAATAACACTTGGAAAACTTGGTGCACTTGGAGTGCTTCATCGCAACTGCTCTATTTCAGAACAGGTGAAGATGGTGGAGAAAGCAAAAAAAGCGAATGTTTTTGTGGGCGCGGCATGTGGTCCTTTTGATAGTGCGCGAGCATTAGCTCTTGAAGAAGCTCTTTGTGATGCAATCTTTATTGACTGTGCGCACGGACATAACAAAAAAGTAATCTCAAGCGCGCGGGCGATGAAAAAAGAGCTAAAGCGCGCAAAGCTGGTTGTCGGTAATATCGCTACGAAAGGAGCTGCGCAGAAACTTGTTCCATTTGCGGACGCAATCAAAGTGGGAGTTGGTCCAGGATCAATATGTACGACGCGAGTAGTAAGCGGCGTCGGCATGCCGCAGTTCTCCGCCGTTCGTGAAGTTTCGCTTGTTGCGCAAAAGAAACATGTGCCAGTGATTGCGGATGGAGGTATTCGAAATTCGGGAGACATTGCAAAAGCTCTGGCGGCTGGAGCGTCGTCTGTTATGATAGGAAATCTTTTTGCAGGAACAACAGAAACCCCTGGAAGAATTGTTGCAAAAGGCGGAAAGAAATACAAAGAGTATCGTGGCATGGGCTCGTATGCGGCACGAAAAAAAAGAATAATAGATGACAGATATCTCGGGAAAGACGGTGAATCTTTTGCTGAAGGGGTTGAGGCACTTATTGCATATAAGGGTTCCGCAGAGAAAGTTGTTTCAGATTTATGCTCTGGTATTCAAATTGCGATGGGATATGTGGGCGCGTCAACTATATCGGCATTACAAAAAAAAGCGCAATTCGTTTATGTTACCAAAGCAGGAGTTCGCGAGGGTCAGCCACACAATCTGGATTTTATGAAAAAGTGAATCAGACACTTCAAAAATTGCTACTTACTGTTATACAACAGCGTTCGTTAAGCTCTAATCGTGCAATTGAACTTATCAGAGAGCACGCATTGCGGTTGGAATCTGCTAACAGAGCCACCGGTAGAAAAACACAACGATACCAACCAAGGCGACGCAAGCGAGCTATCCGCGGCCTAGTGGATGGCATTACGGGTTCTGCAGTAATGGACTGGCCTCCGAAGGAATTTGATAAAATCTTTGAGCTTTCTTCTCGAGAGGAAATTGAAGAGTTTATCGCCACTCTTCAAGAGGGCGAAGAGTTCCTTGGCGGTCTCGTGAAAATACTTGCAAAGATACGAGATGCGAAAAAGCCAACTTACCCCGACGTATTGAGGGTCATGAGGGAGAAAAAGGTGGCTGATTAAATTTTAGAGTTGCATGTTTTTTCTGCCTTTTTAAATTATAATTTCGAGTAAGGGAGAAGTGAGAAAATGTATTTTCTCATTTCAACCGAGCGAAGGAATTATATGAGTTTTTCATATAAGAGCCGCTTATGCGTATGCGGCTCTTATTTCAATTAACGGAGCACTAGTTCAAGCAGTGTCACTGTGGTAAAATGAAAAAAATTATTAAAAATAATACTTAAATCAAACTAAATATGGATAATATCAACGAAAGAATGGGGGTAATAAAAATAGGGAAAATTATTTCTCAAGTGGGCGTTGGATTAATTATTCTTATCATTGCTTCTGGTGCTTTTGGGATTGTGGGAGCTGGAGAGAGAGGTGTACTCCTTCGATTTGGTGCAGTTCAAGATAGAGTTTTTGGAGAAGGGCTTTATTTCAAAATCCCCCTTGCAGAAGAGGTGATAAGAATTGATGTGAAAATTCAAAAAGATGAAATTCCAGCTAGTGCCGCTTCCAAAGACTTACAAATAGTAACTTCCAGAATTGCCTTAAATTATCATTTAGCCCCAGAGTCAGTGAATAGAATCTGGCAAGAGTTGGGTAGAAACTATAATACTCGTATTATTGCTCCTTCAATCCAGGAAGCAGTCAAGGCGGAATCAGCAAAATTTACAGCAGAGGAGTTGATTATAAAGAGAGAAGAAGTAAAAGAACAAATTAAAGCGAGTCTTACTAAAAGGTTGTTGGAGCACTCTATAGTGGTTGACGAACTTAATATTATTGAATTTGAATTTTCTAAAGCTTTCAATGAGGCTATTGAGGCTAAAGTTACGGCTGAACAATTGAAACTTAAGGCAGACAGAGATTTGGAAAGAATAAAAATTGAGGCCCAACAAAAGATAGCGGAGTCTCAAGGAAAAGCAGAAGCCATCAGGATTGAGGCCCAGGCTCTACAATATAATCCAAAAGTAGTAGAGCTTCGCTGGATAGAAAAATGGGATGGAAAAGTTCCAACTTACTGGGGAGAGGCAAGTCCTTTTATTGGGATTAATAGATAAAGCAAAAATATAGGGTTAATGAAGGTAAGTTCAAACTGGACGAAAATACGAGGAATCAGATTAATGATAAAAAACTGCTAACTGAAAGGTTGCGTCCGTATATATTGACGGATGTAGTCTTTCAGTTAATAGCACTAGTTATCTTAATTGTTGCCGCGATGGGTTATTTTTTCTTTTCAAATACCAATGTTTCAATTACTGATTTTGATTCATGCGTTGCGGCAGGAAATTCGGTAATGGAAAGTTATCCGAGAAGATGTGCGTCGGACGGAGAGACATTTGTTGAAGATATAGATACTCCAATATTAGGAGGAGTATTCAAATGTGATCCGGAGCAGAGAGATGTAGATGGATGTATTGAAATTTATCAACCGGTGTGTGGAGAAGTAAATGTGCAATGTATCACGACGCCATGTCCGTCCACGAAAGAGACATTTCCTAACTCATGTTTTGCGTGCAAAAATTCGCTTATTGATACATACACAGAAGGCGAATGTCTTGTTGCTCAGTAAGCCCGTACATCTTCTACAATCTAATACTTGATATTGTGCAAAGAGGATTTTCAACATCGTCAGTGTCCATTGTTGTCTCACTTATTGTCGTTGCAATAGTTTATTTCGTGTTTGTCAGAGAGCCCACCGAGCAAATTGACCCATTGCTGGTTGGAAAAAATACTATATACGTTTCTAATATGAAGCCAGACACGAAGGTAAGCGTAGCTTTCGTAATCTTTGAGTATGGCGGATACGTGATTATTTATAATGACAGCGAAGATGGGTCAGGATCAATTATTGGAAATAGCACTTTATTACCCCAAGGTAAAAGCCGTGAATTTGACATAGCGCTGTCGCGGGAAAGCGTCAATGGCGAAGCCCCCTATGCAATGCTCCATTTTGACAATGGTGATGGCGTATTTAATCCACCAGAGGATCCGCCAATCCAAGATGACAAAGGCAACATCATGTCCATGAGATTTCATGTCTTTAGTGATGCTACAGAGTTAGGAGCAATTAGCCTGTAGGTTTTTTGTAGTACTTGGTAAAGTGTCGAAGGGTTTATGTGAAACAAAACACCCCATTTCGTGGAATGTTTTTATTAACGACGTAGAGCGAGAGCAATGAGAAAGTGAAGCGAAGCCGAGTCTGACTCGGCGAAGCGGAATTTTCTCATTGCCGAGCCGAGGAGTTAATATAAGACGCAGTGCTTTTTCAGATAATATTGGTTTGTCCAAAGTTAAACAAGAGTCAAAAGCTATACCCATTTTTGTTTCATCCGTAGTATCCTCTTTTGCGTGTCCAGTAATCCAATAAAAGAATTTGTTATTTTCATCAACTTCTAGCCATCTCGCAACATCTAGTTGAGAAAGGGCGGAAATGATAAATTCTTTTAAGTTATAGTCCTGATTGCGCTCTTCTCTCTGTGCTCTATCCAAAACAATACAGTGTAATCTTTCTAAGTCTTCCGCAAAGACGATGGGTTGTTTGGAGTTAATAACGCCACTCCATTTAAAAACTTCTTCTTCCTCCTCATTGTATGTTGCCCTTATATTACCGGAGACAAAGTATATAGCCATTTTAAAACTCCACAAAGTACGATAGACTATAGTTAAGTATACACAGTTTTTAAAAAACAAGCATCCATTTTCTTAAATAAGGCACTAGGCGTTAGGCGTTTTACGAAAAGGCATTAGGCATTAGGCGTTAGGCACTAGGGAAAATAAACCCTAAAGCCTAGAGCCTAAAATCCTAAAGCCTAGTAAAAAGCCTAGCGCCTAAAGCCTAAAGCTTAACAATGTCACGATTTTTTGTTATTACACTTATTATTGCTACCGCCTTGTTGGTGCTTGGCGCGGCAATTTCATTTGACGTATTTTCGTTGGATTCTGCGATTAAAAATGGCCTCAATAATAATAAGAAGCACTCGCTTACTGTTGGGGACACCGTAATACAAGTTGAGGTTGCTAATACAGCTGTGAAGAGAGTAATAGGGCTTTCAGAGAGAGAATCGCTCCCTTTTAATGAAGGGTTACTTTTTGTTTTTAATGAACCAGGAAAACATCCGTTTTGGATGAAAGACATGAATTTTCCAATAGATATCATTTGGATTAATGAGCACTTTTTTGTTGTTGATGTAAATAAAGGTATTATTCCCGCGACGTTTCCAGAGATTTTTGAGCCGTCTGAACAAATAAAATATGTTCTTGAAGTAAATGCGGGTTTTGCGGCGAAAAACAGCATTCAACGCGGTACATTTGTGGATGGGCTTAGACTAATACGTTAATATAGAGAAAGCGAGTAGCTTAGAAGAACTTGCTGAACTTATTGGAAATAACGAAACTCTTTCGGGAGAAAAAAAAAGGATCCTCATTACGTGCGATAGGGGTGCTCCAAAAAAATACGCCGGAGCAACGAAAGAGTTTTCTTATATCAGAGGGATGTCGAATACTCCGTGAGCATTTTGCCCCAGGTCTACAAAAGAGACTTGTAGAACTTATTGATTCGGTAAAATAAAGGGAAGCACATGATTTTGGTAAAAATGATCGGTCTGTAGATCATCGTTGATTTTTCAAACAATTCAATATGAAAGAAGAATTATTTCTCCCTTCCCGGTCAACTTAAATCAATACTTGATTTACTTCTTAAAGAATATGCCCACAAAGCAGTTGGTCTTGTGGGTGTTTCAGCTGGTCCATGAGGCGGGACACGTGTGATTGAATCGCTTGTGCCCGTCGTTCGTGAGCTTAAACTTGTAGTAACACATGCGGACCTTAATTTTCCTGTAGTGCAAAATACATTTAATGAAGACGGAACCATGAAAGAAGAATTTGCAGGGCCCTTTGATGAGCGAGTAAATAAGTTTTTAGGAGAGCTTGTCTGGATTGCCCGCGCGCTCAAGTATGGACGACAATCTACTGGATAATACCAAATGAATAACCTAACATATTTCGCGAAGGATATCGGGTTATTCATTTGACTTGGTATACTTGAGTATGTTTATATAAACTCAGATAATAGATACTTAGGGGATTATACTTGGAACACATAATACAGATTTCAGTTGATCGGCTAGGAATTTGTGAAACGTGCGGAGCGTGGTTTACGATTAATGAACTTACTCCTGATGAACCCACTCTGCATAGATATGTCGGGCAGTTAGCGTGTTGCCGTTGTGAGAACATCTTTACAGAACAGTCATTTGGCATGAATTGTATTGGTGTTGGAGATGTTTATAAAAAGGTGCGCTGGGTTGGTCCGCGTGGAAGATGGGTTAATGAAAGACCTACGCGTTCATTTAATCTTGGTTTATGGGAAGTTATTCCTGGGATTATGGGTAGTTCTTCTCCAAAAATACGAAGGCAGGATCGTAGATATGTTGTATGGTGTCAGAAGTGGAGTGTCAAGGACACATTTGGCAATATGGGTCCGTATGGATATTTTTTGTACCGTATGCAAGAACATCTCAATGGTTTTAAAAAGGGTACTAAAGACCAAACGGATAAAATGTTTTTTGAAATTTATCCTGATGGTGTGCCATATCGATGCAGGATATTGGAAAAACGGTTTAATCAAATGCGAACGAAGGGTAAACATTGTTTTGTTAATCCTTCACCCGAACTGTTTGATGTAGAACAGTTCGAAGAAAATGTTATTCCTTTTATTGTTGTAGAAGGCATGAAGTAAAAACACCCCGTTATCAGCGGGGTGTTTTAGTGTGGGGAAAAGCCATACCACACCTCGTCACGCTCGGTGCAGAATTATGAATTAAGAATTATGAATCATGAGCAGAAAATCGCAAAGCGATTTTCTGCGAACCTTGATTCCTGCTTCATAATTCTGTACCTCACAATAGTGAGATGCGTTAGGTGTGGGGATAAGTTTTTGTAGACATACTTTATTGTAGATATAATGAAGATATATAGTTCTGATGTAGAGGTCGATTTAATAAAATAACGAACGGAGTGAATATGTTTTGTTAATATTTGCTGCGCTCGTTAAAAATCTACTATGCAATATATACACAAAATTACCTTTTTGATAGTAATTGTTGGTGGTTTAAACTGGCTTGTATGGGGTGCTGTCGGCTGGGAAATTGGCCAGCTATTTGGCGGTATGGATATGCTTATCTCTCGCGGCATCTATGTCTTGTTTGGACTTGCTGCTCTCTACGAAATATTTGCACACCGAAGCAAATGCAAAGAATGCAATGTCGGTGGTGGCGGGCAAATGTAATATATAACCAACTTCTCACAAAACCCCTGAGCATAGCCGAGGGGGTTTTGTTTTGTGTGATATAATCATTTAGGCGTTAGGCGTTAGGCGTTAGGCGTTAGGCGTTAGGCGTTAGGCGTTAGGCGTTAGGCGTTAGGCGTTAGGCGTTAGGCGTTATAAATTTTTTCCTAGTGCCTAAAGTCTAATGCCTAGAGCCTAATTTTATCATGCAAATCATCAAAGCCTCAGGTGAGGCGGAAAAATTTAATCACGAAAAATTCTGTAGATCTCTAGAGCAGGCTGGAGCGAATCCTTCTGTTGCCCAAGAGGTGTGCAAGCGTGTTAAGGCGGAAATTGGGTCAAGTACAAGCACTGATGAAATTTTTGAGAAAACAACAGCACTCTTGCGGCGTAAAGATATTGGTATTGTCATGCGTTATAGTTTGAAGCGCGGTGTTGTGGCACTTGGTCCTGCCGGCTTCCATTTTGAGCAGTATGTAGAGACGATTGTAAGTGCTTATGGGTATAAAACAAAACGCAATGTGTTTATGAAAGGAGTATGCGTTGAGCATGAAGTTGATGTTGTTGCGCGTAAAGATAAAAAACATTTTTTAATAGAAGCAAAATATCACAATCGTCAGGGTATTAAAACAGATATTACAACTACCATGTACGCTGACGCACGCTTGCAAGATATTATTCCTGTACAAGAAAAGAAAGAGAAAGGATGGGGTGCGACGCATACTATGTGGCTTGTCACCAATACAAAATTTACCAAAACGGCAATTAAATATGGGAAGTGCAAAAACATGAAGATGACTGGATGGAACTATCCGCCCAAGGAAAGCCTTCAAAATCTCATCGTACGGAAAGGGCTCTTTCCGGTTACTGTTTTACCGTCTGTAGCAAGGCAAGAGCTCAATTTATTCGCACAAGCCGGAATTATACTGGCGCGCGATTTACTTTCTTTTTCTAGCGACTCCTTAGAAAAAGAAATCGGAATTCAAAAACAAAAAACAGATAAGATTCTTGGAGAGGCATATCTTTCCTCTGTTGGTTCAAAGAAGTAAGTATCATTCAAAATATCAAGATCTGACCTTAAAGTCCAAATTTCGAGATCGGACCTTGTAACAAAAACCAATGTCTTTAAACATGAGTTGTAATATACAATGCAAGCTGTAATTCTTGCCGCAGGAAAAGGAACTCGTCTGCGGCCATTGACGCACAAAATACCCAAAACGTTGATTCTGGTAGCTGGAAAACCAATCCTGGAACACACACTTAGCGCGCTTCCCAAGCGAATCAAAGAAGTCGTGTTAGTGGTTGGGTATAAGGGTGACCACGTCAAAAAACATTTTGGGAATGTTTTTGAAGGAAAGAGTATCACATATGTACATCAAGTAAAACCAAATGGCACAGCGGATGCCTTGCTTACGGCCCGCCCTTTTTTGAAAAATACTCCGTTTTTATTGCTTGGCGGCGATGACTTGTATAATGCAGACGATCTGGAATTATGCACTCAAAAATGCCCTTCTGTTTTAGTGGCACACTCAGTATCTCCAGAGCAGTTCGGGGTGTGTATTATTAAAAATGGCAGATTACATGGTATTATTGAGAAACCGGAGAATCCACCAAGCAATCTTATAAATACCGGCGCATATGTATTGGACTACGACATTTTTGATATTCCTGCCCCCGTGCTTCCAAATGGAGAATTAAATCTTGCCGAACAGGTTGGAAAGTATGTACAAAAAAAGAATGTGTATGTTCACGAGGCTCGTTTTTGGCATCCCATTAATAATCACGAAGAGCTCAAGCATGCTGAAAATGCGCTAAAAAAGGCACTAGGCACTAGGCGTTAGGGTTATCAATTGCGAATACCTAGTGCCTAAAGCCTAGCGCCTAAAGCCTAACAATGAATACTATTACCGTTAACAAAACGAGAGAAACGGATTCCAGATGGACATTTACTGTTTCAGTTGATGGCAACATGTATGATGTCTCTCTAGATAAAAAGTATCTTAAGAAAATCTCCCCCAATGCTTCTCCAGAGGAATTGGTTAAAAAGTCTTTTCAGTTTCTGCTTGAGCACGAGCCGCCAGAAGCGATTTTAAAAGAATTTAACATTAAGATTATCAGCACCTATTTTCCGGAATACGAATCAATTATCTCTGGGGGGGATAAGTGATATGCAAAAAAAACATATATATATCATTCTTGCGGTACTTGTTGTGCTTGTCGGCGCTGTTGTGGCTGATGTTGTGAGTTTTAAGAAAAATGGTGGTCATGACGGTACTAACATCATTGAAAACCAAGAAAAAAATACACAATCTATTGTCGAAGCGTGGATTCAAAATTCAGCACCGACGTATGTATTTGATGGGCTGAATTTAAAATTTATTGAAAGCAAAGAAGGCGAGTGCGCCGGCTGTTTTACGCTTACATTTACATTTGAATCAAACCACGGCGGGTATGGCGACCGCGAAGGATTATCTGTGACAGAAGCTATTACTCCGCATGCTATAGAGATTGGCGTAGAAAAAGGAGGTATTAAGAGTGCTATAACTGACGGTAAATACAACGAGTTTACGGGCGCATTGGCAGAATAGCGTATGGCGCAACTCGTAAAACCAAATAACGATGAAAAGAAGCGCGTGCAACAACTGTTGCGCGCGCTAAAAAAATTATTTCCTCATCCAAAAATAGCGCTCAGGCACTCTAATAACTGGGAGTTATTAGTCGCAGTTATTCTGTCTGCGCAGTGTACTGACAAGATGGTGAATAAAGTAACCGCGAAACTCTTTAAAAAATATAAGACACTTAATGATTATGTTCACGCAAAGCGACCAGTATTTGAGCGTGACATTCGCCCCACTGGATTTTATCGCAATAAAGCAAAAAATATTTTAGCATCGGCAAAAATTGTAAAGAAAAAGCATGGTGGTAAAGTGCCCAATGCCATGGAAGAGCTCTTAACGCTTTCTGGTGTTGCGCATAAGACAGCGAATATTGTTCTAGGAAATGCATTTGGTATTGTAGAGGGCATCGCTGTTGATACACACGTCAAGCGCCTCTCACGGCGATTTGGTCTAACAAAAGAACAAAATCCAGAAAAAATTGAAAAAGATTTGATGCGACTGCTTCCTAAAAAAGAATGGCTTAAATTTAATCTTAGGATGATAGAGTATGGACGAAATTATTGTCCTGCGCGTAGTTGTCCAAAAGATCATCCATTGCACAAATTTGATAGTCCTTGACAATAACATTGCAAAGATACATGATATCATCATATTACATTATAATATAACGTTGATATTCATGACTACATTATCAGTACCAGTACCCGCTCGTTTAGAAGAGTTGGTAAAAAAAATAGCAAAACAACGTGGCTCTAATAAAGCTGAAGTAGTTCGTCATGCGCTTGAGCTTCTCGCAGAAGAAGAAGCGGTTCTGGCTGTCCTTAAGGCCGAACAAGAGCCTACACTTCACGGCAGCCTGAAGAAGCTGGCTAGAAAAATTAAATAACCTTCTCTATTATGAAGATTTCGTTTAAGCCTACCTTCATACGCCAATTCAACGGACTCGTTCTCGGGTTACAGCAAGAAGCTATAGAAAAAATAGAACTATTCAAAGAAAAAAGAAACCATAATCAACACAAAGTACATAAATTGCGCGGGCGTTTAAGAGGACGATATAGTTTCTCGGTAAATTAAAAAACACGAATTGTTTTTACTTATTTAAGCAAGCAAGAGGTTGTACTGCTCGCTATTGGAGATCATAGCGTTTATGACAAGTAAACTCACCTATCATTGAGAAGCTGAACTTCTCAATGTTGACTAACTGGTGGACATCTGACGTCCTCCAAAGTTAGAGCAAAAGTGGGACCAGGTCCCGCTTTTGCAGTTTCCATGCGTTCTGTGTAATTCACAGACAGGCGTGCGTTTATATATTTCCCTATGATATAATAGGACATGTTAGAGAATTGAAGAAAATTACTTAAAATCCTTAAAATACCATGATTCCCACACACAGATCTTCACAGATCTTCCCATCAGGGGATTAATGTAATTAAAGAATATAAAGAGGCATAAAAACCTCTCCGCTTTTTAGGAGAGAGGTTTTTATGTCAGCACTTCTATGTTTTCCGCTTTAAGAGTAATGTTAGGAGCCTCCGCAGTAGCTTATTCAACTGATGCTGTTCATTTTGATGGCAGTAATGATCGTTTAACAAGAGGAGCAGACTATACTGGAAACGCAAACAGCAAACTGGGCATTGTTTCACTTTGGTTTAATCGTACTGCCGGTTATGGCTCTGAAACACGACTTATTACAAATGTAGGAGGCACGTTTAGTGTGGCTTGGCAAGCGGCTAACAGCAGTATCTGGATGAGTGGTGAGAATGGACCATTGGTCATGCGGATGAAAACAAGCACAACCTTTGCTGCATCAGGTTGGCATCATTTTTTAGCATCATGGGATTTAGGTAATGCAGAAGCCCATATTTATGTTGATGATGTGGATGATTTAGTAGCCGGCCCACATCTAAGTAATAGCACTATTGATTACACTCAGAGTGAGCATGGTGTTGGCGCGTCAACAAACTCAAGTGGGAAATTTGAGGGGGATCTTGCTGATGTGTATATAAATTTTGCGGAATACCTTGATTTTTCAACAACATCAAACAGAAGAAAGTTCATTGATTCTTCGAGTAAGCCTGTTGATTTAGGTTCTGATGGCTCTACTCCGACTGGAACTGCTCCAATTGTTTTTTTGCATCTTGATGACGGTGAAACACCAGCTAATAATTTCGCAATAAATGCAGGAGGAGGCGGAGGATTATCCGTAAGCGGTGCATTATCTACAGCTGCTTCAAGTCCGAGCGATTAGTAATATAGGGGACAGCCACCATTAATCATTAACTTGGGGACAGTGTCATGTATCTCATCTATGGTATGTGCTCTTCAGGAATTAGGATGTATAGGCAATGAAGTTGGCGCTGCGGGAGAGCGAAGGGTCATAAAAGTGTTTGATGTATTGGGTATGCCGGAGTGGATGTCAAAACCAATACGGCGCGCGACACAAGAAGAAGATGCACGAGGAGTTGATGCGTTTTTAATAACAGATGTTGAAGAGATTCCTATACAAATTAAAACCTCACTTTCAAAAGAGGGTAAAGAATTACCAAAGAGGAATGACAGAGATATTGCTATTATATATATGAATCTCAATGAGTCAGACAGCGAATTACGGAGGAAAATCATTCGGATTGTCTCTCAAGAACGCAGATGCATTATCGAAGATCGTAAAGCGAGCCGGTAGGTTCGCTTTTCAGTAGGACATACATTTATCGTTTTGTATATTTTGACATAGCAGAAAGTCTCTATATACTTATATAAATTAAGGCACTAGGCGCTAGGAACTAGGCGTTAGGACGGTTTGTCCTTAAATTCCTAGAGCCTAAAGCCTAGAGCCTAAAGCCTAACAATGGAGCCAAAAATAAAAACAATCGGTCAGTATTTTAATCTTAAAATGATTACCTCGTTTGGTATTGGTATCATCGTAGGGGTTTTCTTTGCCATACCGCTTTTAGAGCGGGAGGTGCTTGGCACAGATTTTCTCGCAAATGTTTTTGAAAGAGATGATGTCACGGTTGAAGAAGCAGAACCTATCCATGAATCTGTGAGTGAATTTTCTTCCATAGCAAGCGATGACAATTTGCTCGTTGCTTCAGATCAGCCAGCGGGACTTGTCGTGGTAATGTCTATGGTTTCTTTAAGCAAAAGTAGCTGGGTTGCTATACATGAAAGTAACGCAGATGGAGTACCTGGAAATATTCTCGGCGCGCGGCGTTTTGAAGCTGGGCAATACTTTGGTTCTACTATTGAGCTTTTGCGTGGGATGCAGACTGGTACAACATATCACGCACTCCTTCACTTTGATGATGGCGACAGTTTCTTTGATTATGAAAAAGAGGTGCCGATTAAAGATCCTTTGGGTAAATTTATCACAACGGAATTTATTGCAACATCTGCATAATACAGTAAAAATCCCGACTTAGGTCGGGATTTTTACTGTAAATTTAAAGCTTGTGTAGAACCTTATTCTGTTAGAGTCCGCGAGGGCTCGTAGCGTTTTTGCCTTTAACGGGATCCATCCTGTTAAAGATAACGACGTTATGATTTTTTACAAAACCTAGAAAGAGAGTCAGTCAATAGCATATAAGTACCATAAAGATAAACTACGGAAATGATTACAATCATTTCCCATCTCTAACGGGACTCATTCTAAACGCATTCCATATTCCATAGAAAAGAATTATTGCAAGAATTAGAAAGAGGTGTTGTATGTCTGTGAACATAAGTAGTACAGAAGCAACAAGTGGTCCTAAAATATAGGCAACAGGACGGGAGTCTCGAAAGATGCTTAAAAGGTGTGTCTCGGTGCTGTTTATGTGTTTAAAGAAGTACGACTCCGATGTGATTTCTACAAAACTTGCACCTATGCGTGTTCCAAACAATAGCGCTGCCCAGATTACGAGTGATTGGTTTTCCACAAAAAAAAGTACTGCGGTGAAAAATGACATAATAAAAAATCCGGCAAGCATAATCTGTTTCTCTCCTAAGCGTGTGTCTACGAGCCACCCAATAGGTATTTCAAACAGCACAAATGGTAGGAGCATCACTGCAAGAATAACCCCGATTTCATTCCACGTAAATCCAACATAGTTATAAAGATAAATTGGTGTGTAGATGACCATCCATGAGAAGAAGAAGCGAAGCATAAGACTCGCTGTAATTGCATGCCTAATTTTGTCATTCGGATGACGCGCAGTCAAAACTTCACGAAGCGTCTTGAAGTATGGGACTTTGTTATACTCTGGGTCCCTGAAGCGCTTTAGCCGACGGGATATAACAAATAATGCTGGAACAAGAAAAATAGCTGAAATAAGATAAATTTTCCAGAATTCACTGTCAGAAAGAATAATGCCAGTAATAAGCGGTCCGAGAAGAATCGCAAGATTAATGATAGTAAGCATAATGCCGCGTGCTATACCTGTTGTTTTGTCATCCGAAAATTTTTCAAGAAATACATCAAGGTTGAAAAGTCCGAGTGTGATAAACGCTTGCATGAAAATAAATGCAAGTATAAGAAATGGGGTCGGTAGAGGAGAGGCAAGAAGGGTAAGAAATACCATTTGTGCCGCAAACACAAGAAGAACGACACGGTAATTTCCTAAACGACTAAGCATTTCGGGGAACTTCACTAGAAGAAGCAAGGTGAGAATAGAACCGGCCGCGAAAACAAATCCAATACCTTTTTCAGACAAGAATTGTCCGAGAAATGAAGAGTTAACGTAAAGCGGCAATGCAATATGAAGCGCAAAAAGGAAGGTTGCGAGGTAGATCGTGAAGAAGGGAGTACCTTTATTTTGTAATATTTTAAGCATGTTTCATTAGTTTCACTAGCTTCGTTAGGCAAAGAACACCTAAAAAGCTAGCGAAGCTAGTTAGACTCCCAATACTACCGGAATAACAATCGGCCTCTTGTTGGTTTTCTTAAATAGATGCCTGCTTACCTCGTCGGTTACAATGTCTTTCAGATAATCAAAGTTAATCGGGCGCATACCGACAATGGTTTTTTCAACTGTCTTTTTTACTATTATTCGCGTTTCTTTGAATAATTCTTGTGATTCTCTAATATAGACGAAGCCGCGCGAAATTAAATCTGGAGATTTTCGTAATTTACCATTGTTGACGTCAATTGTGACCACAACCATAAAAATACCATCTTGCGCAAGCATTTGCCGATCGCGAATGACAACTTCCTGGATATCTCCCACGGTAAAACCGTCCACCATAACAAGACTTTTTGGAGCGGACTCTTTAAGTTGTACAATTTTTCTACCTTCTTCTTTGATGTCTATAATCATACCGTTGTCTGGAATTACAACGTTTTGCTCGGGGGTTCCCGCCTTTTTTGCGATTTCCGTATGTACACGAAGCATATAATGGTAGCCGTGGACTGGTATAAAAAATTTCGGTTTTATTTTTTTATGAATCCACAATGTCTCATCGTGATTTGCATGGCCGCTTGAATGTATGTCACTGACCTGATAATGGATAATGTGCGCTCCCTGCCGTGACAAATTATCCTTAAGTTTCTGCACGCCACGTTCGTTGCCGGGTACGATAGAGGAAGAAAGCACCACCGTATCTCTTTTATCAAGTGCAATGTGCCGATGACTTTTGTTGGCAACGCGCATTAAGACCGCGTATTCATCGCCCTGCGCTCCGGTTACTAGTGCTACGATTTTCTCGGATGGATAGTTTTTCATTTCCTCTATGGGAATAATAGTATCTTTTTGAGGTTTGAAAATTCCAGCAAGCAAGGCAATTTCAACATTGTTTTTCATGCTTCGCCCATCAATGACAACTTTCTTTTTGTATTTTTCTGCAGCCTCAATGACATGCACAATCCGTTCAATTTGCGACGCGAATGTTCCTATTAAGAGTCGCCCGGTTGCTTCTTTGATGATGTGTTCAAGGTTTTCATGTACCTTACGTTCAGGGATGGAAAAACCGGTACGTTCAACATTTGTTGAGTCTGCCATCAAGAGCAGTGTGTTTCCTTTCTCAAATTTTGCAAACTCTTTCTCTTCCGTTTTTGTAGGTACGCCGTCCATGTGATCAAGCTTCAAATCTCCTGTATGCACTATTCTCCCGTAAGGTGTTTCTATAATGATTCCCATTGCGTCAGGGATTGTGTGTGTAACGGAGAAAAAATGCACAATAGTTTTTCCAACTCTAATTTTCTCCTCTTTGTCAACAACTTTAAGGGTAAGTGGTGGAAGGTCTGGAAATTCCTCCTGCCGTTTTTTTATCATGAGCGCTGTGAGATTTCTGGTATATATAGGAGGGTTTCCGATTCTTGACGTAATGTAGGGTATACCGCCAATGTGGTCTAAGTGTCCATGGGTAATTAATATGGCACGAATCTTATCTTTTTTCTCCTCAAGATATTTTGTGTTTGGAAGTATAAAGTCTATACCAGGTGTTTCCGCTTCCTTGAATTGTAGACCGCAGTCAACGATGATTATATCGTCCTTTGTTTCAATTGCAGTCATGTTTCGCCCGATCTCCTCAACGCCGCCAAATGGGATAATGCGAATATCTCCGTCTTGAAGCGGAGGAATATTTACAGCTGTTTTAGTAGTTCTGTATTTAATTGTTGTTTTGCCACGCGTGCGGGGATGACCCCATTTTGCGTTTGCTCTCGTGGTCTTCTTTTTTGTTTTCCCCGCTGAACCTTGTGGTTTTGCAGTTTGTCGAGGCATTGCGCCTGCTTTCCTTAGCATGTCTTGCAAGTTTCCTCCTTGCTTGTAATTTCTCCTATTGTGGCTGTCGGGTTTCCTGCCATGCAAAGAGGCAGGGCTTCTATCCGGTTTTTCTTTGTGCGGCGATTGTGTGGTTTGTTTTTGTGTAGTCATTGTTAGGCTCTAGGCTTTAGGCACTAGGCTTTAGGCGCTTTACTAGGCTTTAGGATTTTAGGCTCTAGGCTTTAGGAATTTCTTGTTTTTTCCTAGTGCCTAACGCCTAGTGCCTAACGCCTTTTCGTAAAGTGTCTAACGCCTAGTGCCTAGCGCCTTATTTAAACACTTTCCAAACCCGAGCTGTTTCTATATGCCAATTATGGACATCAAGGAACCGCTCTGACGGCACTGTAATTGTGCCAACTTCTATTCCTTTTATAGTATCGGGTATAATATAAATAAAATCAGGGGAATAGACAGGCACAAACGGCATATCTTTTATAACTTCATCCTGAAATTGCTGATAAATCTTTGTACGTTTCTCTGTGTCAGATATTTCTCTCCCTTCTTCAAGTAATTTATCGGTAGTGATATTTGTATAGAGTGCGATATTGAGTCCGGGATCGTTTCGCTGAGATGAATGCCAGAATGCAAATGGATCAGATTCACGGCCGATAATTTCTCCAAAAAAGAGTGCGTCATATGTTCTCGGTCTGATGACGTTTTGATTCAGATCTCCCGATTTAAAAATTTTCACCTCAACTTCAGCTCCCAATTCTTCCCATAGAACTTTAAGTATCTCGGCAGTGCGTTTAAGGTCTTGCGCGTCTGAGGTTGAAAGTGAGAACGTTAATTCCTGTGTTTCCTTTTTTGTTTTCTTCTGTCGGATACCGCTTTCCTCGTCTTTTTTCCAACCAGCTGTTTCAAGAATTTCTTCCGCGCGTTCTTTTGGGGAGTCCACAAATTCTTCTCTCTTTTGTTTTGTAAATCCAAGCGAGCCGGGAGGAAGTGGACCGTAAAGTGTTGTTCCGTAACCGTATAGTACTTCATCAACAATATTCTCCCCGTCAACCGCGACATTGAGCGCTTCACGGACTGCTTCATCAGTGAAAATAGTGTTTTGGTTCTGATTGAAAAATACACCAAAAATTCGTGGCAAGGTGTATTTTATAATACGGTATCCTTTTTCTCCGAAAACTCGAGCTCTCTCCGGGGCAATTGCATTGACTGATTCAATTTCTCCGCGATTAAGCGCCTTTAACAGTTCCTCTTCATTTGCGTAAAAACGAATGGTTATTTTATTGATATACACTTCCTGAAGCGCGGAATCTTTAAATGATGTCAAGTCGTAATATGTCGGAATGCCGGAAGAGTCTCGCTTGATTGTTTTCATCTTGTATGGACCTGAACCAACCGGTTCAATGTTAAATGTTGAAAATCCGAATTGCTCTGAACTGACGTCTTCCCAAATGTGTTTGGGGAGTATTCCAAGTGTTGCGTTTTCAAGAAACGGAGAATATGGCTGTTCAAGAGTGAATTCTATTGTGTATTCATCACGTTCCGTAACAGTCACACCCTCCCAGCTTGCACGCTTTGGGCTTTTTAGCGAGGATTCTTTGACGCGGGCAATTGTGAAGAGTACATCATCACTGGTAATAGGATTTCCGTCGTGCCATGTAACTCCCTCTTTAAGGGTAAACGTGTAGACAAGTCCGTCGTCTGATACACTGAATGTTTCTGCAAGATCTGGGACAAGACCTCCATCCGCGCGTGCGCGCAGGAGTCCTGAATATATAAGTTGTGTCAGGTCCCGATCGGCATCTGAAATGGCAAGCAAGGGGTTGATAAAACGTGGCGCGCCGATTACTCCTTCAGTTATATGTCCGCCTCGCTTCGGGATTTCCACCATAAACAGAGGACTCACCTTAAAGAGCATACCAAAAGCGCTTGCGAAGAAGATACTTGCAAGTAGAAGGAATATAATTTTTTCCCGAGGGGAAAATGAGCGGATTGACGAAGATATTTCCCCGCTCCATTTTTTGAAAAACTCTAAAAGGGTCATTATTAGACTTTAGGTTGTAGGCTCTAGGCTTTAGGCGCTGGGTATTCACAGTTGATAACCCTAATGCCTAACGCCTAATGCCTAATATTTTTTAGATAAGGAGTGCGACAAATGCCGATAATGCAAAAAGAATAGCAATAACAATAGTTGCTTGAAATAAGAATTTTTCAAAACCTCGTCGCGTGTAAAATCCTCCTCCGTCGGATCCACCAAAAGCCCCGCCAATACCAGCGCTTGATTGTTGGAGTAGTACCGCTCCAATCAAAAGAATTGAGAGGATAACTTGTATCCACGGAAGCAAGGAGACTAGCGTTTCCATTGCTTTGAAGTATAGCAAACTTTCTAAAAAATGCAACCCCGCTTGACAACATCACACCAATCCTTAAAATACATCCTTATAGGGTGTGCTACTTTAAGCACTAAACTCTTGTTTAGTATACTACGAATAGTCACATTTATTAATTCTTTATAATGTAGATATATGGCGAAAGATAAAAAAAATATTATACCGCTTGGAGATCGCGTGCTGGTAAAAGCGGTTGACGCAAGCGAGGACAAGAAAACAGCATCGGGTATCATTATTCCCGAAACGGTTGATAAAGAAAAACCGGAGATTGGAAAAGTTGTTGCAGTTGGTGAGGGTCGCCTAAACGACAGCGGAGGCGTAATCCCAATGACGGTTAAAAAGGGTGATATGGTTATTTTTTCCAAATTCGGCCCAGATGAAATTAAAATTGAAGATGAGGAATATCTTGTTTTAAGTGAGAGTAATATATTAGCTGTAATTAAGTAAATTAAGGCATTAGGCGCTAGGAACTAGGCATTAGGATTGGTTTGTCCTTAAATACCTAGAGCCTAAAGCCTAGAGCCTAAAGCCTAACAATGTCTAAACAAATTATTTTTAATGAAAAAGCGCGGGTTGCGTTGAAAAACGGCATCAACAATGTTGCCGATGCTGTTCGCATTACTCTTGGTCCTCGCGGGAGGAATGTCGTTCTTGATAAAGGATTTGGTGCGCCGATGATTACAAATGATGGTGTAACAATTGCGAAAGAAATTAGCCTCAAAGACAAATTTGAAAATATGGGAGCTGAAATAATCAAGGAGGTGGCCCAGAAGACAAACGATAATGCTGGTGATGGCACAACAACGGCCGTAGTTCTCACACACGCCATTGTAAATGAAGGCCTCAAAAAGACTTCCATGGGAGTAAATGCCATGGGTATTCGACATGGTATTGATGCGGCGGCTCACGAAATAGTAGAGGCGCTTCGTGGGAGCGCGAAGCCAATTCAGAGTAAAGAAGAAATAATGCAGGTGGCAAGCATATCTGCCGAATCTGAAGAGATCGGAAAAATCATTGCAGACACTATTGGTAAGGTTGGCAAGGATGGCGTGGTAACTGTTGAAGAATCACAATCATTTGGCATTGAATCAGAAGTAGTTGAAGGAATGGAATTTGATAAAGGGTATGTCTCTCCGTACATGATTACCAATGGGGAGAGAATGGAGGCGGAGTTTAAAGATTCGCATATACTTATTACCGACAAGAAAATTTCATCTATTCAGGAGATTTTGCCGCTTCTTGAAAAATTGGCACAAGGAGGGAAAAAAGATTTGGTAATTATTGCTGATGATGTTGAGGGAGAAGCGCTTGCTACATTTGTTGTCAACAAACTCCGTGGCACATTTAATGTACTGGCAGTAAAAGCTCCTGGATATGGCGATCGCAAAAAAGAAATACTTGAAGATATTGCGATTACTGTTGGCGGAAGAGTTATTTCGGAAGAAACTGGCACTAAATTTGAGAATGCCGAGGTTGCGATGTTGGGTCGCGCGCGTCGTGTTGTTGCTACGAAAGATAACACTGTACTTATCGGCGGAAAAGGGAAACGCGCTGATATTGAAAAACGTGTTGCGCAACTGCGCCGGCAAGCAGAAATGACCGAGTCAAAATTTGATCTGGAAAAAATTGAAGAGCGCATCGCGAAACTCTCTGGTGGCGTTGCTGTTATTCGTGTTGGTGCGGCAACGGAGACAGAAATGAAATACATGAAATTAAAAATTGAAGATTCTGTTGCGGCAACCAAGGCGGCAATTGAGGAAGGAGTTGTTCCCGGAGGTGGTTCGGCGCTTGTCAAAGCCGCTCAAAAAGTTGCGGGAAAGGACGTGAAGTCGCCGTTAAAGAATTTTGAAAATGAATTTGAAGTTGGTTTTAACTTGGTGCTAAAAGCGGCCGAAGCGCCACTCAAGCAAATCGCAGTTAATGCTGGCAAAGACGATGGTTCGGTTATTGTCGCAGAAGTCAAAAAAAGACGAGGCAATACTGGATATGATGCCGCGGCTGATGAAATTATTTCCGATATGCTTGCGGAAGGAATCATTGATCCGGTGAAAGTTGCTCGAAGTGCTCTGCAAAATGCGGCATCAGCCGCGGCAATTCTTCTCACTACTGACGTTGCTATTGCCGATGAGCCAAAGGAAGAAAAAGACGCTCCAATGCCAGACATGGGCGGTATGGGTGGTGGCATGCCGGGGATGATGTAGATTTGCTCGGATATTCAATTTTTAAAACAAGCAAAACCTCTCTTTGGAGAGGTTTTGCTTTACGTCATTAAGAGACCCTCAAAACGCGGTGCGTTTTGAGGGTTTATACTCTAATCAACTACTTTTTCAAAGTATACTGCGTTGAACGTGTCTGGGCCGCCGGCGCGGGGAAGATCACTTAAATCAATATCACTAGCAGGAACCCATTGTTTACGCCTACCGTCGTGGAACATTTCACGGTCGTTAACTTGTTTGCTAATTGTAAGAAGCGATGTAGCTCCTGGATGTTCCTCTACTTTAGTAACCGTAAAAGGACCTTCTCCAAGTTTGTTTTTAAATGACCTAAACACTTCTGGCCATTGAGGCGTATCTTTCCAATCAACATGGTCACCAACAAAAAATTGTTCTACCATTTGCGCGCTCTTTTTTTGTTTCTATATGGCAAAATACTATTCCATGACAACATTGTCAACAAAGAAAAAATAAGTACAATAAACGTATATTAGTTTAGGCTCTAGGCAATTAGGCTCTAGGCTCTAGGCGCTAGGAACGACGAAGTTTTACACTGCCTAAAGCCTAGCGCCTAAGGTCTAAAGCCTTTTAATTTATGACTTCTTTATACATAATTTTAGGAATTCTTGCCGTTATTATTCTCTGGGTAATTTTTGCCTATAATCGTTTCGTAGCGTTTGTAAATCGTACAAAGGAAGCGTGGGCTGACATTGATGTGCAGTTAAAGCGCCGCTATAATTTAATCCCAAATCTTGTCAGTGCAGTAAAGGGATATATGCAGCATGAACGAGGGACACTTGAGAAAGTGACCGAGGCGCGAACACAGGCAATGGGCGCCGGCACAGTGAAAGAGCACGGACAGAGTGAAAATATGCTCACAGACGCGTTAAAATCTCTATTTGCAGTTGCGGAGAATTATCCTGATCTTAAAGCGAATCAAAATTTTATTGAGCTTCAGCGAGAGCTTTCTGATACTGAAAACAAAATTCAAGCGGCGCGCCGATTCTATAATACCAATGTCCGTGACCTTAATACAAAAATTGATTCATTTCCTGCAAATATTGTTGCCGGCATGTTTCGCTTTAAGCCAGCCGACTTTTTTGAATTAGGAGAAGGCGAAGAAGCGGCGCGAGAACCTGTTGAGGTTAAATTTTAACTATTTTAAAAATAAATATGGCACACTTTGAAGTAAATTCTAAGGGAGAAGCAAGAGATACGCTAGAGGTTAAGCGTTTAGCCATGTTAAGTAAATTAGAAGATTTAAAGAACAAATAGTGGTCGCGTCGCAAACCCTGATAGGGAAGAATATTGGGAATCAATAAAGGGAGGTTTTGAGTCGTGGAATGAGGATGAATTAAATAATCTCGTGTCCGATCGCGACCTCCGTCAGCGTGTATTAAAGTTAGAAGAAGGACAAAAAATTTTAAGCCTCGCAAGGGATGTTTATAGGAACCTCTTAAAGGTAAGACTCCAGCAGTTAAAAGATGAGATACAAGACATTGAAGAGAAAATGAGAGAAAAAAGAAAAAAAATTAGAGAAATACTCACAACTCCTACGAGTGAATTTGCAGATAGCGACGTAGAGTCAATAAGGAAAGCAAAAGAGCGGGTTATAAAGTTGAATAGTACTGAACTTGATGAAACGATATGGAAAGGGTTAGTGCAAGATATAAAAGAAGTTAAGAAGCAAATGGAAAAATTGAATGAATCTTAAAAATCTATCATGGCTTCAATTTACACCCATCGCGATAAAAATATTAGAAAGACCTGGTTTTTGATGGCCGGGTTTTTGGTATCGGTGATTGCGCTTGGTTGGGCGGCGAGTTGGTATTTTGGAAATCCTATTATTCTTTATATTGTAGCAGGCATCGCGATAGTTATGAACGTTGCAAGTTATTGGTATTCTGACAAATTGGTAATAAAGATGACCGGCGCGAAACCTGTCTCTTCCAATTCGCATCGTGAACTTTGGAATATTGTTGAGAATCTTTCAATTACAGCCGGACTTCCCATGCCGAAAGTTTATATCGTAGAAGACTCCGCGCCAAATGCTTTTGCAACAGGGCGTGACCCCGATCATGCGGTGGTCGCGGTAACGACAGGCCTTTTAAACATGTTAGGGCGAAATGAACTTGAAGGAGTGGTTGCACATGAACTGTCTCATATTGGCAATCGGGATATGCTCGTCTCTACAGTAGCTGTTGTGCTTGTCGGATTCGTTGCGATACTCGCAGACATTTTTATTCGCATGACATTTTTTGGCGGCAATCGTGACAGAGGCGGGGCGCTTATGATTATTTTAGGTATTGCTGTTGCTATTTTGGCGCCTATCGCCGCGAAATTAATCCACATGGCAATTTCACGCAAACGAGAATTTCTTGCCGATGCATCTGGGGTACTTTTGACTCGTTATCCTGAAGGCCTTGCTTCAGCGCTTGAAAAAATTGGCGCGCATTCGCATCCGATGCGTCGGGCAAATCATGCAACAGCGCATCTTTTCCTATCAGATCCATTTAGCCACAACAAGAAAGGCTTTGCCGCCCGCGTGAACAACATGTTTATGACTCATCCGCCAATGGAGGAGAGGGTTCGCGCTCTACGTGGTGACGCGAAGTAATTTGACATTTATATATTGAATATGACATGCTTCATCTAGTTGATTAGAACATAGTAAAAGGAGACAATTGGTGGATTTCAGAACAGAGGAGCAGAAAAGACGGGCACACAGATTGGAAAATGAATTGTCTGCACTCGAGCTTGCGCTCAGGGTGGTTGATATTGAAAAGGAAGTCGTCACGGATCCCTTAACCGGTATTTTTTCGCGAAGATTTTTGATAGAATGCGCCCCTACACTTTTTGCAAAATCTCTTAATCGTAATACTGATGAGCGACGCAAAAAAGATACACAACCACTTTCTGTATTGTTTGTGGATATTGATCACTTCAAACTTGTGAATGATGAACATGGTCATGCGGTGGGTGATACCGTTTTACAACAAGTTGCTCGTGCGTTAGAACGGGGCATTCGCAAAAATGACGTTGTTGCACGGTACGGAGGAGAAGAGTTTGCGATATTGATGCCTAATGCTAGAGAATCTGTTGCAATGCAGTGCGCAATAAATCTGCTTGGACAAATAAGTGGCCTATCTTTGTTTCCGGGTCAGTTAGATCTTTCCGTAACAGTAAGTATTGGGGTTGCCGTTAGCGATCAATTTTCCTCTTTTGATGAGTTGTGTGATGCGGCTGACAAGGCGCTCTACTCTGCGAAAAATCATGGAAGAAATCAGGTTGTCTGCCACCGTAGCGTCATTGACGAAAATGAAAGGCGTCGCTGGATAGCGACGGACATACACCACAGAGAAGAAGAGAGAAGGAAATAATGAAATGCTGATGCCTAGCGCATCAGCGTTTTTTCTTTGCGTATTTTATGATAATCTCTAGAAGCAGGGAGGGTTCGCATAGTGGTCTAGTGCACCGCCTTGGAAAGGCGGCAAGGTGTTAAAACCTTCGAGAGTTCGAATCTCTCACCCTCCGTTATGTGCGGAAGAAAGCGAATGTTCCGCAAAACATGTGTGCTGTATTTGCAAAAACAAAACATTTTGTTAATATGTCGCCAGCAAGGCAATAGCACACCAAAATCTGAATAAGGAGATAATTCAATGGGTGACTTTGCAACTAAAGTTATTGTTGGCAATATCGTTCTGCGTCCAGGTATCATCAAGCAGTTTCTCGTCAAATCACATTATTTCCTAATCTATGATCCGAAGGAAGAAAAATTAACCCTGAACGCTAATCATGGCGGAGTCGGACAAACTCTTTTTGAGGTTAGAAACGTTTCTTACGAGAGCGCTGTCAAACTAGCTGAAGGTCTTGGTTTGAAAGGTCGCGATGAAAATCCGCTTATATGGAGTAAATGGAACCCAATTCTCCAGTTACATCATGATGGCAGTGAAGACGCGGAAGCGCTCCGCATGGAGATGTTGCGATTAGGTATTCCGCATACAATATGTCATGATTCCAAAGTTCTTGGTCTCGTTGCTGACCAAGGTATTCACGAGCCGCCATCATGGACTATCACACAGATGTTGGAAATTATAAGAAAAACGACTGAGAGATATAAGGAACAGCTTACTACCATACCATAGTCTGTTTTCAATACACGTGCTTTGGCTTTAATCCGTGAGACTTGTCTCGCGGGTTTTTCTTCGTAGAAATTATTGAAGTCGGGCTTCAGTAATTCGATTCTAAATTTATAAGCTAATTCGTGCGAATTAGCCTATAACAAACAATTTTCTCATACAAAAAAAGGACCTAAAAACTCAGCCAGCGAACGATGTTTCTTAGAGCCTGTTCACGATCTCGCGCCGAGCTATAAATCTTGAAATTCAGAGCGAAAATTATAAAAGACGAGGAGGCATATAGATATATGGCGACGAGTCTTGAATAATTTGCAGCCTGAATTTCGAGATTTTAGCCGGCGAGCAGTATTTTTTTCTCTTGCGGCGAGATTGTGAATAGGCTCTTATGTTTAGGCTTCACGATTTTCTCCTGTTTAGTGGCTTGGTGGTATGTATTTTGTTCTTTGCACAGAACAATATGAAAGAATTATTTTGTCAAAAACCTATGTTTTGATAACCTGCGAGACCTATCTCGTGGTTTTCCACAGAGACGAGGTCTTCATTTTTGAGTACAATACAAATGTAAATAGTAAGTAGAAAAAAATTAAATAATTGTACTCGTTAGTCGTTAATAAAAACTACTAACTACTAACTAAGCGTATGACTACAACACCCAAACAAAAGCACTCTCGCGGTTTAAAGAAACACACCTATCTTGCTAAAAAGGTCCAGAAAAGAAATGGAACGATTGTTCCATTTGATGTTGAACAAATCTCAAGCGCAATTTACAAAGCGACACTTGCTAGCAATGAAGGAAAACAAAAAGACGCGGATGACTTAGCAAAAAAAGTTGCTGTAAAGTTGAGCAGGATGGTAGCACGAGATAAAGGATTTGTCCCGCATGTTGAAAAAGTACAAGATATGGTGGAAGAAGAACTGATTTTGGGTGACTTTGCAAAGGTTGCAAAAGCATACATACTCTATCGTCAGAAACGCGCGGAATTACGTAGCCAGAGAGGAGAGGTGCCAAAAGAAGTGCGCGAACGCGCGGCAGAGAGCAAGAAGTATTTTCGCAATCCACTTGCGGAGTTTGTCTATTACACAACATATTCTCGTTGGATACCTGAAGATGGAAGGCGTGAGACATGGGTTGAAACAGTAAACCGTTATATTGATTTCATGAAAGAAAATGTTGGTGATAAGCTGACGCAAAAAGAATACGCGGAAATTTACGAGTACATGGTCAGTATGAAAGCGTTAGGATCCATGCGGCTTTTATGGAGCGCGGGGTCTGCCGCGCGCGCGACAAATGTTGCGGCGTATAATTGCTCATTTATCGCGCCAACAAAATGGCAGGACTTTGGAGAAATTGCTTATATCTTAATGTGTGGATCTGGACTCGGATTTTCTGTTGAACGCCAGAATACCGAAATGCTTCCTGTAATTAAAAAACAAAACGGCAAAAAACTCGCTGCATTTGTTATTCTGGATAGTAAAGAAGGGTGGTCTGACGCGATAATAACAGGCCTTAAAACGTGGGCAAGTGGAAGAGATATAGATTTTGACTACTCAAAAATACGACCACAGGGCGCGCGCTTAAGGACGATGGGTGGACGTGCGTCAGGACCCGATCCGCTTAGAAACCTTCTTGTTTTTGCGAGGGAGAAAATGTTTGCAAATCAAGGAAGGCGGCTTTTGCCAGTTGATGTGCATGATATTATCTGCAAAATCGGCGAAGTGGTGGTAATGGGTGGCGTGCGTCGCTCGGCTTTAATTAGTTTCTCTGATCTTGATGATGTTGAGATGAAGAAAGCAAAAAATGGGCAGTTTTATATTGAACATCCAGAGAGAAGTATGGCGAATAATTCTGTTGTTTATAACGAACGACCGTCAGCAGAGCATTTTCTTGAAGAGTGGCTTAATTTAGTAAAAGGGCGATCAGGCGAACGTGGTATTTTTAACCGTGGTGGACTAGAGCAGCAAGTTCCCGCTCGTCGTTGGAATGTATTTAAAAAAGATGCGGGGCGTTCTGGACTAAATCCTTGCGGGGAAATTAACTTGAAATCAAAACAATTCTGCAATTTGTCAGAAGTGGTTGCGCGCGCTGAAGATAGTGAAAAAGATTTAATAAATAAAGTGCGTATAGCAACTATCCTGGGAACCTATCAATCAACATTGGTGAATTTTCCGTATCTTTCAAAAGAATGGAAAAAGAACTGCGAAGAAGAGCGTTTGCTTGGAGTTTCAATTACAGGCCAGTGGGATTCTCCCGCATTGCGCAATCCTCAGACAATGAAAAAACTTCGCGAAATGGCTATCCATACTAATAAAAAATACGCGCGCAGGTTTGGCGTTAGCGAGTCAACATCAATTACTTGTGTAAAACCTTCGGGCAATGGCTCGCAATTGTTTGATTCCGCTTCTGGCTGTCATCCGCGATTTGCAAAATATTACATCCGTCGTGTTCGGATTGAAAACCATAATCCTATCTTTAAAATGTTTAAAGATATTGGTGTGCCGTATCATCCTGAAGTTGGCCAGCCGCACGATACAGCAACAACGTTTGTTGTTGAATTTCCGGTAAAAGCGCCAAAGGACGTAATAACGCGCCATGATATGAATGCGCTTGACCAGCTATTGTATTGGAAGATGCTTAAAGAAAATTATACGGAACATAATCCATCTATTACCGTTCAAGTTGCTGACCATGAATGGACTAAGGTTGGAAATTGGGTATATGAAAATTGGGACATGGTTGGTGGCATTTCCTTTTTGCCAAAATCAGATCATGTGTATAAACTTGCTCCTTATGAAGAAATTACCGAAGAACAATATGAGCAAATGGTAGAGCATTTCCCGGATATTGATTTTTCAAAAATTGTACTTTACGAGTACGACGATAATACGACTGGCGCAAAAGAACTAGCATGTGTCGCGGGATCATGTGAAATTGATATTCCTCTTGAAGCTTCAGTAAGCGCGTAGACTGAGGACGTGTAACTGTCAGAAATGAGAACGTTTTACGTGGTCGCCTAGTTGCTTTTTGTGTTTTTTGTGATATAATAGGAATGTTCTCATATCGGGTAGTTGCTGTCAGTGCGTAGCATTGACAGAGGAAAGTCCGAACATTCTCCGTTTAAGAGTCTGTTTAGAATTTCATATGGAAAACAGGTAGCGGGTAACACCCGTCCGGAGCGATCCGAGAGGTGCGAGCAGTGACGCTTTACCCGAAAGGCGTAAAGCTCCCCACGTGGGAGATTCCTGCAGTAATGCAGGGGTGAAACGGCTAAACCCTTATCCGAATGCAAGGCCGTACCGCGCGCTCTGCGCGCGGAGTGCCGCTTGAGGCTATTGGCAACAATAGTCCTAGATAAATAACTATCTCATTAGTACCTCGTACTGATGAACAGAATTCGGCTTATAGATATGAGAATATTAAATGAAAACTCTCCGATGAAAGTCGGAGAGTTTTCATTAGCGACGTAGAGCGGGAGCAATGAGAAAGTGAAGCGAAGCCGAGTCTGACTCGGCGAAGCGGAATTTTCTCATTGCCGAGCCGAGGAGTTAATATAAGACGAAGTGCTTCTATTTGTCGGAGTCTTAGCTCAAAGCATTAAAGACCGCCAACTTATAGAAAGTTGGCGGCATAAAGATTAGTTAAACAGCATTTTAAACCACGAACTAACCCAGTTGGTAGATGATTTAGCTCCTGCGTGGAGCACTGGTGTTAGGCACTTATCAAAAACGTTGGCCGTACTTTTTTCAGTTCCACCTTTCCATCTTACAAATAACGGGCTCTTTGAACACTTATTGCAGGCCCAAAATTCGCCCTCGTATGGAAGTTCCTTATCATTTTTATAAGCAGTAACACTTCCTGTAACCTTTGATGTGTATTTAAGGGCAAGTCGATGCGTATCGTCACCCGTACCAACCCATCTTTCAAAGCTAAGATCTTCTACCCGAAAACGTATCGCCGGCTTTGTTATAACTTTATATTTTTCATCTCCTTCGTTTACGTCGGGAAGGCGAAAACTTACAGTTTTCTGGCTAAACATGGAGCACTCATCTGTATTCTCAAGCCAAATACTTATGGCTACAAACAGGGCTAATAATGTAGCCAATACTCCTGTTGTATCTGACTTTTCAGCAAAAAGATGGTCTATTTTTTCAGCGCGAGGATGATCAGCTTTTGGCTGATGTGAAAGGCAATATAATGCATATTCAAGATCTTTGAAATGCCTTGAAATGTGCCAGAAACCCTATTATTATGAATACAATGAATTGTATTCTTTTGGCAACAATACCGGGTACTGGGACCAGATATCTGCAAGAGTTCTTTTTGAAAATGTCCCCGGATAATCATATGGTAAACTTGGATACTTTTTCCAATAATCCACGATTATTTGAAGGCATAGATGGTCATGGCTTAAAACCGCATGTTACTAATATCGTAGCGGGACATTTTTATATGAATTGTATGCCAATGATAAAAACACTTGCCCAATACTGGCGTCCTATATGTTCCATGCGCGACCCATTGGCCGCTATTATCACAAGACATGAATCAAATAAAAAAGAAACAGCCCCGGTGGATCCAATGATAATGCCGTTTATGTTCAATGTGTTTACACACTTGATGATGAGAATGGATCCATATATTGTTCCGCTTGATCTTGCGAAAAGTAGATCCGACAAAATTAAAATACTGGAAGATGTGTCAAACGTTGCCAACGTTTCACCAAGTAAAGAATATCTTGATTCATATGTGGATAGAAAACCGATTAATACACTTGGCGAATATCCACTAAAAGAGATGTATCATGAGGGAGATATGGAGGGATTAAAAAAAGAAATAGGATTGCAAATAGAAGTCTTAAAGATGTTGGAGCCGGATCTCCGGCCGATATTGGAAAAGGTTGGGTACAGAGATTTGATGTGGTGGTCATAAAATGTTAGTTCTAATAATGCTCTAGTACACATTGAAGTATTACTAGATAGTGTGTACAATGAGAGAATATTAAGATTATAGATTATAGGTTATAGGTTATAGGTTATAGGTACTAGGTTTTAGTAACCTATTGCCTGTAATCTGGAGTATGTTGGGAAAGTAGATTTCCCTGCATGCTTTATCTAGATTATGGACACAGAGAAAAATAATAGTGTGAAAAAGCAGTCTTTTCTGTCGGTACTCTCTAGTGAAAACGACAATAATATTTTTGACATTATTGCGCGTACTATATTTTTTGTAGCAATATTTTTATTGCCATTTTTTATCTTGCCAAGCCTCAATATATTACCGGACGCTGGGAAAAGTATCTTTGCGGCCGGAGCTGTTGTTTTAGTATTATTGTTTTGGCTTTTTGCTCGCCTTAAAGGAAGGGTACTGGTATTACCACGCAGTATATTGCTTTTATTCTGGGGGATTGTTGCGCTGTCGTTTTTGATTGCTGCGGTATTCTCTCCCTCTTTTGCAGTTTCGTTTGAGGGTCTTACGTATGAGAACGGCACGGCAGTGGCGCTCTTTGTCTTGTTTCTCGTTACTGCTTTAGCTGCGTTTTTATTTCAATCGCCAAAAAATATTTTAGGACTTTATACGATATTATTTACGTCGTATGGTATTATTTTTCTCTTTCAAGTCTCGCGCCTTTTGTTTGGCAATGAATTTCTTTCTCTTGGGATCTTCGTGAACAAAACAGTAGGTCTTATAGGTAAATGGAATGACCTTGGAATTTTTGCGGGACTTTTTATTCTCTTGACACTTATCACGCTCGAAACCCTGCCTTTGAGGAAGAAATGGCATCGTGGCGTTTTATTAGGTGTACTTGCTATGGGACTGTTGTTGCTTGCAATCGTTAATTTCTATTCCGCATGGGTCCTGATTGGCTTTTTGGCATTGGGCATGTTTGTGTATAGTTTTTCTTTCACGCGAATACAGGCACAGAAAACCTGCACTCGCACTGTGCCGCTCAATAAAAGATTTCCCGTAACATCTTTTGTTGTTCTCCTTATAGCGCTTGTGTTTCTTGTCGGAGGAAATGCGATAAGCGGATTTATGAATGACCGCCTGAACATTGTACAGCTTGAAGTTAGACCGTCTTGGGAATCAACACGCTCTGTACTTTTCGAGACAATCAAGGAGAGTCCACCTTTTGGAAGTGGGCCGAACAGGTTTTCCAACCAATGGCTTCGGTTTAAGCCGGATGGAATAAATGCATCACCTTTTTGGAACATTGATTTTAACACCGGTGTGGGAGTAATGCCAACATTTGCCGTTACCACGGGGATCTTTGGCGTTGTTACATTACTGCTCTTTTTTGCCGCGTTTCTGTATCAGGGATTCCGTTTTCTATTCTCCGTTAAAGATAAGCGCGTTAACTATATTTTATTTTCTTCCTTTACCGCGGCTCTCTATATGTGGATTATCTCTTTTCTCTACGTGCCCGGCACGGTGCTCATGTTCCTTGCCGCCCTTTTTTCCGGTGTGTTTGTCGGAGCGCTTGTACACGCAGGTAAGGTGAAAAATTATACACTCTCTTATCTCAAAAATCCTAGACTGGGATTCGTTGTCGTGTTGGTATTGATTGTTTTGATCATCGCAACAGTCGGGGGAGGTTTCCTTGTTTCCAAGAAGGTGCTCTCAATTAACGCGTTCCAACAAGGGCGTAACCTCTTGATCGTAGGTGGTGATTTGGGCGAGGTAGAGCGAAATATACAAAAAGCGCTTGCGTATAGCGAGTCTGACGCATATCACCGCGCTCTCTCTGAAATAAAGACAAGGCAGTTAGTTACTCTTTTGTCCAGACAGGATATTACACCGGATGCGGCTCGAGTTGAATTTCGTGCCATTTTAGGGGATTCAATTCTCGCGGGTCAGCAAGCAATTGCATATGATGATACAAATTATCAGAACTGGACTGCATTATTTCGCGTGTATCGATCTGTTGTGCCTGTAGTTGAAGGCGCGTATGAAAATGCAATTATCGCCATGAATAAGGCACGGGAATTAAATCCTAGAAATCCCGAGTTACTTCTTGAACAAGCGCGCCTTGAGATTGCAAACAACAACAATGAGCAGGCACGAACACTTCTTGGAGAAGCGCTCTCTGTTAAACAAGATTATGTAGATGCCATATTTATGATTGCGCAGCTTGATAGCGTGGAAGGGAATATTGAGGGAGCTGTCGCGGCGGTTGAAGAAGCGACGTTTCTTGCCCCGAACAATGCCGGACTCTTTTTTCAACTAGGTCTCCTGCGGTATAATAGCGAAGAATATGCCAGTGCCGCTTCAGCGTTTGAACGAGCTCTTGTGATCAACTCTGAATTTGCAAATGCTCGATATTTCCTGGGATTGAGTTCTTATAATTTAGGCCGTACCACGGACGCAACTTTACATTTTGAACAATTACAGCAATCAAATCCGGAAAATGAAGAAGTGGAAAATATACTTCGTAATTTAAGAAACGGAAAAAATCCATTTGCAAATTCCTCGCAACGAACGCTCGAAGAACGTATCGAGCCGCCGCTTGAAGAGTAAGTATCATAACATTATAAAATAATTCTATATTGTCAGCGTGATTTAGCACGAAAAGGAGGTAAATAATTTCTATACATGATAGAGCGTCTTTTTAGAACACTACACCAAGAGATAAGCGGCCTTCATGAGGCTGCTTATCTTTTGGGTGTTTTTGCATTATTGTCAAAAATACTCGCACTCCTACGTGATCGTCTGTTAGCGCATAATTTTGGTGCAAGTGAAATGCTTGATATTTATTATGCGGCATTTCGTATTCCTGATTTTATTTATATTTCGCTTGCTTCACTTGTTGCTTCCGCGGTTCTAATTCCATTTGTCGTTGAACGGCTTGATAACAAAGAAGGTGCGCAACGTTTTTTCAATAATATCTTTACCATTTTCTTTTTTGCCATTGTTGTCGTTAGCGTTATTGTTTTTATCGCAATGCCAGCGCTTTCCAATATCGTGGTACCAGGTCTTTCTCCAGAAGCCAAGACCCAGCTTACACTGCTCTCCCGCATTATGCTTCTTTCTCCGATATTGCTTGGTCTCTCAGGGCTTTTTGCAAGCATCACACAGGCGCTACGACGCTTCTTTGTCTACGCGCTAAGTCCGGTACTTTATAATGTTGGTATTATCGCAGGGATAATCTTCTTATATCCTATTTGGGGGATTGCTGGTCTTGCGTATGGTGTCGTTTTCGGAGCACTCTTGCATGTTCTTGTCCAGATTCCAGTTTTGCTCAAGCAGGGCTTTTCCCCGCGATTTACATTGCGAATTGACATGAGGGAGATCAAGCGTGTCTTGGCCCTCTCGCTCCCAAGAACACTGACGCTTTCAGTACATCACCTTACACTCCTTGTCTTTATTGCGTTTGCGTCATTTATGGAAGAAGGGTCAATTTCAATCTTTAATTTCTCATTCAATTTACAATCAGTGCCGCTCTCTATTATCGGAGTTTCCTATTCAGTTGCGGCATTTCCTACACTTGCTCGGCTATTTTCAAATGGAGAACGTGATGCATTTGTAAGTAAGGTTCTCTCTGCTCTTCGTCACATTATTTTCTGGTCATTTCCCGTCATGGTTCTTTTTATTGTATTGCGTGCGCAGATTATAAGAGTGGTGCTAGGAACAGGGGAATTTGGATGGTCCGAGACGCGGCTGACTGCCGCGGCGCTTGCCCTTTTTTCTATTTCGGTTATTGCTCAGAGTGTTATTTTGCTTTTGGTGCGCGGTTATTATGCCGCGGGACACACTCGCGCTCCGCTTATTATCAATGTATCCTCGTCGTTATTGATTATTCTTCTTGCGGTTTTTTTTATAAATCTCTTTAATACCAATGATTTCTTCGTATATTTTATAGAATCACTCTTTAGAATTTCATCTGTTGGTGGAACAGTCATTATTATGTTGCCACTTGCTTTCTCTTTAGGCACACTTTTAAATGTTTTTGTTTTATGGCATTTTTTCAGAAAACAATTTAATATCGCAAAAACCGCGCTTGGTAATACGCTCCGCCATAGTTTCTACGCGTCAGTTTTTATGGGTTTTGTCGCGCACCAATTCTTAAGAGTTTTTGATGACGTGTTTGATATCAATACATTTTGGGGAATATTTCTACAAGGGCTTTTGTCAGGATTAATCGGTGTTGTAGTGGGAATTTTTCTTTTGCGGCTTTTGGGAAATAAAGAAATTAAAGAAGCAGGCCGCTCACTCCATCATCGCTTCTGGAAAAGTAAACCGATTGCGCCAGACCAAAGTGAGCTGTAAAAAATTTCAGATTTATTACTATAGGCTAATTCGTACGAATTAGCCTATATACAAAATGTATGGTATTTAGCACTAGCTTGGCAAAATTACACAAATTACCAGCTCAACTCTTTTGGTTAACCGAAAGAGTTATTCGTCTGTTTTTTTATTGAACAATTCGCCCGAATTGTTCAATGAGTTGTATTGTTAAAAAAACCCCCGCCGATGTGAGTTGGGCGGAGGGAGAGAGTGAAGTGTGATTAACCAATGGAGCCGTTTTCGTGGCAGCGTACGCTTTTCTTTTGCAGCCAGCTTTCGTATATGTGAGAAGCAGAAGCGGAAGAAAAACGGCGGCCATAAGCAGTCCGAACCCTGCAAGTGTTATGCCGAGGTACGCGGCCGACACAATTGCTCCTGGCCATAACATGTTATAGGCGATAAGGAGCGCAAGTCCACTTTTCGGATACAGTTTTCTTTGTACGTCGTTCGCAAGGGTCGTCGCGATCTTAATGAACACAAATGCGCACACGCACATGACTAATAGCACAACGACACCAATGATAAACTCGGTGGATTTAACGGAGGATACGCCAGCGAACCAAATAACAAATGCGTCGGTCATTATGGTGAACCCGGCGGCGGTCGCGATTAACGTGCCGAACGCGCCGTTTGACTCATCTAATGCAGCGAACCTGGCGAAGAAGAACATTGCGAAGGTTGCGACGACTGTGCCGAAGATTACGCCAAATATGGGATCTACCCCGAATTGAATCGCGGCGTAATACATGCCGACTATGATTACTAACAGGACTTCCTGAGAAAACAGGGTTTTCTTCATATCATTGTTCCTTTTAAATTATTTCAAACCTATGCTCGTTGCACTATACTATACTCATCTACTATTTGTCAAGGGCTTGAAAAATCCTTGTTTTAAGGTATTGTTTTAATAATGGATACTAAAAACATACGGAATTTTTCTATTATAGCGCATATTGATCATGGCAAGAGCACGTTGGCGGATCGGATGCTTGAAGAGACGCATACTATTGAAAAAAGGAAAATGAAAGAACAAGTGCTTGACTCAATGGAGCTTGAGCGCGAACGCGGCATTACTATCAAACTCGCTCCTGTCCGGATGGTCTACGAGTCGCAAACTGTAAGCTATCAGCTCAATCTGATTGATACTCCAGGGCATATTGATTTTTCTTACGAGGTATCGCGCTCCCTCAAAGCGGTTGATGGTGCGGTGCTTTTAGTTGACGCGACACAAGGGATTCAGGCGCAAACTATTACGACACTTCACATGGCGCAAGAACTCGGACTTGTTATCATTCCTGTGGTTTCAAAAATAGATTCTCCACGAGCGCGTACAGAAGAAGTCAAAAGTGAGATTGCAGAGTTTCTTAATTGTTCTCTTGATTCTGTTATGGGGGTTTCTGGAAAAACTGGCGAAGGTGTGAGTACACTTTTACAGGAGGTTGTTCGTCGCATTCCTCCACCCACTTCACTTAATCAGAACGGGTTACAGGCGCTAGTCTTTGATTTTGAATATTCTCCTCATCGCGGCATCGTAGTGTATGCTCGCATATTCAATGGGAATATAAAGAAAGGAGATCAACTTATATTTTCAGCAACAAAAGAGCGTTTTGACGTGATAGAGGTTGGTATTTTTACTCCTCGCGAAAAACCAACTGACATCCTTAAGGCAGGGGAGATTGGGTATATTATTACTGGTATCAAAAACTTTACACAAGCTGTTGTAGGTGATACGGTAACTTCTTTTAAAAATCCTCTTCCAACGTTATCTGGTTATCAGGACCCTGCTCCCGTTGTGTGGGCGTCACTTTATCCGGAAAGCCAAGATAATTTTAAAGATTTAAGAAGCGCGCTCGCGCGGCTTAAACTTTCTGATTTTTCTTTGTCTTTCAACGAAGAACAGTCTCCGACTCTGGGGCGAGGATTTCGGTGTGGTTTTTTAGGGATGCTTCATCTTGAGATTATCACGGAGCGTCTTCAGCGTGAATTCGGCCTCTTGCTTGTCGTAACCACGCCTAGTATTGTGTATGAAATTTTACACAAAGGAGCAAAACAAGCAGAGACCATATACTCCCCGTCTCAATTCCCCGATCATGGTTCATATGCAACTGCTCGTGAGCCATGGGTTTTGATTCACATCATTACACCGGAGCGTTATTTGGGCGATATAATGCAAACTCTTTACAATCATGAGGCGATTGTGGGTGACTCTGTTTCGTTTGGCAGTGGGAGAATTAAGATAAATGCTGAAATGCCGCTGCGGGAGCTTATAAGAAACTTCTTTGATGAGTTAAAACGAGTTTCTTCAGGTTTTGCTTCATTTTCTTATGAACAGGGAGACATGAAAGAGGCAAATGTTGTACGTCTTGATGTTTTAGTTGCTGAAGAGATAGTTCCTGCATTTTCTCAAGTTATTCCGCGGGCGCGTATATATGATGAGGCGAAAAAAATTGTTAAACGCTTGCATGCTGTACTCCCTCGGCAACTCTTTGCTGTTAAAATTCAGGCGCGTGGGGTGGGAAAGATTATTTCCTCAGAGACACTTTCCGCGCTCAAGAAAAATGTCACAGGACATCTCTATGGTGGTGACATTACCAGAAAGAGGAAATTGTGGGAAAAGCAGAAAAAGGGAAAGAAAAAATTAAAAGAGCGCGGTAAGGTAGACATACCGCATGACGTTTTCTTAAAAATGATAAAAAAGGATTAAAATGTTATTATAAGTATATATAAAATATAACTATTATGTTTTTAGGAAAAAAAAATAAAAAGATGGTTCGCAATGTGTGGATTGTTCTTGGGATTCTCGTGATCATAAGCATGCTCTTCCTGTATACTCCAATTTTCTAGAATCTAGAATTTGGAACATATAAGCAAGCATGTCGTAAATTCATGCGAGATTTCAAAAGGCGAAAGCTTATAAGAAGCATCCTCTATTCTCCATTAGCGGCAAGCCTACTCTTGCTCGTAGTATTTTTTGTTCTGCATGCTGTGTGGAATATTTTTGCTATGTATCAACAAACGAAACAGAATTATGAAATAGTGCGCGAAGAATATTCCGAACTTGTGGATCGTAAAGAAAATATAGAAGAGAGGGTTGGACTATTAAGTACTGAACGAGGTGTTGAAGCAGAAATTCGCAATAAATTCGGTTTTATAAAAGAGGGCGAAGAAGTGGTCATTATTGCTGAGCCGCCAGTTAGTTTTGGGGATAATGTTATTGAAGATAGCTCCAAAAACACACTAGATATGTTCAACTTCGTTTTTGATATGTTCAGATAATATGCGAATGTAGTTTAGTGGTAGAACATATGCTTCCCAAGCATAGGACGCGAGTTTGATTCTCGCCATTCGCACTATGTAAAAATACTCTCATTTTTTTGAGAATATTTTTACATAGTGCGAGATGAGCAAACAAACTGCTTTGTTTGCGTGGAGAATCGAAGGCCGGAGCATGTCGTAAGGAGCTTGCGACGCAACGACAGCGAGGCGGGGTCGAGAACATTTAACAGCATTGGTTTGTTTCAATAACCGAAAAAATTGACTTGATGAAAAGTGTGGAAGACAAAATGGCAGATGAATTGGACGCTAAAACTTGGCAAGTAAAAGAGCAAGCGCAGAGGATGCTATATTTC